>Ga0208017_100005_pt1 | contig 534245 bp, 498 predicted proteins | sample 30_taG_FD_184104 | JGI IMG/M metagenome (GOLD analysis project Ga0208017, IMG submission 184104) | Marine viral communities from Cariaco Basin, Caribbean Sea - 30_WHOI_OMZ (SPAdes) (version 2) | ecosystem: Environmental > Aquatic > Marine > Oceanic | place: Caribbean Sea: Cariaco Basin... | reverse complement strand
ACTCACGACGTGTGATCGGCTGGGCGACACAATCGCGGCAACCAACAGACCTCGTGCTGCAAGCCCTTCTGATGGCTGTCTGGCGACGCAAACCTAAGCGACGCGTCCTGATCCACACGGATCAAGGCTTGACGAATATAGGAGCTTCAATGCGCGCGTCCATTGTCCTCGGACCAATGGCGGACAAAGACTTGCCTGAGAGCTTCTTCAACCTGCTCAAACGGGAACGCGTCCGGGAAACCCAAGCTGCCCCGGGCACCATTTAAACTCTCCGTTGAAAACTTCCCCGCCGTAGACGCCGACGTTGGCTCTTTCCGCTTCCGATGACCCTCCGGCTTGCAGTTTCCGCTTCTTGGCGCGAGGCTGCGATCGTGGGCGTTCGTTTTGGGAGAGGCGGCGTGGACAGCATATTTGGGGGAGGACAGACCGATGGCGGTTGATGCGGGGCGGTTGACGGATTTTGCGACGGCTATTTTGGCGCATGCAGGGAAGGATGCAGGGCGGGCGGCGAAGGTTGCGGCGCGGTTGGTGGGGGCTAATCTGGCGGGGCATGACAGTCACGGGGTGGGGATGATACCCGCCTATGTGGACGGTATTCTCGCAGGGCAGTTGGACGCTGCGGCCGATATCGAGCTGGTGCAGGACAAGGGGCCGTTCCTCTTGGTCGATGGCAACCGTGGTTTTGGCCATATCGTGGCAGAGCAGGCGATGACGCTAGCGATTGATCGTGCGCAGACCCACCATTTCGCGATGCTGTCCTTGCGCAACAGCTTCCACCTTGGGCGGTTGGGCGACTGGGGCATCATGGCGGCGGAGGCGGGGTTTATCTGCATCCTTTACGCGAATGTTCAGTCCGCGCGCCCCCTCGTGGCACCCTTCGGCGGTAGTGATGCGCGGTTTGTCACCAATCCTTATTGCACGGCGATACCGGCGACCGAAAAGCATCCGATGTTTGTGCTGGATATGGCGACCAGTACCATCGCCATGGGCAAGGCGCGTGTCGCTCAGCTTAGCGGCAAGCCTGCGCCGGAGGGGGCGTTAATTGATGCACAGGGCAATGCCACGCGCGATCCGTCGGTGGTATTTGACGGTGCTGGCGGGGCGTTGACCGCCTTCGGGCAGCATAAAGGGTTCGGGCTTGCCTTGCTGGGGGATATCTTAGGTGGATCGTTCAGCGGGGGCGGGGCCTATGCGCCCGAGCGCGAGGTGCCCGACCGGATCGTGAACAACATGATGGCGATCCTGATCGATCCCAATGTCTTTGGTCTTGCGCAAAGCTTTGGTGTGGATGTGGACAGCTATACAGATTGGGTCAAGGCATCCCCCGCAGCGCCCGGAACGGCGGGGGTGCAATTCCCCGGCGACCCCGAAAGGCGCAGCACGGCAGAGCGATCGGCCAAGGGTATTCCGCTGGATGCAGGCACATTGGCGCAATTGATGGCGGCGGCGCGCAAAGCGGGTGTTCCCGCGTCAGAACATCTCTGCTCTACCTCTGATTGACGTCACCCTGCGCAATCGCGCCTCTCGCGGTCTTTTGTTGACTCAAGGAAAGGCGCGCTCTTATCCTTTTCCACAGGGCGGAACCACGTTTCACAAGAAAACGGGCCGCTAACCTTGCCGCAAACGCGAATGTTTTGCGCCGCAGGCATTTCTGGGAGGAAAGATATGAACGTATTGAAGACGACGGTCGTGGCATTTGGGTTCACGGCTTCCATGGGGGTCGCGCAGGATCTGGACCTGCCGCGTCAACTGAGCTGGACAGCCTATGACACCGGGTCGGCGGGCTATAATCAGGCCGTGGCAATCGGTGCTGCGTTGCAAGATGCCGCGGGGGTGAACCTGCGCGTGCTGCCGGGCAAGAACGACGTGTCGCGCACAGAGCCATTGCGCCAGGGGCGGGTTGAATTCTCGGCCACGGGTGTGGGCGGCAGTTTTATGGCGCAGGAAGGTGTGTTTGATTTCGGGGCCGAAAACTGGGGCCCGCAGCCGATCCGCGTGCTGCTGGCGAACAACGGTGGCGCGATCAACCTTGCGGTCGGTGTCGCGGGCGATCTGGGGATCGAGACCTATGCCGACCTCAAGGGGAAGCGCGTGTCCTATATCGTTGGTGCCCCTGCGTTGAACGTGAACACCGAAGCCTATCTGGCCTATGGCGGCTTGACCTGGGACGATGTGGAGCGGGTTGATTTCGGGGGGTTCGGGGCCAGCTGGACCGGCCTGATCGAAGGGCAGGTCGATGCGGCTTTTGCGTCGACCAACTCGGGCAAGGCATATGAGGCCGAAGCGGGGCCGCGCGGGCTGTTCTGGCCGCCGGTTGACCCCGACGACACCGAGGGTTTCGCCCGTATGCAGGAAATTGCCCCCTTCTTCACGCTGAACAAAGCCAAGGTCGGGGCCACCATCGACGGGACCGACGGCTATCAGGGCGCGGGCTATGCCTATCCGGTGCTGACCTCAATTGCGGCCACGGACGAAGCGCTGGTCTATAATATGACCAAGGCGATGGTAGAGTTGTTCCCGAAATATGACGGCAATTCCCCCGGCATCGGTGGCTGGGCGCTGGACAAGCAGAACATGGAATGGGTGGTGCCCTACCACGAAGGGGCGATCCGCTATTTCGAGGAAGTGGGCGCTTGGTCCGACACCGCGCAGGCGCATAACGACAAACTTGTGAAACGCCAAGAAGCGCTGGCCGCGGCATGGGAAGCGACGAAAGCATCCAACCCTTCTGACTGGGAAGCCGCCTGGTCCGAGGCGCGCCGCAAGGCCTTGGCAGACGGCGGGTTCTCTGTCGTTTTCTGAACCTTTCCAAAGTTCGGGGCGGGCTGGTCATGGTGCCGGCCCGTTCCTGCTGTGCCGCTTACCGGCCCGTACCCCCTAATATGAAAGCGTTTTTATGACCGATCCCGATACATCGCGCGCCCCGCAGCCGAAGTTCGAGGAGGTGGCGATTGACGGTGCCACCCCGGCGGAGCGGATCTCGGGGGGGGCACGTTGGGTCGTGGTGATCACCACGCTGCTGTCGCTGGTGCTGGTGGTCAACCAGCTGTTCAACCTTCAGCTTTTCGGGATCGTGCTGATCGACGGGCGGTATCTGTATATCCTCGGGGGGATGTTCCTAGCGTTGACGTTCCTGATCTTTCAGGCCCGCGGCGGCAAGGGGGGGGAGCCGACACTGCTGGACTGGGTGCTGTTTGCCGCTTCGGTCGGGACCACGGGCTATCTGGCGCAGACCGCGCAGCAGAACCTCTCGCAGGGGTGGGAATATGCAGCCCCTGAAACGGCGCAATATGTCTCGGTCATCTTCTTCTTTCTGATCCTGGAGGCAACGCGGCGGGCAGGGGGGCTGGTGCTGTTCCTGATTGTCACGCTCTTTGCGTTCTATCCAACCTTCGCGGGCCACGTGCCGGACCCGTTTTCGGGCTTTCAAAGCACGTTTCTGCAAACGGTGCCCTACCATATCTATTCCGCCGAAAGCTCTTTCGGCATTCCGATGAAGGCGTTTGGCGGTGTTGTCATCGGCTTCATCCTGTTCGGCGCGGTGCTGCAACGGACCGGCGGCGGGCAGTTTTTCAACGATCTGGCGCTTGGGCTTGTGGGCGGCTACCGCGGGGGCGCGGCGAAGGTCTCTATCTTTGCCAGCGGCTTTATGGGGTCGATGTCTGGCTCTGTCATTTCGAATGTCTTGACCACGGGGGCGGTGTCGATCCCCGCGATGCGCAAGACCGGATTCTCGGCCAAGACCGCCGCCGCGACAGAGGCCTGCGCCTCGACTGGCGGGGTATTGATGCCGCCGATCATGGGGGCGACGGCCTTTGTCATGGCGTCCTTCCTGTCACGCCCCTATGTCGAAATCGCGCTGGCCGCCGCCATTCCGAGCATTCTGTTCTACTGGGGGCTTTTCGCGCAGATCGACGCCTACTCCGCGAAACGCGGGCTGCGCGGGTTGCCCAAGCCTGACCTTCCGCGCCTGCGTCAGGTGATGATCGAGGGCTGGCCCTATATCTTCGTTTTCGCGCTGCTGCTCTATATGATGATCGGGCTGCGGCAGGAATCCTCTGCGCCCTTCTATGCGACGGCGCTGCTGTTGGTTGTGAACCAGTTCCGCGCCAGCCATCGTCTGAACCTGAGCCGCCTTGGCAATATGATCGTCGGTGTCGGCATGGGGCTGTCAGAACTGACCGCGATCCTGCTGGGCGTCGGGCTGATCGTGGGGTCGTTCTCGGCCACGGGGCTGGCGGGCACATTGGTGAACGAGCTGGTGTTTCTGGCCGGCGACAGCACGTTGATCCTGTTGCTGATGGGGGCGATCACCGCCTTTATCTTCGGCATGGGGATGACGGTGACCGCCTGCTATATCTTCCTTGCGGTGGTGCTGGCCCCCGCGCTTGAGGCAGGCGGGCTGAACCAACTGGCAGTGCATCTGTTCATTCTCTACTGGGGCATGGTCAGCTATATCACGCCGCCGGTCGCCCTTGGCGCTTTTGCGGCCTCGACCATGGCGGGATCCAACCCGATTGCCACGGGGTTCGAGGCGATGCGCCTTGGCGGTGTCATCTATATCGCGCCCTTCTTCTTTGTGCTGAACCCTGCGTTGATTGGTCAGGCCCCCGCGTGGGAGGTCGTCGTCGCGCTGAGCTGTGCGATGATCGGGGTGACCCTAATCTCGGCCGCGCTGCAGGGTTACATCAGCCTTGTCGGCCCGATTGAAGGCCGTGGGGCGCTGCCGATGCGGGTGGCGCTGTTCTTTGGCGGTGTGCTGATCGCCATGCCGCAGAACGATCTGGCCGGTTTGGGCTACAGCCTGTCCTTTCTCATCGGGGTCGCCCTTTGTGCGCTGCCAATGTTGCGGGCGTGGCAGGCGACCTCCGCCGCGCGCGTCACCCCCTAAGGCGAAGGTGCTGGCGCGCGCTTGTCGCGCGCCTTTCCCCGGAGCCGTGTGCCTGCCGGTTACATTTTAAGCGATCCCGATCTTTGGCGCCAAAAAATGAGGCGCGGCTAGGGGCGTGTCCTGTGACATGCCATTTTTTCTAGCGACTCCGCCACTGCCCTAGGCATCTTGGCCTTGTGCCGACACAGGCAACACCGTCGCACGGCAAGCGATCCTGGCAGATGTAACAAGCCATGCGACGATCACAACAATATGCTGCGCCTCCTGTCTAACGTGCTTGGGGGCCCCGGAAAAGTGCGTTCTGACGCGCGGGGTAGCAGCGCCAACAGGGGATAGAAGATGACAACATTCACCAAACTCGCCGCCTGCGCGACCGCTGCATTGATGGGCTCCACCTCGCTGGTGATGGCGCAGGACTGTGCCGATCCGGTCAAGGTCGGCGTGCTGCACTCGCTGTCGGGGACCATGGCGATTTCCGAGACGACGCTGAAAGACACCATGCTGATGTTGATCGACGCGCAGAACGAAAAGGGTGGCGTATTGGGCTGCGAGATCGAGGCGGTCGTGGTTGACCCTGCCTCCGACTGGCCCTTGTTCGCAGAGAAGGCGCGCGAGTTGCTGACCGTGAACGAGGTCGACGTGATCTTTGGCAACTGGACCTCTGTGTCGCGCAAATCCGTGCTGCCGGTGATCGAAGAACTGAACGGCCTGCTGTTCTACCCCGTGCAATACGAGGGCGAGGAATCATCCAAGAACGTGTTCTACACGGGTGCCGCGCCCAACCAGCAGGCGATCCCTGCGGTTGATTACTTCCTCGAAGAGCTGGGGGTCGAGAAATTCGCCCTGCTCGGGACCGACTATGTCTACCCGCGTACCACCAATAACATTCTGAAATCCTATCTGATGTCCAAAGGCATTGCCGAAGAAGACATCTTTGTGAACTACACCCCGTTTGGCCATTCCGATTGGGCCACGATCGTGGGCGATGTCGTGGCACTGGGTCAGGACGGCAAGCAGGTGGGCGTTGTGTCGACCATCAATGGTGACGCGAACATCGGTTTCTACAAAGAGCTCGCCGCGGCGGATGTGTCGGCGGATGATATCCCCGTCGTTGCCTTCTCGGTGGGCGAGGAAGAGCTGTCGGGGCTCGATACATCGAACCTTGTCGGGCATCTGGCGGCGTGGAACTACTTTATGTCCGCAGACACCCCTGCAAACGCTGAATTCATCGAACAGTGGAAAACATCCATCGGCGACGACAAACGCGTGACCAATGACCCGATGGAGGCGCATTACATCGGCTTCAACATGTGGGTGAATGCGGTTGAACAGGCTGGCACCACCGATGTCGATGCCGTGCGCAGCGCGATGTACGGGCAGACCTTCCCGAACCTGACCGGCGGCACCGCCGAGATGCTGGTGAACCACCACCTGTCCAAACCCGTGCTGATCGGCGAGATCACGGCAGACGGTCAGTTCGACATCATCAGCCAGACCGATCCGGTGCCCGGCGACGCCTGGACAGACTTCCTGCCCGAAAGCGCTGTGCTGACCTCCGATTGGAAAGATCTGGAATGCGGTATGTACAACACCGAAACGGAAACTTGCGTTCAGCTGACCTCTAACTACTGATCCTGAACGCCGGGGCGGGCAGGCTGACTGGCCGCCCCATCACCTTATTTCCCAGACTTACCACAAGGGTTCCCTATGTTCCGCCACCTGTTAATGCTCCTCTGTTGGGTGGGCATCGTGGGAACGGCACAGGCGCAAGATTTGCAGCCCGTGCTTCAAGCTCATGCCGATGAAATTGCCAAACCCTCGCGCAGCTCTGTCTCTGTCGCGCTGGATGATCTGGTTGCCTCCGGTGCGCCGCAGGTCAGCGCGTTTCTTGAACGCTGGCAGGACAAAGGGGTCTGGCAACGCGACGCGGATGGTGTGTTCTTTTTCGGCACCGAGACAGGCGACACGCTGGCCTTGCGCGATATCGACACCGATGCGGAAAGCACGGCACCGGCAAGCGGGTTTTCGCAGCTGAAACCCAATGGCGGAGTGCGCCGCCTGATCGGCACCGCGCTTGTCCAGTTCCAACTGACCGACCCTGATCTTGCACGCCGTCAAAGTGCCGTCGATTCCATCGCCCGCCGCCCGGAGGCGGACCAAGTGGCCCCCCTGCGCGCCTCGATCGAGGCAGAGACAGACGCGGCGCTGAAGGCCCGCAAGATCCAGTTGACCAACTTCCTCTCTGCCAGTTTTGGCGACACAGCCGCCGATCGTATCGCCGCGATCACATCGATGGCGAGCGATACCTCGATCGAGGCGCGGGCGGTGATGAACCAGATTCTATCGACCAAAACAGCGACTCTGTCTGAAACACCCACCGGCAACGTCGCGCGGGTGCTGACACCAGGGGAGGATATCTCACCCGATGCGGCCTATGCGCAGCTTGTGGCGGCTGATCTGGCCCCGGCGCCTGTGCCCCCCGCCGCGATCCGCGACGCTTTGGCGGCGAACGTTGTCAACGGGCGTGTGGGTGGTATCCCGACAGCGCGGCTGAATACCGATGCGGCGCGTGCGACGGCCTATGCCGCACTCGCCGCTGCGGGCACCGTGCCGCCGCTGGTGACTGGGCGGGACCAGCAAGATGCCATCGCGGGCATGACGTTCTACGAGGTCTATGATGAGCCCGACAGCGCCGTCACAGACGCCGCGCGGGCCGCGCTCGACAGTATCGAAACCCGCGTCGCCGCCGCGCAAACCCTTGACCTGACGCTGGACGCGTTGTCGCTCGCGTCGATCTATTTCCTTGCCGCTATCGGCCTTGCCATCACCTTTGGCGTCATGGGGGTCATCAACATGGCCCATGGCGAGTTTATCATGATGGGGGCCTATACCGGCTATGTCGTGCAGCTGTTCGTGCCCGATTACACGCTGTCGATCATCATCGCCCTGCCGCTGGCCTTTGCGGTCACATTCGCCGCCGGTGTGGTGATGGAGCGATTGGTGATCCGGCACCTCTACCACCGTCCGCTGGAGACGCTGCTGGCGACTTTCGGCATCTCTATCGCGCTGCAGCAACTGGCCAAGAACATCTTTGGCACGCAGGCACGCCCGCTGACCTCTCCGGCTTGGCTGGACGGGGCTTGGGTGATCTCGGATGTGATCCAGATCAGCTATATCCGCATCGCGATCTTCGTGCTGGCGCTGCTGTTCCTGGGGCTGATCCTGTTTGTGCTCAAACGCACCCGACTGGGGCTAGAGGTGCGCGCGGTGACGCAGAACCCCGGTATGGCGGCCAGCATGGGCATCAACCCCGACCGCATCAACATGATGACGTTCGGCCTTGGCTCGGGCATCGCGGGGATCGCGGGGGTGGCCATCGGGCTTTATGCCAAGGTTACGTCCGAGATGGGGGCCGATTACATCGTGCAATCGTTCATGACCGTGGTCGTGGGCGGCGTCGGGAACGTCTGGGGCACGCTGGCTGGGGCCTCGCTTATCGGGTTCCTGCAAAAGGGGATCGAATGGTTCAACCCGTCCAATACCCTCGCGGCACAGACCTATATGGTGCTGTTCATCATCCTGTTCATTCAATTCCGTCCCAAGGGCATCGTTGCCCAAAAGGGTCGGGCAGCGGCGGATTGATCCATGCGTAAAACATTCATTTCTGAAAACCCTTCCGTCCTGTGGTTCATCGCGCTGTTGGGGCTGTTTACCCTCGCGGTCGCCATCGGGTCAGAGGCGACAGGCACTGGCCTTATCTCTACCTCTATGGTCAAGACATTGGGCAAGACGCTGTGCCTGTGTCTGATCGCTATCGCGATGGATGTGGTCTGGGGCTACTGCGGTATCCTGAGCCTCGGGCATTTCGCTTTCTTCGGCATCGGCGGCTATGCCATCGGCATGTGGCTGATGTATGCACGCACCGAAGGCATCGTGTTGTCGAGCCTTGAAGGTCAGGTGATCCCGCCCACACCGCAAGAGGTGCAGGACGCCATCGGTAACCAGATCTTCGGCGTCGTTGGCAGCTCTGACTTTCCGTGGCTCTGGGCCTTTTCCGACAGTCTGTTCCTGCAATTGCTGATGGTGGTGGTTGTGCCGGGGCTGCTGGCGCTGGTCTTTGGCTGGCTGGCGTTCCGCAGCCGTGTCACGGGCGTTTACCTGTCGATCCTGACGCAGGCGATGACGCTGGCGCTGTCGCTGTGGCTGTTCCAGAACGACAGTGGTCTGCGCGGCAACAACGGGCTTTCCGGTTTGCAGAATATTCCGGGGTACGAAGACACCTCGCAGGCGACCATCAGCCTTGTGTTCTTTATGGGGTCGGCGCTGGCGCTGGCGCTTGGGTATATCCTGTTTGCATGGGTGGTATCGGGCAAGATGGGCAGCGTGGTGCAAGGCATCCGCGATAACGAGGCCCGCGTTCGCTTCCTTGGCTACCGTGTGGAACGCTACAAGCTGTTTATCTTTACCCTGACCGCCGTGATCGCGGGTATCGCCGGGGCGCTTTATTACCCGCAGGCGGGTATCATCAACCCGGCAGAGATCGCGCCGATTGCATCGATCTATCTGGCGGTCTGGGTCGCGATTGGCGGGCGCGGGCGGCTTTACGGCGCGGTGATCGGGGCGGCATTCGTATCCTTGCTGTCCAGCTGGTTCACAGGCGGCGGTGCCCCTGCCATCGATCTGGGGTTCTATACGATCCTATGGACCGACTGGTGGCTGGTGCTGCTTGGCGTATCCTTTGTTTGCGTCACCTTGTTCTTCCCCAAGGGGATCGGCGGGCTGTTTGATTATCTGGTGAGGAAACCGTCATGAACGATACCCTGTTAGAAGTCTCCGGCGTGTCGAAATCCTTTGACGGGTTCAAGGCGATCAACAACCTGTCGATCCAGATCGCAGAGCCGGAACTGCGCGCTGTGATCGGGCCGAACGGGGCGGGCAAGACCACCTTTATGGACATCATCACCGGCAAGACGCGCCCCGACAGCGGCCATGTCGTCTGGGGGGAGCGGAATATATCGCTGCTTGGTATGTCAGAGGCGGATATCGCGAACGAAGGGGTGGGGCGCAAGTTTCAGAAACCCACCGTGTTCGAGGCGCAGACCGTGCGGCAAAACCTTGCGATGGCGCTGAAGAACCCGCGTGGGCCGCTGGCCGTCCTGCTGCACCGCAAGACCCCGTCCAACGCTGCGCGGATCGAAGGCATCGCGGCAGAGATCGGCCTGACCGACAGCCTGACCCGCATCGCCGGAGAGTTGAGCCACGGCCAGAAGCAATGGCTTGAGATCGGCATGCTGCTGGCGCAGGAGCCGCGTCTGCTGCTGGTCGACGAACCCGCCGCCGGCATGACAGTAGAGGAACGCGAAAAGACCACCGATATCCTGAAACGCGCCGCCAAGACCCGCGCCGTGGTGGTGGTGGAACATGACATGGAATTCGTGCGCAGGCTCGACTGCAAGGTCACGGTGCTGCACGAAGGATCGGTGCTGGCCGAAGGCAGTCTTGACCACGTGACATCCAACCCGAAAGTGATCGAAGTTTATCTGGGGCGCGGCCATGCTTGAAGTTGAAAATCTGGACCTGCACTATGGTCAAAGCCGCATTCTTTACGAGGTGTCCTTTCAGGCCCCCAAGGGGCAGATCACGACCTTGATCGGCAACAACGGGGTGGGCAAGACCTCCACCCTCAAGGCGATTGCCGGGCGGCATCCGGCGTCGGCGGGCACGATCACCGTTGACGGGACACCCGTGCGTTTGACCACGGCCTTTCAGGCGGCGAATGCGGGCATTGCCTATGTGCCGCAGGGGCGCGAGGTTTTCCCGATGATGACGGTAGAGGAGAACCTAGAGACGGGGTTTGCCTGCCTGCCCAAGGCCGACCACCACATTCCCGATCACATCTACGATCTGTTCCCTGTCTTGCGGGATATGAAGGCGCGGCGCGGGGGGGATCTGTCGGGCGGGCAGCAGCAGCAGCTTGCCATCGCACGGGCGCTGATCACGCGACCGCGGGTCTTGTTACTGGACGAACCGACTGAAGGCATCCAGCCCAATGTGATCCAGCAGATCGGGGATGCGCTGCGGTTGCTGCGCACCCAAGGCGAGATGGCGATTGTATTGGTCGAACAGAATGCCGATTTCGCCTATGCGCTGGGCGACAGCTTTATCGTGGTCGAAGGCGGGCGCAACGGGCCGCGTAAGCTGAAGGCCGATTACACCAAGGACATGTTGATCGCCGATCTGGCGCTTTAGGCCACCATCGCCACGTCGGGGTCTTCGGTCGAGGGGCAGGTGAACCAGAATACGGTTTCCTCCCCCGGCACACTGTCGAACCCGATTTCCCCGCCCATGGCCTCTACCAGATGGCGCGAGATATTGAGCCCGAGCCCGGTGCCACCGCGCTGTCGCGTGTTCGATGCCTCGGCCTGCGAGAACGGCTGGAAGATGCGTTCGCGGAACTCCTCTGAGATGCCGTTACCCAGATTGGTGACAGAGATTTTGGTCATGTCGCCCACCGGGGCTGTGGTCACTGTCACGGCGGTTTCGGGGTAGGCGAACTTGCAGGCGTTGGACAAGAGGTTGGTCAGCACCTGCATGATGCGGTTCTTGTCGGTCAGCACATGGTGATCGGGATCGGGCGTGTCTACGTCGATCTCGACCTTCCATTCGCTGGCATAAGGCTCTACCTGCTCGGCGGCGAGGGTGACGATATCGCCCAGCTTCTCCGGTTTCGGTACAACGGTCATGCTGCCTGCGTTGATCTTTTCCATGTCCAGAATGTCATTGACCAGCGCGACAAGCCGGTCGCAGTTGGCCGTGGCGATCTGCACCAGACGCACCGCGCCGGCATCCGGATCGTCCTGTGTCTGGGCCTCAAGCAGCCCCAACGCCCCCTTGATAGAGGTCAGCGGCGTGCGCAGCTCGTGGCTGACGGTGGCGACAAAGTCGTGCTTCATCTGTTCAAGCTTGTTGCTTTCGGTGATGTCGATCTGGATACCCAGCATCCGCAGGGCGCGCCCGTTCTTCGCCCGCTCTACCACGACCGCATCCGATTTGATCCAGCGCCAGTTGTCCTGACCGACGCGGATGCGAAAGCGGGCCTCGGCGCGGTCGGTCATCCCGTTCAGACAGGCGAGCTCTATCTTCTTGACCACCGCCGCATCGTCGGGATGCACATGCTGCATCTTATCGTAATAGGGGTTCTGACAGGCGGGGTCAGCGGGGTGGTGCATGATGTCGCGCCATGTGTCCGACACTACAGATGTGCCATTTTCCAGATCAATGTCGAAGACCCCGATATGCGCACTGCTGAGCGCGAGGCTCCACCGTTGTTCGGTTTCCGCGATCTTGAGCGTGCGGCGTTCGCTGTCGGTGATATCGCGCAGCATCAAGGTGATACGGGTCTCTGCGTCGGCGGTAAGCCAGGTGTTCTTCTCGACCTCAAGTGTGCGGGGTTCTGTCGTACCTTTGTGGGGCGGCACCACGACTTTCACACCGCCGTCGGCACGGTGGATGTCGACCTCGGGCAGCAGATCTTGCACGAAATCGCCCGTCGCGTCCTTGCGGTGCCCGGCCGCGATCAGATGCTGTCGCGCGGCATCATTCAAATGCAGGATTTCCCCCGATTGCCGGACCGAGATAATCGGCAGCATCGCATTTTCGAGGATCGAGCGTTTCTCTTGGTGCTGCGTCTCAAGCTCGCGGGTTTTGTCGGCCACCGTCTGGTTGATGGTCAGATTACGTTTCAGGATCACCGACTGGATGATCAGGATCAGCGCCGTGATGGTCAGCGACAGCGCCAGCACGATCCATTTGGCGTTGTTCGGTTGCGCGGCCTCGAAGGCCGGGGTGCTGGCCCAGTGCAGGGTCATGCGTTGGCCATAGCCCGTATGGTCACGCGAAAATTCAAACGCCGGGGCGGGGGCATCGCTGGCGACGGTCGGGTGGTGCTGGAACGGGGCGCCATTCTCATCATAGAAGGACACATCCAGCGTGATGAGGTCATTTTGCGCGGCGAAGAGATCGCTAAAGATTTCGTCCACGTCGACCATCGCAAAGGCGACGCCCAGAAACGCCGCATCAGGATCGCGGGTGCCGTCAGAAGCGGCGCCGGGGCGGAAAATCGGTTTGATCAGCAGGGCATGGGAGTTTTCGCCGTGGAGCGCAGGGGTTGTCGAAAGCGTCTTGCCACTTGCATAGGTGGCGAGGGCCGTGGCCAGAAGATCTGCGTTGCTTGAAAACTCTGTCCCGACCATGCCGGCGAAGTTTTCCGTCGGTGTGGCGCGCTGGATCACGAAATCCTTCAGCGTGCCGTCGGTTTCGTCATACACAGGGACGGCAAAGCCGATGGCGTCCAGCACGTAGGAACCGTCTGCAATATGGACCGACGTGGCGTAGGTCTCCATATCCTGCGCCGTTACCTCGTCAGAGGCAGCGACAAAGCCCGCGACACCGTCGAGCGTCCTGCCGTATTCGTCGGCGCGCCGCCCCATTGACGACAACCCTTGGCTGACCAACGCGTGAAACCTGTCCTGCGCTTGGACCTGCACAGTATTGCCCGCCACAAAGAAGAACAAAAAGGAAAGCCCGATGCAGACGCAAAGGGTAAACAGTTGGAAGTAGGCTAGCTTGCGCGGAATTGTCATCGTTGCCCTGTCACTCAGTCCTGCACAGAGGGTTGTACGCTCTGCATCTCTCGAATTTCTCTGCCATCGTTAATGGTTTCTGAAACTGGCGGAATTATGGCGCTGTTGCTCATTTCACACAAAGCGCTTGCGGCCTTGGACGTGTTTGCAGCGCATATACCAAGGGTGTTTCGGGAACCCGCCGCTGTTTCGGGTCGTTTGTCTTGGGGATGTGATCAAATAGCCACGTGAGAACGGGCCTTTTGTGCTCCCGCTGATTCAGTAACGAGTAAGGAAGAACCCATGGAAGAAGTCGACGCCAACCCCGGCCTGATTTTCGATAAACTTGACGGCTGGTTGGACGGCTTTTTCAGATTGCTCCCGAATATCGGCGTCGCGCTGGTTGTGGCCGTGGTGTTCTGGTTTCTGGGAATGGGCATCGGCGCGCTGATCCGCAAATCCGCCGGGCGCCGCGGACGCGAGAATTTGGGCGACGTGGGCGGGGCACTGATGCAGTGGGCCGTGACTATTATCGGCTTCATGCTGGCGGTGACCATCGTCGCCCCGACGGTCACACCGGGGGATCTAATTGCCGGTTTGGGCGTCAGCTCTGTCGCGATCGGCTTCGCGTTCAAGGATATTTTGCAGAACATGCTGGCAGGTATCCTGATCCTGCTGCGCCAGCCCTTTGAAGTCGGCGACCAGATCGTGTCGGGCGGGCATGAGGGCACGGTCGAAAAGATCGAGACCCGCGCCACGATGATCAAGACCTATGACGGTCGTCGCGTGGTGATCCCGAATTCGGACATTTATACAGACAGCGTGGTGGTCAATACCGCCTTTGACACGCGCCGGTCGGAATATGACATCGGCATCGGCTGCAGCGACGACTGGGATACCGCGCGCAAGGTCATGCAGGATGCCTGTGCCAGCGTTGAGGGTGTAGAGGCCGACCCAGCCCCCGAAACGATACCGGTCGAACTGGGCGATTCCGCCAACATCGTCCGCTTGCGCTGGTGGACGAAGTCGGACCGTGCGTCGCAGATCCATACCTTCGGGGCGGTGCTGCAGGCCGTCTATAAAGCGCTGGATGAAAAAGGGATCGATATGCCCTATCCGACGCAGGTGCATCTGTTCCACGACCAGACCGAAGCGACCGACGGCGACCGCCGCGCGCAGCGCGAAGGGTGGCCCGCGGGCGAGGGCGACGTGCCGAAATCGCGTGCCCGGCAACGCGACGAGAAAGAAGAGAAAGCGCGTCGATCCGACGCCTGATCAATCCGGAAAAGAAGGAATTATATGTTTTTCGACAATACGGTACTGGATGTTCTGGCCCGCGGCTTCGTGCTCAGCGGTGTGGCGCTGATCTGGATCATCCTCATGGTGCGGATCGTCGGGCTCAATTCCTTCTCCAAAATGACGAACTTCGACTTTGTGACCACCATCGCCTTCGGCTCTTTGCTGGCGGGGGCGGCGCAAGCGTCGGATTGGAAGGCGTTCTTCCAGACATTGGTTGCGACCGCTTGCCTGTTCCTTTTCCAGTTCGGGCTATCCTATCTGCGCCGTCGGTCAGAAACCGCTTTGCATACCATCCAGAACGCGCCGGTCTATCTGATGGAGAATGGCAAGATCTGTGAAGAGGCGATGCGGGTCAATCGTGTGTCGCGCAGTGACCTGATGGAGAAGCTGCGCGAATCCAACGTCATGCGGCTGAGCGATGTGCGTGCGGCCGTGTTTGAGACGACGGGCGAAGTCTCTGTTCTATGCGGGGACGAGGTGGATGATGCGATGCTGGAGTACGTCCAACGCGTCTAACCGATATACCTGAGTATTTAAGTCGCTTGTGGCGGCGGGCGTTTTGCGCGATCTGTGGGTTATGCCTGTGACCTTATCAGATTTCGAAGCCTCCGCCCACGCGACCCTTGCCGCTGATGTGTTTGCCTACCTTGAAGGCGGCGCAGAAGGCGAGCTGTCGCTGCGCCAGAACCGCGCCAGCTTTGGCCGGATAGGATTGTTGCCGCGCCTGTTGGCTGACTGTGCAGGCGGCCACACGCGCACAACGATATCGGGGCAGCCCGCGGCGCATCCGATCATGGTCGCGCCGATGGCGTTCCAACGGCTGTTCCACACGGATGGCGAAACTGCGACTGCAATGGCCGCTGCCGCTCAAGACGCGGTGATGGTGGTCAGTTGCCAGACCAGCACCGCGCCCGAAGACATCGCCACCATCCCCGGGCGACGCTGGTTCCAACTTTATATGCAGGCGGATCACGATAGTACGATGACCTTGGTCAACCGCGCGGTGGACTGCGGGGCAGAGGCGCTGGTGGTGACGCTTGACGCCCCGATCAACGGCCTGCGCGACCGCGAGGTTGCCGCGGGCTTTGTGCTGCCGGATGGCGTGCGCCCCGTGATGCTGGACCCGCTGCCACAACCACCGCGACCGCAGTTGCAAGACGGGCAGAGCGTGGTGTTCGACGGGATGATGGTCTTTGCCCCCACATGGGCAGACCTGACGCGGCTGATTGCGGACAGCCCCGTTCCGGTGATCATCAAAGGCTGTCTGCGTGCCACGGATGCGCGGCGGTTTGTCGATGCCGGTGTTGCGGGGATCATCGTGTCAAACCACGGAGGCAGGGTGCTGGATACCGTTCCGGCCCCCGTCACGCAGTTGGCCGCCGTGGTGCAGGCGGTGGGACAGGATGTGCCGGTCTATCTGGATGGCGGAATCCGGCGCGGGAGCGATGTGTTCAAGGCGCTGGCGTTGGGGGCCGAGGCTGTGCTGGTCGGTCGCCCCGTGATGCACGGGTTGATCGTCGACGGGGCACGCGGGGCCAGTCAGGTGTTGCGTCGCTTGCGGGATGAACTGGAAGTGACGATGGCCCTATGCGGCTGCGCAACGGTTGCGGACATCACCCCCGATATGATCACAGCCTTCGGCGGCGACCCGATCAGCGAAAGCGATAGCTGATCGGGATTGCCAGATTGAACGGGCCGGCACCCATGGCAGAGGGCGGGCGCGGCAGTGTTTGCAGCCGGTCAAAGATATCCAGCGCCGCCTGATCCAGCACGGGCCAGCCGGAGGATTTGGAAACCTCGCGCGCTTTGATCTGACCGTATTGATCCAACGTGAAGGCCACGGTTGTGGTCCCCTCGGCGCGGGCCTCGCGGGCGCGGCGTGGGTAATCCTTGGCGGCGTTCAACGCCAGAACCAGCGACTTTTGCCAATCCGTGATCTCTGCCCGTTCGGCATCTGTCAGGCCCTGTTCCTTGGCCGCGCTTTGGTCCTGTTCGTCCTGACCCGCGCTTGCCTTGGGGGCGGCAGCCGTGCTTTGCGCGGCGTTCTCGTTTTCGGTCTCTTCCTGCAACTCGGTCGGCGTTTCGGTCGCCTCCTTGTCGGTGTCGACTTCCTGATCGGGGTTGGCGATCTTGAACTGCAGTTCGGGGTCGTCCGGCGTGTGCGGTATCTGTGCCAGCAGCGGATCGTTTGACGCTTTGGCTTCCTCGCGTTCGGCCGGGCTTTCGAGCGTGGCTTGGCTATCCTCGGCGGGTGGCCCGTCGGGGAGGTCGGTTTCAGGCGCGGCCATGATCATCTCGACCTCGGCCAGATCGATCAGCTCGCGGCCCTGAATGCCCGCTTCTTCCGGTGGCTCGTAGGCCGCGGCCTGTGTCAGCCAAAGTGCGACCAGCGCGCCATGCACGCCGATGCTCAGCCCGGCCCCCAGCATCAACCCGGCACCATATCGCGGGGCGTAGGTAAAGCTCATTCTGAGGTGTCCTGCGCAGCGGGGGCAGGCGAAGCGGTTGCCACGTCACCTGCTGCCGAAGGGGCGGCCCCGCCCTCGTCTTCAAGCCCGACGAGGCCGATCTTCAGATAGCCTTCGCTGCGCATGCGGTTCATCACGGCCATCACCTCGCCATAGGGAACCGAACGATCGGCATTGATATAGATGCGCGTGCCCAGATCCAGACGGGTCAGGATGCCAAGCCGCATGTTCAGATCCCCCAAGGATACCTCTTCTTCGCCCACGCTCAGGCTGAGGTCCTGATGGATGGTCACAAAGACCGGATCATCGGGGCGCGGCGCGGGTTTGCCGGTGGCGACCGGCAGCTCTACGTTGACGTCCACAGTGGACAGCGGGGCCGCCACCATAAAGATGATCAGCAGAACCAGCATCACGTCGATAAACGGTGTGATGTTGATATCCGCATTGGGGGCAAGATCGTCGCCGCCGTCAGAAAGTCGCACGCCCATCGGGGTTACTCCGCTGCCAGTTTGGTGGCGATATCAGGGGTGGTATGGGGCACGTCGGTGGTACGCTCTGCACGGTCCAGATCACGCGACAAACAGCGCTCCACCAGCGCCGCGGCATCCCCCACACGCGCACGGTAGCCGGTGACGACGCGGGTGATGTGGTTATAAAGCAGCACGGCGGGGATCGCGGCGACCAGACCGATGGCGGTGGCCAGCAGCGCTTCGGCGATACCGGGGGCAACGACGGTCAGGCTGGTGCTGCCGCTTTCAGCGATGCCGATAAAGCTGTTCATGATGCCCCAGACCGTGCCGAAAAGCCCGATGAACGGTGCCGTCGAACCGATGGAGCCCAGGATCATCGCACCAGACTGCATCGCGCGCGCGGCCCCCGCTTCGATCCGCGAAAGCTCGGACGCGACGCGTTCCTTGATGCCCGCCTTGTTCAACCCGTCAGAGATGTCGATCTCGGCCAAAGCGGCGCGGATCATGGCGCGCATGGGGCCGGAAAAGGATTTCGCCTGCGCGCCTTTAACGGCCCCTGCCTTGGCAAGCTTACGGTAGGACCGGCGCAGCCGCGCGTTGGCCCAGCTCACCTGCAGGATCTTGCCCGCCCATACGGCCCAGCCCAGAACCGAGGCGATGGCCAGCCCGAACATCACCGCTTTCACGACGATATCGGCCCCCATGAACATCGCCAGCGGCGAATGGCCGCCCTGTTGCGCGGCCACGCGCATTGGCTCGGACAGGGCAGGGCCGATCCATTCGTCAGCCCATGTGATCAGCGCGATATTGACCGACGCAGTGTCGGCTGCGGCCAGTTGCGGCGTCGCGACAAGGACGGCCGCCAGAAGGATGCTTGGAAATTTCATATCAGGTCTCTGCCCATTGTCGGATGAGGTTGTGGTAGATGCCGGTCAGGCGCACAGCGGTCGGGTCGTTCAGACCCGCGCTGGCCGACAGCTCTTGGATGGATTGATCCAGATCGAAGAGAATTTCGCGCTGGCCGCCGTCGCGGATCATTGACTGCACCCAGAAGAAGGACGCAACACGCGCGCCACGGGTGACAGGCGTGACCTGATGCAGCGAGGTTGACGGATAAAGCACGCAGTGCCCCGCCGGCAGTTTGACCGACTGGGTGCCGTAGTTGTCTTCGATGACCAGCTCGCCGCCGTCATAGTCGTCGGGGTCATTCAGGAACAACGTGCACGACAGGTCGGTCCGCAGGCGCTGGCCGGTTTGCGGGTTCACGCGGATGGCGTTGTCGACATGCACGCCGAAGGTCTCTGCCTCTTCGTAGCGGTTGAACATCGGGGGCAGGACATGCAGCGGGAGGGCAGCGGAAACCCACGTGGGGTTGCCCATCAACCGCTGGAGCACCAGCGTCTGCAAATCAGGCAGAACGGGGCTGTCGAGGGGAATTTGCTGATTGCGCTTGGTTTGCGCCGATTGCGCGCCGGCGGTGTTGCGGCCGTCGTCCCATTGGGCCGTGTCGATCACGGATCGGATATGGGCAACTTCCTGCGGTGACAGGATATTTTCGACGCAAAGCAACATGGTGTATCCTTTCGAGGGGATCGGCTGGCGGCGCGGGTCTGCGCCGCCAGCCTTGGGTGTGTGGTTTAGAACTTCATGCTGACAGAGATGGACGCAGAGCGACCCGGTGCCACATAGACGAACGGCGTGCCGGAGCGGTACAGCGCGTCATAGTAGGTTTCATCCAGCACGTTATCGATGCGGAAGTTGACCGAGGCATCATCCGTGATGTGGTAATCCGCCATCAGGTCAAAGCGCCAATAGCTGGGCAGCTCGTTGCCGTTGGTGGCCGCGAATGTGCCGCCCTGAACGCTGCCGCGCCATGTGGCTTGGCCGCCAAAGCTCCACTGGTCGTTGTAGTCGTAACGGGCCAGTACGTTGAACTGCTCGTGCGCGATATTCGCGAACTCTTCGCCAACGTTGTCGGGGTTGCTGCTTTTCAGCACTTCGCTGTCCATCAGGGTCGCACCGCCGAACAGGCTCAGCTTTTCGGTGATGTTGCCGCCGAAGCCCAGTTCGATCCCGCGGACGCGGTATTCACCGGTCGCGGTGGTCACAACAGGTGCGCCGCGGCCGCCTGTGCTTTCACGGGCGTTGTCCTTGGTGGTCTGGAACAGCGCAGCGGTGGCGGTCAGGTTGCCGAACTGCCATTTGGTGCCCAGTTCAATCGCGGTGTTTTCTTCAGGCTCCAGCAGCAGGTTCGAGGAATCGATCCCGTTGTAACTGCCGCCGCCTGCGTCCAGTTCATCCCCGACAGGGTTGGTGGAGGTGGCATAGGACAGGTAGATCGACCCGTTGTCGCGGGGTTTCCAGACAACACCGGCATTCCAGTTGAACATGGTGTCATCGCGCGACAGCGTATCGGCACCGGCTTCGGTGGTGGTCCGGCTGACGCTGTAGTCATCCAGACGGGCACCAAGGTTCAACTGCCACTGCGGATTAAAGGTGATCGTGTCGTTCAGATACAGCGACCGTGTGGTGACATCGGTCAGCGTCGCATCTGCGCTGCGGACAGGTGTCGCTGTGGAACAGCCGCTGACATCGGGGTTGTAGATCGCGACGGTGCACCCTGCCAAATTGTCTTCGACAGTGCCGCCCCCCACTTCGGAGGATAGGCCGACATAGCCACGCTGGCTGATCTCTTCACGCGAAAGCGCGAAGCCCGCAATCATGTCATGGCGCGCCGACCCGGTGTTGAAACCAAAGGAAAGCTCGCTGGTGTTCGACGCCACTTCGTTGACCTGATACCGGCTTTTGGGAGAGGCGGTCAGCGTCCAGTTCTGCGGATCGGCATCCGAGGTGTCAGGACGTTCAGGCGCCGACACGATATAGTCGTTCTCGGTCCGGCTGAGACGGGAGCGGTTGGTGAATGTCATGCCCGGTGTGATTTCAAAGGTCGCGCCGAAGGTGGCAACGCTTTGTGTCGCATCGTGGAAATCGCGGTCTGGGTTGCCGTAGAAGGTGTCACGGTCCAGCGTCGGACGGCCTGCGGCGGATTCGGTGAAGGGTACGCCGTTGGTGCCATCCCATGGCACGCCCCAGTCCGGCATCTGTTTCATCTGAAGCTGGTAGGCTTCGAAATCCAGTGTCAGACGGTCGGTCGCTTCGTATTCGGCAGCGATGGACAGACCCAGACGGTCGTCTTTGCTCCCGTCGCGGCCGGCAACGTCGCTGACTTGGGCGACGGCACCGATGCGGGTCTTGAAGCGGTCGTTCCAGACCTTGTTCCAGTCGACTTCCTGACGCGCCAGATCGGCGGTGCCAAAGGTCGTGGTGGTTTTAACGAAGTCCGTGTCCTGCGCCTTTTTGGTCACCAGATTGACCGCGCCGCCTGTGGTCGAGCGGCCACCGATGGAGCCCGACGGGCCTTTGGTGATCTCGACCTGTTCGGCCATGAATGTTTCGCGCACGGCAACACCGGAATCACGCACGCCGTCGATGAAGACGTCGTTGGAGGACCGGAAGCCGCGGATGAACAGAACGTCGCCGAATGCGTTGCCGCCTTCGCCAGTGCCCAATGTGATGCCGGGGGTGGTGCGGGCGAGCTCACGCACCGATGTCGCGTTCTTGTCGCGCAGCACTTCCTGGGTGACGGCGGTAACCGTGCGCGGTGTATCGACCAGCGGTTGCGTCAGCAGCGAGTTGCCCGATTGAACGGCCTGATATCCGGCTTCGGGGTTGGCGTAGGGCGACAGACCGTTCTCGCCAGCGACGGGCGCGGCGGGGGCGGCAGCAACGGGGGCCTCGGCCACGACGGGTGCAGGGGCGGGTGCCGGTGTCGCGCGGGGGGCAGGGGTCGCCGCGGCGCGTTTCTTGGCGGGTTGTGGTTTGGGCTTGGCGGCCTGCGGCTCTGAGGTTTCAACCTCGATCCCGGGAAGCAGCAGCGGCTCGTCGCTGGATTGCGCATAAAGTGCTGCAGGAGACGTCGCGCCGATGGCGGCGGCCGTCATCATGCCGATGCTGCGGCTGGCCGTGTGGCCACGCAAGCTGTGTGGTGTTTTCGTCTGAGTCATATCGCCCTCGTCATTGCCCATTCGGGCTGTTTTTAGGGGGCTGGTCTGGACGATTGGCTACCTATTCACGGGCGGGTTACTAAGACTGATAAAAACAATCAAGTATTAAACTTCGGCAACCTTACAAAAATTTCAATGGGTTGTAGCGTTGCACGTAAGGCGTCAATCGGGCGCGGGAAGCGCCTGCTAATGCAGCGTCGGTGCTGCTTCCATTTGCGCGACCTCGCTTGGTGCGCTCAGGCGCATCCGCTTGAGCGCCAGCCCGAAATCCGCAGCAAGCGATGCCACCAGCGGGGCCATATCGGCGCGTACCAGCAGGGTCGCGATCAGCATCGCGTCTTCGCGCTGTCCGTCCGTGGCTGTCGCGATGAAGTTCGCAAAGCAGGATTCGTCCGATCCCAGACATTTGCATGTGACCGAATGGCGCATCAAAGGCCGCCGCCCGAACCGTGCACAAAGCGAGCATAGCTGTTCAAACGTAGCGAGCGCCTTGCTCCCGTTGGTGTGGCCGAGGACGCTGGCAAAATCGCTGCTGACTTTTTCCTGTGCGTCAGGCCCGTCACACCACATCCGCAAATAGATGACCGACGCGGCCTGAAGGCTGTCCAGCTCTGTGATGAACCCTACCGGGGCACCGCCGGGGTGCTGATGTGCGTCATTCATTTGGTCAGGATCAATTTGCCAGCGCGTGTGATTCGCAGGGTGTAGGTCTGGGTATCCAGCACGATTTGGGCCAGATCTCCGCCTTCGGTCAGGTCGCGGGCAGAGTAGGTCGGCAGCGCGTTCATCGGGGCTTGGGTCTTTGGGGGGGCATGAAATGTCATAGGGCTGCTCTATCAATGGTCATGGAAAAGGAACGTTGCACGCGGCACCGATCATCAGGCAGCCCTGCGGCTTGGTCCTGACGGTGAACGGCAGTTTGCGTTCTGGGGAATGGTCTCATCGTGGGACTCCTCACATCATATGTGTCGGGCGTCCCCGTGATCGCACGCGGGGTGGCTAGACGTTTCCATAAACCTGATTGAAATTATAGGGTATGTCAATCCGACAGTTTTACTCAGAATACTTTGGGCGCATTTTTCTTTGTCTGTGTCGTGCAAAAGAATACCCCCCGCAGCACGGGGCGGCGGGGGGTATAAGGCGCTTTGACCGGCAAAGCACAAACGTCGGTTAGTGTTGCGTTATTGCGTCTTCATCTCGGCGCGCAGGCCGCGGAAGATTGCGTAGCACAGGAACAGCAGCACCACAGTAAAGGGCAATCCGGTAGAGATAACCATCGACTGAAGCGACTTGAGCCCACCTGCAGACAGCAGCAATACGATCGCTACGGCACCTTCGAAGATGCACCAGAACACGCGCTGTGGCGCAGGTGCATCGACCTTGCCGCCTGCCGTGATCGTATCGATCACCAGCGAGCCGGAGTCAGACGAGGTCACGAAGAACACAATGACCAAGACGATCCCGATCAGCGATGTGATCCCGGCAAGTGGCAGCGCATCCAGCATGGCGAACAGCTGGCGTGGCAGCTCTGCCTCTTGCGCGGCGGTGTAGCCATCGCTGATCACCTGATCAATCGCAACGCCGCCAAAGACGCTCATCCACAGGACGCAAACGAGGCTCGGGATCAGCAGAACGCAGGTCAGGAACTCGCGGACCGAACGGCCACGGCTGACGCGGGCGATGAACATGCCGACGAAAGGCGACCAGCTGATCCACCATGCCCAGTAGAACGATGTCCAGCCCTGCATAAAGTTGACGTCTTCACGGCCGATCGGATTGGACAGACCGGGCAGATATTCCACATAGGCCAGCAGGGATGACCCGAAAGTCGACAGGATCGCCAGCGTCGGTCCGACCAGCAGCACGAAGGCCAGCAGCAAAAACGCCAGACCCATGTTGATCTCTGACAGGACTTTGACGCCGCCATCAAGGCCGCGCAGCACGGAGACGGTCGCAATCGCGGTGATGCCGGTAATCAGCAGAACCTGAGTTGTCGGGCCAACCGCCAGACCAAAGAGCTCGTTCAAGCCCGCGTTGGCTTGCGTGGCGCCCAGACCAAGCGATGTCGCCAAACCAAAGAGCGTTGCAAATACGGCGAGAATGTCGATCACGTGCCCGGGCCAACCCCAGACGCGTTCCCCCAGGATCGGGTAAAAGGCAGAGCGGATGGTCAGGGGAAGACCCTTGTTATAGCTGAACAGCGCCAGCGCCAGACCAACAACGGCATAGATCGCCCAAGGGTGCAGGCCCCAGTGGTAGATCGTGGCCGCCATACCCAGACGCACCGCTTCGGCCTGATCGCCTGCGGCCGCGCCCAAAGGTGCCCAATCGGTGCGCAGGCCGTCTTCGCCAACAGCAGTGCCACCCATGGAGCTCGAGAAATGCGATAGCGGTTCAGAGACGCCATAGAACATCAGACCGATGCCCATGCCCGCCGCGAACAGCATCGAGAACCATCCAAGGTAGGTATAGTCGGGGCTTGCTTCGGCCCCGCCAAGACGCACACGGCCCAAAGGCGTGACGATCAGGAACAGGCAGAACAGCACAAAGATGTTGCCGGCAGAGATAAAGAACCAGTCAAAGCCCTTTGTCACCGACGAGAACAGCCATGTGAACAGCGCGCCAGACTGTTCGGGCAGCGCGAGTGTATAGAATACAAAGGCAACAATACACACACCCGAGATCGCGAAGACCGGGTTGTGAATGTCGAAGCCGAAGGGCCCCACGCTGCCTTCTTTGTTGTCTTGGCCGATCTCGTAATCCGTGTCGATTACGGCAGCGGCACCGTCGGGTGTCGGGATACCCGGCGACGTTTCATCTGTCATTAGATGCTCTCCATTTTATGTATTTGCGACTAATCATAGCGCAACTCCGACAAAACGACCACCGCTGCGCGGGAAATAAGTAAATGAATATCATGGCTTAGCCCCCGGAAGCGGGCTTGACGCCCCGTTTGCGGGTCGCGGGCTATGCGTTTTTTCCGTGATTTACCGCGAATCCCCTCTTTGGATTCGCGTGAAACACCGGGGCCGTTCCGCGTGCCACACTGCCCACGCCCGTCTGAACGGAGGGGGCAACCGCACCGCGGGATAGCGCCCTATCCCAAAAGATATGCCGCCCTATCCGTCCATGGCCCCGACCCACCTGCTTGCGCAAATGAAAGCGCGGGCGTCTGCGGTCACCATGGTCCCATGACAAATTTTTTCATCATGGGGGATGATATGAAAGTTACTTGCACACTACCAATTATCGCAACCGCGGCACTTCTGGCCGCTACTACTGTCAGCGCCGAAGGGTTCAGCCTGTCCGGTGCGCGCTCTGCCATGCAAAGCGACATCTCGTTCAACGTCATGCAATCCGCAGGGCAGGGCCAGATCAAGCTGCGCCATAAGATCCAGCCCAAAGCGCAGGTCCGGTCCAAAACCGTGAGCAGCCGCAGCCGGTCTTTCCAAGAGCTCAGCGGGGTCAGCACTGCCGCGGACCTCAAAAGCCTCATCGCTTGGGCCGAAGCAGGTCCGAAGGGCTATGACGCCGTGCAATACGGGGCCAAACGGCTGCCGCCACAGCGTCCGACGCAAATGACCATCGGCGAGATCTACCGCTGGATCGACCGCACGCCGGGCCAACCGCATGCCATCGGTCGATACCAATTCATTCCATCCACGCTGCGCAGTCTGGTGCGACAGGCGGGCCTGAGCAAGAATGACCGCTTTACCTCGGCGGTGCAGGACGGGCTGGCGGATATCCTTTTGATCGATGCGGGGTTTAACGCGTTCAAGAAGGGCAAGATCAGCCGCCACCGCTTTATGGAAAACCTCGCACGTATCTGGGCCGGTTTCCCGACCTCTAACGGGCGGTCCTATTATCACGGCTATGCAGGCAACAAGGCCGTCATCTCGTGGAACGAGTTCGACGCCGTAATGAAGAAGATTTTCGCAACCAAACGCGGCTGATCCCCGCGTTAGGGCTTGTTCCGGGCGGACAGCCGTGGCCCAATGGCCGGGTCTGGTGTCCGCCTCGCGGAAGAATCGGGAAGCTGGTGAAACTCCGGCACGTGCCCAACGCTGTAATGGGGATGGTTTGCGCATAGGCCACTGGAATATTCCGGGAAGGCGCGCGGACCAAACGACCCTAAGTCAGAAGACCGGCCAGACAGTACAGCTTGCCCCGCATGGACAGCGGGATTGGCGCTTAAACGTATTGTTGGGGACTGAACAATGCCGATACCCTCTGCGCTGGCACCCGCCGCGCCTTTTTCAGATGCTGAACGCGACGCCGTCTACAAGGCGATCTTTACCCGCCGCGATGTACGCGATCAGTTTTTACCCGATCCACTGGCCGAGGATGTGTTGCACCGCATACTGACCGCCGCGCATCACGCACCGTCCGTCGGGTTGTCACAGCCGTGGAATTTCATCGTCATCCGCGCTCAGGCCGCACGCGATCAGGTCTGGCAAGCCTTCAACCGCGCCAACGAGGAAGCCGCCCAGATGTTCGAGGGCGACCGCCAGACAAGCTACAGGTCGCTGAAGCTCGAAGGCATCCGCAAGGCACCGGTCAATATCTGCGTGACCTGTGACCGCAGCCGTGGCGGCAAGGTCGTGCTGGGGCGCACCCATAATCAAAGCATGGATCTTTATAGCACCGTCTGCGCGATCCAGAACCTCTGGCTTGCCGCCCGCGCCGAGGGCATCGGAATGGGCTGGGTCAGCGTGTTCCGCGATGCCGATCTGCGTGACCTGCTGAAGATCCCCGACCGGATAGAAATCGTCGGCTACCTGTGTCTGGGGCACGTGGACGAGCTTTACCAGACGCCCGAACTTGAGGTGAAAGGCTGGAGCAAACGGCTCCCCGTGGACGAGATGATCTTTGACGGTACGTGGCAGGGCGACCCGTAGTCCCCGCCCGTCCCGCGCACGTTGTCATCTCCCGCAATGCGGGTAATTTGCGCGGTCAGCGGAACTATGCCGGTTCCCTGACGTTGCCTTTGTGAAGCCAGTGCATCCCGCGTCTGGCACGCAAAGAGGAAGTATTCAAAATGGGCGGTATCATTTATCTCGTTGGTCTTGTGGTCGTGGTTATGGCGGTGCTGTCGCTGGTCGGCTTGGCGTAAGCAAACGCCGGGGAGGCATTTACATGAACACGACACTCACTGAAAAAACTGCCGATGGATCCTATGTCGACTGGCCCGCAATTTTCGCGGGCACTGTTGTCGCTGTGGCGATCGGCCTCTTGCTGACCACCTTCGGCGCGGCACTCGGCCTGTCGTCGATCACGCTGGACGGAACTGACAATTCATCGACGCTTGAACTGGTGCTGACCGCGCTGTGGATGGTGATCACGCTGGTCGCCTCCTATCTGGCCGGTGGTTATATCGCGGGCCGCATGCGCCGCCGCGTCGAAAGCGCTACGGATGATGAAGTCACTGCACGTGACGGGATCAACGGTCTGGTTGTTTGGGGCCTCGGTTCTGTGATCACCGCCGTGATGCTATCAAGCGCGCTGAGCTTTGCAGCCAATACCGCGGGCAATGTTGCTGCGGGTGCAGGCAAAGCAGCTGGTACGGTCGTCGAAGCTGCGGGCTCTGCCGTGGGAGGTGCTGCCTCCGGACTGGCTGATGCGGCGGGTGCTGCAATCCCGGATGAGGCCAAGAATGATCCGACAGATTACCTGTCGAACCAGCTTTTGCGCCCCAATCAGGTCGACCCCCTGACAGCCGATCCCGAGCAATTGGCAGAGCAGACCGCCAGCATCGTCGCCAATATCTACCGCACGGGTGAGGTGAGCGAGGAAGACCGGACCTATCTTGCCGGCGCTGTTGCTGCACGCACCGATCTGACCCAGGCGCAGGCGAAAGAGCGTGTGGACCAGATTGTGACCCAAGCGCAGGAAGCACGTCAGGAAGTCGAAGACGCTGTAGCCGCCGCCAAGGCCGAGGCTGAACAAGCCGCGGCAGAGGCGAAAGAAGCAGCGGTTGAAGCTGCGCAAACCGCGCGTAACGCCGGTATCCTGACCGCCTTTGTGCTGGCCGCCGCGTCGCTGATTGCCGGTGTGGCATCTGTCGCAGGGTCGGTCCACGGGGGTCGCCACCGCGATCAGGGCCGTCTGTTTGCCGGTCTGACATATCGCGGCTAAATTGCTTCACGTGAAAATTAAAACCCCGGCGGCGCAAGCGGTCGGGGTTTTCTTATGCCATCGTGATTCGGGATGTTCCGGGGCAGGGGGTGCTGCGACGACTTCAGGCGCATCCATGGCACATGCCAAAACCGCAACGCCAGATAAATAAGGCATCAGGGCGAAACGATATGCTTAAAGGGGGGATCTGGTGCTGAAGGGGAGGATTGAACTCCCGACCTCGTCATTACCAATGACGCGCTCTACCACTGAGCTACTCCAGCACTGTGGGCGGGTGATTAGACCCATTCGCAATATGGTGCAAGCGTAATCTGGACCATATCGGTCCGCTGCGCTAGACAATCGACATGTCAAAGGATACCGCCCCACAAAAGCCGCCAAAACCCAATGTATTGCGGGAAGACAGGCTGAAAGCCGCGCTGAAAGCCAATATGGGCCGACGCAAGGCGCAAGCGCGTGCGCGCAGCGACAAAAGCCAAAGCGACGACACGCAAAATAATAACGCGCAGACAGATAACGGGCCGACCGGCCAAACCAAGGAAGGCTGAAGGATGGATTCGATTGTGGTCAAAGGCGGCGGTGCGCTGTCGGGACAAATTCCGATTGCGGGGGCCAAGAACGCCTGTCTGACGCTTATGCCCGCGACCCTGCTGTCCGAAGAGCCGCTGACGCTGACCAACGCGCCGCGCCTGTCCGACATCCGCACCATGACCGAATTGCTGCGGTCCCTGGGGGCAGAGGTGACATCGATGCAGGACGGTCAGGTTCTGGCGATGTCGTGTCATGGCGAGATCAACACGCGCGCCGAATATGACATCGTGCGCAAGATGCGCGCGTCGAACCTTGTGCTGGGGCCGCTGCTGGCCCGCGAAGGGCACGCGCAGGTATCGCTGCCGGGCGGCTGCGCGATTGGTGCGCGCCCAATGGATATTCACACCGATGGTCTGGCCCTGATGGGCGCAGAGATCGACTTGCGTGACGGTTATCTGCACGCCAAGGCGCAAGGCGGCGCATTGAAAGGTGCGGTCATCGACTTCCCCTTTGCCTCTGTCGGCGCGACCGAGAACATCATGATGGCTGCGACCTTGGCCAAGGGCACGACGGTGATCAACAACGCCGCGCGCGAGCCCGAGATCGTGGATCTCGCGGATTGTTTGCGTGCTATGGGCGCGCAGATTGAAGGGGACGGCAGCAGCCGGATCGAGATTCAGGGCGTGGACCGTCTGCATGGGGCGACCCACCGTGTTGTGACCGACCGGATCGAACTGGGCACCTATATGCTCGCCCCTGCGATGTGTGGTGGCGAGGTTGAATTGCTGGGCGGGCGCATCGACCTGCTGTCGGCTTTCTGCGAAAAGCTTGACGCGGCAGGGATCGACGTGACCGAGACGGACAAGGGTCTGAAAGTCGCGCGGCGCAATGGCGTGATCAATGCGGTGAATGTCACGACTGAACCTTTCCCCGGTTTCCCCACCGACCTGCAAGCCCAGATGATGGCGCTGCTGTGTACGGCGGACGGTACCTCGGTGCTGGAAGAGAAAATCTTCGAGAACCGCTTTATGCACGCGCCCGAGCTGATCCGCATGGGGGCCGATATCGAGGTCCACGGCGGCACCGCGACGGTGCACGGCGTCAAAAAACTGAAAGGTGCGCCGGTGATGGCGACCGATCTGCGCGCGTCGATTTCCCTGATCCTTGCCGGTATGGCCGCCGAAGGCGAAACGCGCGTCAGCCGTGTCTATCATCTGGATCGCGGGTACGAACATGTGGTGGCTAAACTGCGCGGCGTGGGCGCAAATATTGAACGGATCAAAGACCAATGACCGAAGATGCACGTTTCGAAGACGGGCGCGAAGCCCCGCTGAACCTCGGCGCGCTGGATGCCGATGACCTCAAGGTGATCTCCTCGCTGGCGCAGGACGCTGTGTTTCCGGGATCGGAAATGCGCTGGCTGCAAAAAGAGGGGCGCTTTGCCCTGCTGCTGAACCGCGTGCGGTGGGAAGACGCGGGCAAATCGCGCCACGCCCCGGAACGCGTGCAAACAATCTTGATGTTCAGCAACGTGCAGCGCGTGTCCAGCCAAGGCGTGAACAAGGGGGATGCGGATACCATCCTGTCGCTGTTGCAGATCGAGTTCACCGAAACCGATGCGCCCTCGGGCGACGTGCTGCTGACCCTCGCGGGGGACGGCGCGATCCGGCTGACGGTCGAAGCGCTGGATGTGACCTTGAAGGATGTGACACGCCCCTATGTGGCCCCGTCGCGCAAGCTGCCGGAACATCCGGCCTAAGCGTTCTTCCACATTCTGTGCCGTGCGGGTCGCCCGTGTGGCATCCCTTCTCAGCCCATTGCACGTTGCAAAGGACATCCGATGCCCCAATTCTTAGACTTCGATCAGCCCGATTTCGAACAGGCGTTCACCGCGCTGCTTTCTGCCAAACGTGAAGACAGCCCCGATGTGGACGACACGGTGGCCGAGATCATCGCGCAGGTGCGGTCCAAGGGCGATGCCGCTGTGATCGAGCTGACCCAGAAGTTCGACCGCATCGCGCTGACCCCCGACACCCTGCGCATCACCGCTGCTGAAGTCGACGCCGCGGTTGCCGAAGTCTCGGACGCGGATCGCACAGCGCTTGAACTCGCCGCGGCGCGTATCCGTGCCTATCACGAACGGCAGTTGCCCGAGGATGCCGAATGGCAAGACGACACTGGTGCCACGCTTGGCTGGCGGTGGAGCGCGGTATCCGCCGCAGGGCTTTATGTGCCCGGTGGTCTGGCAAGCTATCCTTCCTCTGTCTTGATGAACGCGATCCCGGCCAAGGTCGCGGGGGTAGAACGGCTTGCGATGGTCGTGCCCACGCCGGACGGGGTGCTGAACCCGCTGGTGTTGCTGGCCGCGCGGCTGGCGGGCGTCGATGAGATTTACCGCATCGGTGGGGCGCAGGCGGTGGCGGCGCTGGCCTATGGCACCGACACGATCCCCCCCGTCGACAAGATCACCGGCCCCGGCAATGCCTATGTCGCTGCCGCGAAGCGGCGGGTGTTTGGCAAGGTGGGCATCGACATGATCGCGGGCCCGTCCGAAATTCTCGTGATCGCGGATGGGGACAACGATGCTGACTGGATCGCGCTTGATCTGCTCAGCCAGGCCGAACACGACGAAAGCGCCCAATCGATCCTGATCACCACGGACAAGGCGTTTGGCCGCGCGGTGTCGGATGCTGTGGATGCGCGGTTGGAAACGCTGGAACGGCGCGCGATTGCGGGCACCAGCTGGCGCGAGAACGGGGCAATCATTACCGTGCCGGATCTGGCGACAGCCGCCAAGCTGAGCAACCGTATCGCGCCTGAACACCTTGAACTTTGCGTCGCGGATGTGGATGCGCTAAGTGCGCAGATCACCCACGCGGGCGCGATCTTCCTTGGTCAATGGACCCCCGAGGCGATTGGCGATTACGTCGGCGGGCCGAACCACGTGCTGCCCACGGCACGCTCTGCACGGTTTTCCAGCGGGCTGTCGGTGCTGGACTTTATGAAGCGCACGACTCTGGCACGGATGACGCCGGACGCGCTGCGCGCGATCGGCCCGTCGGCGGAACGTCTGGCGCGATCCGAAAGCCTTGAGGCGCACGGTCTGTCGGTCACCGCACGGCTGCGCAAACTGAACGACTGACGCAACGGCCCTTTGCCCGGCCCGCCGATGTCAATTGTAGAACCCCGCCGCCCGGTCTAAGGTCGGCGGGATAGACACTAAATGAGACGTCCCCATGTCCCGGATCACGCATATTGCGCTTGACGACGCGAACCTGCCCCCGCCCACGCCCGAGATAGAGCAAGAGCGCAAGGTCGCCATGTTTGATCTGCTGGAGGACAATGTTTTTACCCTGCCGTCGCGCGATGATCGCCCGGTGCCACAAGGGCCGTACCATCTGGGCCTGTCGATCCGTGACAAACGGCTGGTCTTCGATGTGAACACCGAAAGCGCTGAAAAGGCGGCGGAATTCCATCTGTCGCTGGGGCCGTTCCGGCAGGTTGTCAAAGACTATTTCCAGATTTGCGAATCCTATTTCGAGGCGGTCAAGAAATCCGCCCCCTCGCAGATCGAGACCATCGATATGGCACGGCGCGGGATCCACAACGAAGGGTCTCGGGTGTTGCAAGAGCGGCTTGAAGGCAAGGCCGAGATCGATACAGACACGGCCCGCCGCCTGTTCACCCTCATCTGCGTTCTGCACTACGGCGGCTAGATGACCCAGAAACTGCCCCAATCGGTGCTGTTTTGCTGCGATCACAACGCGGTGCGGTCGCCTATGGCCGAAGGGTTGATGAAAAAGTTCTACGGCACGGGCACCTATGTGCAATCCGTCGGCGTGATGAACGATCTGGAAATCGATGGTTTCTCTATCGCGGTGTGCCAAGAGCTGGACGTGGAACTATCCCGCCACCGGTCTCGCAGTTTCGACGAGATGGAGAATTGGGGCGATGATCTAAGCTCTTTCGATCTGATCATCGCGCTGAGCCCCGCCAGCCAACGCCGCGCGCTGGAACTGACGCGGTTCTATCATCTGACTGTGGAATATTGGCCGATCCTCGACCCGACAGGGTTGGGGGAAACGCGCGATGCCAAGATCGCGCAATACCGCGCCGCTCGTGATCAGATCAAAGACCGGCTGATTGACCGTTTCGGCCCGCCTTCGCGGCCACAGATCTAGGGCAGGGGCGTGCCCCTGCCGCCGGTCTCACGGTCTTAGGTGGCGCTGCACAGGGTCGATGCTGTCTGGCCATAGGCTTTCCATACAGCCCAGAAATCATTGTCGCTTTTGCGGTCGGACTGGCGCGCCTCTTGCAGGCTGTGAGGGTCCGAGAAAACGCGTACGCCACGGCGCTGTTCTGACGAAGAAAGCTCTTTGTCGGCAACGGCTTGGATACAGCCGCAGCGCGCCGCGCTCGCCTGTTTGCGCCCCGATTTCATGCAGGCGTTGTGGATCGGCCCCGTGGCGAACAAGACAGCGCCCCGGCCAAAGCCGCCGCTGGGGTTATAGCCGCGCGGTCCGCCGCAAGCGGCCAGCGTGCCAACAACACAGATCATCGTGAAAAGTCGTACCATCGTTTTGCCTCATCTCTCGGACGCCGGGTTGATCCCGAGGCTGCCCTAACTGCTGCTGGCATTTATGCCGGAAAACTGCAGATTGAGCAATTCACGATTGAGGGCGCAAAACGGAAATGCCTTTGCCCGAACAGATCGGGCAAAGGCGTGTGTTGCTTAGAACTTCCAGCGCGCACCAACGAAGGTCACGTCCAGATCCTGATAGGATGCCGACGGATCGTCGAAGTCATAGGTACGGTGTGTTGCGTAAAGCTCGGTGTTGTACGCGTCGAGGCGCTGAACAACGGCGACACCTACGGAAGAGGTGCTGGACCCTGCGACAACAAAGTCGTTCCCGTCGTAGTAATCAACGGAGAAGGATGTCGAACCCGCTGCGATGTAATCACGGGTGATGCCCGCTTTGATGTAGGCGTAGTCTGCGTCACCCGCAACGCGGCGACCTGCGGAAACCGCGAGGTTCAGACCGGTTGGTTGGTGCAGAACAGCGGCGGAGCCCATGACCAGATCGTTGCTGGTGTCGCGGAACGAATAGCCCAAGCGCGCGTCGACCGAATAGTCGCCGTAGTCTTGAACGTAGCGTGTGCCGACATCGTAGTAGTCGTTGTCATCGCCCGATTTCAAGACTTCCTGACCGTAGGAAACCGATGCGGAGAAGCCGTTGAACACAGGTGTGTCATAGCGCACGCGGAAACGGCGGCTGCCGTCGAAAGAGCTGTTGGTGCTCCCGATTGCAAGGGTCGACAGCGTGCCATCCGCGAAACGCAGTTGCTGGCTGCCCGCGATCTCGTTGATGCCCACATAGGCGGCAACACCGGTGCCCGAAAGGTCCGCTTCGGCCGTGCCATCTGTCGACGTGCTGCCTTGACCAAACGAGAAGATACCCGCGTTTGGCGTGCGGTATGTCAGGTCCAGTTTGCGCAGTTCGGTGCGGTGGTAGTCGAAATCCAGGCTGTCGTCGTCGCCATTGATGGCGGAGGACCCGGTCAGGCCAAGGCCTGCTTCGAAGGTCAGACGCAGTTCGGACCCGTTTTGCAGCGCTTGGGTCATGGTCAGACCAACGCGGCTGTTGGAGTTATCGTTGTCGATAAACGTGGTGTTTGTGTCTTCACCATCGTCAACGCTCAGAACGCCAAAGTTCAGTTGGCCGTAAACGTCCCAGACGGGGCCTTCTTGGGCCTGTGCCAGCGCGGGAAGCGACGCCAGACCAAGGGCTGCAACGGTCACTGTGCCAAGCGAGTGTTTCATCTTCATCTCAAAATTCCTTATTCGCCCGATCTGCAAGGGTGCAGACCATTTGAGAAGGCTGATCTAACGCCGCCGCTCGCGGGATAAAACCATAAGGCAGCCATACGAAATGTCGGTGTTGCAACATTGCTAAAGGGGGCGGTACCGCGCAGTACTGTCAAGCGCCTTGATATATTGACGTTGGCGGCGGTATGCGGTTTCTGCATGGCAGGTGACCGCGAAAAAATCGCATCCCCCCTTTGACGTTTGCGATCAGAATGCAGGTAAATCCGCCGACGCGCGTCAAATGCCCTAATGATCAAGGGGAACAGGCGATCCAGCCCATTGACCAGCGCTTGAATCCGCACCATATCCTTGCCTCATGACACCACTTTCACATATCCGCAATTTCTCCATCGTCGCGCACATCGATCATGGTAAATCCACGCTCGCCGATCGCCTGATCCAAGAGACGAACACCGTTTCCCTGCGCGATATGAAAGCGCAGATGCTCGACTCGATGGATATCGAGCGCGAGCGCGGGATCACGATCAAGGCCCAGACGGTGCGGATCAACTACACCGCCCAGAACGGCGAGGAATATATCCTCAATCTGATCGACACCCCCGGTCACGTCGACTTTGCCTACGAGGTCTCTCGCTCCATGCGCGCGGTCGAAGGATCGCTGCTGGTCGTGGACAGCACCCAAGGCGTAGAGGCGCAGACGCTCGCCAACGTGTATCACGCGATTGATGCGGATCACGAGATCGTGCCGGTGTTGAACAAGATCGACCTGCCTGCGTCCGACTGCGACCGCGTGGCGGAACAGATCGAGGATGTGATCGGGATCGATGCTTCCGAAGCGATCCGTGTTTCGGCCAAGACAGGTCAGGGCATTGTCGAAACGCTTGAAGCCATCGTGCATAAGCTGCCCGCGCCAAAGGGCACGCAGGACGCGCCGTTGAAGGCGATGCTGGTCGATTCATGGTACGACAGCTATCTAGGCGTCATCGTTCTGGTGCGGATCATGGATGGTCAGCTGAAAAAAGGCGACCGTATCCGCATGATGCAGAACGGGTCGGTGCACCATGTTGACCGTATCGGCGTCTTCCGCCCCGCCATGACCGAGATCGACAGCCTCAACCCCGGCGAGATCGGGTTTCTGACCGCATCGATCAAACAGGTCCGCGACACACGGGTCGGGGATACAATCACGCACGAGAAAAAGGGCACCGAAACCCCGCTGCCGGGCTTTAAGCCAGCGCAGCCCGTGGTGTTCTGTGGTCTGTTCCCAGTGGACGCAGCCGAGTTCGAAGACCTGCGCGACAGTATTGAAAAGCTGGCGCTGAACGACGCGTCTTTCAGCTTCGAGATGGAAACATCCGCCGCCCTGGGTTTCGGTTTCCGCTGCGGCTTCCTTGGCCTGCTGCACCTTGAAGTCATTCGTGACCGGATCGAGCGCGAGTATGACATCGACCTGATTACCACCGCGCCATCGGTTATCTATGACATCCACATGAAAGACGGCACGGTCGAGCAGTTGCACAACCCCGCTGACATGCCCGACCTGACCTTCGTGGACCACATCGAAGAACCACGCATCAAGGCGACCATCCTTGTGCCGGATGAATATCTTGGTGACGTGCTCAAGCTGTGCCAGGACCGCCGCGGCATCCAGATGGACCTGACCTATGCGGGCAGCCGCGCGATGGTGGTCTATGATCTGCCGCTGAACGAAGTGGTTTTCGACTTCTATGACCGGTTGAAGTCGGTGACCAAGGGCTATGCCTCGTTTGACTATCAGATGATCGGCTACCGCCAAGATGCGCTGGTCAAGATGTCTATTCTGGTTAACGACGAACCTGTGGATGCGCTCAGCACTATGGTGCACCGCGACCGCGCCGAAATGCGCGGCCGTGCCATGGTTGAAAAGCTTAAAGATCTGATCCCGCGGCACATGTTCAAGATCCCGATTCAGGCGGCCATCGGCGGCAAGGTGATCGCGCGCGAAACCCTATCGGCGATGCGCAAGGATGTGACCGCGAAATGCTACGGCGGCGACGCCTCGCGGAAACGCAAGCTGTTGGATAAACAGAAGGCGGGTAAGAAGAAAATGCGCCAGTTCGGCAAGGTCGACATCCCGCAAGAGGCATTTATCTCTGCCTTGAAGATGGACAGCTAAGACGATTATTGAAAGGGGCGCTTCATGCGCCCCTTTTTCGTTGAACGACACCAAAGGTCAGGGCAGCTCTGTCATCTGTGCCGGCACAGCCCCACCGTCCAGCAGCCGCGCCAGACAAGCGTGCGTGAACCCCCAGATATCTTCATCATGCACCAGGTGGTGGGTCAGAAACCCCAAAGGTTCCTGCGGGTCCGTCAGCCCCTTGCGGCGGTCCTGCAGCAGTTTGGTGATATCCGCAATCAGCGTGTCCGGTGGGACAAGGCTGCGGGTGCCGCGCCAGAAAATCGGATCGATATGGGTGTTGATCTGCACCAACCCGGGGGCGGCAATCCGGTTGTTCCGCGGCAGATAGGTCGACACCCCGACATAGCCTGCGTCTGCCAGCACCGGCAGCAACCCGTCGTCCAACCGGTTCCATGGCGGCACAAAGATCGGCAGCAGGTCGTCTCCGAAAAGCTGTTGCATCCGGTTCAGCGCTTGGGCGAGCTCGTGGGCCGCATCGGGGCGCGGGTGTCCGAACTCTGCCTTTTTCGCCCCGTCGGGCGCGTGGCTGATATGCTGCCAGCCATGCACCAGCGGACGGATCAGCGGACGGTCCTTGCTATAGGCGGCAAGCGCGGGTTCTGCATGTTTAGGGATCACGGCGATATGCACGGGCAGGGACAGATCCTCGGCCAGTGCGGCAAGGCGATCCAGCGCGGGGGTTGGGGCGATGGCATCATCATCGCGCCACCAGATCGGCAGGTGCAATCCCTCTGCGCGCCATATTGCAAGCTCGGCGTCAAGAGCGGTCCAATCCACGGTCATTGCGTGCCCTTTCGCATGGTCTCGGTCAGGGTGACCGTCCTCGTGGCCCCGTCAAACCCGTCTGTCTGCGCAGGCCGGGTCGGGGCGGTGTGCAGGGCTGCCAAGGCGGATAGCAACCTGTCCGGTGTCAGATCAGCGCTGCGCAGCACCTCGATCCCCGGTAGCGCGGACAGCGCATCGGCGCGCAGCCCTTGTTCCACCTCGTTGCCGGCGTCAAAGGGGACAAACAGCGCCCGCACCCCGCTTTGCAGCACATCCAGCGCGGTATTGTAGCCGCACAAAGAGACAGAGGCGGCGGCGTGATACAGCATCTGGCGGAATTCGGGGCGTGCCGGTTCGATCACCACATTCGCGGGGGCATCCTGCATCAGCGCGGCGCTGCGTGCGGCTGCATCCTGCCCCCCTAGCAGCAAGCGCCAGACCCGCCCCGCATCACGCGCGGCCGCGGCGCGGCAGGTGTCGAACACATGCGCGCCCACATCACCGCCCCCGGCGCTGACGATAATCTCGCCCGCGCCAAGCCGGTCAGGATGGGGGCTGGCGGGGGGCGGTGCAACGAAACCGGTATAGCGCAGCTTGCCCTGCATTGCGTCCGACACCGGCCAGCTGAGCGAGAGCGGCGTCACGGCCTCGTCCGCATGGACCAGCACCGCATCGTAATACTGCGCAACCAGATCATCGGCCAGCTGCGCCTTGGCGGGTTTGGATGGCGGCGCGAGGATATCGCGCACCGATGCGCAGATCAGTGGGCGCGCGGGCAGGGCATCTGCGGCGTCAAGCAGGGCCATGAACTCTGCCTTGAGGGTGCGGCGCCCAAAGGGGAACAGTTCGGTGATCAGCAGATCGGGGGTGCGGGTCTGGATGTGGGCGATCAGCATCTCGCGCCGCGCGGCCTTTAACGCTTCAGAGGCAAGCGTGCCGTGTTCATCCAGTAGCCGTGCGAAATCCACACCGTCAGAGCGCAGCGGCGGCAGTTGCACCACGTCAACGCCGTCGCTGTTCAACTGCGGTGCGGGCATCCCGCCCGAGACGACCTGCACATCATGCCCCGCCGCCCCATAGGCGCGGCCAAGGGTCAAGGCGCGGGCCAGATGGCCGGTGCCCAGCAGATGTGTGACGACGATGCTGACCTTCATAAGCGCGGCTCCAGTCGGATGGGATCAGGGTGGGCGGCCCAGCCCTTGGGTGAAATATCCAGCAGATATAAGCGGTTGCGCTTGATCTGAAAGGGGGCGGGGCCAGCGAAATCCCAACCGGTCGCATGGGCCAGCAAAACACGCATCACGCCGATATGGCAGACGGCGACAGTATCGCGCGTCAAGCTGTTGGCCCAAGGGATCAGCCGTTCGCGCAGGCTGTCGGGGCTTTCGCCGCCGGGTGGGGTGTAGCCCCAGCCCCAATCCTCGATATCGCGGAACCCGCTGGCGGGGTCTGCCTTAAGGTCTACGCCGTGCAGCCCTTCCCACTTGCCCCAGTCCATCTCCATCAGCGCGGGCGCGGTTTTCGGCGCGCGGTCTGCGACCAGTCGGGCGGTTTCAGCGGCGCGAGACAGGGGGCTCGACACAAGATCGGCACGGTCCCAAGGCATGGGCAATGCCAGTGCCGCCAGACCGGCACGGGCGTCATCATCCAGCGGGATATCCGTGCGCCCTTGAATGCGGCCCGCACGGTTCCAGCCTGTATGCCCGTGGCGGAGCAGGGCAAGCCGGATCATGTGCGCACCCCGCAGCTTTCCAACCCCGCCAGCAAAGTCGCGGTGGCAGTGGGAAGCAGATGATGTTGCGCGACAAAATCGCGGGCGGCTTGGGCGCGTGTGTGGCGTAGGGTTGTATCCGACAGCAGCGCTGTGATCTGTGCGACAAGCGGGGCAGTGCCGCTTTCCGGCGCGGGATAGGAGGCAGGGGCCAGCACATCGCGCACGCCGGGGCGGTCTTGGGCCACGACGGGCAGGCCCGCGGCCTGCGCCTCCAGATAGGCGAGGCCAAAGGCTTCGTTCACCCCGGGCCAGAACAGCAGCGCTGCATGACGATAGGCGGCGGCCATGGCGGTCGCATCAAGCTCCCCAAGAAACCGAACCGCGTCGCCAAAGGGGGCCATCATCGTCTCTATCTCGGTGCGGGCGGGGCCGTCACCCGCGATATCCAACCGCCAGCTGTCTGCTGGCAGCAGCGACAGCGTCTCCGCGATGATCTGATACGAGGCGCGTTTGTCCCCGTCGCGCAGCATACCGACAGCCAGCATAGGGCCATCCAGCGCGGACGGCAGAGGCAACGCGTCCTGTGCGAGAAACGGCGGCAGATGCGCCAGCCGCTGCCCCGCGGTCTGATCGCGGCGCAGCGTTTCGGCATCGCGGTGCGTGAGGTAAAAGATCACATCCGCCGCGTCGCTTGCGGCCTCGGCGGCTTGGGCGAAACCGGCCCACGGGCCTGTCAGCCGTTTGCGCGCGCGGCTGGATTCGACCAGCAGATAGGGGATGCCAAGGGCGTTGGCGACGGCGGGGCCGATCAGGTCGGGGGCCTTGTAGTAGTTATGATAGGTGATCCACGCCTGCCAGCCTTCGGTGCGACCGCGGGCGGTGGCTTGGGTCACTTCGGCCTCGGCAGCGTTGAACAGCATGGCCTGCGCCGCGCTGTTGCCCGCCCCGTCGCGGCTGCGCAGGGTGCTGGCGACTGTAACCGTCGCGCCCCCCCGTTGCAGCGCGGCCATCAATCCACGCGCCATCGCCCGATCCCCCGAGGGTACCGGATGATCAGGCGACTTTAACGGAGCGTAGAACGCAAGCCGCATCAGCCGCCCTGTGCCAGCATCGCCGTCAGCCGCTTGTGGAGCTGGCGAATGCCGGGGGCCATGGTGAACTCTGCATGCAGGCGGTCGTGGGCGGCTTCGGCCAGCCGAGGGCCAAGCGATGGATCCTCCGCAAAACGCTGCATCGCCTCGGCAAGGGCGGCGGGGGCATCGTCGCTTAGCACGCCGGTGGTGCCGCTGGTGATGAACTCGGGGATGGCGGATACGGGCGTGCTGAGCAGCGGAAGCTTCTGGCTTGCCGCTTCCATCAGCACATTGGGCAGCCCGTCACGGTCACCGTCCTTGGCAATGCGCGAAGGCAGCACGAACAGATCGGCGGCGCGCATGGCCACGATCACCTCTGGCTGGTCGCAGGCCCCGCGCCATGTGATCCGGTCGTTGATCCCGTGCGTTTCAGCGCGTGCTTTCATCGGTTCCGACAGGTCTCCGCCGCCGATATGGGTCCAGTGCCAGTCAAACTCATTCGGCAGCAGCGCCAGCGCGTCGATCAGGTTATCAAAGCCCTTCTTCTCGACCATGCGCCCGACAGACATCATCTGGAACGGGTCGCCTTTGGTCCGTTGGACCCGGGTTGGCGGTTCGGGGAAACGCGCCAGATCCAGCCCGTGATAGACCAGATCAATCCGGTCCGGGGCGGTGGTAAGACTGCGCAGATGTTGCGCGTTAAAGTCCGTGCAGGTGGCACCAAAGGCGGCACCGTGGCTGGCGGGGTCCAGCTTTTCGCGCAACTCCCAGTCGGGCGAGGTCCAGATGTCCTTGGCGTGGGCAGAAAAGCTCCACGGTAGTCCGCGCAGGATCGCGGCATAGCGCGCGACCGAGGACGGGGTGTGCAGGAAATGCGCATAGATGCCGCGGGTCTCGGCGGGGAGCTCATGTGCCATGACGCAAGCCTGCCCAAAGCGGCGACGGCGGTTAGGGGTGTCATCGCGGGCAAGATCTTGTTGGAAAACCTCCCATGCCGCGTCGTAGCCGGGCATGGCTTTCGCGGCCTCTTGTGCTGCGGCCACACGTTCGGGATCGTCGCGCAGGTATTCCGGCAAATAGCGCACGCGCGCTTGCAGCCGGTCGTGCAACGGGTGGGTTTTCGTATCGGTCGGGTGGCGCAGCGACCAGATGTCGAACCGCAGACCGGCTTCTTCAAGGGCGACAAGTTCTTGTGCGATGAAGGTCTCGGACAGGCGCGGCCAGCCTTTGACCACAATGGCGAGGGGGGCGGGGGCGAGGGGGGCGGGGGTGTCGGTCATGCGCCACCGCCCATCAGGGCGCGGCCCCGTTCAACCACCACGTCAAGCCCGTCCAGCAGCCCGTCTGCACCGGCTTGCGAGGGTTTGTTCTGATGCGGCAGGTTGCGGATTGCGGCGATCATCGCCTGCGGCGTCATGCCATCACGGGTTTCTTCCAGCATGCGGACGAGCCCAAGCTCTTCGGCGCGGCTGGCGCGGATCCATTGTTCCAACCGGGGCACGGTGCGCGGCACGATGACGGCGCGTTTGTCAAAAGACAGCACCTCGCAGAAGGTGTTGTAACCGCCCATGCAAACCACGCCCTCAGCCCCGACATAAAGCTGTTCGATCCGGCTATCAAAGCCAAGCGCGGTCACCCGTCCGCCCAGCTTGGCCACCCGCGCGTCAAAGGCGTCGCGGACGTCGCCGGACAGGAAGGGGCCGTAGATCAGCTTGGCATTTGGCGTCAGGTCGGGGTCTTGCTCGTAGGCGTCCAGCACCAGCGACACCATCGCGGCACCGTCCCCGCCGCCGCCGGGGGTAATCAGCACATAGGGCTCTTCGGCGGGGGGCGTTTCGTCCGGGGCCTCGCGGCGCAGGTAGCCGGTCCAATGCATCCGGTCGTGAACCGCCTGCGACAGGGGCAACCCCTTGGTCGGGTCATACACATCTCGCATGCCGTAGACCCAAATCTCGTCATAGTATGTCTCGGTCGCTTCAACCGCGCCCTTGCGTTCCCATTCGGCGGCCAGCACCTCGGGTTCGTCCAGCACGTCGCGCAGGCCCAGCACGACTTTGGTGGTGCCATTCTCGCGCAGCCAGTCAAGGCTGGGCAGCAGTTCCCCGCGAAAGCCCGTCGGCTCTTTATCCACGATCAGCAGATCGGGGGTGTATTCCTCGATCGCGGTGCGGATCAGACCGGCCCGCAGAGAGGTGACCTCGTCGATATCAAGGCCAAGCGTTTGCGCCACATAGCTACCGTCGGCCAGCTTCGTCACGCCGGGAAGGCGGATGTGGTCGACGCCTTTGGGAAAGGTGAAACGCCCCGCGACGGGCGATCCGGTCAGGATGATGGCCGAGGCATCTTCGTCGCCGTCCATCAAGGCGGCAGCCAGTGCGCGCGACCGCCGTAAGTGGCCCAATCCAAAGGTGTCGTGGCTATAGAAAAGCACCCGCCGCGCTGGTTTGCCATTGCGGGCGTTGTTCGAGACCGTTTGGCGCATGGGCCGATCCTAACTTAGTCAAATATCCTTGGCCGCAGCTATCAGTCTGGCGGCTAGAAAGCGTTTATTGTCGAAGGCAGGTGAACCCGTCCCGCCCGATGCACCCAGAAACCGAATACACTCACATCACCTTGGTCTGCCGGTCGAACAGCCCAATAAGAATACCTTAGGCATCTATGGCGAACATGTCATGCATTTCAGCACCTTCCGCCGTCGCCGCCCCTGAATGGGCTGCGAAAACCGGCGTTTGAGCGGGCCAAGCCCGTGGGAAGATGCGGCGCGTGTCATATTCGGCGTCCTTCGCGGTTCATCGTCAGGGGGAGTAGGTGGGGCCGGGGGGTTAAGATTGCAATGGCACGGGGGGCGCCTTAGCGTCTCAAGACTGCTCCCCAAGGCCATGAGCGAGGACATATGCGGCATTTCATCTTCACCCTTCTTTTGTCGCTGTGGGTCTTGCCCTTTGCCAACGCCGCGACGGCGCAAGGGGTTCTGTCCCTTTTGCCAACAGCGCAGGAAACTGCCGTCAGCGATGCAGAAGGCGACGCCGCACGTCTGCAAGAGGTCATCAGACAAGCCGCTGAAAGCGGGGTGAGCGTGGTGGTCGTCGATAGCGCGGGCCAGTTGTTGAACCAGCCCGCATCTGCCCAACCGGCCGAGGGCGACCGGCAAGAGGCGGCGCTGGCCAAGGAAACCTCTGCGTTGATGCACCTGCAAGAACGGGGCAACCAGTTCCGCACTGCCTTGATCGAACGCATCGTGCAGTTGCCCGACGCGATCAACGAGGTGATCTATATTCTGCGGGCCGCCAGCCCGGACGGCACGCTTTGGGCCTTTGGTGAGACGCTGCTGGTGGCGCTCGCGCTGTTTGCTGTCGGGGCCGTGGTGGAGGTAGAGCTGTTTGGCAAGCGAATGGCACGCGGCTTCGTCACTGCCAAAGTGCAGGCGAACCCCGTCGGCTATACCGAAAAGATGCCGTTTCTGGTGTTTCGGTTTTTCATGGGGATCATCGGCGTTCTGGTGTCGATGGTGGTGGCCTATATTCTGGGCACGCTGCTGTTTGGACCGCTTGAAGACACGGCGATCCAGTTCACTGTCACGCTGATCAACATCGGCTATTTCGTCTGTCGCGTGGCCGCGGGCCTGTGGCGGATGATCCTGTCACCCTTCCTGTCGCAATACCGCATCCCCGTGTTCAGCGACCGCGACGCCAAACGCCTGCACCGCTGGCTGTGGATGATGGCAAGCCTTGATACCGTCGCGATCCTGTTCGGTATCTGGATCGCTGAACTGGGGCTGAATTATGATGTCTATGCTTTCATCGCCTCCCTGATGTCGGCGGCGATCGTCGTGGCGAATATTCTGATGATCTGGGTCAACCGCCGCCCCATTTCAAACGCGCTGCGCCAGGGCAAGCCCGCGTCGGAATGCAGCGCCGTGGGGCGATTTATGTCGCGGGCCTGGGCACCGCTGGTGGTGGCCTACGCGATTTTTGCCTGGTTCGAACTGACCTATGATCTGGTGCTCGAGAACCCGAGCTCCGTGCCTCTGATCGCGGGGGCTTATGGTATTCTGGTGTCGATTATCGTGGTCTACGGTGTGATCAACTATGCTATTGAACGCGGCTTTGCCCGCGCGCGCATGATGCGCCGCCTGAACGAGCTGCGCCGCGAAAAGCGCGTTGATGCCGCCCTGGACGAGGACGCGCCCGAGGCCGCCGGCACTGCGCAAGCGGATGATACCATGTCGCTGGACGAGGCTGACAGACAGGCCGCAATGGTGCCACGCCAAAGTCTTACCAGCTTTGAAGGTCTGGCGCGGCGCGTGGCCGGTATCCTCGCCTTCGTTACGGGGGCCTATGCGTTCTTCTATATCTGGGACACAGAAGCAACGTTGATGGTCGAAAGCCACGCGGACAAGCTGCTGGACGTGATGGTGATCCTGTTTATCGGCTACGTCGTCTATCACGCCTTCCGCATCTGGATCGACAGCAAGATCGAGGCCGAAACCGCCGACCAGCCCGAGGCAGAACTTGGCGACGAAGGCAGCGGCGCGTCCTCTGCCAGCCGATTGGCAACGCTGCTGCCGCTGTTTCGCAACTTTGTCCTGATCGTTCTGATCGTGACCATCGCCCTCATCGTGTTGATGGAATTCGGGATCAATGTCGGCCCGCTGTTCGCCGGTGCGGGGATCGTCGGTGTTGCCGTCGGCTTTGGCAGTCAAGCACTGGTGCGCGATATCTTTGCCGGCGCGTTCTTTCTGTTCGACGATGCCTTCCGCAAGGGGGAATACCTTGATGTGGGCGGCGTGAAGGGCACGGTCGAGAAAATCTCGGTCCGGTCGTTCCAGCTGCGCCACCATCTGGGCGCGCTGCACACTATTCCCTTTGGCGAGCTGCAGGTGATGACCAACTACAGCCGCGACTGGGTGATCATGAAGCTGCCGTTGCGGGTGACCTACGACACCGATGTCGAACGCGTTCGCAAGCTGATCAAAAAACTTGGCATCGCGCTGCTGGATGATCCGGTGATCGGCGACAACTTTATCCAGCCGCTGAAATCGCAGGGCGTGATTGAAATGCAGGATTCCGCGATGATCATCCGGGTCAAGTTCATGACCAAACCGGGGGATCAATGGCTGGTGCGCAAGAAGGTCTATGAGGAAATCCGAGCCTTGTTTGAGCGCGAAGGAATCCGTTTTGCCCATCGGGAGGTCACTGTGCGTCTGGCCGACGGCAAGGTCAAAGACCTGAGCGACGAGGAACGCGACGCGGTGACCGCAGCGGCGCAGGCATCGCTGGAAGAAGAGGCACAAACCGGCCCGGAACCGGGCGGCGACGACCGATAGCCTTGTCTCGCGCAGTTGTGACATTGAAACGGCGGCGGCGGGCGCTAGCATCATCTTCACCTGCAACAGGAGAATTCCCATGAAACAGTCCAGACGCCAATTCCTGACGACCACCGTCGCCACTGCCGGGGTTGTGACGCTACTGCCTTATGCCGCGCAAGCCGCGGCTCACGGTGGCAATATGTTCCCGATGACCGGCGGCGAGGTCAAAGTGCACCCCATCGACCACGCGTCCTTCGTGATGGAGACGCCAGCCGGCGTGATCTACTGCGATCCCGTGGGCGAGGTCGCCAACTACAGCGATTTTGCCACCCCCGATCTGATCCTGATCACCCACGAGCATGGCGATCACTATAACGCCGAAACACTGGCCGGAGTGGTGGGCGAAAACACGCAGATCCTTACCAATCCTGCCGTCTACGACATGCTGCCCGAGACGCTGAAGGCCAAGGCGAATGCACTGGCCAATGGCGAGCAGGCGATGTTCAACGAGGTCTCGATCGAGGCGATCCCCGCCTATAACACCACCGAAGAACGCAAGCAGTTCCACCCGCAGGGGCGTGACAACGGCTATATCGTGAACCTCGGTGATTTCCGCGTGTATATCTCGGGCGATACCGAAGCGACGCCGGAGATGCTGGCGCTAGAGAATATCGATCTGGCGTTTGTCTGTATGAACCTGCCGTTTACCATGGACGCGACCTCGGCCGCGGCTGCGGTGTCGACGTTCAAACCCTCCTTCGTCTACCCCTACCATTACCGTGGGCGCGACGACGGCACGCAAGACCCCGCCGCCTTTGCCGCCATGGTCGGCGAGGGGATCGAAGTCAAAATGGGCGACTGGTACTAACCCGGCGCAGCGGGGGGCCAGCCCCCCGCACCCCCCGGGATTTAGACCATTTGGAACTGAAGGCCCCAGCGGGTCAGGATTTATACGGATCAAGACTTGCGCGCAGACCATCGCCCAGGAAGTTGAACGCCAGCACCACGACGATGATCGGCAGCATGGGAATGGCGGTCCACCAGTAGATTTCGATGCTCGCCAGATTTTGCGCGTCATTCAGCATGACGCCCCAGCTGACCGCGGGTGCGCGTAGACCCAACCCGAGGTAGCTCAGCGCGGTTTCCCCAAGGATCATCGCCGGGATCGACAGGGTCGCGCTGGCGATCAGATGCGACATGAAATTCGGCAATAGATGTTTGCGGATCACCCGTGCGGGCGACGCGCCCATCATCTCGGCCGCTTTGACGTATTCCTCTTCACGCAGGCTCAGGAATTTTGACCGCACCGCCCGCGCCAGGCCGGGCCAGTCCAGAATGCCGAGGATGATCGAGATGATAAAGAACACCGACACCGGTCCCCAGTTCGACGGCACCGCCGCCGAAAGTGCCAGCCAGAGCGGGAGCTCTGGCAAGGACCGCAAAATCTCGATCGCGCGGTTGACCAGCCAGTCGGTCTTGCCGCCGAAGTAGCCGGCCAGCGATCCAAAGAAGATCCCCAGCACAAAGCTGACCGTGATGCCGATCAACCCCACCGTCAAGGACAGTTGCGCGCCATAGAGGATGCGGCTGAACACATCGCGCCCCAACCGATCCGATCCCCAGAGAAACACCGTCGCCCCGTCAGGCGCGCAGAACAGGTGGGTGTCGCTGGGGATGACAGCAAAGAGGTGGTAGGTTTCACCCTTACAAAAATACTCAATCTTGCGCGGGTTGCTGGTATCGGTGTCGTAGACCCAGCGGAAATTCACCAGATCCGCAGTGCCCGTCGTCTCGTAGACGAAGGGGCCGATGAAACTGCCCTCGTGCCAAAGGTTGATGCTTTGGGGGGGCGCGTAGATGTGTTCGGCATTGCGCTCGTTTGGTGTGTAGGGCGCGATGAACCCCGCCACTGGCAGGATCAGATAGCAGAAGGCCAGAAACAGCCCGGATACCAGCGCCAGCTTGTGCCGCCGGAACTTGCGCCACATGAGCCGCGCGACAGAGGCGTCCATCTCGGCCCGCTCAGGCGCGGAAAGATCGGCGTCGTCGGTCCAGGGGGTGGTGTCGACAAAGCGGTTGTCCGGCTGGATGCTCATGAGCTGCGTGCCCCGTAACGGATGCGCGGATCAAGCAGGACCAGCAGCATGTCAGAGATCATCGTGCCGATCAGCGTCAGCAGGGCCACGAACATCAGGATGAACGCCGCGAGGAACTGGTCTTGGGACTTCAGCGCCACCAGCAGATAGGGCCCGATGGTTTGCAGGCCCAGCACCACCGATACCAGCACAGAGCCCGAGACCATCGCAGGCAGCAGGTTCCCGATATCCGCGACAAAGGGGTTGAAGGCCACGCGCAGCGGATATTTCGACAGCAGTCGCGCGGGGCCCATGCCCTTGGCCTTGGCGGTTTCCACATAGGGTTTATCAAGCTCGTCGAGCATATTCGCCCGTAACCGCTGCATCATCGCGGCGGCTCCGGCGGTGCCGATCACAAAGGTCGGTACAATCAGGTGCAGCAGGACCGAGCGTACTTTTTCCCATGACATGGGCTGGCCCTCAAGCTCGGGGGCCATAAGCCCGCCAATCGGCAGGTCAAAGTATTTATGGCCATAGTAGAACAGGATCAGGGCCAGCAGGAAGTTCGGTGTCGCGAGCCCGAGGTAGCCCAGAAAGCCAGCGGTATAATCGACCCAAGTCTCGGATTTGGCTGCGGCGAGTACCCCAAGCGGCAAGGCAATAAGATAAACGAATAATACGGCGGCGAGATTGACCAGCACCGTCATCCATAGCGCATCGCCGACGATTTCGCCCACGGGGCGGTCAAACTCGAACGACCAGCCGAAATTGCCTTGGATCAAGCCGGCAAACCCCTGCGGCCCCGGCACCATGCCGACCCAGATCAGGTATTGCTTCCAGATCGGTTCATCCAGCGCGTATTCGTGGCGCAGAAACTCGGCCTTGGCGACGCCTTCGGCCTGACCCGTCGCGCGCAACTCGGCGATCTGGTTCGACAGATAGTCGCCGGGGGGCAGGTTGATGATGACGAAGACCAGAAGCGAGACCACCCAGAGGGTCAGTAGCATGGTGATGAAACGCCACACGGCGTATCGGAGGAAGATCATCGGCTTACCTGCACATGGGGGTCTTGGAAGTAGAATTCGTCGATGCGGTGAATGCCGAAATGCGCGCCGGGATCAAAGGCCCAGATTCCATGCTCCGGTACATTCATCAGATCGTTTGAGACGACGACGGGTTGCGGGGCCTCGGCCAGCACGCCGATGGCGAATTGCTGTTCGGCGTGGATGGCGAGCATCCGCTTCCAGATGTCTTCGCGCACCTGTGGGTCGTCGGTGTGGTTCCAGTCATTCGCCAGCAGCATCAGCCGTTTCGCGGGCTGCATATCAGGGGGCGACCCGGCCTGTCCGACTGTTTGGTAGTATTGTCCCCACATCGGCCAGGCAAAGAATTCCTGATTGGTGGGTGCCAGATAGGAAGGAGAGGTCGACGGCCCCGGAAGCCCGTTGTCCCAGCCGAACCAGACCGAGGCCATGGTCCGCCCTGCATAGATCCGGTTGCGCAGGATATCGCGGTCCAGCGGGCGCATGATCAGGCGGATGCCCAGATCACGCCACGTGTCCGCGATGATCGCCAGCGCGTTTTCTTCCTCGCTGCGTTCGCCGGCGGTTTCGATCACGAATTCCATCGGGCGGCCATCGGGAAGCTTGCGGAGCCCTGCGGGGGTGCGGTCGGTCAGACCCATATCATCCAGCAGCGCGTTGGCGTGGGCGAGATTCATCATGGACCACGCATGTGTGTTGTCGTCGTTGTAAAGCGCGCTTTGCGACAGGGCGGACATGCCGCCTTCGCTGGCGAGGCCGAAATAGAGCGCGCGGTTGATCATGCGTCGATCGATGCCGAGGCTCAGGGCGCGTCGAAAACGCACGTCGCGCATGACCTCGCGCCACACGGGGTCGGCGAAGTTCAGGTTGGGATAGATCGCGATCTGGCTGGCGGCGCCGTTGGCCCAAAGCAGGGTGCGGTATTTGCCGCCGTCCGCCTCGCCTTTCTTGAGGATCGCGACATCGGGGAAATCAAGCCCGCGCGCCTGCAGGTCGACCTCGCCCGCGTTGGCCTTGGCCGCGATCAGCCCACCGCCGACCACGGTCATCTGCACCACGTCGATATAGGGCAGCTGCACGCCGCGGCTGTCGATACGGTGGAAATAGGGGTTACGCACAAAGAGCTTGCGCGAGCTGTCCTTGTCCGAGGTGTTGATCCACGGCTGCAGGGTCGGCAGCGCGGGGTTGTCGAACTTGTACATATTGTCGCGCTTGTTGTGCAGTGCGGCCCAGCTTTTGACCCGCGCGGCTTTGATCTTTTCGGCCAGCGCATCGGGGTCGGCGAACTTCTTGTGGAACTGCGACAGGTAGTGGGCGGGGCGATAGATGAACGGTGGGCTTGCTTGCGCCAGCAGCGGCAGGAAATTCGGATTGGGGATCTGCCATTCGAAGACGACCGTATGTTCATCGGGGAAGGTGACCTTTCCCAGGCGGTTGTCCACGATCATGAAGTCCGGCGGCCCGCTGGGGGTGATGTCCGGGTCGTTGGCGACATTTTCCCACCAGTAGCGGAAATCATCCGAGGTAAAGGGCATGCCGTCCGACCAGCGGTGACCGGGGCGCAGATGCAGCGTGAATTTGCGCCCTTCTTCCACGTCCACCGCGGCGAGGATATCGGGGGCAAGCGTGTAGTCAGGCTGATACCCCACCAGCCGCGCGTAGCCGTAAACGACCATTTGCCGCACGTCCTTGGTGCGCGAGATCAACGTGCGTAGCGTACCGCCCTGACGCCCAAAGCTGCGGCCCTTGGCTTCGAGGTCGACGACCAGCGGCTCTGACGGGATGCGGTCCTGAACGTGGGGCAGGCTGCCGGCGTTGACCTCTTGCGCCCAAAAGCTGCTTTCTTGCAGCACGGGGCCGTCGCTATGCGCGGCAAGGGGCGCAAAGGCGAGGGTCGCGGCGAGGGCAAGGAAGAACTTACGCATGACAACGTACCTTATGGCCGGGCTCAAGCTCTCGCAGGGCGGGGGCGTGATGGCCTTCAAAACGGAACTGTTCGGGCCAGAGCGTGGGAGAGCCCGCGCCCTTGGCGACCAGATCAAGATCGATGGGCCGGCTGATGTCGGGTTCGGGCTGTGCCGCGATCAAGGCGCGGGTGTAGGGGTGTTGCGGATTGTAGAACAACGTGTCGGGCGGGGCCTGTTCGACGATCACGCCAGCGCGCATGACCGCGACCTCGTCCGCGATGCGGGCAACGACCGCCAGATCGTGGCTGATGAACAGGTAGCTCAGGTTGGCGCGGTCGCGGATGTCTTCGAGCAGGGTCAGAATTTGCTCTTGGACCGAGACATCCAGCGCCGAGGTGGGTTCGTCGCAGATCAGCAGCTTCGGATCGAGCGTCAGCGCGCGGGCAATGGACAGCCGTTGGCGCTGGCCGCCTGAAAACGCATGCGGGAAACGGCCAAGCATATCAGGGTTCAATCCGACCCACCGCAGCATTTCGGCCGCCTTTTCACGGCGGTCGCGGGCTGTGCCGATGTTGTGCACCTCCATCGGTTCGGTCAGGGCTTGCTGCACGCGCATCCGCGGGCTGAGCGAGGAATACGGGTCTTGAAACACCATCTGCGCTTGCCGTTGAAATGCGGTGCGTTCAGTGGGCGACAGATCATGCACGGCCAGCGGTGCGGCGGCGGGGTCGGGGCGAAACAGCACTTCGCCGCCGGCATCGGGACGTTCGGCCCCCATGGCGATGCGGGCGCAGGTGGTCTTGCCCGATCCGCTTTCGCCAACAATCGCCAGTGTCTTGCCACGAGGCAGTTGCAGGTCAACGTGCTGGCAGGCGGATACGGACACCGGCTTGCGCCAGCCGCCCGCTCGCATGGTGTAGGTCTTTGACACGTCGCGCAGATCAAGGATCACATCGTCTGCGGGCTTCGGGGATGCGGGCGCAGGGGCGGCCACGGCGGGGATCATCGGGGCGGCAGCGAAAAGCTTGGCGGTGTAGGGGTGGGCAGGGCTGCCCAGCACCTCTTGCGCATCGCCCCGTTCCATCACGCGGCCCTTGTTCATCACCACGACACGCTGCGCCATATTCGCCACGACGCCCAGATCATGGGTTACAAGGATTACGCCCATACCGGTTTCTGCCTGAAGCGACCGGATCAGCCCGAGCACCTGCGCCTGTGTCGTCACATCCAAGGCGGTCGTCGGTTCGTCCGCGATCAACAGCTCGGGCTTGGCAACCATGGCCATAGCGATCATCGCGCGTTGGCGCATCCCGCCGGACATCTCGAAGGGATAGCTTTTCCAGGCGCGCAGTGGATCGACAAAGCCGACCTTCTCAAACTGTTCGAGCACGGCACGCTTGGCTGCCCTTCGTCCCATATTGCGGTGCAAGCGCAGCACTTCGGCGACCTGATCCCCAAGCCGGTGCAGCGGCGACAGCGACCGCATGGGCTCTTGAAAGATCATCGAGATGCGATCCCCCCGAATGGCGCGCATCTTCTTTTCGGGGAGGGACAGCAGGTTGACGGCACCCTCGGCCCCGTTGAACCGGATCGACCCGCCGCGCAACTGTGCCGCATCGGGCAGCAGGCGCAAAACCGACCGGCAGGACAGCGTTTTGCCGGACCCGCTTTCGCCCACCAGCGCGAGGGTCTCGCCCGCGTTCAACGCAAAGCTGACGCCGTCCACGACCGACGGGCCGTTGCCGAAACCGATCGACAGATCATTTACTTCAAGAAGGGGGGCCATTGTTATCCCAAGCGGGTCAGAGCGATCATTACCTATCGAGTGAAGCCGATAAACACCCAAGCGTCTAGGGGGCAGCGCAAAAACCAAGCGTCAGCGGTACACAAAGGGCGGCGGCGTCCCCATGTTGCATCAGTACGACCCAACCCGAAGGAGAACCGCGATGAGCCGCCTGGACATTTTTATCAACCGTATGGTGTCACAGCGTGCGTGTATCGACCATGCCGCCGCGCTGACGCAAACAATGACAGGTCCGGTGTTCGAACTGGGGTTGGGCAATGGACGCACGTTTCACCACATCCGCGAAACGATGCCCGACCGCGATATCTTTGTGTTTGAGCGCGCGGTTGCATCGAATCCCGATAGCACGCCCGAGGACCATCAGCTGATCCTAGGCGATGTGCACGAAACCCTGCCTGCCGCGCGGGCGCGCTTTGGTGCGAATGCGGCTCTGATTCACGCGGATCTTGGCGGACATAACCTTGCAAAAAACGATGCTTTCGCGCGTGAAATTTCGCCTTTGATCGAGCCGTTATTGGCCGTCGGGGGCATCATGGTGTCCAGTGACCGGATGTATTTCGACAATTTGATCGAAATCCCCTTACCGCCTGAAGCTGTGGAGGGGCGCTGCTTCATGTACCGTCGCGAGAAGTCGTGATCTGAAATAAGTATTTGATAAGTATTGGTTAAATGGTGAGCGGCGTCGGTATTCCGGCGCCGCTTTAAGTTTCGCTTGCACGTTCCAAATCCCCTCCCTAGTGTGCGCCCGAGACATAGTGAAACGATGTTTCGCATGGTAAAACAATTCTTGGGAGGGAATTACATGTCCTTTTTGAAAAACCTATCTTTCGCTGCTGCAATGACTGTGGCGGCTTCCGTTGCCGGTGCTGAAACCGTGCTGATCCACGGCGAAGCAGGCCCGAATCGCGGTGCCCGTGCAGACGCGTTGCAGTGGTTCGCCGATCAGGTTGCAGAGCGGTCGGAAAACGATCTGCGCCTCGACATCCAGTGGGGCGGCGCGCTGTTCAAGGCGAATGCGGCCGTACAGTCCATCGGTGACGGTGTGGCGGATATGGGGTCGGTGATCGCGGTGTACTACCCGCAGGAAATGGCCGCCTATGGCATCGCCGATCTGCCCGTAAACAACCCGGACGCCTGGGTCGGTATGCGCGCCACGGACGAACTGATGCGCTCGAACCCCGCGATTGCGGAAAACCTGGCTGAAAAGAACCTCGTGTACATCGGCACATGGACCACCAGCCAGGTGAACATCGGCTGTAAGGGCGACGCGATCCGTTCGGTTGCCGATATCGCGGGCAAGAAAGTACGCGGCACAGGGGCCTATGGTAAGGTCTTTGGCGACGAAGGCGCGAACATGGTCAACATGTCGATCTATGACGCGTACCAAGGGCTCGACACCGGTCTGATCGACTGTAGCCAAGGGTATTCCTACGCTGTTGCCGCGCTGAAGCAGGCCGAAGTCATGGACAACTACACCCTGTTGAACTGGGGCCAGGTTGGCGGCGTCGGCATCTTCATGAACAAAGACATGTTCGATGCGCTGTCCGAAGATCAGCAAGCTGTGCTGCTGGAAACCGGTGCGGATCTGTCCGATGAATTCGGCCGCATGATCACAACCGCGAACGACAACGCCATTGCCGCGATGAAAGAGCAAGGTGTCGAAGTGTTCGAACTGCCCGCGGAAGAGCGCGCCAAGCTGGTCGAAGGCGGCGAGAAGTATCTGGCCGAGTGGGTCGAGACAGCCAACCGCACCGGTCTGCCGGGCGAGCAACTGCTGGAAGACTACAAGGCGCTGATCGCCAAGTACACGCAAGAGCGCGACGAGAACGGTTACCCTTGGGCAGCTGACAACAACTAAACACAAGCTTTGGGAGGAGCAGGGACCATGTTGGTACCACTTGAGAAAATCCTGTTGGGGTTGGGCGCGGCTGCGGTCATCCTTTTGGGGATCTTGATCACGTCCAACGTGGTCGCACGCGCCGTCTTCGCATCTAGCGTACCCGATAGTGTCACTTTGGTGCGGGAGCTGATGGTTGCGGCCATCCTCCTGCCCCTTGCGGCAGCGACCGCAAACCGCGCTCACGTTAGCGTGGCTTTTGTGTCCGACCGGTTCGGGCCCAAACTCCGGTCCTGGCTTATTGTGCTGGGGTCGGTCATGGGGATGATCGCCTTGGGCGGTCTGATCTATTCCGGCGGCCGCGAATTCCTGAGCGTTTGGGAAAAGGGCAGCTTTTTCTACGGTGACCTGAACCTGCCCAAATGGCCCGGACGTCTGTTGTTTGTGGTCGGTATCGCCGCCTGCTGGCTGCGTCTGGCGGAACTGGCGATCCGCGATGTGCGGACCATCCTGTCCGGGGGCATCGTCTCGGACGAAGAAAACCACACAATCGAGCTCGTTGCCGAAAAAGAGGTGCTGTAATGGATGCGTCGACCATCGGGCTGATTGCCTTTGCTGCCGTTCTGATCCTGTTGGCGCTGCGTGTGCCGATTGCCTTTGCGCTGGCCAGTGTCGCGACGATTGCGACCTTCTTTATCTTTGCCTTTCGCACCGGCACTTTCATGCCCGAACGTGCCATCCGTGCGACAACGTCGATGGTGTTCTCGAACTCCTTTGACCTGATACACTCCTACGATCTATCGATGATACCGCTGTTTGTCGCGCTTGGGCACATTGCCTATCGCGCGGATATCACGACCAAGATCTACCACGCGGCCAAGGTCTGGCTGACGCGTCTGCCCGGCGGTGTTGCCATGGCAAGCGTCATGGGCTGTGGCGGATTTTCGGCCATTACCGGCAGCTCTATCGCTTGTGCCTCGACCATGGGGAAAATCTGTACGCCCGAGATGCTGCGCATGGGTTATGACCCGCGTCTGGCAACAGCGTCGGTCGCGGCAGGGGGCACTCTGGGCTCGCTGATCCCGCCGTCGGTTCTTTTCATCATCTACGGTATCTTCACCGAGACCTCGATTTCGTCGCTGTTCCTCGCGGGTGTTTTGCCGGGGCTGCTGACGCTGGCGGGCTTTATCCTCGTGATCGCCGTCTGGGTCTGGCGTTCGCCCGAAATCGCCCCTTCGACAGCGACACGCTACTCCGCCAAGGAACGCTTTGCGGCGGCGGCTGAAAGCTGGCCTGCGGTCATGCTGTTCGTGTTGATCATCGGCGGTATCTACGGCGGTATCTTTACGGCGACCGAAGCGGCGGCTGTCTGCGTGGTCGCGGCGACGCTGATCGGTTTTGCGCAGCGCAAGCTGACCTTGCAGGGCCTGTGGGACGCGGTGAAAGAGACGTGCATCCAGACCGCGGCGATCTTCTTTATCGCGGCAGGGGCCAAGATCTTTGTGGCCTTTATCGCCCTGACCAACGTTGCCCCGATGATTGTGAACGTCGTGGCCGAGGCAGAGCTGTCCGTCGTAGTCCTGCTGCTGGCGATTGCCGCGATCTATCTGCTGCTTGGCATGTTCCTTGATCCCATCGGCATCATGGTTCTGACCCTGCCACTGATGATCCCGCTGGTGGAAAGCTATGACATGAACCTGATCTGGTTCGGTGTTGTGGTGATTAAACTGCTGGAAATCGGGCTGATCACGCCGCCTGTCGGGTTGAACGTCTTTGTTATCGCCAATGTGGTGGGCAAAGAGGCTCCGATCGACAAGATCTTTGCGGGTATCACGCGCTTCCTCAGCGTTGACGTGATCGTGCTGGTGCTGATCATGTCCTTCCCGATGATCTCGCTGCTTATTCCTATGGCGGCGCGATGAGTGGGGACACCACAGACAGGAAGTTTGCCAACACTCTGGCGCGGGGGCTTGCTGTATTGCGGGCCTTTCGCGCCAGTGACAGCGGGCTGACCCACGCGCAGATTGCCGACCGGACGGGGCTGCCCAAGCCTACGGTGTCGCGGCTGACCTATACGCTGTGCGAACTGGGCTATCTCAGCCACGGCGGGCGCAATGACCGCTTTCGGCTGGGGCCGTCGGCTATCGCGCTTGGCTCTGTCGCATCGGTAGCGGTGAACTTTCTGGATTTGGTGTCCGACGCCATGCAAGAGCTGGCCGATAAAACGGGCACGCTATTGCTGGTCGCCGTGCGCGACGACGAGAAAATGATGCTGGTGCGCACATGGCGGCCACAGAACGCTTCGACCATCTGGCTGGAGCCGGGGCACCGGATTCCCGTGTTCGGATCGTCGTCGGGCATGGCCGTCGTGGCGTCACTTGGCGAAGAGCGCTTTGAGCAGTTGACGCCCGAAGCGGATATGCGAAGGTTCCGGGCGGAGGGATATTCGCAATTGATAGAACAAGGGTTCGCCTACGCGTCGGAGGGCACACGATATGCCAGTACGATCAACGCCGTAAGTGTCCCCTATTTTGCCGAAGAGTTCGGCGAACCGGTATCGTTCACCGCCGGGGCCATGCCACATGATTTGCCCGATTCCCGTATCGTGCAAGAGGTCGGCCCCGCGTTGCGTGAACTGGTGCGCGCGCTTGAACAGCGCACCGGGCGCACCCCCGCGCTCAGCCGCCGGGACTGAAACAAGACTAGACCAAGGAATATGCTAAATGACTGACAAGATTGGATATACCCGCAAAGGCGACGTGGCCGTGCTGCGGATCAAGAACCCCCCGGTCAATGCGTTGTCCCATGCTGTTCGTGAAGGTCTGGTTGCCGGTATGGCGCAGGCCGAGGCCGATGACGGCGTCAAAGCCGTGGTTATCGTCGGCGAGGGCCGCGCTTTTATCGCCGGTGCGGATATCACCGAATTCGGCAAAACGCCGCTGGAACCTTTCCTGCCGGATGTGTGCAAACGGATCGAGGAGTCCCCGCTGATCGTTGTCGCCTCCATGCATGGTGTGTCCTTGGGCGGCGGGCTCGAGATCGCGCTGTCGGCGCATTACCGCGTGGCGCAGCCGTCGGCCAAAGTGGGCCTGCCCGAAGTGCATCTGGGCCTGATCCCCGGTGCCGGTGCGACCCAGCGTTTGCCGCGTCTGATCGGTGTGGACCCCTCGCTTGATCTGATCACCTCTGGCCGTCAGGTCAAAGCGGCCGAAGCCGAAAGCCTTGGCATCGTCGATCAGGTCACCGAGGGCGACCCCGAGGATGTGGGCGTCGCCTATGCCGAGAACCTGATCGCCACCAACGCACCGCGCCGCCCCGTCAGCGAGATGGCCGCACCCGCGCCGATCGACTGGGATGCGGCCTATGAGGGGACGCTGAAAAAGGGGCGGGGGCAAATCTCTCCGGCGCAGGCGGTCCGCGCGGTTCAGGCCGCGGCAGAGCTGCCCTTTGACGAAGGCATGCTGGCCGAGCGCAAGATTTTCATGGAGTTGATGGAGACAGACCAGCGACAGGGCATGATCCACGCGTTCTTCTCTGAGCGTGCGGTAGGCAACCTGCCGGAACTGAAAGGCGTCGAACCCCGCGCGCTGCAATCCATCGGCATCATCGGCGGCGGCACCATGGGCGCAGGCATCGCTACGGCTGCGCTGTTGGCAGGCTTCAACGTCGTGCTGATCGAGATGAAAGAAGACGCCGCAGAGGCCGCGCGCGGTCGCATCGCGGGCAATCTTTCCGGCGCGCTTAAGCGTGGCAAGATCACGCAGATGAAATACGACGCGATGACCAACACCGCGCTTGAGGTGTCGATCAACTATGACAGCCTCGCCTCGGTCGATCTGGTGATCGAGGCTGTGTTCGAGGATATGGGTGTCAAGAAAGAGGTGTTCGGCAAGCTTGATGCCGTGTGCAAACCCGGTGCTATTCTGGCGTCCAACACGTCCTATCTGGATGTGGACGAGATCGCGGCCAGCACCTCGCGCCCTGCGGATGTGATCGGGCTGCACTTCTTCTCGCCTGCGCATATCATGAAGCTGCTCGAAGTGGTTGTCGCCGAAAAGACCGCCCCCGATGTGGTCGCCACGGGCTTTGCCCTTGGCAAGGCGCTGAACAAGATTTCCGTGCGCGCCGGTGTCTGCGACGGGTTTATCGGCAACCGTATTCTGGCAACCTACCGCACCGCTGCCGATCACATGGTGCTTGATGGCGCATCGCCGTTCCAGATCGACAAGGCGCTGGTGGATTTCGGCTTTGCCATGGGCCCCTTTGCCGTGGGCGATCTGGCCGGACTCGATATCGGCTGGGCCACACGCAAGCGCAAGGCGGCGACGCGCCACCCTGCCGAACGCGTGCCGACATACCCCGACAAGATCTGCGAAGCCGGCAACTTCGGTCAGAAGACCGGCAAAGGCTACTACATCTATGAGGCTGGATCGCGCGGCGGCGTGCCGAACCCCGAAGTGTCCGAGCTGATCGCCGCCGAACGCGCCGAGCGTGGCATCACCCCGCGTGACTTTACCGACGCAGAGATCGTCCGCCGCTATATGGCCGCGATGGTCAACGAGGCGGCAAAGGTCGTGGGCGAGGGCATCGCGAAGCGGCCCTTGGATGTGGATATGGTCCTGCTCTTTGGCTACGGCTTCCCGCGCTACTGGGGTGGCCCGATGAAATGGGCCGACCTGCAAGGGCTGCCTGCACTGCTGGCCGACATCGAAAGCTACGCCAAGGAAGACGCCTGGTTCTGGGAACCCGCGCCGCTGCTGAAACAGTTGGTGGCCGAAGGGCGCAACTTTGACGACCTGAACAAACAAGCCGCTAAGTAAATGAACAAGGGCGCAATGCCCGACAGTATAAACCGGAGGAAGACAAATGGATCTGAGCTATAGCGACGAAGAAAAGGCTTTCCGCGCCGAAGTGCGGGCCTTTCTTGAGGAAAAGCTCCCCAAGGAAATGAGCGACAAAATCCGCAAGGGTGAAGAGCTGGGTAAGGACGGTCAGGAACAGTGGCATGCTATCCTGAACGCCCAAGGCTGGCTGGCCCCGAACTGGCCCAAGAAATTTGGCGGTGCGGAATGGAACGCGGTGCAGCGTCACATTTTCGAAGAAGAAGCCGCCGCCGCTTATGCGCCGCGCATTGTGCCTTTTGGCCTGTCGATGCTCGCGCCTGTGCTGCAAAAATTCGGCTCGCAAGAGCAGAACGACTACTGGCTGCCCCGCATCCTGTCGGGCGAAGACTGGTGGTGTCAGGGCTATTCCGAGCCGGGTGCGGGGTCCGACCTTGCCTCGCTCAAGACCGAAGCGGTCCTGAACGACGAAGGCACGCACTACATCGTCAACGGCCAGAAGACGTGGACCACGCTGGGTCAGCACGCGAACATGATCTTCTGCCTTGTACGCACCGACAAGACGGTCAAGCAGCAAGAGGGTATTTCCTTCCTGCTGATCGACATGGACACCCCCGGCGTCGAAGTGCGCCCGATCATCCTGCTCGACGGCACCCACGAGGTGAACGAGGTCTGGTTCTCGGATGTGAAAGTGCCGGTCGAAAACCTTGTCGGCAAAGAGAACGAAGGCTGGACCTACGCCAAGTATCTGCTGACCCACGAACGCACCAACATCGCGGGCGTCGGTTTCTCGCAAGCGGGTCTGACCGCGGTCAAACGTATCGCCAAGGCAGAGATGTCCGGCGGCAAGCCGTTGATGCAGAACCCGCATTTCGCGGCACGTGTGGCACAGGTTGAAATCGACCTGATGGCGATGAGCACCACAAACCTGCGCATCGTCTCAAAGGCGGCAGCGGGCGCGGCACCGGGTGTTGAATCGTCCATGTTGAAGGTCAAAGGCACGATCATCCGTCAGGAGATCAACGACCTCGCGCGTCGTGCCGCTGGTGCCTATGCGATGCCATTCGCATCCGAAGCGATCGAAGGGTCGAACCTGGCCCTGCCTGATCCGTTGAATGCCGGCCCCGTCGCCGCGCAATATTTCAACAACCGTAAACTGTCGATCTTTGGCGGCTCGAACGAAATCCAGCGCCAGATCATTGCCAAAACAACGATGGGAGGTGGAGCATGAACTTCGACCTGACAGAAGAACGCCAAATGCTGCAAGACAGTCTGCGCCGTTTCCTGCGCGACAAATACGATACGGCAGCCCGCAACAAGATCCTTGAAAGCGACACCGGCTTTTCCGCGGACATCTGGAACGGTCTGGCCGAACTGGGCGTCATCGGCGCACTGTTCACCGAAGATCAGGGCGGCTTTGGCGGCGCTGGTTTCGACATCGCCGTCGTGTTCGAGGAACTGGGCCGCGCAGGCGTGGTCGAACCCTTCCTTGATACCGCCATTCTGGGCGGCGGTCTGATTGCTGACTTGGGTAATGAAGACCAGCAGGCTCACGTCGAAGAGCTGATCGGTGGCGCGTTGCAGGTGGCTTTTGCCCACGGCGAACCCACCAGCCGCTATGACCTGAACCAGGTGACTTCTACAGCCAAGGTCGATGGCGACAACGTGGTGCTGAACGGTCGCAAGGCCGTTGTGGTCAACGCTGAAAACGCCGACATGCTGATCGTTTCTGCCCGCGAAAGCGGCGAGGCAGGCGACGAAAACGGGATCTCGCTGTTCCTCGTGCCGGCAGATACCAAGGGCATCACGCTGCAAGGCTATGCGCTGCTGGCCGGTGGCCGTGCCGCCGAAGTCACGCTGGATGATGTGTCCGTCCCTGCCTCTGACCGTCTGGGTGAAGCGGGCAAGGCGTTCAAGGCGATCGAGGCGCGCGTCGCTGCGGCCAATGTCGCGATCTGTGCGGAAACACTTGGTGCGATGGAAACGGCAACCCGCCTGACCCGCGAATACCTGATGACCCGCAAGCAGTTCGGCAAGCCCATCGGCACGTTCCAGGCGCTCGCGCACCGCATGTCCGACCTGCTGATCGAGATGGAGCAGGCGCGCTCTGCCGTGATCGTTGCCGCGGGCAACCTCGAAGCGGAGTACAAGGCGCGCGAGACGCATATCTCTGCCGCCAAGAACCTGCTGGGTCGCGCGGGCCGTCTGGTTGCCGAAGACAGCATCCAGATGCACGGCGGTATCGCCATGACGCAAGAATACGAACTGGCCCATATCGCCAAGCGTATCATCATGGCAGACCACCGCTTTGGTGACACAGACCACCATCTGGAGCGTTTCATTGCCCTTGCAGCAGCCTGACGAAAGCCAGCTGATCCGGGACGAGACCGGTACCCAAACCCTGGTCGGATATGTCGTCGACATATCCGATCCGGCCCACGGGCGCTGCTTTCTTGATCTGGGTCCGCAACACTTCAACCGCCATGGGGTTCTTCATGGCGGTATTGCCGCCACATTGCTGGATAACGCCTGTGGCATGACCGGATCGCTGAGCGTGGATCCCACCGGCCAGCACCCGTTCCTCACGATCTCGCTGACGACCCAGTTTCTGGCCGCGGGCCAACCCGGACGCGTGACCGCGACCGGCACGATCAAGGGCGGTGGTCGCAGCCTGCTGTATATCGATGCTGAACTCGTCCACGAAGACGGCACGGTCATTGCGACATCCACCGGCGTGTTCAAGCGCGTCCCACAGGAGAAACTGAAATGAGCGCTCGGATCGAAGACAAGGGTGACCGGATCGTCATCTGGAACGGAAACGCGCATAAGCGGGGGGCCCTGTCGCCCGAGCTTTACGCCTGCATCGGCCAAGCGATTGAAATGGCCGCCGAGCCGCGTATCCGTGCCGTGATCCTCACCTCCGAAGGGGATTTCTTTTGCGCGGGCGGCGATCTGAATGTCCTGATCGCCCGTCGCGACATGCCCAAAGATGAACGTCGGGGTAAGATCAACGAATTGCACAGCCTGATCCGTGCGATCCGGTCCTGTCCGGTGCCGGTGATCGCCGCCGTCGAAGGCGGTGCCGCGGGCGCGGGGCTGTCTTTCGCGCTGGCCTGCGATCTGATCGTTGCCGCCGCCGGTGCCAAGTTCACCGCTGCTTACGTCAAGGCGGGGCTGGTGCCTGATGGCGGGCTGACCGCCTCGCTCGCGCGTGCGCTGCCGCGGCAGCTCGCGATGGAGATGTGCTTGCTGGCGCAGCCCGTCACCGTTGAACGCATGCATGATCTGGGCGTGGTCAATGCCGTCACCGACAAGGGCGGCGCGTTTGATGCCGCAATGGCGCTTGCCGACCGTTTGGCCGCAGGCCCCCGCGAAGCCCAAGGGGTGATCCGCGGGCTGGTCGCACAGGGCTATGACGTGTCCGAGGCCGACCAGCTTGAAGCGGAATGTGACGCCATGGCCCATGCCACCGGCGCAGATGAAGCCGCCGAAGGCATCGCCGCTTTCCTCGAGAAGCGCACACCGAATTACGGCGGCTGACCCTCGGCCACCGATTTATTGACCCAACCCGCAGCCAGACGCGCTGACCGGGTTCTGAAAGACTGCGGGGAGGCAGAGAATATAATGGTACGTGTAGAGCAATTTCTGGCGGATCAAGTGGCCGCACGCGGGGACGCGCCCGCGCTGAGCGACAGCACAGCGGTACGCTGGACGTACAAGATGTTCGACAAGGCAAGCGACGACATCGCGCAGGCGCTCAAGGATGCCGGTGTGCAGCCCAACGACCGCGTGCTGATGCTGTCGGAAAACTGTGCCGCCGCCGTGGCCACTGTGTTTGGCACGTGGAAAGCCGGCGCAGTCATCATCCCCGTCAATGCACGCCAAAGCGCGGGCGAAATCCAGCGGATCATTGACCACGCGGCGCCTGCTGCTGTGCTGATGACCTGTCACGCCTCACCCGATGCGACAGCCCATGCGGAACGGCTGGGTGCCGCAGAGATCACCGGTGCCTTCGGCGCGATGCATCTGGCCACCCCGATCTCCAGCAACCCTGATGGGGATCTGAGCGATGTGGCGGTGCTGCTTTATACTACCGGTACAACGGGCGACCCTAAGGGCGTCATGCTGACCCATGCCAACGTGCGCTTTGGCGGCAATGCCTCGGCGACGCTGCGGGGGATCAATGCGGGCGATGTGGTCTATGGCGTGTTGCCCCTGACCCATGTTTTCGGGCTGTGTTCGGTCATGACCGCCTCCTGCTGCGCCGGTGCCGAAATCCGGCTGGAGGCGCGTTTCTCGGCTGAAAAGCTCTATACCGCGCTGACCACGGGGGTGAACTTCCTGTCGGCCGTGCCGCAGATGCACGCGCTGCTGATGCAATACACGAAAGAGCAAGGGCTGACGCAGCTCAACTCCGAAACGCTGCGCTATGTCTCTTCGGGGGCGGCACCGCTGGACCCCACGTGGAAGCGCAAGGCCGAAGCCTTTTACGGCGTCGCGATCCAGAACGGCTATGGCATGACGGAATCCACCGCCGGTATCTCGGCCACCAGCAACCCGCTGGGATCGCCCGATATCTCGGTCGGTCCGTCCTTGCCCGGTGTCGAGACTAAAATCGATGATACCGTCGAAGGTGGCAGCAATGGCAAGGGCGAGGTCTTGACCCGTGGGGCCCACGTCATGAAGGGCTACTACAAGAACCCCGAGGAAACCGCCAAAGTCCTCGGCCAGGATGGCTGGCTGCGCACCGGCGATCTGGGGACGTTCGACGAACACGGTCACCTGCACATCCTGGGCCGCTCGAAAGAGCTGATCATCCACGGCGGGTTCAATGTCTACCCGCCGGAGGTAGAGGCCGCGATCAACGATCACCCGCAGGTCATTCAGGCCGCCGTGGTGGGCCGGTCCACCGGCAATGATGAAGAGGTGCTGGCCTTCGTCCAGATCGCCGAGGGCGACACGCTGGACCCGCAAGAGCTGAAGGCCTTCGTCAAGGAACGGCTGACTGGCTATAAACGCCCCAGCCAGTTTATCATCGGAACGGCCCTACCTGCGGCCCCCACGGGCAAGATCCTCAAGCACAAGCTGATCGAGACATTCAAGGATCAGCTGGCCTGATTGGATCCTGATTGGTCCCTGTGCGGTGTTAAGGAAAAGGCCGGTCCCCCGTGGTGGGGGCCGGCCTTTTCCTTTGTCGCTGGTGTGCGGCTGGCGCTTAGACGTAGACGCCTTCGGCAGCGGCGCGGATCGCGCGGATGTTTTCGCCGTAGGGGGCAGGGTTGCTGACCGACCCGCCACGGAACACCGCGGAGCCTGCGACCAGCACATCAGCCCCCGCCTGCGCCACGCTAGAAGCGGTGTTGACGTCCACACCGCCGTCAATTTCGATATGCACCGGACGGTCACCAATCATCGCGCGCAGGGTGCGGATCTTGTCGCTCATGTCGATGAACTTCTGCCCGCCGAAACCGGGGTTCACGGTCATCACACAGACCAGATCGGCAACGTCCAGCAGATGCTCTACCGCTGCGGCAGGCGTGCCGGGGTTCAGCGCGACACCGGCCTTGGCACCGGCTCCGCGGATCGCTTGCAGCGTGCGGTGGATATGGGGGCCTGCTTCGACATGGGCCGTGATCACATCTGCACCGGCTTTGGCAAAGGCATCGATGTAGGGATCCACGGGTGCGATCATCAGATGCACGTCCATCACGCCCTTGATATGCGGGCGGATCGCGGCGCAGGTGGTCGGGCCAAAGCTGATGTTCGGGACGAAATGCCCGTCCATTACATCGACATGTACCCAGTCCGCGCCCTGCGCTTCGATGGCTTCGCACTCTGCCCCGAAATTGGCAAAGTCGGCAGCAAGGATGGAGGGGGCGATTTTGATCGAACGGTCGAAGGTCATGGGATCGGGCCTTTTGTGAAAGGGAGGGGGCTGATGCAGCGGTGACGCCCATATAGGCAATGTCGTACGCGCTGGCAATCTGGGGAGCCTTCGGCGAGGATTTAAGGCCATTTGGAAGCGGGCGAGGCTGGGTGCTGCAGGCGGTGACGCTTCGTTCTTGAGGGTGGTTTTCGGGGGGCGTGCGCTTGACACTACGTCATGCCACGACCCATTGTGCGCGCAAATTCAAGGGGAGGATATCATGACCACATTCAACCGCCGCCAGACATTGGCGACCATGGGGGCCGCTGCCGCGGTCGGGCTTGCTGCACCGGCTGTTGCGCAGGGCAAAAAGATCACTCTGGGCGCGCTGCGCTTTACCAGCCATTCCGGCACATTCGTGGCCTATCAGCGCGAGTATTTCAAGCAGGCCGGTCTGGATGTCGAGCTCAAGTTCTTTCAGGCCGCCCAACCGATGGCCGTGGCGATTGCCAGCGGGGATGTCGACTATGCCGTGACCGCGATCTCGGGCGGGCTGGTGTCGCTGGCGGATAAGGGTGCGATCAAAGTGATCGGCGGTGCCTTGTCTGAAGAGAAGGGCATTGACGGGCAGAAGTTTCTGGCCTCGGACGCGGCCTATCAGGCGGGTGTGACCGCGCCTGCGATGCTGGACGGGAAGAGCTTTGGCATGACCACGGCGGGATCGTCGTTCCATTATATGGGGTCAAAGATGGCGCAGGCCGAGGGGATCGAGCTGTCGTTCAAGCCGTTGCAGAAGGTGGGTGCCATCATCGGCGCGCTGAAGACCGGCCAGATTGATGCTTGGTCCATCGTGCCCCATATCGCCAAGCCACTGGCGGGCTCGGGTGCCGTGCATATCATCGGGAACGTGTCCGATTATCTGCCCGACTATCAGGTCACCACGGTCTTTACCTCGACCAAGAATGCGCGCGAGGAAAAGCAGCAGACGCAGGATTACCTTGCGGCCTATGCAAAGGGGGCGGCTGACTACAACGCGGCGATGATCGAACAGACCGCCGGTGCGGAAGGCGTGGCCGAGATGGTCAAGCTGATCCACAACTACGTCTACACCGACAAAACGCTCGAGGCCGCGACGCCGGGGATTGTCAACGGCACCATGCGTCTGAACGAGGGGGCCGCGTTGAACGTCGCCTCTGTGCGTGACCAGCTGAGCTGGTTCCAGTCCGAGGGGCTGGTGGATGCGGATATCACGCTTGAGACGTTGATCGACACGTCTTTCGTCGACACCATCGGCGCCTGATCGCGCCATCTATACCAACGACAGGTCGGGCAGGCTTTGCCCGGCCTTTGATATTTCAGGACGTTTCTCATGGATCTTAGGTTAGCGGGGGTCAGCCACACTTATGGCGAGACCGAAGTGCTGCGCGATATCAACCTTGATATCCCGTCAGGGCAGATTGTCTGCATCGTCGGGCCTTCGGGCTGTGGCAAGTCGACCCTGCTGCGGATGCTGGGCGGACTGGAGCAGCCGACTTCGGGTCAGGTGCTGCAACTGGGCACGCCCCCAGCCGGCTGTTTGAACCCGCTTACCTACGTGTTTCAGGACTTCGCCTTGCTGCCCTGGCGCAGCGTGCGCGGCAATGTGGCGCTGGTGCTGGAGGATCACGGTCTGGACGCCGCCGCGCGGGCGCGGATCATCGACGACGTGCTGGCCCGTACCAAGCTGACCGAATTTGCCGATGCCCTGCCCAAGCAGCTGTCGGGCGGCATGAAACAGCGGGTCGCCATTGCACGCGCCTTGGCGGTGAACCCTGCGGTGATGTTGATGGACGAACCGCTGAGCGCCTTGGACAGTCAGACGCGCGAGCTGTTGATGGACGATCTGATCAGCCTGTGGACCCGCCAGCCCTTCACCGCCGTCTATGTCACCCACAATCTGGCAGAGGCCGTACGGCTGGGGCACAGAATCGTGGTGCTATCTCGCCGCCCCGGGCAGATCCGCGAAGTGGTCGAGCTGACCACCCCGCTGGCAGAGCGCGCCTATGGCGATGCCGCCCTCGAGGCGCAACAACAACATTTGTGGGGGCTGATGCGCGAAGAAGCCGCCGCCGCCGATGCGGAGTTGATCCATGTCTGATGCAGCACATACAAACAGCCGCCCCGTGGCCTTTCGTGGCGGCGGTTTTGCCCCCAAGCAACGACGGGGCATGGGGGTCTTGGTCTTTGTCCTGCTGATCCTGCTGGCCGAATGGGGCACGCGCAGCGGCTTTATCTCTAACCTGACGTTGCCGCGCCCCTCGGATGTGGCGATGACCTTTGTCGAGCTGTGGCAATCGGGGATGCTGTTCAAACATCTGGCCCCCTCTCTCAGCCGCTTGGCTGTGGGGGCGACGCTTGGGGCTTTGGTTGGTGTCGGCGTCGGGGTGATGATCGGGCTGTTCAGCTATGTGCGTGCCGGGCTGGTGCCCCTGGTTGCGGCGCTGTTCCCGATCCCCAAGATTGCGCTTTTGCCGTTGTTCGTGATCTGGTTCGGCATTGACGAGGGCAGTAAATACGCGCTGATCGCCTTTGGGACATTCACGCCGACGGTCGTGGCGACCTATGCTGCGGTGGACAATGTGGACCGCGGATTGATCCGCATGGGGCAGAGCTTTGGTCTGTCGTGGTGGTCGATCGTGCGCAAGATCGTACTGCCGGGGGCGATGCCGGGCATCCTGTCGGGGCTGCGCATCTCTTTGGCGATTGCGATCATCCTGTTGGTGGCAGCTGAAATGCTGGGCGCGGAATATGGCATCGGGGCTTATATCCTTGAGGCCGGCAGTCTTTATGATCTTGAACGTCTGTTTGCGGGTGTCGTGATCCTGTCGGTGCTTGGGGTTTGCGTGAGCGCCGTGATTGCCGCCATCGAAACCCGCGTGCTGCGCTGGCGGGTCTGACCGGAGGGAACCCGTTTCGGGCATAGGTCGTTATCCTTTCACACCAAACAGTGCAGAGGGGACGACGATGTCAGGCATATCCAAGGGCACCAAGGTCAAATGGGAATGGGGGCAGGGCACTGCCAGTGGCAAGGTGACAGAACGCTTTACCAAAAGTGTGACCCGTACGTTGAAGGGCTCCGAGGTCACGCGCAACGGGTCCGATGATGATCCGGCGCTGTTGATCGAGCAAGACGACGGGGATGAGGTGCTCAAGCTGTTGTCGGAAGTCGAGGCCGCCTGACATATGGGCGGCGCGGGGCTGACCTATTATGGCGATGACCGCCCCGGCATTTCGCGTCAGCGGCGCGGGCGCGGGTTTACCTATAAGGCACCGGACGGCACAACCATTGCCCGCGGAGAAGAGCGCGCGCGACTCGAAGCGATGGCGGTGCCGCCCGCCTATGAAGACGTGTGGATGACGCCTTTGGCGAACGGGCATTTGCTGGCCACGGGGCGCGACACCCGCAATCGCAAACAATATCGCTATCATGAAAAATGGTCAGAGGCGCAGGCAGAGACGAAATTCGCAAGCTTGGTGGATTTTGCGCATGCTTTGCCGCGCCTGCGCCGCTTTGTCGCCCGCGATCTGGATCAGCAGGCAGGCGAGCGCAGCTTTGCCTTGGCCAGCGCCGTCACGCTGATCGATCGCGCGTCGCTGCGGGTGGGAAATCCGGACTACACGCGCGAGAATGGCAGCTATGGCACGCTGACCCTGCGGTCGCGCCATGTCAAACTCGACGGGAATGTGATCCGGCTGCGTTATACGGCCAAGGGCGGCAAGAAGGTGCGGCGGCAGATCAACGACCGGACGCTGGCCAAAACGCTGGAGAAAATTAACGACCTGCCGGGGGCGGAGCTGCTGACATGGGCCGATGCGCAGGGCGAGGTGCATCAGTTGAACTCAGCCGGACTGAACGCCTATATCGCCGAAGCATCGGGGTGCGACGACTTCACCGCCAAGACCTTCCGCACATGGGCGGGCACCGTTGCCGCCTTCGAGGCCGCCGAGAAGGGGCAGGCCACCATCAAGCAATTGGCCGAAGCCGCCGCCGCACAGTTGAGCAATACGCCGACCGTGGCGCGCAACAGCTATATCCATCCGGCGGTGATTGATCTGGCGGGCGAAGCGCCCCCCGAGATCAAGGTCGGGCGCAAGACCGGGCTATTCGCCTCGGAAGCGCGGCTGCTGACGTATCTGGAGCAGGTCTGAGCCGCGTTTACCCGTCGCTGTCCGGTTTGCAGAACATATCATAGACGACTTCCATGATCTTTTGCGGACGGTCATCGGCCAGCCTGTAATAGATCGTTTTGCCGTCGCGGCGGGGCGTTACCAGGCCTTCAAGCCGCAAGCGTGACAGCTGTTGGGATACCGCCGCCTGACGGGCGGACAGCAGCTCTTCCAGCTCGGTCACGGATTTTTCGCCTGCAGAGAGGTGACACAGGATCATCAACCGCCCCTCGTGGCTGATCGCCTTGAGGAAGTTAGAGGCACGTGCGGCGTTTTCGGCCATACGGTCCCGATCGGCTTGGCTCATTTCTGTGTCGGAACCGGGGTTACCCACTGGTTAACATCCTTAGCTGAATAAAAGGGGATTGGCGTGCGCATATCGCAAGGGGCGCTAGCTTTTGGCGGGGTCTGGCATCAATTTGGCGTCGGATAGCATTTTTTCCAGAACGCCCCAAAAGAAATCTTCGCCCGGGTAGCCTTCGATGCGCGACACCTCATGGCCGTCGACCATCAACACGAACGTCGGCGTGTAATGCAGGCTGCGGGCAAAGTGCAGATCGGCGGGTTTGTCATCGTTGATATCAACGCGGCGCAGCGGGGCTGCCTTGCCCGCTTGGGTCTTGGGATAGATCGGAGCGATCTGGTCATCCCAACGGGCACACCACACGCAGCCCTGTTCCTCGACCATGATCAGCGCGGTCTGGGCCGCTGCGATCAGGGGGGAAACCGCAAGGCCTGTGGCCACCGAAAGGGACAAGAAAGCAGTGCGCAACCGCATAGGGAATTCACCTGTTGATTTCAAAATACTTAATGTGAATATGTGAATGGCACAAGATAAAGGCAACCTGCATGCTTGAAATCACCTTTCTGGGCGCGGCATTTGCCGGGCTTTTGTCCTTTTTGTCGCCCTGCATCCTGCCGATCGTGCCCTTTTATCTGAGCTATCTGGCGGGCGTCGGCATGAACCAGATCACGGCAGACGGGCCGGTGGATGCCGCCGTGCGCCGGCGTGCGGTCATCGCGGCGCTGTTCTTTGCGGCGGGGGTGATCACGATCTTTGTCGGGCTGGGGGCGGTGGCCACGACCTTTGGCCAGATCGTGCGGGACTATTTCGATATTTTGCGATGGGTCGCTGCGGCTGTTATCATTGCGATGGGCCTGCATTTTCTGGGCGTGATCCGTATCGGTTTTCTATATCGCCAGTTTCGTGCGGATGCGGGGAACACGACCGCGACCAGTTTTCTGGGGGCCTATGTGATCGGGCTGGCCTTTGCCTTTGGCTGGACCCCTTGCGTCGGGCCGGTGCTTGCGGCCATCCTGTTCACCGCTGCGGGGGCCGAGACGGCGGGCTCGGGTGCGCTGTTGCTGCTGACCTACGGCGTGGGTATGACCGCGCCTTTCGTGCTGGCGGCGCTGTTCATCGGGCCGTTCATGCGCTGGATGGCGGGGTTCCGGCAACATCTGGGCACGGTAGAAAAGGCGATGGGGGTTCTGCTGATTGTCTTTGGCCTGCTGATCGCCACCAACTCGATCAACTATATTGCGCAGTGGATGCTTGAAACCTTCCCTGTTTTCAGCGCCATTGGCTAACAACCGGAGGGACTTTTGATGAAGATGATCCGAAACGCTTTGGCCGCGCTGGCAGCTGTCGCTTGTACGGTGACTGCGGGCAGTGCCGCGACCCTGGGTGATGACGGTTTGCACAAGACCGCTTGGATGCGCGAGACCTTCAAAGATCTGCGCGACGATCTGGCCGAGGCGACGGACGAGGGCAAGCGGCTGATGGTCATCATCGAACAGCGGGGCTGCATCTACTGCAACAAGATGCACGAAGAGGTTTTCCCGCTGCCCAAGATCGATGCCTACCTGCGCGAGAACTTCTTTGTCGTGCAGATCAACATGTTCGGCGATGTCGAGGTCACCGACTTTGACGGAGAGACATTGCCCGAGAAGGACATGGTGCGCAAATGGCGTCAGATGTTCACGCCGACGCTGATGTATTTCCCCCAGACCGTGGACGAAGGGCAGACGGCCGTTGAAGCGGCGGTCGCGACGGTGCCCGGTGCCTTTGGTCCGGCGACGACCTTTCACATGATGAAATGGGTCGTCGACAAGGGATATGAGGGGGACGAGACGTTCCAGAAATATCACGCGCGTATGCTCATTGAAGAGCAGGAATAACGGCGGTAGGATCCGCTAAATGCCGTGCTGCTATAAGAAATTCAATAAATTGAATTTATAGTTGCGTCATTTTGGCGCGGGCAGTAGGGTTTTCAAAAGGAATGTCTGTGGGAGGACGCATGAAAGTTTCCGTATTTGCCCTAGTGGCCTCTGTCGGCTTTGCTGCGGCGGCGCATGCGGCCGACGTGGCCCCCGGTGACGTGGTCTATGATGAGTATGGCGCGGTTGAACAATCGCTGACCGGCACCCCCGGCAACCCCGAAGAGGGGGCCAAGATCGTGGGCAGCAAAAAACTTGGCAACTGCATCGCCTGCCATCAGGTCAGCGCTTTGCCCGATATCCCGTTCCAGGGCGAAATCGGCCCGATGCTGGATGGCGCGGGGGACCGCTGGACCGAGGCTGAATTGCGCGGCATTGTCGCCAACGCGAAGATGCTGTTCGAGGGAACGATGATGCCTGCGTTCTACAAGGACAGCGGATATATCCGTCCGGGCAAGGGCTATACTGGCAAGGCGGCTGACGACACGCTGGGGCCTATTCTGGCCGCCCAGCAGATCGAGGATGTCGTGGCCTATCTTGCCACGTTGAAAGACTAAGAACCCCACCCAGCGGGATCTGATCAGGAGTGATGATAATGGAATTTACACGACGTAGTGCGATTGCGATGGGGGCAGGTGCCTTTGCCGCTCTGTCCCTGCCCAAGCTGGCCGTGGCCGCTGCCGGGGATGACGCGATTGCTGCCTTTACCGGCGGTGCAGAGATGGCTGATACCGGCGTAACCCTGACCGCCCCCGAGATTGCGGAAAACGGCAATACCGTCCCGATCGAGGTCGACGCCCCCGGTGCCACTGAAATCATGGTGCTGGCGCTTGGCAACCCCACGCCGCCTGTGGCGAACTTCAAGTTCGGCCCGCTGGCAGCAACGCAGCACGCCTCCACCCGCATCCGCTTGGCGGGCACGCAGGATGTGGTGGCGATCGCCAAGCTGGCCGACGGCTCTTTCGCCAAGGCGACCAGCACAATCAAAGTAACAATCGGCGGCTGCGGCGGCTAAGGCGAGAGGAAGAAAAACATGGCATCTGGTGTAAAACCCCGCGTCAAAGTCCCCAAGTCAGCAGCGGCTGGCGAAACCATCACGATCAAGACCCTGATCAGCCACAAGATGGAATCCGGCCAGCGCAAGGACAGCGACGGCAACACGATCCCGCGGTCGATCATCAATCGTTTCACCTGCGATTTTAACGGCGAGAATGTGATCGATGTCGCGATGGAGCCCGCGATCTCGACCAACCCGTATTTCGAATTCGACGCCACCGTGCCCGAAGCGGGGACATTCACCTTCACGTGGTATGACGATGACGGCGATGTCTACGAGGAAACCAAAGACATCGCGATCAGCTAAGCGTCCGCATCCTTGGGAGGAACAGGAATGAGCAATTTCACAAAAGGTCTGGGCGCGTGCCTTGCTGCGGCGCTGATGTCGACGGGGGCCTTCGCCGATCCCGCGGATGATACGCTGGTGATCAACGGAGAGATCGACATCGTGACCCGCACTGAAGCCCCCGCGCATATGGCGGACGCGTTGGACGAGGTCATGTCGGGCTGGCTTTTCCGCGGTGCCGAGACCCGCGCGATGCAGGCCGATGATTTTGACAACGCGGGCATGATCTTTGTGGAACAGGCCGAAGATGTCTGGAACACCGCCGACGGATCAGAGGGTAAATCCTGCGCGGATTGTCACGGGGCCTCGGCCGAGATGGCGGGCGTGCGTCCGGTCTATCCCAAGTATGTCGAATCTGCGGGCGAGGTGCGCACGCTGGAAATGCAGATCAACGATTGCCGCGAGAACCGCATGGGTGCGGAAAAGTGGAAATACACTGGCGGCGACATGGTGAACATGACGGCGCTGATCTCCTCTGTCTCGCGGGGGATGCCGGTGAATATCGCCATCGACGGTCCGGCCCAATCCACATGGGAGCAGGGCAAAGAGATCTACTATACCCGTTTCGGCCAGCTTGAACTGTCCTGTGCCAATTGCCACGAAGACAATTATGGCAACATGATCCGTGCCGACCACCTGAGCCAAGGCCAGATCAACGGCTTCCCGACTTACCGTCTGAAAAACACCAAGCTGAACGCGGTGCAGGCCCGTTTTAAAGGCTGTGTTCGCGACACCCGTGCCGAGACCTTTGCCCCCGGCAGCCCCGAGTTTGTCGCACTAGAGCTGTACGTCGGCTCGCGCGGGAACGGGTTGTCGGTCGAAGGGCCCTCTGTCCGGAACTAACCTGAAAAGACCCGTTTCGCCGATGCGAGGCGGGTCTTTTTATCATATTATTATTCAAATATGCGCATATGAATTGCGCGTCGAAAAGGCCAACCTATGATCTCTCGTCGTGACTTTCTTCAGGCCAGCATGGCTGCAACGGCTTTGTATGGTGCGTCGTCCTTTGGCAACTGGGGCAAGCTCGCCGCGCAGCAGGCGTTGACGCAGGATAAATTGCTTGAATTCGACACCTTCGGGAATGTCAGCCTGATCCACGTGACCGACATTCACGCGCAGTTGAAACCGATCTATTTCCGCGAACCTTCGGTCAACATCGGTGTGGGCGAGAACCGCGGGAAGGTGCCGCATCTGACCGGCGCGGATTTCCGCAAGCTTTACGGGATCGCGGACGGCAGCCCCTCGGCCTATGCGCTGACCTATAACGATTTTTCGGCGCTGGCGCAGGGCTATGGCAAGATGGGCGGTCTGGACCGTGTGGCGAGTGTGATCAACCAGATCCGCGCGGACCGGCCTGATGCGCTGCTGCTGGATGGCGGCGACACCTGGCACGGCAGCTACACCTGCTACCACACGCAGGGTCAGGACATGGTCAATGTGATGAACGCGCTCAAGCCTGACGCGATGACCTTTCACTGGGAATTCACGCTCGGTTCTGACCGCGTGGCAGAGATCGTCGAGGGGCTGCCCTTTGCCGCCCTGGGGCAGAACATCTTTGACGCCGAATGGGACGAACCGACAGAGCTTTTCCCACCCTACAAGTTCTACGAGACAGGCGGCGTTAAAGTCGCGGTGATCGGGCAGGCTTTCCCCTATATGCCGATCGCCAACCCCGGCTGGATGTTCCCCGAATACTCGTTCGGTATCCGCGACGAGCGTATGCAGGAAATGGTGGACGAGGTCCGCGCCAAAGGGGCCGAACTGGTCGTCTGCCTGAGTCACAACGGCTTTGATGTGGACAAGCAGATGGCGGGCGTGGTGACGGGGATCGACGTGATCCTGTCGGGTCACACCCATGACGCGCTGCCCGAGCCTGTGCTGGTGGGCGAGACGATCATCGTCGCCTCGGGGTCGAACGGAAAATTCGTCAGCCGCGTCGATCTGGACGTGCGCAACGGCCGCATGATGGGCTTCCGGCACAAGCTGATCCCGATCTTTTCCGACGTGATTGCGCCTGATCCGGCGATGACCGCGCTGATCGACGCACAACGCGCCCCCTATCTTGACCAGCTGACAGAGGTGATCGGCACCACCGCCGAAGACACGCTGCTGTACCGGCGCGGCAATTTCAACGGCAGCTGGGATGACCTGATCTGCGACGCGCTGCTTTCCGAGCGCGAGGCCGATATCGCGCTGAGCCCCGGTGTGCGGTGGGGGCCGTCGATCCTGCCGGGGCAGGACATCACGCGCGAGGATATCTGGAACGTCACCTCTATGACCTACCCCGAAGCCTACCGGACCGAGATGACTGGTGAATTCCTGCATGTCGTGCTGGAAGACGTGGCCGACAACCTGTTTAACCCCAACCCCTATTACCAGCAGGGCGGTGACATGGTGCGCACTGGCGGGCTTGGCTACCGCATTGACGTGACCCAGCCCCAAGGCAGCCGCATCACTGAACTGACCTTGCTGAAAACCGGTGAACGTATCGATCCGGCCAAGACGTATCAGGTTGCAGGCTGGGCCAGCGTGAACGAAGGCACCGAGGGCCCCGCGATCTGGGACGTGGTCGAAAGCCACATCCGCAAGCAGGGCAGCGTGTCGCTGGACCCCAACACCAGCGTCATCGTCAAGGGCGCGTAACAGGGCAGCATGAAAGGCAAGGCCATGGCACCACGGAAGACAGCGAACAGACGGGCCTTCTTGCGTGGCGCGGCGACTGCTGGACTAGGGGCGATGGCGGCCCGTAGCGCCGCCGCGCAATCGCCCGATCCCTTGATCGTTGAACCGCAACCCTGGGCGCAGGGCTTGGGCGATGGGGTGGATGTCACGCCCTACGGTCTGCCGATCCGGTTCGAGCAAGACGTGGTGCGGCGCAATGTGCCTTGGTTGACGGCGGATACCATCAGTTCGATCAACTTCACCCCGATCCACGCGCTGGACGGTACGATCACCCCGCAGGGCTGCGCCTTTGAGCGGCATCACTCGGGCGCGATCGAACTGTCGAAACAGGATTACCGCCTGATGGTGAACGGGCTGGTGGACCGCCCGCTGGTGTTCACCTACGCCGATCTGGAACGTTTCCCGCGCGAAAATCACGTATATTTCTGCGAATGTGCCGCCAATTCGGGCATGGAATGGGCCGGCGCGCAGTTGAACGGGGCGCAGTTCACCCATGGCATGATCCATAATATGGAATACACCGGCGTGCCCCTGCGGTTGCTGCTAGAGGAAGCCAGCTATGACCCCGCGGGCAAATGGGTGTATGTCGAGGGGGCGGATGCGTCGTCGAACGGGCGGTCGATCCCGATGGAGAAGGCGCTCGATGATGTGCTTGTCGCGTTCAAAGCGAATGGCGAGGCGCTGCGCAAGGAACACGGCTACCCCGTGCGGCTGGTCGTGCCGGGGTGGGAGGGCAACCTCTGGGTCAAATGGCTCCGCCGGATAGAGGTCACGGACGCGGCCGTCGAAAGCCGCGAGGAAACGTCGAAATACACCGATACGCTGGCCGATGGCACCAGCCGCAAATGGACGTGGGCGATGGACGCAAAATCCGTCATCACCGCACCAAGCCCGCAATCGCCGGTGCCCCATGGGGCGGGGCCTTTGGTGATCACCGGGCTGGCATGGTCAGGGCGCGGTGCGATCACCCGCGTGGATGTGTCGACGGATGGTGGTGCAAGCTGGCAAACCGCGCGACTGGCCCAAAAGGGCACGCCGATGTCGCTCAGCCGCTTTTACCTCGATGTGCAGTGGGACGGCACAGAGATGTTGCTGCAATCCCGCGCGATGGATGACACGGGCTATGTCCAGCCGACGAAAACGCAACTGCGCGCGGTGCGGGGGCTGAACTCTGTCTACCATAACAACGGCATCCAGACATGGTGGCTGCACGCGGACGGGAGCGTTGAAAATGTCGAAGTTTCTTAACACCATTGCGGCGTGTGTCATCGCCACGGCCACGGCTTTGCCCTTGGCGGCGGCCCCCTTCGGTCTGGGCCGCGCCGCGCTGCCGGAAGAGATCGCGGCCTGGGATGTGGACGTGCTGCCCGATGGGCGCGGTCTGCCCGAGGGGCAGGGCGATGTGCTGACGGGCGAAGCGATTTTTACCGACAAATGCGCCGCCTGCCACGGGGACTTTGCCGAAGGCCGCGGGAACTGGCCTGCGCTGGCGGGCGGGCAGGACACGCTGGCGGATGCCGATCCGGTCAAGACGGTCGGGTCCTATTGGCCGCATCTGTCCACAAGCTTCGACTATATCCGCCGATCCATGCCCTATGGCGATGCGGGAACGCTGACGGCGGATGAGGTCTATGCCATCGTGGCGTATATCCTGTATTCCAACGATCTGGTGGCAGAGGAATTTACCCTGTCCAAAAATAACTTCGCCGCGGTCCGGATGCCTAATGCGGACGGTTTCCTTCGCGATGATCGCGACACTACGGAATTGCCGGGCTGGCAGGTTGCGCCGTGTATGGAGGACTGCAAGGAAAGCGTGAACGTTACCATGCGCGCGCTGTCGCTGGATGTGACACCCAAGGACGCCGCCCCCGCGACTGTGCCGCAAGAAACGCCCGTTGCCGATGTCGAGCCAGCGTCAGAGCCTGCTGCCGACCCCGCCTTGCTCGCCGATGGAGAGTTGGTGTTCCGCAAATGCAAAGCCTGCCATCAGCTGGGCAAACGCGCCAAAAACCGCGCGGGCCCGGTCCTGAACGGGATCGTCGGTGCGCCTGCCGGTGGGGTCGAGGGGTTCAAATACTCGCGCGCCCTGATGGCGCAGGCAGAGGATGGGCTGATCTGGACACCCCAGACGCTGGACGCCTTTCTGGCTTCACCGCGCAGCTTTATGAAGGGCACCAAGATGGGGTTTTCCGGCTTGAAAAGCAATGCCGAGATCAAGGCGGTGATCGCGTATCTCAACAGCTTTCCGGCCCCGTGACGGTGCGCATGATTGGCGACGTGCGGCGAGGGTGATAGGATAGGCCCGCGCCCGTTTGTGAAAGGACAAGGATGAGACCGTTACAGATTGCCGCAGCACTTTGCCTTTGTGCCGCGCCGCTCGCCGCTCAGGATCAGGCCGTGACCTACGCCTATGACGGTAGCTTTGACGATGCGACCTTCGCGGTCGAGAACGCGATTGTCGGCAAGGGGCTGGTCATCGACCACGTCAGCCACACGGGCGAGATGCTGGCCCGTACTGCCAGCGACGTCGGCAGCGATGTCGAGATCTTTCGCGCGGCAGACGTGTTTCTGTTCTGCTCTGCCGTGGTGTCGCGCAAGGTGATGGAGGCGGACCCGATGAACATCGCCCATTGTCCCTACAGCATATTTGTCACCGACATCGACGGCGCGGTCTCTGTCGGGTATCCGACCTACCCGGACGGCCCCATGCAAGAGGTGCAGGCCCTGCTGGACGAGATCACGCAAAGCGCGCTGGACGGGTTCTGAATGCTGCCGCTGTTGCGTAGAGCAGGCGGCAGGCACAGGACGCTTTGTCGCGGCGGCTGTGGCGGTCGGGCAGCACAATCCGCTTCCTTGATAAAAAATTCCATAGTATGAATATGTTCGACTCGACGACGGGGCGCAGCCTTCAGATGTCGGGCGAAAAAGCGCAAACGGAGCAGGTGACCATGACTGAATACCCCGTGAATATGGATGTCATCCCCGATGTCTCGGGCCACTTTGATCCGGTGACCAATACGATCAGCTATATCGTGCGGGATCCGAACTCCAACGCCTGTGCGATCATCGATTCCGTGATGGATATCGACTATGCCGCCGGACGGATCACCTATGACCACGCGGACAAGCTCATCGCCGAGGTCGAAGCGCAGGGGCTCGCGCTGGAGTGGATCATCGAGACCCACGTCCATGCCGACCACCTGTCTGCCGCGCCCTATATCCAGCAAAAGCTGGGCGGCAAGATCGGCGTCGGAGAGCAGATCATGACCGTGCAGGACACTTTTGGGAAAGTGTTCAACGAGGGGACGGAATTCCAGCGCGACGGGTCGCAGTTCGACGCCTTGTTCAAGGATGGCGATCGCTACCGCGTCGGCGGCATGGAATGTTTTGCTATCTACACCCCCGGTCACACGCCCGCATGCATGGTGCATGTCATGGGCAATGCCGCCTTCACGGGCGATACGCTGTTCATGCCCGACGGCGGCTCTGCTCGCGCGGATTTCCCCGGTGGCGACGCCGGAGAGCTGTATGACAGCATCCAGAAGGTCTTGTCCCTGCCGGACGACATGCGCCTGTTTATGTGCCACGACTACGGGCCCAATGGGCGCGATATCCAGTGGGAAACCACCGTGGGCGAAGAGAAAGCGCATAACATCCATGTGGGCGGCGGCAAAACGCGCGAGGAATTCATCGCCTTTCGCACCGAACGCGACGCGCAGCTGTCGATGCCGAAACTGATCATCCCGTCGCTTCAGGTCAACATGCGCGCCGGACATATGCCGCGTGACAAGGACGGGAACCTGATGCTCAAGGTGCCGGTGAACGGGTTGTAATCGGGTGCGTATCCCCGCCGCTGCCCGCCGCTATCTGCCCGTCCTCGACTGGGGGCGCGACTATGACAGGGCGGCCTTGTCCAATGATCTGATCGCGGCGGTGATCGTCACGATCATGTTGATCCCGCAATCGCTGGCCTATGCGCTGCTGGCGGGGCTGCCGCCCGAAGCGGGGCTCTATGCATCGATCGCGCCGATCCTGCTTTATGCCGTCTTTGGCACCAGCCGCGCGTTGGCGGTGGGGCCGGTGGCGGTGGTGTCGCTGATGACAGCCGCCGCCTTGGGCAATATCGCCGATCAGGGCACGATGGGCTATGCCGTCGCCGCGTTGACGCTGGCCTTGCTGTCTGGGGTAATGCTGCTGGTGATGGGCGTGTTCAAACTGGGGTTTCTGGCGAATTTCCTGTCCCACCCCGTGATCTCGGGCTTTATCACCGCCTCTGGCGTGATCATCGCCGCCAGCCAGATCAAGCATATTCTGGGCATCGATGCCTCTGGCGGCAATCTGGCAGAGCTGCTGATGTCGATCTGGGGCAATCTGGGCACGGTGAACTGGACGACGGTGGTGATTGGCGTGTCTGCAACGCTGTTCCTGTTCTGGGTGCGCAAGGGGCTGAAACCTTTCCTGCGCGCGCGTGGCGTGGGCCCACGGGCGGCGGATGTGGCGACCAAGGCGGGGCCCGTGGCGGCGGTGGTTGTCACCACATTGGCGGTCTGGGCCTTTGATCTCGCGGGGCAGGGCGTCAAGATCGTGGGTGCCGTGCCGCAAAGCCTGCCGCCGCTGACGCTGCCGGACCTGTCTTTCGATCTGATGGGCAGCCTGCTGCTGCCGGCCTTTCTGATCTCTGTCATCGGGTTTGTTGAATCCATCTCTGTCGCGCAAACGCTTGCCGCGAAACGGCGTCAGCGGATCAATCCGGATCAAGAGCTGATCGGTCTGGGGGCAGCCAATATCGGCGCGGCCTTTACGGGGGGCTATCCGGTCACGGGGGGCTTTGCGCGGTCTGTGGTGAACTTTGACGCAGGGGCGCAGACACCGGCGGCGGGGGCCTATACCGCCGTGGGGCTGGCCGTGGCCGCACTGGCGCTGACGCCGCTGGTCTTCTTTCTGCCGCAAGCGACCTTGGCCGCGACGATCATCGTGGCCGTGCTGACGCTGGTGGATTTCTCGATCCTGAAAAAGGCATGGGGCTATTCCAAATCAGATTTCGCTGCCGTGCTGTCGACCATGTTGATCACCTTGGGCAGCGGGGTCGAATTGGGGGTGACCTGCGGGGTGGTGCTGTCGATCTTTCTGCATCTCTATAAAACCACCAAACCGCATATTGCCGAAGTCGGGCTGGTGCCGGGCACCGAACACTTCCGCAATATCAACCGCCACGAGGTCGAGACCTGCCCAACGGTGCTGACCCTGCGCATCGACGAGAGCCTGTATTTCGCCAACGCGCGGTTCCTGGAGGATTGCATCTACGACCGGCTGGCGGGCAACACGTGTCTGCGCCATGTCGTGCTGATGTGCTCTGCCATCAACGAGATCGACTTTAGCGCGCTGGAATCGCTTGAAGCGATCAACGCGCGGCTGCGTGACATGGGGATCAAACTGCACCTGTCCGAGGTCAAAGGCCCTGTCATGGACCGTCTGAAAAAGCAGCATTTCATCTCGGATTTGACAGGCAGCGTGTTCCTGTCCCAGCATGCAGCCTATGTCGCCTTGGGAAAAGCTGCCGCATAGTCACCCATCGTTTGCAAGTTTCTGTTTGATCGTTACAACTGCTGTCAGGGGCTGCGGAACGGCGTTCCGCAGCGGGGAGAGAACTATTTCAGGACAGTGATATGATACCGATCAATCCGCCGGCACCGGCGACGACACCCACGAAAACCATCGTCGAGGTCGTGCGCGACAACGCCAAAGCACATCCGGAAAAACCTGCGCTGGCCTGTGACGGGCAAACCGTCAGCTGGGGGGCATTCGACCAGCGCATCAACAAGATCGCCAATCTGCTGCTGTCGATGGGGGTGAGCAAGGGCGACAACATCGCGATCATCTCGCCCAACTCCATTCCCTATGCAGAGCTGTTTATGGGCATCTTGCGGGCAGGGGCCTGCGTGACGCCGCTGTCGACGATGGCCTCGCCCGATGCGCTGCAAAAGATGCTGACCGACTGCGGCGCACGCGCGATCTTTGTCGCGGCGCAATATCTTGAACTGGTCGATGGCTTTATCGCCGATCTGGATCTGGCGCGCTTTGCCATTGATTTCGACCATCCCGCGTTTCAGTCCTATGGCGCCGCGGTTGACGGGGCTTCGGACTCCGACCCCGAAATCCAGATCGAGATGTCGGATGCGTTCAACCTGATCTATTCCTCGGGCACGACCGGCACGCCCAAGGGCATCTTGCACAATCACTGGATGCGGTCGGCGCAGATGGACCGCGTGTCGCCCAACGGCTACGACGATAACGCCCGCACGCTGCTGTCGACGCCGCTGTATTCCAACACAACGATCGTGTCCTTCCTGCCGACGCTTTATGGCGGCTCGACCGTCTATCTGATGCCGAAGTTCGACGCCCGCGGGTACCTCGAGATCGTGCAGCGTGAAAAGATCACCCACACGATGCTGGTGCCGGTACAGTACAAACGTATCATGGATGTGCCTGACTTTGACACCTTCGACCTGTCATCGATGCAGGTGAAATTCTCCACTTCCGCGCCGCTGCGGGCCGAGGTCAAGGCGGATGTGCTGGCGCGCTTTCCCGGCAAGCTGCTGGAATACTATGGTCTGACCGAAGGCGGCGGGGTCACGGTACTGAATTCTGCCGAACATCCCGACAAGCTGCACACGGTGGGACAACCCGCGCCGGGCAATGAAATCCGCCTGATTGACGAGACCGGTGCAGAGGTTCCCAAGGGCACCGTGGGCGAAATTTGCGGCCGCGGGCCGACGATGATGGCGGGGTATTTCGGGCGCGACGACCTGACGGCTGACTACATCTGGCGCGACGCAGCGGGCAACGTCTTCTTTCGATCGGGCGATATGGGACGTTTTGACGAGGACGGCTTTTTGATCCTGTCTGACCGCAAGAAAGATATGATTATCTCGGGCGGGTTGAACATCTATGCCGACGATCTTGAACTGGTGCTGCTGGCCGACCCCGATGTGACGGATGCCGCCGTGATCGGCGTGCCCTCTGACGCTTGGGGCGAAACGCCTTACGGGTTGGTGGTGCTGCGCGAGGGGGCAACGCGTTCGGGCGATGATATCTGCGCTGACGCCAACGCCAAGCTGGGTAAAAGCCAGCGTCTGTCAGCGGTGGAACTGCGCGACGAGCTGCCGCGCAGCTCTATCGGGAAGATCCTCAAGAAAGAATTGCGCGCGCCCTTCTGGGCGGCGGTTTCTGCGTGAACAAGGAAGATGACATGAGCGACCAAGACGATACAGACCAGATGAACGGGGCCGATAGCCTTGTACAGACGCTGCTCGATAGTGGGCTTGATACCTGTTTCACCAATCCCGGCACGTCGGAAATGCACTTTGTTGCCGCGCTGGATCACGTGCCCGGCATGCGGTCGATCCTTGTCCTGCAAGAGGGCGTGGCGACGGGGGCGGCGGATGGGTACTACCGTATGTCCGGCAAGCCCGCCTGCACCCTGCTGCACCTTGGGCCAGGGCTCGCCAACGGGTTGTCGAACCTGCATAACGCGAAAAAGGCAGGCTCGGGCGTGGTGAATATTGTCGGCGAACATGCGGTCACGCATATCGAGCTGGACGCGCCGCTGACCTCTGACATCGAAGGGATCGCGCGGCCCGTGTCCCATTGGGTGCATACATCCATGTCGGCGGCGGATGTGGGCGCGGATGCGGCCCGTGCGGTGCAGGCGGCAAATGTGGCACCGGGGCAGGTGGCGACGCTGATGCTGCCCAGCGACACCGCCTGGAACGAAGGCGGCGCTGTCGCGCCCGCGCGAGAGCCTGCGGAACGCCCTGCCTTTGACGAGGCCGCGTTGGAGGAAGCCGTCGCCGCGCTGTCCGGCCCCGACAGCCTGCTGCTGTTGGGCGGTGCCGCGCTCAGCGCCGAGATGCTTGAGATTGCGGGGCGGATCGCGGCCAAGACGGGCTGCAAACTGCTAAGCGAATGGGCTAATGCGCGGCAGGAACGCGGGGCAGGGCGTGTCATTGTCAACCGCGTGCCCTATCCCATCGATCAGGCGCTAGAGACGCTGGCCCCGTTCAAGCGCATCGTTCTGCTGGGCGCACGCGCACCCATCGGCTTTTTCGCCTATCCGAACAAGCCCGCGATCCTGACCGCCGAGGGCACGCAGATCACCAACCTCTGCACCACCGCGCAGGATATCGCGGGGGCGCTGGAGGCGCTGTGCCGCGGTGTGGGTGCGGCGGACACTCCGCCCGCCCATGTGGCCGAAGCCGCCACCCCCGACAAACCCAGCGGCCCGTTGGAGCCGGGCGGCATCGCACAAGCCCTGGCGCGCACCATCCCCGAGGATGCGATTATCATCGACGAGGCGATCACCACAGGCCGCGCGTTCTTCCCCGCAACAGCAGGGGCCCCGAAGCACACTTGGGTGAACAACTGCGGCGGGTCCATCGGCTATGGCATGCCCGTGGCGATCGGGGCGGCAGTGGCCTGCCCTGACCGCAAGGTGATGGCGCTGATCGGGGATGGCAGCGCGATGTACACGGTGCAAGCGCTTTGGACGATGGCGCGCGAGGGGCTGGACATCACCATCGTGATCTTCGCCAACCGCGTCTACAAGATCCTGCGCGGCGAGCTGACCAATGTCGGCGTCAGCAATGCGGGCCCCAAGGCGATGGATATGCTGTCGCTTGACCAGCCGACGCTTGAATTTGCTCAAATGGCAAAGTCGATGGGGGTAGAGGCGACGCAGGTCACAGATTGCGAAGCGCTTGAGCTCGCGATCGAGACAGGGTTGGCGCATAAAGGTCCGTATCTGATCGAAGCGGTGATGTAGCACCCGCGCGAACCACCCGCACGAAAAGGCCCCCGATCAGCGTTGATCGGGGGCCTTTTTTATCTCAGTCATCCGCGTCTGTTAGCGGTCTGCACCACCGTCGCCGTCGGCATCATCGCTGTCCGGCACATCGTCTGCCTCGATCGGCTTGGACACGGTTTTGGTCGGCGGCAGGCCTGTATCCTGCGCGGCGGGGCCTTCGATCTTGAACGGCTGGGTGGTGCCGTCCTTGTTCTCGCCCAGCCAGATGGTCTGCTGCGGGAAGGGGATCTCGATCCCACGCTCGTCAAAGACCGTCTTGAGGTAACCGTTGTACATACGCCCGATGCCCCATTGCTTGCCGGGATCGGTCTTGATCCGCACGCGCAGCACCACGGCGCTGTCACCAAGGGATTGGACCCCGAACCATTCCAGCTCTCCCATGATGCTATTCGCGATCTCTGGCTCGTTCTCCATCATGCGGTCGAAGGCGTCGAACATGGCCTGCTTGGCCTCTTCGACATTCTCGCGGTAGGCGATGCCCATGTCACAGACCGTGTAGGAGAAACCGCGCATATAGTTGCTGACCACATCAACGGTAGAGAAGGGGATCATGTGGAATGCGCCTTGCACATCGCGCAGCGAGACAGAGCGCACCGACAGCTTTTCGACGGTACCAGTAGTGCCGCCCACGGTGATCACATCGCCCACGTTGATGACGTTCTCGAACTGGATGAACACACCGGTGATGATGTCTTGCACCATCTTCTGCGCGCCGAAACCAATCGCCAGACCCAAGACCCCGGCAGAGGCGAGCAGTGGCCCGATATCCAGCCCGATCTCGCTCAGCACGAACATCAGCGTGAGGATGATCAGCGTAATGGTCGCCGCATTGCGCAGCAAGGTCAGCAGGGTGGTTTCCCGCGAGGTTGGCACAGCGCCGTATTCAGGGTTCAGCTTGTAGTCGACAAAGGATGTCAGCGCGAGCCAGATGCCGAAGGCCACCGTCAGGATCAACCCGACAGAGATCAGCGCCTTGGTCACTGCCAGCCCGACCTGCCCTTCAAGCCAACTGCGCATGTCGATCGTGCCGATCACGTCCAACGTAAAGAACAGCACGCAGACCAGCAGGAACAGCCGCAAGGCGCTGAAGGCGCGGGGGACAAAGGTGTTGATGCGACGTTCCAGCAGCGGCAGCTTGGCGTTCACGTCCTCGGGCAGTGAAATGCCGCGGTGCACGGCCTGTGCCAACCAGCCGGACAGCAGGGCGGCGATGATGATCGCGGCAAGGATCTTGCCCGACCCGACAATCGCGTTCAGCGTGACCTCGGCGGGCTGGGTCATGACCACGATGAACATCACCGCGATATAGGCCAGCGCGAACCAGTGCCAGATGCCTGCCAACCCATGCAGCGTGCGCGCGATAAAGCCGCGGCGCGCCTCTGCGATGGTGGCGGGATCGACGCCCTCGGCGGCTTGCGCCTCGCTGGGGTCAGCTTCGCTTTGCAGCCAGCGGGTGACGGCCTTGCGACGGCGCAGCACGATGTAGACAAAATACAGCAGCACCAGAACCGATAGAAGAGCCGACACGCCAGCGCCCGCGGCCGTGTTGACGCTTTGGTTGACGATTGGCACGACCAGCAGTTGCCCGTAGCCCAGAACACTGACCACGATGCTCAGATAGCGGGTCAGCGCCGCGGCGGCCTTGTCACCGACGGGCACCAGACGCAGGCCCGACGCAACGGGCGAGAGGAACGACCGGATGACGACTTTGGTCATTTCGACCAGCAGGAAGGCGTTCAGATACATCGACTGGCGGATGCCGATCTGCCCGACTTCGCCAACGGCGAGGATGGTGATCAGATAACCAGCGGCCCAAGCCACAACAACGATAAAGGCGTCCAGCAGGTTCGACCCCAGAAACAGCCCGATAGAGCGGAAGAGGCCCACATGCTCGGCCGTGCGCCCCATGCGCGCATACAGCCCCCGCGCAAGGTAGCGCAGCACCACAAAGAGCGCGACGGTGATTGCAATGACCGCAAGCAGGCCGGGGATCGCTTCCAGCAATACAGTCAGCTCCGCACCGCTGAGGCCAGAGAACACCCTGCCGCCGCGTTCGAACCCGTTCCAGAAAGAGGTGAGCGTGCTGACCGTGTCTTGTCCGATCTGCTGGGTGATCAGGGCGATTTGTCGCCCGACCGATACCCCTTCGGCATCCGCGGCTTCGGTGATCGTTTCAATCGCGGGGTTTGCATCACCCGCGGGGGCGCCCGAGGCATCCAGCGACTTTTCAAGGTCCGCGATCAGCGCCGCGCGGGCGTCATCGTCCTTAAGCACTTCAAGCAGGGTATCCAGCGGTGCCTTCGCCTCTGCCTCGGGTGTCGTTTCGGTTGTTTCCGTGTCGGAAGACCCGCCACCGGTGAACAGCGATTGCGCCTGCGCCGCGAAGGGGGCGAGCGTCAGGAAGAGTGCCACCACAAGCCCCGTCAGTACGTAGAGCCACCCTTGGGTTGGCATCGCGATCTTTCCGGTTTTTGACATGGGGGCCTCTTTCAACACACTAAATTACACTACGAGATAGGGGAACATTCCCTATTTCCACTGTTTTTCGCTTATGGGCGGTCTTGGACGTAAAGAAAACCCGATGGCAGGGCAAGTCTGCGCATCGGGCGGTCTTTCGGTCATGGCACTAACGGGCTTGTTTACGCTGTGGAACTGCCGGTGATCACCTCGGCGCGCGGGGCCTCGGCTTTGGTCGGGGCGGGTTGCTTTGGCTGCGGCTGTTTGCGTGCGGCTTCGGCCAGCAGGGCGGCGGCATAGCAAACAGCGATGGCGGCCAGCGGCAGGGTCCACGGCAGGGCGGTGACCGTAGGTTCGACATCCATCATGATCTGTCCGGCCAGTGCAAGGATCGTCCCTAGCCCAAAGACCAGCAGGCCGTGGCTGCCCATCAGACGCAAGGGGGCGGCATAGCGATGTGCGCAGATGCGGGTCACCACGGGAAGGCACGAAAGCACATAGACCAGCGCGAGGATATGCACCAAGCGCGGCAGCGCGAGCATCGACTTGTTGTGCGTCGTGATGTTGCTGGGCAGGCCAAGCCCGCCAAGTTGCGCCATCTTGTGATTCATGAACGACCCCAGACCGGGCACGTAGCGCCAGGCAAAGATGAACAGCAGCAGACCGAGCGCCAGCTTGAACAGGATCGGAGAGTTGCGGACCAGCCGTTCGTCCTTGCGATGACGCACGCCAATGGCAAGGCCGATGACAAAGATGAACTGCCAGGTGAGCGGGTTGAAAAACCAGCCGCCGCCACCGGGGTGGTTTGGGATGGTCAGTCGGGTGGCTCCTGCATAAAGCCAGAACACCCCCGCAACGGCCAAGGTCGTGCGCGGCGCGTAAAGCACAGCGGCGATCAGCGCAGGGCCTGCCAGCAGCAAGACGGTATAGGACGGCAGAATGTTCACATAGCCGATCTGATATCCCAGCGTGACCAGCCCCGCCATCGCGGCACCGGTCTGATCATACAAGAGGGCAAGGTTGTGCATCACGCGAAATTCCGAGCGCACAAACGTATCTGCCGCCCAGGCATAAAGACCGATGGCCGCGACTGTCAGCACGATATGCACGATATAAAGCTGCCACGCTCGCCGCCACAGCGGGGCCATTGCATCCCAAAGACGCAGCTCGCCCGACATCCAGCGGCCAATGGCGGGGGAATAGGCGATGCCAGCCGCGATGCCCGACATGATAAAGAACGCCTCTGCCGCGTCGGAGAACCCGATGTTGCGGATGGTCAGATGCTCCCATGGGTTGCCGGGCATGTGGTCGATGATGATCATGATCAGCGCCAGCCCGCGAAACGCATCGATGCGCGGATCACGCGCGCGGCGCGGCAGGTCGACCCCGCGCCGGATGGGAATAAGCTGGGCGTCAGGCCGGTTGGACGATTGTGTCATGCGACGATCCTTCTGGGGCGGCACCCGATCTCAGGTTGTCGCGATATGCTGCAATGACGGCGGGCGTGGCCCGTTCTTGCGGCGTGGTAAAGACTTGGCCGGTGCTCTCGTGCGAGGTCACGGCGATCAACAGCGGCGCGATGGACATGGGCAGCGTCACCGGCAAGAGCCAGAAGATCAGGTTCGGCACCCAAAGATAGACGGCAACAGTGACCGCGACCCCGAACAGCGATACCCAACGGCTGGCACGCCAGCTTTCGGCGAGGGTAAGCCGCCCTTCGCCGCGTGCGGTTGCAGGCCAGCCGCCATCCTTGCCCGCAAAGACCTCGGCGACGGCGCGGCTTTGATACATCAGCATGACGGGCGCAATCAGCGCGGTCAGCAGGATTTCAGACAGGACAGAGCCAAGCGCGCGCAGCGCCCCGCCGAACCCCTTGGCGCGGCCCGTTGCAGCCGCTTCGCCAAAGATCGCGAGCTTGGGCAGCAACAACAGCCCACCGATCCCAAAGGCAAGCGCCACGATCTGGAAGGTCTTGTCGTCGGGGAAGACGGGGAAAAGCTGATAGGCGTTGGGGAAATAATCAGGGCTGGCATTGGTCGCAGCGGCCAGCAGCGACACGATCAGGAAGGCCCCCCAAGCGACCGATACCAGATAGGCCATGATCCCCTGGACAAAGACGAACCGGCTCCACCCGTGCAGGCCGGGGGCACCGACCAGACGCATGTGTTGCAGGTTGCCCTGACACCAGCGGCGATCACGGCGCGCAAAGGCGAGCAGATTGTCGGGGCCTTCCTCGAAGGAACCGGCGATGCGGGGGTCCATCTCGACGCGCCAGCCGCCGCGTACCAGCAGGGCGGCTTCGACATAGTCATGGCTCAGGATGGTGCCGCCGAAAGGGGCGGGGCCGCTGAGTTCAGGCAGGCCGCAGCATTGTGACAGGGCGCGCACACGGGCGATGGCATTATGCCCCCAGAAGGGGCCCGCGCGCCCCTGCATACGGGCCAGACCGCGTGCAAAAACGGGCGAATGGAAACTGGCCGAGAATTGCATCGCGCGGCCAAACAGCGACCCCGCGCCAAAGATCTTGGGCAGGGTTTGCAGCAGACCGAGGCTCGGATCTGCCTCCATTCGTGCGACAAGATGGCGGATCGTGTCGCCCTCCATCAGGCTGTCGGCGTCAAGGATCACGACGTATTCATAGGCCCCGCCGGATTTGCGGATGAAATCCTCGACGTTGCCCGCCTTGCGGCCATAACGCTCTGTTCGGTTGCGGTAGTAAACCGGGTTAGCAGCGCCTTCATCGCCCAACAGCGGGGCCAGCGCCGCGCGCTCTGCGATCAGGGCGTCGGGGTCAAAGGTGTCGGACAGAATGGCGAAATCGACGGGTGCGTTCGCGGCCTGCATGGATTGGCGCATTGCCATAATGCGCGCGCAAACCTCTGTCGGGTTTTCGTTGCAGATCGGCACAAGGATCGCCGTCGGGGGAAAATCCGCGTTGCTCAGGTCCATATCAGGGAGGGGATCGAAAGAAGGCACGCCCAAAAACGCCTGCCCCGCCCCCCAGGCCAACCAGGCGGTCGTCAGCGCGATAAGCGCCACGGCGAAGCCGTCCCAGATATCAAATCCGGTATTCAGCCCCGCTTGCGCCAGCGTCGCGGCTGCCGCGGTTGCGCATAGCAGGGCAAAGAAAATGGCACCAACGCGGCTGACCCGCGTGGCACCATCGCGTAAATAAGAGGGCATGTCAGGCATTACGCATGAAGATGCGGCTCACCACCTCGAACAGGGAGGGGCGGGCATCATGCTCTAGCACCTGCCGCGGCATATCCAGCGGGGCAGGGCGAGGCGCATAACGGTCAAAGTCGGTCATTTCTTCGGTGGTCACAGTTGATGTCACAGACGTATTCATTCTTTCAGCCATTGGTATACCCAAGTCTCGGTCAAGCTACGGTCGCCCGCGACCAGATTGGCGCGCAGTTCAACCGTTGCATCAGTTTCGGCGACGACCTCTAGAACCAGTCGCCACATGTGATCGTGGCCGTCGATCTGCTGCAGTACTTGTCCTGCAACTGTGCCGCCGGCGATGTTTACATTGGCTTCAACAACGTTCTCGGCGTTTGGTTCCCCTAAAGTTGCACCTTCGAAGTCGATGACAAACTTTCGGCGATCATTGCGCGGTTTTACGCCCGCGACGCCCCCATTTCCGGCAAGAGTGCGCGATACTTGGGCAAGTGTCGAAGACGCGCCGGGCGGGTTCATCCCCCAGTTCAGACGGTAGGAAATGCTTTTGCTATCCCCCGCCGCGAACCCGTTCTTGTAGGTCCAGAAGGCGACGATATTGTCGTTCCCCTCCAGATCCGACGGGATCTCGATCAAGCGGACCATGCCTTCGCCCCAGTCCCCTTTGGGTTCGACCATCAGCGTCGGGCGCAGCTCGTAGTGGGCTTCGGCGTCCAGATAGTCGTCAAAGGCACGGTGGCGCTGCACAAGGCCAAAGGATTTCGGCGATTGCGCACCAAAGTATGAATTGGCGAGCTTGGGCGGGTTGTTCAGCACGCGGAACAGCGTGTCTTGGCCGGTGTTGACCACCAGCGCCTCGCTGTCGTGGACGCGGGCACGGTAATCGTCAAAGCCACCCTGATCGTTCAGCCCGAACAGATACATCGATGTCAGCGGCGCGACGCCCAGTTGCTGCACGTCCTGGCGGAAGAACAGTTCGGTGGTCACATCCATCGTGGTGGTGGCGCCGGGGGTCACGGTGAACTTGTAGGCCCCCACGACCGACTGGCTTTCCAGTAGGGCGTAAAAGGTCATCTTCGTCTCGCCAGGTGCGGGACGCTGCAGCCAGAAGGCGCTGAAACGGGGGAATTCCTCGGGCTCGGAGGTGGCAGTGTTCACCGCAAGCCCGCGCGCGCTCAGGCCATAGCGGTTGCCCGCCCCCAAGGCACGGAAGTAGCTCGCCCCGAGGAAGGACACGATCTCGTCGAACTGCTGCGGATCGTTCAGCGGCGCATTCATGCGGAAGCCCGCGACGCCGGGCAGCTCGGTACCGGTCGGGATCTTTTCAAGCGCTTTGGACTGGTAAATGAAATCATCCGAGGTAAAGCCAAGCGGCTGTGCCTTGCCATTGACGATCTCGTAAAGCGACACGGTGCCGTCAAACAACCAGCCGGGGTGATAGGCATGTACCACCGCCTGCGCCGCGGGGCCTTTCCAGATCGCGCTGTCCTCGCGGAAGCGGATGTTGCGGTAATCGTCATAGTCCAGCGTGGTAAAAGGCTCGCCCAGTTGCGTCGGCGCGGTGTACTCTTCACCCGCGAGGCTGCGTGCCCGTTCGATCAGAATATCAAAGGAAAAAGGCTCCGCCGTATCACTGGCCTGCGCCCAAGCAGCAGTGTCTTGCAAACCGGTTGCAGCGGCGAAAGCCAAAGCGGCCCCCCCCGCGCGCAATACTGACCGGCGAGACATCGGGCGGGAGCGAGACAAATGATGCATCAAAAATGATTCCTGTTCGTTGCTGCATTGCAGAATTCATATAATTACGCGGGAAGTTCAATAACATGAAGCATGATGCGCAAAATTTTGCTGCACAGTGCGGGGTTTACGCGAAAATCGCGAAATCAGCGCGGCATCATCCGGCAATATTTGCAAAGACATAGCGCCCCTGAGTGCAGGTTTTGTCTAGTCCCTTCGAAATACAGCGGAAAATTGCCGGAAATGACGTTCAATCGCCCTAGAATAAGATTGGTTGGCATCACAGGCCCGCAATGCCACCCTAAAGGGAATCTGTGTGTGTATCAGTAAACAAGAATACAAAAACGAGGACAAAATGGACAATAAAGACCTTCCATCGCTCCCGCTGGCGCTGCTGCCCGTCGTTCTGACGCTTGGCCTTCTGGCGCTGCAACTTTTCTACTATGGCGACTTCACGCCGCATATTCCCCTCATCCTCGGATTGGCCATCACGTCCCTGCTGGGTGTGTTTCGCGGTCAGACGTGGATGGACATCCGCGAAGGCGTATTCCACGTGATCCACGTGTCGATGCCGTCATTGGCGGTGTTGATCGTGGTCGGCATGATCGTCGGCGTCTGGATCGCGTCGGGCACGGTGCCTACGCTGATCTATTACGGGCTGACCTTGCTGACCCCGTCGATCTTTCTGGCAGCCGCGATGATCCTCTGTGCAGTGGTTTCCCTGTCGTTGGGGACCAGCTGGGGCACAGTCGGCACCATTGGTCTGGCGCTGATGGGGATCGGTGCGGGTTTCGGTATCCCGGCCTATTGGACCGCCGGTGCGGTCGTGTCGGGCGCGTTCTTTGGCGATAAGGTATCGCCGCTGTCGGACACCACGAACCTCGCGCCTGCGGTGACGGGCACGAATGTATTCGACCACATCAAGAACATGCTGCCCACGACCGTGCCTGCGATGATCATCGCGCTGGTGATCTATGTGGTCGTCGGCTTTATACTGATCGAAGAGGGTGCAGGCGATGTCAGCAGCATCAATCAGATCACAACCGGTCTGGAGGAACGCTTTAGCCTCGGGATCATCCCGCTGACGCCTGCCTTGATCGTGATTGTGCTGGCGCTGATGAAAAAGCCGCCGCTGCCGTCGCTGTTTGCCGGTGTTCTGGCCGGTGGACTGGTGGCGATCTTCTGGCAGGGCGCGGGGCTGCATGACGTGTTCGCCTTTGCGCAGTCGGGCTATTCCATCGACACGGGCATCGCCGACATCGACAGCCTGCTGAACGCGGGCGGCATCCAATCGATGATGTGGACCATTTCGCTGATGTTGATTGCCTTGGGCTTTGGCGGCGCGCTGGAGCGCACCGGCTGTCTGGAGGCGATCATTCTGGCGATCGTCAGCCGCGTGAAAAGCTTTGGCGCGGTACAAAGCTCGGCCATCGGGACGGCGTTTGCGACCAATATGGTTGCGGGTGATCCTTATATCTCTATCGCGCTGCCGGGCCGTATGTACGCGCCCTTGTACCGTGGGATGGGCTATTCGACCCTGAACCTCAGCCGCGCGGTGGAAGAGGGCGGCACGCTGATGAGCCCGCTGATCCCGTGGAACGCGGGTGGTGCCTTTGTGATCTCGGCGCTGGGGCTGGGTGTGATGGACGGTAACCTGACCAACCTGCTGTATATCCCGCTGGCCTTTGCCTGCTGGACGGCACCGCTGATCGGTGTGTTTTATGCGGTGACCGGTCTGTTCTCGCCCAAAGCTACGGACGAAGATCGGGCGGAGTGGGACAAATCCGGCGAAGACATCATGGACCTTGGCGACCATGAGCTCGCCTACGCGCAACCGGCCGCGACCTGATCGCGCCTGCACCGACACAGATGAAAGCCGCAGCGCCAATGTGCGCTGCGGCTTTTTTCATGCGCTCAGGCCTGCGCCTTCAGCCTGTCGCGAAGCGTGTTCTTGACGATCTTGCCATTGGCGTTGCGCGGCAGGGGATCGGGTTCGAACGTCGCGAAATCGGGCGCTTTGTAGTCCGCCATCTTTGTCCGTGCGAAAGCCTTGATCGCATCAAGATCCAGCGCGGTATCCGTGGTGTGGATGAACACATGCATCTTCTCCCCCAGCACCGGATCAGGGCAGCCGATGGCGGCACATTCGATCACGGAGGGGTGGGCGGTCAGGGCGTTTTCGACCTCGGCGCTGTAGATGTTATAGCCGCCGCGAATGATCATATCCTTGCGGCGGTCGTGCAGGCAGATGAACCCCTCGGCATCGCGTGACCCCATGTCGCCGCTTTTCCAGTAGCCGTCGTGAAACTCGGAGGCGGTGCGGTCGGGGTTGTCCCAATAGCCGGGGACGGTCATCGCGCCCTTGATCCAAAGCTCCCCATGGGTGCCGTCGGGCACGTCGTTGCCCTGAGGATCGACAATGCGGATGTCGGCGCAGGGCACGGCGATGCCGATGCTATCCGCGCGTTTGGTGCCGAACCCCATCGGCAGGATCGTCACGGCAGAGGTAAGCTCCGTCGCGCCATAGGCGTTCATCAGGCAGAGGTTCGGCAGCTTTTCCGACAGTTCGGTGATGGTGGATTGCGGCATAGGTGCGCCGCCGTAGCCCCCGATCCGCCAGTGTTGCAGGTCGTAGTCATCAACGTTGCAGCGCAGCAGGAACAGGTTGTACATTGCTGGCACCATCAGCGTCTGCGTGACCTTTTCATCGGCGGTCAGCGACAGGAATTCATGGGCGCCGAAGACCTCCATCATCACGGTGCAGCCTGCGGTTTGCAGCATGGTAAAGACGGTGGCGACCAGCCCGGTCACATGGCTTGCCGGCACACATAGCAGCGACCGTTCACCGGCCCCCAGCTCCATGCAAAGCTCGAAATGCATCGCGGAATGGACGATGTTCAGATGGGTCAGCGTCGCCCCTTTGGGCTGGCCTGTGGTGCCCGAGGTATAGAGGATCACCGCGATGTCATCCTCGTGCAGCGGCACGGCGTCGGTCAGCGGGGTCTGCGCGGGCAGCGTATCAAACGCGTCGGACCCCGCCACTGTGCCGCCAACGCAAAAGCGGTGGGTCAGCCCGGGCAGATCGGCGGGTGCGGGCAGGCGGTCGGCGACATCCATGCCATGCACGGCGATCTTGGCCCCGCATTGACGCAGGATATACGCCAGCTCTGGCGTGCCTTCGCGGATGTTGATCGGCACGGCAATCGCGCCGAGCCGCAGACAGCCCATCATGGTCGCGATGAACTCCCAGCGGTTCGACAGCAGCAGCGCAACGCGGTCGCCCCTTTCGACCCCACGGGCGCGCAGCCCTGCGGCAATGCGGCCCACGTGCTGGTCAAGCGCGGTATAGGTCAGTTTGGTCTCGCCGCTGACCACGGCCTCTTGATCGGGGGCGCGGGCAAGCGCCGCGGCGAGCATGGCGTTCAGGTCGGCGGGCCGATCCTTGAAGCATTTGATCTCGCGACCGTCAAAATGGGTTTCTGTTTGTATGCGATCCGTGATCGCCTGTGACCAATGTGGCATCTGCGCTCCTCCCGTAGCTTGGGGTAGTCATTGCGCAAACAATCAGGGGCTGCAACGGCCAAGCGCCGTGTTAGCGCCCGCAGTATGCCCCACCTGTGGGGGTCGGTTCGCCCTGCGAAACAAGGCGAACCGGGGCGTTTATCCCAGCACGGTTTTTACCGCATCCGCGGTCGCGGCGACGACGGTATCTACCTCTGCGCGGGTGATGCAGAAGGGCGGGGCAAAGCCGGTGATGTCGCCTTGGGGCATGGCGCGGGCGATCACGCCGCGTTCCAGCATCGCGGCAGAGATCGCGGCCCCCACCTTGGCAGCAGGATCAAGCGGGGTGGCGTCTGCCTTGTCGGCCACATATTCCACCGCGCACAGCAGCCCTTCGCCACGGATGTCCCCCACATTCGGATGATCGCCAAGCGCCTCTTTCATCGAGGCGTTCAGATATCCGCCCACCTCGGCCGCGTTGCGTACAAGGTTCAGGTCGTCGATGAGCTTGAGGTTCGCGACACCCGCCGCGGCACAGATCGGATGCGCCGAATAGGTCCAGCCGTGACCGATGGGGCCGTTCTCGTCCGTGCCCTGTTCCAGCACCTTCCACATCCGGTCCGATACGATCGACCCCGACAGCGGCGCATAGGCCGATGTCAGACCCTTGGCGATGGTGATCAGATCGGGTTTCAGCCCATAGTGATCCGACCCGAACATCGTCCCCAGACGGCCAAAGCCGGTCACGACCTCATCCGCGATCAGCAGGATGTCGTGGCGGTTCAGCACCTCTTGGATCGCGTCCCAATATCCGGCGGGCGGGGGCACGATGCCGCCGGTCCCCAATACGGGTTCCCCGATAAAGGCCGCGATGGTGTCCGGCCCTTCGGCTTGGATCAGCGCCTCAAGCGCGTTGGCGCATTGCGCGGTGAATTCGGCTTCGGACTGGGTGCGGTCCTTGCGGCGGTAGTAATAGGGCGCGTCCGTGTGGATCACGGGGTTCATCGGCAGGTCGAATTTGTCGTGGAACAGCGACAGGCCGGTCAGCGATCCGGTCATCAGCCCCGACCCGTGATAGCCGCGCCAGCGCGAGATGATTTTCTTTTTCTGCGGGCGACCAAGGATGTTGTTGTAGTACCAGACGAGCTTGATGTTCGTCTCGTTCGCGTCCGAGCCGGACAGACCGAAATAGACCTTGGACATATGCGCCGGTGCGCGGTCCATGATCATCTTGGCCAGCGTGATAGACGTCTCGGTGCCGTGGCCCACATAGGAATGGTAATAGGCCAGCTGATGCGCCTGTTCGGCGATGGCGTCGGCGACTTCGGTCCGGCCATAGCCTGCGTTCACGCAATAGAGCCCGGCAAAGGCGTCCAGCATCCGGTTGCCATCGCGGTCCTCGATATGGACGCCCGACGCCCCTGTGATCACCCGCGTCGCGGTTTCACCCCGCGCATGCTGTGCCAGATGCGTAGAGGGATGGAAAAAGTTTTCGCGGTCCCATGTGGCGAGTTGATCATCATTGCGAAGCATAGGTCTGGCTTTCTGTTTAGGAGAGTTTCAGGTGAGTTCGGTGGCCAGCACGGCAAGGCAATCGCCCGGCTGTGCCAGTCCGGGGTGGTGGCGGGCGATCACGATGCCCCCCATCTGGGCGCGGATTTCACGAGGGGGCAGGCCCGTATGCTGGCTGTCCCAGAGACGCGCGATCAGGTCGCCTTCGGCCACTGTGTCGCCAAGGGTGACGTTGAAATCGATCAGCCCACCGTGGTTGGTGACGTGAAAACAACGGTCGTCGTCTTGCGACAGCATGCGCGATGGCGCAGTGACGGGCTGGCCTTGCAGGATACCGGCGTGGATCAGCAGGTTGCGCACGCCTGTGCGGGCGATCTGCGCGGTTTCAGGCGTGGCAGTGCCGCCGCCGCCCAATTCGGTGGTGACGAATGTCTTGCCCATCACCTCGGCCGCGTCGTCATACATGCCAAGCGCGTCGATCTCGCGCATCTCTACACTGAAAGGCGCGTTGAACGCATCGCGCGCGGCGCGGCAGCGGGCCTGTTGGTCAGGGTCGTCCAGCGTGTGACAGGCGGCGAAGGGCAGAAAATCCAGCGTCTTGCCGCCCGAATGGAAGTCAAGCACGACATCCGCCATCGGCAGCAGCACCCGTTGAAAGTAGTCCGCGATTTTCTGGGTGGGGGTTCCATCGGGGCGGCCGGGAAAGCTGCGGTTCATGTTCACCCCGTCCAGCGGAGACACCCGCGACCCTGCCATAAAGGCGGGGTGGTTCATGAAGGGGAGGATGATCACGCGACCCGTGACATCCTTGGCCTTCAAGGTCTGGGCGAGCTCGACCAAGGCCAGCGGCCCTTCGTATTCGTCGCCGTGGTTGCCCCCGGTCAGCAAGGCGCAGGGGCCGTCACCGTTTTTCACTTGGGTCACCGGAATCTGGATCGCCCCCCAAGCGCTGTCATTGCGGCTATAGGGCAGGCGCAGATAGCCGTGCTGCACGCCGTCGCACTCAAGATCGATGGTGGCCGAGATAGGATTGTCCCGCATGGCGCTATTCCTTGATCACAAGCGCACGCGGGGTGGTGCAGAGGCATTCGACACCGGTTTGCGTGATGACAATCGGCTCTGTGATCTCGATCCCGCCGTCGTCGAGCCAAAGGGCAGGCATGAAGTGGAAGGTCATGCCGGGTTCCAGCACGGTGGTATCCCCTGCGCGGAACGACATGGTACGTTCGCCCCAGTCCGGAGGGTAGGACAGGCCGATCGCATAACCGCAGCGACTATCTTTCTCGAACCCGCGGTTGCGCAGGGTGGTGTTGAAGGCGCGGGCGATGTCTTCGCAGCGGTTGCCGGGTTTGGCCTGCTCTAGCCCGGCATCAATCGCTTCGAGCACGGCATTCTCTGCATGCAGATACTTCTGCGGAGGCTTGCCCAAGAACAAAGTGCGCGACTGCGGACATTGATAGCGTCGGTGTGCGCCCGCGATTTCAAAGAACGTGCCTTCGTTGTTGCGCAGGGGGGCATCGTCCCATGTGATATGCGGCGCGGTGGCATCCAGACCCGAGGGCGTCATGGGCACGCAGGCGGGGTAGTCGCCCCAATGCCCTTCGGCCCCGCTGACGGAGGCGTGATAGATATCCGCGATCAGATCGTTCTTGCGCATCCCGACCTCGGCCTTTTCGCGGATCACCTCGTGCATCCGTTCAACGATCCGCGCGGCGCGGCGCATATATTCAAGCTCTGTCGGGGATTTCACCGCACGTTGCCAGTTCACCAGTGCCGTGGCGTTCTGGATATTGACGCCCGGTAGCCGCGTTTGCAGCGTCAGGAATGCCGAAGCGGTAAAGTAATAGTTGTCCAGCTCGAACCCGATGCGCGCATTCTCTAGCCCGCGGTCCGCGATGAGACGGGCGAGTTCCTCCATCGGGTGTTTGTCGGGGTTCTGGACGTAGGTGTCATCATAGCCGACGATATTGTCATCATCCAGATAGGTGGTGCGCTGGGCACCGGCGCTGTCCATGGCGCGACCCCACCAGACGGGCTGGCCTTCGTGGGTCAGCAGCACGCCTTGATGCACGTAGAACGACCACCCGTCATAGCCCGCCAACCACGCCATATTGGACGGATCGGTGACAAACAGCGCGTCCAGCCCGCGGTTGGCCATTTCGGCGCGTGTTTTCGCCAGACGTGCTGCATATTCGTGCTGTGTAAAAGAATGGTCGATCATGTGGGGATTCCTGCCAGGGTATTGTGCGAGTTTAGCTTTTTCGCGCTGTGCATTTATGCGAATAATGCGGCTACGCGGGTAAAAGCTGCAAACTTTTGTAAGATATGGGGAATTTAGGATGATTGACGCGATAGACCGGAAAATCCTGCATCACGTGCAACGCGACAATCTGCTCACCAGCGCGCGCCTTTCCGAACTGGTCGGGCTGTCGCAAACCTCGGTCCAGCGGCGCCTTGCGCGGCTGCGAGCGACCAAGGCGATCGAGGCCGATATCGCCGTCGTCTCGCCCGAGGCCGTGGGCCGCCCGCTTACCATGCTGATCGCAGTGGAACTGGCGCGGGAACGGTCCGATATCATCGACCGTTTCAAGCGGGCGGTGCGGGAGCGGGCAGAAGTGATGAGCGCCTACTACGTGACCGGAGAGACGGACTTTATGCTGATCGTCAGCGCCAAGGACATGCAGGATTACGAGGCGTTCACCCGCGATTTTTTCTACAACAACCCCGATATCAAAGGGTTCAAAACCACCGTGGTGATGGACCGGATCAAGGCGTCATTCACCTTGCCTGTCTGATCACCACGATGGGTTGGTGGGCTAGGCGCTTTCCGCCTGCTTTTGCGACCATTCGGGTAGCGGAAAAAGCGTGTCGTAGATCAGGTTAAACACGTAGGAATAAACGAGGTAGAATGCCGCCAGTGCGATATCTAGCACGAAGGCATCCCACAGGCTGATCCCCAGATACCACGCGATGAAGGGCAGCAGAACCATCAGCAGCCCCGCCTCGAACACCAGCGCGTGCAGCACCCGGACGATGCGCGATTTCAGGGTGGTTCCAGTCAGCCGTTGCAAGGCCAAGTCAAAAAGCACGTTATAGCCAAGGTTCCAAAGCGTCGCGAGCGTGGCGCTGACAATGCCCACGACACCAAAGTCATGTAGGGGCACGTTAAACAGGATCGCGCCTGCGGGGATCACAAGGATCAGCGCGATGATTTCAAAACTGATGGCGTGGCGAAGACGGTCAAATGCAGAGCGCATGTTATACCTCATTGAAGGGCCGGGTCGTCCCGACAGTTTTCCATTCAGGGGAGGTCGTCCTCACACTGCCATAGGTGGCAAAGCCGCGCGGGTTTTTCAAGAGCAATCGGGCCACCGCCCCTTTACCGAACAGTCCCGCGGGTTATCCGGCACTCTGGCGTTATATCGATACAAATCGATTTGCTTGAATATTCATCATTGAGTAAAATACGGCGGATACATGGGCCCACTGCTGGAGTAAGGGCACCGTAAGAGTATGATACGAGTGGGGTGCAAGTAATGGGCGATCGTACCACTGGGGCGGCGCAGACGCGGCTGTCGACAGGGACGTCTGGTTTGGATGATGTGCTGTGTGGCGGGTTGACCCCGCATCGGCTGTATCTTGTCGAGGGGACGCCGGGGTCCGGCAAAACAACGCTTGCGTTGAAGTTCCTCATGAATGGGCGCGAAAATGCTGAGCGCGGTCTTTATATCACGCTTTCCGAAACGGTTGATGAGCTCACGGCTGTCGCACAGTCCCACTCCTGGACGCTAGACGATATTGATCTGTACGAGCTGGTCGCGGAAGACGAGTACAGCTCTGATCGGGAGCAATCCTTGCTGCACCCAAGCGAAGTCGAACTTGGGGAGACCGTGCGGGGTATCATTAATCTGGTGGAAGAGAATAATCCGACCCGTGTCGTTCTCGACAGCCTGTCAGAGCTGCGCTTGCTGGCGCAGAATCCGCTGCGCTACCGTCGGCAAATACTGGCGCTAAAGCATTTCTTTGCGCGGCGTAATTGCACGGTCTTGATGCTGGACGACCGCACGGCTGAACCGGGGGATCTACAGCTTCACTCTATCGCGCATGGCGTCGTCTCGCTTGAACAACTGGCCAATGATTTCGGGTCGGAACGGCGCCGGTTGCGTGTGATCAAGATGCGCGGCCTGAAGTATCACGGCGGCTATCACGATTTTACCATCGAAAAGGGTGGGTTGTGCGTCTACCCGCGCCTGATCGCGGCGGATCATGCGCGCGATTTTTCGGCTGATGCGGTGACAACGGGGCTGGACGAACTCGACGCTTTGCTGGGCGGGGGGCTTGTGCCCGGCACCAACGCCCTGCTGGCCGGTCCTGCTGGCGTGGGCAAGACAACGACGGCGGTGCGCTGCATGCTGGCCGCGCTGAACCGAGGCGAGAAAGCCGCGTATTTCCTGTTCGACGAACGGCTGTCAACGTTGCTTACCCGCTCGCGGGCGCTTGGCATGGACGTGCAGCCGTTCATCGACAACGGGCAGTTGGAAATCCGGCAGATCGATCCGGCGGAACTGTCGCCCGGTGAATTTGCCAGCGCGGTGCGCACGTCGGTTGAAAAGGACGGGGTAAGTGTTGTCGCGATCGACAGCCTCAACGCCTATTTGCACGCGATGCCAAGTGATAATTTCCTTGTGCTACAGATGCATGAACTGCTCAGCTATCTCGCGCAGCAGGGCGTGGTGTCGCTGATGATCCTCGGGCAACATGGTGTCACAGGGGAACTGCGGACCGACATCGATATCAGCTATCTTGCCGATACCGTCATGATGCTGCGGTTTTTCGAGGCCGAAGGCGAAGTGCGCAAATCCATCGCGGTGATCAAGACCCGTACGTCTGACCATGAACGCAGCATCCGTGAATTCAAGATCGACGCGACTGGTATCGTGATCGGCGAACCTATCCGCAGTTTCTCGGGTGTGTTGTCGGGGACGCCGGTGTTCACGCAGCGCACAGACGCGCTTTTGCAGCTCGATCCTCAAACCAGCGACGGTGCAAAGTGACACCACAAATGGCATCGTCATCCGAACCAGAGACCCCGGATGATGCGCTTTTGGTCTCTGTCGGTATTCTCGCGCCACGCGGACGGGATGCGGCTGTCGCTGGGCAGCTGCTCGACCAGCATGATATCGCATCGACATCCGTCGCCTCCCTTGGGGAGCTGGCGGGCCTCATCGGGCGGCAAATCGGCGCGATTTTGGTGACCGAAGAGGCGCTGGCAGGCGTCGGGGTCGATACCTTGCAAGAGGCGCTGGCCGCGCAGCCCCCGTGGTCGGATGTCCCGTTTATCGTGCTGGCCAATGGCACGTCCTCCAGCCGCAGCAACCACGCGGCGGCAAGGATTGACCAGCTGAGCAACGCGGTGCTCTTGTCGCGCCCTTTGCACGCAGAGGAGCTGGTGCGCTCGGTGCGCTCCGCGCTCAAGGCGCGGCGGCGGCAGCATGAGGCGCGCAAACATCTGGAGCAACTTGAACTGCGGGAACGTCAGTTGTTCGAGAGCGAGGCAAAGTTCCACGCGATTGCGAATTCGGTCGATCAGATGATCTGGTCCACTTTGCCGGACGGCTTTCACGATTATTATAACGACCGCTGGTATGAATTCACCGGTGTGCCCGAAGGATCGACCGACGGCGAGGGCTGGAACGGCATGTTCCACCCCGACGATCAGGAAAAAGCCTGGGCGCGTTGGCGTCACAGTCTTGAGACCGGCGAGCACTATGAAATCGAATATCGCCTGCGGCACCGCACGGGGCAGTATCGGTGGGTGCTGGGGCGTGCCCAGCCTGTGCGCGACGAGGCCGGACGGATCACGCGCTGGTATGGCACCTGCACGGATATACACGAGATCAAGGTCGCCGAAGAACAGCGGCAGCTGATGTTGGGCGAGATGAACCATCGGGTGAAGAATACCCTTGCGATGGTCAATGTCATGGTGTCGCAGACGCTGCGTCAGTCCGAAAACCTGAAGGATGCGCAGGTCGCTATCCAATCGCGGATTGGCATGATGGCGCAGGCGCATGACCGTTTGATCAAGGCCGCATGGGCACAGACGCGCATCCTCGAGGTGATCGAGGCCGCGTTGGCCCCTCATCGGACGGGTGAGGGACGGTTCGCGATAGAGGGGCCGGATGTGCCGATCGGGTCCAAACAGGCGCTGGCCCTGACGATGGCGCTGCACGAACTGTCGACCAACGCCACGAAATACGGCGCTTTGTCCGGTGACGGGGACGACGGCAAGATTGCGGTGCAGTGGAAGGTCGCTCAGGCAAGCGATGGCGCAGAGGTGTTTCACCTCAGCTGGACCGAAAGCGGGGGCCCATTGGTGACACCGCCAAGCCGCAAGGGCTTTGGCAGCCGGATGATAGAACAAGCGCTCGCCGGATATTTTAACGGATCGGCGGAACTAAACTACGCGCCACAGGGTTTGAGCTTTATGCTACAAGCTCCACTGGCAGGTTTGACGATCTAAGAATGGTGCTCTGCAAGCCCATTGATCATTAATGAAAGCTGTCCAAACGTGGATTATCAGAACCTACCCGCCGTGCTGATCGTAGAAGATGAACCGCTGATCCGTATGGGGGCCGTCGATATGATCGAAGAGGCCGGCTTTAAGACCTATGAAGCCGGATCGGCCGATGAAGCCATCGAAGTGATGCAGACGCATTCTGATATTGGCATCCTGTTCACCGATATTGATATGCCCGGCACCATGAACGGGCTCAAACTGGCGGCCTATGTGCGCACGACCTGGCCTCCGGTGGTGATCATGATTGCGTCGGGCGTGATCGAGCTTGACGAAGCGGATGTGCCAAGCGGGGCTGCCTTTGTGCCCAAGCCCTATGCCACGAACCATGTAACCAAGATGTTGCACGAAGCTACAGGGCAGGTGGGGGCCTGACCACGCGGTCAGGTGCGTCTGGCGGCACGAATTGCCAAGATCAAAACTGGTAGAATGCGATAGCTGAGCTAGCTCAGTCACAACCCCGACATGTCACGTGATGTCGTGACGCCGGAATGGAGAGTGATTTGAGCAAACTACGATACCTCGCGGGTCTGATGGCCACCCTTTTGATCTTTGCGGCACCGCTTTGGGCGCAGGAGGAAGAGGAAGCCTGCGATACCGCCCGCTGGTATTGCGTCGAGGCATTGAACAGCGGTCTGCCCGCGGTCACGCCAGAAATCGACCGCGAAACACCCCGTGCGACGATGGAAAGCCTTGTGCGGGCCGTGCGCCGCGATGATTGGGTCGGCGCCGCGCATCTGCTTGACCTGTCCGATATCCAGCAGGATCGCCAGCAGGACGTGGGGACATCGCTGATCCGACAGCTTGAAACCGTGATCAGCCGGAAAACTGTGATCAACTGGGACAACCTGCTGGACCGGCCCGATGCGCTGGATGCGGCATCCACCTCTGACAAGGCGATGGCGGGCACGCCGCGCAAATCGCTGTTGCTGTGGACGCTTGATATGGACGACTACCCCGCGTCCATCCGCCTGAACCGGATCAAGCCCGAAGGGGGCGACCCTGTCTGGGTGTTCTCGCGCCACACGGTGCAGAATATTCCGCGGCTCTACACCCGCTACGGGCCCGGTCGGCTTGAAACCATGCTGCCCGATGTGCTGACAGAAAACACGGTCGTTGACCTTGCGCTGTGGGAACTCATTGGCCTGCCGGTGCTGATCGCGCTGGCGATTTACGTGGCGCGACTGGTCTGGTTGCTGACGGGGTGGATCGCGGAGCGTGTGCCGTCGCAGCTGGCACGGCAGATATTCCGATCGGTGCGCGGGCCCGCCTGCGTGGGCGTGTCGACCCTGTTCGTCATGGTGGTCGAGGCAAAGATTTTCTCTTTCTCGGCAGAGCTTACGACAGTGCTGGTGCCGACCGCATGGCTGGGGCTGATCGGGGCGGGGCTGTGGTTTGTGGTCAATTGCGTCGAGGTTATCCTGGATCACCTGACGCAGGTCGAGGAAACCGATCTGACCCTCAAGGAAGAGGTGCACAAACGTACCACCGCAACGCGGATCTCGGCGGCGCGTCGGGTTTTTGTTGTGGCTGTCGTGCTGGTTGGCGGCGGCATATTCCTGTCGCAGACCAATGTGTTTCAGAACCTCGGGCTGACATTGCTGGGGACGGCTGGGGCGGTCACCCTTGTCTTGGGCTTCGCCGCGCGCAGCATTTTAAGCAATATCATGTCGTCGTTGCAGATCGCCTTGAACGGATCAGCCAAGATCGGCGACCGTATCGTGTTCAACGACGCGCTATGCCATGTGGAGCGGATCCATTTCACCTATGTGCAGCTGCGCGACTGGGATGGCACGCGGCTGGTCGTGCCGGTGACCGAATTCGTCTCTACCCCGTTCAAGAACTGGACCATGCAGGAGCCGGAAATGTTGCGCATCGTTAAGATCAAACTGACTCACACCGCAGATGTGGATGCGCTGCGCGACGCTTTCGACAAGGTGATCGACGCGCTGGACGAGAAATACGTGGGCAATCGGGATGATGTATGCGTGCGGGTGGCGGGGCAGGATGTGTTGGGCAAGGACGTCTGGTTCCTCGTGCCCTGTGCCGACCCCAACACCTCGTGGGAGGCCGCCTGCGATGCACGTGAAGGCATCATGGCAGAGATCCACAAGCTCGCCGAGAAAGAGGGGGTTGATTACTTCCCTCAAGCGACCGCGGCAGAGGCGAGCTAAAGCCGCGACACGGTTTTTCGAGGTACGCAGACATGAGAAAAGCCCCGCTGATCCAGCGGGGCTTTTGCACATTGGTTGGAGGCTAACGCCCCAACTGTCGCAAACTTAGGCTGCGGCTTTATTCACGCCACCTGTGGCGATGTCAGTCATGCGGCGGTCACCGTCATAGGTTTGGTCCAGACATTCCTGCAGGATGGCACCGTCTTCGTCTTTGCCCAAACGGTTGGCAAAGGCGACAAGGCAGCCGTATCCGGCCAGCGCGTAATGCACCATGCGCTGATACTGCGTGATGATCATGGCGTCGCGTACGTCGTCGTCGCCGAAATCCTCTTCCAGCGCGTGGGCCTTCGCCTCGGCCACAAGCCCTTCCATCCCTTTGCAGTGTTCACCAGTGGGCGAAATACCGTGGGCGTTACAAATCTCGGCAATCTTTTCCATGCCGTCGCTGATGCCGTTCGATCCGGCGATCAGGGCTTCGGAAAGCTCTTTATCCTTGGCGGCACGGCCTAGGGCGACGACCACATCCAGCGACTGTTTGTTCGCGCTGTACAGGTCTTGGAGTTGGTCATGGTACACGTCTTTAAGGCTGTTCATCGGCATATCGATCTCCTTTGCGATGTGATTTGTATTCCCTGGCCAACGCGGAGATGCGCCAATGCGTTCCACGCTGTCTGCGTGCGCGGCGGCTTCGCGCGTGCCTTTATATGCACCCCAAAATCACACCTGTTGCGACGCGAGTTTTATCGACCCCAAGGTCGGAAGCGGGGAACGAAATTCAACTCTGACGGTTGGGTCTTCAATAACAGGAACGTGACAAAAAAGGAGAAATTGAATGCATGGAATTTTCTACCTCATCGGCCTGATCGTGGTCGTTCTCGCCGTTCTCAACCTCATCGCCTAACAAAAGGAGCGCATCATGACTGATACAAAAAATAGCAATCCTGCCGGCGCGCAGGACCTGAATGAAAAAGTAAAAGCCACCGCCGCCTCCGCTGCGGATGAAGCCAAGGCGCGGGCGAAAGACGTGGCCGACACCGTTGCCTCCGATGCTGCGCGCTATGCAGACGAAGCCAAAGGTGCCGCCGCGAGCGAAGTCAAAGGCGTGGCCAGCGCATTGCGCACCGCCGCCGACGAACTGCGCAGCGGGTCGCCACAAGAACGCACCTTTAGCCAGCTTGCAGACGGGCTTGCGGATGCTTCTGACTCCATGCGCGACAAGGATCTGGGCGAGATGGTCGGCGCGGTAACTGACTTTGCCAAACGCAACCCCTTCGTCTTTCTGGGCGGTGCTGCCTTGGTCGGCTTTGCCGCGACACGGTTTGCCAAAGCGTCGAACACAGGCGCACGCGGCAAACGCTATGCCTACGAGGGCCGCGAGATGGAACGCCCCGTACCGGCAGAGCGCGCGCATAACCTTGATACAGGTGATGTCGCCAGCCCCGCCGTAAACACCACACCGAAAGGGAGCACAGTATGACCACCGATCCCAATAAATCCACCGGCAGCCTGCTGAGCGATGCGCTGACCCACGTCAGTTCGCTGGTCCGCAGCGAGGTCGATCTGGCCCGTGCCGAAGTAAACGAAAATCTGAAATCTGCAGGTGCGGCCATCGGTCTGATCGTCGGCGCTGTCGTCGTTGCCCTGACCGCATTGAACGTGCTGTCCGCGGCATTGGTCGCAGCGCTCACCGAAGCGGGCATCCCTGCGGGGTGGTCGGCCCTGATCGTCGGCGTTGCCTTTGCACTGATCGCCTATGTGATGGTCAACAAAGGGACCAATGCGCTCAAGCTCAGCAGCTTGGCACCGACCCGCACCACCAAAAACGTAAAACGTGACGCGCAAGCCGTGAAGGAGGTTTACGATGACAAGTAATAACCGCAGCCCCGAAGAAATCGAACGCGAGATCGAGCGCGAGCGCGCCGGACTGACCAGCACGCTGGATGATCTGCAAGACAAGTTCTCGGTCGAAACCATTGCCCGCCAATTCTCGGATCAGTTCCGCGAGCACGGGGGCGATATTGGCCGCTCTGTCACCGATGCGGTAAAGCGCAATCCGATTGCGCTGGCGCTGACCGGTGTTGGCCTCGCGTGGTTGATGGCCGGCGACAAGATGCCAGGCCGCGACCGCTATGTTTCGCGCGATGATCGCGATTATCGCGACACCCGCGGACGTGCAAACTATTACGGTGTCCGCCACGACGACCACGACCTTCCGGTCAGTGCGCAGCAGCATGGCGTTGTTCCCGTGGGCCAGCGTCGCGATCTGGGGCCACAGCCCGGCGATCCGTCCAAGCCATATTACTCGGGCGATGTTGCGCGGACGGGTGATGTGCCAACTTGGGCGCTTACCGAAGATGATGATCATCCTGGTATCGCTCAGCGTGCAGGCGACGCGGCATCGCGCGCCGGTGACCGTGTATCGGGCGCGGCGTCCAGCGTAGCGGGGTCCGCCCAAAACGCGGGCTCGGCCGTGGCAGACAAAGCCAAGGGGGCCGCAGGTGCGGTATCGGATGCTGGTCATTCCGTCGCATCGGGGGCGCGCGACTTTGCATCCTCCGCTTCCGAGCGCGCAGCGCAGTTGCGCCGCCGTCTGGCCGAGGGCACCGAAGACCTGTCAGAGCAAGCCCGCGAGCGCGTCATCGCCGCCCGTGAAAGCGCCGTTCGTGCCCGTGCGACAGCCGCCTCCTATGGCCGCGAAGGTCGGGATCGTGCCGTTGATATGTACGAAGAGCAGCCGTTGATTGCCGGTGCGCTTGCGCTCGCCGTTGGGGCCGCCATCGGCGCCGCACTGCCCCGCAGCCGGACCGAGGACCGCTACATGGGTCAGCACAGCGACCAGTTGATGGCCGACGCTGAACGTATCTTCGCCGAAGAAAAGGCAAAGCTCGGCAAGGTTGCTCAGGCGGCCTCTGACGAGGCGAAGAAGGTGTTGCGCGAAACCAAAGAGGACGCGGACGCCGCGGCCCCGGGTGATACAGCAGCAGATGCGATTGTCGAGAAGGCCAAAGCCTCTGGCCAACGTGTTGTCGACGCTGCCGAAGCCGAGGCCGATAAACAGGGTGTCGGAGACGTCAAGAAGTCCTGATAATGCCGGTATAGCTGATAAAAGCCCGCGCTTCATCGCGCGGGCTTTTTTGTGTCTTGTTGCTGGCGGTGAGGGCGGTAGGAACCGCAGATGCCCGACGTGCTGAGATTGGCCGGTGCACAGTCCGCGGGTCGCTTTTCTTGCTGGGGCGGGTCCAGTCGTGATGCAAAAGCCCACAAAAAAAACCGGCGCAAGCTTTCGCCGCGCCGGTTGCTTTGTTTGCGGATGCAGCCGGTTACATCTCTGGAAGGCCCGACAGGATCTTGTCCATCGTCGCGGGCAGATCGCGTACCCGCACACCGCAGGCGTCGTAGATCGCGTTGATGATAGATGCGCCTGCGCCGCAGATACCCAGCTCTCCGATGCCTTTGGCCTGCATGGGGTTCGCCCAAGGGTCACGTTCCTGCACGAAGTTCACGGTCAGCTGTGGCACATCAAGGTTTACCGGCACGTGGTATTCAGCCAGATCGTTGTTCACCAGATGACCGTCGCGTTTGTCGAACATCAGTTCTTCGGTCAGCGCCATGCCGATGCCGAAGGTCATCCCGCCCAGACATTGCGACCGCGCTGTCTTGGCGTTCAGGATGCGACCGGCGGCGAAGCTGCCGTGCATCCGGCGCACGCGCGTCTCGCCGGTGACGCTGTTGACGCCGACCTCGGCAAAAAAGGCACCGAAAGTGGCTTGGCGGCGGTCGGTCTGGGTGTCACCCTTCTTGATTGTGCCCTTGACCGTGAGCGGGCCATCCTTGGTGAATTCCGGCAGATCGGCGCGACGGTTGTTGGCGGTGGCGACCCCATCTTGCAGGGTCAGGTCGCGTTCCTCTACGCCCATAGCCTCGGCGATCTTTTTGCGCAGTTCTTCGCAGGCGACAAAAACCGACCCGCCCGAGGATGCGGCACCCCAGCTGCCACCGGATCCGGCGGCTTTGGGCAGGCTGCTGTCGCCCAAACGCACGGTCACACGGTCCGAAGGCAGGCCCAGCATTTCGCCCGCAATCTGGGTGAGGATCGCATAGGTGCCCGTGCCGATGTCGGTCATGTCGGTTTCAACCAGCAGGCTACCGTCCTGATTCAGCGTCACGCGGGCGTGGCTTTCGCCAAGCATATTGACGCGAGTGGCAGAGGCCATGCCGTAGCCGATCAGCCATTCACCGTCCGTCTTGCCGACCTCGCGGCTGTCCCAGCCAAAGGTCTTGGCCCCATCATCCAGCGCCTCGGCTAGTTTGTGGGACGAGAATGCGCGCCCGTCTGACGGGTCAACATCCGGAATGTTGCGTTTGCGCAATTCGACAGGGTCGATGCCACTTGCGACCGCCAGTTCGTCCATCGCGATTTCGAGCGCGGTGATTCCGACTGCTTCACCCGGCGCGCGGACAGAGCCTGCACACATGCGGTTGATCCGCTTGATGTGCATCCCGATCTCGCGGTTCTCTCCACGGTAAAGGAATGGCGTGGCCTGGGCTACCGGCTCTGCAAAGCTTTCGTCCATTAGTTGTGACACGGTGGAATCGTGCCCGATGCCGGTCATGCGCCCGTCGGCATCCGCGGCGAGCTTGATGTGCTGCACGGTCTCGGATCGACGCATTGTCGCCTCTAGCACCTGCTGGCGCGTCAATACGACAGCCACCGGTGCCCCCAGCTCGCGCGCGGCGAGCGCCGCAGCCACAGCCTCGTGGCTGATCCCCAGTTTGGAGCCGAAGCCACCCCCCACGAACGGTGCCAGAAGATGCACATTCTCTGGGTCGATCCCAAGGGCGTCGGCCAGTTCATTCACATTGTATTTGAGCATCTGGTACGACCCGCGCAGGGTCAGCTTGTCGCCGTCCCATTGCGCGATCGCGGCGTGGGGTTCCATTGCCGACGAGCTATGCCCGCCGGTGCGATAGGTTTCGTCCACGGTATAGGCGGCTTGCGACAGGGCGGCGTCCAGATCGCCTTGGGAGGATTGTTTTTCCTTCGGTGTCTCGATCTCTGCCGTTTCCTGGTCGGTGACCGCATCGTCGGGTGTGATCTGAAGCTCAACCATATGGGCCGCGTGGCGGGCTTGTTCGAACGTATCGGCAACCACCAAAGCCACGGGCTGACCGACATAGGAGATCTTGCCGTCCGGCTGCACCGGTGCTTCGTTCGCGGTGCCTTGTGCGGGATTACGCAGGAAGGTCTTACCATGGAACACACCGCGCACCCCATCCAGCTTGCCGATCGCCTCGGCGTTCAGCCCGGTGACCTGACCGCCCGCGACAGGGGCGCGCACCAAGACGCCGGTCATCATGCCCGTGGGCTGATCCTCATGCGCATAGGTGGCGCGGCCTGATACTTTCAGCGGGCCGTCAGGGCGGTCCATGCCGGTGTGGATCAACCCCTGAACCGTGGCATCCAGCCGGTTGCGGTCATCGGGTTCATCCATCGTCAGTTCGGCGGTCGAAATATTGCTACCGTCGGTCATTGCTGTACCCCCGTGAGTTCCTTGAGTGTGGCAATAAGCGTGCGCCGTGCCAATGGCACCTTGAACGCATTGCCCTCTTTCGGTGCGGCCTCCGCCAGCAGAATATCGGCGGCTTTGCCGAACACCTCGCGCGCGGGTTCTTGCCCGATCAACGCCTCCTCGACCGCCGGATCGCGCCAAGGCATTGATCCGATACCGCCGCAGGCAATCGCGGCTTGGGTGATCTTGCCATCCGTCACCTTGATCCGCGCCGCGACCGATACCATCGCAAAGGCGTAGGACGCGCGGTCGCGTACCTTGCGGTAGGTCTGGCGACCCTCGGCGGGGGCGGGGAGGATCACGGCGGTGATCAACTCGCCGGGTTGCAAGACGGTTTCGACGGCGGGGTCGGTGGGGATCAGATAGAAGTCGGACAGCGGCACGGTGCGGGTCACACCATCGGCGGCCTCTATCTCGACCTCGGCCCCTAACATCTGCATGGCCACTGCCATATCGCTGGGGTGGCTGGCGATACATTTGTCGGTCACACCAAGGATCGCGTGCAGACGGTTCGCCCCCTCCATCGCACTACAGCCGGAGCCGGGGTCGCGTTTGTTACAGGGCTGATCAGTGTCGTAAAAATAGTAGCAGCGGGTGCGTTGCAGCAGGTTGCCCCCCGTGGTCGCCTTGTTGCGCAACTGACCGGACGCGCCCGCCAGCAGGGCGGAGGAGAGTGCGGCATAATCCGACCGTACGGTCATATCCGCCGCCAGATCAGAGTTGGTGACCAAAGCACCGATGCGCAGCCCGCCGTCGCGGGTTGGGGTGATTTGTTTGAGGTCCAAACGCGAGATGTCGACCAGCCGGTCGGGGGTCATCACCTCTAGCTTCATAAGGTCCAGCAGATTGGTGCCCCCGGCGATGATCGTGGCATCTGGGGTGCCGGTGACATCGCTATTGGCGCCGGCGCGGATGTAATCGAACTGTTTCATGACTGCCCCTTCGCCGTTTCGCGGATCGCATCGACAATGTTGGGGTAGGCGGCGCAGCGACAGATATTGCCGGACATCCGCTCTGATATCTCGTCGTCGGTCAGCTCGGGCGAGGCAGTCAGACTGCCGGATACGTTAGAGGGCCAGCCGGCTTTGAACTCTTCGAGCATGGCGGTGGCTGAGCAGATCTGACCCGGTGTGCAATAGCCGCACTGGAAACCGTCGTGTTTGACAAAGTTCTGCTGCATGTCGGACAGGTTGCGTTCGTCGCCCAGACCCTCGATCGTGGTGATCTCGTCGCTGTCGTGCATACAGGCGAGCGTCAGGCAGGAATTGATGCGGCGGCCGTTGACCATGACGGTGCAGGCACCGCATTGGCCGTGGTCGCAGCCCTTTTTGGTGCCGGTGAGGTTCAGGTGATTGCGCAGCGCATCCAGCAGCGACGTGCGGGTGTCGGCGTCTAGACTATAGTCTTCGCCGTTAACGGTCAGTGTCGTCTTCATGAGAAGGGGGCCCTTTGTCTTGTGACATCTATGAAGAAGAACCCCCGCCAGCGGGTCAGGGTTCCGCTATGGGAAGGTTGCTTTCGTCGTTTGGAGTTAGGGCGGCCTCTGCCACGTCGTCGCGGGCGCGGCCCAGTAGCCAATCGCGGACATGAGCGGCGCCGCTTGGGGAGCCTTGCCGTGGGGACAAAAGGTAAAACCCGCTACCACCGCTCAATGCGCCTTCAATCGGTTGCACCAGCCGTTTCGCACGCAGATCACGCTGGACAAGAAACCGGTTGGCAAGGGCGATCCCCTGACCGGCAAGCGCCGCATCAAGGCTGAGCGTCGTCTGGTTGAACCGCAGACCGCGCGCCGTCGGGACATCGCGCCCAAAGACCGTTTTGATGAACTGCGGCCAAAGATCGTGCGTGTCATGCAGCAGTGTCGCCTCTGCGATACCTGCCGCGTCCATCGGCGTGTTCAGCGCTTCTGCCAAATGGGGGGCGCAGACGGCGACGATCTGCTGCTCGAACAGCAGATCAGCGCGCAGACTCGCCCCGAATGGCGGATTGCCCTGCCGCACGGCAAGGTCGATCCCATCCGCGTGAAAGCTGGACACTCTTTCGGTCGCGGTGATGCGCAGATCAATGCCGGGGTGGGCTTGGGTAAACGCTGCCAGTCGGGGGATGAGCCATTTCGACGCAAAGGTGGGGGTGACACTGATCGTGACGTGGGACGGCGCGGTGCGCAGCGCATCTGTGGCATCGACCATCTGGTCGAAAGCGCGGGCAATCGCGATGTGATAGGCGCGCCCTTCTTCGGTAAAGGCCAACCCGCGCGGCTCTCTGAGGAAGAGACGCAGGTTCAGGTGGTCTTCTAGCCCGCGCACCTGTTGGGCCACGGCACCTTGGGTCACGCCCAATTCATCAGCTGCGGCGCGAAAGGTAAGATGGCGGCCCGCCGCTGCAAAGGCGCGCAGCCCGTTCAGAGGGGGGAGGTCGTTCGAGGTCGGCACAGTAGAAATCCTATCGTCATGCAGCAGTATGTCTGGCTGGTCGAAACGTTGCAAAGCGCTTACCTGCGGTGAAGCAGACGCGCTAGCGCTGTCTAACACATATAGGAGGCAAACGTCATGAGTGTAGAAAAAGTAGCGTTAATCACAGCGGGCGGCAGCGGCATGGGGGCAGGGGCTGCCAAAAAGCTTGCCGCCGATGGGTTCAAGGTCGCGATCCTGTCGTCCTCTGGCAAAGGCGAAGCACTGGCCAAAGAGCTTGGCGGCTTCGGTGTCACCGGCACCAACCAGTCGGTTGATGATCTGGCGCAATTGGTCGATGGCGCTATGGAGCGGTGGGGGCGCGTGGATGTGCTGGTGAACTCGGCCGGTCACGGACCCAAGGGCGACATTTTGGAGATGACGGATGACGATTGGCATCAGGGCATGGACGTGTACCTGATGAACGTGATCCGACCCACGCGACTGGTGACCCCGATCATGGCAGCACAGGGCGGCGGCGCGATCATCAACATCTCTACCTTCGCGGCGTTCGAGCCCGACCCGCTGTTCCCCACATCAGGGATTTTCCGCGCGGGGCTTGCTGGGTTCGCCAAGCTTTACGCCGATCAATACGCAGACAAGAACATCCGCATGAACAACGTCTTGCCGGGGTCCATCGACAGCCTGCCCGAAACAGACGACCGCCGCGCGCGCATCCCCATGGGCCGGTATGGCACCGAGGCAGAGGTCTCCTCCCTCATCGGCTGGTTGGCGTCCGACCAAGGCGGCTATGTCACCGGTCAGAACTGGCGCATCGACGGAGGGCTGACTCGTGCCGTCTGATCTGATTGCCTTGCGCAGCAGCACCCGGCTTGCGTTCTGGATCAAATGGGCCGCATCGATCGTGCAGATCCTCGGCTACGCCGCAACGGGATTCGGCTGGACGCCGTGGAACCTCTATCTGTTCATCGTCGGCGTCATCGGTTGGTTCATCGTGGGCACCCTGTGGAATGACAGGGCGATCATGTTGATCCACCTTGTCGCACTGGGGTCGATGATGGTTGGCATGGCCAGCCAATAGCGCTGTTGGCATCGCCCCTGCTGGCCGCATCGCCACCTGAGTATGTGAAGCCGTTTGGGCCATGCCAGCTACACAGACTTCAGAACCCTCCCCCAGGGTTCTTTATGCTGCCGCTCGGCCACCTTGGGTGGCTGGGTACGGCAGGGACCTCGAGGGGGGCAGGTGCCCCGGTCTCTCTCGCGTGCCTTATCGCTACCAATGCTTATTCCCGGTCGCTCTCATCATCTCTGTTTCCGGTCGAGAACGAAGATTAGCCTGCTTGAGTAACGATCACGCTGGGGCGGAAACGGGGGCAATAATACCACCACCGGATGGGCCGGGTGTTGGTGCTATTCATCTAAAGAAAGTTGGCTGGGATGGTAGAATTTTCTGCCATAATATCAGTGCCTTGATAACATTTGAAGGTTTGTCCGGTTTGTTGTTGTGAGAATAGGTTTGAGTCGAATGTGTGTCACAGTCAAGCATGTTGGCCGTCAACCGCTATCACTCTCGTTGTTAACGGGGTGTTAAATATGCGGTGACGGCTGAACGCTCGAGGTCTGCGTTAGCGAAACCGATCCTCTCAGGGGGAAAAAGTTTAACAATCTCGGGTAGCGGTTCTTATGAGAAGCGCAATTCTGCCAAACGCGATACGCTAAAGTGGGCTTACTGTATCGCTCAAGGAACCAAGTCTGATATCGCATCATAACAGTAGTCTGAAATAGCACCGCTTGTCGTCAGCCATATCTGGTCTTGGTGCGAAGCGATATGAGACAGTGCCCGGCGTAAGTGTCTAAGCCTATAGGGCTGTCCGACCAAATAGGGATGCAAAGCGATGCCCATGACAAGTGGTTGCCGCGAAGACTGTTCAAGTATTTCGTCGAAGTTGTCGATGATCATATTCGCGAATTCGGCCGCACTATCCTTGCGTGCGACGATAGAGGGAATGTCGTTGACCTCTTGCGGATAGGGGATCGACAAGAGACGTCCGTGGCGTGTTTTCATCCAAACAGGTTGATCGTCCATGCACCAGTTTAGCGTGTATTTGTACCCAGTCTCTGAAAGTAGATCTGGCGTATTCAAGCTTTCCGAGATCCATGGAGATAGCCAGCCTGACCTGCCCCCCGCTCATGACGAGAGTCTGCGGGTTTGGTCTTGATAGTCGTCGGTTTCGTGCTGGGCAAGCGCGCCGGGCGCGGAGCCCTCAAATTGCTCAAGCGTCGGGCGCGCTTGCAGCGGTGTTTTGTTCCCGAGCGATGAGTGTGGCCTGACGGTGTTGTAATCGTAACGCCAGAGCGCCAGCTTCCGACGGGCGTCGTCCAGGGTGTCAAATATCTCCTCGTTCAGCAGTTCGTCACGCAGGCTGCCGTTGAATGACTCGATAAAGGCGTTCTGCTGCGGCTTCCCTGGGTCGATATAGTGCCACGGAATTGCGTTCTGATCGGCCCACCTCAGAATGGCCCGGCTCGTGAACTCTGTCCCCCTCGCCATTGGGCTCGAACCAATGGCGCCTCAATGGCTCGATCGCTTACTATGCATCCGGGTTTACCGTAGATCCGCACCAGCGCATCCAGCTCACGCGCAACACGCGCGCCGGAGATGCTGGTGTCAGCAATCAGGCACAGGTTTTCGCGGCTGCAATCGTCTATCACTGCCAGGATGCGGAATTTTCGGGATGGGCCGAAGCTGTCAGCCAGGAAGTCCAGAGACCAGCGCGCATTGGGATACGCAGCCACCGGCATCGGGGAGCGCGTTCCACGGGCCCGCTTGCGGCCGCGCCGCCGCTTCACTGACAACCCTTCTTCCCGGTAGAGCCGATACAGTTTCTTGTGGTTCATTCTCATGCCCTTGCGCTCAAGCAACACGCCAATCCGCCCCTCTCGGGACATCACTTCGTGATGCCCTGCCGGGCAGCGGGATAGCCGAACCGGCGCCGCTTTCCAGCGATCTCCTGCATCTCCTTGCGGATCTCAGGGCAGTCCGGCGGGCGTTCGCGCCGGACTGTCTTTGGGTCGACACCGACAAGCCGACAGGCCCGGCGCTGCGAGATGCCGTGATCCCGCAGCGCCCTGAGCGCCGCCTCTCGCCGCTTGGTCAGCGTCGTCAGTTCTTTCCCAGAAGATCCTTCAGAACCACATTGTCCAGCATCGTATCGGCCAGCAGCCGCTTCAGCTTGGCGTTCTCGTCCTCCAGGGCCTTCAGCCTCGAGGCATCCGACACCTCCATGCCGCCATACTTGGACTTCAGCTTGTAGAACGTTGCCGGGCTGAGCCCGTGCCTGCGGCACACCTCCGCCGTCGGCATGCCTGCCTCTTGCTCCTTGATCATCCCAATAATCTGCGCCTCGGTAAAACGGCTCTTCCGCATTCGTCTACTCCTTCAGGGTTGGGCAGACTCTACATCATGGTGAGAAATTTCGCGGGGGGCAGGTCAAAAGGAAGTGTAAAGCTGCCTTAGCGTTGACTTGGAGACAAAGTATCTTTGCCGTTTGAATAAACGTAAGTGCTGACAAATAAGCTTCGTTTTTCTGCCAACATTTTTTTCGCGCTACAGTTTGAACCGAATTTTGATATGCCTGCTGGCAAACGTTTACGGAAATAGAACATCCGGCCTCTACGCATCAGGTAGGGGCCGGCTCGATATTTAGGTTTTTGTCGGTGGTTTCCGCGGGCTGAAACGCGATGCTGCTGGGCATAGCGCGCAAGGCCATGTGTCACACTCTGTGTTACAGTCTCAGAATGCTGTGACACACATGGCGTGCCAGACTTGGTTAAGTCTTTGTTATTTCGAGTGTGAGAAAGAAAGTTGGCTGGGATGGTAGGATTCGAACCTACGGTACACTGTACCAAAAACAGTTGCCTTACCACTTGGCTACATCCCAACGTGTGGGCGTAATTAGTCCGGAGTGCGGGGGGGTGCAATACCTTTCTGGAGAAAAAGTGGGGAGAATCTCGGAATTTATTCTTGAGCCGTGTTTGGGGCAGAGCAGGCTGTGTTCTATTGGGGAGGATCAGCGGGGTCGCTCGGCCGCAGGGGGCCTATTGCGGCTGTATGTCTTGCTGTTGATATCCTGCATCCGAGCGAACACGTGATCGCGCGAAAGGGGGGGTGACGTGGGGGGCGCACCGCCGCGGTCCCCCCTCGCTTGAAGGGGGCAGTTATGTCGCGTGCGAGGGCTGTCAGCCTTCGCAGTTGATCAAGATCGCACCGGCGCGGGCACCGGCTTCGACGGCTTCATGGGCTTTGACCGTGTCTGACAGCGCGAATGTCTGCTCGACCGGGCAGTGCAGTGCCCCTTCGGCCAAGGCTTGATGGGTTTTCTTGATCGCGAGGGCACGTTCGGCCTCGGTCAGCAGGTAGACGAGGATGATGTCGATGGTCACGGCGTTAAAGAGCAGGGGCAGGAAGGGGAGCGTCGGCTCCATCACCTTGGCAGAGCCATAGGCCGCGATGCGCCCGTTGGGTTTGATCACCTCTGCATCCAGCGCGATATTGGCCCCGAATTCGACCTCGATGATCTGGTCGACGGGGGCACCACCGTTGGCATCAAGCACCTGCTGCGCCAGATCGGGGGCGCTATAGTCCAGCACGACCTGTGCGCCTGCGGATTTTGCGCGCTCGACCCCGTTGGCTCCGGTGGTGGCGATAACGCGCGCCCCTGCCCAGGCGGCGAATTGCACAGCAAGATAGCCGACGGTGCCCGCGCCCCCCTGGATAAGCAGCGTTTGCCCCGCGACATCACCGCCGTTGAACACGGCGTGGGCCGCGGTCAGCCCGGGGATGCCAAGGCTGGCGGCAGTGTCAAAGCTCACGTCATCGGGCAGCGGGACGGCCTGCGCTTGCGGCAGGGCGATATGGGTCGCGGCAGTGCCGAAGGGGCGCTGCCATTGCCCGTTCCAGATCCAGACGCGTTGTCCCACGCGGGCGTGGTCCACACCGTCGCCCACGGCCTCGATCACGCCGGCACCATCGCTATGCGGGATCACTGTCTCGAAGGGCGGATGGGTCATGCCGGGGCGCCCGCGTCGGGATTTCACATCGGACGGGTTGACGCCCGATACCGCCAGCCGCACCAGCACCTCGCCCGCAGCAGGGGCAGGGGTTGGCATCTCGGTCAGGGTCAGCACGTCGCGTGCTTCGCCAAGGGTGGAATAGGTGACTGCGCGCATGAGAGCTCCTGATCATGGGGACGGTGTTGTGTCACCTAAGCCCAAGACCGTGGCATGTGCAATTGCGCGGTCAGTCGCGTAGCTCTTTCGGGCCCACGCCCCAGAGCCGCGCTTTGGGGGCCCAGCCTTTATAGCCGCCGACCCTCAGGAAACACCATTCAAGGTCGCAGGCCCCGAGCCGCGCGATCACGCCCAGTTCAAGCTCTGCTTCGACGGGGGCCTTGGGGTCGGGGCGGACAAGCAACTGCAGACGGTCCTGTTCCACCAGAACGGTGCGTGTGCCCGACAAAAGCGAATAATGCACCCAGCCGCCCATACCGTCGCGGTCTTCGACGCGGCGCCAATGGCCATGCTCTGCCGTGATGCGCAGGGGGAGGTCGCGATGTTTGAACACCCAATCGATCCGGTGCGTCAGCGAAGGCCCGCGCCGCACGTTCCCCTCGCTCGCTTTCATGGACACGAAACGGGGCACCGGCAGGTTGGTCACCTGGCCGACCTCTTGCGCGAAAACCGGGGTGGTGCACAGGTGAACGGCTGCAAGGGCGCCCAAAAGGACGGAACGTAACATCGGTTTCATGACTGCCTGTCTGCTCTGTTGCCGTTGATTTAATGCAGTTTTGCCCTGCGAGGTTCTTGTGCCTCGTCTCTGCTTGGGACACCATGCCACCAAGCACAGTGCAACGCCATATTTGGGAGGCCCACAATGTCAAAGCAACCGCTAAGTGTTGTAGTCACGCGACGGTTGCCGGAAGTCGTCGAAAAGCGATTGACGGAACTGTTTCATGTGACGTTGCGCGCGGATGACACGCCGATGACCCGCTCTGAACTGGGCGAGGCGATGAAAACTGCGGATATCCTGGTGCCCACCGTGACCGATGAAATCGACGCGGCACTGATCGGGCAGGCGGGGGACCGGCTGAAACTGATCGCGAACTACGGGGCGGGGGTCGATCATATTGACGTGATGACAGCGCGGCAGCGCGGGATTCTGGTGTCCAATACGCCCGGCGTGCTGACGGAAGACACCGCCGATATGACCATGGCGCTGATTCTCGCGGTCACACGGCGCATGTCCGAAGGCATGGCGCAGATGCAAAAAGGCGATTGGCAGGGCTGGGCCCCGACTGCGCTGCTTGGCGGGCGCGTCAGCGGTCGCCGTTTGGGTATTCTGGGGATGGGCCGCATTGGTCAGGCCGTCGCACGGCGCGCGGCTGCCTTTGGCATGCAGGTCCACTACCACAACCGCCGCCGTCTGCGCCCCGAGATCGAAGAGAGCCTTGGCGCGACCTATTGGGAAAGCCTTGACCAGATGGTGGCCCGCATGGACGTGATGAGCATCAACTGCCCGCACACCCCCAGCACCTTCCATCTGATGAACGCTCGCCGCCTGAAGCTGATGAAGCCCGACGCGGTGATCGTAAACACCTCCCGGGGGGAAGTGATCGACGAAAACGCGCTGACGCGGATGCTGCGCGCGGGCGAGCTGCAAGGCGCAGGGCTGGACGTGTATGAACACGGCACCGACATCAACCCGCGCTTGCGCGAGCTGACCAATGTCGTGCTCTTGCCGCATATGGGGTCTGCGACGCTCGAAGGGCGGGTAGAGATGGGCGAGAAGGTCATCATCAACATCAAGACCTTCGAAGACGGGCACCGTCCGCCGGATCAGGTCGTGCCCTCGATGCTTTAGGTGCAGCGCCGGTGCGGTTCAATTTGCGCTGGCGCTAAAAACAAGTAGGTTGACCCCGAGCACCGGAACGGGGAGGGGACCATGCTTGCACATCACATCGTAAAGTACATCGGGCGGACCTGCACAGCCATCGCCATAGGTGGTTTTGTAAGCGGGGCCGCTTTCGCGCAACAGGCCGCCGATAGTGTCGCGCCCGAAGGTGCCAGCCAAGGCAGCTTTACCGGCATGTCGCCGCGGATCACCGCCGCCTTCGAGGCTAAGGACGCGGGCAAACCCGTCATCGCCCGGAACTGGATGGTCGCCGCCGCCAACCCTGATGCGGTTCAGGCGGGGGCGGATGTGCTGGCACGGGGCGGCACCGCAGCCGATGCGCTGGTCGCCGTCCAAGCGATGCTGGGGCTGGTGGAGCCGCAAAGCTCTGGTCTGGGCGGCGGGGCGTTTCTGGTCTGGTATGACGCCGCATCGGGCAAGCTGACCACGCTCGACGGGCGCGAAACCGCGCCGCTGGCGGTCACGCCGCAATTGTTTCAGGACGATCAAGGTGTGCCGCTGGGGTTCTTTGACGCCGTCGTTGGCGGGCGGTCGGTCGGCACGCCGGGCACCCCTGCATTGATGGCCGCAGCGCATGAGAAATGGGGCAACCAGCCGTGGGCCGAGCTGCTGGCCCCCTCTGTCGCCTTGGCCGAGAAAGGCTTTGCCGTTTCCCCACGCCTAGCAGGGCTGGTGGCTGATGACGCCGAACGGCTGGCAACGTCGGAAACGACAGCATCCTATTTCATGCCGAACGGCACGCCGGTGCAGGCAGGCGATACGCTCAAGAATCCCGATTATGCCCGCACGGTTGCAGCGCTGGCGGAACGCGGGGCCGATGCCTTTTATACCGGTGACATTGCCCGCGACATCGTGGCGGCTGTCCAAGGGGCCAACAACCCCGGTGTGCTGTCAGAGGTCGATCTGTCGATCTATAGGGTCAAGGAACGCGACGCCCTTTGCGCGCCCTATCACGGGCATGAGGTATGCGGCATGGGGCCGCCGTCCTCTGGTGCGCTGGCCGTTGGGCAAATACTGGGGCTGCTGGAAAATGCGGACCTGAGCGCCGGACCGGCGGACGCAGATGTGCTGCGGCTGATCGGCGATGCCTCGCGGCTCGCCTTTGCGGATCGGGGGCGCTATGTGGCCGATACCGATTATGTGCCGGTGCCCGTGACCGGTATGCTCGACCCATCCTATCTGGCGGAGCGCGCCAAGCTGTTGCAGGGCGACGATGCGCTGCCCGAAGTGACCGCAGGCGCGCCCGCTTTCGACCATGCCCTGAACTTTGCCGATGATATCTCTATCGAGCTGCCGTCGACCTCGCATGTGTCGATCGTGGACAGCATGGGCAATGTCGCAAGTATGACCACCACCATCGAAAACGGCTTTGGGAGCCGCCTGATGGTGCGCGGGTTTTTGTTGAACAACGAGCTGACGGATTTCTCTTTCCGGTCGCATACCGATGGCGTGCCGATCGCCAATCGGGTCGAGCCGGGAAAACGTCCGCGCTCGTCGATGGCACCGACGATTGTGATGAAGGATGGCGCGCCGGTTCTGGCCGTGGGCAGCCCCGGTGGCAGCCGCATCATCGGCTATGTCGCGGGCGCGATCATCGCGCATCTGGATTGGGGGATGGATGTGCAACAGGCCGCCGCACTGCCCCATGCGATCAACCGGTTCGGCCCCTACGACCTTGAGGAAGGCACCGACGCCGCCGCGATGGCCGATGCGCTGACCGGCCTTGGCTACGAGGTGAACACCCGCGCGCTGACCTCGGGGTTGCATATGATTTCGATTGGCGATGACCTGCGCGGCGGGGCTGACCCGCGCCGCGAAGGCATCGCCCTTGGCGAGTGATCGCCCATTCTGAACCAAAGGAAAGACCATATGGCACAGGCCACCGACATGCCCCGCAACGAGACCGGTATCGACACCGCTTTGGGTATCCTCAAGCAGCAATTCGGCGAACGCTTCCAGACGGGGGACGCGATCCGCGAACAGCACGGGCATACGACGACCTGGATCAGAAATCAGGCCCCCGATGCCGTGGTCTTTGCCCGCTCGACCGACGATGTCGCGGCTGTGGTCAAGGTCTGCGCCGCGCATAAGGTGCCGGTCATCGCCTTCGGCACCGGCACCTCGCTTGAAGGGCATGTGAATGCGCCCGCGGGGGGCGTGTCGATCGACGTCACGCAGATGGACGCGGTGGTCGAGGTCAACGCCGGCGATCTGGATTGCCGCGTGCAACCCGGCGTCACCCGCGAGGCGCTGAACACCCATTTGCGGGATCAGGGCCTGTTCTTTCCCATTGATCCCGGGGCCAATGCCTCGCTTGGCGGGATGACGGCGACGCGGGCCTCGGGCACCAATGCGGTGCGCTATGGCACGATGAAGGACAACGTGCTGGCGGTCGAGGCGGTGATGGCCGATGGCACGGTGATCCGCACCGGGGCACGGGCGCGCAAATCATCCGCCGGATACGATCTGACGCGTCTGATGGTGGGCTCTGAAGGGACATTGGGCGTGATCACCGAAATCACGTTGAAGCTACAAGGCATCCCCGAGGCGATCAGTTCGGCCCGCTGTTCCTTCCCCTCGGTCGAGGCGGCCTGTGAAACGGTGCAAAGCGTGATCCAATACGGGCTGCCCGTCGCACGGATAGAGCTGCTGGACGCGATGGTCGTGCGCGCGGTGAACGGCTATGCCAAACTGTCGCTGCCCGAAACGCCGATGTTGCTACTGGAGTTTCATGGCTCCGACGCCGGTGTGGTCGAACAGACCGAGACATTCGCCGCGCTCGCCGATGAAAACGGCGGCACCGACTATCAGGCGACCACCACGATGGAGGAACGCAACAAGCTGTGGCAAGCGCGCCATGATGCCTATTGGGCGATGCTGGCCCTGCGCCCCGGCTGCAAGGCGGTGGCGACCGACGTTTGTGTGCCGATCTCAAGGCTGGCCGAAGCGGTTGGGCGCGCGAACGCCAAAGCGGCAGAGCTGGACCTGATCGCGCCCATCGTCGGCCACGCAGGCGATGGCAATTTCCACGCCTCGCTGCTTCTGGATATGGACGACGCGGATGAAGTCGCCCGCGCCGAAGACTTCATTAGCTGGCTCAACGAGCTCGCGATCTCGATGGAGGGGACATGCACGGGGGAGCATGGCATCGGACAGGGCAAACGCCCCTATCTGGTCAAGGAACTGGGAGCGGCCGTGGGCGTCATGGGCGCGATCAAACAGGCGCTCGACCCCGATAACATTATGAACCCGGGCAAGATTCTTCCCGAATCCCTGGCGTAGTTGGGGCGGCGCGGGCGGTATATCGATCCCTGCCACGGGCAGGGATGCGATGCCTCCGGCGGGGATTTTTAACCATTTGGAAGCGGCCTGCGCGCGAGTTTTTCGACGTTGGTCGTATTTGTGCTGTCTTTGGTCGGCTGGGTTCTGCGTTTTGCGCGGGGGCTGCTAAATGTCGCTAAGACCTATTCTGGCGGAGCATTGGATTCATGAAAACTCAAGTCAAAGCACTGGTTGTGGGCGGCGGTGCCGTTGGCACGTCGATTGCCTATCATCTGGCCCGCGCCGGATGGGACGATGTGATGCTGCTTGAGCGGGACGAGCTGACCTCGGGGTCTACATGGCACGCGGCAGGGCTGTTGCCCTATTTCAACATGTCCTATGCGACGACCCACATCCATGACTATTCGATCAAGTTCTACAAGACGCTCGAGGAAGAGACCGGCCTGAACGCGGGCTTTGCCGTGGTGGGGAACCTGCGCATGGCGCAGACGGACGAGCGCATGGACGAATACATGCTCTATGCCTCGACCGCCGAGACCTGCGGCGTGCCCTATACCTTCATGACGCCGGACGAGATCAAGGCAAAATGGCCGCTGATCAAGACCGACGATTTGAAAGGCGCGCTGTACCACCAGACGGACGGCTACATTAACCCCGCCGATGTCACCATGGCGATGGCCAAGGGCGCGCGGCAGCGGGGGGTGGCGATCGAGCGCAAGTGGCAGGCGGATGCCTTTCACTGGAATGGCGCGGCATGGGAGGTTACCATCACCAAAATGGTCGAGAAGGGCGGGAACCTTGTCCCTTCGGACGAGCAGGTCGTGATCACCGCCGAACATGTCGTCACCGCCAGCGGCAACCACGCGCAGCGCACCGCCAAGATGCTGGGCATCAAGATGCCTGCCATTCCGGTTGAACATACGTTTATCGTGATGGATCAGGACCCCGAACTGGTCAAATGGCGCGCCGACGGCAATCCGGAGCATCCGGTCGTGCGGGACGCCGACAATGAATCCTACGCCCGCGAAGAGCGGGGCGGCTGGATTTTGGGCATCTACGAGCGCGGCGCGCCTGCGCGGTTCGAATATGGGGTGCCGGACAGCTTCCGGGCCGATCTGTTTCCGCTGGATCTGGACCGGATCGCGGATCAGTATATGGCGATGGCTGACCGCGTACCGTCTTGTGCGGACTCCGGCCTCAAGGACGATTTCAACGGGCCGATCTGCTATACGCCCGACGGCAACCCGCTGGTTGGTCCGGCACCCGGCCTGCGCAATATGTGGCTGGCCGAAGGGTTCTCTTTCGGGATCACGGCTGCGGGGGGCACGGGCTACTACCTTGCGCAGATGATGGTCGAGGGCGAGGCCGAGATCGACATGGCGTCGCTGGACCCCAAACGCTATGGCGACTGGATGACCACCGAATATGCCGCGCGCAAGAACGAAGAGGCCTATGAGCACGTCTATATCCTGCACCACCCGGATGAGGAGCGCCCCGCGTGTCGGCCCTTGCGCACCTCGCCTGCCTACGACCGTCAGGCCGCCCGTGGCGCACAGTTCGGCCATGTGAACGGGTGGGAACGCCCGAACTACTTTGCGCCGCTGGGGTTCAATGACCACGACAGCCGGTCCTTCCGGCGCGGCGGCTGGTGGCAGCATGCGGTCGATGAGGCCAAGGCGATCCGCGAGGGCGTGGGCCTGATCGATGCGACCGCCTTTACCAAACATCTGGTCAAGGGGCCGGGGGCCACTGCCTTTCTGGATTGGTTCACCTGCAACAAGCTGCCTTCCGTCGGGCGCATCAACCTGACCTATGCGCTGACGATCAACGGCACCACGCGCACCGAATATACCATCGTGCGGCTCGCTCAGGATGAATACTACCTTGTGTCCGCCGGGGCCTGGACGGCCTATGACAGTGATTTCCTGCGCAAGGCCATCGCCGATAAAGCGCCTGAATTCGGGTATATCGAATGTCATGACGTGACCACGCAATGGGGTGTCTTTGCCATCGCGGGCCCCAAATCGCGCGATGTCCTGAAAGAGGTCATCAAGGACGCGGACCCCGAGACGGTGCTGAGCAACAAGCGGTTCCCCTGGCTGACCATGCGCAATATCGAGCTGGGGATGGTCCCCGTCCGCGCCATCCGCGTCGCCTATACCGGAGAGCTCGGCTGGGAACTGCACCACCCGATCGAGATGCAGAACCACCTGTTCGATCTGCTGGAGAAGGCGGGTGAGAAACACGGGATGAAACTGGTCGGCGCGCGGGCACAGAACTGGCTGCGGCAAGAGAAATCCTACCGTGCTTTCGGCAATGAACTGGGCCGCGATGCCACCCCGCTAGAGGCCGATCTGCCGCGCTTTGTCGACCTGTCCAAGGACTTCCACGGCAAGGACGCAATGCAAGCCCATGGCATTCGCAGCAAATGTGTGACCTTGCTGATCGACGGGCCCGACGACGCCGACCCTTGGGGCCGCGAAGTGCTGTATCACGGCGACACCCGCGTTGGCCGCCTGACCTCGGGCGGGTATTCGGTGGCCTTCGGGAAATCCATCGGCATGGGCTACGTCAAACCCGACATCGCGGTGGTTGGCACAAAGCTGAAGGTCAAAATGTTCGACCAGCTATGGGATGCCGAAGTTGTGGAGGACAGCCCCTACGACCCGAAAAACGCAACGATCCGTGTGGATGGGTGACGCAGACATTTACTCTGAAGCATACAGAGCCCCGCTAAGCCCATGTTTGGCAGGGCTTTTTCCTACCGCACCTGACGCCGCGAAAGCCAGTTGTCCCAGCTGCTGGGGCTACCGGCATAGACGTTGATGTCGATGTCTCCGGCGGCTCCGGGGACGCGGCCGGTGCTGGTGTATTGCCAGAAGGTCCAGCGTTCGTCGGGGTATTTCTCGGACGGGTGGGCGGCGGTGGAGCGGAGCCAGAATTCAACACCGCGCAGACGCCCCATGTCATTCTGGGCATAGAACTCCGGCGTGGTGTAGACGACGGGCTGCTGCCCGTAGTGTGCGCGCAGGATGCTTAGGAAGGTCTGCGCGTTGCGGCGGACGGTATCGGCGGGCGGGCGCAGGGTGCAGGTGGGGGAAAAGGGGTTCCACTCCAGATCCAGCACGGGGGGCAGCATGCCCGGCGCTTTGGGCACGTTTTCGATGAACCAGCGGGCCTGTTTCTCGGGTGTCGTGCAGAAATAATAGAAATGGTAGGCCCCGCGGGCGACACCGGCGCGGCCGGCACCCTCCCAGTGGTTCTGGAACATCGGGTCCAGCAGATCGCCGCCTTCGGTGGCTTTGATGAAGGCGAAGTTCACGCCGGAGACGCGGGCCTCGCCCCAGTTCAGCGGTTGCTGGAAGCGCGCCACATCGATGCCGTGCACCGCATAGCGGTCGGGGCTTTGGCCGGGCCAGTCGAACGGCTTGCGGTCGCCGAAATTGGCCGCCGTCACATCCCCCACAGGGACAGAGAGTTGCGGCGCACCACAGGCCGAAAGGGCAAGGGCAGAGAGGAGGGCAAGGACGCGAAGTCGGGGCATAGGGTCACGGCTTTCGTGCGATAAAGGCCAGATTATTGGCGGGCATGTCGATCCTGTCGATCGGGCTCAGTGCAGCATCGCTGAGCCAACGCGTGATGTCGACCGTATCCTTGTACCCGATCGCAGGATCGGCGGTGCGCAGCTCGGCGTCGAATTTCGCATCTCCGTCGGAGGTGAGCACACCCTCGCGGCGGAACGGACCATAGAGGATCAACGTGCCACCGGGGGCGAGCACAAGCGCGGCTTCGGCGATGACCTGCTGCGCGGCCTCTGTCGGGATCAGATGCAGCAGGTTGGCGAGGAAGGTCAGGTCTTGCGGTGGCAGTGGCTTGTGCCAACCCGCCGCTGTTGCATCCAGCGGGGCGGCGGGGGCGACGTTGGTCAGCCCGGCCTCGGCGATATAGGCGTCGATGCTGGCGCGGCGGTCGGGGGCGGGCTCGGTCGGCTGCCAGTGCAAATCGGGTAGGGCGCGGGCGAAGGCGGCGATATGCTGCCCCGTCCCGCTGGCAATCTCGAGCGCGCGACCTTTTTGCGGCCCGTGGTCACGCAGCAGGTCACACAGGGCGTCTTTGTTCCGGTCGGCGGCGGGGGCGTGCAGCATGGCACCGCGGGTGGGCAGAGCGACGCTGGCGCTTGGGGGAAGCTTGGCTGTCATGCGCGCAGCCTATCGGGGCGCAGTGCCTCGACCACCGGATCGGGCAGCGAGGGGGCGTTGCCGAGGGTCAGATCAGCCACCAGTTGCGAGGCGGCGGCGCTGGTCTGGAAACCGTAGCCGCCTTGTCCCGCGCTCCAGATGAAGTCGGGCTGGGCGGGATCGGGGCCCAGCACCAACGTGCGGTCCACGGCAAAGCTGCGCAGCCCCGCCCATGTTGCGATGGGTTTCGTCAGCGGCACGGCGACCATGTTCTGGTATCGCTCCAGCCCTTCGGCCAGCACCAGGTCGTCGGCCCATGCGTCTTGGGGTTCGGTCGCGTCCTCATCGGCGGGCGAGATCAGCAGCGCGCCCGCGTCGGGCTTGGCGTACCATGTTTCGCCCACGCCAAAAAACATCGGCCAGCGCGACAGGTCATGCCCGCCCGGTGCCGCAATGCGGGCAATGGACCGGCGGTAGGGGGTGATGCCGATGGGGGGCACACCGGCCAGAATGGCGATCTGGTCGGCCCAGGCTCCGGCGGCGTTGACCAGTTTTGCGGCGTGATAGATGTGCGGGCCTGCGGTGACCTTCCACGTATTTCCCGTGCGGGTGATGGATGTGACGGGATGCCCGGTTTCAATCCGTCCGCCATTGCCGCGCAGTTCTTTGGCGAAATCCTGCACCAGACGGTCGGTATCAATATCATGGGCGTCAGCGTGGTAGCCGGCAAAGGCGATGCGCTCGGCGGCCAGGATCGGCACAAGGCGGAGCGCATCGTCGGGAGTGATCTGTTCGACCCCCATATGGGCGAGATCGCTGTGAAACGCCTCTTCCTCGTGGCGGTCGGCGATGATCATCAGGCCGCGCGGGGACAGGTAGCCGCCGTCGCGCAGATAGCCGACGGTGGCCTTGTTCAGCGCCTGCACAGAGGGCGCACCGTAATTCTCTTCGATCAGCGCGGCCGACCGGCCAGAGGCGTGATAGCCAAGCGCTTTTTCCCCTTCGATCACCGTGACTTTTGCATCACCGGACAGGCGCGCCGCGGCCGAGATGCCCGCGATGCCGCCGCCGATCACAAGGATATCGGATGTGTTTTCTGTCATAGCTGCCCCCTGTCCCTTGCACTGGTTTCGCGCAGGCCTGTCCCGCCGGCCCCAAGCTCTTTGCTTATGGGTGACATGGGCCGGTGGGACGTGCAACCGCGCGGTTAGGCATCGGTCTTGCCGCGCGCGGTGGCGCGACCATAGGCGGGGCGCGCGTGGATCATCTCGACAAAGCCAGCGAGTGCGGGATAATCCTTGGCGCGGCCCTGCTGCATCGCGATCTCTGCCGGAAAGCTGAGCATGATATCCGCCGCCGACAGCGTATCTTGCACAAAATGCCCAGAGGCCCGCACGCGGCTGTTCATGTAGCTATAGTGGTTGTCCAGTTCAGACGCGATGCGCGGATGCAGCGGCGCACCGGCGTCGCCCAAACGGCTGACATAGAGGTTCAGCAGGATCGGCGTCATCGCGGACCCTTCGGCGAAATGCATCAGTTCAAGGTGCTGCAAATAGGCGGCGCTGTCACGATCGGGGATCATCTGCGGCGCGAAACGGCTGCAAAGCACCTCGGTGATGGCCGCGCTCTCGGCGATCAGCGTGCCGTCGATCTCGACCATGGGGGATTTGCCCAAGGGGTGCACGAGCTTTAGCTCGGGCGGGGCGAGGTTGGTCTTGGCATCGCGGGTATAGGGGATGACATCATAAGGCGCGCCGATTTCTTCGAGCAGCCACAAAATGCGATGAGAGCGGGACCGGTTCAGGTGGTGGATTTTGATCATGACGCTGATGATAGCGTGTTGCAGGCGGATGGGTAGTGGGCATGCATCCCCCGCGCCGTATTTGACAAGCGACGCGGGGGCTTGAGGTCATGTCAGACGGTGGCGCAGCGCGGGTAGGCGCGACAGGATCAACACATCGACCGCCAGCACGCTCAGCAGCACGGCCCCGGCCATGGGAAAGGCCATCGACACGAACAGCCCGACCAGCACGGCACCCTGCCACAACGGCAGCTCTGACGGCATGGGCGGGGCGGACAGGCGGCCAGCGGCGGTAGGGCGGCGCTTCCACCAAAGCACCAGCGCACTGACGCAGAGGAACAGCACCGACAGGCAAACCAGCGTATTGGCCAGCACGCTCAGCAGCCCCAAGGTGCCCATGTGCAACGCAATCCCCACCGCCATGGCTTTGCCCGCAAGCGAATAATCGGCATAGCGCACATCGGCGAGGATATTGCCGCTGTGCTGGTCGATATGCACGGTGCGGTCCGACATCGGGTCGGTGCTGTCGGTGTTCATGGAATCGCGGCTCAGCGTCCAGACGCCGGTATCGTTCTGCGGCAGGTTCATCTGATAGCGCGCGTCAAAGCCGATCTCGCGCGCCAATGCATCGATGCTGTCAATCGTGACGGCCCCTACAATGCCCGCCTCCCCAGCCGCGCTGCCAGAGGCAGGCATCGGCGTTTGCTCAAGTGCCCAAGGCACCTCGCGGCGGTGGTGGTTCATGCTGGCATGGATGTCGTCCGATAGGGGCACGGCATCCCATTTCTCGGCAGGGAACTGGCTCCAGGCTTGCACCATCTTGCCGCCCCAGATGCCCGCCCAGGACAGACCCGAGATCAGGAACAGCACCAGAAAAACCGATACCCAGATGCCCACAACACCATGCAGCGATTTCCACATCGCACGGCCCTTGGTGAAACGTGGCACCAGCGTCCCGCGCCAGCCTGCACCACGCGGCCACCACATATAAAGCCCCGTGGCAATCAGCACCAAGGCGATCGAGGCCGCGGCTTCTATCATGCGATCACCGGTCACCCCCAGCATCAGATCACTGTGGATGCCATCCGCGAAATCATACCAGCCGGACCGACGCGGAAAGCTCTCGATCACCTTGGCCGTATAGGGATCAACCGCAACCATCACCGCATCCCCATCGTGGTCCACGCGGAACAGGGCCGCCAGATCAGGCGCGCGTGGGGCCACATATTGCACCAGCGTGCCGCCGGGCACGGCCTCGACCGCGGCTTGCGACTGCGCCGAGACCGACAGGACGGTTTCCTGCATGGTCACCGGGGTAAATTCACCGTCGCGCCCGTCGATCCAGGCGATCCACAGCATCGCCATGCCGGTTATGGCGAGAACCGACAGAAAGGGCAGCACGAACAGCCCCGCATAGAAATGCCACCGCCATGCAGCAAAGTAGAGTTTGTTCACGCCGCCGTCGGGCTGCGTGGTTTGGGTAGGGGTCGTCATATGAGGGCTCCAAGCCTAAGGGCCTGCATCATCGGCAGGCGGAAAGAATGAACAGATTGGATAGATGTTCAGACTTGGGGCGGGGCGCGGGTCAGCCGGCTGGGGTCAGGCTTGCGCGTGTGCAGCAGCCGTTTCGCCACAAAGCGCAGGGTTTGCGTTTTCTCAAGCACGGGAACGGGCAGGCCGGTGACCGCTTGGGGAAGCGCCATGGCACCGATCAGACGGCAGGTCTTACAATCGGCCATAGTGCCTGAGTGCGGGCTATCACCAGTGCCGCAGAGGTCCGCCAGCGCGCCGCCATTGGCAACATAGGCTTGCAGCTCGGGCGACAGGTCTACGGGCGCGAAACGATGCGCAAACCCCGATGTCGCAAGCGACAGCAGCACCAGAACGGTGGCAAGCAGTTGGCAGGGGAAGGCGGGCAGAAAGCGCATGAACCTTCTGTAGGCAGCTTGAATGCCCCGCACCAGATGCGTTTTGTCGCAAGACGGGGCACCGCGGTGATTTCGCAACAAAAAAGGCCCCGCGGATGCGAGGCCTTTGATCGTGCCAGGTCAGTTTCCGGTTTAGTTCGGAATGTCGCCCTTGATGCCTTCGACATAGAAGTTCATGCCCGCCAGCGTGCCGTCATCGGCGGTTTCGCCTTCCGCCAGGAAATCGGAACCGTCCTGCTTTTTCAGCGGGCCGGTGAACGGGTGGTAGGACCCATCCGCGATCGATGCTTTCAGCGCCAGCGCTTCTTCTTTCACGTCGGCAGGCACGGCGTCCGTAATCTCTCCGATACCAACCATGCCGGCACCGATGCCGTCCCATGTGTCTTTGCTTTCCCAGGTGCCATCCATGACCGCTTTGGTGCGGGCGATGTAATAGGGGGCCCAATCGTCAATGATCGACGAGACGCGCGGCTTGGGCGCGTATTGCGCCATGTCGGACGCCTGACCAAAGGTGATCACGTCGCCCGCTTCTTGCGCCGCCGCCTGAGGTGCTGTGGAATCGGTGTGTTGCAGGACAACATCCGCACCCTGTTCGATCAGAACCTTTGCCGCATCTGCTTCTTTGGCGGGGTCAAACCATGTGTAGGCCCAGACAATCTTGAACTCGACATCGGGGTTCACCTTCTTGGCGTGGATATAGGCCGAGTTGATGCCCCGGATCACTTCGGGGATCGGGAAGGACCCGATATAGCCGATAATGTTCGATTTGGTCATCTTGCCCGCGATGTGACCCTGAATGGCGCGACCTTCGTAGAAACGCGCGGAATAGGTCGACACGTTGTCGGCACGCTTGTAGCCGGTGGCGTGTTCGAATTTCACATCCGGGAATTTGCCCGCGACGTTGATGGTCGGGTCCATATAGCCAAAAGACGTGGTAAAGATCAGGTCCGCGCCGTCCAACGCCATCTGCGTCATCACACGCTCGGAATCGGGGCCCTCGGCCACGTTTTCAACAAAGACGGTTTCAACAGCGTCACCGAATTCTTTCTCGACTGCCAGACGGCCCTGGTTGTGTTCATAGGTCCAGCCGCCATCGCCGACGGGACCAACAAAGACAAAGCCGACTTTGGTCTTGTCTTGGGCATATGCGCCGCCCGCAAGCCCAAGCGCCAGTGCCGCGCTGGCCATAAGTGTGGTGAATTTCATAACGTAGTCCCCTGAGTAGCGCGCCTTTTATCCGGCGCTTGAAGATAGGCCCCTAGTGAGAGGCGTGGAAAGTGCGGCCCAGCGATGCCGGCGCAGCGCTTTTATCCGCGGAAAGGATCACCAGCACAAGGATGGTGATGAGGTAGGGCGACATTGCCAGATACTCGACCGGAATGGCAACGCCCGCGCCTTGCAGATTCAGCTGAAGCTGCGTGATACCGCCAAAAAGATAGGCACCCAGCAACAGCCGCCAGGGCTTCCAGCTGGCAAAAACCACCAGCGCAAGGGCGATCCAGCCCACACCTGCGGTCATGCCTTCTGTCCATTGGGGCACACGGATCAGGCTGATGTAGGCTCCGCCCAGACCGGCACAGGCCCCGCCGAACATGATCGCCAGCGTGCGGATGCGCACCACCTTATAGCCAAGGGCGTGGGCCGCCTCGTGGCTTTCGCCGACAGCGCGCAGGATCAGCCCCATGCGGGTCAATTTCAGCACTGCCCAAACGGCGACGACCAGCGCAAAGCCCAGGTACAGAATGATGTCATGGGAAAAGAAGATCGGCCCGATGACGGGGATGTCATGCAGCGGGCCAAAGTTCACATCCGGCAGGCGCGGTGGTTTGATCCCGACATAGCTTTGCCCAAGCAACGCCGAAAACCCCAGCCCGAACAGCGTCAGGGCCAAGCCCGATGCGACCTGATTGGCCAATGTGATCTGCGTCAGGAAGGCGAACAGCAGGCTCAGCAACGCGCCCCCCACGGCCGCGGCGGCAAAGCCCAACAGGGGCGATCCGGTTTCAACGGCAGTGGCAAAGCCGCAGATCGCGCCGATGATCATCATCCCTTCGACCCCAAGGTTCAGCACGCCGGATTTCTCGACCACCAACTCGCCCAAAGCGGCAAAGATCAGCGGCGTCGCCGCCACCAGAAAGCCCGCGACAAAGAGCACCGGATTGATTGCAGACAGATCCATTACGCGACCTCCGTCCGGCCAAGGCGCAGCCGGTAATGGGTGAAAAGATCAAAGGCGAGCAGGAAGAACAGCAACATCCCCTGAAACACCTGGATGGCAGCGGCAGGCAGTCCCAACTGGCTTTGCGCGATGTCACCCCCAATATAGGTCAGCGCCATCAGACCACCGGCCAGCAGGATACCCACCGGGTGCAACCGCCCCAGAAAGGCGACGATGATCGCGGTGAACCCGTAGCCCACGTTGAAATCGATGGTGATCTGCCCCGCAGGACCCGCGACCTCGAACATCCCTGCCAGACCGGCCAGCAAACCCGACATGCCCATGCAGAACAAAACCAGTCGCGTCGGGTTCACACCGGAAAACCGCGCCGCCCGCGGCGCCTCCCCGGTCACGCGGATGGCAAAGCCCAACCGGTGCCGCGCCAATAAGACATAGGCAAAGATCACCGCGATCAGGGCGGCAACCACCCCCCAGTGCATTCCCGATCCCGCGATCAACTCGCCATTATGGGCCGAGGCATATTGCTGCAGGTTGCGGCTGCCCGGAAAGCCGAAGCCTTCGGGGTTTTTCAGCAACCCAAGGCTGACAGAGGCGAGGAACTGTTCCGCCACATAGACCAGCATCAATGACACGAGAATCTCGTTCGTCCCGAATTTGACCTTGAGCACGGCGGGGATCATGGCCCAGACCCATCCGCCAAGCGCGCCTGCAAGCACCATCACCGGAAAGATAAAAACACTCTCTGCGGGGTAGAAGGCCAGACCTGCACCGGCACCGCAAATGGCCCCCATGATGTACTGGCCCTCGGCCCCGATGTTCCAGATCCCCGCCTTGAACCCCAGCGACAGGCCAATGGCGATCAAGACCAGGGGTGCTCCTTTCACCAGCAGTTGCGGGCGATAGTAAAAGGCGAAATCGCCGAACAGCGGCTCCCAGAAAATCGTCATGATCGACGCGACAGGGTCTTTGCCAAGCACTGCGAACAGCGCGCCGCCAAAAACCATCGTGGCAATCACCGCCAGAACCGGCGTTGCATAGGAAAACGCCCGGCTGGCCTGCGGCCGTTTCTCAAGCCGCATCATGCCGCGCCCCAGTTCTTGTCATCTGCTTCATTTTGCAAGGTAAACTCCACGGGGGTGTGGGGGTGTGAAACCCCCGCAAGCGACGCGTCAAACATGCGCCACCTCCATCCCGTGGGCCCCGCCCATCATCAATCCGATCTCGTCCACCGTCAGCCCTGCCGCGGCGCGCGGCTCCGACAGGCGGCCCTCGTTCAGCGCGGCGAAGCGGTCCGAGATTTCCATCAGCTCGTCCAGATCTTGACTGATCACGATCACTGCGGTGCCATTTTCGGCCAGATCCAGCAGCGCCTGCCGGATCGCCGCCGCGGCAGAGGCATCGACCCCCCATGTGGGCTGATTGACCACCAGCACCTGCGGATTTTGCAACACCTCGCGGCCGATGACGAATTTTTGCAGGTTCCCGCCAGACAGCGAACGCGCGGCATTGCCGGGGCCGGGGGTGCGCACGTCGAAATCCGCGATGATACGTTCGGCAAACCGTTTGGCGGCGGGCCAGTTCAACATGCCGCGCCGCTCCAGCTTTTCGCGCACGGCACCGGTCAGCATCGCGTTCTCGGTCAGGGACATATCAGGGGCGGCGGCATGGCCAAGACGTTCCTCGGGCGCGGTCAGGATACCCAGACGGCGGCGCGCGGTGGGGCCAAGCTGGCCCACGTCCTGACCCTCGAACCCGATCATGCCAGCGGCGGTCAGCAGCTCGCCCGACAGGGCCGACAGCAATTCATCCTGCCCGTTGCCCGCCACGCCACCGATGCCCAGAATCTCGCCCGCGCGGACTTGCACGGTGATGTCACGCAGCGGCATGCCAAAGGAACTGGGCGAGGGCGCGGACAACCCCCTCAGGTCCAGCTTCACTGCGCCGGGGGTCTTGCCTGCGCGGGTCGGCGTCTTGAGCGTGCTGCCCACCATCATCTCCGCCATATCCCGTGCCGTCGTCTCTGACGGGGTGCAATGGCCTACCACTTTGCCCAATCGCAGGATCGTGGCGCTGTCACACAGGCTGCGGATCTCTTCGAGCTTGTGCGAGATATAGAGGATCGCGGTGCCCTCGGCGCTGAGCTTGCGCAGGGTTTTGAACAGGATTTCAACCTCTTGCGGGGTCAGAACGCTGGTGGGCTCATCCATGATCAACAGTTTGGGGTCTTGCAGCAGGCAGCGGATGATCTCGACCCTCTGGCGTTCACCGGCCGAAAGGTCGCCGACGATGCGGTCGGGGGCCAGCGGCAGGCCGTAGGCCTCGGACACGTCGCGGATCTGCTTGCTGAGGGTGCGCAGCTTGGGCGCGTTCTCCATCCCCAAGGCGATGTTTTCGGCCACGCTGAGCGCGTCGAACAGCGAGAAATGCTGGAACACCATGCCCACACCGGCGGCGCGTGCGGCGCGGGGCTCGTGCGGGGCAAAGCTGGCTCCGTGCATCTGCATCGTGCCGCTATCGGGTTTGACCAGCCCATAGATCATCTTGACCAGCGTCGACTTGCCCGCGCCGTTTTCCCCCAGCAGCGCGTGGACCTCGCCCGGCGCGATCCGCAGTGACACGTCATCATTGGCGACAACACCGGGGTAGGCTTTGGTCAGCCCGGAAAGCGCCAGAAGGGGCGTGTCGGTCATGCGCAGCGTTCCTTTTGTGTCAAACGAACCTGTTTATTCGTGCGGGCGGGTTCAAATTGCAAGAGTTGCGTGGCCACCCCAAGCGCAATCGCTTGAGGATGCTTGCCAAATTGCCGCGCGCCGATGGGGCAGGTGATGCGGGCGATCTGTTCGGGGGCATGGCCAAGGGCCGCCAGACGGCTGCGAAACCGCGCCCATTTCGTGTCTGACCCGATCAACCCGCCAAAGGCGAAATCGCGTTGCAGCAAGCGGTGGCACAGGTCCAGATCGTCGTCATGGGCCGGTGTCATGACGAAATGCGCAGCGTCATCTTCAGCGCTATGCAGCGCGGCACCCCAAGGGGCATCGACGCCGCTGACGCCCTCTGGCAGATCGTCCAGATACCCGGGGCGCGGGTCGGCGAGTATGACGCGAAACTGCGGCAGCGGGGCCAGAATACGCGCCAGCGCGCTGCCGACATGGCCCGCGCCGTGAATGACCACTTGCCGCGAAGGCTGCCACAGCGGCTCTGCCAACCAGCCACCGTGCAGGGTAATGGCGAGCGGTGTTGCGCTGCCACTGGCACGGTCGATCTTGGCGCGAAAACTGTCCGCAAGGGGCGGGGCCGCAGGATCGACAGCACGCAGGTAGATGTCGGGGTAGGTGTCGGGCAGGGCTTCGACTGTGGCGGCGTCGAAACGCTCTGTCACCACCGTCACCGCCCCGCCGCAGCATTGGTTCATCGCGGGGCCAAGGGCGGCGCGGGTCAGCTTGCTGCGCGGGCCACTCGCGAGCATGGCGGCGGCATCGCGCATCGATTGCAGCTCAAGCTGGCCGCCGCCGATGGTGCCGGATGCACCGCCCGCCCAGACCAGCATCGACGTCCCCGCCGGACGCGGGGCAGAGCCTTTGACCTGCACCAGAACGATGCGCGCCACCGTGCCATGCACGGCAACGGCCTGCGCTAGGGCTGCGCGGTCAAAGGGCATTGCGGGCCTTCCCGATGGCGGTCAGCACTGCTTCGGCCGTGGCGGGTGTTTGCAGGTCGCCAAACCCGTCGCCACAGGCGCTCACCGCATCCGACAACGCCATGAAGGCCGAGATGCCCAGCATCAGCGGCGGCTCCCCCACCGCTTTTGACCGGTAGATCGTCTGCGCGGGGTTGGGTTCGTCCCAAAGCGCCACGTTGAACACATCGGGCCGGTCCGAGATGGCGGGGATCTTGTAGGTCGACGGCGCATGGGTTTTCAGCGTGCCTTTGGCATCCCAGACGAGTTCCTCGGTCGTGAGCCAGCCCGCGCCCTGCACATAGCCGCCCTCGATCTGGCCGATGTCCAGCGCGGGGTTCAGCGATGCGCCCGCGTCATGCAAGATGTCCGCGCGTAAAATGCGGTTTTCGCCCGTTAGCGTATCGATCACCACTTCGGTGACGGCTGCGCCATAGGCAAAGTAGAAGAACGGGCGGCCGCGGCCCTTGATGCGGTCCCATTCGATTTCGGGTGTCTTGTAGTAGCCGGTGGAGGACAGCGACACGCGGTTTTCATAGGCAGAGGCGGCAGCTTGGGCAAAGCTGATCACCGCTTCCCCGATATGAACCTGGCCTTGGGCAAAGCGTATCTGGTCTGCGGTGGTCTGATAACGCTCGGCCAGATGGTCGGCGATGCGGTCGCGGATCGTGTCGCAGGCCGCTTGCACCGCCATGCCGTTCAGGTCCGTCCCCGAAGACGCCGCCGTGGCCGAGGTATTGGGCACCTTGCCCGTATCCGTCGCGGTGATCTTGACCGCTGACAATTCGACGCCAAAGCGACTGGCGGCGACCTGTGCGACCTTCTGGAACAGGCCCTGACCCATTTCCGTGCCGCCGTGGTTCAGGTGGATCGACCCGTCCTGATAGACATGCACCAACGCCCCCGCCTGATTAAGGTGGGTGAGGGTGAAAGAGATGCCGAACTTGACCGGCGTCAGCGCGATGCCGCGTTTCAGAACCGGCTGCGTCGCGTTCCAGTCGGCAATGGCGGCGCGGCGTGCGGCGTAGTCCGATGTCTGGGCCAGCCGGTCGGTCAGCGCGTTGATGATACAGTCCTGCACCGGTTGGTGGTAGGGGGTGGTTTGCAGACCCGTGGGCTGGGGTGGCGTGCTCTCTTGGGGTGCGGGCGGTGCCCCGCGAGAGGCAAGATCAGCCTCGGTATCATGGGGCAGGGCGCGGTGGTCATGGGCCTGTCCGGTTGCGTCAGGCTGCATCACATCGACGTAGAAATTGGCGCGCCGCACCGCCAGCGGATCAAACCCGAGTGACTGCGCGATATGGTCCATGACCCGTTCGATGCCCACGATCCCCTGTGGCCCGCCAAACCCGCGAAACGCCGTGGCGCTTTGCGTGTTGGTGCGCAAGCGGTGCGAGGTGATGCGGATGTTATCGAGGTGATAGGCATTATCCGCATGCAGCATCGCACGGTCGGCCACGGGCAGGGACAGGTCCATCGCCCAGCCACAGCGGGTGTAATGGGTGAAATCCAGCGCCGAGATGCGGCCAGTGGCGTCGAAGCCGACGGTATAGTCGATGCGGAAATCATGGCGTTTGCCTGTGACGATCATATCGTCATCGCGGTCATAGCGCATTTTGCAGGGGCGTCCCGTGCGCGCGGCGGCGACGGCACAGGCCACGGCGAGCGCATTGCCCTGACTTTCCTTACCACCAAAGCCACCGCCCATGCGCCGCGTCTCTACCCGCACGGCGTGCATCGGCGTGCCAAGCGCCACTGCCACCTTATGCTGGATCTCGGTCGGGTGCTGGGTGGAGGAATGGACGACCATGTCGCCATTATCTTGCGGCAGGGCGAGGGCGGCCTGACCTTCGAGGTAGAAATGTTCTTGCCCGCCGATATTGATCGTCCCGCTCAGAGTTTGGGGGGCGGTGGCCAGCGCGGCTGTGGCATCGCCTTTTTGGTAGATGCGGGGGCCATCCTCGAACCGAGCATCGGCGGCAAGCGCTTCTTCTATGGTCAGGATCGGGGTGGTCGGGGTGATGTCCACCGCCCCAAGCCGCGCGGCGTGGCGGGCGGCAAGGTGGGTCGTCGCTATGACCATGAACACGGGCTGGCCCGCATAATGTACCGCGTCGGTGGCCAGCAGGGGTTCGTCATGGTTTGACGGCGATACGTCGTTGTCAAACGGCAGATCTGCCGCCGTCAGCACCGCCACCACACCGGGGGCAGCAGCGACATCGCGCAGGTCCATGCCGTTGAGCGTGCCCGCGGCCACCGTGCTCAGTCCAAAGGCGATATGCAGCGTTGTGGCCGGTGTCGGGATGTCGTCAACGTAACGCGCAGCCCCCGTGACATGGAGCCTGGCTGCATCATGGGGGAGGGGTTTGGCAACGCTCATGCTGTCACCTCGTGCAGGTTCGTGGGCAGGCCGTTCAGGTCATGCAGATAGCGCAGCAGCAGGTTCTGGGCGGTCAGCAGGCGATACTGCGCCGAGGCGCGCATGTCGGTCATCGGCTGATAATCCAGTGCCAAGGCATCCATCGCGCGGCGGATCGTCGCCTCGTCAAAAGGTTGGTTGATCAACAGCGCTTCGGTCTGGCTTGCCCGTTTCGGCGTGCCTGCCATGCCGCCAAAGGCGATGCGTGCGTCTGTGATTACATCGCCCGCGCGGGTGATGTTGATACAGCCGCACAGCGCCGAGATGTCCTGATCGAAACGTTTGCTGATCTTGTAGCAGCGCAGGGTGTCATTCTTGCCGGTGGGGAGCTTCGGGACGGTGATCGCCTCGACAAATTCGCCGGGGGCGCGGTCCTGTTTGCCGTAGTCGATAAAGAAGTCTTCAAGCGGCAGGCTCCGGCGGGTGTCGCCGTGACGCAGGTGCAATGTTGCCCCCATCGCGATCAGCGCCGGAGGGCCGTCCCCGATGGGCGAGCCATTGGCGATGTTGCCCCCGATGGTGGCCGCATTGCGCACCTGCGCCGAGCCATACCGCCGTAGCATCGCGCCCAAGCTGGGATAGAGCGGGGCAAAATGCGCGGTGAGCGTGGCAAGAGTGGTGGCTGCGCCGATGCGCCAGTGATCCCCGCCATCGGTGATGCCGCGCAGGTCGGGGATCTGGTTGAGAAACACGACCGGCCCCAGATCGCGGAATTGTTTAGTGACCCAGAGGCCGACATCCGTTGCCCCCGCAATCAGGGTCGCATCGGGGTGATCGGCGTACCAGCGGGCCAGTTCATCCGTGGTCGTGGGGCGCGAGGTCGCAGGGGGCTGTCCGCCCCCGTCCGGCTGCGCCGGCCCCCCCGAGGATTTAAGGCCATCTGGAAGTTTGAGGTTGCGCAGGTGGGCGGGCACGGGGGCGGCCTCGGCAGCTTTGGCGGCGCGGATGATTGGGGCGTAACCGGTGCAGCGGCACAGGTTGCCGGCGAGCTGCGTGTCGTGGTCCGTGGCCCCGTTGAGATGGTCGGTGGCCATGGTGACGGCAAAGCCCGGCGTGCAAAAGCCGCATTGGCTGCCGTGGTGGTCGATCATGGTCTGCTGCACGGGATGCAGGCTGCCGTCAGGTGCCGAGAGTCCTTCGACGGTGGTCACGGATTTGCCGTTGATCTGGGGCAGGAACAGGATGCAGCCGTTCAGGGCGCGGTGACCCTGGTCGTCGCTGATCATGACGGAACACGCACCGCAATCGCCTTCGTTGCAGCCTTCCTTGGTGCCGGTCAGATGTCGGGTTTCGCGTAGCCAGTCCAGCAGCGTCATGGTGGGGGAGACGCCGGTCAGTGACACGACTTCCCCGTTGAGGAGAAAAGTGATGTCCATAGGGTTCGTTCCGCCGCGGTACCTCAGCCCGTGATCTGCGCGGCGTTCGATGCGACGTAGAACGCTGCGCGGGCAAATGTTGAACGAGGCTAGGCGGGGGCAAGGGGGCTTGGCAAGAGATTTCGTGGCGTCCTGCGCTCAAGGGCGTGCCGTGTTGCTGGAAAAACGGGCGCAGGGCGCCGGTGGGACTGGTGACTGCGGGTGGGCTTGGGTAAGTTGGCCCCATGGCACAAGCACCCCGATTCATTCACCTGCGCACGCACTCCGAGTATTCGTTGTTGGAAGGGGCGTTGCGGCTGAAAAAACTGCCCGATCTGTGCAAGGGGGCCGATATGCCGGCGCTGGCCCTGACGGATACCAACAACATGTTCGCCGCGTTGGAATTCTCGGTCGCCATGGCGGGGGCCGGTGTGCAACCGATCATCGGCTGTCAGGTGGATCTGGCCTATGTGAAGGTGCAACCTGGGGAAAAGCCGCGCGATCCGGCCCCTGTGGTTTTGCTGGCCCAATCCGAGGCCGGGTATGAAAACCTGATGAAGCTGAACTCCTGCCTTTATATCGACAAGGGCGGTGCGCTGCCGCAGGTCACCCTAGAGGAGCTGGAGGCGCTGAACGGTGGGTTGATCTGTCTGACGGGCGGGGCGGGCGGCCCCGTGGGGCAGCTGTTGCAGGGCGGTCAACGCCCCGCGGCAGAGGCATTGATGGCAAGGCTGCACGGGGCTTTTGCCGACCGGCTTTATATCGAGTTGCAGCGCCACCCCGGCGAGGATGGCCAGCCTTTGGCCGAACAGCTGACCGAACGGGGCTTTGTGGAGATGGCCTATGACATGGGCATCCCTTTGGTCGCGACGAATGACGTCTATTTCCCCAAGGCCGATATGTACGAGGCCCATGACGCGCTGATCTGTATCGCGGATGGGGCCTATGTCGATCAGCAGCACGAACGCCGCCGGCTGACCGCGCAACATTACTTCAAATCGCAGGCCGAGATGGTGACGCTGTTCGCCGATCTGCCCGAAGCCATCGAGAACACGGTCGAGATCGCCAAGCGCTGTGCCTTTATGGCGTATCGCCGTGATCCGATCCTGCCGAAGTTCGCGGATGACGAGATCGAAGAGCTCAAGCGGCAGGCGCATGAGGGGCTGAAAAACCGGCTGAAGGTGATCCCCCATGCCACCACCGTCGAAGAATATGAAAAGCGGCTGGATTTCGAGCTGGGCATCATCGAGGGCATGGGGTTCCCCGGCTATTTTCTGATCGTTGCCGATTTTATCAAATGGGCGAAAGACAATAATATTCCCGTCGGGCCGGGGCGGGGCTCGGGGGCGGGTAGTCTGGTGGCCTATGCGCTGACGATTACCGATCTGGACCCGCTGCGCTATCAACTGCTGTTTGAACGGTTCCTGAATCCCGAACGGGTCTCGATGCCCGACTTTGACATCGACTTTTGTATGGATCGCCGGGAAGAGGTGATCCAGTATGTGCAGCGCAAATACGGGCGCGACAAGGTGGGGCAGATCATCACCTTCGGGGCGCTTTTGTCCAAGGCGGCGGTGCGTGACATCGGGCGGGTCTTGCAGATGCCTTACGGGCAGGTGGATCGTCTATCCAAGATGATCCCCGTCGAGGGCGTGAAACCTGTCAGCATCGAAAAGGCGCTGGCAGATGAACCGCGCCTGCGCGAGGAGGCCAAGAACGAGGAAGTCGTCGCGCGGCTGTTGAACTATGGCCAGCAGGTCGAGGGGCTGTTGCGCAACGCATCGACCCACGCGGCGGGGGTTGTGATCGGGGACCGGCCGCTGGACGCGCTGGTGCCGCTTTATCAAGACCCGCGCTCCGATATGCCCGCGACGCAGTTCAACATGAAATGGGTCGAACAGGCCGGTCTGGTCAAGTTCGACTTTCTGGGCCTCAAGACCCTGACCGTCATCCAGAACGCGGTAGACCAGATCAAATCCTCGGGCCGTCACCTGCATGTGGCCGCCGACGGGACAGAGCTGTTCGAGCCGCCCGAGGGGCTGATCGACGATATCGCCACCATCCCGCTGGACGACGAGGCCTCTTACAAGCTTTATGCCAGCGCCAAGACGGTGGCGGTGTTTCAGGTGGAATCCAGCGGCATGATGGATGCGCTCAAACGGATGAAGCCGACCTGTATCGAAGACATCGTCGCCTTGGTCGCGCTGTACCGGCCCGGCCCGATGGAGAATATTCCGGTCTATTGCGAGGTCAAGAACGGCCAGCGCGAACGGGAATCCGTGCATCCCTCGATTGACCACATCCTCGAGGAAACGCAGGGCATCATCGTCTACCAGGAACAGGTTATGCAGATCGCGCAGGTCATGGCGGGCTATAGCCTTGGCGGCGCTGACCTGCTGCGCCGTGCGATGGGTAAAAAGATCGCCGAGGAAATGGCCAAGGAACGCCCCAAGTTCGAAAAGGGTGCGATGGCCAACGGGGTCGACAAGAAAAAGGCGTCTGAGGTTTTCGACCTTCTGGAAAAATTCGCCAACTATGGTTTCAACAAATCCCACGCCGCCGCCTATGCGGTGGTCAGCTATCAGACCGCATGGCTCAAGGCGAACCATCCGGTCGAATTCATGGCTGGCGTGATGAACTGCGATATCCATCTGACCGACAAGCTGGCGGTCTATTTCGAAGAGGTCCGCAAACGGCTGGAACTGCCCTGGGGGCCGCCTTGTGTGAACCGCAGTGATGCGACGTTCAAGGTGGTCGAGGGCGCGTTGGTCTATGCTTTGGGCGCGCTGAAAAACGTCGGGGTGGAGGCGATGAAGCTGATCACCGAAGGCCGCAAGGTTGACGGTGTGGACAAGCCCTTTGCCACGCTTTTTGATCTGGCGCGGCGGGTTGATCTGAAACGGGTGGGGAAACGTCCGCTCGAAATGCTGGCCCGCTCCGGAGCGTTCGACCAGCTGGACAACAACCGCCGCCGCGTCTGGCAGTCGTTGGACGGGTTGGTCAGCTATTCCGCCGCAATCCACGAACAGAAAGCCTCTAATCAGGTGTCGCTGTTTGGCGAGGCGGGGGATGACTTGCCAGAGCCGCGCATCGTGCCTTGCGACGATTGGGAGGCCGCCGAGCGCCTGACCGAAGAGTTCAAGGCCGTGGGCTTCTATCTGTCGGGCCACCCGCTGGACGATTACATGGGGCCGATGAAACGCAAATCCGCTACGGGCGGTGTGCCATTCCTGACGCTGGACGAGCTGACCGAGAAAGTCTCGGTCAAAGGGGCGATGAACGCCCGTCTCGCAGGGATCGTCGCCGGACGGCAGGAACGTAAATCAGCGCGCGGCAACCGCTTTGCCTTTGCGCAACTGTCGGACCCGACGGGCGCTTACGAGGTGACGCTGTTTTCGGACACGCTGGAACTGGCGCGCGACCACCTTGAGACAGGATCTAAGGTCGTGGTCATGGTCGAGGCGACGATGGAAAGCGACCAGTTGAAACTTCTGGGCCGGTCCGTGGTGCCGATCGACACGGTGGTCGAGGATGCGGGCAATATGGGGCTGCGGATCTTTGTGGATGATGCGGAGGCTATTCAGGCGGTCGCCGATGTGCTGGCCGGTGCCCGATCCGCGGCGCGCAGCGCGGGCAAGGGGCCGGTGCAACTGTGCCTGATGGACCCGACCCTGCCCGGCGAGGTGGAGGTTGATCTTTGCGCCGAATACCCTGTCACCCCGAAGATCAAGGGTGCCATCCGGTCCCTGACCGGCGTGATGGAGGTAGAGGAAATCTGACGCGCCTCATCGGGGCGGCGGTAGCTTCCTGGATGGGGCATCCGATCAATAGTGCGGCGGGCGTTCGTTGCCGATGACAACTCCGTCGGAGCCCGCTGCCTCGCGTTCGCCCTCGCGCTGCATCAGCATATGAACCCGCCGTGTCAGGGTCGCGATCTCTGTCTCCTGACGGGCGACGACATCGGACAGGTCATCCACCGTACGGATCAGATGGGCCATTTGTTCTTCGAGCTTATCCATGAGGGCACCTTGCAGCTTGCGCGTTTGCCGTCCTCCTAACAGGTTGTCGCGCGTTCGATAAGGGGGCATGCGTGTCGCGGCGGGGCCGCGTCGCTTGCCCTTGGCGGGGGGTTGGGCTAGACGCGAAGCGCGATATTCAGCCCACAGGATGTGATCCAATGGCCAAGCCAAAAAAGACCCCCCGCCCCAAGGCCGAAACGCCAAAGGGGTTTCGTGACTATTTCGGTGCAGAAGTAACACAGCGTGCCGAGATGCTGCATAAGATTGCGCAGGTCTATCATCGCTATGGCTTTGACGCGCTGGAAAGCTCCGGGGTCGAAACGGTACAGGCTTTGGGCAAGTTCCTTCCCGATGTGGATCGCCCCAATGAGGGCGTCTTCGCGTGGCAAGAGGATGCAGAGGCGGACAAGCCCGGCGACTGGCTGGCCCTGCGCTATGACCTGACCGCACCGCTGGCACGCGTTTATGCTCAACACCGCAACGATCTGCCCACGCCCTATCGGCGCTATGCGATGGGGCCGGTCTGGCGCAACGAAAAGCCGGGGCCGGGCCGCTTCCGCCAGTTCTATCAATGCGATGCCGATACGGTCGGCGCACCGTCGGTCGCGGCGGATGCAGAGATCTGCGCGATGCTGGCCGATTGTCTGGAAGAAGTCGGGATCGACCGCGGGGACTACATCGTGCGGGTGAACAACCGCAAGGTGCTCAACGGTGTGATGGAGGTCGCAGGCGTGCTCGACCCTGCCAACCCCGACAATTTCGCCCACGAGCGCGGCATCGTGCTGCGGGCGATTGACAAGCTCGACCGGCTGGGTCTGGACGGCGTACGCGCATTGCTGGGCGCGGGCCGCAAGGATGACAGCGGCGACTTTACCGATGGGGCAGGGCTGACCGATACTCAGGCCGATGTGGTCATGGGCTTTATGCAAGCTAAACGCGACAGCGGTGCGGAAACCGTCGCGCGGCTGCGTGAACTGGTCGTGGGTTCCGAGACAGGCGCGCAGGGCGTGGACGAGCTGGAAACCATCGCCGATCTGATGGCGGCCGGCGGCTACGGCGCTGACCGCGTAGAGATCGACCCCTCGGTCGTGCGCGGTCTTGGCTATTACACCGGTCCGGTGTTCGAGGCGGAACTGACCTTCGAAATCCAGGACGAAAAAGGCCGGCCCCGCAACTTTGGCTCTGTCGCAGGGGGCGGGCGGTATGACGATCTGGTCAAGCGCTTCACCGGTCAGGAAGTCCCTGCAACGGGCGTCTCTATCGGCGTCGACCGGCTGCTTGCCGCACTGCAGGCCAAGGGGCGGATGTCGGCGCAGGCCGAAGGGCCCGTGGTGGTGACCGTCATGGATAAGGCGCGCATGTCCGACTATCAGGCGATGGTTGCCGAATTGCGTCAGGCAGGCATCCGGGCCGAGGTTTATCTGGGCAACCCAAAGAACTTTGGCAACCAGCTGAAATATGCAGACCGCCGCGCCAGCCCGGTGGCGGTGATCGCGGGTGGGGATGAATTCGACAAGGGTATGATCCAGATCAAGGACCTGATCCTTGGCGCGAAAATCGCTGAAAGCGCCACGCTGGAGGAATGGAAAGACCGTCCCAGCCAATATGAAGTGGCGCGTGGGGATCTTGTCTCTAAAGTGCGCGAGATACTGGAGCTGAACCGCTGATGGCTACACGATCCGATATCCTCGCTAAGGCCGCAAGCCTGCGCGCCTTGTTCGAGGCGCAGGGGGCCGCGGTGGTGGAACCGCCGATCCTGCAACCCGCCGAGACCCTGCTGGATCTGTATGGCGAAGACATCCGCGCGCGCGCCTATGTTACCTCGGATGCGATGCGGGGCGAACAAATGCTGCGCCCCGATTATACCTTGCCCGTGGTGCAGATGCATATGGCCCATGGGGCGGACCCGGCACGCTACACCTACGCGGGCGAAGTGTTCCGCCGTCAGGAACGTGATCCCAACCGCGCCAATGAATATATTCAGACGGGCTACGAAGTCTTTGACCGTGGCGATCCCGCGGCAGCCGATGCCGAAGTCTTTGCCCTGATCCAGGGCGCGTTGGAGGGGCTTGCGGTCACTGCCGTGACGGGGGATATCGGTATCTTGATGGCTGCGGTTGCGGGGCTGGATACATCGGCGTCGCGCAAGGCGGCCTTGATGCGCCACATCTGGCGGCCCCGCCGGTTCCGTGCGTTGCTCGACCGCTATGCTGGCAAAACGCCGATGCCCGCGACCCGCGCGGCGCTCTTGGCCAGTGACGGTGTTATCACCGCACCTCTGATCGGCCTGCGCAGTCTGGACGAGATTGAAACACGCATCGCCGCCCTGCGCGCCGACGCCACCGAGCCGGCCCTGTCGCGCACGCAGGTGTCCTTGCTGCTGGCGCTGCTGGATGTGCGTGAAACCATGCCCAATGCGATCAGCCAGTTGCATGACCTTGCCGTCGATATGCCCGCGATCTCTGATGCGGTGGACCGTGTCGCGGCGCGGGAAAAGGCGCTTGCCGCCCGCGGTGTCGATACCGGTAGCCTGATGTTCGAAGCCAGTTTTGGCCGCGTGTCGATGGAATATTATGACGGGTTCGTCTTCGGCTTCCGCGCGGCGACACGGCCCGACCTGCCCACCATCGCCACAGGCGGACGCTATGACGCGCTGACACGGCGGCTGGGGCAGGGCGGCGAAATTCCCGCGGTGGGGGGCGTCATGCGCCCCGGGCTGATGCTGGAACTGGAGGCAGGCCAATGACGATCAAACTCGGTGTGCCCTCCAAAGGGCGTCTGATGGAGAAAACCTTTGAATGGTTTGCCGCGCGAGGGATCACCTTGCAGCGCACGGGCTCCGAACGTGAATACGCGGGGGCCGTCGAAGGCATTGAGGGCGTGTCGTTGATCTTGCTCTCTGCGGGCGAAATCCCCCGCGAACTCGCCGCTGGCCGTATCCATCTGGGCGTCACCGGCACCGATCTGGTGCAAGAGAAACTGGCGCTGTGGGATCAGCTTGTCGCCCCGGTAGAAGAGCTCGCCTTCGGGCATGCCGATCTGATCATCGCGGTGCCTCAGGCCTGGATCGATGTGGATACGCTCGATGATCTGGATGCCGCCGCCTCGGCCTTCCGCGACAAGCACGGGTTCCGCCTGCGCATCGCGACGAAATACCACCGGCTGGTGCGGGAATTCCTGCGCAGCACCGGTGTCGCGGATTATGCGCTGGTCGACAGCCAGGGGGCGACCGAAGGCACGATCAAGAATGAAACCGCAGAGGCTATCGCCGACATCACCTCGAGCGGGGAGACATTGCGCGCCAACCACCTCAAGATCCTGTCCGACGGGCTGATCCTGCGGTCACAGGCGACGCTGTGGCGCAGCCGGATGGCAGAGATGGATGATGTGGACCGCGCGACAATGACGGCCCTGCTGGCGCAGCTGTCCTGACGCGCATGCGCGCGGCATCCTGCGGATGCGCCTCCGGCGGGAGTTTAAGGGCAAAATGAAGAGGCACGCGCGGCCCTGCTTCATTTTGCCAAATAAACTCAAATCCCGCGGGGGATGCGCGCGCAGGGGCTGCTGCTAGAGCACGCCGATCTCGGCCAGCGCGCGGTTCAACTCGATGGGCAGAGGCTCTTCGTGGTCGCGGCCTTCGGGCAGATCGGCAGGTGCATCCTGCGGCGCAAGGTAGCGCCACCCCTGAAACGGGCGTTTGAGGCTGCCTTGCACGCGGATGATCTTGGGGTCCAGCACGATCGCGCAGCGGCGCACGCCGTCCGCGCCCGACGTCTCGTCCAGACGCAGGATTTTCTGACGACACTGGATCACACCTTTGATAACCCAGAAGATCGACCCGCCGTTCAGAATCTCGGGTTCGCGTTTGGGCCACATGCGGGTCACGTGGCGGGGAAAACCGTCCTCGGTTTGCACGCGTTTTTTTTCCTGCCATGCGGCCAGGTCATCGACGGTTTCCGTGCCGACGGACAACTTGATGAGATGTATATGATTTTTCACAGAATCCTCCTGCGTCCGCCTGCGTCGGACACGACATAATGTAGACGTAAGTCCCGCAGCTTCAACCTGTTGTGCTTGCGCTTTGATTTGGGGTATGGTGAACACCTTCCCAAACAGCCCTCAAGGAATCGAATATGTCACGATTTGCCGCCCCCATTGCCGAACAGATTTGGGACATGAAATACCGTTTTAAAGATGCCGACGGCACGCCGCGCGATGTGACGGTAGAAGACAGCTGGCGGCGAATCGCCCGTGATCTGGCACAGGTCGAAAAAGCACCGGAAAAATGGGAAGAGGCATTTTACGAAGCGCTGGAGGATTTCAAATTCCTCCCCGCGGGCCGCATCACTGCCGGGGCGGGTACTGCGCGCCGTGTGACATTGTTCAACTGTTTCGTCATGGGCACCGTGCCTGACAGCATGGCCGGCATCTTCGATATGCTCAAAGAAGCCGCTGTGACCATGCAGCAGGGGGGCGGGATCGGCTATGACTTTTCCACCATCCGTCCCCGTGGCGCGGATGTGCTGGGGGTCTCTGCTGACGCCTCCGGCCCGTTGAGCTTTATGGATGTCTGGGATGCGATGTGTCGGACCATCATGTCCGCCGGGTCGCGCCGTGGCGCGATGATGGCGACCATGCGCTGTGACCACCCTGATGTCGAAGACTTCATCGCCGCGAAATCCGACCCCGCGCGGCTGCGGATGTTCAACATGTCCGTGTTGATCACAGACCCTTTCATGGATGCGGTCAAGGCCGATGGCAGCTGGGATCTGCAGTTCAACGGCAAGGTCTACCGCACCGTTCAGGCCCGTGATCTGTGGAACCGGATCATGAAAGCCACGTATGAGTTCGCCGAGCCCGGTGTGATTTTTATCGATCGCATCAACGAGGCCAACAACCTGAGCTATTGCGAAACCATCGCCGCCACAAACCCCTGTGGGGAACAGCCGCTGCCGCCCTATGGTGCCTGTTTGCTGGGGTCGATCAATATGGCGCGGATGGTATCCGACCCGTTTGGCGACAACCCTCAGCTGGATGTCGAGGCGCTGAACAAGCTGGTCGCGACCGCTGTGCGCATGATGGACAACGTCGTTGACGTGTCGAAATTCCCGCTTGACGAACAGCAGGCAGAGGCGAAAGCCAAGCGCCGCATCGGTCTGGGTGTCACCGGTCTGGCGGATGCCTTGTTGATGGTCGGGCTGCGCTATGGCTCGGACGCGGCGGCAGAGCAGACCGAGGCATGGCTCAAGGCGATTGCGCGGGCGGCCTATCTGGCCTCCGTCGATCTGGCGAAGGAGAAGGGGGCCTTCCCGCTGTTCGAGGCGGACGCCTATCTGGCTTCCGGCACCATGCAGCAGATGGATGAGGATGTGCGCGACGCCATTGCCGAAAACGGCATCCGCAACGCGCTTTTGACCTCGATTGCGCCGACAGGCACCATCAGCCTTTATGCAGGCAACGTCAGCTCGGGGATCGAGCCGGTCTTTGCCTATGCCTACACCCGCAAGGTTCTGCAAAAGGATGGCAGCCGCACCGAGGAAGAAGTCGTCGATTACGCCGTACAGATGTGGCGCGATCTGAAGGGCGACGCGCCCTTGCCGGACTATTTCGTTAATGCACAGACGCTGGCCCCTCTGGATCACGTCAAGATGCAGGCCGCGGCACAGAAATGGGTCGACAGCAGCATTTCGAAAACCATCAACTGTCCCGAAGACATCAGCTTTGACGCGTTCAAGGATGTTTATATGGCCGCTTGGGATCAAGGCTGCAAAGGCTGCACGACCTATCGTCCCAATGACGTGACCGGATCGGTTCTGTCGGTATCGGAAAGCGCCGATACAGCCCCGGGCGAGGTTGCAGCCCAAGCCACCGCAGAGGAAGGCGGCGAGGTCGTTTATATGTCCGATCCGCTGGACCGTCCGGAAGAGCTTGAGGGCTCCACCTACAAGATCAAATGGCCCGACAGCGAGCATGCGCTGTATATCACCATTAACGATGTGGTGATCGGCGGGCATCGGCGTCCGTTCGAGGTCTTTATCAACTCCAAGAACATGGAGCATTTTGCCTGGACCGTCGCGCTTACCCGTATGATCTCTGCCGTGTTCCGTCGCGGGGGCGATGTGTCCTTTGTCGTCGAAGAGCTGAAGGCCGTCTTTGACCCGCGCGGCGGCGCCTGGATGCGCGGCAAATACATCCCCTCGATGCTGGCCGCTATCGGGGGCGTGATCGAACAACATCTGATCGCCACCGGCTTTATCGCGGGCGAAGGGCAGGGGCTGAAATCCGACCCGCAAGCCAAGGTCGTCGGCCTGGACGCCCCCCGCGGCAAAGCCTGCAGCAGCTGCGGCCAATACGACCTGCGCATGGTCGAAGGCTGCATGACCTGCGGCAGCTGCGGCCATAGTAAGTGTGGCTGATTGGAGTTGTGGGGTGAGGTTTCAAAACCTCACCCGTATTCCTCAAACCATTGCGTCCAATTTTAGGATCCCCAAGATCTGCAGATGAATGCGCAATCAAGGCCGCGGGCCTGTGTGGTGTTGCTTCGAGTCAGCGTTCAAGACCCTCACCGAACCCGCTTCACTTGCGTCTCACGATAACGGTCACTCAAATCCAGCGCGCTTGGCCTGGGTCACCAGTTCCGTGACCCTCTCGGCATTGTTTGCCGCGACTTGTCCGTCTGCGTTCAAGCGGTTGTTCTCGAATCCGATCCGGGTCTTGCCGCCGTGGCGCATGGCCTCGATCAGGCAGGCGGTTTCTTGAGGGCCGAAGGCGCAGGCGGCCCAGTCGGCGGCCGGCAAGGCCGATTTTAGCCTTTGTGCCAGTGCTGCGACTTCTGCGGGTGTGCTGGTTTGGCCGCTGGTATAGCGCCCCAAGACGATCAGGGTCTTCAGCCCGTCGTGGGGGATATCGCCTTGTGCGACAAGCCGGGCAAGATGGGCGATATCCGCGGTGTCATAGAGAATGTGTTGAACGTCGATCATCGCTTCGGCGCACATGGCAAAGAACCGTCGGGTGACGGCATTCTCTTGATCGGCCGTGATCTCGCGCAGCGCGACCGACACGGCGCGCGGTTTCAGGGTTTCGACCAGATGGCGTTGTTCTGCGGGGGTAAAGCGGCCCGCGGCCTCGCTGGTGATCTGAACATAGAGGTCAGGGGCGCGCTGGCCGAGCTCGCTCAGAAGCTCGGCATAAAGCCCGAGGTCCAGAACATGCCGTTGCTCGGTATCGCGCACATGCGCATGAAGGCCATCGGCACCCGCAGCATGGCAGGCCAGGGCGCAGGCGACCGTCTCTTCTATGGTGACGGGGAGGGCAGGGTGATCCGCTTTGGTCAGCCGCGCCCCATTCGGCGCGACCATAAATCTGGGCAATGCGGTCATGCGGCAAGCGCCTTGTCGATGGCCGTTGATAGCTTGCCCACCAGCTCATCGATCTGCGCATCCTCGATGATAAACGGCGGCGCGAGCAGCACGTGGTCGCCATGTTGTCCATCGATTGTGCCAGACATCGGATAGCAGATCAGACCGGCGGCAAAGGCCTCCTTCTTGATCCGCGCGGCGAGGCCACGGGACGGATCGAACGGTGCTTTGGTGCTGCGGTCGGCAACCAGTTCGATCCCGCGGAACAACCCGCGCCCGCGTATATCGCCGATGTTGTCATGATCGCCGAACTGCGCCTTTAGTGCTGCGTCAAGCTTGTCGCCCTGGGTGGTGACATGGGACAGCAGATCGCGGTCAAGGATTTCGCTGAGCACGGCATTGGCCGCCGTGGCCGCCATGGCGTGGCCCATATAGGTGTGGCCGTGCTGGAAGAAACCGGTGCCCGCTGCAATCGCATCATAAATGGCAGCCGAGGTCAGCAGCGCGCCGATCGGTTGATAGCCCGCCCCAAGTCCTTTGGCGATAGTGATCATGTCCGGGGTGACGCCGTCCTCGGTGCAGGCGAATAGTTTGCCGGTACGGCCCATGCCACACATCACTTCGTCCAGGATCAGCAGCACGCCATATTGGTCGCAAATCTCGCGGATACGCTTGAAATACCCCGGCACGGCAGGAACCGCGCCAGAGGTCGCACCCACCACAGGCTCCGCGAGGAAGGCCATCACCGTATCAGGGCCAAGCCGCAGGATTTCGGTTTCTAACTCGTTCGCCACGCGCAGGCCGTAGGCCTCTTGCGTTTCGTGTTCGTGACGGTTGCGGTACTCATAGCAGGGGCTGATATGGGTGGTGTCGGCAAGCAGGGGCGCGAATTGGGTGCGACGCCACGCATTCCCCCCAGCTGCCAAAGCGCCCAATGTATTCCCGTGATAGCTTTGGCGGCGGGCAATGACGCGATGGCGCTTGGGCTGCCCTATTTCCAGAAAGTACTGCCGCGCGAGCTTGATCGATGCCTCGACCGCTTCGGAGCCCCCAGAGACAAGATATACCCGATCTATGCCCGCCGGCGCGTTCTCGACCAGGCGATCGGCCAAACGCTCTGCCGGATCGGACGTGAAAAAGCCGGTGTGCGCGAAGGCAAGCTGGTCAATCTGGGCGTGCAGGGCGGCGCGGACTGCCTGATTTGAATGGCCCAGACAGGAAACAGCAGCGCCGCCCGAGCCATCAAGATATCTGCGTCCGTCCGCATCGATCAGATAGCAGCCATCCCCCTTGGTGGCGACCGGCAGCGCGCCTTTGGTGGATCTGCCGAAGATATGACTTTTCATGACTGTAGTCCTTGCTTGAAGACGCGCTTTGAGTGACGTGACATCAGCACTTGTTTGCGCGATGATGCGTTTGTATTATTTTATTGCCATAGATTAAGCAAATGTATTTTTGCAGTGCATCGGGTATGACAGCGGCGTGAACGCCGGCACGCATAAACAAGAGGTAAGGCTTTGATGAGCAACGATGAAACGCTGAAAGACCGCTTGTCACAGGTAAGTGCGCAAGGTACGCCCGCGCTTCGGTCCTTTGCGCGGTGGCTTCTTGATAACCTTTCGCTCGTGGCCTTTAGCTCGATTCGCGGGCTGGCCAAGCAGGCAGGGGTCAATCCGAATACCGTGACCCGTATGGCGAAGGAGCTTGGCTATCCCAGCTTTGACGCCTTCCGCACGGATGTGCAGGCAACGATCCAGACACCTGCGCCAAACTACGGCGCGCGTGCCCAGACACTAAGGCACGAACATCGCGACAGCGCGTTTGCCGCGCTCATGGAAGCGCATGGTAAAAACACGGCGATGCTTTTCTCGGCAGATATTCTGGACACGCTTAATGCGTGCATCGACCCGTTGCTCGGGGCGCGCAAAGTCTATGTGGTCGGGGTGCGCAGCTGCTATGCGATCGCGCATTATTTCTCGTATGTGGGCGGCATGGCGTTTTCGAATTTCGTAGACGTGCCGACTCTGCCGGGGGGCATTGTCGATGTTCTGTCTCAGGCCACGTCCGAGGATATTATCGTCGGGATCACCTATGAACATTACGCGGCAGAGGTGGTTCAGGCCTGCCAGATCGCCCAGTCCCGCGGCGCGCGGGTTCTGGCCCTGACGGACAGTCATGGCTCCCCAATCGCGGTTGGCGCTTGGAAAGTGGTACCGCTGCCCATGGCCGGGCCCCATTTCCTGCCGTCGCTCAATTCGGCGTTTCTAGCGGTGGAGATGCTGCTGGTCGGCATGGCCGCGCGTTCGGATGACGCGGCAGAGCGGGTATCGAATTTTGAGGACCGTATCCGGCAATATGGCGGCTACAACGTGTGAGGTGTCTTGCGCGGATGAAAATCATCCGGCAGGCCCAATGCCACGGCAGAGCCACCGGTGATCAACCCCGTGGACCGCAGGTCGCTTTCGTTCAGCGCGACGATGACCGCATAGGATCGGCGTTGTGCCAGTCCGCGACATCACTGACGTTTATACTGATAACGGGCGTGTTGTGGGCGCGGGGCTGGCTGCTACGCGCCCCATTCTGCATGTGACCCAAGATGCGCGATGAGAAAGTCGATCAGGATGCGCGTCTTGGGGGTAAGCACGTTTGAGCGCGGGTACATCAACCACAAGACCGAACTGTCGTTCAGCTTCCATTCCGGCAGGACACGGATCAACCGGCCCGAGCGCAGCTCGTCCGAGACGCTCCAGAGGGAATTGATCGACAGACCGGCCCCCGCAAGCGTGGCCTCACGCTGAGCGTCACCATCGTCAACGATAGTCCGGCAGATCATCTGGGCTGGGTCAAGCGGCGCGGTTTCGCCCTCTGGGCCGATCAATTCGCGCGGCTCAAGGTCGATCCATGCCAAGAACCGATGCCCCCGAAGCTCTGCCGGTGACTGCGGTGCGCCGTGTTCCTCAAGATATGCAGGAGAGGCGCAAAGGACGCGGGTATCACCCGCCAGCTTGCGCCCCTTGAGGCTGCTGTCGGTCAGGGGGGCCGCGCGCAATGCAAGGTCAAAACTGCCCTCGATCGCGTCAAACCGTGCGTCAGACAGGCGAAGTTCGAGCGTAAGGTCGGGGAACGCCGCGTGAAACTGCGGCAGAAGCGGCATGATGTGGCGCTGCGCGAAACTGCTTGGCGCGGCAAATCGTATGGTGCCTTTGGGGCTGGTTTCATGGCTGCCAAGAACGGCCTTCGCGGCCTCTGCCTGCGCCAGAATCTCCCGCGCGTAGGGAAGGAAGTCGGACCCTTCGAGCGACAGCGACACTTTTCGGGTGGTCCGTCGCAGCAGCTCTACGCCAAGCTCTTGTTCCAGTTTGGCAAGGCGGGCGCTGGCGACCGCAGGGGCAAGACCCAGATTCCGTCCGGCAGCAGAGATATTCAGCCGGTCGGCGGCCATCACAAAAAGGCGCAGGTTGTCAGTATCCACCGCTATTATCTCCGTTATCCGAATAATCAAATCGGAAAAATGCCGGTTTTCTACCGTTTCACAAGACCTATTTTTCAGCGACACAATGAAGGAACAAAGACATGAAAGCCATTGGCTATAGCGCGGCGGGCCCTGCGGACACGCTCGATATGATTGAAATCGACCGGCCCGAGGTGGGACCGCGTGATCTGCTGGTCGCGGTGAAAGGCATCTCGGTCAATCCGGTCGACGTGAAGCTGCGCACCGCCGCCCAACCCGAGGGCGCGGCACGCGTTCTGGGCTTTGACGCGGCAGGTGTCGTGGCCGAGGTGGGCGCGTCGGTCACCGGTTATACGATCGGCGACGAGGTCTTCTATGCGGGCGACGTCACGCGCGCGGGCACCAATGCGGAATTCCATGCTGTCGATGAACGGATCGTCGGGCGCAAGCCGGCCAGCCTCGACTTTACCGAAGCGGCGGGGCTGCCGCTGACCTCGATCACCGCGTGGGAGATGTTGTTCGACGCATTCCGCCTGACCGAAGGGGGCGGCGCGGGGCAAAGCTTGCTGGTTATCGGCGGCGCTGGCGGTGTCGGCTCTATCCTCATCCAGTTGGCCAAAGCGCTGACCGGGCTTACCGTCATTGCGACGGCCTCTCGACCCGAGACGCAGGATTGGGTGCGCAAGATGGGGGCGGATCACGTGGTTGACCATCGCGGTGACCTAGCCGCGCAGCTGGCAGAGCTGGGCCAGACCCCAAGCTATGTCGCCGCGTTGACGGCGACGGATCAGCATTGGCCCGCAATCATCGACTTGATCGCGCCCCGCGGCCAGATCGCGCTGATCGACGACCCCGAGGCGCTGGATATCAAGGCGGCCAAACCCAAGGCGTTGAGCATCCATTGGGAATTCATGTTCACCCGTTCGATGTTCGCGACCGGCGATATGGATGCCCAGCAAGACCTGCTGAACCGCGTCGCAGCGATGATCGACGCAGGCACATTGAAGTCGACAGTCACCGAGCGCGGCGAGGCGCTGACCGTCGAGGCGCTGCGCGCGGCGCATCTGCGGCAGGAAAGCGGTCGTGTGATTGGCAAACAGGTGCTTGGCGGACTTTAAGTCATAGAGATCACGCGGGGGCGTGGTGCCATGTTCGCGCCACGCCCCCGCGTCCCTTGCGCCTTTGAAGGGGCGCGTGGATTGCCCATAGGTTCGCGCAAGCGCAACGGGTTGCTCATCAGGGCTTGACCTGCGTCTAATGAATCAATAATTCCCGATATATGGATAAGAATCACGCTCTCGACGCTTTTGCGGCGCTCAGTCAGGTCACCCGCCTTGATGTCTTCCGTCTTCTCATCACAGCCGGAGAAGAGGGAATGTCGGCAGGCGATATCGGCGACACTTTGGGGGTGCGGCAGAACACGATGTCGACCAACCTCGCGATTTTGGCGCGTTCGGGCCTTATTCGCAGCAAGCGCGAAGGGCGAAGCATTCGTTACTTTGCCGATATGGAGGGGCTGCGCGGTTTGCTCGCCTTTCTGATGGAGGATTGCTGCGGCGGGCGTCCGGAACTCTGCCAGCCCATCATAAACGAGCTCGCTTGCCCCTGTTAGGCGCACATGGGGGAGGTGCCGCATTGGTCCTGTAACATTCCTGTGCTGACATCGGGCAACTACATATTCACGGCCAAGGGGCTTGCAATTTTTGAAGGTTCGACATGACTGATACGACACTTCCCGCGGCGGCGGGACTGGGCACGTTTGAAAAATGGCTGTCCGTCTGGGTGGCGCTGGCGATTGGCGCGGGGCTGCTGCTTGGCAATCTGTTTCCGACTGCCTTTGGCATGCTCGCCGGGCTTGAGGTGGCGTCGGTGAACCTGCCCGTTGCTGTGCTGATCTGGGCGATGGTGTTCCCGATGATGGTCGGTGTGGATTTCGGAGCCTTGCGTCAGGTGGGGGACAAGCCGAAAGGGTTGGTTGTCACGGTGGTGGTGAACTGGCTGATCAAACCCTTCACCATGGCCGCCCTTGGCGTGTTGTTTTTCAACTACTTTTTCGCAGGTCTGATCCCGCCGGATGACGCGCAGGCCTATCTTGCGGGCGTTATCCTGCTGGGGGCCGCGCCCTGTACCGCGATGGTTTTCGTCTGGTCGAACCTGACGCGGGGGGATGCGACCTATACGCTGGTGCAGGTGAGCGTGAACGACGTGATCATGGTGTTCGCCTTCGCGCCCATCGTTGCCTTCTTGCTGGGGGCCACGGATGTCGTCGTGCCTTGGGATACGCTGCTGTTGTCCGTGGGCCTTTACGTGATGCTGCCGCTTTTGGTGGGCTATCTGACGCGCCAGCGGCTGATTGCGCAAGGCGGCGAAGCGGCGGTGGATCGGTTCAAGTCGGGTGTGCAGCCGTTCTCGATCATCGGTCTGCTTGTGACGGTGGTCTTGCTTTTCGCGTTCCAGGGCGAGGTGATCCTGGACCGGCCGCTGGTGATTGCCCTGATCGCTGTGCCGCTTCTGATCCAGTCCTACGGGATATTCTTTCTGGCCTATGGGGTCGCGCGGGCCTGGGGTATCCCCTTCAACGTCGCGGCGCCCTGCGCCTTGATCGGCACCTCCAACTTTTTCGAGCTGGCGGTCGCGGTTGCGATCAGCCTTTTCGGGCTCGGGTCCGGTGCAGCATTGGCGACGGTGGTCGGTGTCTTGGTTGAAGTGCCTGTCATGCTGTCGCTTGTCGCTTTTGCAAACAGAACCCGCCACTGGTTCCCTGCCTCGGAGGGGTCAGCATGAGTGTTGTCATTCACCACAACCCCGACTGCGGCACCTCCCGCAATGTGCTGGCGATTATTAAAGCATCGGGCGTGGAGCCCGTTGTGATCCCCTATCTTGATACCGGCTGGACGCGCGGACAGCTTTTGGGGCTTTTCGCGGCGGCGGGTCTGACACCGCGCAGCGCCCTGCGGGTAAAGCGATCTCCGGCAGAGGCATTGGGGTTGCTGGATCCCGACGTGGACGACGAAGCCCTTCTGGCCGCCATGCTGGAACACTCCATTCTGGTCAATCGCCCCATTGTCTGCACGCCCAAAGGCGTCCGGCTGTGCCGCCCAAGCGAGGCCGTGTTGGACTTGCTTGACCTCCTCCCACAGGGACCGCTGACCAAGGAAGACGGCTCTTTACTGATTGACGCGGAAGGAAACAGAGTTGCCTGATACCCCGAACCTTGATGACACCCATTTCAAAGCGATTGATGCGGCGCGTCTGCTTGAGCCCGCAGCAGACGTGGACCGCCCGCGTATCCTGTTGCTTTACGGATCATTGCGGGACCGGTCGTTCAGCCGGCTCATGACCGAAGAAGCCGCGCGCATCCTGACACGGCTGGGGGCCGAGACGCGTACCTATTCGCCGTCTGGCCTGCCGTTGCCGGATGATGCCGACGCCAGTCACCCCAAAGTGCAGGAGCTGCGCGATCTGGTCACGTGGTCGGACGGTATGGTCTGGTGTTCACCCGAACGCCACGGGGCCATGACCGGCATCATGAAAACCCAGATCGACTGGATTCCGCTGTCCTTGGGCGGTGTGCGCCCGACGCAGGGCAAAACGCTGGCCGTGATGCAGGTCAGCGGGGGGTCACAAAGCTTTAACGCCGTGAACCAGCTGCGCATTCTTGGGCGTTGGATGCGGTTGCTCACGATCCCGAACCAGTCCTCCACCCCCAAAGCGTTTCTTGAGTTTGACGACGCGGATCGGATGAAGCCATCGCCATTCTATGATCGGGTCGTTGATGTCATGGAAGAGCTGGTGAAGTTCACGGTGCTGACCAAAGACAGGAAAGACTACCTGCTGGATCGCTATAGCGAGCGGAAGGAAAGCGCCGCCGAGCTGTCAAAACGCGTGAACCAGAAGTCGATCTGACCGATTTGTCGACCGCCGGGGCAGAAATATCCGTATGTTGAACGGGACGCGGCTTGAATGATTTGCGCGACAACTGCGCTGGATGGTCTGTTAAAGGTTCATCCAGCGCAGTTGCCTGCCTAAGGTGACCGCGCAGCGGCTGCATATAATGATTGTGATATCGCCAGAGACAGGGGCATTTTGTGACACAACTATCTGATACACCAACCCGTTACGGCGCCGTAAGCCGGCTGCTTCACTGGGGCATGGCCGCATTGTTTGCGGCGCAGTTTATCTCCGCCGCGGCGCATTGGGCGCTTCCGCGAGAGAACACCCTGCGCGAGCTACTTTGGGGCTACCATACGACGCTGGGGGTGACGCTATTCGCGCTAATCTTGGTGCGCGGTCTCTGGGGGCTGGCGAACATCCAACGGCGGCCTACGCATGTCGGTTTGATGGGGCAGGCGGCTGTCGCGGGTCATGTGGTTCTATATGCCTTGATGGTGATCGTCCCGGGCGTACGGCTCTTGGCCGCAGCGGGCGGCACCCGTGGCCTAAGCTATTTCGGGGTGCAAATATTCCCGCCCCAAACCGCCGAGGTCGCCTGGATGCAAGCGCCCGCGGAATGGCACGGAGAGCTGGGTTGGATCCTTGCCCTTGTGGTGCTTGGGCATATCTTCATGGCAGTCGTTTGGCATCGCCTGATGCAGCGTGATGATGTCCTGTCCACGATGGCGGGGCGGTAAGACGCTGAAAGTAGGGAACTTGGGGCTTTCCCGAGGCCAACGGCCGCGTCTTCGGTTTTACTATGGGGCCTTCAGGGGGTAAGACGGGCTAACGGCCTGGCTGCTTTTCACCACTTTCAACAAAGGCTTTCCCATGGCCACCAAAACCAACCTGCACTCCCGCAACCTCCACAACGAGGGGTATGATTTCGCGCGCCTGATTGCGGCCCTCCCCGAGCTAGGGCCGTTTACCGGCCCCAATCCAGCAGGTCAGACCACCATCGATTTCCGGGACGTGGCGGCTGTGCGTATGCTCAATCGGGCGCTGCTCAAGGCGGACTACGGCATTGATTTCTGGGACATCCCGCCGAACTACCTTTGCCCGCCCATTCCGGGGCGCGTCGATTATATCCACCATCTGGCCGATCTGCTTGCGCGCAGCAACAACAACGAGATCCCGCGCGGGCCGCAGATCAAGGCGTTGGACATCGGCACCGGCGCAAGCCTGGTCTACCCGCTGACGGGGCAAAGCGCCTATGGCTGGCAGTTTACCGGTGTCGATATCGACCCTGTTGCCATCAATTCTGCGCAACAGATTGCAAAGGCCAACGCGCTGGACGTGGACCTGCGGCTGCAAGAGAACCGCGAGGATATTTTCGACGGGGTGATCCATCCTGACGACCGTTTTCACGTCACCCTGTGCAACCCGCCCTTTCACGCCTCAATGGAAAGGGCGACGAAGGGCACGCAACGGAAATGGGCGAACCTTGGCAAAGGGCGTTCAGGCAAGCTCAATTTCGGTGGGCAAAACGCCGAGCTCTGGTGCCCCGGCGGCGAGATCAGGTTCATCGCCAGCATGGTCGACCAAAGCCGCGCGATTGCGGGGCAATGCCTGTGGTTTACGTCGCTTGTGTCGAAAAAGGACAACGTGCAGACGCTTTATAAAATCCTGAAAAAGGCCAAGGTCGCCAACTGCGATGTGGTTGAAATGGCGCAGGGGCAAAAAACCAGCCGGTTCATCGCCTGGACGTTCATCAAGAAAGATCAGCGTGCGTCCTTTATGAAGGGATCCGCGCGCTAGAACGGCCGCGCGCGTGTCTGATACCCCGCGACATTAACCGCCCGTATCGCCCTTCGTCTCGATCTTGAGCGTGGTGCCGCAGTGTTTGCAGTGAACGGCGTCTGTCTCGTGACGGTTCAGGCCACATTCGGGGCAGGTGTGCTTGATCTTGGAGGGTTGGAAAATCGTCCGCGCCAATTGCACGAACAGCGCGACCCCGACCACCATGATGAACACCGACAGCAGTTTGCCACCCGTTGTTGTCATCGTGATGTCGCCAAAACCCGTTGTCGTCAGCGTCGCCACTGTAAAGTACAGTGCATCGACATAGCCCGCGACGCCCGCGTCCTCTTCAAAGGTCAGCACAAACACCAGCGATGTGATGACAAAGATGAACACCAGCAGGTTGACCGCCGCAAGGATCGCGTCCTCGTGTTTGCGGAAAAACGCGCTTTCGCGTCGCAGATCGTGCAGCAGGTGATAGGCATGGATCAGCCGCAAACCGCGCAAGACCCGCAGGAACGCAAAGCTTTCGGCCATAAGCGGTGCCAGCACCAGCGATATCACCACCACCAGATCAGCAAGGGTGTAGATGCGCGTCAGCTCTTTGCGCAGGTTCGTAGAGATCCAAAGACGCGCGGCAAGGTCAAACAGGATGAACAGACCAAAGAACGCATTGACCGCCGTAATCACCGGCGTTGACGGCAGCGCGGCGGTGGCGATGAAATAGATGATCGTCAGGGAATCAAACAGGATCAACCCGTAACGAAACCGCCGCGAGCGCGTGTTCTGCCCATCGTATAAAGCTTTAATCGTACTGCGTAGACTGTTCATTGATTGGACATACCGCTTCCCTCAGGGTCGTCATCGTCAACAACCGCTGAGGGGCAAGATGGCGCAAGGCGCGCCAATATCAATGGTTTGCGTAGTCCGGCAGGATTACTCGGGCGTGGGCTCGTCTGTCCGGGCCAAGCGGCGCACAAAGCTGACGCCCGTTTGACGGCGCAACATGCGACGGGATTTATGCTTTAGGCCGACTTCTTCCAGCACCTTGGGGTTGCGGTAATGCACCGTGAAGATATCGCGATCTTCGGGCAGGGGCTCCCCCCGTATCTTGCCGCCCAGGATATAATGTTGCTCTTCCGCCAGCGGGTTCCATGTCAGGCCCGCACGGCGGATGGCGACAGGAAGGCTCATCTGATCCAGATAGGGGCGTCGCTTTTCCAGCGTGTCAATCTCGTCAATCCGTCGGGCCGTCTCGTACCAGACATCGGCAAACCGGCCCTGTGGTCCTTCGGCTTCGGGGAAAAGGACGAAACCGGACGAGAAATAGGGCACTTTGGGGCGGCGCGACTGGCGCATCAGGTACACGCGCTCTTCCGGGATCTCCATATCGAAAGCCCCGTAGATCAGGTCCCAGATGTCTTTCTGCGCCCAATACATACTTGCCGCGACAGAGCAGGAAACATGGCCGGATTTCACGATATTGTCGATTGTATTGGGGCGGATAAACAAGACGTCGGAATCCACAAAGGCGGAAAACTCGCTCTCGCGGGGCTGCATCGCGGCGATGATCTTGTTGCCATGGGGATAGGGCTCGCGCCACATGCCTTCCGTTTTCATCGGGCGCAGCTCCGCCCCCATTTTCTCGTGTGCGATGAACACCGAGGGGTGGACATCGTTCATGCGATGTTCGGGCACATAGCCGATGCAGGCCACGTCTTCGGAAAACTGCTCGCGTACAGAGGCAAGCAGGCTACAGGCCATGATGTCGTAAGAGGGCGGTTCCACGATATAGGTGAGCGTAAGTCTTGGTTTCGCCATTAGTCTGCTTCCCTATCTACGGTGCCCGTCCCGCCCGGGCGGTCGGCTCCGGCGGGACTATCGCGCAAGGCTCGCTTGCACGCCCCAACTGTTTTTCAGGAATGTCTGGTTCTGTCTAGGTTTACGTGACCGATGACCCGCATGCGTCTTAGCGCAGACGTTGTTCCGTGTTGGCGTCAAACAGCATCGCCCGCTCGGGCGGGATTTTCACGCCAACCTGCGCCCCTTCACGAGACCGGTCGTCGCCGCGTTCCTCGACGATGATCTTGGCACCGGTGTCGGACAGCAGGTGAACGTAGGACACGCCGCCAAGGGCCTCGGTCATTTCGACGGTGAAGCCTTTGCCTTGAGGGTCAATTTCGATGTGTTCCGGCCGGATGCCGAGGGTGATGTCGCGGCCGTCTTCGGGTGGGGTCACGGGCAGGGCATAGCTGCCGTCCAACCCGTCCAGCACGACCTTGCCGCCGCTGGTGGTGCCATCCAGAAAATTCATCGCGGGCGAACCGATGAAGCCGGCCACAAAGCGGTTGTCAGGATCGCGGTACAGGTCAAGCGGAGCGCCGACCTGTTCGATCCGGCCCTTGCGCAGCACCACGATCTTATCGGCGAGGGTCATCGCCTCTACCTGATCGTGGGTGACATAGACCATCGTCGCCCCGATTTCCTTATGCAGGCGGGCGATTTCGACGCGCATTTCGACACGCAGCTCGGCGTCGAGGTTGGATAGCGGTTCGTCGAACAGAAAGACTTCGGGGCCGCGTACGATGGCGCGCCCGATAGATACGCGTTGCCGCTGGCCCCCCGACAGGGCGGCGGGCTTGCGGTCAAGATACTCTTCCAGCTTCAGGATCCGCGTTGCCTCGGCCACCTTCTGGGCGATCTCGGCTTTGGGATGGCCGTTCATTTTCAGGCCAAACCCCATGTTGTCGCGCACGGTCATATGCGGATAGAGCGCGTAGGTCTGGAACACCATCGCGACCCCGCGCTCTGCCGGGTCCATGCGGGTCACATCCCGGTCGCCGATGCTCATGCTGCCTTCGGTGGTTTCTTCCAGCCCGGCAATCATGCGCAGCAAGGTCGACTTGCCGCAGCCTGACGGGCCGACAAAAACGCAAAACTCGCCATTTTCGATTTCAAGGTCGATCCCGTGTATCACCTGAACACCGCCATAGCGTTTCACGACATCTTTCATGACGACACCGGCCATATACGACTTCCTTTTATGAGGGGACAGAGGGGGACTGCCAGGACTGCGCCTCGGCCCCGATGCGGGTGGCACAATCAAGCAGGGCAGGGCGGAACGCATTCAGACCGTCCAGCGTATGACGGTGTGTTGCGGTTGCAATGGATACGGCACCCACGACGCGACCCGCGTCGGTCAGAATGGGGGCGGCGATGCTGATGATGCCGGCCTCGTGTTCCTCGCGGTCAAAGGCGATGCCCTCGGCGCGGATCTGTTCCAGCTCGCGCACAAGGGTTTCGGTGCTGGTATGGGTCGCATCGGTATATTTCAAAAACGCCTGCTGCTGTAGCGCCTGCGCCTGTGCCTCGGGTTCAAGATGCGCGAGAATCGCCTTGCCGACTCCTGTGCAATAGGCAGGGGCGACCTGACCGGTGCGCGCCAGCGTGGCAAAGCGGCTGCTGGCCTGACGCTTGTCGACGAACACGACCTGACCGTTGTCGATTTGCGCAAGGTGGATCGCCTCGCGCAGGCGTTCGCCGAGGGCGCTGATATAGGGGGCGGCAATGGGTGCAAGCGAGGCTTGCGACCATGCGGAATGGGCAAGGCTGACCAGACGGATGCCAGGCGCATAGGTCTGCTGATCCTTGTCATAGCTTAGCATACGTTGACTGGTGAGCGTCTGAAGTAGCCGGTACAGCGTCGGTTTTGGAAACTCCGATGTCTCCAGCAATTCGCGCATGCGGACAGGGCGGCCCATTGCTGTCACCTGATCCAGCACGCTCAGCGCCTTTGCAACAGTCCCGTCGCTGTTCACCACATTCATATCGTTCTCCGTCCCTTAGGGCGCTGCATCCTGTGGGGTCTTTTGACTGACCCATCCCCCATGCAGCGCACCAAACTGTTGACAAGGCTAGCGAGCCTGATCTTATATATCAATATACAAAACTAAGTTTCAAATAATGAGACAGTTTTGGATTGCGGAAGCATCAGGGAGGATACCATGCATTCCATTCTCAAGAGGTCACTCGCGGCCGTTGTCGCTGCGGGTTTTTCAACATCGTTTGCTGTCGCGGACGAAAGTCAGCTTTCAGGGGAGCTCAAGATCACCTCTGACATGTCGAACCCCGCGCCGCGCGCGGTGATGGAGAGCTTGGCAGCCGGTTTCGGAGAGCTGCATCCGGACGTCGATATCGAACTGACGATCGTCGACCGCGAAGCGTGGAAGACGCAGATCCGGAACGCCTTGGGGGCGAACCCGCCCGATGTGGTCAACTGGTATGCCGCGAACCGCATGGGCCCTTATGTCTCTGCCGGGTTGTTCGAAGACATCTCTGATATGTACGCCAACGGCGATCTGCCCGGGCTTGAGTCTGTCAAAGGTGCGCTGACCATCGACGGCAAGCAATATGGTGTGCCCTATACCTACTATCAGTGGGGCATGTACTACCGCGAAGATATCTTCAAGGAACTGGGACTGACCGAGCCTGAAACCTTTGAACAAGAGCTTGCGAACTGCGAAAAGATCGTTGCCTCGGGCCGTGCTTGCTATGCCATCGGGACCAAGTTCCTGTGGACCGCTGGCGGCTGGTTCGACTATCTGAACATGCGCACCAACGGCTTCGACTTCCACATGGAACTGGCCCGTGGCGAGGTGCCCTGGACCGATCCGCGCGTCCGCGAAACCTTTGCCAACTGGCGCAAGATCATCGACATGGGTGGCTATGTCGCCGATCACCAATCCTATTCCTGGCAGGAAGCGTTGAACTTCATGATCGAAGGCGAGGCGGTTGCCTATCTGATGGGGAACTTCGCCGTTGCCGCAATGCGCGAAGGCGGCCTGGACGACAGCCAGATCGACTTCTACCAGTTCCCGAAGATCGCGGATGTGCCCCAGGGCGAGGATGCCCCGACCGACACGTTCCACATCCCGTCAGGTGCCAAGAACAAGGAAAACGCCCGCGCGTTCCTTCAGTATGTGACATCGGCTGATGTGCAGACCAAGATCAACGCAGGCGACGCTTTGGGGCAGCTGCCCATCAACTCTGAATCCTCGGTCGATAAGGACGAGTTCCTCGAGCAGGGGTTCGAGATGCTGAACACCAGCGCCAAGGGCGGTGTGGCCCAGTTCTTTGACCGCGACTTCAGCGCCGAGATGGCCAGCGTCGGCATGGAGGGGTTGCAGGAATTCATGGTGGTTCCCGACAACCTTGACGACATCCTAGAGCGTCTCGAAGAAACGCGTCAGCGCATCTACGAATAACGTCAAAGCGTCGCGTCCTCCCGCATCGGGGGGGCGCAACCCACCGCCTCAATCCATTCGCAAGCCCGCCGACGGCCGGTTTTCGCATGTGTTGATTTACCGGAGACCACGGCATGGCAGCAACAACACCGCCCCCCGCGCGCAGTTGGTACAAACGCAACGAGATCGCGCTGACGCCGTGGCTTTTCCTGCTGCCGGCGATGCTGTTCTTTGCGGTCTATGTGATCATTCCCATCGGCCAAAGCGTCGCGATCAGTTTCTACCAGTGGGACGGACTGGGGGAAAAGACCTATGTCGGCACCGCGAACTATGAAAGGTTGCTGGGGATCGGTGACCAGAAGATGGACCGCAAGTTCGAGATCTCGTTCTGGAACAACCTCAAATGGCTGGTGCTGTATTTGCTGGCGGTGCCCGCGGGGCTGTTCATCGCCTTGTTCCTGAACCAGACCGTGCGTGGTATCCGTATCTACAAGTCGTTGTTCTTCTTTCCTTTTGTCATTTCTCAGGTGGTCGTCGGACTGGTGTTCTCGTGGTTCTACCTGCCACGCGAAGGGCTGCTGAACGCGATGCTGGCGATTTTCGGGGCAGGGCCGGTGAATATCCTGGGCGACCCGTCTACGGCGACCTACGGGATCATCGCCGCGGGGCTGTGGCCGCAGACGGCCTATTGCATGATCCTTTATCTAACGGGTCTGAATGCGGTGGACCCCGAACAGATCGAGGCCGCGCGACTGGACGGGGCCAAGGGGCGCAAGATGCTGTGGTACATCATCCTGCCCCAGCTCAAGCCCGCGACGTTCATCGCCTTTGTCGTCACCATCATCGGCGCGCTGCGGTCGTTTGACCTGATCAGCGTCATGACCAACGGCGGCCCCTTCGGATCGACCCGCGTGCTGTCGTTCTACATGTTCGAAGAAGCGCTGTCCGAGTTCGGCTTCCGCATGGGCTACGGCTCTGCCATCGCGGTGATCCTGTTCCTCATCATGCTCGGGTTCATCGCCTATTTCCTCTATGCCATGTGGCGCGAAGAGCGGGAGGCTCGCTGATGTTCCCTACACCGATCGCCAAACAATCGCGCAGCCGCCAGCTGACCTATCAGACGTTGCTGCCCGTCGCGCTGATCCTGTGGCTCTTGCCGCTGATCGCGGTGGCGCTGTTCTCTATCAAGCCGGGGTCGGATTTTGCCGCCGGGAACTACTGGGGATGGCCGTCCAGCTTCGAGGGGCTGACGAACTACGGCAAGGTCTTCTTTGAAAGCAATATGCCGCGCTATCTGATGAACTCGGTCTTTATCACGCTGCCCACTGTGCTGGGGGCGATTGCGCTGTCCAGCATGGCGGGGTTCGCCTTGGGGATCTATAAGTTCAAGGGCAACCTGCTGATCTTCTTCATGTTTATCGCGGGGAACTTTGTCCCGTTCCAGATCCTGATGGTGCCCGTGCGCGACCTGACCATATCGCTGGGGATGTATGACAGCATTCAGGGGCTGGTCCTGTTTCACGTGGCGTTCCAAACGGGCTTTTGCACGCTCTTCATGCGCAACTTCATCCGCGCATTGCCCTTCCCCTTGATCGAGGCCGCCCGCGTCGAAGGCGTGGCCGAATGGCGCATCTTCTTCTTTGTCGTGCTGCCACTGATGAAGCCCGCGCTGGCCGCGCTGGCGGTATTGGTCTTTACCTTCATCTGGAACGATTATTTCTGGGCGGTCGTGCTGACCCAAGGGCCAAGCGCGCAACCTGTCACCGCGGGCATCACCGAATTCAACTCGCAGTTCCGCGCAGCCTATCACCTGATGAGCGCGGGATCGATCGTCGCCGCCTTTCCGCCGGTCGCGATGTTCTTTCTGATGCAAAAACACTTCATCGCCGGTCTCACGCTTGGCGCAGTAAAGTAGAGAGTTATGACACAGACCTACCGCCTTGATGACGGGCACCAGAGGCTTGTTCTGGCCTCTGCGCACGACCGCCTGCCGCAGGTGGTCTATTGGGGCAGCCCGCTGCCCGACGGCGAAAATCTGGAAGAGATATGCGCCGCTCATGCCATCGACGTGACCGGCGGCATGCTGGACGAGACCCCTGATCTGTCGCTGTGCCCCGAAGCCGGGCGTAGCTTTCCGGGGCAGGCGGGGATCGCGGTTGCGCGCGCCGATGGCACGCCGCTGCGCCCCGTGTTTCACCTGCGCAACGTGGTGCAGGATGCAGGGCTGCGGTTCACTTGCGCGGCACCAGACGATGGGCTGACGCTGACCTTTGACTTTGCGGCTGATGCGGGAACCGGCGTGATTACCTGCCAGTCGACACTGGAGGCCGCGCAGCCCGTGCGCCTGCACTGGCTTGCCGCGCCGGTCATGCCCGCGCCGCAGCTGAGCACAGAGATGATCGACGTCTCGGGCCGGTGGTGCGGTGAATTCCAGTTGAACCGCACCCCGTGGCGGGCAGGCATCCACGCGCGCGACAACCGTACGGGCCGCACGGGCCACGAGCACTTCCCCGGATTGCTGATCCCGACCACGGGGACCACAAACACCCAAGGGACGTGCTACGGGTTCCACTATGGCTGGTCGGGCGGTCATACGATGATCGCCGAAGAGCTTCAGGACGGGCGGCGGCAGGTGCAATGGGGCCATGCGGCTGGCACCCAGGACGCCCCCGCGACACAGTTCCAGACGGCACCGCTTTACCTGACCTATTCTGACACCGGCCTGAACGGCTGTGCCGTCAGCTTTCAGCGTCATCTGCGCGACCGCATCGTGACATGGCCCAAGCCCGACACCCCGCGCCCCGTCCATTACAACTGTTGGGAAGCGGTGTATTTCGACCACGACTGGTCTGTCCTGACCGATATCGCCGACCGTGCTGCCGCTTTGGGGGCAGAGCGTTTCGTGCTGGATGACGGCTGGTTCGGACAGCGCGACGACGACACCAGCAGTCTGGGCGACTGGATCATCGATCCGCGCAAATACCCCAAGGGGCTGACCCCGCTAATCGACCATGTTCAGGGCTTGGGGATGCATTTTGGCCTCTGGTTCGAGCCCGAGATGGTCTCGCGCGATAGCGACCTTTACCGTGCCCACCCCGATTGGATTCTGGGCCCGCAGGACCAGATAGAGGGGCGTCAGCAGCTGGTGCTGAACATGGCGCTGCCGCAGGTCCAAGAACTGCTCTACGACCGTATCTCCACGGTGCTGCGCGACAATGCCATCGACTATATCAAATGGGACCATAATCGCGTGTTGCCCGCACCCGACGCGGCGCAGACACGGGGCGTCTATGCGCTGCTGGACCGGTTACGCGCCGATTTCCCGCTGGTCGAGATTGAAAGCTGCGCGTCAGGCGGGGGACGGATCGATTTCGGGATCATGGCGCGGACCCAGCGGGTCTGGCTGTCGGATAGCAACGACGCGCTGGAACGGCTTCGCATCCAGCATGACGCCGCCTTGTTCCTGCCCGCTGCCGTGACCGGCAGCCATGTCGGCCCACGCCACTGCCACACCTCTGGCCGCACGCTGGACATCAGCTTTCGCGCCTGGGTCGCGGCGCAGCGCCACATGGGGTTCGAGATGGACCCGCGCGAGCTCGACGCCCGCGAAACCGATGTGCTGAAACAGGTCACGCAGTGGTGGAAGGACAATCGCGGATGGATGCGCACCGCGGATATCCTGCGGCTCGACAGCGCTGATCCGGCGGTGATCGCAGAGCAGCAACAGGCCACCGATGGGATGCGTTTCGTGGTGTTCGCAGGCAAGGCCGCGACCTCGGCCCAGATCTCACCGCGCCCGCTGCGGCTGATCGCACTTGACCCGCAGGCGCGCTACCGGATCACGCTGGCAAACCGCGACGAGGCGGTCGCGCTGTCACGGGGCGATGCCGCGCTCAAGACCCGCGATCTGGTGCTGTCGGGCCAGTACCTCATGAACCATGGCGTGACCCTGCCATGGTCGTTCCCTGAACGCATGTGGGTCATTGAAGGAACACGGCTATGACAAAAGAGAAACGCAACCGCGCTTGGTACGGCAAGAATGATCGGGACGGGTTCATTCACCGCAGCTGGATGAAAAATCAGGGCTTTCCCGACCACGCGTTTGATGGCCGCCCCATTATCGGTATCTGCAATACCTGGTCCGAACTGACCCCGTGCAATTCCGGCCTGCGCGATCTGGCCGAAGGGGTGAAGCGCGGCGTGTGGGAGGCAGGGGGCTTTCCGGTCGAATTTCCGGTGATGAGCCTTGGCGAGACCCAGATGAAGCCGACCGCCATGCTGTTTCGCAACCTGCTGGCGATGGACGTCGAAGAAAGCATCCGCGCCTATGGTATTGATGGGGTGGTTCTGCTGGGCGGCTGTGACAAGACCACGCCGGGTCAACTGATGGGCGCGGCAAGCGTCGATCTGCCGACGATCGTTGTCAGCTCCGGCCCGATGCTGAACGGCAAGTGGAAGGGCAAGGACATCGGCTCTGGCACGGATGTGTGGAAGTTCTCGGAAGATGTGCGCGCGGGCGAGATGACCTTGCAGGATTTCATGGCCGCTGAATCCGGCATGAGTCGGTCCAAGGGCGTGTGTATGACGATGGGCACGGCCTCTACGATGGCGAGCGTGGTAGAGGCGATGGGGATGTCGCTGCCCACCAACGCCGCGCTGCCTGCCGTTGATGCGCGCCGCATGGCGCTGGCGCATCTGACCGGCAAGCGCATCGTCGAGATGGTCGAGGAAGATATCAAGCTGTCGCAGGTCGTTACCCGTGCCTCTATCGAGAACGCCATTCTGGCCAATGCCGCTGTCGGCGGATCGACCAATGCCGTGATCCATCTGCTCGCCATTGCGGGCCGCGTCGGCATCGATCTGACGCTTGATGATTTCGAGCTTGGGTCGGATATCCCGCTGCTGGTCAACTGCATGCCCTCGGGTAAATATCTGATGGAAGATTTCTGCTATGCGGGCGGGATGCCCGTGGTGCTGTCTCATCTGCGCGACAAGCTGCGGCCCGCGCAGACCGTCATGGGCGGGGATATCCTTGCCTATGCCGAAGGGGCTGAATGCTACAACGAGGATGTGATCCGCCCGCTGGATAATCCGCTACGCCCTGCGGCCGGGTTGAAGGTGCTGCGCGGCAATATCGCGCCCAATGGGGCGATCGTGAAGCCCTCGGCGGCGACGGACGCGTTGCTGGAACACGAGGGCGAGGCATATGTCTTCGAGAATATCGAGGATATGAAAGCCAATATCGACCGCGAGGATCTGCCGGTGACCGCGGATACGGTTCTTGTGCTCAAGGGCTGCGGCCCAAAGGGCTACCCCGGTATGCCCGAAGTCGGCAATATGCCGATCCCCGCGCGTCTGGTCAAAGAAGGCGTGCGCGATATGGTCCGCGTGTCCGACGCGCGTATGTCCGGCACCGCCTATGGCACCGTGATCCTGCACGTCAGCCCTGAATCCAACGCAGGCGGCAATCTGGGGCTGGTACAGACCGGCGACCGTATCCGGCTGTCGGTGGGGCAGGGCAGATTGGACGTGCTTGTCTCTGACGAGGTGCTGGCACAGCGCCGCGCTGCCTGGGTACCCGAACCGCCCCGATACGATCGCGGCTATGCCAAGCTCTATACCGAAACGGTATTGCAAGCAGACAAAGGCGCGGACCTTGATTTTCTGGTGGGTAAAGACACCCGCCCCGTCACACGGGAGAGCCACTGATGACCCTGAACGCAACATTTCCCGATCTGCGCGACCGGTCGGTGTTCATCACCGGCGGCGGCGCGGGGATCGGTGCCTTTCTGACCGACGGCTTTCTGGCGCAGGGGGCCAAGGTCAGCTTTGTCCAACGCAGCGACGCCACCGCGTTTTGCAACGAGATGGAAGAAAAACACGGCCTGCGCCCCCATGCGCAGACCTGCGATATCTCGGATATTGCTGCACTTCGGTCCAGTCTGGCCGCGGCTGCCAAGGAACACGGCCCTGTCACGGTTCTGGTGAACAACGCCGCCAATGATGCCCGCCACACCGCCGAGGAAGTCACCGAAGACTTCTGGGACCAGTCGCAGGCGATCAACCTCAAGTCCTATTTCTTCGCCTGTCAGGCCGTGGTCGCAGGGATGCGCGCCGCGGGCGGCGGGGCCGTGGTGAACATGAGCTCGATCTCGTATATGATGGGGAATGCGGGCTATCCTGCCTATACGACCGCCAACGCCGGCATCAACGGGATGACCCGTTCGCTGGCGCGGGAATTCGGGCCGGACAAGATCCGCTTTAACGCGCTGGCACCGGGGTGGGTGTTGACGGAAAAGCAGATCGAACAATGGGTCACGCCCGAAGCGCTGGCGGCGCATATTGACCGGCAATGCCTTAAGGATACGTTGAAGCCGCAAGACATCGTGGATGCGGTGCTGTTTTTATCCTCTGCCTCCAGCCGCATGATGACGGGGCAGTTGATGGCCGTCGATGGCGGCGTCGTGGTCACCGGATAGGAAGGGATACCGTGCAACACTACGCTGAATGGATCGCTGTCGATTGGGGCACGTCAAACCTGCGGGTCTGGATGATGGGGGCCGATGGCAAGCCTTTTGCCTCTGACAGGTCTGACAAGGGGATGGCGGGGCTGACGCAGGACGGGTTCGAACCTGCCTTGCTTTCATTGATAGCCCCCTACCTAGATCCGGACCATGTGACCCCTGTGATCTGCGCGGGTATGGTGGGCGCCCGCGAAGGCTGGCGCGAGGCCGCCTACGTCGCGACGCCCTGCGCGCCTCCGGATGCGCGGGCGGCGGTTGCTGTACAAGCCCATGACCCGCGGATCGCAGTGCACATCCTGCCCGGCGTGAAACAGATGGCTGCCCCTGACGTGATGCGCGGCGAGGAAACCCAGATCGCAGGGGTGCTGCACAGTCAGCCGGCGTTTGACGGCATCCTCTGTCTGCCCGGCACCCACACCAAATGGGTCCACATCAGCGCGGGCGAGATCGTGAGCTTCCAGACCTGCATGACCGGCGAGATCTTCGCGCTGCTGGCCAGCCAGTCGGTCCTGCGCCATTCGGTCACCACGGCAGAGTGGGACGAGGACAGCTTTATCGACGGCGTCACGCAGGCGATGGACAGCCCGCAAAGCTTCGCCTCCAGACTGTTTGGCCTGCGTGCAGGGGGGCTGTTGCAGGGCACACCTGCAGGGTCGGCGCGGGCGCGGCTTTCAGGGCTGCTTGTGGGGCTAGAGCTGGCCGGCACGCGCCCCTATTGGCTGGGCCGCCATGTCGCCATTCTGGGCGCTGACAGCGTCGCCGCGCATTACCGGTGCGCATTGGCCGCACAGAGTGTGCAGGCCGAAACACTGGATAACGCGGGTCTGACGCTGGCGGGCCTGACCTCTGCCTATCGTTCATTGAAAGGGGCCCTTATATGAGCCGCAATATCATCGCCATTCTGCGTGGCATCCAGCCGCATGAGGCCGCCGAAATCTGCGCCGCCTTGATCGACGCAGGCATCACCCGCATCGAGGTGCCGCTGAATTCGCCAGAACCGCTGAAATCCATCGAAACGATGGCCCAAACCTATGGGGCCGACGCGTTGATCGGCGCGGGCACGGTGTTGGACGTTGAAAACGTCGCGGCGGTGGCGGCTGTGGGGGGGCGGATGATTGTCTCTCCGAATGCGGACCCTTCTGTTATCACGGCAAGCAAGGCGGCGGGCATGATGTCCTATCCCGGTGTGATGACGCCCACGGAATGTTTCGCCGCGCTTAAGGCCGGGGCCGATGGGCTCAAGCTGTTTCCGTCGTTCCTGCTGGGGGTCGAAGGGCTCAAGGCGATCAGGGCAGTGCTTCCGGCGCAGACCGAAACCTATGCGGTTGGCGGCGTCGGTCCGTCGAATTTTGCGGAATGGCTTGCGGCAGGGGTGACGGGCTTTGGCCTTGGGTCCAGCCTGTATAAACCGGGGCAAAGCGCGGCGGATGTGGCGCAAAGCGCGCGCGCGGCGGTAAGCGCCTATGACAAGGCGACCCTCTCTTGAACGCGAGACTCTTTGATGCGCGGACGTGCGCGTTGGGCGAAGGGCCGCTGTGGCACCCCGAGCGGGGCCAGTTGTTCTGGTTCGACATCCTCGGCAAAACCCTGATGTCGCGGCAGGGCGACAAAACGCTGTCGTGGCAATTTGACGAATGCGTCTCTGCCGCGGGGTGGATCGATAGGGAGACCCTGCTTGTCGCGTCCGAAACCGCGCTGTGGCGGTTCGACCTAAACGGAGCGGAGCGTTCCCTCGTCGTGCCACTTGAGGCGGATCAGCCTCTGACCCGATCCAACGACGGGCGCGCCGACCCGTGGGGCGGGTTCTGGATCGGGACAATGGGCTTCAACGCAGAGCGGGGGGCGGGGGCGATCTACCGCTACTACAAAGGCGCACTGCGACAGCTTTTCGCGGAGATTACCATTTCGAACGCGATCTGCTTTTCGCCCGATCGACGATTTGCCTATTACACCGACACGCCCACGCGCCAGATCATGCGCGTGCCCCTTGATGCGACAGACGGCTGGCCCTCGGCCCCGCCAGAGGTGTTCGTCGATCTCAAGAAAGACAAGCGTAACCCCGACGGGGCGGTTGCCGACAGTGACGGCTGCCTGTGGAACGCGCAGTGGGGGGCCGGGCAGGTCGCCCGCTACAGCCCCGATGGCACCTTGTTGCAGACCGTTGATATACCCGCAGCGCAGGCCACCTGTCCGGCCTTTGGCGGTGCGGATCTGCGGACGCTCTTTGTCACCTCAGCCGCGCAGGGCCGCGACGGGGCGGAGGATGGCCAGACCTTCCAGCTTGCAACGGACGTGCGAGGCCAGCGGGAACACCGGATAATTTTGTGAGGCGTGATGAAACGAACCCTAGGGACTTGCTATTACCCTGAACAATGGCCCGAAGAGATGTGGGAAGCCGACGCCCGCCGCATGGGTGAGGCGGGCCTGACATGGGTGCGCATCGGCGAGTTTTCATGGAGCAAACTAGAACCGCAACCCGGCCAGTATGACTGGGCGTGGCTGGACCGCGCGATCGAGGTTTTGGGGGCTGCCGGTCTGCGGGTTGTGCTGGGCACCCCCACCGCCACCCCGCCCCGCTGGATGCTGAAACGCCACCCCGATATGCTTGCCGTGGATATTGAAGGGCGTCCGCGCAAATTCGGGTCGCGCAGGCACTACTGTTTCAGCCACGAAGGCTATCAGCAGGAATGCGTCACGATTGCCACGTTGATGGCCAAACGCTACGGCGCGAACCCCCATGTGGCGGCGTGGCAGATCGACAATGAATACGGCTGCCACGACACGGTGATCTCGTATAGTGATGCGGCAGCCCATGCCTTTCGCGGCTGGCTGGCAAAACGCTATGGTACCCCAGCCGCGCTGAATGCCGCGTGGGGGAATACGTTCTGGTCGATGGACTACGACAGTTTTGACGACATCGACCCGCCCAATCTGACCGTGACCGAAGCCAACCCTGCGCATCGTCTGGCGTTCCGGCGGTTCAGCTCGGATCAGGTGGTGGCATTCAACCGGCTTCAGCTTGACGTGATCCGCCAGCACAGCGCCGCCCCCGTGAGCCATAACTACATGGGCCGGATCACCGACTTTGACCATTTCGCGGTGGGTGAAAATCTTGATATCGCCACTTGGGACAGCTACCCGCTGGGCTTTCTCGAGGATCGGGTGGGCGCGGATGCAGCGCAGCAGCACCGCTATGCGCGGCAGGGCGACCCCGACTTTCAGGCGTTCCACCACGATCTTTACCGCGCCGTGGGCAAGGGGCGCTGGTGGGTGATGGAACAGCAGCCCGGGCCGGTGAACTGGGCCCCGCACAACCCTGTGCCACTGGCCGGTATGGTGCGTCTGTGGACATGGGAGGCCTTCGCTCACGGGGCCGAAGCGGTGTGCTATTTCCGCTGGCGACAGGCCCCTTTCGCCCAAGAGCAACTGCACGCCGGCTTGCTCCGCCCCGACAGTGCCGACGCCTTCGCGATGGCGGAGGTCCGGCAGGTCGGCGCGGAAATGGCCAAGGCTCCGGATGTGCAGCCCGCGCAGGCGCCGGTCGCACTGCTGTTCGACTATGACGCGGATTTCGCATGGGCGACCCAGCCCCATGGTGCGGATCTAAGCTATTTCGGGTTGGTCTTTCACACCTACAAGGCGCTGCGGCGTCAAGGGTTGTCGGTCGATATCCTGCCCGCCACCTGCCGCGATTTTGACGGCTACGGGCTGGTGATGGCACCGGGGGTGATGCACATGCCGGACGCTCTGAAACAGGCGCTGGCGCGCAGCGCGGCGACGGTCGTCTATGGCCCCCGCAGCGGCGCGCGCACGTCCGAGATGGCAATCCCTGTGCCGCTTCCCCCCGCAATCGACGGGTTGGACGTGACGGTCACGCAGGTCGAAAGCCTGCGGCATGACATCTCTGTACCGCTGGAGGGCGGTGGGAAAGTGATCCGCTACCGTGATGTGCTGGACGGCACGGCAAAGGTGATCTTGCAGACCACAGACGCAGAGCCGGTTGCCATGCGCGACGGGCAGCAGATCTATCTGGGCGGCTGGCTGGATGAGCGCACGCTCGACCAATTCGTCAGCGGGCTGTGCGGCGAGGCAGGGATCGACGTGCTGCCGATGCCCGAAGGGGTGCGTACCCGCACGACGGGGGGCGAACGGTTCTGGTTCAATTACTCAGATGCAGACGTTGCCTGCCACGGTGTCGAACTGCCCGCCGCGGGCGTTCTGCGTGTGCCGGTCTGACCACAGGGGCGCGGCTCAAGAGACCGGATACCGCCGCGTCATTGGCGGTATCCGGTGCGTCAGTTTACCACGATGTGATGACGGTCCCGTGGTAGCTTTCGTCGATGAAGGCTTTGATCTCGTCCGAGTGATACGCCTCTAGCAGGGTCTTGACCCAAGGCGCGTCTTCCTTGCCCTCTTGCACAACGATCACGTTCACATAGGGGTTGTCGGCGCTTTCCATCGCGATGGAATCTTCCTTGGGGCTAAGGCCCGAGGCGATGGCGTAGTTGGTGTTGATCAGCGCCGCATCCAGATCGGCCAGCGAACGGGGCAGCTGCGCCGCGTCGAGTTCCTTGAACGACAGGTCTTTGGGGTTCTCGGTGATGTCCAGAACGGTGGGGACCAGACCCGCAGCAGGATCGACCTTGATCATGCCAAGCTGTTGCAGCACCAGCAACGCGCGCCCGCCATTGGTGGGGTCGTTCGGGATGCCAAAGGTCGCGCCTTCTTCGAGCGCGGCGATATCGGTGATCTTGTCCGAATAGATGCCCATCGGCGTGGTGATCGTGTTGCCCACAACCGCCAGCGCAAAGCCGCGGTCTTTCATCTGTGCCTCAAGGTAAGGCACGTGCTGGAAGGAGTTCGCCTCGATGTCGCCATCGGCCAGCGCCTGGTTCGGCACCACATAGTCAGAGAATTCGACAACGTCGATCTCAAGGCCCATCGGTTCGGCCACACGGGCGACCTCTTCCATGATCTCGGCGTGCTCGCCGGGGGAAACGCCGACTTTGATCTGCTCGGCCATCAGCGATGTCGCCATAAGCGCGAGGGTAGAGGTCAGGGTCGCAATGCGTAGCATGTATATGCTCCTTTAACTGGGAAACGAAATTGGGAGGAGGAGACGGGCGCTATTGCCCGCCGCTTTTGGTGGCGCGTTTGTCGACAGCGGCTGCGATGCGTTCGCCGATCGATTGCACAAGCTGCACCAAGACGATGAGGATGATCACGACAACCGCCATAACGTCGGGCATAAACCGTTGATACCCATAGCGAATGCCCAGATCGCCCAGACCTTCGCCGCCCACGGCACCGACCATGGCGGAATAGCCGATCAGGCTAACGATGGCGAGTGTAAGGCCAAGCGTGATACCGGGCAGCGCTTCGGGCAGCAGCACCTTGCGGATGATCTGCAACGGGGTCGCGCCCATTGCGCGCGCCGCCTCGATCAGGCCGGAGTCAACCTCGCGGATCGCGTTTTCCACCAGACGCGCAATGAAGGGCACGGTGGCAATCGTCAGCGGCACAATCGCGGCTGTCGTGCCGATCGACGTGCCCGCAACCATCCGCGTGAAGGGGATGATCGCGACCACCAGAATGATGAACGGCACCGACCGCGTGGCATTGACCACCAGCCCGAGCACCTTGTTGACCCACGGGGCCGACAGCAGCTCGCCGCGTTGCGAGGTCGCCAGAAACAGCCCCAAGGGCAGGCCAAGCAGCGTCCCTAGAAGCGCCGAGATGGCGACCATATAAAGCGTCTGGCCCGTGGCCTCGATCAGTAGGTTGATAAGGTTAGCCGACATAGCCAAGCACCTCCGTCATAAGCCCGTGGCTTTGCAAAAATGAACGCGCCTCTGCGGCCTTGGCCACAGGCAGCGATACCAGCAGATTGCCGAAGGGGCGGGTGCCGATTTCCTCGACCGCGCCGGCAAGGATATTGACCGGAATGCCCATGTCCTGCGTGAGCCGCGCCAGCATCGGGTCGGTGGCGTGCTGGCCCGCAAAGGTCACGCGGATCACCTCTTCGCCGCCCTGCGCGGGGGCGTTTGGGACCAGACGATCCTTGACGAAAGCGGGCAGGGTGACGCCGGTCACCCCCGACAGGAAAGACCGCGTGGTCGCATGCCGAGGCGCGGTGAAGATATCGTAGGTCTCGCCATGTTCGACGATGCGGCCCCCGTCGATCACGGCGACGTGGCTGGCGATGTCACGGACCACGGCCATCTCGTGGGTGATCAGCAGGATGGTCAGCCCCAGGTCGCGGTTGATGTCCTTGAGCAGCGATAGCACCGTTTGCGTCGTTTCAGGGTCCAGCGCGGATGTCGCCTCGTCCGACAGCAGAACTTTGGGGCCGGTGGCCAGTGCCCGCGCGATCCCGACGCGTTGCTTTTGTCCGCCCGACAGCTCTGCCGGATAGCGTGTGGCGTGCGCGCTTAGTCCGACCCGTTCGATCAGGTCGGCCACGCGGGGTTTGATTTGCGATGACGGCACACCGGCGATTTCCAGCGGCAAGGCGATGTTGCCCGCCACGCTGCGCGAGGCCAGCAGGTTAAAGTGCTGAAAGATCATCCCCACATCGCGGCGGATCGCACGCAGCTTGGACCCTTTCGCAGCCCCCACATTCTGCCCGCCCACCAGAACCGAACCCGCCGTAGGCCGCTCGATCCCGTTGACCATGCGCAGCAGCGTCGATTTGCCAGCCCCCGACCGTCCGATGATGCCGGTGATCGACCCTGGCGCCATCGCCAAAGAGACGCCTTCAAGCGCCGTGACAGTCGTGCCGCCGGATTTGGAATAGGCTTTGCCCACGTTCTCGAACGTGATCGAAGCGCCGTTGGGTTCTGTCATGATCGGTCCAGCCTGCGGTCGGTTGCGGTGGCGCCCGTAGACAGAAAGGCAGGGGGTATTGCAAGCGCAGTTTTCGCATACCCGCCCTGACTTTACCGATGTGCTGAACGCTAAGTTTTTACAGGTCCAGCACCAGATGCCCCCCCGCTGCCGCCGCGCGCGACTGGCAGGTGATCAACGTGGTTTCACGCTGCGCCTGTGACAGCACATAATCGCGGTGATCGGCGTCACCCTCGACCAGCCCGCAAGCGCAAACCCCGCAGATCCCGTCGGCGCATTTCACATCCACGGGCACGCCTGCCTCTGTCAGCATATCAGACAGGCTGCGGTCGGCGGGGACGTGGATGTCTTTGCCGGTCTTGGCCAGATGGACGGTAAAGCTGTGGTTCTCGCGCGGGGGGGCTTCGGGGACGGCGAAATATTCGATGTGACACTGATCCTCGGCAAAGCCCGCGCGGGCGGCGGCGGTCATTGCGGCCTCCATATAGGCGGGGGTGCCGCAGGCGTAGGCGTGACTGCCCGCAGGATGGCCTGACAAGATCGTGTCGAACTCTGCCCGACTGCCCGGATCGCTGACGTGCAGCACGGCATGGGCGGCCCAAGGGGCGGCAGCGATCTCGGCCGCAAAGGCCTGATCAGCGGCGGTGCGGGCAGAATAATGCAGCGCGAAGTCGCGGCCCAACTGATGCAGGCGGTGCGCCATGGCGATCATCGGGGTGATACCGATGCCACCGCCCATCAACACGCTGAAGGGGGCGTCTTCGGTCAGGGGGAAATGGTTGATCGGGCGGGCGGCGAAAATCTTGCGCCCCTGCGTGAAGATACGGTGCATCAGGGCGCTGCCGCCGCGGCCCTGATCCTCGCGCTGGACGGCAATGACATAGCGCGACCGGTCCGAGGGATCGCCGCACATGGAATACTGGCGCAGGTACTCGGGCGCGATCACCACATCCAGATGCGCCCCTGCCTGCCACAGGGGCAGATCTGCCCCGTCGGGATCGCGCAATTCATAGCGCGTGATCCCGTCGCTCAGCACATCCGCGCGGGTGACGGTCAGCGGCAATACCGGACTATCCGCCAAGGGCTTGAGCGCAGGGACCAGCCCTTGCGTGTCTCCGCTTGCGACACGCGCGCGGTGTGTGTCGGCGGGGATCATCGCGCCATAGGCGCGAATGCCGGCCTCGCGGTCCATCGGGTCGGGGTAGGGGTAGGGATGCGGGGCAAGCGGCGCAGGGTAGACGGCCAGCGTCTGGTCTTTCGCGCGCAGCTTCAGGTCTTTTTGCAGACCGCGGGTGTTCACCGGCTTGTCCGTGGGGCGGTAGCCACCGTCGTCCTGCACCTCCAGATCCCACCACCATTTCTTGACGGGGTTGATGTCGCCACGGTCCAGCAGATCGTCGAGCTTGGCCAGCGCTGGCGCGGTGGCGGGCAGTTTCATCGCGGTCCAGCGCCACACGCTGTCGGCCAAGATCCCCTCAAGGTTCCACGGGCAGGTCTTCATGCAGCGCCCGCACATGGCACCGCCCTCGGTCGTGATCCGGTAGGTGGCGCATTTCTGGCTGTCGGATTTCCAGATCTCGTAGCCGTTGAACATCAGCTTCGGCCCCGCCGTGATCGCCCCCGAGGGACATTCCCGCGCGCATTTCTGGCAGCTTTCGCAGAATTTCTGCAGGCCGAAGTCGATCGGCTTGTCATGGGTCATCGGGAGGGTGGTCGTCACCGCGCCCGATTTCAGACGCGGGCCGAGATAGGGGTTGAGGATGACTTCGCCGATGCGGCTGACCTCGCCCAAGCCCGACAGCAGCAGCAGCGGGGGTTGCAGCACATCGCCATCCATCACCGTATGCGCCTTGGCCGGATATCCCAGATCGCGGATCAACCGCGCCAGTACGCCGCCCACAAGGCTGAACCGCAGATAGGCGCGCATGGATTGCGCCACGCTGATCCAGTCATCGCCCGAAGCCCCCTCCATCGTGTCGAAACCCTGATCAATAACGAGGCTGATCGCCTGATCATGGGGCGGGTCGATCGCGGTGCCGGTGGCGTCATGGCTGTACCACGCCCAATCGGGGCATCGGCTGACCCCCACGGCATCGGCCCCAAGGAAATAGGCAACCGCCTTGACCATCTCTGCGGCCTGTTGCGGGGCGAGGACGGTTTGCGTCTCGGCAGCTTGTCCGTCTTGCAGCAGGCCAAAGGCCCCAAGCGCGCGCCGCTGCGCCATCGAGGTCGGCGTCTTGCGGATGTAGCGCCCGCCGGTGGCCCCGTCCTGCAGCTTTTTGCCCATGTCCCCAAACAGCGCACGGCTGAACATATCGGTGCGTTTGGGTAGGCGCGGGATGCGCGGTTCGTCCATATAGGTCGTGGGGCTGTCCACGCGTTTAAGCTTTTCGAAAGGCTGCGCGCCATCGACAAAGCGTCGCGTTGCATAGGCGGGCGCTGTGCGGGGCAGGGCAGCGGCGGCCAGAGGGCGGTCACAGGCCAGATCCATCGCCATGGTGACGGCGGCCAGCGAAAAGCGCGTGCCGACGAAAGGGGCGGTCAGCTGACCGTCTTGGGGCAGCGCCAGCCCCGCCGCGACCGCCAGCTTGTTCAGGTCCACATCGCTTGCCGTCATGGTATGCCCGCGCGCCGGACGCCCCAGCAGGCGGATGTAATTCGACAATACCGCCGCCGATTCCGCGGCCAGTAGGGACGACCGGTGATCCTCCATCCCTGCGATCCATGTCGCACCGGGTTCATCCTGCTCGACCGCGCGGGGATGCGCAAAAAGCAGCACCAGCGCATGGGTATGGCCTGCGATATCCGTCTCGGGCGCGGTGACGGAGTCGCGCAGGTCGGCCATAATCGCATCCACACCAGAGGCGAGCGTTTTGACCTGACGCGTCTGCAAATCCTGCGCCAGCCGCGCCACATCCGCGTTGCGCAGGGGCTGTGCCAGATGGTGGTCGGGGGCTAGCTTGCAAATCCCCACCATCGTCGCATCGTTGAAATGGGCAAAGGCCTTGAGATGCTGCGCCCGCTCGGTCAGATCGGCGGGGATCTCGGCCAAGGCCTTGTTCACCAGACCCTCGCGGATCGCATCCAGCATGGCGCGGTGATCCCGCGTCGCTTGCGCCAGCGGACGCGCGTCGCCCGTCACCCCCAAGGGGGTGAAGGCCGGCACCGGCCCTGCAACACCCTCCGCCCGCCGCAGCTTTTCAGTCGGGTAGGCACCCATATGGATGGGGCGGTTTTTGCGGGAACGCAGCCGTGGGGTCATGGATATTGCCTCTTAGTTCGGCGCTATAGTTGTCCTAGATCAACTATTTTGCAAGCAAACAGTAGCGGTGCGGCAAAAATGAAGTATTTATGCCTTATGACCGGACCCGAGAACACCTCTGCCCCTGCCTCCTATCGTCTGCACGACAGGCTGGGCTTTCGCGTGTCGCGGCTGGCCGCGATTATGCGTGCCAGTCTGGACGCAGAGCTTTCGCAGCTTGGGCTGACACGGTTAGAATGGTGCGTCTTGGCCAGTATCGCGCTGGAAGGCATCACCGCGCCCTCCGGTATCGCCGAGAATATCGGCATCACCCGCCCCACGGCGTCGCGGACGTTCAAGCAGATGCGCGACAAAGGTTGGCTGGTGCAGAACCTGACAGAAGGCGACGGGCGCGCCCGTGCGATCACGCTGACCGAGGCGGGGCAAGACCTGTTGGCGCGGGCGCGGGTGCTGGTCGACGCGCATCAGGCGCGGTTTCTGGACAAGCTCGACCCCCAAGCGGCGGCGCATTTCCTATCCGCGCTGGATACGCTGCTTGAAGGGGTTCACGACCGGTTCGACGATCCGTAGGGTGTTTCAGGTCACCACGGGAAAGACGTTCGACTGCTTCAGCACGCCATAGGCAAAGCTGGAATCAATCGACGCGATGCCGGGGATGTTGTGCAGCTTGTGGCGCACGAATTCCTCGTAGCTTTTCAGATCCTCGACCAGCACGCGCAGCAGATAATCCTCGCTGCCGGTGATAACATAGCAATCGAGGATCTGTTCGGTCTCGTGCACCTTCTTCTCGAACAGTTTTACCACGTCGCCCGTGTGGCTGCTTAGCCGGATGCGCACCAGCGCGGTCACGGGCAGCCCGTAGGCGCGCTCATCCACAATCGCGGTATAGCCCTTGATCACGCCCTTTTCCTCAAGCGCGCGGGTGCGCCGCAAACAGGGTGAGGGCGACAGATTCACCTGAGCTGCCAGATCCTGATTGGTCAGACGCCCGTTACGCTGCAGCGCTTTGATGATCTCGCGATCTTTACTGTCCATCTTGGCCCTCTAAGGGCAGGATATGCCCCAAATTCATAATATCGCGCAATCATTAGCAAGCATCTGCCCGTGGATACAGCGTAAAACAGCGCAAATACAACGCGCAGGACGAATATGCTCAGCTCCCCCTCACTGCCCGCCGCGCATGGACTTGGTCCGCGGCAGATCCCCCTTCGGCCCTTGGTTGGCTATCTCGCGATTGCGGTGACCGTGTTGGTCTGGGCGGGGTTCGCGCTGTCCACCCGTGCCGCCAGTGGGGCGCAGTTGACGTTTGGCGATGTGGCGCTGATCCGGTCGGGTATTCCGGCGCTGTTCTTTTTACCCTTCCTGCCAAAACGTATCGCCGTGTTAAGGCAGTTGCCCGCGCGGCGCTGGTTGATGATCGCGGCGGGGGCGGGGCTGCCGTTCTTCTGGCTCGCGGCTATGGGCGGTGCGCAGACCTCGGCCACGCATGTGGGGGCGTTGATTGCCGGGACGACACCGGTGTCGGTGGCGGTTCTGACGTGGGTGATCTATCGCCAGCGCCCCGCGGTGATGCTGCCGCTGGGGATCATCCTTGTGGGGGTGGCGGCGCTGATCGGGGCCTCGGGCAATTTGGCCGCAGGCAGTTTGACCGGCGTGGCGCTGCTGCTATCGGCCAGCCTGTTCTGGGGGTGCTATACGCTGGGGCTGCGGGGCAGCGGGTTGGACCCGATCGGCTGCGCGCTGGTGCTGGCACTGCCATCCACGCTGGTGCTGCTGCCGCTGCTCGCCACGGGGGTGTTGCCCAGCAATCTGACGCAGGTGCGACTGGCCGAGGCGATGCCGTTCATCCTTGCCCAAGGGGTCGGCGTCGGCCTTGTCTCGAGCCTGACCTATGCCATCGCCATCGCCCGCCTTGGGGTCGCGAAATGTGCCGCGATCGGGTCGCTCGCCCCTGCGATTGCGGCGGTGCTTGCCGTGCCGCTGCTGCACGAGGCCCTGACGCCTGGCACGATTTTGGCCGTTCTCATCATTTGCGCCGGCGTCATGCTGGCCAACCGCCCCAAGGAGTAACCCCGATGCTCGACGCGCTTGCCGCCCTTCCCGAAGACCCGATCTGGGGTCTGACCTCTGCCTTTCGCGCCGATCCGCGCAGCCACAAGATCGACATGGTCATCGGCGTCTACCGCGATGACCACGGGGCCACGCCGAATATGAAGGCGGTGCGCATGGCCGAGCGCGCCTTGGCGCAGGACAGTGCGCCGAAAACCTACCGCGCTTTGGCGGGCAATGCGGTGTTCAACGCAGGTATGGCGCGGCTGGTCTTGGGCGATGCGCCCGCGCGGATCGCGCGCAGCCATGTGATCCAGACGGTCGGCGGGACAGGGGCTTTGCGTGTGCTGGGGGATATGCTGGCCAGCCTGCGCCCCGACACCACGGTCTGGAGCACGGACCCCGGCTATGTGAACCACCGTCCGATATTCGAGGGGGCCGGGCTGACGCTGCAGCTGTATCGCTGGCAGGCCAAGGGTGACGCGCTGGATCTTGACCGCGTGCTCGCGGATCTGGCGGCGGCGAAGCCGGGGGATGTGGTGCTGCTGCACGGCTGCTGCCACAACCCCACGGGCATCGATCCCGATGCGGATATGTGGCATGCGCTGGCCCGATTTTGCGCGGCGCGAGGGCTGATCCCGTTGATCGACATTGCCTATCAGGGCTTTGGCCGCGGGCTTGACGCAGATGCGGCGGGGCTGCGGGTGATGGTCGATGCGGTGCCCGTGGCGATGGTTGCGGCAAGCGGGTCCAAGAACATGGGTCTGTATTGCGAACGTATCGGGGCGGCGATGGTGCTGGGGCCGGATGCGGCGTCCATCGCCCATGTGGGCCGCCACCTAGAGACATTGACCCGCGCGAATTATTCGATGCCCCCCGAACATGGTGCCGCTGTCGCCTGCCACGTCTTTGACACCCGCACCATCTGGGAGGAAGAGCTCAACAGTATGCGCGCCCGTGTCCAATCGCTGCGGCAGCAGTTGGCGGATGCGCTGGCCGCGATTGATGCGGCCCCCGCATTTCAAGCGTTGCGGCACCATCAGGGAATGTTTTCCCTGCTGCCACTTGCGCCCGACCAGATGGAGAGCTTGCGCCGTGACCACGCGATCTATGGCACGGCCACCGGTCGGATCAATATCGCCGGTCTGCGCAGCACGCAGATCGAACAGGTCGCGGCGGCGCTTCGGGATGTGTCACAGGCGTGAAACTGGCCCGCCCCTTGGGCCAGCGTCTGTAGGCCTTAGCGCGGAGCGGCGTCGAGCATCCCCAGACGCGGCTCTGTCAGCGAGGTCACGGCAATGCGCCCGTCGGGCAGGGTCACGGCACCCGTGGTCAACGCATAGTCCCCTGCCGGATCCTGAAGCGTTTCCAGCACTTTGCCCGAGGCATCCATTCGCAGGACAAAGCCATAGCGCAGCGGCGCGGGTTTCATCGCGTCGGGCAGGCGCATGATCACGCGGCGCAGGAAGGGGCTGTTTGCCAGTTGATCCATGACGGGGTTGCGCGGGCTGACGAGACCGACCCAGAATGTGCCATCGGGGGCGTTGTTGATATTGTCGGGAAATCCCGGCAGGTTCTCTAGCACCACCGTGCCTGCGCTGCCGTCCATGGGGAAGCGCCAGACGCGGTAGTTGCCGGTTTCGACCACAAATACCGCGCTGTTCGCGTCATCCACCGCCACCCCGTTGGCAAAGTTCAGACCATCGGCAAAGACAGTCGTTTCGCCCGATGCGGGGTCGTATTTCAGGATGCGCCCGTTCGACGAATGCTCCACCAGATCCAACACCGACGCCGCCAGCGTGCCGCCGTTATCCTGCGCACCAAAGCGGGTCGAGGCATCCGAGAAATAGACGCTCCCATCGGCGGCGATATCCACATCATCGGCGTAAAGGATCGGGCTGCCGTCCTTGGTCGTCTCGGCCAGCAGGGTTACCTTGCCGCCGCGGTCCACCGACAGCAGGCCACGATAGGCGTCGGCGACGTAAAGCGTGCCGCTGTCGTCAAATTCGATCCCAAGGGGGCGGCCCTCGGTCTGCGCAAAGACGGTGATGGCCCCGTTCTCTTCGATCCGCAGGATTTCACCATCGTGGGTGGCGACATGTACCAGCCCGTCCGGGCCGATATCGGCATCCTCCGGCCCGCTGCGCCCCTCAAGCTCGACGATCTTCAACGCGGTCAAACGGTCGTTGACCGCGAAATCACCGGTGTAGCCCTGATCGGGCGGGGCCTCCCACGCGACGGGGGCGACGGATACGGGCCAGAACGCGAGGTAGGCAAGCAAGGCCAGCAGGGCGATGCCCAGTAGTGTAAATAGTTTTTTCATCGGTGATCTCCTCCCCAGGGTTCGCGCCGAAGTAGTGGCGTACAGCGTAGGGTTGCCGATCCCTCTGGCAGGTGCAAGAGGCTACGCCGCGCGATTTATGTCAGCCGCTTTGGCCCGTGCGCGGTCGTGTACCCCCTCGCAATAGCGGTCATCGCGAGGGGGTTTTGCTTAGCTCTCTACCTGAAACGTCAGCCCGGCATTGGCTGTGAGCCGGTCAATGATCGCACCACCAAAGGCAGGGGCCGCTGTCAGCACGCCGCCGGGGGTGTCGGCGGCTTCCTCGATCAGACAAAGCGCCGCTTCGGTCAGCATTTTGGAGGTGGAGCCATAGCCCGGATCGCGGTCGCCCTTGACGCCAACGGTCAGCCGCTCTTTGTCAGCGGAGGTGCCGGTGAACATCAGGTCATAGCTGCCGTTGTCGCGTTCTTCTTTCGACGGGCCTTCGCCGGGTTTGATATCATCGTCGCCCATAGGGTTGGATTTGGCGATGCTCTTGGCGATCGCCTCGCCTTTTTCGCCCTTGCCGGTGAACATCATCTCTTCATAGGTGAAATCCGTACCGTAGGGGTGGCCCATCAGCATATTGGAACGATGCACGTTCTTGGTATTGATCGACGCCATCACGAAGGGGGCGACCCAGATGCCGAAATCGGGGTCTTCGTAGGGCTTGTTGCCGTAAGGCTGCGCCGGCCCCTCAAACCCCGGTGTCAGCGCGAAGGACGAGACCAGACGTTTCATGACATCGGGATCCCCCATGGCCAGCTTCATCGTCTCTTTGCCCGACGCCGCCGTCCCGCCAGAAAACGTGCCCTTCATCCCACGCACGCGTCCTTTGACGTCTTTCAGCGGCGCGCCAAAGCGTTTTTGTGCCTCTTGCTGCAGGAAATAGACGCCCATATCGAAGGGGATGCTGTCAAAGCCGCAGGAGTGTACGATCCGGGCCCCGCTGGCCTTGGCGGCGTCGTTGTACTTTTCGATCATGTCCCACATGAAGGGCGGCTCGCCCGACAGATCGACGTAATCGGTGCCCGCCTTGACACAGGCCGCGACCAGCGGCTCGCCATACAGTAGATAGGGGCCGACCGTGGTGATGATAACCCGCGCCCGCGCGACCATCGCGTCAAGCGAGGCAGGGTCAGAGGCATCGGCCTCGATCAGGGGGGTGTCGGCGGGCAGGCCCATCTCGTCGCGCACCTGCGCCAGCTTGGACGCGCTGCGCCCTGCCATCGCCCAGGGTCGGTCCGGATAGGTCGCGTGGATGTATTCCGCGACCAGCCGCCCCGTAAACCCAGTCGCGCCGTAGATGATGATATCGAATTCAGCCATGTGCCGTTCCTCCCCGATTGGTTGCATGTCTTTGCGCCGACTATGGGACAGCGCAGACGGTATTGACCATTACCGAGTTTCAGAACGCTGCGTCGGGGGGCAAAAGAAACGGGCCGCAGCAGATGCTACGGCCCGTCTCGAATTCAGGTAGGATGCGTCCGGATCACTCTGCCGGGAGCTTCCATGCGTCGCGGTCGATATCCAGATCGGCATAATCGTCCGGGTTCAGCACGGGGCGCTCGACGCCTGCCTTTAGCTGACGACGGAAGTCGCGCAGCAGGCGCATGGCCACGGGGAAGAGCATCATGATCGCCAGCAAGTTGACCAACGCCAGAATACCCATCATCGGATCCGAGAAGAAGAACACCGCAGTCGCCGCCGGTGCTGTCGCACCCAGGAAGACAATCGCGATGATCGCGATCCGCAGGCCGAGGATGCCCAAGGGGCTCTTGGTCAGTACCGTCATCGCGTTTTCACCCAGATAATAGTTGTAGATGATCGACGAGAACGAGAACAGCAGGATCGCGCCGCTCAGGAAATACTGCACCCATGTGCCCAGATGCGACACCATGCTTTGCTGTGTCAGCGCCACGCCGTCGATGCCTTCGGCACCGGGGACATAGACATCGCCCAGCAGGATCACGAAAGCCGTGCACGAGCAGATGATGATCGTGTCGATAAAGACCGAAAACGACTGCGTGATGCCCTGGCTGATGGGGTGACGTACCTCGGCGGTGGCCGCGACGTTCGGGGCAGAGCCCAGACCCGCCTCGTTCGAGAACAGACCGCGCCGCAGGCCTTGCGCAACCGCAGCACCCATACCGCCACCAACGGCTTCTTGCAGGCCGAAGGCATTGGTCACGATGTCATAGATCACGCCGGGCAGGCTGGTGATGTTGAGCAGGATCACGATCAGCGCCATTGCCAGATAGCCGATGGCCATGATCGGCACGACAACGTCCGACACTTTGGCAATACGGTGGATGCCGCCAAAGATGATAAAGCCCGAGATGGCCGCCAGCGCGATACCGGTCCACAGACGGTCAATGCCAAAGCTGTCCTGCATCGACCCCGCAACCGTATTGCCCTGGAACGCGTTGAAGCCCAGACCGAAGGCCGCAATCAGGCAGATCGCATAGATCACTGCCAGCCAGCGGTATTCCTTGCCCAACCCGTGGATGATGGCCGCTGCCGGACCGCCGCGGTAGCTGTGCTCTCCGACTTTGCGCTTGAAGAGCTGTGCCAGTGAACATTCGACAAGGCTGGTGGCCATACCGACCAACGCGATGGCCCACATCCAGAAGACCGCACCCGGGCCGCCAAGGGTGATCGCAACCGCGACGCCCGCGATGTTGCCGCCACCGACACGTCCACCGACCGACACCAGCAAGGCTTCGCGTGCTGAAATCTGATTGGAATCATCCGCGTTGTTCTTGTTCGACAGCACGCGGAACATGCGGCCAAAGTATTCGATCTGCACAAAACCGGTGGCAATGGTGATGAAGATACCGAAAATGACGAGGATCGGGATCAGCGACCATCCCCAGGTGAAGTCTCCGATCCAGCCGAAGAGCGTTTGTAGAAATTCCATATAAATGTCCCTTTGTTTTGCCGCGTTTTACGGTGTTCTTGGCCAAAGCGTAAAGCCGAATGACGCAGCGCGAAGCACGCAGCCCCTGTGCGACGTCTAGTGCGTTGATCCTTATACAGGTTATTTCGCAATTCAACTCTCGCGGGTTAGCCCTTCGCGCGTTATTCGGCCATTTCTCCGCATTGATCCGCAGCCAGATAGGCGTGTTGCGCGTCAAACTCCGCAAAGCGGCTCAGCGCGAGGTGGATTTTGACGAAGGCTGCCTCGGCTGTCATCTGGCCGCCGTCGACCACCCCGCTGTCGCGCAGCGCCTTGCCCGCGGCATAGGTGCCGATCTGCATGCCGCCCTCGGCGCATTGGCTGACGGCCACCACGGGAACGCCCTTGCCTTGCGCTTTGCGCAAGGCCGCACGCAGGGCGGGGCTGTCGGGAACCGTGCCCGCGCCAAAGCAGCGCAGAACGATCCCGTCGCAGGTGGTCGCCGCATGATCCAGCAGGGCGGCGCTGAAACCGGGGGTGACGGTCAGAAGGGCAACCTCGTGGGGGCGCAGGGGGCTGAGCTGCGGGTCGGGTGCGGTGACTCGCGGTGCTCTGTCGGTTGGCGCGGCGGTAAAGGCGTCCAGCGCCTGCGAATGGGCCTTGCGCACCCGCCCGCCATGCAGCCGTTTGCCGCCGAATTGCACCCAGACCCCCGCCGGTGCGGTACGCGCTGCGGCAAGCGCATCGATCAGATTGGCCGTGCCGTCCGTGTCAGCCACAGTCAGCGGTCGCATCGCGCCGGTCACGATCACAGGCTGCGCCAGACCGGGCAGCGCAAGGCACAGGGCTGCGGCCGTATAGGCCAGCGTATCCGTCCCGTGGGTCACGACGAAGCCGTCAAAGCGGCCCCGATGGTGATGGATGGTCTGCGCGATGCGCGCCCAATCCTGCGCCGTGGCGAGCGCGGAATCGATCAGCGGATCAAGGCGCAGCACCTCGACCTCTCCGGCGATCTTGCCGCTGGCCCCCAGCGCTGCGACCGCATCTTCGACCACCCCATCACGAGGGGCAAAACCGTCAGGGGTCTGGGCCATGCCGATCGTGCCGCCCGTGTGGATCAAGAGTATCGCCATGCTGCGCCCTTTGTGTTGATTGCCGCCCAATATGCCCCGTCCGGAGCCCTGCTAAAACTGCCGCAGGCGGACCAGAAGCGCCCGTCGCTGTCAAGCCTGCTGACCGCCGGCGCATTGGGCCAAACCCGCCATGACGTGACATCCGGCTTGACGGGCAGGGTGCGGCGGCGCGTATATACGCCCGACACGACCGGAAGGCCCCCTGATGCGCACACCGACCCGCCGCCACTTTATCGCCCTCGCCAGTGCGGGTGCCGTTGCCGGATGTGGCGGGCAGGGCGGGTTCTCTGTCGTTGATCCGGACCACGCCAGCGCAGGTGCAAGGGCGGATGTGGGCGCGGGCGTGCAACAGCTGCTCGTTGCGACCACACGCACCGCCGATCCCGCGCCGATCGCCTATGGGGCGGGGCGGGCCAAAACGCTGGATTTCGCGCGGCTTGCCATCTCGATCCCGCCGAACCACGAGGTCGGGCAGATCGAACGCAGCCGCGGATCGCGGGCCGACCCCGCACGCCATTTCGCCCTCACCGGGGCAGAGACCTTGCCGGATCTAGAGGCGCTGGTCACTGCCGCCCGCGCCACGTCGACACCGGGGCAAGAGGCGGTGGTCTTTGTGCATGGCTATAACAACGGTTTTGCCAAAGCCGCATACCGTCATGCGCAGGTGGCGTGGGACTATGAATTGAAGGGGCCGCAGATCCACTTTTCGTGGTCGTCAGCGGCGAACCCGTTCGAATATACCTATGACCGCGACAGCGTGCTGATCGCCCGCGATGCGCTGGCGACTTTGCTGCGGCGCCTGCTGCGCGAGGACGGGCTGCGCGTATCGCTGGTCGGGCATTCGATGGGCGGGCTGCTGATTATGGAGACATTGCGCCAGATCGCGCTGAGCGGGGACCGCGCCCTGCTGGATCGTTTGTCTGCGACGACGCTGATCTCGCCCGATATCGATATGGATCTGTTCCGCGCGCAGGCCCATGCGCTTGGCCATTTGCCGCAGCCCTTTACCGTGGCGATCGCGCAGAACGACCGGTTGCTGCGCCTGTCGTCGGGCTTGTCAGGGGGGGCTGCCCGTCTGGGATCGGTAGAGGATCTGGACCAGCTTGAAGGGCTTGGCGTCTTCGTGGTGGATATGACGGGCATTGCCGACACGGGCAGCAATCACTTCCTGCCGGGCACCTCGGCCTCTGCCATTGCGCTGATAAAGGGGTTGCGAGACGCCGATGCGCTGGCCCCGCAATCCCTGTCGGTCGGACCGGTAAGCATCAAGCTCGGCGGGTAGCCTCGTCGCCGTCCAGGCCCGCTGCTGAAATGGCCGCCCGAAGCGCTGTGCTAAAGCGCGCCATCATCGTGGCGTCCTGTGACAAGCTGCGGCGCAGGGATCGGGGCAGTTCCAACTGCACGCCCGCGCCGCTGCGGGTGCGGTTGCAGATGTTGCTGGGGTGTACGCCGGGCAGGGCCGTATTCAGCGCGGCCCCGAAGCCCGCCGCGCGCAATGCGTCGCCGACAGCATCCCGCAGGGTTTCGTCACGCCCGCCCAGCCAGACCGTGTCGGAGCCATCATCCTTGCGCCCGTGAATGGCGATCGACGTGTCCGCCCCAGCCACCAGTGCCAGCGCCCGAGGTTCATCAAACCGATGCGAGGTGATGTGGTAATCGCCATGCGCCCCGGCGCGCAGCGCCTCGAACAGATAGAACGACAGATCATCTCCGGCGACAGCCCGTGCGATGCTTGCCGTTTCCGGTTCGATCGTCCCGCCGTGGGGCGCAAGGATCGCGACGCGCGTGCCGCGATCCTGCACGGTGGTACGGTAGTCCTTGCCGTGATCATGCGCCGCGGCGAGCGTGGCGAAATCGGGGTAGCGGTCGGCCATAGTCTATACGTCCAGCTTGGTGATCGTTTTGCTGATCTTGCCGTCGACGCGACGCAGGCTCACCATCTCTCCGAAGCGGATGTGTAGCCAGTCTGACCCATCCTCGGTCAACGGTTCCGACGCGAAAATGGCTGAGGTCGCTTTGCCCTCGGGGCTGGCATCGACCTTGTAGCTGTCGGCGTAGTCCTCGAAATTCTCGCCCATCAACAGGTACATCGGTTCAAGCAGCATCGACAGGGCGTAGTCATCGGTGCCGGGGCCGGCTTTGCGCAGCTCTTTCCAGTCGCCTTCAGGCGCGGTTTCGCCTTTGTGGCCGGCCCCATAGTTCACGCCAATGATCCGATCGGTGGACACCAGCGCGATTTTCAGCTTGGTCAGGGCGACCAGGTCCAGTTTGCGCATCGCCTGCAATACGGCATCAAGAAGCTTCTCGAACGCCGTCTGCACGTCGTCATCGCTATCGCCTTTCAGCAGGGACAGCAGCAGCACGTAGAAGAATTCCGTGTCTGTCGTGCCTTTCATCTGCCGCAGGAAATCGTCTTTGCACAGGGGCAGCAATTCGCGCTGCAGCAGCCGCCAATGGGGCAGGGCTCCGTTTTGCGCGATGATCCACGGGGTGCCCTTGAACGAGAACGGGTGGCAGTTCTCGTCCGCCAGCACGTTGCGGGCATCATAGGCCGCAGCGCGGACATGGGCGAGCATGGTGCTGGCCTGCAAGCTGGGGATGATGCCGGGGGCGTTGTCATCGTGGAACGCGGCCATGGGGCGGTGATACAGCAGCGGTTCCTCGGGCTTCAGCAGATGCGCGCTCCATAATCCGAAGCCCCAACCGGCCAGCTGCAGGTTCGGGTGCAGCTCGGGGTCAAGGCTTTGGTTGATCAGACTGTTTTCCGGCTTGATCAGCAGGCTTTCAAGCGGGATTTCAGGCCCGATATAGGCGAGAACGCGGCACATAGCTTTCCTATCACATCAAGGGTCGATCACGGGCACCACCAAGCGGCGGCATCTCGTATCATTCTGTCAGCTCAGGTAGGGCGGCGCGGGTCAAAGGCCAGATCAGCGGATCAGAGGGGGCGGACACCTGCGCATGTGGCAGGGCCGTCCGACATATGCAAACGGTCGCGGGTCAGCGTGTTGCGCTCACAGCGTGATAGGTGCTGTTTTGCGGCATCCGTATCGCCACTGAACCGCTGCAAGGCGCGATGCCACGCCCGCAGGGCAGAGCGTGCGGACCAAGGCAATGCCGCTTGGGCCAGCCAGCCGCGCAGTTCCGGCGGCAAGCGGTCATAGGCGGCCATCGGGTCCTGCGTGCGGCAGCGTGCGGCAAGGCTGCTGCGGCAGTTGGGCTGGCGAAGGGTGGTTTTCGGCATGGTACTTTTTTCGCTGGAAGCAAGGGTGCGCCGCCACCGTTAAGGTAGGCAGCGGCGCAGGATGTCAGTGCGTCTGCATCTCGTCAGAGATGTCAGCGGGGCTGAGGGCCGCGGGGTAATATGTCGGCCAGTTGGTGACTTCCTTCAGCAGGGCCGCGCGATCATCCCCCCAATAAAGGTGATAGTGATCCGCCTTGGCGGGCGCGATCTTGTGGTCGCTGAACTGGAAGAACATCGGGGCCTCGGCGTCACCGCTGATCTTTTCAAAGATATAGCGCACACCGCGATTGCCCTTTTCATAGGTCAACACCTCGAAGCCGTCGCTTTCATACCGCCCCTGCACTGATGTCTCGCCCGTGTAGAAGGTTGCGGTATCGCCCGAGAATACGATCCGGTCGACATCGGTGGCATAGCCGGTGGTGTAATAGGCTTTGTATTCCTCGGCGGTTTTGTCACCCTTGGCCGCCTTATGCGCCATCACCGCGTCCAGATCACCGCTTTGCAACAGCGGGTAGACGGACTGCCAGTCGCCCTCCCAATCGGCCAGCGGGCGCGGTTTGATCTGCGCATCGTCGAAATAGCCTTTGTAGATGTCGTCGTCGCCGTGGTCGTGTTTGTGATCATGATCATGATCATGATCATGGTCGTGGGCTTCGTGGTCATGCGCTTTGTCTTTGGCGTGATCCGCAAGGGCGGGCAGGGCTGTGGCGGCAAGAGAGGTCGCGGCCAGAGCGGACAGAAATGCGGTGTGGATGCGGGTCATCATGGGCTCCATTCAGGATCGGTAGGGAAATGATTAGTTATGTTATAACGTAACTATTTCCCTAAAGGCAATCTGCGCGGAAAACAATGATCAGAATTCTTGATTAAATCAGTCAAGGCAGTAAGGTCGGGACACGATTGCCGGTAGGGAACTTGAAAAAGGACCGCGCAGTCGCTCTGGGAGGAGAACAAAATGAAGACTAATAATACTATTAATCGACGTTCGTTTTTGACCAAATCGGCCGTCGCTGGCGGGGCTGCGGCTGGCAGCATGCTGGCGGCTCCGGCGGTTCTGGCGCAAGCGCCATTGGTTATCAAAATGCAAACGTCATGGAATGACGCCAACATCTGGCAGGACTTCGCACGCGACTATGCCACCCGCGTCGAAGAAATGTCGGGCGGGCGCGTCAAGGTCGATGTGCTGCCTGCGGGCGCGGTTGTTGCGGCGTTCCAGGTGCTGGACGCTGTGAATGACGGCTTGATCGATGCCGCGCATTCGGTGCCTGTCTATTGGTACGGCAAGAACAAGGCCGCGTCGCTGTTCGGCACAGGTCCGGTTTTCGGCGGCTCCGCAACGACCATGCTGTCGTGGTTCTACGAAGGCGGCGGCCAAGAGCTGTATAACGAGCTGACACAGGACATCATGGGCCTCGATGTGGTCGGCTATATGGGCTTTCCGATGTTTGCGCAGCCCTTTGGCTGGTTCAAGGAAGAGGTAAATTCGGTCGAGGATCTGCAAGGGTTCAAATATCGCACCGTGGGTCTGGCGGCCGATCTGATGGCCAAACTCGGCATGTCCGTCGCTCAGCTGCCGGGCGGCGAAATCGTGCCCGCGATGGAGCGTGGCGTGATCGACGCTTTCGAGTTCAACAACCCCTCGTCGGACAAGGACTTTGGCGCGCAGGACGTGGCCAAGAACTACTATCTGTCGTCCTATCACCAGGCGTCCGAAAGCTTCGAGTTCCTGTTCTCGCGGACCTTCCTTGAAGATCTGGACCCGGACCTGCAGGCGATCCTGAAATATGCTGTCGAAGCGGCCTCTACCGCGAACACAGCCAAGGCGATGAACCGCTATTCCGCGGATCTTCAGTTCTTGCAGGATGAAGCAGGGGTTACCGTGCGTCGCACCTCGAAAGAGATTCTGGACGCACAGCTGAAGGCATGGGACGAACTGATCCCCGAGCTGGAAGCTGATCCGTTCATGAAAAAGACCCTCGACAGCCAGCGCGAGTGGGTCAGCCGTGTGTCGTATTACGAGCTGATGAACTCGCCCGACTACGGTCTGGCCTACGAGCATTACTTCCCTGGCAAGATCAAGCTCTGATCCCGCTGACAGGTAAAGTACAGAACCCCGGCACCTTTGTGTGCCGGGGTTTCAGACGAGGCATGGGGACATCATGATTTCATTTATACGGTTCGCCGACAGCCTGTCGGCATGGTTTGGCAAGTCATTCGCGTGGCTTATCCTGCTGATGTCCATCGGCACGGGCTACGAGGTGTTCGTACGCTATGTGCTTAACAGCCCGACGGCCTGGGCGCTGGACGTTTCCTTTATCATGTACGGCACGCTGTTCATGATGGGCGGGGCCTATACGCTGTCGCGTGGCGGGCATGTGCGGGGCGATTTCCTGTACCGGCTGCTGCAACCCAAGACCCAGGGCAAGATCGATATCGTGCTGTATATCGTCTTCTTTTTCCCCGGTGTGCTGGCCCTGATCCTGTCCGGCTGGAAATACGCCGCGCGGTCCTGGCAATACGGAGAGGTCTCCGTCAACAGTCCCGCGGGTGTGCCGATCTACCAGTTCAAAGCGGTGATCGTGGCGGCGGGCATATTGCTGTTTATCCAGGGGATCGCGCAGGTATGCCGCTGCATTATCGCGATCCGGGACAATTACTGGCTTGAAGCGGACGAAGACGTTTTCGAGACCGAAGACCTTTTGATCCAGAAGGCCAACATGGCCGAGAAAGACCATATCACATGACCGATCCGCAAATCGCCCTGATGATGCTTGGGCTGTTCATCATCTTTGTTTTTCTGGGCTTCCCGATCGCCTTTACCCTGATGGCCATGGGCATCGGCTTTGGCTACTATGCCTATTTCGATGCGCGCCGCATGTGGCGCGGTTTTGACCGGCTGGATGAAACCGCCGGACAATGGGAACAATGGTCGAGTTGGATAGAGGGATTCTATAACAACCGAATATTTGACCTCTTCGTGAACCAGACCTTTACCGTGATGTCGAACGAGGTGCTGACGGCTGTGCCCTTGTTCCTGTTCATGGGCTATATCGTCGAACGCTCCAACATCGTGGACCGTTTGTTCACCACGCTGAACATCGCGTCCAAGAATGTCCCCGGATCGATGGGGGTGGCGGCGCTGATCACCTGCGCGCTGTTTGCCACGGCGACAGGGATCGTGGGCGCGGTTGTGACCTTGATGGGCCTGCTGGCGCTGCCGGCGATGTTGAAAGCGCGCTATGACCCGTCCTTTGCGGCGGGCATCATCTGTGCGGGCGGCACCCTGGGCATCCTGATCCCGCCGTCGATCATGCTGATCGTCTATGCGGCGGCGACCAACGTGTCGATCGTGCGCCTCTATGCGGCGGCGCTGCTGCCGGGGCTGACGCTGGTGGGGCTGTATCTGGTCTATATCATCGGGCGGTCTTTGCTGCAGCCATCGTCGGCACCAAAGCCTACGGCGGATGAGGTGCCGGACATGCCGATGGGAAAGCTGGTGATGATGATCATCACCTCTTTCGTGCCACTGGCGTTCCTGATCTTTGCGGTGCTCGGGTCGATCCTTTTCGGTCTCGCCACCCCGACAGAGGCGGCATCTATCGGTGCATTGGGCGGTATCTTCCTTGCCTTCATCTACCGCGCGATGACATGGCAGCGTTTGCGTGAAAGCGTTTATCTCACCGTGCGCACCACGGCGATGGTCTGCTGGCTGTTCGTCGGCTCCTACACCTTCTCTGCCGTGTTCTCCTATCTCGGGGGGGAGCATGTGATCTCGGAGTTCGTGCAATCCATGAATCTGTCGCCGATCCAGTTCCTGATCATGGCGCAGCTGATCATCTTCCTGCTGGGCTGGCCGCTGGAATGGTCCGAGATCATCATCATCTTCGTGCCGATCTTCCTGCCGCTGCTCGCGGTCTTCGAGATTGATCCGTTGTTCTTCGGTATCCTCGTGGCGCTGAACCTGCAGACCAGTTTCCTGACCCCGCCGATGGCGATGTCGGCCTATTACCTCAAGGGCATCGCGCCGCCGTCGCTCCTGCTGACGCAGATCTTCAAAGGGGTCATGCCGTTCCTCTTCTGCGTGATCCTGTCGATGGTGCTGATGTATGTCTTCCCGCAGATCGTCTTCTATTTGCCGGATCTGTTTTATGGACGGTAATCGGATGACGGGTCACGGGGTGGACGGCACCCCCAGCGTGACACTACTGCGTGACAGGCTGGCGTCCGGCGCGCTGGATGCGCTGGCGCTGGTCGACAGCTATATCAAACGGATCGAGGCGCGCGAGCCGCAGGTGGGTGCATGGGCGTGGTTCGATCCCGAATTCGCGCGCGCACAGGCCCGCACGCTGGATGCGCATCGCCGGGCAGGGCGTCCCTTGGGGCGGCTTCACGGGTTGCCGGTCGCGCTGAAAGACGTGATCGACACCCAACGCATCCCCACGGAAAACGGCTGCGTTCATGATGCGGGGCGCGTGCCCCTGCGCGACGCTTTTGTGGTAGAGCGGCTGCGCAAGGAAGGGGCGATCCTGATGGGCAAGACGGTCACGACCGAGCTTGCCTTCATGCAGCCCGGCAAGACAGTGAACCCGCATAATCTGGCGCATACGCCCGGCGGATCGTCGCAAGGCTCTGCCGCGGCGGTGGCGGACGGGATGGTGCCGCTTGCCATCGGCACCCAGACCGGCGGGTCGGTGATCCGCCCGGCGTCCTTCTGCGGGGTGACCGGATATAAACCCACCTTCGGCGCGATCCCGCGGCGGGGGGTGCTGACGCAATCGCCCTCGCTTGATACGATCGGGGTCTTTGCCAGCGATCCCGCAGGGGCAGCACTTCTGGCCGAGGTGCTTTTCGGGCAGGATGACGAAGACAGCGCGACCACGCTTTGCGCCGCGCCCGCCTTACATGCGGCGGCGACCTCGGCCCCGCCGCTGCCGCCCGTGTTTGGCTTCATCCGCCCGCCGGGATGGGAGGATGCGGAACCGCAACTGCATGAGGCCTTTGCCGAGCTGCTGGACGCGCTTGGCGATCAGGCGTTCGAGCTTCCGTTGCCCGCGGTGTTCGACACGGCAGCAGACCAGCGCAAGCTGATCAATCTGGCCGAGATGTCCTATCACTACTACCCCTATTGGCACCGGGGCGCGGACAAGCTGGGGTCGATCACCCGCGACGCGATAGAGCAAGGCAACGCCGTGCCTGCCCGCGATTACCTGTCGGCCCGCGACATGCCCAAGGTGCTGAACGCCGCGCTGGACGAGATGTTCACCCGCTGCGATGTGATCCTGTGCCCCTCGGCCCCCGGTCCGGCACCCAAAGGGTTGGAAACCACGGGCGATCCGGTGTTCAACGGGCTGTGGACCTTCTGCGGCACACCCTGCATCAACCTGCCGCTTTTCACCTCGACCGAAGGGCTGCCCATGGGCGTCCAACTGGTCGGCGCTCGCCACAATGACGCGCGGTTGCTGCGCACGGCACAATGGCTGAACGACTGGGCCGCCGGTGCCTCTGCATAAAGGATATCTGATATGAACCGACTTCTCGCACTTGTGGCGTTTGCGACCATCACCACCTTTCTGCTGATACTGGCGGTCAAGGTGCCCAGCCCCGATCTGGTGATCATTGTGGCGATCACGCTGGCGTTTATCGCCTTTGATCTGTTCACCTCCAGTCGCAACAAGAAAGACTAGCCGATGTCCAAACCCGTGATCTGGATCACCCGCACGCTGTCGAATGCCACGCTGGAACGCGCCCGCCGCGACTACGAGGTGATCTGGAATGCCGCCGACACCCCCGGCAGCGCCGAGGATATCATCAGGATGAGCGCATCCGTCGACGGGATCATCCCGTGCCACTCCGAACATTTCAGCGCAGATGTGGTGGCACAGCTCGACCCGCGGCTGAAAATCGTCGCGAACCATTCGGTCGGGGTGGATCATTGCGATCTGGACGCGCTGCGGGGCAAGGGGATCGTCGTGACCAATACGCCCGATGTGCTGTCGGATGCCACGGCAGAGCTGGCGATGATGCTGATGCTGGGGGCTGCGCGCAATGCGGTCGCGGGGGACCGGACTGTGCGGTCCGGCACATGGGATTTCTGGTCGCCGGCCTTTCTGGTGGGCAAACAGCTGACCGGTGCGCGGCTGGGGATCGTGGGGATGGGCGGTGTGGGCCGTGCCTTTGCCCGCAAGGCGCGCGGCTTTGACATGGAGATCCACTATCACAACCGCAGCTGTCTTTCGCCCGAGGATGAAGCGGGCGCGATCTATCACGAGACACTGGAAAGCCTGCTGGCCGTGTCCGACTTCCTGTCGCTCCATTGCCCCGCAACGCCCGAGACGGTCGGGCTGATGAACGCCGACCGTTTGGCGCAGCTGCCCAAAGGGGCAGTGCTGGTCAACACGGCCCGCGGCAATTTGATCGACGAGGCTGCTTTGCTCGACGCTCTGGATGCGGGGCATATCGGGGCGGCGGGGCTGGATTGCTTTGTCACCGAACCGGGGGGCAATCCGGCCTTCGCATCCTATGACAACGTGATGATGATGCCCCATGTGGGCAGCGCCACGGTGCAGACCCGCGATGCGATGGGGTTCAAGGCGCTGGATAATCTTGACGCGTTCTTCCGTGGAGAGTCTCCACCGAACGCGCTCTAGTCTAGAAACGGTCCGAAGAACTCAATGCGGACCTACGTCAAAAAAAATCGTATACGATTTACATGATCGTATTTATTTGTCATGGTGTGTTTCGAAAGGGGCGCATCATGACACTTCGGCAATCGAAATCGGACATTCTATTCGACCGGCTGCGCCATGATATCCTGTCGCTGGATCTGCCACCGGGCATGGCGCTGCGCCTACCGGCCCTGTCGGAACGCTATGCCATCGGCCTGACGCCGCTGCGCGAATGTCTGAACCGGCTGGCGGCTGAACAGCTTGTCGTGCCCGAGCATAACAAGGGCTTTTGCGTCACCCCGTTGACCCGTGCCGATCTTCTGGATCTGGAACGCAGCCGCGATGCCATCGAAGGCGCGATGCTGGCCCATTCCGTCAGCCACGCCGATGACGCGTGGGAGGCAGGGGTGATCGGTGCCTATCACCACCTGTCGCAAACGTCCGTGCCGTCGGTGATCCATAATAACGAGGCCCTGGCCCAATGGACACGGCGGCATCTGGCCTTTCATCAGGCATTGGTGGCGGGGGCGCGCTCTGATTGGATGGCGCGGTTTGCGGGGCAGTTGCAGGACCAGTTGGGGCGCTACCACCGTTTTATTCAGGCGGGCCTGCGCGATCTGACCCAAAGCGCGCCCCCGCTCGCGGCCAAAGCGGCAGAGGTATTCTCTGCCAGTATGGCGCTAGAGCCGCATCGCGCGCTCTATCAGGCAGCACTTGATCATGATCCGGCGGCGGCGCTTGCGGCCTTTCGCCATCACACCGGCCTGAGCATCGCCGCCTTCGAGGAGCTTTCGACGCTGATGCCGGCCCATTCACCCTTTGCAAGAACCCTCGGCCCCCAATCGGAGCACCCCGCATGACCGGCTACAACCCCGCTGACGAAGGGGCGCAAATGTCCTTTGCCAAGGATATGTCCTATACCGATTACCTGTCGCTCGACCCGATCCTCGGGGCGCAGAACTGCAAATCCGACGCCCATGACGAGATGCTGTTCATCATCCAGCATCAGACCTCAGAGCTATGGATGCGCCTGTGCCTGCACGAGCTGTCATCTGCACGCACCCATCTCGCGGCGGGTGATTTTGCGCCTGCGATGAAGATGCTGACCCGTGTGGCGCGCATTTTTGAACAGCTCAACAGCGCGTGGGATGTGCTGCGCACGATGACTCCCAGTGAATACAGCGATTTCCGCGACGACCTTGGCGCGTCCTCGGGGTTTCAGTCGCATCAATACCGGCTGATCGAATTCATCCTCGGCAACCGCAACCGCGCGATGATGAAAGTGCATGAACACCGCCCCGAACTGCACCGCATGCTGACGCAGGAACTGGGTACAAAATCCCTGTACCATGTGGCGCTTGATCTGCTGGCAGAGGCAACGGGGCAAAGCTTTGACCCGCAGGCCTATGCGATGGACACGCCTCATGCGCCGGATGACGCGGTGATGCGGGCATGGGTGCGCGTCTACCAAGACCCGCGCGCCCATTGGCAGCTGTATGAACTGGCCGAAAAGCTCGTCGATCTCGAAGACTACTTCCGCCGCTGGCGTTTCAACCATGTGACCACGGTGGAACGCATCATCGGCTTCAAACGCGGCACGGGCGGCACGTCGGGGGTGAAATACCTGCGCCGGATGCTCGAGGTCGAACTTTTCCCCGAACTCTGGAACGTACGAGGTGCCCTGTGATCCGATTGCCGATGAAAGACCGCTTTTCCCTGCCCGACGGCATGATCTACCTTGATGGAAACTCGCTTGGGCCGCTGCCTGTGGGGACGGCCGAAAAAGTGCAGGATGTGGTGCAGGCGCAATGGGGCGCGCATCTGATTAAGGGCTGGAACCTTGACGGCTGGATGGCGCAGCCCGCACGGGTCGGCAACCGCATTGCCCGCCTGATCGGCGCACCCGAGGGCACGGTCACCATGGGCGACACGCTGTCGGTCAAAGTGTTTCAGGCCCTGTCTGCCGCTCTCAAGATGCGCCTCGACCGGCGGGTGATCCTGTCGGACAGCGGCAACTTCCCGTCGGACCTGTATATGGCCGAGGGGCTGATCCAGCAGTTGGGGCAAGGCTACGAGCTGCGCATTGTCGCCCCCGAGGATGTCGCCAGCGCCATGACAGATGACGTGGCTGTCGCGATGATCACCCAAGTCGACTACCGCACGGGCCGCATGCATGACATGGCGCAAGTGACCGCGGCGGCCCATGGGGCAGGGGCGGTGATGCTGTGGGATCTGGCCCATAGCGCAGGCGCGGTGCCCGTCGATGTGGCGGCCTGCAACGCGGAATTCGCCGTCGGCTGCACCTATAAATACCTCAACGGCGGGCCGGGGGCCCCTGCGTTCATCTATGCACGGCCCGATATCGTCGCGGACATCCAGCCCGCTTTGGCCGGATGGCTGGGCCATGACGCGCCCTTCGCCTTCGAGACCGGATACCGCCCCGCTGCGGGCATCGAACGCATGCGCGTCGGCACGCCCCCCGTGATCCAGATGACCGCGCTGGAACATGCGCTTGGGCTTTGGGACGAGGTGGATATGGCCGAGCTGCGGGAGAGGTCTGTCGCGCTCGGTGAGCTATTCATCGCGCTGGTCGAAGAAAAATGCCCCGAGCTTGTGCTCGCCAGCCCACGGGATGCAAACCAGCGCGGCAGTCAGGTGTCTTTCGCGTCAAAGAACGGGTATGCCGTGATGCAGGCGTTGATCGCACGCGACGTGATCGGTGATTTCCGCGCGCCTGACATCATGCGCTTTGGCTTCACGCCCTTGTACATCGACGAAGGTGACGTGCGCGGCGCGGTCGACATCCTTGCCGACATCCTTGCGACCCGCAGTTGGGACCGGCCCGAGTATCACCAGAAGCGCGACGTGACCTGAAGGGGCAAGCGACATCGGGACACAGCGCGGTGGCGGTGCGTCTTGGTGATGGTGGTCCGCGCGAATGAACGCTATGATCGCGCCATGCTTGATCTTCAGTCGCGCCCGAAATGCAGTGAATGCCCGATCCGCCACCGCGCCGTTTGTGCGCGGTGCGATGATGATGAACTGCTGATGCTGGAGCAAATCAAGACCTATCGGTCGTTCAGGGCGGGTGATCCGATGCTCTGGCGGGGCGACGGGCTGACCTATGTTGCGTCGGTCGTGTCGGGCGTCGCGAGCCTTGGCAAAACGATGGAGGACGGGCGCACCCAGATGGTGGGGCTGCTTTTCCCGTCGGATTTCATCGGCCGTCCGGGCCGCGCGGCGATTGATTTCGATGTGGTCGCCGTTACCGATGTGACGCTGTGCTGCTTCCAGCGCAAACCCTTCGAGGCGCTGATCGAAACCACACCGCATATCGCCCAACGGCTGATGGAGATGGCCCTCGATGAACTGGACGCGGCGCGTGACTGGATGCTCTTGCTCGGGCGCAAAACCGCGCGCGAAAAGATCGCGACCTTCATTGAAATGCTGGCGCGGCGGCAGCAATTGGCCAATGCGGATACCCTTGGGCAAGAGCTGGTCTTGCCTCTCACACGGTACGAGATCGCCAACTATCTGGGGCTCACGCTTGAAACGGTCAGCCGCCAGCTTGGCGCGATGAAGAAAGAGGGTATCCTGAGCTTTGTCGACCGTCGCCGTTTCCGCGTGGCCGATGTGGACGCGCTGCATGCGGCCTCGGGCGATGATTGCGACTAGGGAAATATTCCCTTTGATTTGATCTGTATCAACGACGCAGGGCGCCCCAAGGCATTCCCTGTCTGCACCTTCATAGGAGAGCGCAGCATGTACAAGAATATCCTGATCCCCGTTGTTTTCGAGACCCCCGAGATCACCCAGACCGCTTTTGATGCGGCGCAGGCGCTGGCGGCACCGGACGCCAGATTGACCCTGCTGCACGTGATAGAGGCGGTGCCGGTCTATGTCGCCGAATACATCCCCACCGACATCGTGACCTCCACCCGCGAGGCGGTACAGGCGCGGCTGGATGCGCTGGCGCTAAGCGTGCCGGGGGCCGCGACAGCGATTGCGGACGGGCGCGCCGGGCCACGGGCGACACGTTGGGCCGAGGAAAACGGGACCGACTGTATCGTGATCGCGTCGCATCAGCCCGCGTTGTCTGACATCCTGCTGGGGTCGGTCGCGCAATATGTGGTGCGTCACGCCAAATGCGCGGTGCATGTGGTCAGATAGGTCGGGGCACCGCCAACGCGCTATTGTAGCCCAAGTATGCCGTCGGCGGTGGCAGCGACACGGGCGAATGCGGCGCGGTCTTTACGTGCGATCAGCCATAGGTCGTGAAACCGTCGTTGGGGCAGGGTATGCACCGCCAGCGCGTCGCGGTGCGCGAACCCCTCTACCCCTGATCGCGGCAGGATGGTATAGCCCAGCCCTTGGGCCACGGGCAGGGGGATTTGCCCGATCTGGTTGATAAAACTGCGCAGCCGCAAATGCTCTGCCCCGCGGTAGTCATCAAAGTTGCGCCCGAGAAGATCATCGGCATAGGCATTGCCATCGGGATGCGCGATGAACCCCAAGTCATCAAGCCTCTGCAGGGTCAGATCCGCCGCGTTAAAGGTGGCGGGCAGCACGAGGCAAAGTTCCTCTTGCGACAGGGGCGTAGCCTGAACGCGGGGCATATCGGGCACCGCGGTCACCACGCCCAGATCAAGCGTCCCTGCCAGTATATCCGCCAGTATACGCGCCTGCGGCGCGGCGCTGAGGTGCATCCTGAGCTTCGGGGCCTCCTGCATCCGCGCGATCAGATACGGATACAGCCGTAATGCAAAGCTGCCAGAACACCCTATCCTGACCGTGCCTGACAAGGGATCATCGCGCTGCATCCTTTCGCGCAAGGCGCGCTCCTCTGTCCGGCGGGCACGTCCGATCGACAGCAGCTCTTCTCCGGCGGGGGTGAGGGTAAAGGACTTTCCCTCGCGCAGGATCAACGGCTGGCCGACCTGTTGTTCCAGCTTGCGGATATGCTGCGACACCCCCGGCTGGGTCATGGCCAACCGGTCTGCGGTGCGGGTGAAATGCCCGATGTCACATAGGGTGGTGAAGGTTTCGAGCCATGAGGCGTTTAACACGCGGACCATTCCATAAAGTTATCAATTTAATTCCATATGATAATTTTATGTTTGCGCGCGGTCCACCTAAATCACGGGGGTATCACAGAACAAAGGATAGACCATGACACCGACACCACGCAGTTTCTCTCATATCGGGCTTTCCGTGCCGGATCTGGACCAAGCGGTAAAATTCTACGCCGACGTACTGGGGTTTTACGTCATCATGCAACCGACAGAGGTTGTCGAAGACGGCAGCGATATCGGGCAGATGTGTACCGATGTCTTTGGCGAAGGCTGGGGCCGCCTGCGTATCGCGCATCTTGCCACGGCAGACCGTATCGGGATCGAATTGTTTGAATTTGACGGCAACCACGCGCCCGCAGACCCGCTGAATTTCCGCCAGCACGGCACATTCCATTTCGCCATTCAGGATCCCAACCTCGAAGATCTGCTGGCCAAGATTGTCGCGGCAGGGGGCAAGCAGCGGATGCCGGTGCGCGAATACTTCCCCGACGATAAACCCTATCGCATGGTCTATGTCGAAGACCCCTTTGGCATCGTATTCGAGCTGTACAGCCACAGCTACGAGCTGACCTATTCCGCCGGTGCCTATAGCTAATCTCAAGTCTGTTCTGCGGGCGAGGGCAGGGCTTTCGCCCGCAGTCATAAGGACAAATTATGTCAAATATTGCAGGTCGGCGGGAACCCTCCTGCGCGGGAAGGCGGTTTTGTTGTCATAGCAACATCACGAAAGGTCTTCTCATGTCATACTGGCGGTTTTTTGCAATGATCATCACCTCTACCGTGGTGATGTTCGGCTTAATGTATCTGAACACCTACGCAATCGATCACGTGTTCTTTAGCGAAACCCGCAGCTATATGGCGCTGTATATGGGCGCGGTGATGGCGGTCATCATGTTGGCGTTTATGCTGGGGATGTACAGCAACCGTGGCGTGAATATCGCGATTTTTGCAGGCAGCGCGCTGGTTTTTGCGGTGTCGCTTTTTCTGGTGCGCAGCCAGTCCACGGTCGATGATACGGCGTGGATGCGTGCGATGATCCCGCACCATTCCATTGCGATCCTGACGAGCGAGCGTGCCAATATCTCGGACCCGCGGGTGCGCAAGCTGGCGGACGATATCATCGAAGCGCAACGGCTTGAGATCGACGAGATGAAGGCCCTGATCGCGGATCTTGAAGGCGGGCCGGCAGCAACACCAGAAATCGACGGGAAGTGAGGACGCAATGACGCAACAGCAGACACAACCGGCAAAACTCTACCGTATGGTGATGCCTGACCATACCTGTCCCTACGGTCTGAAATCGAAAGACCTGCTGGAGCGTCAGGGCTTCGAGGTCGAGGATCACCACCTGACAACGCGCGAAGAGACAGACGCGTTCAAGGCGGAGCATGATGTCGAAACGACGCCGCAGAGCTTTATCGGCGGGGAACGGATCGGCGGCTATGACGATCTGCGGGTCTATTTTGGCTTGGACAAACCCAAGGATCAGCAATCTGACACGTCGTACCAGCCGGTGATCGCCATCTTTTCGGTCGCCTTTCTGATGGCGCTTGGCCTGTCGTGGTTTGCCTTCGAAAGCATCTTTACCGTACAGGCGTTCCAGTGGTTTATTTCGATCTCCATGTGTTTCCTCGCCGTGCAGAAATTGCAGGATATCGAGAGTTTCTCGACCATGTTCCTGAACTATGACCTGCTGGCAAAACGCTGGGTGCCCTACGGCAAGGTCTACCCGTTCGGAGAGGCCTTTGCAGGCATCGCCATGACCGCGGGGGCGCTGCTGTGGCTGGCAGCACCGATCGCGATCGTGATCGGCGGTATCGGGGCGATCTCGGTGATCAAGGCGGTCTATATCGACAAACGCGAGCTGAAATGCGCTTGCGTGGGCGGCAGTAGCAATGTGCCGCTTGGCTTTGTGTCCCTGACCGAGAACGTGATGATGCTGGGCATGGGGCTTTGGATGCTGGTACGGCTCTTCGGGTGATATTCTGGCACCTGCTCAGCGGGCTTGGTGCCTATTCCTATTGCAAATCCCCCCGCGCCGCATCAGCGGTACGGGGGGATTTTTGTTCGTGTGGGGCGAGGGGGACACCCCCTTCTGTGCCTAACATGCGCCGCCTTAGGGGGCGATCCGGACCTCAAAGGACACAGACCCCGTTGCACCCGGTTCATGTGATCCGGTGCAGTCCCATTGCAGCGCCCCCGCATAGCCCGCCGTATCTGCCCCGGGCGTGGTCATCGTGCAGACCACATTGCCGCCGATGGAGACGGGGCTTGGGATGGCGGATGCCAGTTCTGTGTAGGGCGGCGTGCGGTCGTGGATCACGATGTTGGTCGCGGGCAGTTCGCCAGGGTTGTCGAGGAAGATGCGATATTCAAGCACATCCCCCGCAGCGGCACCGTTGCTGACGCCTTCGGGCGTGCCTTGGGTCACATTGCGGACCGTTTTGCGCAGTTTCAGCACCCCTTCGGAGGATTCTACCCGCACCAGATCGGTGTTTCGGTCCTGCTCGGTCGCGCCGGTCGCGCCATAGGTCGTGTCGGCGACCACATCAAAGGCGATGGTCGATCCCGGTGCCGCCGCACCCGAGGCGGCGACACGCGCCACCAGACAGATACGCGTGTCAGGGGTCACGGGCAGGGCGGTGGTGATGGGGCTGGTGGCCGTCCCGTCGCAGGCGGCATCCTCGAACAGGGCGACGGAAAAGAGCCCCGGCGCGGTGATCGACTGGATATCGGTGTCAAATACCACAGAGCCTTCTGCATCGGCAAGATATTCATGCCGCAGGATCACCACCTGTGCCGGACGGATCGCGCTTTGCTGGCTTTCGCTCAGCCGGGCGTCCTCGATCAGGCCGACATCCAGATCAGGATAGGATGTCCCCGCCGCAGGCGTGAAGGTAAAAGTGCCATCGCCGCTGGCCGGGTTGACCAGGCCGGGCAGGGCACCGGGGTTTTCGGACACCGTGAGCAAGCCGTTGTCCGGGACCACGGTGATGGTGACGTCATCGGCAAAGCCTTCGGGCAGGGTCAGGCTCCAGCTGCCATCGCTGGCAACCTGCGGCGACCCGATCAACGTGCCGCTGCTATCGGTGATCCGGACTTCGGCCGCACCGGTGTCGGCTTCCGAGGCCCCTTGCAGCGCGTCATAGGCTGTGTCGGAACCTGCACCATTGTCGATAAAGACCTTACCAGACAAGCTTGGGCCGGACCCGGCAAAACTCACGCTTACGGCGGCTTCGTCGTCATCGACAACCCCGTCGCCCAGATCGTCCGTCAGCGGGCCCACCAGCGGATCACTATCGGGATCCGGCAGGTCAGAGGCGATGATCTCGGCCACGTTGGTATGCTCGCCTGTGGCGTTCATCGTGACCCGCACGGTCAGGGTCTCGCTCGCGCCATTGGCCACCTCGCCGACGTCCCATGTACCGGTGTTGGCGTCATAGGTATCGGTGCCATCCGCCGGTGTGGCAGAGACAAAGGTGAACCCGTCGGGGATCAGGTCACGGACCCGCACACCGGTGGTACCGTCAGGGCCGTCGTTTGTCACAGTGAGCACGAAATCAAGCTCTGTGCCCGGGCCCGCTTGGGTCACCGGCTGGCCGTTGGTGTCGAACACCCCCTTGGTCAGGGACAGATCCGCCGTCGCCCCGCCGTTCACAAACCCGAAATCAAGGGTGCGCACGCTGCCGGCGGTGATTGATACGCCCGTCTGCGGGTTCACGGTACCGGCCACAAGCCCGGGGGGCATGTCGGGATCGGCTGCGTCGACCTCTACGCGGTAGGTCGCTGTGGCAGACAGGTCAGAGAAGAGATAGGTGCCGTTGCTGGCTGTCTCTACGCTGGTCAGGAACGTGTCATCCGCGGTGTCGGCTGTGCCATTGTCGTCGTACAGGGACACGGTCACGGCACCGAGCACGGTTTCACCGGGCTGGTAGCTGTCCGAATAGTTGGTGTCGCGGTAGACGACGCCGGACAGGTCACCTTCGGGCGGCAGCGGGCCAAACCGCGACGGGCAAGCGGCACCGTCGTTCAGGCCACCCTCGCCGACAGGCACCGTATTGATCAACTGCCCCCCGCCCGAGCCGGAGCCCTGAAGTCCCACGTCGGCCTCATAGACCTCGTTTGTGACGTTCTGGTTGATGTACATGCGTCCGTAAAAATCGAACCACACCGCGCCATAGGACCCTGTCCAAGCGGTCGGGCCGAATTCAACCGGCGCGCGGGTGCCAGACGTACCATCCGCAGGGTCGATATAGAACAGGCGGTCAGAGGCCTCGTTGACACCGTACAACATGCCGTCGTTCGGATTATAGGCGATGTCCGACGGTTCAACGGCAGCCGACAGCGTGATCAGGCCCAGATCAACGGGGGCGGACGGATCGGAAAGATCCAGCAGCTGCAACGCGTTGGCCCCGTTCACACGATAGACCATCACCCCGTTGGGCAGAATGTCGCCCGCGGTGGAGCCCACCGCCGCCGACGCGGGGAGGGTCGAGACGACCTCGTAGTTGCCGGTGGAGTCCAGGCGGATCAGCTCACGCGTGGCGGCGCGCACCCCGTAGAACAACCCATCGAGCGCATTATAGCCCCAGCCGCCGTCATACTGCACGCCCGCAGGGGCACCGATGTCGGTCGCGGTGATGCTGTACACGCCAGCGCTTTCCGCGAAGCTAAGTCGCTGCAGCTGCGTATCCGCCTGCGTCACACGGTAGAGCGAGCCATCGCAGGTAAAGGGCACCGCCCCGGCCGAGAGGATCACTTTGTAGTCCTCGACCTCGCCATCGAAATTCAGACCATCAAAAGGGTCCGCTGCGACGGCGCTGGAGGTCGACCAGCGGATACGTGCATGGGTAAAGCCGCTGGTGATATTCGCAGGGACAGGGATGTTCAGGGTGATCTGGTTATTGAACACCCCATCCGTATCGCCCGCGCCCCCATCACGGTAGTCGACCGCGATGTGTTCGGAGGGATCGAAGGTGCCGCTTTGGTCAAAATCGACCCAAAGCTGCAGGTTCGTGATCCCCGCGGTTACCGGGATGCCCAAGGCAAGTTGAGCGCTCAGGGTTTCATGGGTCACGATGGTCAGGGGCACGGTTGTGCCGGCCTCCAGGATGGGAAAGACGGCGATGGAATCCTCGTCGTCAAAGCCCGACAGGTCATCTGCATCGGAATCGGGGCTATGCTGAGGGGTCTGTTCGGTGTCGGGTTCGCCGGCACCCAGATAGATGTCCTGCACCACGATGTGACGCGGATCGCCATAGGTCGCGGGCGCATCGCCGCGGTCGGACAGATCAGCAGCTGCAATGACCAGCGAATAATCCTCTACCTCGCCATCTACGGCAAAATCCGATGTGCTTAACCCTGTCTCGGAGCCGTAGCGGAAGCGCGCGTAGGTGGTCGATGTGGTCGCATCCGACGGCACGGTCACGTCGATCTGGATCACGCCATCGCCCGCGACATTGTCGAATTGCGTGCCGTCATCCTTGAGGTCAAGCGCGATACGCTCGCCAAGTGTCTCTTCGAACAGACCGTCGCCGTTGAAATCGATCCAGGCCTGCAGGTTACCATTGCCTGTTACGGTCACGTCGAGCGTGCTGATCGTGCCTTGGGTCAGGACGGGGAAGGTGATCCCGTCTTCGTCGTCGGTCCCGATCAGGTCATCCGCCGTTGCCGTCGCATCCGATTGTGCAACCAGTTCGATATCCGGCTCGATCAGGCCCAGATACACACCCGGAGAGGCATCAACGCCGTGGGTCGGTGTGAGGTAGCTAAGCGGTGCATCGCCAAAATCCACACCCAGCCCTGCAAAGACCGCCACCGTGACCAACGCGCGGTCACAATCTGCGGGGTCCAGCGCATCGCAGAGCTGGTATTCGATGGTGTAGACGCCAGCGGGAACGCCCGCGGGGACGATAACGCGACCGGCTTCGGCACCGGCTGTTTCCAGAACCGGCACAGGATCGCCCGTGTTCTGCGGCACGGCTTCGGTCAATACAGTCAGCGTCGCGGTCGGGAAGGCGGCGGGCAGGCCGTTGATTGTGTCATTCGCCATGACTTCGCCTGCGGTGCCGCCCAGCAGAGTGTTCACGGGCGACGCGGTGTAGTCGTCGTCTTGCGCGACAACATCGGGCGAGGTGTTCGAGATCGCACAAAGCTGGATACCGGACCCGCGCGTCGCGCTACGGCTGGATGACCCTGTGTAGCCGTGGATAAATTCAGCTTCGACGAAGGTGTTGAATTCATAGGTGGCGTAGTTGTCAAAGCTCGTTTCATTCGGCTCGTCCACCCAATCAAGAGGGTTGCCTGTCTTGGCAGGATCCATCGCGATCGCGTTCGGCCCGGCCGGAAAAGAAGACAAGGGCGCGGTGTTGAAGAAAGAGGTCACCGTCGGATTGGTGAGCGAGCCCACCACATCCGAAGAATCATCGCCCGCGCCACGGCTGTCGACATCCGTTTGCTGGACAATGACACCGTTAATCCGGCTTTGGTCAATCGCCAGACCCTGCGGATTGGCCGCCGTGGCCGTGCCATCCTGGACCAACCGCAGACGGTAGGTGATGTATGCGTCGTCCAGCGGCGTCATGCGCGCCTCGAGGGATGTATCGAGGGTAAGCGCGGTCGCATTGTTGATGCTCGTGACCTGCATGACCACATCGATCGGGTTGCCGTTGATATCGGTTGTGACGTTGTCGAACAGGAAGATGTCTGACGGGGTTACATTCGTCGGGCTGCCGGACCCTGCCAACTGGGTCGATGGCTGGCGGAAGACGGACTGAGGCGTGCAGCTTTGCGAACCGGTCTCGCCTGATAGCACACTGCTGACGATGGACAGGGATTCAGAATTCGACTGCAACCGTGAAACAAAAGGCTGGCCGATACGGCCAATGCCCGCAACCGCGTTGCTATCCACGGACCCTGTCAGCACATCGGCCGCCTGAATGGTGTAGTCCTCCTGACAGACGACCGTTCCACCCGGGGCGACAGGCGTGGTGATCGCGGGGCAGAGCACAGGCCCCAGCAGATCGTCGTCGATCACAATGTCCTGCCCGGTGTTGAACGGCAGCGCGCCGGTGTTTGTGACCGTGTAAGTATAGGTCACAGTCTCACCCTGCGTCCCTGTGCTGGGGCTGGCGGTACGTGTCAATGAAATGCTTTGATCCACATTGAACGTTGCCGCACCAAACATCCCGATACCCCGCGGGGCGGGGTCATAATTGGTGAACTGGTTATAATTGCGCACGTCGGCAATAGATTCGTCATACCAGAAGGTGACCGTCGAGGTGCTGTCGGGGAAGGTCGCCCGCACGGTGCCGGTGTCATCGTTGTTCGATGTGGGCGAGGCCCCGAACCCTTCGACATAGATACATTGTGCCTGGTTCGCGCCGATGGTGCCGGTGAAGCCAGACCCGGGACCGGGGCCGACCAGAAGTGCGGGTGCCGCGCTAACCGGTGCCAGCGTCGGATTGCCGTTATCACCAAAGGCGGTCACAAAATCGCAACGGTCAGACCCGGCGTTGCTATCGCTGGCGTCAATATCCAAAATGTCGATCTGCAGATTGTTGATCGGAAAGGCGACCCCGCCCGAACTGGAGGAGATGGAGGACGTTGTCCGCGCATCCCCGATACGCCCGCGGTTTCGCGGCGCGTCCGAAATGACCACGAGGGATTCCACATTGCCGCCAAAGATGGTCGAATCGTTGGGTGTCCCTTCCCCGCTGAAGCCGGTGTAGCTGCCTGTATGTTCAAAGGTCAGGTCAACCTCGAACCCATATTGGTCCCGCAAGGTGCGCGTCAGCGGGCCAAGATTGCCGCCGGGCCAGTCGTAGGTGCCCCAATCAAGTGTGAAGTCGCCGGCATCAGCTTTGCCAGAGCTTGTAACGACCAAAGCCGCCAAAGCGGCGGCACAATTCAGTGTTGTAAAGGTTAACTTTGAAATCGACATCAGACGGACCTCTTGTTGCGGTGTCCCAAACACCTTGTACATTGGCCGGAGACGACCTCGCCGTCTTTCCTGCCCCCCGGGATATGTCTAAAGTTCTCATACAAGGTTAACGCGAGCGACACTGCGCAGGTACAATCCCCCTGCCTTCCAGAATAGCGCCCTATACTTTCGAGAGCGTCCCACCCAGAATCGGTAGGCGGCGCGATGCGGAAAAGCCTTTAATCCATAGGCCCTTGCTCTGTTGCCGTTTGCCCGCGGATGGTGAATATGTCGGCACCAATTATCTCGCGCCGCACGAAAGCCAGTATTTTGCAGACAATTTTCGACAAATCAGGAGCGTCTGCAGAAACTCCACCTGTTTTCGGTCACTTCGGTGAATGGGTGCAGGGGCGGTTGGGGCCGGAGGGCCCTGTGGTTCTGGTCACGATGCTGTGCCGTGCACATGGGGTGCGGGCGCGGTTTACCCGCGGGGGGGCATTGGACCTGACGCAGGGTGAACCCGCAGCGGTGAGCCTCGCGCAGCTTCGGCAGCTGCTAGAGGCCGCAGGGCAAGATGCGGGCAGTTTTACCTTGTCTGGTAACCTTCCTGTCGGGGTCGGGGCAGGTGCATCCACGGCGGCGCTAGTGGCTTTGGCGCGGGCTGCGGGCATTGCCGAGGACCGTTTGCCGTCGCTGTGTCTGGCGGTGGAAGGGGCCACCGATCCGTTAATGTTACCGCATCCGGACCGCGTGATCTGGGCCTCGCGGTTGGCGCAAAGTAAGGGCGCGCTGGGCGCGCCGCCACGGGCTGACATCATCGGCGGCTACTTTGGCGAGCCGATCCGGACCGATGCGGCGGACAGCGATTTTGCGGATATTGCCGACCTGTTGCCAGCCTGGGAAAGCGCCGTGGCGCGGGGTGATTTGCCTCAGGTGGCGCGATTGGCGCGCATCAGCGCAGACCGCACCACCGCATTGCGCGGTCCCCTGAATGACCCGAGCACGATACTGGCGCAGCGGCTCGGTGCTTTGGGCTATGCGCGTGCGCATACAGGGTCCGCTCGCGCGTTCATCTTTGCACCGGGCACCGCCCCGGATGATGCTGAACAGCTGTTGGCTGACCACGGGCTCACCGGTGCGATGCGGTTCACAACCGGAGGGGACGCATGATCGGCGCGGCGGGCATCCTGCTGGGGTTTGTGATCGAGGCGGCTTTGTCCTGGCCTGCACCGCTTTATGCGAAAATCGGCCATCCGGTGTCTTGGATCGGCCACGCCATTCGCACGATCGAGGCGCGGTTGAATAGCGCCAATACATCGCCCGCACGGTTGCGCCTGTTGGGCGGTGTCGGGGTCTGCCTCGTGCTTGCGCTTGCGGTCTTGCCTGCGATTGTGGTTGCCGCATTGCTGCCGTCTGGCTGGGCGGGCTATGCTATCGGCGGGCTGCTGGCGTGGCCCTTTCTGGCACCGCGGTCGCTGTTCGACCACGTCCAGGCCGTCGCCACGCCCTTGATACAGGGCGACATTGCAAGGGCACGCTATGCCGTCTCGATGATCATCGGGCGCGATCCTGATCAGCTGGACGCTGCCGCGATTGCCCGTGCTTCTATCGAAAGCCTGGCCGAGAATGCCTCGGACGGGGTGGTGGCTCCGGTGTTTTGGGGCGTGCTGCTGGGGCTGCCGGGGCTGGTGGCCTATAAGGCGATCAACACGATGGATTCGATGATCGGGCACCGCTCCGCGCGCTACCGTCACTACGGGATGGTGGCTGCGCGGCTCGACGATCTGGTCAATCTGATCCCGGCGCGGGCAACGGGGCTGCTGTTCGTGATCGTCTCGGGCCAGCCACGTCGCGCCGCCGCCGTGATGCTGCGCGATGCGCGCCACCACCGGTCCCCCAATGCCGGTTGGCCCGAAGGGGCGATGGCCGGTGCGCTGAACGTGCGCCTGTCCGGCCCGCGTGTGTACGGCGCAGAGATCGCGGATGAACCCTGGCTCAATGCCGAAGGGACCGAGGCCGATGCAACCACCCTGCGACGGGCGCTGACGCTTTACCTTCGCGCCATGTTCGTATTAGCAGTCGTGTTGGCGCTGGTGGCGCTGATCTGACAGGGGCAAGCGATGCGGGACCACGGCGGCAATCTGGATGGGGCGATCAAGGCGTTCGGCGGCGACCGCGCTGATTGGATCGACCTGTCCACGGGGATCAACACGGTGCCCTATCCGGTGGGGCCGATCTCGCCAGAGGCATGGACCCGACTGCCCGAACGCAGTGCCCTTGGCGCGTTGGAAGACGCCGCGCGGCGGGCCTATGGTGCAAACTGTGCTGTTGTGCCTGTGTCAGGGGCGCAGGCGGCGATCCAGTTGGTGCCGCGCCTGATCGCGCCCGGGCAAGCCGCGATCCTGTCGCCCACCTATAACGAACATGCCGCCGCGCTACGGGCCGAAGGCTGGCAGGTCACCGAGGCCACGGATCTTGCCGCGCTTGAAGGGTATGCCCTTGCCGTGGTGGTCAACCCCAACAACCCCGACGGGCAGCGCCACGCCCCTGACGCCTTGCGCGCGCTTGCCGAAACGGTCGAGCTTTTGATCGTGGATGAAAGCTTTGCCGACCCTGATCCAGAGGTGTCGCTGGTCCGCGGCGGGGTCAAACTGCCGGAAAATATCCTTGTGATGCGGTCCTTTGGCAAGTTCTACGGGCTGGCGGGGCTGCGCTTGGGGTTTGTGCTGGCGGCAGAGCCTTTGGCCGAAAGGCTGCGCGCGATGACGGGGCCATGGCCGGTTTCCGGCATGGCGATAGAGGTCGCCTTTCGCGCGCTGAACGACACGAATTGGGCGGCGCAGACCACCGCGCGCCTGCAAGGCGAGGCGGCGCAATTGGATGCGATGGCGGCGCGGGCAGGGTGGGTGCTGGTAGGCGGCACCCCGCTGTTTCGCACCTACGCGACGCCGGATGCCACGGCTGCGCAAAACGCCTTGGCCGGACATCACATCTGGTCGCGGATCTTCCCCTATTCCGACAGCTGGATCCGTCTGGGCCTGCCCGGACCGGCCGGTGATTGGGCCCGGTTAGAGACCGCGTTGAAAGACGGCGCGTGATCCGGCGCATCACTCTGACAGGGCGACGGGTGCTGCTGGGGCTGGTGGCCGCCCTGATAGCCGCCCTGATAGCCGTCACGTCAGCCAGCGCCGCAGACCTGCCCCGTGTGGTGTCGATGAACCTGTGCACGGACCAGATGGTACTGCTGCTGGCGGACCCAGATCAAATCACCTCTCTCAGCCGATTGGCGCGCGATCCGCAATCGTCGTCGCTGGCGCAGGAAGCCTCGGCACATCCGCAGAACGCGGGGGGTGCAGAAGAGATATATCTCTCCGCGCCGGATCTGGTGTTGGCGGGGCAATACTCCGACAAAGCGACCCTCGCGATGCTGCGCCACCTCGGCTTGCGGGTAGAGCAGATGCCGATCACCAAGGCGCTTGACGATATTCCCGCGCAGATCCGGTGGATGGGCGACCTCTTGCAGCAGCCCGCGCGGGCAGAGGCGATGGCCCGTGACGTCGAACAGACATTGGCCGCGCAGCCCGCGTTGGCCTCCGATGCCCCTGTTGCGGCGTTCTATTACCCGAACGGCTATTCGCTGGGGGTGGATACTTTGGGCCACGACATCGTGACCACCGGCGGACTGCGCAACCTCTCGCAGAAACTCGGACGCCGGACCAGCGGGCGTCTGGCGCTGGAAGACCTGGTGATGAATGCCCCCGATGTTCTGGTCACCACGACACCCTATCCCGGAGGTTCCCGATCCGAAGAGATCATGCTACATCCTGCGCTCGCACAATACGCCAAGACCGGCCGGATGGTGTATAGCTCGCCCGATTGGGTCTGCGGCACGCCGCTGGCGTTGCGGGCGGTGCAAGACGTACGCAGGGCAGGCAACCAGATACGCCACGAGGAGAGATAACAGATGACCGACAGCACCCCAGACCAGAACAAGCGCCACGCCGAAAAGATGGCGAAGGTCCAGACGGCCCGCGCCAAGATGATGGCGGAAAAGACCGTGACCAAAGGGTTGATCATCGTCCACACCGGGACCGGCAAGGGTAAAAGCAGCTCTGCCTTCGGGATGATCATGCGCTGCATCGGGCACGGGTTCCCCTGCGCGCTGGTGCAGTTCATCAAGGGCGCACGGGTGTCCGCGGACCGTCAACTGCTTGAGGACCGCTTTAGCGACATCTGTCAGGTCTATGTGATGGGCGAAGGCTTTACCTGGGACACGCAAGATCGCGAACGCGACATCGCCGCCGCCGGACGCGCATGGGAAAAAGCCAAAGAGCTGATCCGCGACCCCAACAACCGCATGGTGCTGCTGGACGAGCTCAACATCGCGCTGCGCTATGGCTATATCGACGTGCAGGATGTAGTCGATTTCCTGCAGGCCGAGAAGCCGCATATGACCCATGTGGTGATCACCGGCCGCAACGCGCCCGACGCCTTGATCGAGATTGCGGATCTGGTGACCGAGATGAAGGAAATCAAACATCCTTTCCGCAAACAGGGTATCGCCGCACAGGCCGGTGTGGAATTCTGATCGCCACCGGGGCAGGGCATTCGCCCGCGCCCCGCTTGGCAAAGGGCGGATATCATGGACAAGATCACGCTGGTCACCGGCGGTGCAAAATCGGGCAAGAGCCTTTTTGCCGAAAACCACCTACGCGCCTACGGGCTGCCGCTGGTCTATATTGCCACCAGCCAGGCCTTCGATCCCGAGATGGAGGACCGCATCGCCGCACATAAAGTGCAACGCGGTGACGGTTGGGACACGGTGGAGGAGCCCCTTGATCTATGCGGCGCGCTGAAGCGCACCGATGGGGCGGGCGCGCGGCTGGTCGATTGTATGACGCTGTGGCTGTCCAACGTGATGCACGCCGAACGCGACTGGCAGGCAGAGCTTGAAAAAGTGCTGGACAGCTTGCGTGCACAGTCCTCTCCGGTGGTGCTGGTCACGAATGAGGTGGGCGGGGGCATCGTGCCGATGTCCGCGCTGGCACGGCGCTACCGCGATGCCTCGGGCCTGATGAACCAGCGCATTGCAGCGGTGGCGGGGCATGTCGTGTTGGTCAGCTGTGGTCTGCCCCTGACGCTGAAGGGCAGTGCGCAGGCTCCGGCCTCGCTTGCCTGACCCATGATCCCGACATACGATAGATTTCCAAACGAAAGAGACCCCTTTGCATGGCGCATGTGACTTTTCCCCTGACTTCCCTGTCCGACCTTGACGCGCTGACCCGCGATTTGCCTCAGGTTGATGCCGTCGCCCAAGACGCCGCGCGCGACCGGCAGAATGCGCTGACCAAACCGCCCGGATCACTGGGCCGGTTGGAGGAGTTGGCGGTGTTCATGGCGGGGTGGCAGCAACAGGCGGTGCCGCAGATCGACATGGCGCAGGCCCTCGTCTTTGCCGGTAACCACGGGATCTGCGCGCAGGGGGTGAACCCTTTCCCGCAAGAGGTGACGGCCCAGATGGTGCAGAACTTCAAGGCGGGGGGCGCTGCGATCAACCAGTTGTGCCGCACCAATGACGCGCAGCTGTCGGTGATTGATCTGGACCTTGACCGCCCCACTGCCGATTTCACGCAAGCCCCCGCGATGACCGAGGCGGATTGTGTCGCGGCCCTTAACGCAGGGGCGGCGGCGCTGCATCCGGCGGCCAGTGTCTTGATCCTGGGCGAGATGGGGATCGGTAATTCGACGGTCGCGGCAGCGCTGACGGCGGCGGTCTTTGGTGGGGCTGTGCAAGATTGGGTCGGACGGGGCACCGGTTCGGACGACGAAGGTCTGCGCCGCAAGGTCGACGCCATCACCCGCGGACTTGCCCGCCACGCCGCCACCCCGCAGGACGGGGCGTCTATTCTGATGACCTTGGGCGGGCGCGAGCAGGCGGCGATCTGCGGCGCGGTGCTGGCCGCACGGCAACGGCGTATTCCGGTGATCCTTGACGGGTTCATCTGCACCGCCTCTGTCGCACCGCTCTTCGCACTGGCCCCTGCGGCGCTGGACCATTGTCTGATCGGGCATCTGAGCGTCGAGCCCGGGCATAAACGTCTGCTGGATGCGATCGGCAAGACGGCCGTGCTCGATTTCGACATGCGGTTGGGCGAAGGGTCGGGCGCCGCGCTGGCACTTGGTATCCTGCGCTCGGCGCTGGCGTGCCATAGCGGCATGGCGACCTTTGCCGAAGCCGGCGTGGCGGACGGCTGATGCTGCGCGCCCGGGTGGCAGAGGCGCGGCTGGCGATGCTGCTGCTGACCCGTATCCCCGTGGGATATCTGCGCGATCCGATCCCCGCGACAGGAGCCTCGGCCTGGGGCTGGCCTTTGGCGGGGGCGGTCGCGATGCTGCCTGCCGCTCTGATCTACTGGGCGCTGCACGCGGCGGGCTTTGGCCCGACGGTTGCGGCCCTTGGTCTGATTTTTGCCACGACACTGCTGACCGGCGCGATGCACGAAGACGGGCTGGCCGATATGGCCGACGGGTTCGGCGGCGGGCAGACCCGCGCGCGCAAGCTCGAGATTATGCGCGACAGCCGCATTGGCAGCTACGGGGTGATGGCCCTGATCCTGACGGTGGCGCTGCAGGTGGCGCTGATCGCACGGCTGGATCATCCTGCACTGGTCGTGCCTGCCGCGCTTGGTCTGTCGATGGCCAGCCGCGCGATGCTGCCGTTCTGGCTGGCGCGGATGCCCGCCGCGCGAACCGACGGGCTGGGGCACGGCGCGGCGCAGGTGCCGGCGACTTGCGTCTATATCGCGGTCGCCTTTGGCTTGATCGGGCTGCTGCCCTTGGGCTTTGGCGCGGCGGCGGTGATCTTTGCGGGGGTCGTTGTGGCCACCGCGCTGGTGGCCGCGCTGGCGCTGCGGCAAATCGGCGGGCAGACCGGCGACGTGATCGGCGCGATGCAGAAACTGGCCGAACTGGCGGGCTGGGGCGTCACCGTCTATCTCTTTGCCTGACGCCTTCGAGCCGCGCGGCCCCTTTGACCGGCCGCAAATCCGATGTAGCAAGGGCCCATGTCGAAAAAGACCCTGAACACCGTAAACCTTGCCGCCCTCGGGGCGGAGCGGCTGGCCGAACTGTTGATCGAGGTCAGCACCGGCAGCGCCGATATGAAACGTCGTCTGCGGCTTGAGTTGAGCCACAACCTCGGCCCCGCTGAACTCGCGCGTGATGTGCGCAAACGGCTGGTCACGATCCGGCGGGCCAAAAGCTATGTCGGGTGGCGCAAGCGGACGGCGTTGATCAAAGACCTGCGCACCCAATCCGCGATGATCATCGACAAGATCGCGCCAGACGCCCCCGCCGACGCCTTCGACCTGCTGTGGGAGTTTTTGCAGCTTGGCCCTTCGGTCATGGATCGGGTGGACGACAGCAAGGGGGACGTGGGGGCCGTCTTTGCTGACGCGCTTGCTGAGATCGGCCAGATTGCCGCCCGCGCCCCGCTGGACCCGATCGCGCTGGCGGAACGCACGTGGGAGGCGGTGCAGGAGAATACGGATGGCGCTTTTGACGGGATTATCACGCGCATGGCCCCGTCCTTGGGCGACAGCGGGCTCGCACATCTGAAGGAGCTGATCCAGACCTTCGAGGCCGCGCCACTGGACGCGACAGAGGATCACCCCGCCTTGCAATTCCTGCGTGAGCTGCGCGGGCGCAATGCAAACTACGCCGCGCAACGCAAGAAACGCTTTGTCCAGATGCACCTGCGCGACGTGGCCTTGGCGCAGGGGGATACGGAGACCTACATCTCGCTGTTCTCTCCCAGCGATCTGGCGCGGCCCACCGTCGCGGTCGAGGTGGCGGCGCTCTGGTCGGCTGCTGGCAATCACGATGCCGCGCTTGATGTTCTTGAGGACGCGCGCCCCAAGGGGAAAGAGGCGGGGCGGCAGGCGTGGGACGCGGCCTATATCCACGCGCTGATCGCATCGGGGCGCGAGGACGAGGCGCAAGCCCACCGCTGGCGCTGTTTTACCGAAACGCTCGACCCCGAGATGCTGCGGGCGCACCTCAAACAGCTCCCGGATTTCGATGATCTTGAGGTAGAGGAGGCCGCCAAGGCCCATGCGGCCACGTTCAAGGATCTCAACGCGGCGATCGCCTTTTTCCTCGCGTGGCCCGACCTGGGCGGGCTTGCAGCGATGATCGAGGCGCGCGCCGAGACGTTGAACGGCACCCATGTCGCCCCTCTCTCTGATGCCGCCGATGCGCTGCGGGCGCGCCATCCTCTGGCGGCAGCGCTGTGTTGGCGCGCCATGATCGAAGCCGCGCTGTGGGAAAGCGCCAAATCTCGCTACGCGCAGGCGGCAGATCACCTGATGGACTGCGCTGCCGCGGATATCGAGATCGAGGATTACGGAGCTTTCGAAAGCCACGACGCCTTTGTCCGGCGCCTGCGCAAACGCTATGCCCATAAGGCGGGGTTCTGGACGCGGGTCACCTGATCTGCGCGTGCTGGGTCTTTTCTTGCCGCGACGCGGGAACCAACAGGCACGCCGCGCGTATGGATGCATGAGTATTTTCAAACGCGCCGCCTTCGCCCCCATTGCCGCCCTTGGCTTTGCCCTTCCTCTTGCAGCTACCGCTGATGTGGTGGGCAATGTCGATGTGGACTGGCTGGGCAATGACATCGTGGTAGAAGCGGTCCAAGACCCCGAGGTCAAGGGCGTTACCTGCCATCTGGCCTATTTTGAACGCGGTCTGATCGACCGGCTGCAAAAGGGCAATTGGTTCGAGGACCCATCGAATTCCTCCATCTCTTGCCGCCAGACCGGCCCGATCGAGATTGGCGACATCTCGCGCGATGACGAGGGCGAGACGGTGTTCAGCGAGCGCCGCTCCGTGATCTTCAAGACGCTGAAGGTCAAACGGATTTTCGACGAAGAAAACAACACCTTGGTCTATATCAGCCACGCGCGCGACGTGCAGAACGGGTCTGCCAAAATGTCGATGTCGACTGTGCCGCTCTTTGTGCCGACCAAATAGGCAAAGCTTTGCCAAGGCGTATCATCCGCTTTGCCCGCCCCCGTGCTTCGGCTATTCTATGCCGAAGTCATAACAAACAAGGGCGCGGGCAGTATGAGCATTTCTCGAAGAAGTTTCACCGTCGGATTGGCAGCATTGGGCCTTGCGGCCTGTAGCACCGGCAACAGGGCAGGCAGCTTTGCGCCGCGCAGCGATGCGGGGCTGGCACCGGACCTGCAACCCCAACCGAACGCGGGCTATGACGCGTGGGTTTCGGCGTTCAAGTCACGCGCTGCGGCGCAGGGCATTTCCGACAGCACGCTGCGTCGCGGCTTTGCGGGGGCGGGCTATCTACCGGGGGTGGTCAAACGGGACCGCAACCAGACGGAATTCAGCCGCTCGCTTGAAGATTACCTTGCCATTGCGGCATCGGAAGAGCGTGTCACCAAAGGACGCGCAGCATTCGCGCGCCACCAAGGCGTGCTGCGCCAGATAGAGGCGCGCTACGGCGTGCCTGCCGAAGTCGTCACCGCCGTGTGGGGGCTGGAAAGCTTTTACGGGGAACGGCGCGGGAATGTGCCGGTCGTGTCGGCGACATCGACGCTGGCCTATGACGGTCGTCGCGGGGCCTTTTTCGAGAAACAACTGATTGCGGCACTGCGTATCCTTGAGCGCGGCGATGTTTCGGCTGCCGGTCTGACCGGAAGCTGGGCCGGCGCCATGGGCCACACGCAGTTCATCCCCACATCCTATCAATCCTTTGCGGTAGATTTCACCGGCGACGGCAAACGCGACATCTGGTCTGACGACCCGTCGGATTCACTTGCTTCCACCGCCGCCTATCTGGCGAAGTCGGGCTGGAAGTCCGGCCAGAAATGGGGCGCAGAGATGGGCACCGCGGCGGCAAGCTCTGCCACACCGGTGCAGATCCTCCAGCCCGATGCGGGCGGGCCGCGCTTTGCGATCTTTAACAACTTCAAGGCGATCAAGCGCTATAACAATTCGGACAATTACGCGATTGGCGTCGGGCATCTGTCGGATCGTATCGCAGGGGGCGGGCCTATTCAGGCCAGCTTTGGCCCCGATAAATACGGGCTGACCATTGACGACCGCAAGGCGTTGCAAGAACGGCTGACCGCCCGCGGTTTTGACACAGACGGCACCGATGGTGTGATCGGCCCGAACAGCCGCAAGGCGATCACCGCCTATCAGCAAAGCCAGGGGCTGCCCGCAACCGGTGACCCGTCGCGCGAGCTGCTGGCGCGGTTGGGCTGATACCGCGATGAAACGATGATCCGCCTGCTTAGCTCGGGCGGATCAGATCGGCGATTTCGGAAAGTTTGCTGGCCAGCGGGCTGGTCTTGCGCCAGATCATCCCCACACGGCGCGTCGGTTCGGGCGCGGGGAAGGCGTTGACCGCCACCTGCGCCGACCGCGTTTCCACGGCGACGGCCATTTCAGGGATCAGCGTCACGCCAATGCCCGCGCCGACCATCTGCACCAGCGTGGACAGGGAGCTCGCATCCAGCCCTTCGCGCGCGGTTTCCGACTGCATATCGCAAAACGACAGGGCCTGATCGCGAAAGCAATGCCCTTCCTCAAGCAGCAGTAACTTCATCTCGTTCAGATGTGCGCTGCTGGGGATCGGCTTGCCGCGATCAGCCTCGGGGCGCACCAGCATGAATTTCTCGTCAAACAGGGTGACTTCGGTGAGCGAGGGTTCTGACACGGGCAGGGCGACGATGGCGGTGTCGATGCGCCCCTCCGTCAGCTCGGTGATCAGCCGCGGGGTCATGGTTTCGCGCACGTGGATATCCAGCGCGGGGTTCATCCGGGTCAGCTTGGTGATGATCGAGGGCAGTAGATAGGGGCCGATGGTGGGAATGATGCCGATTCTCAGCCGGCCCATCAGCCCGTCCTTGGAGGCGCGCGCCATATCCTGAAGCTCGTCCACCCCCTGCAAGATCGCCCGCGCGCGCGGCGCGAAATCGACGCCAAAGCTGGTCAACGTGATATTCCGCCCGCCGCGATCAAAGAGGGGCGTTTGCAAGTTCTGCTCCAACTCCTTGATTTGCACGGATAAGGCGGGCTGAGAGATCGCGCAGGCCTCGGCGGCGTGGCCAAAGTGACGGTGATGGGCAACGGCTTCAAAGTAGCGAAGCTGCTTAAGGGTGATGTTGGTCATAGTTTATATTTATCAAACTGATAGGAAATGCCAACTTAAACTAATCAATAACTGCTGTTAGAACAATTCCAGAAAGACGGGGCAGACCGTATCGTGCCCCCGACATCCATCCCCCGTGACGCGGTGCAAAACCGCGCACCAGACAGATAACATCGGAGACCACCATGGACGGAAATGACGTCGAAAACATCAGCAAATGCCCGGTCGTCGGCAGCCACGGCCGCAACTCAAAGCGCGGTGCGCGGTCGTTGAACGAATGGTGGCCGAACCAGCTGAACCTCAAGCTGCTGCACCAGAACACCATCGATTCGAACCCGCTTGGGCCAGACTTTGACTATGCCGAAGAGTTCAAGAAGCTCGACGTTGACGCGGTCAAGGCTGACCTGCATGCGCTGATGACGGATTCGCAAGACTGGTGGCCCGCGGACTATGGTCACTATGGCCCGTTCTTCATCCGTATGGCATGGCACGCGGCAGGCACCTACCGGACAGCGGATGGCCGTGGCGGGTCCAGCACGGGCACGCAGCGTTTCGCGCCGCTCAACAGCTGGCCCGATAACGCCAACCTCGACAAGGCGCGCCGCCTGCTGTGGCCGATCAAGCAGAAATACGGCAACCAGATTTCCTGGGGTGACCTGATCATCCTGTGCGGCAATATCGCGCTGGAATCGATGGGGCTGAAAACATTCGGCTTCGCCGGTGGCCGCGTGGACCGTTGGGAACCCGAAGAGGATGTCTATTGGGGCCCCGAAGACGAATGGCTGGGCAACAAACGCTACAGCCAGGAACGCGCGTTGGAAGACCCGCTGGCCGCTGTGCAGATGGGCTTGATCTATGTGAACCCCGAAGGGCCGGACGGCAAACCCGATCTGCAAGGGTCGGCCAATGACATCCGCGACACCTTTGGCCGGATGGCGATGAACGACTATGAAACGGTCGCGCTGATCGCGGGTGGTCACACCTTTGGTAAGGCGCATGGTGCCGTGGGCGGCGAGAATGCCGGCCCCGATCCCGAAGCCTCGCCATTGGAAGCTCAGGGTTTCGGCTGGACCAACAAGCACGAGACCGGCCACGGCATCCACGCCCTGACCAGCGGGCTTGAAGGCGCATGGTCGCAGAACCCGATCAGCTGGGACATGACCTATTTCGACAACCTGCTCGGGCTCGAGTGGGAAATGACCAAAAGCCCTGCCGGTGCCGTACAGTGGACCCCAAAGAACGGCGACGCCGCAGGGACCGTGCCGGATGCGCATGATCCGTCCAAACGTCACGCGCCGATGATGTTCACCTCTGACCTCGCGCTGCGCGAAGACCCCGAGTATTTCAAAATCTCGACGCGTTTTCACGAAAACCCCGAGGAATTTGCCGACGCATTTGCCCGTGCATGGTTCAAGCTGACCCACCGCGACATGGGACCGATTGCCCGCTATCTGGGCAAGGACGTTCCCAGCGAAGAGCTGATCTGGCAGGATCCGATCCCCGCCGTGACGCATACGCTGGTCGATGACGCAGATGTGGCATCGCTGAAAGCCAAAGTGCTGGAGTCGGGGCTGAGCGTTCAGGAACTGGTGGCCACCGCTTGGGGCTCTGCCGCGACCTTCCGCGGGTCCGACAAGCGCGGCGGTGCAAATGGCGCGCGCATCCGTCTGGCACCGCAGAAAGACTGGCCGGTGAACGAACCCGATCAGTTGGCCAAAGTGCTTGGCGTGCTGGAAACGATCCGCGCAGACTTCAACAACGCGCAGTCGGGGGACAAAGAAATCTCTGTCGCTGACCTGATCGTGCTGGCCGGTGCCGCCGGGATCGAGAAAGCCGCCAAGGACGCGGGCCACGACGTGACCGTGCCCTTCGCACCGGGCCGCGGCGATGCCTCGCTTGAACAGACCGAGGTTGACTCCGTTGCCTATCTTGAACCCGTCACCGACGGTTTCCGCAACTTTGCCAAGACCCGCTATTCGGTCACCACGGCAGAGCTGCTGGTCGACCGCGCCCAGCTTCTGACGCTGACCGCGCCAGAGATGACGGTTCTGGTCGGGGGGATGCGTGCACTGGACGTGAACGTGGGTCGCGCCAAACACGGCGTGTTCACCGATGCGCCTGGCACGCTGAACAACGACTTCTTCACCACGCTGCTGGATATGGGCACCGTGTGGTCGAAGGCGGAAGAGACGGCGACGGACGACATCTATGAAGGCCGCGACCGCGCCACGGGTGAGCTGAAGCACACCGGGACCGCTGTTGATCTGCTTTTCGGGTCGAACTCGCAGCTGCGCGCGATTGCAGAGGTCTATGCAGGTGATGTCGCGAAAGACAAATTCGTGACCGATTTCATCGCCGCCTGGACGAAGGTGATGAACCTTGACCGTTTTGACCTCGCCTAAGGGTAGGTAACGAGTGCCAAGGGCGCGGCCGGTATTCGGTCGCGCCCTTTTTTTATATCGTGGTGTCAATGTTACGGGGCTTAGCTGCCCGCGTGGCGTAGCAGATGGGCCTGTGCTTGCTCTGCCGTGGGCGGGGTGCTGCTGCCCAGCAACAGCAGATGCCAGTAGAATTGCACTTCTGCCGGGTCGGTCATCAATGCGGCAAAGCTGTCATGGTGCCACTGCACCGCCTGCGCGTGCGCGTCGGCCACACCGGGCAGGGCGCGCAGGCGGGTGACCTCTGCCATTGTTGCGTCCAGCATCGGGTCAATCATCGTGTCAGTCACGGTATTGAAATTACGCTCCGCCCAGTAATGCAGATCCAGCCGCTTTGTCGTCCGGTTGGGCAGACCGCGCCCGCGTTTGACCATAAACTCGCCCGCCGAGCGCAGGGAATAGTGGTTCAGCCGCGCCCGCGCTTGGGCTTGCATCACGCCGAACAGGTTGATCCGGTTGTCATTTTCGGCAAAGCCCCCGGGGGCGGCCTGAACACCGCCGAGATTCCACAGCGGGCTGACACCGCGCTTTTTCTTGGGCCGATGCACGCCGAGCTTCTGAAAGGCAGCGGGCCGGTGCAGGGTCTTGAAGAAGCTTCCCGCAGGCAGGAAGAACGGATCAGGGGCCGCATGGCGAAACCGCAGCGGGGTGAGCGTATCTTGCAACGCCTCTTGCCCGTCCGCACCGAAAAACCGCCACGCCAGGGCAATCGCGTCGGTATCCGCGGGGACAGAGGCGATCAGATCGGGCAGCCTGCGCATCGGTGCTGCGAGGGTTAGAAACTCATCCGCGTCGAAAAACAGCGCCCAATCGGCTTGTTTCATCAGGTCATGGCGGTCGGCCAGACGCATGGCCTGCCATTGCACCGATGTGTCGCCCTCGGGGGTGAAGGGCACATGGATGACATCATCCAGCAGGTCCAGCAGGGACGGCGTGCCATCGGTGCAATCATGGGTGAAGATCAGAAAATCCGTCACCCCCGCCGCGCGGTGATGTGCGATCCATTCAAGGCAATAGGGCCCTTCGTTGCGCATGCAGGTTACGGCAAGGATACGTGTCACGGGCGGGCGGTCCCTTGGGTCAGGGTGGCAAAGGTTGGGTAAATGACTCTCATGCGGTTCAGGGCAAGTCAATCTTTGCCACGGGCGATGCTGCGCCGGCTTAGGATTGTTTACAAGCTGGGGTCGGCTAAGCTATCGTTCTGCCAATGTATTTGAAACCACCACGGTGCATTTCAGCCCCGCGTTTCGCGCCACCAGAGAGGCCCCTTATATCATGAACACCCGTCGCCCTGTCGCCTCCCTTTGGATTGGCGAAAAGCTTCATTATCTGAACCAGCTTTGCCTCAAGTCCCATGTCGTTGCGGGTCATAAAACGATCCTTTATTGCGCCGATAAAGTGGACAACGCCCCCGAAGGGGTCGAGGTGCGCCCCGCGTCCGAGATCATGGAGATTGACCGCGAACTGGTCGCCGCGACCAGCGCGTCTTTCCTGTCGAACGTGTTCCGTTACAAGATGATCCAGAAGACCGGCGCGATCTGGATCGACTGCGACGCTTTCTGCCACCAGCCTTTCCCCGAGGATCAGGAATATATCTTTGGCCGCCACGGCATGTCCGGCGCGCTCAACTGTGGTGTGGTGGGACTGCCGCAGGAATGCGAGTTGATGGATCAACTGCTGGATTACTACGATAACCTGCCGGACTATCCCGCATGGTGGAACAAGAACCAGCGCAAGAAATACGACCGCCAAGACCCCAAACTGACCCACGCGCACCGCATCTATAACGCCGAGCGTACGGCTTTTGGCCCGCAGGCGTTCACCTATTTCGCCAAGCAGACCGGCCAGTATGAAAAAGCCAGCGAACGCGAGGTGCTGTATCCGGTGCCGTTCCAGTTGAACGACATCTTCTATGACCCGCATGGCCGCGTCGAAGGACATTTCACCGATCAGACGCTTTCGGTGCACCTTTATACCAATGGCACGAAACCGTGGTGGGAAAAGAACGAACCTCTGCCCGGTTCCTATGCCGCGCGGATGTGCGAGAAGATCGGGATCGACCCGTCCAAAGCGCTGCGCTAAGCCGCGTTACGAAGGGCCTTTGCCATCAATCTGAAACCGCACACCAGCCGGCACGGCAAGCTGCTGGCCATCTCTATGATGAAGGACGAGGCACCATTCCTGCTGGAGTGGTACGCCCATCATCTTGCCGTGGGGTTCACCAAGATACTCGTTTACACAAACGATTGTTCCGATGGCACCGATGACATGTTGATCCGGCTTGAAGAGCTGGGTCTGGGCTACCACCGGCGCAACGACATCCCCGAAGGTGTGAAGCCGCAGCCATCTGCGATGAAATACGCGCAGGCCGAACCCAAAGTCGCCGAGGCCGACTGGATCTTGATGTTCGATGCCGATGAATTCCTCTGCATCAACTATGGTGACGGCACGCTGGACCCGATGCTGGACGCGGCAGGGGATGCCAACGGCATCGTGATCACCTGGCGCATCTTCGGCTCTGGCAATGTGGTCGACTGGTCGCGCGATCCGGTGACCGAACAATACCTCTATGCGGCACCGCCAACGTGGAACAAGGGCTGGGGCGTCAAGACGCTGTTCAAGTTTGACCCTGACAAGTGGAAGATCGGCATCCATCGCCCGTCGATCAAGAACAAGCATCTGGAGACCGGCTTTCCCGACACTGTGAAATGGCTCAACGGATCCGGCCAGCCGATGGAGGATTACTTCAAGTTCCGCGGCTGGCGGTCGATCCGGCGCACCGTGGGCTATCAATGGGCGCAGATGAACCACTATGCGGTCAAATCGGTCGACAGCTATGCGATCCGCAAGTTCCGCGGCAACGTGAACAACAAGAAAGACAAGTATAACGCCGACTATTGGTCATTGCAGGACCGCAACGAGGTCTATGACGACAAGATCCTGCGCTATACTGAACGACGCAAGCAGATCATGGAGGAGCTGCTGACTGATCCGGTTCTGTCGCGTCTCCACTATGCCGCCATCGAAAAGGTCGAGGCGCGGCTTGAAGAATACCGCGCGACCGACGCCTATGCAGAGCTGAAGCAATCGCTGCTTGAGGCATCCGAGGTGCCGATCACGCAGATCGTGGCCAAGCCGCCCAAGGCCCGCGACCCCGAAGAGATCGCCAAGCTGATGTCTCAGGTCGAGAAAAACGTCGCCGACCGCCCCGCCGAGGAACGCCGTAGCGTGCCGGAAGCCGCGTTCGCGGATGTCGCAGAGGGCGGCGACGGGTTCGTTCCGGGCGACATTGACGTATCGGTCCAAACGGCAGTGGACTGGGTGCCCAACCACGACATCGCCCTGCCTGCGGATGTGCGTATCTTTGCGCAAAGCACGCTCGAGCTTGTGATGCGCGGAAAATATCAAAGACGTATGGCGCGCATGACCGGGCGCATGGTCGAAGCTGGCCAAAAGGTGCTCGACCTTGGTGCGGGGATCGGTTTTCTGTCGATCCATGCCGCGCAAACGGTGTCAGGTGCGACGGTCCTCGCGCAGGAGGATAACAGCTCGCGGTTGGCGATCATGCGCGACGTGCTGGACCATAACGCGCTTGAACTGGGCGACCGTTTGTCCATGATCAACGCGCCGGTGATCTGCGACAACGATGCCGAAACCCTTGCGCGGGTGAACCAGATGATCGCGGACCATCAGCCGGATGTTCTGCGCATCAGCTACGAGGAACTGGGCGGCAAATTGCTGAGCCGGGTGACGCTTGGTCCTGTGACGCGTGTTGTGTTGTTCGGGCCTGCCGTGGCCGCATTCCACGCGCAACGGAGCAAGGTCAAAGACCCGAGCCTTTCGCCCGACCAGGACCAAAGCATGCCCGAGTTTGTTATCATCGAGCCAAAGCAGGCTGCCCATGCGACCTGAGACGGCTTTCCCGAAGGGGATGGCGGCTACGGTGCTTTTGCCGCCTCGGGGATGGTGACATAAACGATGCTGAAGGGGGCGCGAAACGGCGCCCGACCCGCCAATAGGAACGTATCAAATGCCAGACCACGCCCCCAGTAAACGCGGTGCCCTTCTTCGGGCAAAGAACGGCGACGTGATCGGCTTTGATGAAACGGGCCTGCGCCTGAACCTCTCGGACAGCGTCATCGCCGACATCCACCGCCGCCTGCCTGCCGGGGGGCAGACGCTGCCCGTCGATGCGGCTGTGTTGGGCGATGTCGATGCGTGGAACCTTCGAGAGCAGGGGGAATGGTACGTGTTTGACGCGAACCTGCCCGGTGCCCAAGGCACGCGGCAATTTCGACGCAAAATCACCGCTGCCCCGGACGCCAGCGCGCCTGACATTATCGCCGACACGTCGGGCGCGGTCTTTGGTGTTCTGGCCATCGGGGGCACGCGGCGGGCGGTGACTGCAGATGAAACACTGTCCTTCCCCTACCATGTGGTGACCACCGGTGACGACTTGGGGCCCGCTGGGGCTGCGGGGACAGAAACGCTGGCACCCACTGACCTGATGCAGCGCCTGACCGAACAGACCCGCGACAGCCTGATCGCCGACGAAATTCTGCGTCGCAGGTACGCGGAGCACCGGGCCCTGCCACTGCTTTATGCGCGCACCGAAACCGACAGCAGCGCCAGCATCAGCGCGTTGATCGAGGGGGCCGCCTTTACCAGCTTTCATCAGACTGTCGCCAACCTTTGTGCCGCCGCGCGCGCATTGGGTAAACCGGCCAAGGTGCTGTCGGTGGGGCTGGATTTCACGCTCGAAGATGTTCTGAGCACGGGGCCCGAATGGTGCGCCGCCATGCACGCGCTGATGCGCCGTATCACAGATATCTTCGCCGACCACGGATTGCGCAAGCCGCTGTTTACGGCTGTCTTTGATGCAGGGACGCGGGATGTATCGGACTCGGACGTGCTGCGCGCGCAGTGGGATTTGGCATGGAACAAGGGCGGGCACGATCACGTCTACGCGGCACCGGGCTATATGTTCGCGCTGGATGAATTTGGCCGGCCCACAGATATCGCACGGCTGCAAATGGCCGAAATGGAGGCCTGCGCGATCGAGGCGCGCAACAGCGACCAACCGTGGAACTGTCCTGTTCTTCTGCTGGCAGAGCGTGAGCCCGACAACCCCAGCGTGATCCGTTGCCGCGGGGAGGGGATGGGCCCCTTTGTGCTGGATGCCGCCGATCCGCTGAATGCCGGTGGTGCCTGTGGTTTCCGTCTGGAAGGGGACAGCGCCGGTGCCAAGATTACCAGTGTGCAGCTTGATGCCAAAGACCGTAACGATCTGCTGATCACCTGTGACAAGCCTCCGACGGGGGAGGGGCTGACGCTGTGTTACGCTATCGGGGCCGCACCCAGCGACGACGGGATGCCCGCCAATCGAGGGGCGCTGCGCGACGGGTTCTGCTATGCCAGCCGAACCGGAGAGATGTTACACCGTTGGGCGCTGCCAGCCGCGCTGCCGGTGCACTGATGGAAGATTTCACGCCCCTTTATGTCGATATCGACCTGCCCGAAGGTGCCTTGTTGCGCGATGACGCAGCGCAGGCCAGCGTCGTGGACGCCTGTCACCCCAATGATGCGCAGGCGATCTGGTATCACGCCCATGCCCCCGCCATGACCTTCAATGCGCAAAAGGCGATGACCCAATGGGCCGCCGAGAACGGACTTGGCTCGCCCGCGCGCCCTGTCGATCCGAATGACGACAATGGCACGTTGCTGGAGGGCGGCGGGGTGGCATTCACGCGCGGGGTGAACTGCGGCTTTGTCGTTGATGCGGCACTGGTCGAGCAGGACTGCTTTTGCCTTGCCATCCGCGTCACTTCGCCCGACGCAGAGGCGCGTAGCCTCCTGACGGTGAACCCCGACGCCAGCGACAACTACCTGTTTCTCAGCGAAAGCGAGGGCCGGCTGATCTGGCGGGATGATGCGGGTATGGTCGAGGTCTCTATCCCCGCACCGGGCAAGGACTATTGGGTGCTGGCAGGTTTTGACCAAGGGCAGTTGCACCTGACCGCCGCACCGGTCGGGGATGTGTTTCCGATCCCGCAGAAGAGCACCCGACCAAGCGCTGAACTGGCGGCAGAGTTGAACGGTGTGGCTGATCTGTTCATCGGCTGCCGGTCCCACCGCAAGGGGATCCTCAAGACCTTGGGCACATCAGTGGTTCATGACGTGCTGATCTGGCTTGATCACGGCGCCAGCACGCCCGCCGCCCTTGAACAGGTCGCGCGCGCTTGCCGCTATGCCGAAGCGCCCCGAAACACAGGGGAACGCCCATGAGCTTTACCAGATCCGACACTGCTGGCGGCAATATCTGTGTCATCTGGATCGATGATATGATCGATATTTTCACGTGGCGAACGGCCTTCGGGCTGCAGATCAGCACGCCCAATATCGACCGCTTCATGTCCGAGGGGACGCGGTTTTCCAACGCCTATGCCACCGTGCCGCTGTGTGCGCCGTGCCGGGCAGAACTGGCGACGGGGTTGTCACCGTTTCGCACGGGGCTGGTCGATCTCAACCGGTTTTGGCGCGATATCTTGCCGCCAACGGCGGGCTGGCAATACGATCTGCGCCGCAACGGGTTCCGTACGTTCACGACGGGCAAGGTCGACAGCAACTACAAACCCATGCCCCATGAATATGCGCGTATCCTCTTTCATGAACAGCCTCAGGCAAAGGACGCGGGGCGGCGATCCAAGGTCAAGAAATACCTCGACAAGGGGCCGGGGATCGCGGGCGTGAACCATCCCGATGACGATGGCAGCCAGGATGACCGCTTCTACGACAATAGGGTGGCGCAGAACGCAATCGACTATCTGGATCGGGCCGACCCTGCGCGGCGGCACCTGATCCAGCTGGGCTTCAAGCATCCGCATTACAACCTGCAATGCCCCGACCGCTTCTATCAGCAGTATGATCCCGACCAGATTGTCTGGCCGAATTCTGCCGCGCCGGAGGATTACTTTGGCCCGCAGGAGGGCATGGCCGTTTACGAGGCCGCCTATATCGCCAACGGTCCCTGGACCCCGGAGAAGGCGGGCGATCATGCGTGGCGACAGGTTGTACGCGCCTATTTCGCGGCCATCAGCCATGTGGATGCGGAAATCGGCCGCTTCATGGACGCCTTGCGCGGCTCGGATCTGGCGGAAAATACCACCGTCCTGTTGCTGTCAGACAATGGGTTCAACCTTGGCACCCACGACAGTTTCCACAAGATGAGCCAATGGGACAGCGCCGCCCATGTGCCGCTGGGGATCTGGCACGCAGGCATGACGCAGGGCCGCGTGGTCGAGATGCCCGTATCGCTGCATAATGTGCCCAAGACGATCATGGAGTTGGCAGGGCTGCCATACCGCCCCGACTGGACGTCGGGCCAAAGCCTGCTGTCGCTGATCGATGACAGTTTCGGATCGTATGACCATAGCAAGTCTCCTGTGACGAGCGTTTTCGGCACGCTATCGGTGCGCGCCGCCGATCCGGATCTGAGCCAATACCGCTACTTCCGCTATCCCAACGGCGAAGAGCATATCTATGATCTGGTCGCCGACCCCGGCGAGACGACAAATATCGTGGAAACGGCCCCGCTCGACGTGTTGCGCCGCACTATGGTGGATAATGCGCTCGACCTCGGGCTTGACCTGCGCGGGTTCGAGAACCCGCAGCGCGGGGTCAATGCGATGATGGCGCTGGACGGCTCTGTGGTGCTGGCGGGGGGCACGGCGGATAATGATTATTGGGCCTATGGGGCCAATGCCGAAAAGATTTCGGAAGATGAAGACGGCGGCAATGACACGTTGTGGTATATGGCGGGGCCAGATGACTATGTGCTGCATATGCCCGCCTATATCGAGAATATCCGCATCGCCACCGTCGTCGCCCGGGAAGAGCAAGACCCATCGAAGGGCAAGCCCATTGCGGTTGTGGCGCATCCCGATACCCCGATGAACTTCGAAACCTCCGAAAGGGTCGCGGTGAACGTCCAAGGAAGCCGCGGGGCCGATGTGATGATCGGTGCAAAATACGCGGGCGCGACCTTCTATGGCGGTGCCGGCGACGATATGTTGATCGCCAAATCAGGGCGCGGCAAGGATGTGCACCTGTTCTACGGCGGCGCGGGCAATGACACGCTGATCGGCGGCAATGGGCGCGACATCCTCGACGGGGGCGCGGGCAACGACGTGATCCGTGGCGGGGCAGGGCGCAGCAAGATCTACGGCGGGCCGGGCAATGACGATATTTCCGATGGCGAAGGCGGGTCCGAAATCCACACCGGCCCCGGCCGTAACCGCGTGAAATCCGCAGGCGGGGATGATACGATCTATATCGGCAGCGGGCACAACACGATTGAACCCGGCAAAGGGCGTGCGACCTTCCACGTGGCTTATGGCGGCGTGACGACACTTACCGGATGGGAGGACGACTATACGCTCGACCTATCCGACTGGCCGGCCGCCCCGACCATCACAATCGACGAAGGCCGTGGTGCGGAACTGAGGCTCGGCGTCGCCGTCGTGCGGATCAACGCCGCCGTCAGCGCCAGTCAATTACAGTCGCAAATCCAGCAAAGCCGATGAAAGTGCTGTCGCCCGCCGAAAACCCGGGGCGACAGCGGATGTCTTAGGCGCTGCGCAGCCCCAGAATGTCGCGCGCCTGCTGCCAGGTCGCCACGGGGCGTTCGTATTTCTCGCATAGATCCGCCGCGCGTTTGATCAGCGCCGCGTTGGATGGGGCGAGCGTGTTACGGTCCAGACGCACATTGTCTTCCAGGCCGGCCCGTGTGTGGCCGCCCGCCGCAATCGCCCATTCGTTCACGACGATCTGGTTCGGCCCGATCCCTGCGGCACACCACGCGGCCTCGGGCGCGCGGGCTTTCAACTGCGCGACGTAGAAGTCAAAAACCTCTTTATCCGCGGGCATGGCGTTTTTCACCCCCATGACGAATTGCACATAAAGCCGCCCGAACAGCTTGCCGTCCTTGTGGTGCTGGATCGCCTGCAGGATGTGGCTCAGATCAAAGGCTTCGATCTCGGGCACAACCTCATGGGTGCGCATTTCGGACGCCAGCCAATCCACCAAATCCGGCGGGTTCTCGTAGACGCGGGTGGGAAAGTTGTTCGACCCCACCGACAGCGAGGCCATATCAGGCCGCAGCGACAGCATGCCGCCGCGCGCCTTGCCCGCACCTGACCGCCCACCGGTCGAGAACTGGATGATCATCCCGGGGCAGTGTTTCTCCAGCCCCTCTTTCAACCGCGCGAATTTTTCAGGGTCAGAGGAGGGTGTCTCGTCATCATTGCGCACATGGGCGTGGCAGATGCTCGCCCCGGCTTCAAAAGCTTCATGCGTGCTTTCAATCTGCTCGGTGATCGTGACGGGCACGGCGGGGTTGGCGGCTTTGGTCGGTACGCTGCCGGTGATGGCAACGCAAAGAATGCATGGATCAGACATCTAGGAACACTGTTTCTTTCTCGCCCTGAAGGTAAATATCAAACCGATAGACGCCATCGGTTTCGTTCTCCGCGATCAGGGTCGCTACGCGGTTTTGATGTTCAATACGGGTCAGCAGCGGGTCAGCGCTGTTATCGGCATCGGGGAAATACATACGTGTATTCAAGCCGATATTGATCCCGCGCGCGACGATCCACAAGCTGATATGCGGGGCCATCATACGCCCGTCGGGAAAGGGCACAGCACCGGGGCGGATTGTGTCGAACTGCCATTCGCCAGTGTCATAATCGCCCGCCTGGCGGCCCCATCCGGTAAAGTTCGGATCGGCGGCCCCACGGGGGTCATTGCCCGGATAAAGCCCCGCCGCATCGGCCTGCCAGATCTCGACCAGCGCGTCTTTCAGCGGCGTGCCGGTGCCGTCATAGATCGTGCCCTTCACCGTGATCCGTTCGCCTTTGGTCTCGGCATTGACCATATGCGCGCCCAGATCCTCGGGGTAGACGCCGGTGATGTCGCAAAAATTCGGCACACAGCCGATATGGACATAGGGGCCTGCGGTCTGCGACGGGCTTTCTTTCAACTGGGTCAGCTCTTGCATCAGTTCCCCTCCATCCGGTTTTCAAACATGGTGGACCGGCGGCCCCTGAGCACGATGTCGAATTTATAGGCCCGCGCATCCATTGGCACGGTATTGTCCATGTCCAACGGCGCGATCAACTGCTCTACCGCGGCGCGCGACGGGATCGTCTGTACGATGGGGCATTTCCAGATCAGCGGGTCACCCTCAAAATACATCTGTGTGATCAAGCGCTGCGCAAAACCCTGTCCGAAAACGGAAAAGTGGATATGTGCCGGGCGCCAGTCATTCACCCCGTTGGGCCAGGGGTAGGCACCGGGTTTGACCGTGCGCAGGCTATAGCCGCCGTTCTCATCGGTCACCGTGCGGCCACACCCACCAAAATTGGGGTCGAGCGGGGCAAGATATCCCTCTTTCTTGTGGCGATAGCGCCCCCCCGCATTGGCCTGCCAGAATTCAAGCAACACGCCAGGCACACCGCGCCCGTTCTGGTCGAGCACACGACCATGCACGATGATCCGCTGGCCAATCGCCATTTCGCCCTCGGCGGCGTAGTTGAGGATCAGGTCATTATCCAGCGCCCCGAGCATATTGTGGCCAAAGACCGGGCCGGTCTGCTCGCTCAGCGTGGTATTCATCGAGATCAGCGCCTTTTGCGGCGACCGCACCACCGATGTCTTATAGGCCGGTGCCAGCGCGGGCGGGTGCCAGCTCCGGTCACGGTGAAAGAACGCTCCGTTCTGATCGGTCATTCGGCGGCTTCCATTTCCTGATAGGTCTGTTTGGCGAGTTTAAGCGCATGGTTCGCCTTTGGCACCCCCGCGTAAATGGCAACATGCTGGAACGCCTCGATCACATCGGATTTGCTGGCACCGGTATTGGCGGTGGCACGGATGTGCATCGGGATTTCCTCGAAGTTGCCGGTCGCCGCCAGCAGTGCCAGCGTCAGCATGGACCGTTCGCGGCGGCTGATCTTGTCGCTGGCCCAGACGGTGCCCCAGGCCGCTTCGGTGATCAGACTTTGGAACGGCGCGTCCAGCTCGGTCTTGGCGGCTTCGGCGCGGTCCACATGGGCATCGCCCAAAACGGCGCGGCGGGTGGTCATACCGATCTCGGTTCGGTCGGCCATGTTCTTCTCCTTGGTCACGGTGGGTGTTCATTGTCTCGCTGCCGATTGGACAGGAAAAACACGCGGCGCGCAAACGCATATCCGCCCTTCCAAATGGATGAAAATCCCGGGGGAGGGGCCGCAAAGCGGCACCGGGGGCAGCGCCCCCTTAGGCCTGTCCGGCATCCCCCTGACCTTGACATCGCAGCGCTTTTTCGTCCTTTTGGCCGAAACAGCAAAAGGACGCTTCTTATGATGAAAACACGCGCCGCCGTCGCCGTTGCCGCAGGGCAACCGCTTGAAGTGATGGACGTAAATCTCGAAGGCCCCAAGCGGGGTGAAGTCCTGATCGAAATCAAGGCCACCGGCCTGTGCCACACCGATGAATTCACCCGTTCGGGCGACGACCCCGAAGGGATTTTCCCGGCCATTCTGGGCCACGAGGGCGCAGGCGTTGTGCTTGAGGTCGGCGAGGGCGTCACCACGCTCGAGGTCGGCGATCACGTGATCCCGCTTTACACGCCCGAATGCCGCGAGTGTGAATATTGCCTATCGGGTAAAACCAACCTCTGTCAGGCGATCCGCGTGACCCAAGGTCAGGGGCTGCTGCCCGATGGCACCACGCGGTTCTCGATGATGGATGGCACGCCGATCCACCACTACATGGGCTGTTCGACCTTCGCCAATCACACGGTCATCCCTGAAATCGCCCTTGCCAAGGTCCGCAAGGACGCGCCCTTTGACAAGATCTGCTATATCGGCTGCGGTGTGACCACGGGCATCGGCGCGGTGATCAACACCGCCAAGGTAGAGATCGGCGCGCGCTGCGTGGTCTTTGGCCTGGGTGGCATCGGGCTGAACGTCATTCAGGGCCTGCGCATGGCGGGGGCCGACCAGATCGTCGGCGTCGATCTGAACGACGACAAGGAAGAGACAGGCCGCTACTTCGGCATGACCGACTTTGTGAACCCCACCAAGGTCGAGGGCGATATGGTCGCGCATCTGGTCGAGCTGACCAAAGGCGGCGCGGATTACACCTTTGATGCCACAGGCAATACCAAGGTCATGCGGCAGGCGCTTGAAGCCGCGCATAAGGGCTGGGGGGAGTCGATCATTATCGGCGTCGCACCGGCGGGGGCGGAAATCTCGACCCGTCCGTTCCAGCTGGTCACGGGCCGCGTCTGGAAAGGCACGGCGTTCGGCGGGGCCAAGGGCCGCACTGATGTGCCCAAGATCGTGGATTGGTACATGAACGGCAAGATCGAAATCGACCCGATGATCACCCACAAGCTGACGCTGGACCAGATCAACGAAGGGTTCGAATTGATGCACAAAGGTGAATCCATTCGCGCCGTCGTTGAATTCTAGGCGCGAATTCGTAAAACTTGCGACAAACGCCGTCCTCACGGGGGCGGCGTTTTATGTTTTCTGAACCCCCTCGTGACACGATGTTTTGACGTGAGGGCACGAAGGGATGCGGGACAGATTGGGTTTACCACCCCGATCCCGCTGGTATTTATAGAGTGAACGTCGGGAGACAAGGCATGAAACTTACAGTGAATGGCGTGACCCATGATGTGGACGTCGAGGAAGACATGCCCATGCTCTGGGTCTTGCGCGACGTTCTGGGGATCACCGGCCCGAAATACGGCTGCGGGATCGCGCAATGCGGGGCCTGCACCGTGCATATGGACGGGATCGCGGTCCGGTCGTGCCAGTTGGCCACGGGCGATGTCGAGGGCGAGATTACCACCATCGAAGGGTTGGGCTCTCCGGCGGTGCGCCATGCGGTGCAGGAGGCCTGGATCGACCTGCAGGTCGCGCAATGCGGCTACTGCCAATCGGGGCAGATCATGCAGGCGGCCTCTTTTCTTGAGCTGAACCCGACCCCTACGGATGACCAGATTGACGCCGCGATGAGCGGGAACCTCTGTCGTTGCGGCACCTATCCCCGTATTCGCGAGGCGGTGAAATCCGCCGCGATCAAGCTCAAGGCGGTGTGATATGGGACGTGTGAAAACAATTGCCCGCCGCAGCTTCCTGATCGGCTCTGCCGCTGTCGCAGGCGGCGTCGTCTTTGGCACCTATCTTTACAAACGCGAGGGCGAGAACCCGCTGCTCGACGGGTTGAAACCCGGCGAAACCGCGATCACCCCCTACGTCAAGATCGACGCTCAAGGGATCACGCTGATCACGCCGCGCGCGGATGTGGGGCAGGGCGCGTGGTCGATGCAGGCGCATATGATCGCCGAAGAGCTCGACATTGACCCACGCAGCGCCAAGCTGTCGCCCGGTCCGGCGGATGCGATTTACTACAACGGCGTTGTCGGGGCAGAGGCGCTGCCGATTGCCGCGACCTCTGACACGATGCTGGCACGCGGCGGGCGCGGTGCGGTCGATGTCATGGGCAAGCTGATGGGGCTGCATATCACCGGCGGCTCGTCCACCGTGCCTGATATGTATGATCGCCTGCGCATGGCCGGTGCCGTCGCACGCGAGACGCTGATCAAGGCCGCGATGAAGCAGACCGGCCTGCCGCGCGACCAACTGGGGACAGAGAACGGCTGCATCGTGCTGCCCGATGGGTTGAAGATCGAATACATTGACCTTGCCAGCATCGCCGCCGAGATCGAGCCGGTACAGGATGTCACCCTGCGTGATCCGTCGGAATGGCGCTATCTGACCAAGCCGCAGAAGCGGACCGACATCGTGGCGAAATCCACTGGTCGGCAGATCTACGGGATCGACATGCAGATGGACGGTATGGTGATCGCCACGACTCGCACCAATCCGGCGATTGGCGGCGGGCTGAACGGGTTTGACGCCGAGGCGGCACGCCAGATGCGCGGGGTCAGCGCGGTCTTGCCCATCACCGGCGGCATCGCTGTGGTGGCGGATAACACATGGCGCGCGTTTCAGGCGGCGCAGGCGGTTGAATGTGACTGGGGCCCGTCGCCCTATATCGGTGACAGCGCCGATCAGTTTGCCGCTGTGGCGGCCTCTTTCACCGACGATCACCGCGACAGCCGGTTCAAGGACGATGGCGATGTAGAAGAGGCGTTGCAAGATGCCTCGGTGGTCGAGGCGGAATACCGCATCCCCTATCTGGCCCATGCCCCGATGGAACCGATGAGCGTCGTGGTCAAGCTGACCGAGGGGCGGCTGGATATCTGGACCGGCACGCAAATCCCCCGTTTCGTCAAGGCGAATATGGGGCGGCTGACAGGGTTGGACGGGGATGACATCCACGTGCATGTGCTGATGTCCGGTGGCAGCTTTGGCCGGCGCCTTGAGGATGATTATATCGCCCAAGCGGTCGAGATCGCGATGCAGATGCCTGACACGCCGATCAAGATGATCTGGCAGCGCGAGGAGGATTTCACCCATGATTTCCCCCGCCCGCTGGCCATTGCGCGCGGGCGCGGTGCTGTGGCGGATGCCGGTATCGCGGCGTTTGATCTGTCGATCGCGGCCCCCTCGGTCGCTGAATCCTCGCTCGCAAGGTTGAACCAGCCCGCCTTCGGCCCTGATGTGGCGATTGTCGCGGGGGCGTGGGACCAGCCGTTCCAGATCCCCAACTACCGCGTCACCGGCTACCGCACGCCAGCAATGGTGCCCATCAGCTCTTGGCGGTCGGTCGGTGCGTCGGGCAACGGGTTCATGCACGAAAGCTTCATGGACGAAATGTGCCACGCCGCGGGTGCAGATCCGTTGCAAGAGCGGCTGCGCCTGTGCTGGCACGACGCATCGCGCAAGGTGCTGGAGGCCGTGGGCGAGATGTCGGAATGGGGCAGCGATCTGGGGCCGAACCGGGGGCGGGGGCTGGCCTTTACGCTGGCCTTTGGCGTGCCCGTGGCCGAGGTGGTCGAGGTCACCAACACCCCCGACGGCATCCGTATCGACAAGGTGTTCGTCGCCGCCGATGTGGGCCGCGTGCTGGACCCCGTGAACTTTGAGGCGCAGCTGCAAGGCGGTGTGATCTTTGGCCTAGGCCACGCGATGAACTGCGAGCTGACCTATCGCGACGGCGTGGCAGAGCAGGATAACTACCATGCCTACGAAGGGATGCGCCTGCACCAGACGCCTTTGATCATGGTGCGCGGACTTGAGAATGGCGACAAGATCAGGGGCATCGGTGAACCCGCCGTCCCCCCCGCAGCACCTGCTTTGGCCAATGCGGTCTTTGCCGCGACGGGGCAGCGTATCCGCGAACTGCCGCTGTCCAAGTCGATCGATTTTGTATGAGGACCCTTCGCGGGGTGATCATCGGCGGGATCATTGCGCTGGTCTGCGCGGGCGGTGCTTTTGCGCAAGAAGCACCCGATCGCGCAGCGGCGCTGGCGGCGTGGGATGATATTCACACGGTCGTTTCGCATCCGCGCTGTACCAATTGCCACGTGGGCCCTGCTGGCGTGCCGCTTTGGGAAGGGTTGGGCCACGAGGAGGCTGCCGACCAAGCGCCCGTGCACGGCATGAACATCCTTGCCGATGAAAGCCGCATCGGGGCCGAGACGATGCCTTGCCGCACCTGTCACATCAGCGCCGCGTCGGAAAACAACGTCCCCCACGCGCCACCGATGATTGCGGACGCATGGCGGCTTCCCCCGATAGAGATGGCGTGGAAAGGCAAGACCAGCGCCGAGATATGCGCACAACTGCGTGACCCCGACAGCAACGGTGCCTTTACGCCCGAAGACCTGTCCGATCACCTGCGAACGTCGGCCTTTGTTGCATGGGGCTTTGACCCCGGCGCAGGGCGCGCGGCGGCCCCCGGTAGTATCCCAGAGATGCAGGAGGCGCTGGCGATCTGGGTGGCAGGCGGCACGCCCTGTGTGGGCGATCCGCACCCGTAGTCAGCCCTTGAACAGATCCGCAAAGGTTTCGCGCAGCAGGTTCTTTTGCACCTTGCCCATCGTATTGCGGGGCAGGGCATCAACCACCACCAGCTTGCGCGGACATTTGAACCGTGCCAGCGATTGCGCGACGGTCTGCGACAGCGCCTCTAGGTCCAGATCACGGCTGCCATCGGCGACCAGCACACCAACCGGTGCCTCGCCCAGATCCCCATGAGCCACGCCGATCACGGCGCTTTCCAGCACGCCAGGTTGATCGTCTAGCACCTGTTCGACCTCTTTGGGATAGATGTTATAGCCGCCGGATATGATCAGATCCTTGCCGCGCCCGACGATCTGCACATAGCCGTCTTCGTCAATCAGCCCCAGATCACCGGTGATAAAGAACCCGTCCGCACGCAGTTCAGCGGCGGTTTTTTCGGGCATCTGCCAATAGCCTTGGAAAACATTCGGCCCGCGGACCTCGACGACGCCGATCTCTCCCTGTGGTAGGGTCTCGCCGGTATCGGGGTCGCAAATCTTGAGCTCGACCCCCGGCAGGGGTGTGCCGACGGTACCGCCGCGCCGCGGCCCGTCATAGGGGTTCGAGGTGTTCATATTGGTTTCCGTCATCCCGTAGCGTTCCAGAATACGGTGGCCTGTGCGTTCCTCGAACTGCTTGTGCGTTTCGGCCAGCAAGGGGGCAGAGCCCGAGATGAACAGACGCATATGCGCCGTCAAACCGGCGGTGAAGTCATCAGAGCCCAGCAAACGGGTGTAGAAGGTCGGCACGCCCATCAACGCGGTGGCCTGCGGCATGAAGCGGATCAATTGATCGATGTCGAGCTTGGGCAGGAACACCATCGCGCCACCGCTGAGCAGCATGATATTGGTCGCCACGAACAGCCCGTGTGTGTGGAAAATCGGCAGCGCATGGAGCAGCACATCGGCTTTGGTGAATCGCCAGACATCAACCAGCGTTTCCGCGTTGCTCAGCAGGTTGCGCTGGCTCAGCATCGCGCCTTTTGATCGGCCCGTTGTGCCCGAGGTATAGAGGAAGGCGGCCAGATCCTCGGCCGCTCGATCGACGGTATCGAATGTGTCGGGCAGGGTGGCTGCCAGATCGCGCAGCGTGCCGCGGCCGGTGTTGTCCATCGTTTCTACCGCAGCACCGGCGGCGGCAGCGACCGGCGTGAGTTCGGTAACATCGGCAGGATCGCAAACCAGCAGCCGCGCGCCCGAGTTGCCGACGAAATAATCCACCTCGGATGCGGTGTAGCCGGGGTTGAGCGGCAAGAACACCAGCCCTGCCTGCACGCAAGCGGCATAAAGCGCCAGCGCATCCGGCGATTTGCCGACCTGCACCGCGACACGGTCGCCCGCTGTCAGTCCCTTGTCGGTAAAGGCATTGGCATAGCGCGCGGCAGAGCGGATGAATTGGTCATGGGTGATGGTGCGCCCGTCCGGCAAGATCAGAAACGGCGTATTTTGCCCGATGTGGCGACCGAATAAAGCGTCGTAAAGCGGGTTGGGCATCGTCGTCTCCTTCTGACCTTTGGTAGCGCGGAATTTGCGCCATCGGCAGGGCCAGGTAAAGGGCGGCAAATGGCGCATTTTGATCTTTGCTGCATTTCGCGCGTGCAGACGGCCTTGACGACCCGCAGCGTATGACTTACCCCTCCTCCCGTAGCGCGGGCGTTGTGTAATGGTAAGACCTCTGCCTTCCACGCAGAAGACGCGGGTTCGATTCCCGCCGCCCGCTCCACTCCTTTCCCGACATCCTTTTGATTTTGGCTATTTGCGCTGGATCAATGCGCTTTTGTCGCAAGCGCCTTAGGGGTGCAGCCCTTGACCCCGCGCGATGTGCGGGCGATGACACGGCAGCACTCCAAAGGATATCTCATGGCACGTACCCCGACGCCCGGCCCCGGCACTGAAGAACGCGAAAAATCGCGTGAGTTGGGGGCCCTGCGCGCGCTGCTGCCGTTTCTTGCGCCCTATCGCGGGCTGATGATCGCGGCCATTCTGGCGCTGGTCCTCACGGCGATGATCTCTTTGACGCTGCCGCTGGCCGTGCGCCGCGTGATCGATAATTTCGGCACCGGCGAGGCCGAACTGCTGGACCAGTACTTCGTTGCCGCCCTGATCATCGCGGCCCTTCTGGCTGTCGGCACGGGGCTGCGCTATGCGCTGGTGACGCGCTTTGGCGAACGGGTCGTTGCCGATATCCGCAAGGCGGTGTTCGATCGCGTGATCTCTATGAGCCCGGCGTTCTACGAGAACCTGATGACCGGCGAGGTGCTGAGCCGGATCACCACGGACACCACGTTGATCCTGTCGGTGATCGGGTCGTCCGTGTCCATCGCGCTGCGCAATATGCTGATCGTGACCGGTGGGTTGGTGCTGATGCTGTTCACCTCGGCCAAGCTGACGGCGATGGTGTTGTTGATCGTACCAGCGGTGATTGTGCCGATCCTTGTTCTGGGGCGGCGCTTGCGGGTGCTGAGCCGTGAAAATCAGGACTGGATCGCGGCAAGCTCGGGCAATGCGTCCGAGAGTTTGGGCGCGGTGCAGACCGTTCAGGCTTTTACTAACGAAGCCGCCAGCCAGTCGCAATTCGCACAGATGACCGAGGCGTCCTATGATGCGGCGCAGCGTCGGATCAAGACCCGCGCGCTGATGACGATTATTGTGATCTTTCTGGTATTTGCCGGCGTCGTGGGCGTTTTGTGGATGGGCGCGCGGGATGTGCGTGCCGACCAGATGACCCCGGGTGCCTTGGTGCAATTCGTGATCTATGCCGTGATGGTGGCAGGCGGGGTCGCGGCGCTGTCCGAGATCTGGGGTGAACTTCAACGCGCCGCCGGTGCCACCGAACGTCTGGTAGAGTTGTTGCGGACCGAAGACACCGTGCAAGACCCCGCTGCGGCCATCGCCTTGCCCAGCCCCGTCGCCGGTCGGATTGCCTTTGAGGACGTGCATTTCAGATACCCTGCGCGCCCCGATGTGCAGGCACTGGACGGGGTCAACCTGTCGATCAACCCCGGTGAAACGGTCGCGTTCGTCGGGCCCTCGGGTGCAGGCAAAACCACGATCATCCAGTTGATTCTGCGGTTCTATGATCCGGCTTCGGGGCGGATCACCCTTGACGGGGTCGATCTGCGCGATGTCTCGCGTGCGGCCTTCCGCCGGTCGGTCGCCTTGGTGCCGCAAGACCCGGTGATCTTCGCTGCCTCTGCCCGCGAGAATATCCGCTTTGGCCGCCCCGACGCCACAGACGCCGAGATTGACGCCGCCGCCGAGGCCGCCGCCGCCCACGGGTTCATCAGCGCATTGCCCGACGGCTACGACAGCTATCTGGGCGAACGCGGGGTGATGCTGTCGGGCGGGCAAAAGCAGCGTATCGCCATCGCCCGCGCCATCCTGCGCGACGCGCCGGTGCTGCTGCTGGACGAAGCCACAAGCGCCTTGGATGCCGAAAGCGAACGCGCCGTGCAGGCCGCCGTGGATCGGTTGAGCGCGGACCGCACCACCCTGATCGTCGCGCACCGTTTGGCGACGGTGAAAAAGGCCGACCGCATTGTCGTGCTGGAAGCAGGGCGGATCGTCGATATGGGCACCCATGACGAGCTGGTTACCAAAGGGGGGCTCTATGCGCGCCTGGCGCGGCTGCAATTCACCGATGGTCGCGCGGACGTATAAAAAACCTTGTGAATTTCACGGTTAGATGGAAACAATCACACCCGAATGGATCCAGAAGGAGAACAACATGGGTTTGTGGAGTTTCGTAAAAGACGCCGGCAAGAAAGTGTTTGGCGGCGGTGATGATACCGAAGTCACCGGAGCCGCGCTTCAGGATGAATTGAAAGACCTCGGGCTTGATGCCGAAGGGCTCGATATTTCTGTCGAAGGCGACAAGGTCAAGGTCTCGGGCAAGGCAGCGAGCCAAGAGATGAAAGAAAAGGTCATTCTGGCCGTGGGGAACGTCGAAGGCGTTGCCGCGGTTGAAGAAGACATGGACGGCGGCGAGGGGGACGGCACCTTCCACACCGTTGAAAAAGGCGACACGCTTTGGGCCATCGCGGCCAAGACCCTTGGCAATGGCGCGCGCTATGAAGAAATCTTTGAAGCGAATAAACCCATGCTGACCCACCCCGATAAAATCTATCCCGGTCAGATGCTGCGTATTCCTGCCAAGTAATTGCACCACACATAAGGGGTGTGCCACGCGCTTTTACCCCATAAAAGAGAGCGGCAGGCGGCGTCTGCCGCTCTTTTTCGAGCCTTCCGTTGGGTCAGTGGGCTTGAACGCAGCGTTTGAGCGCCTGCAAATGCTTGCGAAAGCTGAAATTAGCAATCATCTTTGACAACAGGGAATAACGGGATGCGGGCAAACCGCACCACTAAGGGAGGAACATAATGTCATTTGCCGGTGTAGAAGACCGTAACGCAATCGAAGCAGAAATGCCGTGGGCTGACCGCGACGTGCCCAAAACACTTTGGAGCATGTTGAGCGAAACCGCCGGAAAGTTTCCAAGCCACGACGCAATCAGCTACCAGATTTTCTCTGGGCCGAAAGATCACGCGGAAACCCTAAGCTGGTCGCAGCTGCGGGGGCAGGTGGGCCGTGCGGCCAATCTGTTCCGGTCGCTGGGTGTGGGGCCGACCGATGTGGTCGCCTATGTCCTGCCAAACTGTAACGAGACGGTCATCACGCTTCTGGGCGGTGCGGTCGCAGGGATCGCGAACCCCATCAACCCGTTGCTCGAGGCAGAGCAGATCGGATCGATCCTGCGTGAAACCAATGCCAAGGTCGTTGTGACCCTGCGGCCTTTCCCAAAGACGGATGTGGCCGAGAAAACCGCCGAGGCGGTCAAGCTGGCACCGAATGTCACGACCGTGCTCGAAGTGGACCTGTGCCGCTATCTGACCGCGCCAAAGTCGTGGATTGTGCCGCTGATCCGTCCAAAGTTGAAGGTCACCAATCAGGCGACCTACAAGAACTTCAATTCCGAAATCGCAAAGCAACCGGCCGAGCTGACATTCGACGATCCGCAAGAGGATCGCGTCGCCTTCTACTTCCACACCGGCGGGACAACGGGCATGCCGAAAGTGGCGCAGCACAAGTATTCCGGCATGGTCTATAACGGCTGGCTTGGGCACACGCTGTTGTACACGGAAAACGACAACATCATGTGTCCGCTGCCGTTGTTCCACGTTTTCGCCTGCCACGTGATCCTTATGGCCGCGGTGAAATCCGGTGCGCATGTGGTCTTCCCGACGCCTCAGGGCTATCGCGGGGACGGGGTGTTCGACAACTTCTGGAAACTGGTCGAGCGCTGGAAAATCACTTTCATCATCACCGTGCCTACGGCGATTTCCGCCAAGATGCAGCGCCCGATCAACGCTGATATCTCGACCGTGAAAACCGCCTTCTCCGGCTCGGCACCCTTGCCGCTGGAACTGTTCCGCCGCTTTGAAAAGGCCACCGGCATCACGCTGATCGAAGGCTACGGCCTGACAGAGGCGACCTGCCTTGTGTCGTCGAACCCGACGGACGGCGTGCGCAAAGTGGGCAGTATCGGCATCACCTTCCCCTATACGGATGTGAAGATCGTCAAAAGCACCAGCGACGGGCTGGTCGAGGCAGAGGTCGACGAGATCGGTGAGATCTGTATCTCGAACCCCGGCGTCTATGCGGGTAACACCTATACCGAAGCCGATAAGAACAAGGATCTCTACTATCAGGGCACGCACCTGCGCACAGGGGATCTGGGCCGTATCGACAGCGACAAATACCTCTGGATTACAGGCCGCGCCAAAGACCTGATCATCCGTGGCGGTCACAACATCGACCCCGCCGAGATCGAAGAGGCGCTTCTGGGTCACGAGGCGGTCGCCTTTGCCGGTGCCATCGGCCAGCCGGATGCCCACGCGGGCGAAGTGCCTTGTGCCTTTGTCGAACTGGTCGCAGGTGCGTCGATCACCGAAGCCGAACTGCTGGAGTTCTGCAAAGAGCACGTGCAGGAACGCGCGGCGCAGCCCAAGCATATGACCATCATGAGCGAGCTGCCCAAAACCGCCGTCGGTAAGATCTTCAAGCCCGACCTGCGCAAAAACGCGATCACGCGCGTCTATGACGAGACGTTGGAAGCCGCCGGTCTGCCCGCGCGTGTTGCCTCTGTCACCGATGACAAGAAACGCGGTCTGGTGGCGCAAATCGCCATGAACGGCGCAAGCGAGGCCGATGTCGGCGCGTCGCTGGACGTCTTTACCTTCGGTTGGGAGGCCGCGTGATCCAACCCGACTACCGCGTTCTACTGGATGAGGAAATCTGGGCCTATATGGACCGCTCGGACAGTTTCTATCCACCGGACGCGGTGTCATTAACCATCGACCAGCAGCGCGCTGTCTATAACCGGATGTGCGCTGCTTTTCACCAACCCCACCCTGATGGGGTCCGCACATGGGACGTGGCCTTCGGCGGCGTCCCATGTCGCGTTTACGAGGCCGACACATCCGCGATCACGGTCGTCTACTATCACGGCGGCGGGTTTATTGTTGGCGGGCTCGACAGTCATGATGATGTCTGCGCCGAGATTTGCGCCGCGACCGGCTACCGTGTGATCTCTGTCGACTACGCGCTGGCCCCCGAGGCCGTCTTTCCCGCTTGCTTCAACGATGCATGGGCCGCGTTTCAGGCGATTGCAGCCGCACATGGCGGCGGGATTGTATTGGCGGGGGACAGTGCGGGCGGCAATCTTGCCGCCGCCGTCGCCCATACCGCGCGAGGATCTTATGACGGGCGCATAGCGGGTCAGGTGCTGATCTATCCCGGACTGGGCGGGGATCGCAGCAAGGGCAGCTATATCACCCACGCCAACGCGCCGCAGTTGACGGTTGCGGATATGGAGTTTTACCAGCAGGTGCGATCCGGTGGGGCACCGCCTGTGGACGATCCACGCTACGCCCCGCTGCACGATACCGACTTTACCTACCTGCCGCCTACGGTGATCCTCACGGTCGCCTGTGACCCGCTGTCGAGCGATGGGGAAGCCTATGCCGCCGCGATCAACGGGGCAGGCGGGCAGGCCCATTGGCACGAGGCCGCGGGCCTTGTCCATGGCTGTCTGCGCGCGCGGGTGATGTCACGCAAGGCGGCGGCATTCTTTGATCAGGTGACAGCGGCGATCGGCGCTGTCGGGGCAGGGCAGTGGCCTGCGATCAGCACGGGCTAAGAAACGGCATCATTTCAGGAAAGACTGCGCCTTCATGGTATCGGCCACAGGCGCACCCAACCGGCCAAGGATCGTCGGCGCGAGCTGCAGCTGGTCGATCACCGTATCCTCCGACGGCCCTTCGGCATCGCCAAAGTAATACAGCGCGGTTTCCTGCTGCAACGCACTGCGCCCGCCGTGGTGCCCGCGTTCGTCCTGCCCGTGATCCGCTGTGACGATCACCTCATACCCCAGGGCGCGCCATTTCGGGATGAAGGGGGCCAGCATCTCGTCCATGACGGCGCAGGCGTGGTCCATTTCCTGACAGTCGTGGAAGAAACGATGCCCCATGCTGTCCAGCGTGCAGGTGTGCAGCATTCCGTAGTTCAGCCCGAACCGCAGCGCCAGATTGGTGAGAGAGCCAAACAGATCCACATCCGAAGGGGTCATCTGGTTCACCAGCCCGTAGCCGGTCATCGTGTGAAACCGCCCGTGGTTGATCGTGTCGCTATCGGGTTCGTCGTATTCCACATCGCGCACATAGTCGAAGGGGTGGCGGTTGAAGAATTGCGACCAGAAAGAATGGGCCACGGCCCCTGTCACACCGCCCGCCGCACGGGTCTGGGCGAAGACGTCCTTGTGCTTTAGCCGGAACACATTGCCGTTGCCCGTGCAGCCATGTTCAGCCGGTGCCACACCCGTGTGGATCGAGGCATAGCAGGAGGCAGAGATTGACGGCAGCACCGCACGCTGGGTCCAGACCCGCGCCTCGCCACTATCGACCCAGCCTTCCAGATTGCCGAACAGCCGACGGAAATTGCGGTAGGGCACACCGTCGAGGATGATCAAAAGCAGCTTGTTCTTCATGTCGATACCTCTTCGGCGGGCCACAGCGCTTGTATTTGTCCGATACAAACCGCCTCGTTGCCCACAGGCCTAATTGCCAGCACTTTCCATTTTGCGATGTGCGATGGTTTCTTCCAGCCAGCCGATCTTCATCTCGGGGACAGAGCTCAGCAGCAGGTCGGTATAATCGTCAAAGGGCGGTGACAGCACCTGACTTTTGGTGCCATACCGCACAACTTCGCCCTGATACATCACAGCGATACTGTCTGCGATGGCTTTTACCGTCGCCAGATCGTGGGTGATGAACAGATAGGCGACATCCTCGATCTTTTGCAGGTTCAACAGCAGCTTGAGGATGCCATCTGCCACCAGCGGGTCCAGCGCGCTTGTCACCTCGTCGCAGATGATCAGCTTGGGCTTGGCGGCCAGCGCACGGGCGATGCAGACACGTTGTTTCTGCCCGCCCGACAGCTCTGCCGGATAGCGGTCCTGAAACCCGTCGCCTAATTCGATCTCGTCCAGCAGTTCCTGAATGCGCTTCTGCTTTGCCTTGCCTTTCAGCCCGAAATAAAACTCGAGCGGGCGGCCGATGATGGTGCCCACGGTCTGGCGCGGGTTCATCGCGGTATCGGCCATCTGGTAGATCATCTGCATCTCGCGCAGGTCTTCGATGGGGCGTTGCGCCAGGGCGGGGGCAAGCTCGCGCCCGTCAAAGGTGATCGTCCCGTCGCTTGGAGGCAGCAGGCCGGTGATCACGCGGGCCAGCGTGGATTTGCCCGAGCCGGATTCCCCCACGACAGCCAATGTCTGGCCCGGATGAATATCGACGTTGATCCTCTTGAGAACGTCAAAATCCGTGCCGGCATAGCGGGCGGTGACGTTTTCGACCCGTAGAACAGGGGTATCGGTCGGCGTTTTTTCCTCGTGGCGGATCGACCGGACTGAAACCAGCGCTTTGGTGTAGTCTTCCTTGGGCGCGTTGATGATCTGGTCAACGGTGCCGTATTCGACCATATCCCCTTGTTGCAGCACCATAATATGATCGCTGACCTGTGCCACAACCGCGAGGTCATGGGTGATATAGAGCGCGGCAACGCCGGTGGCGGCGATGGCTTCTTTTATGGCGGCCAGCACGTCGATCTGCGTGGTCACATCCAGTGCGGTGGTGGGTTCGTCAAAGACCACCAGATCGGGCTGCGGACACAGTGCCAGCGCGGTCATGCAGCGCTGCAACTGCCCGCCAGACACCTGGTGGGGGTAGCGGTTGCCGATGGTTTCAGGGTCCGGCAGACCAAGCTTGCGGAACAGGTCAACTGCGCGTTCCTCGGCCTCGGCCTTGGTGAACTTGTTCTGATAGATCGCGGCTTCGGTCACCTGATCCATGATCTTTTTCGCGGGGTTGAAAGACGCCGCCGCGGATTGCGAGACATAAGTCACCTCGGCCCCGCGCAGGCGGCGCACGGCGCGCAGGCGCTCCTTGAGGATGTCGCGCCCGTTGACCCAAACCTCGCCGCCGGTGATCTCTACCCCGCCGCGGCCATAGGCCATAGCGGCCAGCCCGATGGTGGATTTGCCCGCGCCGGATTCCCCGATCAGCCCCAGCACCTTGCCGGGTTGCAGATCAAAGTCGACGCCGTGCACGATCTTGATATCAATCGGCTTTTCGCCGGGCGGATAGGCGGTCGCGCCGATTTTCAGGCCGCGTACCTTGAGAAGTGGCTCGGTCATCCGCGGCCCCCTTTCAGCGATGTGGTGCGGTTCAAAATCCAGTCCGCAACAAGGTTGATAGAGATGCAAAGCGTGGCGATGGCATAGGCAGGATAGAGCGCCGCTTGAATACCATAGTTGATGCCTTCCTTGTTCTCTTTCACGATGCCGCCCCAGTCGGCTTGAGGGGGCTGCACGCCCAGACCTAGAAACGACAGCGTCGACACAAAGAGCACCGCAAAGATAAACCGCAGGCCCATCTCGGCGATCAGCGGCGACAGCGCGTTCGGCAGGGTTTCACGGAAAATGATCCAGCCGATCTTCTCACCGCGCAGACGGGCGGCCTCGACATAGTCCATCACGGTGATGTCCACGGCCACAGCGCGCGCCAGACGGTAGACACGGGTGCTGTCCAGCAGACCCATCAGGATAATCAGGATCGGCACGGTGGTCGGCATCACCGACAGCACGACAAGCGCAAAGATCAGCGACGGGATCGACATGATCAGATCGACAAAGCGCGAAATGGCTTGGTCGACCCAACCGCCCGAGACGGCTGCGAAGAAGCCCAGAATGGACCCCAGCGTAAAGCTGAGGATGGTGGCTGCAGTGGCGATAAAGATCGTGGTGCGCCCACCGTAGATCATACGCGACAGCAGATCGCGCCCGATGCTGTCGGTGCCCAGCAGGAACTCCGACGATGAAGGCTCCCACACGTCGCCGACGATTTCAGCCATGCCATAGGGGGCGAGCCAAGGGGCAAAGACGGCCATGATGAAATAGACGCTGGTAAAGAACAGGCCGATCATGGCGGAGATAGGAATGTTTTTCATGGGTTCGCTCCCAAACAAATGAATGGGTCAACGTCAGGTGGCGATACGGGCTTGCGGCAGGGGGTCGCGTTGGTGCGACGCTGAACTGCGGCCCCGTGCGTCGCGCATTGCCTCGGGGGGAGATGCGCGGCGCTCATTTGGGATGCCTCAGGCGCGGGTTGGCAAGGATCGACACGATGTCGGCCACAAGGTTCAACCCAATATAAACGGCGGCAAAGATCAGACCGCAGGCTTGCACCACGGGCACGTCGCGTTTGCTGACGTGATCGACCAGATACTGCCCCATGCCGGGATAGGCAAAGACGACCTCTACCACCACGACGCCGACGACCAGATAGGCGAGGTTCAGCATCACCACATTGACGATCGGGGCGATGGCGTTGGGGAAGGCGTGCTTGCGGATAATCTTCAGCATGCCCAAGCCCTTAAGCTCGGCTGTTTCGATATAGGCCGATTGCATCACGTTCAGGATCGCGGCGCGGGTCATGCGCATCATATGCGCCAATACGACCAGCGTCAGCACCATCACCGGAATAGCAATCGCGTTCAGCTTGGCCCCGAGGCTCATGCTGTCGTTGATGATCGCCACCGACGGAAACAGCCGCCATTTGATCGCCACCCAATAGATCAGCACATAGCCGATCATGAATTCTGGGATAGAGATCGTGGTCAGCGTGACGGCCGAAATCAGCTTGTCGGGCCAGCGGTCTTTGTAGCGCACGGCCAGCAGGCCCAGAAAGATCGCCAGCGGCACAGAGATTGCAGCAGCCCAGAAGGCAAGGAAAAGCGTGTTCTTCAGACGCCCGCCAAGGCTTTCTGCGATGTCGCGGCCATTGGTCAGCGCGGTGCCCAAGTCTCCTTGAAGCACGCCGCCCAGCCAGGCGAAATAGCGGGTCATGGCGGGATCGTTCATGCCAAGCTCTCGGCGCAGGTTCGCAAGCGCTTCGGGCGTGGCGGATTGACCTAGGATGGATTGTGCCACGTCGCCGGGCAAAATCGAGGTGCCTACGAAGATCAGGATCGACGCGGCAAAGAGGAGAAGAAGGCCCAACGCTAAGCGTTGGGCGATCAGTTTGACGATGGGATGCATAAGCTGGGTTTACCTTATGCGTCTTTGACCCAGCATTTGATCCCGGCTTTGTTGTTGGACAGTTCCGCGTTGGGATCTTCGACCCAGCCGCCGACATTGTTGGCGACACCATCCACAAAGTCGTTGAACATCGGCAGGATCAACCCGCCTTCGTCGCGGATCATCTGACCCATCTTGGAGTAGGTCTCTTTGCGCTTGGCCTCGTCCAGTTCGGCGCGGGCCGACAGCAGCATCTCGTCGAACTCGGGGCGCTTCCAGCGGGTGTCGTTCCAGTCCGCGGTCGACAGATAGGCGGTCGAATACATCTGGTCCTGCACCGGACGGCCACCCCAGTAAGAGGCGCAGAACGGCTGTTTGTTCCAGACCTCGGACCAGTAGCCATCGTTCGGCTCGCGTTTGATCTCAAGCGGGATACCGGCGGCTTTGGCGGATTCCTGGAACAGCGATGCCGCATCGACCGCACCGGGGAAGGCACCGTCTGCAACGCGCAGGATGATCGGGCTGCCATCATGACCGGAGGCGGCGTAATGCTCTTTCGCCTTCTCGATGGAATGTTCACGCTGCGGGATCGATTCATCGAACAGCGGATAAGAGGCGTTGATCGGCATGTCGTTCCCGATGGTGCCGTAGCCGCGCAGGATCTTGTCGACCATTTCCTCGCGGTTGATCGCATATTTCAGCGCCAGACGCAGGTCGTTGTTGTCGAACGGTGCGGTGTCGACATGGGCGATAAACACATAGTGGCCCCGACCGGCAACGGATTTCACCGTCAGGTTGGGCGCGCGGTCCAGCAGGGCGGCAACCTTGGGATCAACGCGGTTGATCATGTTGACCTGACCCGACTGCAGCGCCGCGGTCCGCGCGGTGGCATCGTTCAGCACCAGCACTTCGTTATAATCGGTGTGGCCGCGGTTGTCGGCGTCCCAGTAATTTTCGTTGCGCTTGAAGCCGTGGCGCACGCCGGGCTCGTCAACTTCCAGCGTGTAAGGGCCGGTGCCGATGCCCGCGCCGGGGTTGTCCATGCCGCCATCGGGCTGGATCATCAGGTGGTAGTCGGCCAGCAGGTAGGGAAGGTCAGCGTTGCCGACGCCCAGTTCAACGATGAAGTTGTCGCCATCGACCTTCATGTTCTCGATGCCGCGCATGATGCCCAAGGCACCGGATTGGCTGTTTTCATCCGAATGGCGCTGCATGGTTTTCAGCACGTCTTCGGGTGTCATTTCCTTGCCGTTGTGGAACTGGATGCCCTTGCGGATTTTGAACGCCCAGGTTTTCGCATCGGCCGAGGCCTCGTAGCTTTCGGCCATGCGGTTTTCGATTTCCCCGTTGGGATCGACCTCTACAAGGCTTTCGTACAGGTGGCGCAGGTTGTTCAGCGGCACTTCGGAGGCGGTCAGCGCAGGATCGAGCGTGTTGGTGGATTCACCGCCCGACGACCCGATTTTCAGTGTGCCACCGCGAATCGGTGCTTCGTGGGCTGCGGCCTGCGCGTGGTTCGCCAGCATCGAGTTGGCAACGGCGGCTGTCACGCCCAAAGCAGCGGCACGCCCGACGAATTCGCGGCGTGTCATAGTGCCCTTGGCCACTTGGCCGGTCATATGTTTCAGTTGATCATCCATGATGAGAACTCCCTGTTTTAGGTGATACTTCCACGCATTGGTGCGCAGGTTTTTTTATTGACTGGTGGCACAACGTTAAGCATTTCGGCCCGTGTCGCAAGTGGTAATACCGGCGGCCATGTGACGAGTTTGTTACATAAAGTGTCGCTTAATGTCTTCCGTCACGTCGCGTTCATAGATCAATTTGTCGTTTTCGTACGCTTCAAGACGGGCCGTCAGATGAAAATGGGTCGCGTCCGACCACATCTGCGACCGGGTTTCTGTGCGCAGGATGATGTCGTCCCGCTCCAGCTCTTCGGTCCAGTGACAGGTGCCTTTTGCGGACAGCGGATCGTCGGGGTGAATGCGCCACACCTCCCGCGCGACAGAGCCGGCGATCAGCCCGTGATCGGCATCGCGCAGCTTGCCGAAGTCATCCTCGATGATCAGAGAGACGATGCCCGTGACGCGGTCGATCTCTTGGCGGCGGATGTGGTTTTCGGGGCGCAGTGTCTCTGTCTCCCACGGGGCGGCAGAGGTGGGCGGGGCAAAGCTGTATTCGTCCCCGCCGCTGGTCGGGCGCTGCGGCAGGTCGATCTGGCCGGACGACAGCGTGACCTCTGCCGCTTCGGGCGCAGGCCAGAGCAGGGGCCAATAGGCGGTAGAGATCGACACCCGCAGCCGGTGCCCCTTGGGGATGCGATAGGCGATGTGGTCAAGGTCCAGCGTGATGTCGGTCATGGCACCGGGCGCCATCGCCTGCGGATTTTCGGCGCTGTCGCGATGGGACAGGTTCAGCACGCCATAGGTGATCCGCGCCGAGGCCCCATCAGGGTGGATATGGTTCAACCGCACCGCGATCTGGCCCTGTGGTTTGTCGCAGGCCAGACGCAGGCGCAGACGCGGCGCGCCAAGGATATCCATCTGCTGCGCCAAGGGCCCGCTGTCAAAACAGACCGATAGCGCATCGTCTTGCCTCTGGTCGCCGGGCATTTCGGGGCCAAGCCAGATCGCACAATATTCCCCGCCATCCGCCCCGCAATGCGCGGGGGAGGCGACGCTGCGGTCCAGCGGGGCAGCGGTGTCTTGCAGGCCCTCATCCGTCAGATGCAACGTCTTGACGGGCAGATGCGATGTCGCGCCTGTGGGTTCGGTGATCCAGCGGCCGGGGCGTTCATGCGTCCACGTGGAAGGGCGCATGCCGTCCATCAGATACGCGCGATAATCGGGGTCGTCCTCGACGCCCGTGTCGATCCCCTTGAGCCACCGGTCCCACCAGCGCAGCGCCTCTTGCAGAAAGCCGATGCGGGGTTCGGGGATGGCGAAATGCGGGTATTTATGCACCCAAGGCCCAACGATCCCCTTCGCACCGGGCAACGCCTCAACCAACTGCGGGACCGCGTTCTTGTAGGAATCGCCCCAGCCGCCAATCGCCAGCACTTTGGCCTTGAGCGCGCTATACTCCTCGATCACCGACCCTTGCTTCCAATAGGCGTCGCGTGATTGGTGGCGCAGCCAAAGCGCGGGAAGAAACGGTTCTGCCTCTAGCCGCTCCAGCCACATTTCGCGCCAGTCGGGGCGGAGCGCAGGGTCGGGCGCGCGGCTGGAATAGGCCCACATCGTCGCCCCCCAGCCAAGGTTCTCATTCAACAGGCACCCGCCCTTATAGTGGATGTCATCGGCAAAGCGGTCGACGGTGGAACATAGCGTAATCACCGCCTTCAGCGGCTCTGGCGCATGGGCTGCGACCTGCAGCCCGTTAAAGCCGCCCCAGCTGATGCCCATCATGCCCACCGTCCCGCTGCACCAAGGTTGCGCGGCAAGCCAGTTGATCACCTCTATGCAGTCGGCCTGTTCCTGGGGGGTGTATTCATCCTCCATCACGCCATAGCTGTCGCCATTGCCGCGCATATCGACCCGCACGCAGGCATATCCGCGTTCGGCAAACCAAGGGTGGGTCAGCGCATCCCGTGCGGTGGTGCCGTCACGTTTGCGGTAGGGGAGGTATTCCAGAATCACGGGCACAGGCGCGGTATCGGAATTTTCAGGCCGCCAGACTCGTGCGGAGAGCCGGCACCCATCCGAGAGGGTGATGCCCATGTCGGGGTCTTCAATCAGTGATAGCGGGGTGTTCTGGGCGGTATCCATGCCGCAAAGGTCAGGGGGGAGCCCGGTATTGTCAACCGTTTGCACGGGCTTGCGGTGTGGCACCCATGGGGATTTTTCCTGAGTGAAATGAGGTGGTTAATTATCTGGCAACGTTAACTATTATTAACGCTTTCCCGCAGCGGTAGAAACTGTGGCCGTGTTGCACTGTTGAAATAAGGCAAGAATGTGGCGTTCCACTTTAACCTTGGCTTTTATGTGTCTAAGCGGCTACCTTCTGCCTCAATAATACGTTTCGTTTTTTACGACGGACATAATCAGGCGGCTGCACGATGCGATCAACGCGTTGGCGGTCATAAAATTTCTCAGGTGTCGCGCGCAGAATGCGCACCGAGGTGGAGCAGATATTATGAAGACGATAGATTTCGTCGTTCGCGATCAAGCGGGCGCATTGCAGCGTGGCACGGTTGCGGAAAACGCAAACTTCCATGTTATCCAAGCGACATCAGGTCAGGAAATCTCGCTGAACCTGCGTCAGACCGATTTTCAATCGCATCAGCGGTCGGGCAACGACCTTGTGCTCACGCTGAATGACGGGTCGGTCATCACCATCGAGAATTACTTTAACGAAACCGGTGCCGCGAACCGCCTGTTCATTTCGTCGGATGGCTATCTGAACGAAGTCGCATTCGTCGAGGCCGAAGGCGGCGGGCTTTATGCGCAATACGGCCCGACCGAGCAGTGGGGTAAATGGAGCCCCTCTGACGATCTGATCTATCTGGGCCGCAGCGATGTGGCGTCTGTGCCGGGCGGTGTCATGCCGGGCGCGGGTGACGACGAAGTGTCGATGTTGGCAGCGCCCTTGCTGGGCGGCGTCGTTGGCGGTGGTGGTGCAGCGGCAGCAGCCGGTGCGGCGGTTGTCGGTGGTGCAGCTGTCATCGGTGGCGGCGGCGGTGGCGGCAATGGCGGCAGCCCTTCGGTCGCACCTCCGTTCGTGAATGAACCCGACGCAACCGGCACGGTCGGCGGCGACGGCGCGGTAGAGCAGGTCGTTGTCACCGGCGGCGGCGAGCCCGGGTCCGAGGTCGTGGTCACCATCGGCGATAAAGAAGTCACAACAACAGTTGGTGACGACGGCACATTCGAAGCCGTGTTCGAAGGCGATAACTTCCCCGACGACGGCACCTATGAAGCCGAGGTCGTCGTGACCACGGACGGCAATGAGATCGTGCTTGACGGGCCGAGCTTCGTCATCGACACCACAGCCCCCACGGTCACCATGTCCGAAGGCACGCAGAGTGTCGGCGACTTCTTTAACGGTGACTCCTTTGCGAATGGCGTCACGCTGACCGGGAACGGTGAAGCAGGCGCGACCGTTGACGTAACCGTCGCGGATGTCACACGCAGCACCACCGTCGGCGAAGACGGCACATGGTCCGTCACATTCGAACCCGGCACGCTGCAGGGGGGCGAATACGAGACAGAGGTGCTGATCAAGACCACCGATCAATACGGCAATACCTCCACCACCACCGAAACGCTGGTGGTTGATACCATCGCACCGACCGTCGCTGTGACATCGGGCACGCAATCCGTGGGCGACAGCTATAATGCCGCATCGTTTGGCAACGGTGTCACCCTGAACGGCACGGGTGAGCCCGGTTCAACCGTGCAGCTGACCATCGGTGGTATCACCCGCACCGCAACTGTGGGCGACAACGGCACATGGTCCGCGACATGGCAGGCGGGCACCTTGCCCGAAGGCGAATACGTCAGCGATGTCACCATCGTGACCACCGATGCTTTCGGCAACAGCTCTACCTCGACCGAGCAGCTGGTCGTCGATACCGTCTCTGAAGTCGCGATTGCGGCGGATACTGTCGAAGTTGACGGCGTGATCAACGCGGCAGAGCGCGGCGACGGCGTGACGCTGACCGGCACATCGCAGCCCGGGTCGACCGTTCAGGTCACCTTTGGGAGTGTGACCCGTGACGCGGTGGTTGACGCAAACGGCAACTGGTCCGCAGATTTCGCGGCCTCCGAAATCCCGACGGGCGAGACAACGGCGACAGTGACCGCAGTCGCGACCGATGCGGCGGGCAACACGGCCACCGCAACCGGCCAAGTCGATGTCGATACTTTGGTCAACAACCTTGCCTTCACCGGCCAGACCGGCGGCAGCGACGGGGTTGTGAACGCGGCAGAGGCGGCGCAGGGCATCGTGATGACCGGCACGGTTGAACCCGGCTCGACTGTGATGGTCCAGCTTGGCCAGGTGTCGCGTGCGGCCACGGTTGCGGCGGACGGCACATGGACCGTCAGCTTCGCCCCCAGCGACATCCCCGCAGGCACCTACACCAGCACAATGACCGCCACCGCCACCGACGCGGCAGGTAACGTTGATAGCGTATCGCAGTCTGTATCAGTCGATACCGAAGCCGGTTCGCTGACCATCAGCCCGCTGCCCGTCGAGGGCGACGACGTGGTCAACGCGGCCGAGGCAAGCGACGGTGTGGCCATCTCGGGCACCGCCGATGCGGGTGCCGTTGTGCAGGTCACGCTGGCAGGAGTCACCCATACGGTTGTGGCAAATGGCAACGGTCAGTGGACCGCCTATTACGCCGCGGGCGAAGTTGCCCAAGGCGTCTATACCGCCGACATCACCGCAACCACAACCGACGCGGCGGGCAACAGCCGCAGCGCCTCTGACAGCGTGCGCGTGGACACGCGCGTCGACAATCTGTCGCTGAACACCGTCGAAGGCGATGACATCATCAGCGGGGCAGAGCGTCTGGCGAATGGCGGCGTTCTGGTCACCGGCACCTCTGAAATCGGCTCGTCCGTCGTCGTGTCGCTTGGCGCGGCATCAGTAAACGGCGCGGTGGATGCGAATGGCAACTGGTCCGTCACCTTTGCACCGGGTCAGGTGCCCGAGGGCACGATCAACACCACCGTGTCGGTCAAGGCAACGGATGCCGCGGGCAACTCTGCCACGGCAAGCCACGCGGTGCTGATCGACACGGTCGTGGATCCGCTCGACATGAACCAAGCGGGCGGCAGCGACGCTGTGGTTAGCGCACGCGAAGCCCAGACGGGCATTGATCTGAACGGTCAGGTCGAAGCGGGATCTAGCGTTGTGGTCAACTTTGACGGCACCAACTACACCGCGTTTGTGGACGGCGCGGGCAACTGGTCGGTCACGATCCCGCCTTCGGAAATCCGTCAGGGCACCTATGACGCCGACATCTCTGTCACCGCCACGGACCATGTGGGCAACATCGCGTCGATCACCGACACGCTCGCAATCGATACCTATGCGCCCGAAGGTCCGGTCATCGCGTCCTATACCCGCGACGGCGACGGTATCCGTGGCATCTCGACCGAGATCAGCCCCGATACGCTTGAGGTGCATCAGGTGAACGCAGACCGCTCCATCTCGGAAGTGGAATCGACCAGCTTTGACATCGACGCCATTGGCGAGCGTAATTTCCAGTTCGAAAGCAATGTGCCAGACGGGTCCGACCTGATTGTCACGGCCACTGACGCTGCGGGAAACTTTTCCGGCACGTATCTGGCGCTGGATGATGAAGCGGCGAACACGCAGTTGACCCTGACCAATCCGAACCTGGGAAACTACAACATCGAAACCGTTGATCTGCAGTTCGCCGAAGAGGCGCATCTGACCATCACGGAAACCGCGCTGGTCAACCTGTCGAGCAATACGAACGAGCTGATCATCGACGGGCATAACGACGACACCGTGACAATCACAGGCGCGGTACGTGGCGGTTCAGAGGTGCGTGGGGATCAAACCTATGACATCTATACACTGGGCGACGAAGCCACGCTGATGATCGACAACGATATCAACGTCATCGTCTAAAGATTGCACCGCGCCCTCTGTCCAAGGGGGCGTGGGCACCACACGCAGGCGGCAACGACCGCAGGCGTTTCCAGAATAAAAAAACCGGCACGTTAAGGGCAGGATAATGAGGCAGAGTGTAAAACGGGCAGGGGGCATGTGCGCAGCAGCGCTGGCCCTATCCGGCTGCATGTCGGATTTCGGCAGCGGCATGATGCCCGGTGACCTGATGCAATCTGACATCGTTACCCGGTTCCGCACCCCCGATGCCTCGCAGGCGATCAAACCCACCTACGCCGAAAAAATCACCGCAGACAGCCAGATCATCCAGGGTCTGGCGCTGCGGTCTTCTGTTCTGCCCGATGACACCGTGTCGGATCAGGTGGCCTCTGCCGTGCTGGCCGCCAACAGCCGCACCGCCGAGGCAGAGCTGCGCGCCGCCACCCTGCGCTCGGAAGCAGCAAGCAAGAACTGGTTGCCCAAGATCGGGCCGCAGGTCAGCCTGACATCCTTGGGGTCGCTGGCGGCCAATCTGGTGGTGGATCAGGTGCTGTTTGACAATGGCCGCCGTGCGGGTGAACGCGCCTTTGCCGTGGCCGATGTCGAGGTCGCTGCCGTGTCACTGGCGCAAGATACGAACGACCGCGTGGCGACTGCGCTGAAGCTTTACACCAATGCGATCGAGGCGCGCGATACCGCCGCGCTGAACCGTGTCGCGCTCAAGGATATGACGCATTTCGAATGGGTGATGCAGGAACGGGTCAAAGGCGGCGTGTCCGATGTGTCCGACCTGACGATCCTGCGCCAGAAGCTCCTTGAAATCCGCGCCACGCTTGATGCCTCCGTCGAACGCGAAGCCACGTCGATGTCAGAGTTGAACGCCATGTCGATCCGCCCGCTGGATACGCTGCACGGCTTGCCCGAAGTGCCCGTGAACAGCTTTGCCGGTGCGCCTTTGTCCGTGGTGCGTGCCGAGGCCGAAAAGACCCGCGCCATCGCCGCCGCCAAGGTGGAACGCGCCGGACTGCTGCCGGGGCTGTCGGCGGGTGCGACCATCGGTGAAGGGGGCGGCGCAGGGCTGAGCCTTGAATCGGATCAGCTTCTGGGTCTGGGCACCAAAGCCTCGCTTGATGCGTCGGCCATGGCCGAGGAAACCGCGACCCGCAAGGTCCGGCAATCGGTCGAGGATGCCAACCGCGCGCTGCGCCGTCTGGAAAAACAGCTGAGCGCCAAGACCCGTCAGGCTGCCGAGGCCGCGACCCTTGCGGCACAGGCCAAACGCAACCTTGACCTGTTTCAGGAACAATATGACGCCGGTCAGCGTCAGGTCATGGATGTTGTCGGCGTCTACGAGACCTATTCGCGTCAGCAGCAGTCGCAGATCAGCCTCAAGTACGAGGCCGTCCGTCTGAAGATCGAGATGGCGCAGATACAGGGCGTGTTGGCGGACGGGAGCGCGATTTGACCCAGAAGCCGACCTTTACGCTGACAATCACCAACGGCAATCAGGGTCGGATGGCGGCGGCGGATGCAGCCCGGCCCAAGGCAGAGAACGCCAACCGCCCCGAAGACCGTCTGATGGCGCGGGCCAAACTGGCCGCGACCTATGCCGGATTGCTGGGCGTCACCACCGCGCCACGCGACATCTTTGAAATCGTCGCCACGGCCCCCTTGCAGGGCAATGATCCGCAGGCAGAGGCCGAAGCACTGGCCCGCGGGATGGAAAGCGCAGGGCTGGTGACACAAGTCAGCCGGGCGCGGGGGATCTCTAAGGATATGTGGCCTGCGCTGGCCTATATGACCTCGGGGCAGGTCTTGCTTGTCATGGGGCAGCAGCGTGGCGATCTGATCCTGTATGACACGACGTGCACCGACAATCGCGCGATGGTGCCGATCAGCGATTTCAAACCCTTCTTTGCGGGGCTGATCCTGCGGGCCGAAGCCTCGCTGAAAACGGTGGCCGAAACCCATAAGACCGATGGCGCGCCTGCGCATTGGTTCTGGGGGCAGTTTCCGCGCTTTCGTCGCCAGCTGATAGAGGTCGCGACGGGGTCTTTCGTGGCCAACCTGCTGGCCGTCGCCGTGGCGCTGTTTTCCTTGCAGGTCTATGACCGCGTGATCCCGCATCAGTCCGAAGCGACGCTTTGGGTGCTCGCCGCCGGTGCGGGGCTCGCGTTGCTGATGGAAGCTTTCCTCAAGATGGCGCGGGCGCGTCTGATGGATGGGGCAGGGCGGCAGATCGAGCTGTCGGTGCAGGACATCCTGATGCGCCGGTTGCTGGGGATGCGGTCCGACACGCGCGGCCAAGCCCCGAACCAGCTGTTTTCCGCGATGCGCGAATTCGGGTCGGTGCGTGAATTCTTTACCGCGTCGACCATTGGCACGATCGCGGATATCCCCTTTATCTTCGTGTTCCTCTTCCTCGTGGCCAGCATTGCGGGGAATGTCGTCTGGGTGCTGGTGCTTGGCGGTATCCTGATGCTTGTGCCGGGGTTCTTTCTGCAAAAGAAAGCGATCCAACTGACGCAGGAGACCCAAGGCGCGTCGACCAAATCCTCGCGGCTGCTGCACGAGGCGATATTCGAGCTTGATACGGTCAAAACCCAAAGGGCAGAGGACCGCGTGCTGCGCCTGTGGACCGAGCTGAACACCCTGTCGTCCGTCAAATCGTCAGAGCAACGCAAGCTCGCGTCCTTCCTCACGTTCTGGAGCCAAGGTGTCCAGCAGGCCACCTATGTCGCAGCGGTCATCGTGGGCACCTATCTGGTGTTTGCGGGGGAATTTACCGTGGGGTCGATCATCGCGGTCGGTATCCTGACGGGCCGGACGCTGGGGCCGCTGACGCAGCTGTCGGGCACGATGGCACGGTGGGGCAATGTCAAAGGCGCGCTTGACGGGCTCGACGCGATTGTCGCCGCGCCGCAGGACACCGCAGAGGCGCGCACCTATCTGCGCCGTGAAAAGCTGAAAGGCCAGTTCGAACTGCGCGACGTGATCTTCCGCTACGAGGATGACGGCGCACCGACGGTGGACATCAAAGCCATGTTGATCCAGCCGGGGCAGCATGTCGCCGTGCTGGGGGCCAATGGATCGGGCAAATCGACACTGCTGAAGATGCTCAGCGGGCTTTATGCCCCGACCGAAGGGCGCATTCTGGTGGACGGCACAGAGCTGGGCCAGATCGAGCCGCGCGACCTGCGCCGGCTGATCGGCTATCTGGGACAGGACGTGCGCCTGTTCTCGGGCACGCTGCGCGATAACCTGAACCTCACCATGCTGGAACGCGACGACGACCGCCTTCACGCAGCCCTTGATTTCGCAGGGCTGGGGCCGTTCGTGCGCAACCACCACAAGGGGCTGGACCTAGAGATCAAGGACGCGGGCGCGGGCCTGTCCATCGGGCAGCGTCAATCCATCGGCTGGGCGCGCCTGTGGTTGCAGGATCCGGCGATCTGCCTGCTGGACGAACCCACAGCAGCGCTGGACCAAAGGTTGGAGGCAACGCTGGTCTCGCGGTTGCATAGCTGGATGGCGGGGCGCACCGCGATCATCGCGACCCACCGCGCCCCGATCCTTGCGCTGACCGAACGCACGCTGGTGCTACAGGATGGCCGCATGACCATCGACGGGCCCAAGGAAAAAGTGCTTGCCCATTTGGCGGGTCAGAAGGGGCACGTCGCATGAGCAGTCTCAGCACCACGCCACTGGGCGCGCAGATGACGGGGCAGATGCGTGGGCCGTCCATGGTGATCTGGCTTTGCGGCGCGTCCGTGCTGGTGTTCCTGCTGTGGGCTGCCTTTGCCTGGGTCGACGAAATCGTGCGTGCCGAAGGGTCGATGATTTCCAGCTCGCGCCCCCAGATCATCCAGAACCTTGAAGGCGGTATTCTGGCAGAACTTGCCGTGGGCGAGGGCGATCATGTGGAGAAGGGCGACGTGTTGGCCCGTCTGCATGGTACCCAGTTCCAATCCGCCGTGGACGACCTGCGCGACCAGATCAGCGCCTTTGAAATCCGCCGTCTGCGTCTGGAGGCAGAGCTGGCCGGACAGTACGACTTTGACGTGCCCGACGCTTTCGCCACGCGCACGCCCGATATCGTTGCCTCTGAACGGGCATTGCTGAAAGCGCGGCAATCGGACTTTGTCTCGCGCTCCGAAGGGGCGGGGCGGGTGCTGACCGAGGCGTTGAAAGAGCGTGAGCTGCTTGAGAATATGCTCAAGAAAAAGATCGTTTCGCTGATCGAGGTGACGCGCGCGCGCAAGACCCATGCGGATGCGCGGATCAAGCTGGACGAGATCGTCACCGGCACAGAGCTGGAGCGTGCGCAGGAATATTCCGATGTGCTCAAGGAACTGGCGACGCTGAAACAGAACCTCAAGGCGAGCACGGACCAGTTGAACCGCACCGTCCTGGTCAGCCCCCTGCGCGGCATCGTCAACAACCTGAGCGTGACCACCATCGGCGGCGTCGTGCGCCCGGGCGAGGAGATTTTGCAGATCATCCCGTTGGACGAAGAGCTGTTCGTCGAGGCCCGCGTCAAGCCCGAAGACATCGCCGGCGTGCGCCCCGGCCAGGAGGCGACGGTCAAGCTGTCGGCCTATGACTATACGATCTATGGCACCTTGAAGGGCACGGTCAAATTGATCTCGGCCGATACGTTCAAGGACGAACGATCCCGCGCGCCGGATGGGGATCCGCACTATAAGGTCACGTTGCAGGTGGACACAGAACACCTCACCCCGCGGCAGGCGTCTTTGCAGATCCGACCCGGCATGCAGGCAAGCGTGGAGCTGCACACAGGGTCAAAGACGGTTTTGCAGTATCTGTTGAAGCCGCTTTACAAGTCCAAAGAGGCGTTTCGGGAGCCGTAGGCTTGGCAAGGGGGGCTGTCTGCCCCCCTGACCCCCCGAGGATTTTTTCCATTTGGAAGATCAGGGGTTTTCTGTGTCGAGCCAGAGGGTGACGGGGCCGTCGTTGGTGAGCGCGACGGACATATCGGCCCCGAATGAACCGGTTTGGACATGAATGCCGAGGGCGTCGACGCAGGTGATGAAATCTTCGTATAGCGTTTTGGCCTGATCGGGCTTGGCGGCGCGCGAGAAACCGGGGCGGGTCCCGCGGGAGGTATCGGCGGCAAGGGTGAACTGGCTGACAATCAGCGCGCTGCCGCCCGTATCCGGCAGGCTGCGGTTCATTTTGCCAGCATCATCCTTGAACAGACGCAGCTTGGCGATCTTTTGTGCCAGTCCTTGCGCGGTCGCATGTGTGTCGTCGGGCATGGCGCAGACGAAGATCAGCAGCCCGTGTTCGATTTGACCGATGATCTGGCCCTCGACAGTGACCGAGGCGTTGCTGACGCGTTGTAGGAGTGCGCGCATATCAGGATTTCCAATCAATGATGTCTTCAGGGGTAGCCCGCTGCGTGCGGAACCGGTTGATTGGTGCCGCGTCATCCGCATAGCCAAAGGAAATCGCGCAAAGGATCAGGCGGTCTTGCGGCAGGTCGAAATGCTGTCGCACGGTGGGCGCATAGGCAGCGATGGCGGCCTGGGCGATGGTGGCCACCCCAAGCGCCGTTGCCGCCAGTGTAAATGCCGTGACAAAGCCGCCGCTGTCCATCGCTCCGTAGGCCCCAAGCTCAGCCGGGGAGGTCACGATCGCCACATGGGGCGCGTCAAACAAGGCATAGTTCCGCATCATCTGCGCCATGCGGCCCGCATGGTCCGATTTCTCGATCCCGACGGCGTCATAAAGCTGGAACCCGCAGGTCCGCCGCCGGTCGCCGTAGACGCCGCTGTAAGAGGCCGGCCAGTCCAGATCGGGGGCGGGGGGTGTGCCTTTGGCAATCTCTAGCGCCAAAGCGTCGCGGAAGCGGTCGGTCGCGGCCCCTTTGGTGACGGTCAGCTGCCAAGGCTGCGCATTGCACCACGACGGCACGTGGCGCGCTGCGTCGACGATACGGGTGATGATCGCGTCGTCGACCGGATCGGGGCGAAAGGCGCGGCACGAAGAACGCGCGCGCAGGATGTCGGTGAATGTATCGATCTGGGTCATTTTTGGAGCGCCATAAAATAGCCAACGACCCCGGCGACAATCAGGCCAAGGATCACGGCAAAGGTGATTTTCACAGCGGAATAGGGGCGTTCGCCCTGTACGCTGCCTGTGCGGCCGTTGACCACAAAACGATAGGTCTTGCCGCGGTACTTGTAAGCTGCCAGCCAGACCGGCAGCAGGATATGTTTGAATGTCACATCGCTGACCTGCGTCTGGATATTGTGGATGCGCTGACGGTCGCCGCCGATATCAAAACGCACATCGCGCTGGATCATCGCGTCCATCACCTCGCGTGCCTGTGCATAGCCTTCATCAAGCGTCACCGCATAGGCTTCGGCGCGAAACCCGGCGAGGTATTCCGGGGCATAGGGTTCAAGGGCCGCCAGATCCCACGGGGCCAGCGCATCGGTGAACCTTTTGGGAAGCGATTTCGACGCCAGCACCAGCACATCATCAAAGAACCGCGCCACCCGACCCGAGGTCGCCCGCCAGCGGATTTTCGGCACCTGCTGCTGCACCCGCTTGCCGTCGCGTATGACGGTCTGGGTGACGTAATAGACCGTGCCCCTTTCGCCCGAATAGCTGGAGCGCGTGTCGGCGTCATAGGTCCAGTAGGGCACATAGATCCCTTGCATCTTGCGGCCCTTGCGCGCGTATTCCTGCAGGCCATTGGGGGCAAACCACAGGCTGCCCAACCAGTCGGTCATGGCATCGCGTGCTGTATCCTCGGTCAGGCCAAAGGGCAGCACGGCGCGGGGTTTGATGTGGCGGTTGACCCCGGTATCGATCACAACAGGGGTCGCGCAGAACGGACATTCGGTGGCGTGTTTGCCGGGGTCGAACTCTACCTGTGCGGCGCAGTTGGGGCAGGTTGTGACCCGTGTATCCTCCATCTGCGACTGGGGGAGAGCGCTGGCCAGTGCGGCTTGAAAATCCAGCTCGGCGATCGGGTTATGCACGCCGCGCGTGCCTGAAATCTCTTCGGTATTGCCGCAGTGGTCGCAGACCAGCAGATATCTTTTAGGATCAAACCGCAGATCGGACCCGCAGGTGTCACAGGGGAACCGGTGTTCCTCGGTCGGTGGGGGGGGCAGGTCGGGGTCGTCAAAGCCGGTGCTGGCGGGCATAGAGCTGTCCTTTGGTCAGGCCTGCCCCAGACATAGGGCAGTGCGCTCCCTGCCGCCAGAGCAGGGTCACAAAAAACGGTGCAGCACTTTAGGGGCCATGATGCGCAGGGCATTGTCGCGCAGGCGAAGGTGACGCCAGATGTGAAATGCGGCATGGGCCAGCGCGATGCCTGCAAGAGCGTAGAATTCGATGCTGTGGATCAGCCCGACGAGGTCGTTGGCGCGCGGCATATCAAGGGGCACGGCAATCGGGACGATCCCACCGGCCCAAAGCTGCACGGTCGAGGTCACCCCGATCAGCAGCCCTGTCAGGGCGACGCCAAAGATACCCCAGATCAATGTCTTGTGCAGCACCGGATGCAGCCAACGGGCCCAGCCCCGAAGCTTGGGGCCGGGGCGCCCCAGCAAGCCGCGCCGCATGTAGGACACCCACCACAGCAGGGCCGCGCTGACAAAGACCAAGCCCATGACCGAATGGAACCGCACCGCCGCAGGCCCGATCCGCGCCACATCCGCCGGCTGCACCAGCAGGAACCAGATAAACAGCGGCACCATGCCCCAATGCAAAAGCTTCATCAGGGTCCGACGGTGGGGCAGCAAGGGGCGACGGCGCAGGGTCATAGCCTAGACACGCGCCTTGCCCGTTCCAAGTTTCACAGAGCCTTACGCGGGCGGTGGCGGGGGCGGCAGCACGGTAAAGAGCTGCGCCAGCTCGGCCACATCGTCTGCTTTCAGCCAGCCATCCTGACCGGGGGTCCAGACATAGGTTTCGCGGGTTAGCCCGCCATCCGTGGCCATGCGGCCCAATGCGGCCTTTGAAAACGGGCCCTTGGTCTGGCCGTTCTCTGCCAGATGCCAGACCTTTTCAGGTTGCGGCGGGGGCGGTGGCGTCTGTGCAGCGGGGGCCGCAGCCGCGGGGCGCGGGCCCCACGGGCCTGCCTGCGCGGCGGCGGCTTGACCCATCTGCATGCCCAATCCGGCGCCCAGACCGGTCTGCATTGCTGCGCCCGCGGCGCCCTCGCGGCCCAATGCCTCTGCCGCCTGGAACTGCGTGAACTTGTTCAAATCCCCGATCACCCCCATCGACGACCGTTTGTCCATCACCTCCTCCACGGCGGGGGGGAGCGAGATGTTTTCGATATAAAGTTCGGGGATGGTCAGCCCGTATTCTGCAATGGTGGCCGAGATTTCGGTGCTCACCAGTTTGCCCAGCTCACGGGTATTGGCGGCCATATCCATGACCGGAATATTGGACAGCGCGATGCTGCGCGAGAATTCCTGCACGATGATATTGCGGATCTGATAGCTGATCTCGTCCATGGTGAATTCACCATCGGTGCCCACGATTTCGGTCAGGAACCGTGCGGGGTCCGACACTTTGACAGAGTAGGTGCCATATGAACGCAGGCGCACGGGCCCGAACTCGGGGTCGCGCACGATGATCGGGTTCTTGGTGCCCCATTTCAGATCGTTGAAACGGGTGGTGTTGACGAAATAGATCTCGGATTTGAAGGGGCTTTTGAAGCCGTGATCCCAATGCTGCAGCGATGTCATGATCGGCATGTTATTGGTTTCAAGCATATAAAGGCCGGGCGTGAACACATCAGCCAGCTGACCTTCGTGGACAAAGACAGCGGCTTGCCCTTCGCGCACCGTCAGCTTGGCCCCGTATTTGATCTCGTGGCCTTCGCGCTCGAACCGGGACACCATCGTGTCGCGGGTGTCGTCCGTCCAATGGATAACGTCGATGAATTGGCCAGAGAGAAAATCGAGAATACCCATGTCTTGGTCCTTTCGGGGGAGGTCGGTGGCGGGTTAAACGGGCCCGCCGATCAGTTCGAACGCGATCTTGCGGGCCACGGGGGTTGCCTCTTCGGCGGTCATGCCGGCGTGCAAGCGCGGGTCATAGAGCATTTTCAGCAGCAGCTCGTCGTGACGGGTGAGCAGCGCGAATTCATCGTCATCGTTAAAGATCGACGGGCGTGCGGTGGGGCTGTCGTTGGCAAGGCCAAGGCCCTGCGCAAGTTCTTCATGGATACACGACAGCCGCATAAGCGAGGGGTTCTCGGCACGGATGACGGCGACGGCAGCGGTATAGGTGCTGGGGTCCGCGCCACCGGCATAGGCGGCGACAATGCAATAGGTGTCGCGGCGCAGATCGCTGAGCGCGGCAAGGCTTTCGGCGGTCACACCGGGGATGCGTTCGGCGGCTTGGGCGAGGGCGGCGGGGCGGTCATCCTCGCCCGCGATGATCACCATAAAGTTTGGCTTGCCGCCCACGGTGATGGAATGCTGCGTCGTGGCGGCAAGGCGGGTGGCATAGTCGCGGATCGAGGCCGCATCGCGGTCACGTTCGGACGGGGGAACGCTGTCGCCAAAGACGACCTCCATCCGGACGGGGCGTTCCCAGCGGCGCATGGGGGTCTTATCGCCCCGTCCGGTCAGGGTGGCGTTATATTCGTTGTAAAAAGCGATCTGTTCAAAGTTGCGCACCAGCATGTCGGCGGTAAAGGGCGTGTCCTGCCCGCCACCATCCCGGCGCAGCAACCCTTGGCTCAACTGGGCCTGCTGCACCTGGTTGAAATAGCTGCGCAGCTTGGCGCTTTTTTGCGACGTGGGCTTGGCCACCACGGGGGGCGGGGCCGGCGGCGTGTCGGGGCGCGCGATGGGTTTCAGCGTCGGTTCAACAGGGGGCTGCGGGGTGCAGGCGGCCAGCGCGGCGACCACAGCCGCCGTGCCGATCCATCCTGTTCGCCCCAACCGTTGCCATACCATATCGCGCGCTCCAGGTTTTGACGGGGTTAAGCCGCAGGGGACGCGGGCTTGGCCGCTTTGGCAGAGGCCAGCGTGTCGCGCAGATTGGCCTCCATCTCTTGCAGGTCTTTCTCGGCAGAGGCACGGCGCGCCTTGCCTTCGTCGGCGATCTGCAGCGATTCCTGAATGGTCCCGATCAGGTCGGCATTGGCCTGTTTGACGGCTTCGATGTCGAAGACGCCGCGTTCCATCTCGGTCCGGATGACCTTGTTGCTTTCGCGCAGGTTCTGCGCGTTAGAGGTCAGCAGCTCGTTCGTCAGGTCATTGGCGTCACGCACGGCGGCGGCGGCTTCGACGCTGCGCTGGATGGTGACCGCCTGCGCCAGCTGGGTTTCCCACAACGGCACGGTGTTCACGAGGGTCGAGTTGATCTTGGTCACCAGCGACTTGTCGTTTTCCTGCACCAAGCGGATCGAGGGGAGCGATTGCATCGTCACCTGACGGGTCAGTTTCAGGTCATGCACACGGCGTTCCAGATCGTCGCGTGCGGCGCGGATGTCGCGCAGTTCCTGTGCGACCATGACCTGATCCGCCTCTGGTGCGGCGTCGACCTCTGCCTGTTTGGCGGGGATTGTGGTCGCGTCAAGCTCTGCCAGCTTGGCCTCGCCCGCGGCGATATAAAGCGCGAGCTCATCATAGAACTGCAGCGTCTTTTCGTACAGCATATCAAGGGATTTGATATCCTTGAGCAGGGTATGTTCGTGGGTCAGCAGCTCGTCCGTGACGCGGTCGATCTGACCCTGTACCTTTTCGAACTTGGCGGTGAATTTGGCAAAGGGGGCCGCGCGGCCCAAAAGGCGTTCCCACCAGCTGCGTTCACGGCGCACGTCCAACTCGGACACGGAAAAGCCGCGGATGGTTGTCACGATCGTGCGCAGGCTGTCACCGGCGGGGCCCACATCCTTGTTGCGCACGTCCTGCAACATCGCCTGACTGATCTCTTGCAGCTCGGCCTGTGCGCCGGACCCGAAACCGATGATCGATTGCGTGTCGCCCATGTCGATCTCTGCCATGCGGCTTTTGATCTCTGCCGATTGTGGCGCATCGGCTTTCTCAAGCGAGACGACGGCATCCGCAGGGGCGGGGTCGGGCAGGATCTGCGCGTTGACCTCTTCCACCAACGCTACGGATTGGGTCGCTTTGTCACGAACGGTATCAGACATGTTTCAAGTATTCCTATGCTCTTGGGGCGGGGCGCGTCAGTCGAGACGCACGCCTTCTCGGGAAAGCCGCTCGCGCAGCACGTCGATTTCGATGTTCAGGTCGGTCTTGTCTTCCAATAGCGATTTTTGGGTGCGCGCGGCAAAGTTTTTGTCCAGATCATCGAGCAAAGCCAGATAATCGGCGCGTGCCTGCGCATCGCCGGTGCTGGCGTAGATATCCGCAAACTTGATTGTCGCGTCACGCGCGCCCAGCAGATAGACCGACAGGTATTTACGCGCACCGGTCAGATCACGCGGATCATCCTGCACGGTGCGGATCAGGGTGCGTGCGGTGTCCTGAAACTGCGCCAGCCGGTCGCGCGCCTTGCGATCGCCCGCGCGTGCAATGGCGGTGTTCATCGCGGCAAGGTGCTTTTCCGCCTCGTCCACGACACGGGCGACGCGGTCTTTCTGGAAGCTGTCCACGCCCTCCATCCCTTTGGATGTCAGCGGATCGATACCAAAGGCCGACACATGCAGCCCCATCGCGGCCAGCGCATAAAGCACAGGGGCCGCCAGTCCGGGGTCATTCTTGTAGGCTGCAAGCGCCACGCCGGCACCGGTCAGCAGGCTGGCGATGATCTTGCGCGGCAGGGCGGGGCGTTCGGCAACCTTGCGCGCGGTATAGGCGGCTTCGGCTTTCAGCCCCTCGCGCAGCATCCATGCGGCACCGGTCAGCGTCGCCGCCGCCAGCAGCCCCAATGCAAGCCCCTGCGCCCCGTCGTTCAACGACATGAACACAAGCGGAATGGCGGGGATGAACAGGATTTTCGCCCGCCCGCTTGCGGGGTCGACCTCTATCCGTTTGGCACGGGTGCCCTGCGGAGGCGGCGTGCCGTCGCCAGCATCATGATTGCTGTATTTACCGCCAAAGCGCTGCGCCATGGATCAAAGCCCCCCGAGCCAGCCGGTAGAGACACCGAACAGCAAGACAACAAGCGCAGCATAGGTGATTTTCTGAAACGGTGTCGGTGCCATGGGGCGATAAACCTCCTGTCCATGCGCTGGTGTCGATGCACGACGGCCCGCGTCCAGAATCCTCGCGATGATTGTCACCAAAACGGCGACAAACGCAACAATCAGCGCCAGCGTGGCGACAAAGACAAGCAATCGACCCATCGGACCTTCCTTTGCACGACATATAGTCGCAGTGCCCGCCACCCGCTAGGGTCACGCACGCAAAAGTAGCGGCCAAAGGGCCGTAAACCCACAGAAATCAGGGTTTACGGGTGGATTTTACGCGGGTGCCGAACTTGCGCGGCGCGGGGTCGGACGCGGGGCGTGCGGGCTTGGACTTGCCATAGCCGGGCTTGGGCTTGCCGGGGATGGTCTTGCCCGTCGCGGTCTTGTCACCCGGTTCCTTGGGCAGGCCGGGGCGACCGGGGCCCGGCTCTCCAGGTTTGCGGGCCTTGCGCTTGATAATGCGCGCGGGCTTTTTCTTGATCGCGGTGCCGGTGGTATCGGCAATCTCGAGGCCCAGCTGGTCACGGACCACCTTGCGCTTGAGTTCCTCGACCTCGCCGGTTTTCAGCTCGCCAAGCTGGAACGGGCCATAGCTGGTGCGGATCAGCCGGTTCACCGACAGGTTCACCGCCTCCATCGCGCGGCGGATCTCGCGGTTCTTGCCTTCGCGCAGCCCGACGGTCAGCCAGGCGTTCGCCCCTTGTTGCCGGTCCAGCGTGACCGTCATCGGCTGAAAATCCTCGCCATCCACGGTGATGCCCTTGCGCAGCGGTTCAAGCATATCGTCGGTGGGGCGGCCATTAACGCGCACGCGGTACCGGCGCAGCCAGCCGTTCGAGGGCAGTTCGAGGCGGCGCTTGACCTCGCCATCATTGGTCAGCAGCAGCAACCCTTCGGAGTTGAGGTCAAGCCGACCGATGCTCATGACGCGGGGCATGTCTTCGGGCAGATCGTCAAAGATCGTGCCGCGGCCCTTTTCGTCGCGGTTGGTGGTGACCAGCCCCGTAGGCTTGTGGAACAGCCAGACGCGGGGTGGTTCGGGCTCGCCCACCGGTTTGCCGTCGACGGTGATTGCGTCCGAGGGCGTCACGTTCAACGCAGGCGAATCGATCTGTGCGCCATTGACGCGCACGCGACCGGCCTCGATCATGCGTTCGGCCTCGCGGCGGCTGGCGATGCCGGCACGGGACAGGACTTTGGCAATGCGGTCACCGGGAGGGGTGCCGGATTTCGGGGGCTGGGAGGGTGTATCTGCGCTCATACTTCAGCGCTTACCCTGTTTCCCGCGCTTGCGAAAGGGCGGCGTTTGCGGGCAAGAGAGGTGTATGAGCTTTACGTCCTATATGTCCCAAGCGCTGGAAGAGGCCCGCGCCGCCGCTGCCCGTGGTGAAGTGCCCGTGGGCGCGGTCATCGTGGCCCCCGACGGACAGGTCGTCGCGCAGGCGGGCAACCGGACGCGCGAGCTGAACGATCCCACCGCCCATGCCGAGGTGCTGGCGATCCGTGCTGCCTGTGCGGCGGCGGGGTCCGAAAGGCTGGGCGGGCATGCGCTTTATGTGACGCTGGAACCCTGCGCCATGTGTGCCGCCGCGATCTCTGCCGCGCGGGTGGCGCGCTTGTACTACGGCGCGTCAGACCCCAAGTCTGGCGGTGTGGCGCAGGGGGCGCGGGTGTTTTCCCACGCGCAATGTCACCACGCCCCCGACGTCTATGACGCCATCGCAGCGCCCGAAAGCGAAGATCTGCTAAAGGCGTTTTTTGCAGAGAAACGAAAAGGATAGACCCATATGGCCCAACGGGACGAGCTGAGCATTTTCGTGCGCGACGCCTTGGCTGCGGGCAAGTCACGGGCCGAGATCACATCCGCGCTGACCCATGCCGGCTGGCGCAGCGCTGAGGTGCAGGATGCGCTGAACGGCTGGGACGAGATGCCGTTCTCTCCGCCCATTCCGCGGCCTGTGGCGACGGTGTCTGCGCGGGACTTCTTTACCTATGCGCTGACGTTCTGCGTCTTGATCCTTGGCGCGTTCAATCTGGTTGTCGTATTACAGGCGCTGGTCGATGTGGTCTTTGCCACGGACGACGGCGGCAGCGATCGGTCGATCCGCTGGGGCGTCGCGGTGTTGATCGTGACCGGACCGATGTATCTGTGGCTGACCTTGCGCGAGCGGCGGAAACTGGCGCGCGACCCTGCGCTGTACCGCTCTGCGATCCGCAAATGGATGATCTACATCGGCCTGCTTTTGGCCGCGCTAACGATGTTAGGGGATTCGATTGCCACCATCTATGCGCTGCTGACCGGTGACCTGACGGCGCAATTCGTGCTCAAGGCGCTGGTGGTGCTGGTCGTCGCCGGGGGCATCTTTGCCTATTATCTGCGGGATCTGCGCGAAGAGGCCCCGGCGTGAACAAGTTGCTGCTGATGTGCATGTCTGTGCTGGTCGGTGGTGCCATCATTGGCGGCTTGGTCGTGGTGGGTGGCCCGCAGCACGCAAGGCTCGCCCAGCAGGACAGTCAGCGCCTAAGCGATCTGCGGACCTTGCACACGCATCTGATGTGCCTTGGTCACCCGGGCAAACCATTGCCGCAAGCGCTTGCGGATGACAGCTATTGTCCCGGCACGCGGCCCGGATTGCGCGATGTGCTGACCCAAGGCGACCCTGCAACGGGCGCGCCTTACGCCTATCACCGCCTCAGCGATACCGCGTTCGAGGTCTGCGCCACACTGGCGCTTGATCCGGCAGAGGCGCGCAAAGCTGCGTTTGATCAAGACACCATCGCCCTGCGCGCCAACGACACCCTTTGTTTCATCGGGGATCGCGCCGGTTTTGTGAACTAGGCCGTTTTACAGGCTGATCGGTTTAAGCACCTCGGGCTCGATCACATCCACGCCGGGCAAGCCGTCGATCAGTACCTGCGCCGATTGTTCAAGCGCGTCGAAGGTGCGGTAGTGGCAGGGGATGACGGTCTTGAAGTCAAAATACCGTTTCGCCGCATAGGCCGCACCGGCCATATCCATAGTGAAATGGCCGCCCGCGCTGAGGATGCCGATATCGGGTTTGTGGTAGTCGCCCATCCAATCCATATCCGCCATAATATCCGTATCGCCCGAGACATAGATCGTGCGGCCTACGCCCTTGATCATAAAGCCGATCTCGGCCCCCATATAGACAGGCCCCGCGTCCCCATCGACGGAAGAGGAATGTGACGCAGGGACCATGGTCACATCGACCTTGCCGCAGCGGATGGTGCCGCCTTTGTTGAAGCCGGTGGTGTTCTCCACGCCCTGCGCGCTGAAATAGCCCATCAGTTCGACCATGCCTGCAACCGGCGCGCCGGTTTTCTCGGCCACCATCTTGAGGTCTTGGGTGTGGTCGAAATGCCCGTGGGTCACCAGAATTTGCGTCACGCCTGCCAATGCGGCCTCGTGCTGCGCGTCGTCCAGCATCGGATTGCCGGTGAGCCAGGGGTCGATCAGCAGAATCTGATCCTCGATCTCGATGCGAAAGCTGCCGTGGCCTAGCCAGATGATATCCATTTGGGTCTCCCTTATTCCGTGTCTTTAGCGGACTGTAGCGCGTGATGCCGCTTTGGGGAGCCTCCGGCGGGAGTTTATTTGGCAAAATGAAGGATCAACCGGCGCGATTGCGGGTCAGAGGCAGCCCCCAGACTTGCGGGGGCGGTCAGGGGGCGATAAACGGCACCCAATCAGATGAAGGAGCGCCCATGTCCATTGACGAGTCCACAGCCGCACGGGTGGCGAAACTGGCCCGCATCAAGGTCGAACCCGACGCCTTGCCCGCGCTGGCGCAAGAGTTCAACAATATCCTCGGCTTTATCGAGCAGTTGAACGAAGTCGATGTCGACGGGGTAGAGCCGATGACATCGGTCACGCCACAGGTGCTGAAAAAGCGCGAGGACGTGGTGCGCGATGGCGACCAGCAGGCCAAGGTGCTGGCCAATGCGCCCGACGCGCGCGAAGGATTTTTTGCGGTTCCGAAGGTGGTTGAATGATGGCTGATCTGAATAAACTGGGCCTTGCCGATGCACGTGACGCGCTGCGCAAGGGGGATGTGACCTCGGCCGAGCTGACGGCGGCATGTCTGAGCGCGATCGAGGGCGCGGGCGCGCTGAACGCTTTTGTGCACCACACCGGTGATCTGGCGATGGATCAGGCCAAGGCAGCCGATGCGCGGATCAAATCCGGCGATGCCCCTGCCATGTGTGGTCTGCCCATCGGTATCAAGGATCTGTTCTGCACCAAAGGGGTGCCGTCGCAAGCGGCGTCGCGCATCCTTGAAGGCTTCTTGCCCGAGTATGAAAGCACCGTATCGCAGAACCTGCTGGACAGCGGGGCCGTCATGTTGGGCAAGCTCAACATGGATGAATTCGCGATGGGATCGTCCAATGAAACCTCCGTGTATGGCAATGCCGTCAACCCGTGGCGGCGTTCGGGCGATGAGACAGCGCTGACACCCGGCGGATCTTCGGGCGGGTCGGCGGCAGCTGTGGCGGCGGATCTTTGTCTTGCGGCCACCGGCACCGATACCGGCGGCTCGATCCGCCAGCCTGCGGCCTTTACCGGCACCGTGGGGATCAAGCCGACCTACGGCCGCTGCTCCCGCTGGGGCGTCGTGGCTTTTGCCTCGTCGCTGGATCAGGCGGGCCCGATGACCAAGACCGTGCGCGATGCGGCGATCATGCTGGGCGCCATGGCGGGGTATGACCCCAAGGACAGCACCTCTGCCGAGCTGGCGGTCCCTGATTTCGAAGCCGCCTTGACCGGCGACATCCGTGGCAAGAAGATCGGCATCCCGCGGGAGTACCGCATCGACGGTATCCCTGCCGAGATCGACAAGCTGTGGCAGGACGGTATCGCCATGCTGCGCGATGCCGGGGCCGAGATCGTTGATATCTCTCTTCCGCATACGAAATACGCCTTGCCTGCCTATTACGTGATCGCACCGGCGGAAGCCTCGTCGAACCTCGCCCGCTATGACGGGGTACGCTATGGTCACCGCGCCAAGCTGGACCACGGCGACGGCATCACCGAGATGTACGAAAAGACCCGCGCCGAAGGCTTCGGGGCCGAGGTGCAGCGCCGTGTCATGGTCGGTACCTATGTGCTAAGCGCGGGCTTCTACGACGCCTACTACAACCGGGCGCGCAAGGTCCGCACGTTGATCAAGAAAGACTTCGAAGACGCCTTTGCGGCCGGTATCGACAGCATCCTGACCCCGACCACGCCCTCGGCGGCCTTCGGTCTGGGCGAGATGACGGATACGGATCCTGTGGCGATGTATCTGAACGACGTCTTCACGGTTACCGTGAACCTCGCGGGGCTGCCCGGTATCGCATTGCCCACCGGCACCAGCGAGACCGGCCTGCCGCTTGGCTTGCAGCTGATCGGCCGCCCATGGGAAGAGGCCGATCTGCTGTCTACCGCCTATGCGCTGGAGCAGGCGGCGGGCTTTGTAGCCAAGCCGCAGAAATGGTGGTAAACCCCCGCCGATAAACCAGAGCAGATAAAGCAGGTCCGATGATGATACGTTGTTCAATTGTTGCAGCCTTGGGGCTCGCCCTGGCGGCCTGCCAGCCAGCAATCCCCGACAGTGGACGGGGTGTCGGTTTTGACGGGTCGTTCGACGCCGCGCAATCCCAGCGGGATACAGCCCTGGCAGGCGGGGCGGTGGCAACGATGCCAGCACCCGCCACGGTGGACGCCACGCCGCTGGACACCGTCGATGATGGCTCCGCTGCGGCGACGGCAGCGGAAACGGCACGTATCCTGGATGCCACGCGCCCCGGTGGGCTTGGCAATGATGCCGCGACCAATTCGGGCGTGGCCCCTGTGAACGCCAGCCCGTCCAACCCTGCGCCCCCGGTGCTGGGGGCAGGGGGAATCTCGCAAGAGAACAACTTTGACGCCGTGGCTGATGAGCGCAGTATCGAAGGCGACGCGGCCCGCATCGCGGCCAACCGCGCGCAATACCGTGTGGTGCAACCCGAAGCCCTGCCGGACCGTGCCGAAGCCGGGCCCAATATCGTGGCCTATGCGTTGCAGAACAATCACGCCGTCGGCACCCCGATCTACACCCGTCGGGGGTTCAACAAGCAGCGCAAATTCGCGCGGGCCTGCGCCCAGTATACGCACCCGGATCAGGCGCAGATCGCCTTCCTCAGTGCGGGCGGCCCTGAAAAGGACCGCTCTGGCATGGACCCTGACGGCGACGGATACGCCTGCAACTGGGACCCTAGCCCCTATCGCAAAGGGGTGCAGGGCTAGGCCCTATGGCAGACGCGCCTGACCGCTACCTTTCCCCGAACCATGGGCCGCGCCGCAACGGGCTGCGGCCCTCTTTGATCGTGCTCCACTATACCGCGATGGACAGCGCAGAAGCGGCCTGCGCGCGTCTTTGTGACCCTGCGGCCGAAGTCTCCGCCCACTATCTGATCACGGGCAAGGGCAAGACTGTACCACTTGTCCCGGAAGACCAGCGTGCCTGGCATGCCGGTGCAGGGGAATGGCAGGGTCGCGATGACATCAATTCACGTTCTATCGGGATAGAGCTGGATAACCGCGGCAATCACCCCTTCTCCGAACCGCAGATGGTCACGCTCGAAACCCTGCTGCGCGGGATTATGGAGCGGTGGTCGATCCCGCCCGAAGGGGTCATCGGCCATTCGGATATGGCCCCCGGACGCAAGATCGACCCCGGACCGCGATTCGACTGGCCACGTCTGGCGCGTCAGAACCTTGCCGGCAAAGGCAGTCGGTACGCGGAGAAAAACCGCGAATCCGACCCCACGCCGGCGGCCTTTATCGCGGCGGCACATGCGGCAGGCTACACCGCCACCGATGATATTGACCTTCTGCTGCACAGCACGCGTCTGCGGTATGCCCCCTGGCGCAAGGGGCCGCTCTGCGCCGCGGATATGACCCTCGGGCATGATCTCTAGCACAACACCCGTTTCCAAATGGTTAAAAATCCTCGCCGAAGGCATCGCGGCGGGTGAAACTGATTGACCCCACCTGAAGTTAGGCGCTAGGCGTGCAGCGCGCGGAAGGCTGGATGGCCGCGGTCTTGGCAACAAGGTCGAGGAAAGTCCGGACTCCCAGAAGAAACGGTGCCGGGTAACGCCCGGGCGGGGTAACCCGACGGAAAGCGCCACAGAAAACAGACCGCCGCTTCGACGGGTCGGGCAACCGATACCACCGGGGAGGTAAGGGTGAAACGGTGCGGTAAGAGCGCACCGCGGAGGTGGTAACATCTCTGGCAAGGCAAGCCCCACCGGGAGCAATGCCAAATAGGGACCGCGCGCCGCGTCTGGCAACAGGCAAGGCGGGGCCACTTCTGCCCCAGCAGGTCCGGGTTGGCAGCTGTAGCTGTGCAGGCAACTGCATGGTCAGAGGAATGGTCATCCCCTGTCGCAAGGCGGGGACAAAATCCGGCTTATAGGCCTTCCGCGCATAATCATGGTCTTTATCCCTGTTTTGCGGGGGCTTGGTCCGGAAAACTTCAATTTTTCCGGTTCGTTTGGGCCATGGGCAGGAAATAGCGGTTGACTCAGGCGCAGGCGTGACTAGAACCCAAAACTCAGGATTTCACGAGCGGTCGATCAGCGGCCTGCTCGTCGTTGCAGGAGAACGACTATGGCGAAGCCAACCACGATCAAGATCCGTCTGAACTCGTCCGCGGGCACAGGCCATTTCTACGTAACCAAGAAAAACGCACGTACCATGACCGAGAAAATGGTCATCAAAAAGTACGACCCCGTTATTCGTAAGCACGTTGAATACAAAGAAGGCAAGATCAAGTAAGATCTTACCGTCGACGCGATATGAAGGCCGCGCCTCGTGCGCGGCCTTTTGCGTTTTTCTACCTCGGACATGGGAACAGCCCTGCTGTCGCGGCTAAGTACCGGGTGTGATCGCAAGGAGACGGGCCATGCCCAAAGAAGGCCATTACATCAACCGGAGCAACTGGTTGCGCGCCGCTGTACTGGGAGCGAATGACGGGATTGTTTCCATCTCTAGCCTTCTGGTCGGCGTTACCTCGGCGGGGATGGCGACCGGAAATGTCGCCCTGACCGGTTTCGCCGGATTGACCGCTGGCGCACTGTCCATGGCCGCGGGGGAGTATGTCTCTGTCTCGGCGCAGGCCGATGTGGAGGCCGCCGATCTGGAGCGTGAGCGTATCGCGCTGGAGGAAGACCCGGACTACGAGCTGGAAGAGCTTGCCGAAGGGTTGGAGAACCGCGGCGTCGATGCGGCGCTTGCCGTTAAGGTTGCCACGCAGATGACCGACCACGACGCTCTTGGTGCGCATGCGCGCGAAGAGCTCGGTATGTTTGGCCTGGCAGGGCAGGCTAATCCGCTGCAGGCCGCCGGGGCCTCCGCGCTCGCCTTCGCTCTGGGTGGGGCCTTTCCGTTGATCGCAGCACTTGTCGCCCCTGCTGGGTACGCTTTGATGGCGATTGCCGTGACCGCTGTGCTCGCTCTGGCACTGCTTGGCGGCAGCGGTGCGCGGCTTGGCGGTGCGCCCCTGCGTTCGGCGATTATTCGTGCGGTGGTCTGGGGCGCGCTTGCGATGGCCGTGACCGCTGCGTTGGGGCAAGCCTTCCACGTTGCGGTTTAGCTTGGTCGGGGGTGAGCAGGCACCTAAGCTAAAACCTTCGAAATCATCACTTCAATGAGCATTTCGAGAGGAGGTTTGCACCTTTGCGGGTGTGCTTTTCTGCGCGCCCGACTGGAAGACGTACAGTCGCAAGGTCGTGCCAGCACGCTTGTTGCACCGAATGTTACTGAACAGACTGCGTAAGGCGGATCGCAGTTATACGGAAGCGTCGCGGGCAGATTAGGTAGTCGGGCCGACGGTCGTGATCACGCCTAGGGCAAAAGAAAGCGCCCACCGACCGGATGTCGATGGGCGCTCATTCTTAGGTATTTCCCCGCGTCGTGGGGCAGTCTGTTATTCGCGGTTTCCGAACAATTGGAGCAACATCATGAACATGTTGATGAAATTCAGGTACAGGCTCAACGCGCCCATGATACCGGACTTCTGCAGCCATTCTTGGTCACCGTGATGTGCATGCGCCAAGTAAGTGTTCTTGATGTTCTGCGTGTCATAGGCGGTAAGGCCAGCGAAAATCAGAACGCCGATAGCCGAGATCGCGAACACAAGGGCAGGGGAGGCGAGGAAGATGTTCACGATCGACGCGACGACCAGGCCGATGACGCCCATGATCAGGAAGCTACCCCAGCCGGAGATATCCTTTTTCGTGGTGTAGCCCCAAAGCGACAGGCCCGCGAAAGCGATCGAGGTGATCAAGAAAATCTGGATGATGGAATAGCCCGTAAAGACCAGAAAGATCGAGCTGATCGAAACGCCCATGACGGCAGCGAAAACATAAAACAATGTCTGCGCAGTCGCGGCCGAGATTTTATTCATCGCGGCACCCAAGCCGAAGACAAACGCCAAAGGTGCAAACATCACAACCCATTTCAGCGGCGACATATACAGCGCAGAGCCGAAGGAAGTCAGGTACTTGTCCGTGCCAATCTGCGCAACCGCGCCGGAAGGATCGGTCGTCACGGCCAAGCCGGAAATGGCCCAAGCCGCTGCAAAGGTGATCAACATGCCAATCGACATGGTGCCATACACCTTATTCATATGGGTGCGCAGCCCTTCATCGATAGCGGCGGCGCGGGATCCGGCCGCAGACCGGATTGTGTTCACGTCGGCCATGAATATCCTCCAAATAATAGACGTGTTGCAAAGTCGGTTCTCCGACCTCGGTATTGGGTCAAATATCGGCACACACGTCTTTGTTTTCAAGAGCTTTCGCATCCAATTCTAGCGCAGCGGGCACTATTGGCGTTTTGCTTTGCCAAATGTGGCGCAACATAGGCATTTCTACCGTCGAAACACGCAGCCTTTCGGTTGCACATCTGCGTGTCCGTGATGAATGAGCTAAAGAAGGGATATGAAGATTTGCCTAACGCGTTTGCGAATTTTGCGTCGCGGCGCTTTGCTGCGTCGTTCTCGCGGCTCTGAACGGTATTTTAAGGTTTAGACTGCAAGCCTTTTGCCCATGAAAAAGATGATTCTTCCCCGCGACGGGCGCAATTGTGCCGTAACGTTTTCGTTATTAGCGCTAATCAGGCGGTATTCGGGTGCCGTGAGCAAAACATCGCGCACCCGCGCAGAATGTAGTGGCGAAGCTGAGGGACGGAGCTATCTTACTGACAAATATGGTATTCTTGAGCGTGAGAGGAGCGGGTCTCAATGTGTTGGAAATGCTGACACACAGCATTGCGGCGAATTTATGGTGCTCGGCTCAGGTAAAAAGTTTTGCGAGTTCCCGAACGCTTGCTACGTTCAATTCGCGTATAAGGGGTATTTTTCTCGCGGAAACAACGCTTGATTAAGTGCTGGCGCTGATTGGAATGATAACTGAACGTATGTCCATTTTCATTTTATTTGCGCATAGTGAGTATATTTGCAAGTAGCACGTTTTGTCGGAAATGACCACGTGAATTGGTCACTTCCTCTCCACAAATACAAGCGTCGAAATTATGGGCGCTGAGTTAGAAAGAAGATCGTGATGCCTCATAAAGTAGATGTTCATGTTGGTCAGCGAATACGGCAGCGCCGTTGGCTGACAGGCATGACACAGCAGCGCTTAGCAGAACTTGTTGGCATAAAATTCCAGCAAATCCAAAAGTATGAAACCGGTGCAAACCGTGTCAGCGCGTCCAGACTTTGGGACATCGCCTTTGCCCTGAACGTGGACGTTTCGCATTTCTTTGAAGGTCTGGAAGCCGAAAAGCCGCAGCCCGAAAAGGCCTTGGACAATATCCCCGCCGATCTGAGCGGCGATAAAGAGGCGATGGATTTGATCCGCTCTTACTATGCGATCCCCGAAAACCAGCGTCGCCGCCTGTTCGAATTGGCGCGTGTCCTCAGTGATGTGGCTTAACCTCTAGCGGGAAGTGTTATCTTGCAAGGATCTGGCGAAAGTGTCAGATCGGTAGCTATGATACCAAATATGCACTCCGATCCCGATATATTGCGTGTGGGCCATTTGCTGGCGGACGCCGCCCGTGCCGCGATACTTCCCCATTTTCGTCAAGCAGATTTGATTGCGGACAACAAATTCCAGTCGGGCTATGATCCCGTCACTGAAGCCGATCGTGCGGCCGAACGGGCCATGCGCGATATCTTGGCGCGCGAACGCCCCAACGACGCCATCCTGGGCGAAGAATATGGGACTGCGGAAGGGACCTCCGGGCTCACCTGGGTTTTGGACCCCATTGACGGCACGCGGGGTTTTGTCTCCGGCACGCCGACCTGGGGCGTATTGATCGCGGTCAGCAATGCGGATGGGCCGTTTTTCGGGATCATCGACCAGCCCTATATTCGCGAGCGTTTTGTTGGGCACAGCGGCCAAGCAGAGGTGTCGGGTCCGTCTGGCGTTCATCCGCTACGGACACGTGGGGCGCGTGCACTGTCACAGGCGACCGTTTTCACTACTTTTCCAGAGGTCGGGACGACATCCGAAGGGGCCGCCTTTGCCAAGGTGGCGCGACATGCGCGTTTGGCGCGCTTTGGGATGGATTGCTATGCTTATGCTTTGATGGCCTCGGGGCAGGTCGATCTGGTCATCGAAGCGGGCCTGCAACCCTATGATATTCAAGCACCAATCGCCCTTGTCCATGCAGCGGGTGGCATCGTTACCGACTGGGATGGCGGCCCCGCCCATCATGGGGGACGCGCTATCGCGGCGGCCAATGCCGATATTCACGCCGAAGCTTTAGAGTTTGTTAGGAATTGTCCGATATGACCGAACTGCTGATACGCAACGCTGATTATCTTTTGACGATGGATGAGACGCGGCGCGAATTGGTATCGGCTGATGTTTTGCTGCGCGATGGGGTTGTCGTGGCGGTGGGGCAAAAACTGACAACTGAAGGGGAGGTGATAGAAGCATCAGGGTGCGTTGTGACGCCAGGGTTGGTGAACACCCATCACCACCTTTATCAAAGTCTGACGCGGGCGGTGCCGGGGGGGCAGGACGCGCTGCTGTTTGGCTGGCTTAAAACGCTTTATCCGATCTGGGCGCGGTTTACGCCGGATCACATGTATGTCTCGGCTCAGGTGGGGTTGGCAGAGCTTGCCTTGTCCGGCTGCACGTTAAGCTCGGACCACCTGTATATGTATCCGAACGGCAGCCGGTTGGAGGATACAATACACGCCGCGGCAGAGATCGGGATGCGGTTTCAGCCCACGCGCGGCGCGATGAGCATCGGGGAAAGCGACGGTGGGTTGCCACCTGACGCTTTGGTGGAACGCGAGGCTGCGATACTGGAGGATTGCATTCGTGTGATCGACGGTTTTCATGATCCATCGGGCTCTTCAATGTGTCGGGTTGGGATCGCGCCCTGTTCGCCCTTCTCGGTAAGTCGGGACCTGATGCGGGACGCAGCGCTGTTGGCGCGGGACAAAGGCGTGATGCTGCATACGCATCTTGCCGAGAACGAGGAGGATATCGCCTATTCATTGGCACAATTCGGCTGTCGTCCGGGTCAATATGCGCAGGATCTGGGCTGGGTCGGGCCCGATGTCTGGCATGCCCATTGCGTGAAACTCGACCCGAGCGAGATCGCGTTATTCGCGCAGACCAAGACTGGCGTTGCACATTGCCCCTGTTCGAACTGCCGCTTGGGCTCGGGGATCGCGCCCCTTCGTGCGATGCGCGATGCCGGGGTTCCCGTAGGACTTGGGGTCGATGGATCCGCAAGCAATGACGCCGGAAATCTTGTCGCGGAGGCTCGGCAGGCGATGCTTTTGCAGCGCGTTGCCGGCGGGGCGGATGCGATGAGCGCCCGCGAAGCGCTCGAGATTGCCACGCGCGGCGGTGCAGACATCCTGGGCCGCCCCGAATGCGGGCGGATCGAGGTGGGCGCGCGGGCAGACATCGCCATCTGGGACGTGAGCGGGATTGAAAGCGCCGGGAGCTGGGATCCGGCAGCACTGTTGCTCGCAGGGCCGACAACGGTCCGCGATTTGCTTGTTGAAGGGCGCAGCGTCGTGCGGGATGGGCAGGTCGTGACCATAGATCTACCCGCGCAGATCGCGCAGCAAAACAAGCTCGCGCGGGCGCTGCGGGACGCGATATAAACACGCGTGTCTCGATCTCGGGAGGAGGTAGAGGCGCGGGTAGCGCGAAGGCGGGGGGAGTTGACGGTATGAATATTCTACGCAGGCTGGCTTTGGCCGTGGCTCTGTTGATTGCCGCGATATTGCCTTTGCGCGCCGACCCACAGGCGGTTCAGATGTTGAATGCCATGCGCGCGCAGCAGGGGGTGGCCCCGCTGTCCTATGCACCGCGGCTAGAGGCCGCCGCGCGGGCACATGCGCTGGACATGGCGCGGCACGGATATTTCGCGCACACGGGGCGCGATGGGTCTGGTGTCGGCGATCGGGTGCGGGCGCAGGGCTATCGCTGGTGCTATGTGGCCGAGAATCTTGCCAAAGGGCAGGGGGATCTGACGCAGGTCATGCGGGGATGGGCGCAGTCGGCGCCGCATTATCGCAATATGATGAGCCGGAATGCCAAGGGTTTTGGCCTGTTTCAGGGGCCGGACCGGATTTGGGCAATGGTTCTGGCCGCACCCTGTTAGGATGGGCCCGAAGCCGTCTCGCAAGGCGCGCCTGCGGGACGCGCCGCGGGGAGTTTAAAGGCAAAATGAAGGAGGCTGGCGTCAGCCTCGGCGCACCCCGTTGACCCAGACGTCGCAGATCGCGCGGTCGTCGCCCATCATGATTGTGGCGAAAAGCTGATCCCAAATGCTGTGCGCATTGTCGCTGCGCTGCTTGATCGCGGGGGTGGAGGCGAGGTCGAGCACGGTGATATCGGCCTCGAAGCCTTCGGCGAGTGTGCCGATCTTTTCGTGCAGATGCAGGCTGCGGGCAGAGCCGGCGGTGGCAAGCCATATCAACTGCGCCGCATGGGTGGGGGTGCCGCGCAGTTGACCGATCTCATAGGCCGCAGCCATTGTGCGCAGCATCGAGAACGACGATCCGCCGCCGGTGTCCGTGGCCAAGCCAATCGGTATCTGCTGCGTGGCGATATGCGCCATGTCGAACAGTCCCGATCCGATGAAGGTGTTCGAGGTGGGACAATGCACCACCGATGCGCCGCTGTCCGCAAGGCGGTCGATCTCGCGCGGGGTCAGGTGGATGGCATGGCCAAAGACGGCGCGATCGCGCACCAGCCCGTATTCCTCGTAGGTGTCCAGATAATCGCGGGCGTGGGGCACAAGGTCTTGGACCCAAGCAATCTCGTCGATCTGTTCGCTCAGGTGCGTCTGCATCAGGCAGTCGGGGCGCTCCGTCCAGAGCGCACCCAAGGCCGCGAGTTGTTCCGGCGTCGAGGTCGGCGTGAAACGGGGCGTTATCGCATAGCTGGCGCGGCCTTTGCCGTGCCAGCGGTCGATCAGCATCTTGCTGTCGTCATAGGCCGATTGCGCCGTATCGCGCAGCCCCTCGGGGGCGTTGCGGTCCATGCAGGTCTTGCCCGCCACGATCCGCTGACCACGCTCTGCCGCCGCGTCGAATATCGCGTCGACGCTGGTGGGGGCGATGGTGGCGAAAGAGCAGACAGTGGTCGTGCCGTTGGCCAGCGTCAGATCCAGATAGCGCCCGGCGATGTCGCGGGCATAGGCGGGGTCTGACAGGCGCATTTCCTCGGGGAAGGTATAGCTGTTGAGCCAGTCGATCAGCCGTTTGCCCCAGCTCGCGATGATGGCGGTCTGCGGATAATGCACATGGGCGTCCACAAACCCCGGGCAGATCAGCCGGTCGCCATAGTCCTGCACCGTCGCCTGCGGGTGCGCCTTGCGCAGGTCGTCGGCGCGGCCCACGGCCTTGATCTGCGCGCCTTCAATCAGCACGCCACCGTCGCTGTCGATATGAACCGTCTCCTCCCACGGGTCAGAGAGGGGATTGCCCGTAAACCGGAGCGTTTGGCCGAGGAGGAGTGTTTGTGTTTTCATGCCGCCTGTCTAACCGCAGCCTGCCGTACCGACAATCCGATAGCGCAGGGTTCCGCGCCATTGTATCCGCGCTGTGGCACGCTTATGGTCTGCGCAAAATCGCAAGTGGGGGCAGCCATGGTTGACGACGCACAGGAACTTGAACTCTCCCCCGACGCCGAGGATGAAGGCGAGGCATATCGGCTGAACAAAAAGGCCGTGGCGTCCATTCTTTATGCGGTGGAAATCGATGACGCCGCCAAGTTGACAGAGCTGATGGAGCCGCTGCACGCGGCCGACATCGCCGACCTTCTGGAACAGATCAGCGCCTTTGAGCGGACCAAGCTGATCCGGCTGTATGACCGCGAGTTCGATGGCGAGATTCTGTCGGAGCTCGACGAATCGATCCGCGAGGAAGTCGTTGCGATTCTGACGCCCGAGGTGCTGTCGGACGCCGTGCGCGACATGGACAGCGATGATGTTGTCGATCTGATCGAAGACCTTGAGGATGCGCAGGCCGAGACCATTCTGGGGGCCCTGGAAGACGCGGACCGGGTCGCTGTCGAACAGGCGCTGACCTATCCCGAATATTCCGCTGGTCGTTTGATGCAGCGCGAAGTTGTCATGGCTCCCGAACACTGGACCGTGGGCGAGGCGATTGATCACCTGCGCGCCACGCCCGAGGAAGACCTGCCGGACCAGTTCTATCACATTGTCATGGTCGATCCGCGGTTGCACCCTGTGGGCAATGTCACCCTTGGCAAGCTGATGCGGTCCAAACGCGCCACCCCCATGCGCGACATTCTGGAGGATACGTTTCAGGTCATTCCCGCCCTGCGCGACGAGGGCGATGTCGCCTATGCGTTCAACCAGTATCACCTGATCTCCGCGCCCGTTGTCGATGACGAGGGGCGTTTGATCGGGGTGATCACCATTGATGACGCCATGTCGGTGCTGGACGAGGAACACGAAGAAGACATCCTGCGTCTGGCCGGTGTTGGCGAAGGGTCGCTGTCGGACCGTGTGATCGAGACAACCAAGCAGCGGTTGCCCTGGCTGGCGGTGAACCTGGTGACGGCCATCGCGGCCTCTATGGTGATTTCGCAGTTCGAGGCGGCGATCGCGCAGATCGTTGCGTTGGCGGTGTTGATGCCCATCGTGGCCTCTATGGGGGGGAATGCCGGTACGCAAAGTCTGACCGTGGCCGTGCGCGCCATCGCGACCCGGGATTTGACCGGGTCGAACGTCTGGCGCGTGATCCGGCGTGAATGTCTTGTGGGGCTGGTGAATGGCCTGATTTTCGCGATCATCATGGGGATCGTCGGGATCCTGTGGTTCGGGTCACCCGCGCTTGGCTATGTGATTGCGACGGCGATGGTGATCAACATGGTCGTGGCGGGGCTTGCGGGGACGGGCATCCCGATCCTGCTGGAACGTTTTGGCGTGGATCCGGCCCTTGCCTCTGGTGCTTTTGTGACGACAGTGACGGATGTCGTGGGCTTCTTCGCCTTTCTGGGGCTGGCGGCGGCGGTCTTGCTGTGACGGATATGGCGGCGGTCAAGGCGGCAGCGCGCAAGGCGGCCTTCGCCCGCCGCAAGCCGCTGTTTGATGCTGCCAACGCTTCGCAAGCCGGCTATCTGAGCGAAGTGCTTGCGGGGTATCGCGGCGTCCCGCTGTCCGGTTTTCTACCCATACGCACAGAGATTGACCCGCGCCCCGCCATGGCCGAGGCGGCGGCCCATGGCCCCGTGGGCGTGCCGGTGATCATGGGCGCGGCGCAGCCTTTGCGGTTTTCGCGCTGGACCCCGGATACCCCTTTGGTGGACGGTGCCTTTGGCGCTCAGATCCCCGCGGTCGAGGATTTCTTTGACCCTGAAATCGTGATCGTGCCCCTGCTGGCGTTCAACCGCACTGGCGGGCGACTGGGGTATGGCGGCGGGTTTTATGACCGCACGCTGGAACAGCTGCGTGAGCGGCGGGCGACCTTGGCGATCGGTTTTGCCTTTGCGGGCCAAGAGGTTGACGACCTGCCGCTTGAACCCACCGACCAGCCGCTTGATCTGATCGTGACAGAGACGGGCGTGATCGAGATCGCCTAGGCGCGCCCGCACCCCGCGCGCAAAAACCGCAGCTCCGCCCCTTGCCCTCGGGCGCTGCGCAGCCTAACGCTTGGGGCATGAAAATACTCTTCCTCGGCGATGTCATGGGCCGCGCGGGCCGCCGCGCAATCAGCGAAAACCTTCCCCGTCTGCGGACGGAATGGAAACTGGATTTTGTGGTGGTGAACGGTGAAAACGCCACCTCTGGCATGGGGCTGTCTGGCAGCCACGCCAAAACGCTGCTGGACGCAGGGGCCGATTGTCTGACCTTGGGTGACCACGCCTTTGACCAAAAAGACATGCTGAGCTTTATCGAACAGGAGCCGCGTGTCATCCGGCCGCTGAACTTTTCGAAAAACGCACCGGGCAAGGGTGCGCGCCTGTTCACCGCCAAGAACGGGCGCAAGGTGCTGGTCACCCAGGCGCTTGGTCAGGTCTTTATGAAACGCCCCTTTGACGATCCGTTCTCGGCGCTTGAGCCTGTGCTCAAGACCCACCCTCTGGGCGGCATGGCATCGGCGGTGATTGTGGATATGCACTGCGAGGCGACCTCGGAAAAGATGGCGATGGGGCATTGGTGTGATGGCCGCGCCAGCCTTGTTGTGGGCACGCATACCCATGTGCCCACGTCTGACGCGATGATCCTGCCGGGCGGGACGGCCTATCTGACAGATGCAGGCATGAGCGGCGATTACCATTCGGTGATCGGGATGGAGAAAACAGAGCCTTTGCGCCGCTTCATCACCGGCATGCCCAAAGACCGCTTCACCCCCGCCAACGAAGAAGCGACCCTATCCGGCGTCTATATAGAAACCGACGACCGCACCGGCAAGGCGACCCGGATCGTGCCCGTGCGTCAGGGCGGCAAGCTGCAGCAAAGCGCGCCCTGACCGCGTTTCGGCTGGCGCGCTTTAGACCCGTATCCGGAATAGCGCAGGGCAGGCGCATCTGACGCTTGCCCCAAGGCGACGCTTGCCGTGGACGTTGCAATCAACGACACTGCAGTCTGATTTTCATCTGCCCAAGGCCGGATATACCTGAATGGACTTTCTAAACCTGTCGGATAGCACCTCTGCCATCCTGGCATTGACCGTCGTTGTGATCATGTTCGTCATGTTCCTGCGCGAATCCCTCCCGACCGAGGTCGTGGCGCTATCGGGGGCGGCCATCATGCTGGCGCTTGGCATCTTGCCCTATGACGATGCGCAGGCGGTGCTGCAAAACTCTGCCCCCTGGACCATTGCCGCGATGTTCATCGTGATGGGCGCGCTGGTGCGCACGGGCGCGCTGGATGTGCTGACGCGCATGGCTGAACGCTATGCCAAGACGCATCCGAAAACGGCGGTGGTGGGCGTGATCGTGGCGGTCATGGCGGCCTCGGCGGTGATGAACAACACGCCCGTGGTGGTGGTGATGATTCCGGTCGTGGTGCAGCTTAGCCAGACGCTTGGCACCAAAGCCTCCAAACTGCTGATCCCGCTGAGCTATGCGGCGATCATGGGCGGCTCCCTGACGCTGATCGGGACCTCGACCAACCTTCTGGTGGATGGTGTCGCACGGTCGCAAGGGCTGGAGCCGTTTGGCATTTTCGAAATCCTGCCCATCGGTCTGGTCGTCTGCGCCTGGGGCCTGATCTATATGGCCGTCTTCGCGCCCAAACTGCTGCCCGCGCGCGACAGTATGGCGAATATGCTGTCGGACCGCTCCAAGATGAAGTTCTTCACCGAAGCCGTGATCCCGCCCGACTCCAACCTGATCGGGCGCGAGGTGCTCGACGTGCAGCTGTTCAAACGCGAAGGCGTGCGGCTGATCGACGTGGTGCGCGGGGATCAGTCGTTGCGCCGCGATCTGGCCAGTGTCGAGCTGCGGGTCGGTGACCGTGTGGTTCTGCGGACCCAGATGACGGAACTGCTCAGCCTTCAGGCGAATAAAGAGCTCAAGCGCGTCGATCAGGTGTCGGCGGTGGAAACCTCGACCGTAGAGGTGCTGATCACGCCGGGCTGCAAGATGGTGGGCCGCACGCTCGGGGCGCTGCGTCTGCGGCGGCGCTATGGGGTGTACCCTTTGGCGGTACACCGGCGGAACCAGAACATCGGTCGCCAGCTTGACGACCTCATCGTCAAGGTCGGTGACACGCTGCTGCTAGAAGGCGCGATGGAGGATATCCAGCGCCTTGCCTCGGATATGGATATGGTCGACGTCTCGCAGCCGTCGGCACGGGCCTTCCGGCGGGGGCATGCCCCGATCGCCATCGCGGCGCTGGTGGGGATCGTGGTCTTGGCCGCGCTGAACGTCGCGCCGATCTTGCTGCTGGCGGTGCTGGCCGTGGCGTTGGTCCTGGTCACGGGCTGTATCGACGCGGAAGAGGCCTTCAGCTTTGTCGATGGCCGTCTGCTGGCGCTGATCTTCTCGATGCTTGCGGTCGGGGCAGGGTTACAAAACTCCGGCGCGATCAGCCTAATCGTTGACAATATCGCACCCTTCCTCGGCACGCTGTCGCCTTTCTACGTGATCTTCGCGGTGTTCCTGCTGACGACAACCCTAACAGAGATTGTGTCGAACAACGCCGTGGCGGTGATCATGACCCCGATTGCCATCAGCCTCGGGTCCGCACTTGGCATGGACCCGCGCCCCTTGGTCGTGGCGGTGATGATCGCGGCGTCTTGCGCCTTTGCCACCCCCATCGGCTATCAGACCAACACGCTGGTCTATGGGCCGGGCGGCTACCGCTTCACCGACTTCATGCGCATCGGCATTCCGCTCAACCTGTCGATGTCGCTGCTCGTCTCCATGATGATCCCGCTCTTCTGGTAGCGCCGGACCCGCGCTTCCAAATGGCAAAAATCCCGGGGGTCCGGGGGCTGGCCCCCGGCACCTCCAATGGGTGCGCGCCCTAAAGCGGCCAGAAGACCAGAATAGCCGGAATGGACACCGCGACGACGATGATCTCAAGCGGCAGGCCCATGCGCCAGTAATCGCCAAAGCTATAGCCCCCGGGACCAAGGATCAGCGTGTTGTTCTTATGCCCGATGGGCGTCAGGAATGCGCTCGATGCGGCGACGGCGACCGCCATCAGGAACGGGTCGGGCGAGACACCAAGGCTTGCCGCCATCTGGATGCCCACGGGGGCGGCGACGATGGTGGTGGCGGTGTTATTCAGCACATCCGACAGGGTCATGGTGACCAGCATCAGCACCGTCAGCACCACCCATGCGGGCAGCCCTTGGGTTAATCCGACAAGCGCACCGGCAATCAGCTCCGTCCCGCCAGAGCTTTCGAGCGCCGCCCCCAGCGGGATCATCGACCCCAGCAAGACGACGACCGGCCATTCGATATGGGTGTACAGCTCCGACAGCGGGACGATCCGTGCCAGCACATAGGCGATGACGACCAGCCCCAGGGCGACGGGCAGGTAGATCAACCCAAAGCTCGCCGCCGTGACCGCGCCGCCAAACAGGCTGATCGCCAGCCAGACCTTGTGGTTTTCGGTCACCGCCAACCCGCGGTCGGCAAGGGGCAGCACGCCGAGCCATTCGACCACATGGGACGCGGTATCGCGGGGCACGAGCAGCAGCAGAATATCCCCTACCTGCAGCTCGGTCTTGCGCAGTTGCGAGGTGATGCGTTTGCCGCGCCGCGATACCCCCAGCAGCACGGCGCGCTGCCGCCACGACAGGCCAACCGCCTGAGCCGACCGGCCGTTCAGCCGGGAATCGCTGGTGACCACGACCTCGATGATCTCGACCCCTTCGCCATCGGCGCGCAGGCGGTCTTCGCGGTCGGCGTCGGCGACATGCAGGTCCAGCGTGCTGCGAAATTCGTCCAGCGCATCGGGCGTCGCCTCAAGCACCAGCGCGTCGCCTGCGCGCAGGGGCAGGTTGCGTGACTGGCCGTAGCGGCGCTTGCCGTCTCGGATCACCCCCAGCATGGCGACATCGGCCTTCTCGGCAGCGTCCTGAAGCTCTGCCAGACGTTTGCCAATCTGGGCATTGCCTTCGGGGATCGTCAGCTCTGCCAGATAGGGGGACAGGTCTTCGGGGCCCAGCACGTTGTTCTCGCGCTGTGGGATAAAGCGCCAGCCGATCAGCGCGACAAAGGCCAGCCCCGCCGCCGCTGCTATCCCGCCCACAGGGGCGAAATCGAACATGCGAAACGGTTCGCCAAGGGATTCCTGTCGGATCGAGGCGATGATGATATTGGGCGGCGTCCCGATGAGCGTCGCCATGCCGCCAAGGATCGTGGCAAAGCTCAGCGGCATCAGGCTCAACCCCGGGGATCGTCCGGCTTTGCGGGCGGTCTGGATGTCGACCGGCATCAGCAGCGCAAGGGCCGCGACGTTGTTCATGAAGGCTGACAGCACCCCGCCGATAACCCCCATCAGCGTAATATGCCCGCCAAGGCTACGCGAGGCATCGACCAGGGTGCGGGTGATCAGCAACACCGCGCCAGACCGCGTCAGCCCCGCCGATACGATCAGCACCAGCGCGACCACCAGCGTCGCAGGGTGACCAAAGCCCGCAAAGGCATCCTTGCTGTCGACGACCCCCAGCACCACAGCAACCATCAGCGCGGCAAAGGCGACAAGGTCATAGCGGAACCGCCCCCACAAGAGCATGCCAAACACGGCGGCAAACAGGGTGAACAGGATGATTTGATCGGTGGTCATGAGCGTACCTTGCGTGAACTGCGACCAAAGCCCTAGCAGCCGCCTGCGCGCCTGTCTGCCCCAAACCCAGCCAAACCCGGCCATACCGCGCGCGTGCGCGGTGGCTTGTTCAGGCGCGTGGGCTGCCGTATAGAGAGCCAACCGAGAATTTTAGCATGTGAGGTCACCATGGCAGGTCACTCAAAATGGGCAAATATCCAGCACCGTAAGGGCCGTCAGGACAAACTGCGCGCCAAGGTGTTTTCCAAGCTCTCCAAAGAAATCACCATCGCGGCGAAGATGGGCGAACCCGATCCGGACAAGAACCCGCGTCTGCGTCTGGCGGTGAAAGAGGCCAAGGGCCAGTCCATGCCCAAGGACAACATCGAACGCGCGATCAAGAAAGCCGTCGGCGGCGAGGGCGAGGATTACGAAGAAATCCGCTATGAAGGCTACGGCCCCAATGGTGTTGCCGTCATCGTCGAGGCGATGACCGACAACCGCAACCGCACCGCATCGACCGTGCGGTCCACCTTCACCAAGAACGGTGGCAATCTGGGCGAGACAGGCAGCGTCGGCTTCATGTTCGACCGTAAGGGCGAAATCACCTATCCCGCCAGCGTTGGCGATGCCGACACCGTCATGATGGCCGCCATCGAAGCCGGTGCGGAAGACGTCGAAAGCTCGGATGACGGGCATGTCATCTGGTGCATGGATACCGACCTGAACGATGTCAGCACCGCGCTGGAGGCCGAGTTGGGCGAATCCGACAGCACCAAGCTGGTCTGGCGTCCGACCACCACGACCGAAATGGATCTGGAAGGGATGGAAAAGCTGATGAAGCTGATCGACGCCCTGGAAGACGACGACGACGTGCAGCGGGTCACCGCGAACTTCGAAGCCTCTGACGAGGTGATGGAGCAGCTGTAACATTTACGCCCCGCCAGCGACCCATGTCGCGGCGGGGCTTTGCTTTGGCGGGTGGCGGGTGCGTCACGCGCCTGCGAGACACAAAAAAACCGCCCCTGGCTTATATGCGGGGCGGTTTTTTTGTGTCAGCGTTTGGGGCCGAATTTATCCCAAAAGGCGCGCCATGCGAAAAAGACCACCCCAGGCCGGTTTGGCCGTGGTGTCGCGCACGCGCTGCTGCGAGATAGAGGCGAGGACGCGTTTGACCTCGTTCAGGTGCCCCAAGGCCTTAGATCCGCCTGCGCTTGCCTGAACGCTCAGGATTTTGGACTGTGTGTGCAGGGCTGCTTCGATAAGCGCCAATTCATCTTGGCTGATTTCCAGCTTCTGTTTGTCGTCGAACATGACATTATTCCTTGGTTGTATGCGGGTCAGATAGGCGCTGTATCTGTGGTTCGCTAGTAGTAACGGGCCCAATCACGCAAATGTTTCGCGGCCGCAACAATAAAGTTGGGGTTGCAGGGGATGAAAATTTATTTTTGGGTGGGGTCCGGCGGTGCATCTTGCCCGATACCGGCCCAGATTCCCGACGGAGCTTTTGACGTATGACCGCCTTCTTTCCCGGCTTTGCCTTGGGCCTGACCTTGATTCTGGCTATCGGCGCGCAGAACGCCTTCGTCTTGCGCCAAGGCTTGCGGTTGCAGCATGTCTTTTGGGTCTGCCTGACCTGCGCCTTGTCGGATGCGGTGCTGATCGCCGCAGGGGTGGCGGGGTTCGGTGCGCTGGCAACGGCGGTGCCGTGGTTCGAAACACTGATGCGCTACGGAGGGGCGGCGTTCCTGATCTGGTACGGTTTCCAGAATGCGCGATCGGCTTGGCAGGGCGGACATGCGCTGGCCGCTGACGGGGCCGCGCAAACCAGCCTGCGCCGCACGATCCTGACCCTGCTCGCGCTGACATGGCTGAACCCGCATGTCTATCTTGATACCGTCGTGCTGCTGGGGTCCATCGCCGCGCAATATGACAGCCGTCTTGCCTTCGGGGCAGGTGCGGTCACGGCGAGCTTTGTTTTCTTTTTCAGCCTGGGCTATGGCGCGCGCCTGTTGGGGCCGTTTTTCAGCAAGCCGCGCAGCTGGCAAATTCTGGATGGTGTGATCGCGCTGACCATGTGGGCGATTGCTTTGAGACTTCTGCTGATGTGACCTTGCCCTTGGGGAAGGGTTGGGGAATGTTGCGCCCATGACAACTGCACATCCCCAACGCCCCGTCGCCGGTATCTTCTGGATGGTCGTGACCGGCCTGTGTTTCATTTGCGTGACCGCTTTGGTCAAACATATGGGCCCGCGCCTGCCGTCCTCCGAAGCTGCTTTTATCCGTTATGGCTTTGGCTTGGTGTTCCTGCTGCCCGCGATTGGCGCGCTGCGCGAGGCGAAGCTGTCGCGCCGCCAATGGGCGCTTTTTTCGGTACGCGGCGGGCTGCATGGGGTGGGCGTTATCCTGTGGTTCTACGCCATGACCCGTATCTCTATCGCCGAGGTGACGGCGATGAACTATCTTGCGCCGATCTATGTCACCATCGGGGCCGCGCTGTTTCTGGGCGAGAGCTTGGCCCTGCGCCGGATCATTGCGGTCGTGCTGGGGCTGGTCGGGGCCGCGATTATCCTGCGACCGGGGTTTCGAGAGCTGACCGGCGGGCATTTCGCGATGCTGATCGCGGCGGTGGTGTTTGGCGGGGCCTATTTGCTGGCCAAGGTGCTTGCGGACGAGGTGCGCCCGTCGGTCGTCGTCGCGATGATGTCGCTGTTCGTGACGCTGTTTCTGGCCCCCTTCGCGCTTGCCAACTGGATCACCCCCACGTGGGAGGAGATCGGAATCCTCGCCGCTGTCGCGTGTTTTGCAACCGCAGGCCACTATACCATGACGCTTGCCTTTGCCGCAGCACCGCTGACGGTGACCCAGCCGGTGACCTTCCTGCAACTGGTTTGGGCCACGGCGCTAGGTGCTGTCGTTTTTGCTGAACCCATTGATATCTGGGTCGTTCTTGGCGGGGCGGTGATCCTGGGGTCGGTGACGTTTATCACATGGCGCGAGGCGATGCTGAAACGTCAGATTACCCCCGCTACGCCGGCGACGAAATTCTAGCGACGCCGCCGGCTGGAAAGTGACTAAACCCTGAGTTGATCCGCTCTCAGGTTTTTATTGACTTGTCAGTCAATGAACGTAGGTTTGATGGCCAGACGCTATCAAACCACTAAGGATTCTTTATGCCCAAAGTCGGAATGGAGCCTATTCGCCGCGACGCCTTGGTCAAAGCGACGATTGCCGAAATCGGTGCTGCCCAGTCACTGGATGTGACGGTCGGCCAGATCGCGCGCCGCGCGGGGATGTCCTCGGCGCTGGCGCATCACTATTTTGGCGGCAAGGATCAGATCTTTCTGGCGGCCATGCGCTATATCCTGACGGAATACAGCGCCGAGGTCCGCCGCGAGCTGCGTCAGAACAAATCCCCGCTGGGACGGGCCGAGGCGATCATCCGCGCGAGCTTTGACGAAAGCTATTTCGATCCGGCAACGGTCAGCGCCTGGATGACGCTCTATGCCTCCTCGCGGACCAATACCGAAACCTACCGTTTGCTGGTGGTGTATCAAAAGCGGCTGCGGTCGAACCTGACCTATGCGCTGCGCCCGATCTCGGATGATCCGGCAGGGGATGCCGATACGCTGGCCGCCCTGATCGACGGGCTTTACCTGCGTGCCGCTTTGTCGGACGAGGGCAGCGCCCGCGCCGCCAGTGATCGCGCCCTGTCGGTGCTTCATATGCTTGTGGGGACCAAAGAATGACCCAGCCCAATATCCTGATCCTGATGGTCGACCAGTTGAACGGTACGCTGTTTCCCGACGGCCCAGCTGACTGGCTGCATGCCCCGAACCTCAAAAAGCTGGCGGCGCGGTCGACGCGCTTCAAGAACGCCTATACCGCCAGCCCGCTGTGCGCGCCGGGCCGGGCGGCGTTCATGTCGGGGCAACTTCCGTCGGCTACGGGCGTCTATGACAACGCGGCAGAGTTCGCGTCGAGCGTGCCCACATACGCCCACCATCTGCGGCGTGCGGGCTATCAAACCTGCCTGTCGGGCAAGATGCATTTCGTCGGCCCCGATCAGCTGCACGGGTTCGAGGAACGCCTGACCACCGATATCTACCCCGCCGATTTCGGCTGGACGCCGGACTATCGCAAGCCGGGGGAACGCATTGACTGGTGGTATCACAATATGGGGTCGGTGACCGGCGCAGGTGTGGCTGAAACCAGCAACCAGATGGAATATGACGACGCCGTGGCCTATGAGGCGACGCGCAAGATTTACGACCTGTCCCGCGGTCTGGATCCGCGCCCGTGGTGTCTGACCGCCAGCTTTACGCACCCCCATGACCCCTATGTCGCACGCAAGAAGTACTGGGATCTGTACAACGATTGCGACCACCTGCTGCCCGAGGTGCCCGATCTGGGGTATGAAAATCAGGACAACCATTCGAAACGTATCTTTGACGCGAACGACTGGCGCAGTTTTGACATCACCGAACGCGATATCAAACGTTCGCGTCAGGCTTACTTTGCCAACATCAGCTATCTTGACGACAAGATCGGTGAGATCCTTCAAACGCTAGAGGACACGCGCCAAGAGGCGATCATCATCTTCTGCTCGGACCACGGCGATATGCTGGGCGAGCGGGGGCTATGGTTCAAGATGAGCTTTTTCGAAGGGTCGTCCCGCGTGCCGATGATGATCGCCGCGCCGCAGATGGCACCCGGTTTGCAGACCACGCCGGTCAGCAATATCGACGTGTGCCCCACAGTCTGTGATCTGGCAGGCGTGTCCATGGACGAGGTGATGGAATGGACCACGGGGCAATCGCTGGTGCCCATGGGGCAGGGGGTGGAACGCACCGAACCCGTTGCGATGGAATACGCGGCAGAGGCGTCTTATGCGCCGATGGTGTCACTGCGCTACGGCAAGTGGAAGTTCAACCGCTGCACGCTTGATCCTGACCAACTGTTCGATCTGGAAACCGATCCGCACGAGCTGACCAACCTTGCCGAAGAACCTGCCCATCAGGGCACGCGGCTCACCCTGTCGGCCAAGGCCGACGCCCGCTGGGATCTGGCCGCCTTCGATGCCGATGTGCGCAAAAGCCAAGCCCGCCGCTGGGTCGTCTACGAGGCGCTGCGCAAGGGCGGGTACTATCCGTGGGATCACCAGCCGCTGCGCAATGCGTCAGAGCAATACATGCGCAACCACATGGATCTGAACGTGCTGGAAGAAAATAAACGTTTTCCGCGCGGCGAATAGAACGACTGCCCAAGGGGTGCGGGCAACCAAACCAATAATGCACCCCCAACACGGAGGGACACAATGTTAACGACCATCATTTCGTTCGGGGTCATACTGGCTTTGGGCTTAACTATTTTCTGTACGATCAAGTGGTGGAACCTGCCGCTGACCGGCGTGACGCCGGTGCCGCTGTTCACCTTTATCGCGATCCTCTTCACGTCGGGGCTGGATGTGGGGCTGATCATGTTCCCGCTGGCCTTCGACTTCCCGCTTTATGCGGATACGGCGACCGAGCCGGCCTATGGGTTCACCAACCCGCTGGCGCTTGAATTCGGCTTCTGGGGCTTTCTGATCTGGACGTTCTACTTCCTGACGACCTTCTATTTCTGCGCCATCGAGCCGCGGGTGAAGTTCTTTGAAATCCCCGCGATCAAACTGCTGAACAACATCGTGATCATCACCACCTGCGCCTTCACCGGTGCGTTGTTCCTGATCTATATGCCGTATTACATCGCCGAGGTCGGCGACGGAGAGACGATCTTGCCGGTCTTCTACCTGATCTGCTTCCTCGTGATCCTGATTGCGGCTTTCAGCTCCACCGATCTGAAGTTCGTGCGTGTGCTGTCGGTCAGCTCGACCCTGCTGTTTCTGGCGCTAATCGCTTACATGTGGCTGAACGCCGGCATGGGATTGGGCGAATTTGCCTCTAGCGCCAGCAACCTTGGCGGCTATTTCGCGAATATCCACAAGTTCATCATCCCGCTGACGGATTACCACGAATTCTACCTGTTCTGGTGGTTCGCCTGGTCGATCATGATCGGGCAGTTCGTCAGCCGCTTTGTTGGCGGGCTGAAGACATGGCAACTGCTGGCGTCCTTGCTGGTATTCCCGTCGATCCCCTTGGGGTTGTGGTTCTCGGTGCTGTATTACTACCACCTGAACGGCATCGGCACCGCGGGCTTCCCGAATTGGGCCATGACCATCGTGGGCATCGTGTTCGTGATCAACTCTTTCGACAGTCTGATCCGGCTTTACACCGATAACCTCAACTTCACGACCGAACGCTTTGGCACGGTGTCTTACGTGCTGGCCAACGCCATCGGCCTGTTTGTGCTGACGCTGCTGTTCCAAAGCCAATGGCTGCAGATCCAGTGGGTCGGGACCATCGTGATCGGCATCTACCTGCTGGCGCTTGGTTATATGTTCTTTGTCAAACGCCGTCACCTGCACGGGCTGGATGGCAACGCCAATATCCCGGCCGAATAACCCTTAAACCTAAGCGGCCCCGCCATACGGGCGGGGCCCAACCGAAAAGAGAGACCTATGCAAACGCAACCCATCGCCAGCCATTTCATCAACGGCGAATATGTCGAAGATACCAACGGCACCCCGATCGAGGTGATCTATCCGGCCACGGGCGAGGTCATTGCGACCGTCTATGCCGCCACGCCGGAAATTGTGGAAAAAGCCATCACCGCCGCGCGGGACGCGCAGGCTGCTTGGGCCGCGATGACCGGCACTGAACGGGGCCGTATCCTGCGCCGCGCTGCTGACATCATGCGTGAACGCAACCACGATCTGTCGATCCTTGAAACCTATGACACGGGCAAACCCTATCAGGAAACCTCGGTTGCGGATGCGACCAGCGGTGCGGATGCGCTGGAATATTTCGGCGGTCTGGCGGCCTCGTTGACGGGGGAGCATATCCAGCTGGGCGAAGACTGGGTCTATACCCGCCGCGAACCGCTGGGTGTGTGTGTCGGCATCGGCGCATGGAACTATCCAACGCAGATCGCGTGCTGGAAGGGCGCACCGGCGCTGGCCTGCGGGAACTCGATCATCTTCAAACCGTCCGAGACGACGCCGCTTTGCGCGCTGAAAGTCGCGGAAATTCTGGTAGAGGCAGGGCTGCCCGCCGGTCTTTATAACGTTGTGCAGGGCATGGGCGAAGTGGGGGCCTCCCTTGTGACCGACCCGCGCGTCGATAAAGTCTCGCTCACTGGTTCTGTGCCCACGGGCCGCAAGGTCTATGCCGCGGCCGCGGAAGGCATCAAACATGTCACGATGGAACTGGGCGGCAAGTCCCCCATGATCGTGTTCGAGGACGCCGATATCGAGAACGCCATCAGTGGCGCGATCTTGGGCAATTTCTACAGCTCGGGCCAGATCTGTTCGAACGGTACCCGCGTCTTCGTGCACCGCGACATCAAGGAGGCATTCCTGAAACGCTTGGCTGAGCGTCTGGACACCGCCGTGATCGGCGACCCGATGGACCCTGACACCAGCTTTGGCCCGATGGTGTCAAAGCGTCAGATGGAGATCGCGCTTGGCTATGTCGAAAAGGGCAAGGCCGAAGGCGCGCGTCTGGTCTATGGCGGGGCAGCACTCGACCGCGATGGATTTTACATGCAGCCCACCGTCTTTGCCGATGTGACCGACGACATGTCCATCGCCCGCGAAGAGATTTTCGGGCCGGTCATGTCGGTGCTGGATTTCGAGACCGAGGCAGAGGTGATGACCCGCGCCAATGCGACCGAATTCGGTCTCGCCGCCGGTGTGTTCACCAAAGACCTGTCCCGCGCGCACCGCGTCGCGGCGGGGTTCGAGGCGGGCACCTGCTACATCAACACCTATAACGACGCACCGGTCGAAGCTCCCTTTGGCGGCATGAAAAATTCGGGCGTGGGGCGCGAGAACTCCAAGGCGGCGATTGATCACTATAGCCAGTTGAAAACCGTCTATGTGCGCATGGGCGATATGGAAGCGCCTTTCTAGGGCGCTGATCCAAAGCTGCGCTGACGCGCATGCGATAGATGGGCGCGCATCCGGCCAAAGCTTTCCTTCGGCAAGAAAGGGGGCTTGGGCAGGGCGTGCGGGAATATGCTGAGAGGTGCTTGAGGGATCGGTCTGATCCTCAAGTCACCTCGTCAATGTTGGGATGCGAGTCTTGCGCGCGTCAAGGACAAGCCGCGCCGGGGGCGCGGGGCCTGCGGCCTCCTTGATCCGCGCAAGACTCACGGAAGGAAGGCGATAGGATGGAAGCTGAATTTATTATCGTAGGGGCGGGCAGCGCGGGCTGCGCGATGGCGTACCGCCTGGCCACGGCAGGGCGCAAGGTATTGGTGATCGAACATGGGGGCAGCGATGCGGGCCCGTTCATCCAGATGCCGGCGGCGCTGTCCTATCCGATGAACATGAAAACCTACGACTGGGGGTTCCAGTCCGAACCCGAACCGCATCTGAACAACCGTCGTCTGGCGACCCCGCGTGGCAAGGTGATCGGCGGATCGTCGTCGATCAACGGGATGGTCTATGTGCGCGGGCACGCGATGGACTATGACCACTGGGAAGAGCAGGGGGCCGACGGCTGGGGCTATGCCGATGTGCTGCCCTATTTCAAACGCATGGAAAGCTGGCATGACGGCGGCCACGGGGGCGACCCCGACTGGCGCGGCACTGACGGCCCGCTGCATGTCAGCCGTGGCCCACGCGAAAACCCCTTGTTCGAAGCCTTTGTCGAGGCGGGCAAACAAGCGGGCTATGAGGCGACCGACGATTATAACGGCGAGAAACAGGAAGGCTTCGGCCCGATGGAGCAGACGGTCTGGAAGGGCCGTCGCTGGTCCGCCGCCAACGCCTATCTGCGGCCCGCGCAAAAGACCGGCAACGTCGAACTCGTCCGCGCCTTGGCGCAGCGGATCGTGATCGAAGATGGTCGCGCTGTCGGGGTCGAGGTGCTGCGCGGTGGCAAGACCGAGGTGCTGCGCGCCAGCGGCGAGGTGATCATCGCGGCGTCCTCCATCAACTCGCCCAAGCTGCTGATGTTGTCGGGCATCGGCCCTGCGGCCCATCTGGCAGAGCATGGTATCGAGGTGATCGCCGACCGCCCCGGTGTGGGCCAGAACCTGCAAGACCACCTTGAACTGTATATCCAGATGGCCGCCAGCCAGCCGATTACGCTCTATAAGCACTGGAACATCTTTTCCAAGGCCGTGATCGGCGCGCAGTGGTTGTTCACGAAAACCGGCATGGGCGCGTCGAACCAGTTTGAAAGCGCGGCTTTCATCCGGTCGAAGGCGGGGATTAAATACCCCGATATCCAGTATCACTTCCTGCCGATTGCCGTTCGCTATGACGGGCAGGCCGCTGCCGAAGGCCACGGGTTTCAGGCGCATGTGGGGCCGATGCGGTCGACCTCGCGCGGGTCTGTCACGCTGGCGTCCGGCGACCCAGCCGACGCGCCGAAGATCTTTTTCAACTACATGTCGCAGGACAAGGATTGGGAGGAATTCCGCACCTGTATTCGCCTCACCCGAGAGATCTTTGCGCAGGACGCCTTCAAATCCTTCGTCAAACACGAGATCCAGCCGGGGGCCGATGTGCAAAGCGACGAGGAACTTGATGCCTTCATCCGCGAACATGCCGAAAGCGCCTATCACCCCTGTGGTACCTGCCGCATGGGCCGCGCCGATGACCCGCAGGCGGTGGTCGATCCGCAGGGCCGTGTGATCGGAGTAGAGGGGCTGCGCGTCGCCGACAGCTCGATCTTCCCGCGGATTACTAATGGCAACCTGAACGCCCCGTCGATCATGGTGGGCGAGAAAATCTCGGACCATGTGTTGGGGCTTGATCCATTGGCCGCGGCGAATGACGCGCCCTGGATTCACCCCGACTGGGAAACCGCGCAGCGCTAAGGCATTGCCCCCTTGGTCGAGAGGCCACAAGTGTTAACGAAAGTTAACCTTGGTTAATATCTCTGGTTGATTGGGGCGTGGAAACGGCCCAATCAACGGGATATGAAAGCCATCCTTCATTCATGTTTCGCTGCGGCGCTGGTCGCCGTTTTCACGCAACCCGCTGCGGCGGTTGAACCGCGGCTGACGGGCGAGATCCGGGTGATCGACGGGGATACGATCGCTTTGGGTGAGACGCGGATCCGGCTTTTCGGCATCGATGCGGTCGAAGGGGATCAGCCTTGCCGTGCCTCGGATGGGCGCGTGTTGAACTGCGGCGCTTGGGTGACGGCGCAGGTGCGCGCCACATACGACGGCCAGCGGGCCGACTGCCAGCGGGTGGATACCGACCGCTATGGCCGGATTGTCGCGCGTTGTGCCGCCTTGGGGCAGGATATGGGGCAAGCCTTGGTCGCGGCGGGGCTGGCCTTTTCCTACGCGCGCTACAGCCGCGCCTATGTCGCAACCGAAGCGGCGGCCAAGCGGGCAGGACGCGGGGTGCATGCCTATGAAACGCAGCGCCCCGATGCCTATCGCAAAGCCTCTAAAGCAGCGCCAAAGCCCGTTGCGTCATCGGGGCCGGGCGGCTGTGTGATCAAGGGGAATGTCAGCAGCAAGGGCACGCGGATCTTTCACATGCCCGGACAGCACGACTATGACCGGACCGTGATCCGCACCGACAAGGGCGAGCGCTGGTTCTGCAGCGCGGCGCAGGCGCGTGCCGCCGGATGGCGGGCGGCCAAGCGGTAAGCGGTCAATCCACCTGATAGGGCAGTACGTCGCGCAGGTTCGGGTCTACCACCAGCTGGCGTTCCAGCGGCGGCACAGACCGCTGGTGGCAATGTTTACGCTCGCAGATACGGCAAGATATGCCGATGGGTTCAAACGCCGAGGCGCGGGTGGTGTCCATCCCGTCAGCATAGACCAGCGCGGGCGCGTGGCGCACCTCGCACCCCAGTGAAATCGCATAGCGCCGCACCGGCGCGCCAAACCGCCCCGCCGGCTTCGAGATGTCCCGCGCCAACGAGATATAGCGTACCCCGTCCGGCGTTTCAGCCAGCTGGCGTAGGAAGCGGCCCGGCGTTTCAAAGGCGCTGTGCACGTTCCACAGGGGGCAGGCCCCGCCAAACCGCGCGAATTGCAGACGGGTGGCCGAATGGCGTTTGGTGATCGTGCCTGCCTGATCCACCCGGACAAAGAAGAACGGAATCCCCTTTGACCCGGGGCGTTGCAGCGTCGACAGCCGATGCGCGACCTGTTCGATCGAAGCCCCGAAATCAGAAGCCAACACCTCCAGATCGTGGCGGCAGCTTTGGGCGCGCTCCAGAAACCGGGCGTAGGGCATCAGCGCGGCCCCGGCAAAGTAGTTCGCCAGCCCTATCTTCGCGATGTCACGGGCCGCGGGGCTGTTGAAACGCGCGAAATCCAAGGTTGCCTCAAGCAGGTCGTTCTGGCGCACAAGGGCGACCTGCAGCAGCATCTGGAACGTCTGTGTGGCCTGCGAGGCGCGGGCCGAGACATGCAATACGCCACTGGCCGGATCATAGCGGCGCAGGGCATCTGTCTCGTCGAAGGCGACGGTGATGCCTGCGCTGGACAGCGCCTCTAGCGTGGTGTCGCGCAGGCTTTGGCCGGTGCCGGTGTCGCGGGCGAAATACTCGGCGGCGCGGTCCACGGCATCCAGATAATTGTCGCAATAATGGAAGAAGTCGCGCACCTCTTCCCACGGGCTGGGGGAGGGGCGGGCATCTTCGCGGCCCAAGGCTTCGTCCAGATAGGCCAGCCGTTCCTGGGTCTGGCGGTGGCTTTGGTGCAGCTTGATGAACGCCCGCGCCAACCCCGGCGCGTTGGAGGCCGCAAGCTGCACATCGGCCAGTGGCAGCACATCGCCCTCGAACACCGGATCAGACAGGACTTCGCGCATGTCGCTGACCAACCGTTCGCTGTCCCCGCTCGACAGTTCGGTGACATCCATCCCGAATTCAGACGCCAGTGCCAACACGACCGTGGTGCTGACGGGTCGGTTATTATTCTCCATCTGGTTAAGGTACGGGAGGGATACGCCAAGCCGCGCGGCGAATTCTTTCTGGGTATGAGCCAGATTGGTGCGCAGCTCGCGCAGTTTTGCGCCAGCGTATAGCTTTTGGATCGCCATCGGGGTGGGGCCTTTGCAAAGTAATTAGTTCTGCAAACCGTATCTTTGCAAACTAACGGCGGCAAGGCCCGTCAGGCGATACCAAGCGCTCGTTCACGGCGGATCACGACCAAGATCGACGCGACGCCCGCGACGGCGGTGGCCAGCATGATCCAGAGGAGCGGATAGGCTCCGGTCTCCTCGCTGAGCAGGGCACCGGCCAAAATGCTCAGCCCCGCACCACCGCCAATCATGATCGCGCCACCAAGCCCGGACGCCGTGCCCGCCAGATGCGGGCGCACCGACAACAGGCCCGCGGTGGCGTTGGGGATGCACAGCCCGTTGCCAAGGCCCACCAGCGTCATCATCCCGAAGAACGACAGCGGCGATCCATAGCCCAGCAGGAAGATCATCATCGACACCGACCCGCCAATCGCATTGGCCAGACAGCCCCAAAGCACCAGCGTGTTGACGCCGACCACGGTCGCTTTGCGGGCCGTGATAAAGTTGCCAAGGAAATAGCCCACGGCGGGCGCGCCGAAATAGATGCCAAGCTCGGCCGGTTCCATGCCGAAAACGACGCTGCCCACAAAGGGCGCGCCGCCAAGGTAGGCAAAGAACGCACCCGAGCAGCAGGCCGCCGCCATCGAGTATCCCCAGAACCGCGGAGAGCCGAGCAGCTCGGGGTATTCGGCGAATTGCTGGGTCAGCGTGCGCCCTGACGCGACGTGGGTCTCGCCAAGGTCGAACCATGTGATCGCCAGTACCAGCGCCCCGATCCAGAACATCGCCCAGAAGGTCGCCTGCCAGCCGAAGGATTGCTCCAGCAACCCGCCCACAGCGGGGGAGATCATGGGCACCAGCGCCATGCCCATCGTGACATAGCCGATCATCGAGGCGGCTTTATCTTGGGCGAACATATCGCGCACCACGGCGCGGCTCAGCACCATCGACACGGCGACGATGGCCTGCACGCAGCGGAACGCAAGGAACACAGCCGTCGTGGGGGCGTAGATACAGCCCACCGTCGCGACCATATATATCGCCAGCCCCCATAGCAGCACATTGCGGCGGCCCAGATTGTCCGAAATCGGGCCGATCAGCACCTGCAACACCGCGCTGCACAGCAGATAAAGCGGCACGGAAAGCTGCATCACAGAGTAATCGGCGTCAAAATATTCAGCCATTGCGGGAAGGCTTGGCAGAAACATATTCATCGCCAGCGCCCCGATCCCCGAAAGAAGGATCAGCGTGGAAATATGCGGGGGGGATGTTTTATCCAGAAAACGGACGGGGTTATCCTTGATCATTGCATATCAGTATGCCTGCGGTTGCATCTTGTCTATCCAGAACCATACGGTAACCGAACGATTTGCAGGTTTTCAATTAGCAAAGATGCGGGTGTATAGTTTTTGCAAATTTGCAAAAATGCTCTTTGGTTCGCGCGGAGGCGGCGTTACGGTGGCGGAAATCTTATAGAGGTGCGTGATGAAAGATATTCTGGAACAGCTTGAAACCCGCCGCGACGACGCCCGACTGGGCGGAGGGCAAAAGCGCATTGATGCGCAGCACGCCCGTGGCAAGCTGACCGCCCGCGAGCGGATCGACCTGTTGCTTGATGATGGGTCGTTTGAAGAATTCGACATGTTCGTTACCCACCGCTGCACCGACTTCGGGATGGAGCAGCAAAAACCCGCAGGGGACGGCGTTGTCACCGGTTGGGGCACGATCAATGGCCGTCTGGTCTATGTTTTCAGTCAGGATTTCACGGTCTTTGGCGGGTCGCTGTCCCAGACCCACGCGCAGAAGATTTGCAAGATTCAGGATATGGCGATCCAGAACGGTGCGCCTGTCATCGGGATCAACGATTCCGGCGGTGCGCGTATTCAGGAAGGCGTCGATAGCCTTGCGGGTTATGCCGAGGTGTTCCAACGCAATATCGAAGCCTCCGGTGTGATCCCGCAGATCAGCGTGATCATGGGGCCATGTGCGGGCGGGGCGGTCTATTCCCCTGCGATGACCGACTTTATCTTCATGGTTAAAGACACGTCCTATATGTTCGTGACAGGCCCTGACGTGGTCAAAACCGTGACCAACGAACAGGTTACCGCAGAGGAATTGGGCGGCGCGACGACGCACACGCGCAAATCCTCCGTCGCGGATGGCGCGTTTGAAAATGACGTCGAAGCACTGGCCGAGGTGCGTCGTCTGGTCGATTTCCTGCCCGCCAACAACCGCGACATGCCGCCTGTGCGCCCGTTCTTTGACGAACCCGACCGGATCGAGGCGTCGCTTGATACATTGGTGCCCAGCAACGCCAACACGCCCTATGACATGAAAGAGCTGATCCACAAGCTCGCGGATGAAGGCGACTTTTACGAAATTCAGGAAGACTTCGCCAAGAACATCCTGACCGGCTTTATCCGTATCGAAGGGCGCACCGTGGGTGTGGTCGCGAACCAGCCGATGGTGCTGGCGGGCTGCCTTGATATCGACAGCTCGCGCAAGGCGGCGCGGTTTGTGCGCTTCTGCGATGCGTTCGAAATTCCGATCCTGACGCTGGTGGACGTGCCCGGCTTTCTCCCCGGTACGGGGCAGGAATATGGCGGCGTGATCAAACACGGTGCCAAGCTGCTGTTCGCCTATGGCGAAGCGACGGTGCCGATGGTGACGGTCATCACCCGCAAAGCCTATGGCGGCGCGTATGACGTGATGGCGTCCAAGCACCTGCGGTCCGACTTCAACTACGCGTGGCCCACAGCCGAGATTGCCGTGATGGGGGCCAAGGGCGCGACAGAGATCATCCACCGTGCCGATCTGAACGACCCCGAAAAGATCGCGCGCCATACCGCCGATTACGAAGAGCGTTTCGCGAACCCCTTTGTGGCGGCAGAGCGTGGCTTTATCGACGAGGTGATCCAGCCGCGTACCACGCGCAAGCGGATTGCCCGCGCCTTTGCCTCGTTGCGCAACAAGAAAGCCGCGATGCCTTGGAAAAAGCATAACAACATCCCGCTCTAACGTCGTTTAATCCATATCCCTCGCGGTGCCTTTGCAGGTGCCCGAGGGGCAGGAGACCGCTTTGGTTACCGATCCCCCCTCTCTTTCCGCGTCTTTGGCTTACGGTCTGCATCCAGCGGGTGCGGCACTGAAGTGGCTTGCGGTTTGCGCAGCTTTCGCCACGGCCTCTGCCGCGGCGCAGCCGGTCGAGGTGCCGTCGGGCGAAAGCATCGAATTGCAAGAGGTGCTGATAGACGAGGTGGGCGTGCAGACATGGCTGCGCTTCCGTTTTGTAGCCCCTTATATCGCGCGCGATACGGGCGCTGTGGACTTTGCGCAGGTTGGGGCCGATATGACCTATCTGTGCGACGCGCTGGCCATTCCCTACATGGCGCAACATGCGCTGGACGGAGAGGTCATCGTGATCTCTTTGGCTGATCGCGTCACGGAATTCGGGGTGTCCGACCCCGATGCCACACAGTTTTTCGAGGCATTTCGCCTGAGCAACGACACCTGTATCTGGGAGGGCCTTTGATGCACCCACAACATCTTGCGAGCGCTGCGGCACCAGCGCGCCCAACTGCGGCTTTGGCGTCACATCTGGCCGCATTGGAAAGCATACCGTATGCAACGCCAATGAACTGCGATAATGTCGCGGCGGGGAATACCGACGTATTTCTTACTTTAACATCGGGGTCTGATTGGCATGAGGCAGTGCCGGGCCCTTTAAACAGTGACAGGAGACTTAGATGTCCAAGAGCATCACAATGCTGGCCGCATTCGGCCTTATCGCAGCCGTTGCGGCATGCGCACCCAAGCAGCAAGAAGAATATGTCGTGGTCGCACCCGAGCCCATCTCGGTTGAGCCCGTGTACACAGGCAAGTACAAGTAATGCTTGTCGGGGACAGGCCTCTGCGCCTGTCTCCAACCCCTCTGCGGCATGTAACGCAGGGGTAGCACCGCGCATCGCCCTCGCAGTCTGGGGGGTATCATGCTGAAACATCGCGGTTTTCCGGGGCGTATGCCCGGATCAGACTATCAATTCGTTATCCGTCGCGCCAATCCGCGTGGGGTCACCCCGCTGACCCGTCGCGAACGCCGTTCCGACCGCAAGGCGGCGGACCGTCGCGTTGACACGGCCTTTATGCGCGCGCTGTGGGAAGCCTTTGGCGACCAGCCGTTCGAAAGGGGCAATCTGGACGCGGGGCGTTTGTCTTGGCTCTTTGGTCGCGAGGTCGTCGCGGTAGATGACCCCTTTGATCCAGCCGATTACGAAGCAATGCTCGTCATCAACGAAGCCCTTGCCCGGGCGTCTTTCCCCGACGCGTTCGAGGATTGATCATGCGCGTCGCCCCCTTCCTTTCGGCTGCTTTTTGCCACATGCGCGGCATGTTGGGCGGTAATTTGCCCGTCGGGGCGGGAGGGGCGGGCGCAAAAACGCAAACCGCGGTGGAACCTTCTGCGAAACCATGCGTTTATCAGCATCACATCGCAAATAATGCACGATCAATAAAAGGTTTAATCCCATGTCCATCAAAACAATTCTTCTCGCCGTTACTGCGTCCGCTGGCCTCGCTGCATGCGGTGACACACTGGGCGAACAAGCGCTCGGCGGTGGTGTCGTGGGTGCCGGTGCAGCAGCCGTCACAGGCGGTAGCCTCGCGCAAGGCGCGGCCATCGGTGCCGGCGCAAACGTACTGGCGTGCCAATCCGGCGCAGTACGCTGCCAATAATCTGACATCTACCGCGGCCTTGGGTCGCGGTAGCTGCATTGCCAAAGATTTTGCCCCGCTCAGCCGCGTGCTGATGCGGGGTTTTTCCGTTCACTCAAGACCAAAAGGGACAGTCGATGTTCAATAAGATCCTGATCGCCAACCGCGGCGAGATTGCCTGCCGCGTTATCAAGACCGCCAAGAAGATGGGCATCGAAACCGTCGCCGTCTATTCCGACGCTGATGCGCAGGCGTTGCACGTCCAGATGGCCGATGAGGCGATCCACATCGGCCCGCCTGCCGCGAACCAGTCGTATATCGTGATCGACAAGATCATGGACGCGATCAAGCAGTCGGGCGCGCAGGCCGTACACCCGGGCTATGGCTTCCTCTCCGAGAACGCGAAATTCGCCGAGGCGCTCGAGGCCGCTGGCGTCGCCTTTGTCGGCCCCCCTAAGGGCGCGATCGAGAAGATGGGCGACAAGATCACCTCCAAGAAAATCGCGCAGGAGGCCGGTGTTTCCACCGTCCCCGGCTACATGGGGCTGATTGAAGATGCGGACGAGGCGGTGAAGATCTCGAACGAAATCGGCTATCCGGTGATGCTGAAAGCCTCTGCCGGTGGGGGCGGCAAGGGGATGCGTATCGCGTGGAACGACGAAGAGGCCCGCGAGGGGTTCCAGTCGTCCAAGAACGAGGCTGCCAACAGCTTTGGCGATGACCGTATCTTTATCGAGAAATTCGTCACCCAGCCGCGCCACATCGAAATTCAGGTGCTTTGCGACGCCCACGGCAACGGCATCTATCTGGGCGAACGCGAATGTTCGATCCAGCGCCGCAACCAGAAGGTCGTGGAAGAGGCCCCGTCGCCTTTCCTTGACGAAGCCACCCGCAAAGCCATGGGCGAGCAATCCGTCGCCTTGGCGCAGGCCGTTGGCTATACCTCTGCCGGTACGGTCGAATTCATCGTGGACGGCGACAAGAACTTCTACTTCCTTGAAATGAACACCCGTCTTCAGGTGGAACACCCCGTGACCGAGCTGATCACCGGTGTCGATCTGGTCGAACAGATGATCCGCGTCGCCAATGGCGAAAAGCTGACCATCACCCAGGACGACGTGAAACTGACCGGTTGGGCCATCGAAAACCGGCTATATGCCGAAGATCCGTACCGCGGCTTCCTGCCCTCCATCGGGCGTCTGACGCGCTACCGCCCTCCGATGGAGATCGCGGCGGGCCCCTTGCTGACCAACGACAAATGGCAGGGCGATGCGCCAGCGGGTGACACGGCCGTGCGCAACGATACCGGCGTCTACGAGGGCGGCGAGATCTCGATGTATTACGACCCGATGATCGCCAAGCTGTGTACATGGGCACCGACCCGCGCCGAGGCGATTGAACGCATGCGCGTGGCGCTGGATAGCTTCGAGGTCGAAGGCATCGGGCACAACCTGCCGTTCCTCTCTGCCGTGATGGATCATCCGATCTTTGTCGAAGGCAACATGACCACCGCCTTTATCGCCGAACAATACCCCGACGGCTTTGATGGGGTAGAGCTGCCTGACGCGGAACTGCGCCGGATCGCGGCGGCCACCGCAGCCATGCACCGCGTCGGAGAGATCCGCCGGACTCGCGTGTCGGGCCGCATGGACAACCACGAACGCAAGGTCGGCACCGCCTGGAACGTCGCGCTGCAAGGCCAGTCGTTCGATGTGGAAATTCAGGCCGACCCAAAGGGCGCGACGGTGACGTTCGACGACGGCACAGCGCTGCGCGTCGCGGGCGACTGGACACCGGGCGACCAATTGGCAGAGATGACCATCGACGACGCACCGCTGGTGTTCAAGGTCGGCAAAATCTCTGGCGGGTTCCGCGTGCGGGCCCGTGGCGCGGATATGAAAGTGCATGTGCGCAACCCGCGTCAGGCCGAACTGGCCCGTCTGATGCCCGAGAAACTGCCGCCCGACACATCGAAAATGCTGCTGTGCCCGATGCCGGGTCTGGTGGTGAAGATCGATGTAGAGGTTGGCGACGAGGTACAGGAAGGCCAGAACCTCTGCACCATCGAGGCGATGAAGATGGAAAACATCCTGCGCGCCGAGAAGAAGGGCAAAGTGTCCAAGGTCAATGCCGCAGCGGGGGATAGCCTCGCTGTGGATGATGTCATCATCGAGTTCGAATAAGCGCCATGCCAGCCGTTGCCATCATGGGATACAACACGGCGCTGCGGGGGATCCCTTCGCAGCACCGGCCCATATTGCAGCGGCTGCTGGCTGTTCAGTCGAAGATTTTACCTGACTTTTCCTTGGCTTCGCGAATTTCGCGTTGCCGGATGGTCATTTTGTCGATGCTGCGGGTGATCTCGCGCACATCCCAGGGGCGGGGCTTGCGCAGCTTGATCCCGCCGTCTTTGCCCACCAGCACCAACATGAACCCGCGCGGCCGCATCCGCAGCCGCAACGGGCTGCGCGCGCCCGGATCGGTATCGGTCAGGACGATCACGTCACGCTCGATCAGGTCTTCGGGCTGTTCGCGCAAAAGCTCCATCTGGGATTGGAAGGCGGGGTCATCCTCGCTGTCCGCAAAGACCAGAACCGGTCTTTTTTTCCAGTGGAATTCACTCAAATCTTCCATATCTGCAGGCAGGAACAAGGTGGGAACCTCGGGGTCCGTGGCCGTTTGCGCCCCCGCCGAGACCGCAAACAATCCTGCAAAAACAAGGGCTATCACTGGTTTCATTTTGTCTCCTGTCCGTACAGATATAAGCTTGCGCGACGCAATTGCGATGCACAACCGGACATCTGCGCATATTAAGCACTCTGCAACAGGTTTGCGGGCATGACTGTGGCTCAAACTCTTAGTGGGCCACAGTGGCTGGCCCCCGTTCAAGGATTGGGCAAGCAGATCATGGATATTCTTCTTCACGTCGGTGCGCACCGTACAGGAACCACCAGTTTTCAACGTTATCTGGCGGATCACGCCGATCCCATTGCGGCGCAGGGCACCTGCGTCTGGGGGCCGCGCCAGACCCGTGGCGGGCTGTTTGCAGGGCTGTTTCCGGCGTCGGGAATGCTGGCCTCGGGGCCGAATTTGGTAAACGGGCGCGTGTCGCTGCTGATGGGCAAGGCGCGGGACCTCGGGGCGGATCAGCTGCTGATCTCGGACGAGAATATGATCGGCTCGGCGCGCCATTCGGTGCGCAGCGGGCGGCTGTTTCCTGCCATCGGCGAACGTATGGCGCGGTTCGGGGCCAGCTTTGGCGGGCGCGTGACGCAGGTGGTGCTGACCATCCGGCAGACGGACCATTGGTGGGCCTCTGCGCTGGCCTATACCGTGGGGCGCGGGCATCCCGTACCGGACGCCGACCAGATTGACCGCATCGCCCATGACCGGCGCGGCTGGCGCGATGTCATCACCGATCTTGCCTGCGCCTTGCCCGAGGCGAAGATCAGCATCGCCCGCTATGACGATTACGCGGGCCGCCCCGATGCGCTGTTCACGCAGCTCACCGGTCGCGCTGCCCCCGCCACCACCCAAGGCTATTGGCTGAACCGCCGCCCGGACGAGGCCAGCCTGCGTGCACAGATGGGCCCTGCCGCGGCAGGGCTGCGCAGCGACGGGCTGGGCAACTGGCACCCCTTTAGCGACGCGCAGGCCGCAGCCTTGCGTGAAACCTATGCGGACGATCTGTTCTGGCTGACAGCCGGCGCGGATGGTCTTGCCACCCTGACAGAGACATCAACCGCCCCAAGAGCCGGCACAAGCTGGCCAGACGGCGATAGAAGAAAAGGACACCACCATGACAGCGGACAAAGAAAACTGGCGCAATCTGGCTGAGGCGGAACTGCGCGGGCGTAGCCTCGATGACCTGACGTGGCACACGCTGGAAGGCATTGATGTCAAACCGCTTTATACCGCGGAAGACACCGAAGGGCTGGACCATCTGGGCGGCATCCCCGGCGAGGCACCCTTTACCCGCGGGGTGAAGGCGACCATGTACGCCGGCCGCCCGTGGACGATCCGCCAATATGCGGGTTTCTCTACGGCAGAGGAATCGAACGCCTTTTACCGCCGCGCCCTTGCGGCGGGGCAGCAGGGGGTGTCGGTGGCCTTCGATCTGGCCACCCACCGCGGCTATGACAGCGACCACCCCCGGGTAGAGGGCGACGTGGGCAAGGCGGGCGTGGCCATCGACAGCGTCGAGGATATGAAGATCCTGTTCGACGGCATCCCGCTCGACAAAGTATCGGTCTCCATGACGATGAACGGCGCGGTGATCCCGATCCTGGCGAATTTCATCGTCGCGGGCGAAGAGCAGGGGCATGATAAATCCGTGCTCTCGGGCACCATTCAGAACGACATTCTGAAAGAATTCATGGTCCGCAACACCTATATCTATCCGCCCGAACCCTCGATGCGGATCATCGGGGATATCATCGAATATACCTCGGACCACATGCCGAAATTCAACTCCATCTCGATCTCGGGCTACCACATGCAAGAGGCGGGCGCGAACCTTGTGCAGGAACTGGCCTTTACCCTTGCCGATGGCCGCGAATATGTGCGCACGGCGATTGCCGCGGGCATGGATGTGGACCGGTTTGCACCCCGGCTGAGCTTCTTTTTCTGCATCGGCATGAACTTCTTTATGGAGGCCGCGAAACTGCGCGCGGCGCGTCTGCTGTGGTCGCGGATCATGGATGAATTCAAACCGAAGAACCCCAAATCCTCGATGCTGCGGACCCACTGCCAGACCTCCGGCGTGAGCCTTCAGGAACAAGACCCCTATAACAACGTGATCCGCACCGCCTACGAGGCGATGAGCGCGGTTCTGGGCGGCACGCAGTCGCTGCACACCAACGCCCTGGACGAGGCGATTGCCCTGCCCACCGATTTCTCCTCGCGCATTGCGCGCAACACGCAGCTGATTTTGCAGGAAGAAACCGGCGTTACCAATGTCGTCGACCCGCTGGCCGGCAGCTACTATGTCGAGAAGCTGACCGCCGATCTGGCAGACGCCGCATGGAAGCTGATCGAAGAGGTGGAAGAACTCGGCGGGATGACCAAGGCCGTCGCCTCCGGCATGCCGAAACTGCGCATCGAAGAGGCCGCCGCCACCCGTCAGGCCAAGATCGACCGCGGCACCGAGGTGATCGTCGGGGTCAATAAATACCGCCGCGAGGTCGAGGACGAGATCGACATTCTGGACGTCGATAACGTCAAGGTGCGCGACAGCCAGATCAAGCGTCTCGAAGCGATCCGCGGCGCGCGTGACGAAGACGCCTGCAAAGCCGCCCTGGCCGAGCTGACCCGCCGCGCCGCAGAGGGCGGAAACCTGTTGGAAGGGGCGGTCGAAGCCGCCCGCGCCCGCGCCACCGTAGGGGAGATCAGCATGGCGATGGAAGAAAAATTCGGACGTCACCGCGCCGAGGTCAAGACATTGGCCGGCGTCTATGGCGCGGCCTATGAGGGCGACAGCGGCTTTGCGGAGATCCAGAAATCGGTCGAGGATTTCGCCGAAGCCGAAGGCCGCCGTCCGCGTATGCTGGTGGTCAAGATGGGGCAGGACGGGCACGACCGCGGGGCCAAGGTCATTGCGACCGCCTTTGCCGATATCGGGTTTGACGTGGATGTGGGGCCGCTGTTCCAGACCCCCGCCGAGGCCGCGCAGGACGCCGTGGACAACGACGTGCATGTCATCGGCATCTCGTCCCAGGCGGCGGGTCACAAAACGCTCGCCCCGCAGCTGATCAAGGCGCTGAAAGATCAAGGGGCCGAGGATATTCTGGTCATCTGCGGCGGGGTCATTCCGCAGCAGGATTACAAGTTCCTCAAGGATGCGGGGGTCAAGGCGATCTTCGGGCCGGGGACAAATATCCCCAATGCCGCGCAGGATATCCTGAAACTGATCCGTGCCGCACGCAGCTAAACGGGCGCGAGGGGGCTGTCTGCCCCCTCACACTCCCCCGAGGATTTGAACCATCTGGAAGCAGGACCAATGATCGAACTGGACCATCTTGCCGTCGCGGGCGAGAGCCTGAAAGCCGCCTCTGACATGGCCGCGCAGGTGCTTGGGGTGCCGTTGCAACCGGGCGGCGCACATGCGGTGTTTGGCACGCATAACCATCTGCTGGGGCTTGGCGATGCGCTGTATCTGGAGGCGATTGCCGTCGACCCCGACGCGCCTGCGCCTGCCTATGCGCGCTGGTTTGATCTGGACCGGTTCAACGGCCCGGCGCGGCTGTCCAACTGGATTTGCCGCTGCGATGATCTTGACGCGACGCTGGAAGCTTTGCCCGAAGGCTACGGCGCGCCGGTGGCGTTGCAGCGTGGGGATCTGCGCTGGCGTATGGCGGTGCCGGACACCGGTATGCTGCCCTATGACAATTGCGCCCCTGCCTTGATGCAATGGGAGGGTGAGGCCCATCCGACCCAGCGGCTTGATGCCTCTGGCTGTCGTTTGGTGACATTGACGGTCCAGCATCCGCAGGCAGAGGCGTTGGCGGCAGCGCTTGCCCCGATCTTCACCGATGCGCGCGTGGTGTTCGAGGTCGGGACACCGGCGCTGTCTGCCCGTTTTGACACGCCTGCGGGCCGTGCTGTGCTGGCGTGATCATCCGGCCAGCAAAGGGCAGCGACGCTGGTGCCGTGGCGGCCCTGTGGAATGTGATGATCACGCAAACGCTGTTCACCTTCACGTCGCAGCCCAAGATGGCTGCAGAGGTCGGGGCGCTGATCGCCGGTCGCGCGGGGCAGTTCTGGGTGGCCGACGCGGAGGGTGTCGCCGGTTTCATCACCTACGGGGCCTTTCGCAGTGGGGTGGGGTATCGCGATGCGGTGGAGCATTCGATCGTGCTGGATGCCGCTGCACAGGGCGCGGGTGCCGGCCGTGCCTTGATGCAAACTGCCTGTGATGCGGCCGTCGCACAGGGGCGGCGCGTCATGGTGGCGGCGATCAGCGGGGCCAATCCGGGTGCCGTTGGCTTTCATGCGGCACTCGGGTTTGACCACGTGGGCAGGATGCCGCGCATCGGGCAGAAGAACGGGCAGCAGCTTGACCTAATTTTGATGCAGAAAATGCTGACGCCCCGCTGACTTCCCCGGCGCTGCCCCGTATGGTGGGCGTCATGTCTATTTGGTCTCGCATCACCGAAGCTTTGTCAGCGCTCACCGCCGGTGAGGGGCTGTCGGCTATTTTCGACCGTCTGCGCACCCCGCCAGAGCGGTCGGTGGCCTTTACCATTGCGGTGATCGCGCTTGGGGCCAAGATGGCCAAGGCCGACGGGCAGGTGACCCGTGACGAGGTTACCGCCTTTCGTGAAGTGTTCCAGATTGCCGAGGCCGACCAGCAGGGTGCGGCGCGGGTGTTCAATCTGGCACGGCATGATGTGGCCGGGTTCGAGGATTACGCCGCGCGCATTGCGCAGATGTTCGCGGACCAGCCCGAGACGTTGCATGATCTGATCGAAGGGTTGTTCCACATTGCCATGGCCGACGGCATGTACCATCCGAACGAGGATGCGTTTCTGGTGCGTGTCGCGCAGATCTTCGCGATGGATGACAGCGATTTTGCCTCGCTTCGGGCGCGGTTCGTGCCCGATACCTCGCCGTTGCCCCATGCGGTTCTGGGCATTCCGCCCAATGCCTCGCTTGAAGAGGGGCGCGCGGCGTGGCGCAAGCTGGTGCGGGCCAATCACCCCGACGCTCTGGTCGCCCGTGGCCTGCCACAAGAGGCCATCGCCATGGCCGAAAAACGCATGATCGACATCAACCGCGCGTGGGAGACCTGGTCAGGCAAGGCACAGTAATGCGGATCGCGACCTATAACGTTGAATGGTTCACGGGTCTGTTCGACGATGAGGATCAACTGTTACTGGATGACGGCTGGTCGGCGCGCCACAATATCACCCGTGCGCAGCAGGCGCAGGCTTTGGGCACCGTGTTTCGGGCGATGGATGCCGATGCTGTGATGGTGATCGAGGCCCCAGACCAAAGCCGAAAACGCGGCACGGTGGCCGCATTGGAACGCTTTGCCGCGCATTTCGATCTGCGCACGCGCAAGGCGGTGATCGGCTTTGCCAATGACACGCAGCAGGAAATCGCGCTGTTGTTCGATCCGGACCGGCTGTCGGCCAGCCACGCGCCCGGTGGTGCGGTCGGGCAGGGGGATGCGCCGCGCTTTGACGGGACGTTGGACATAGATCTGGATATCGACGCGCGCGAGGATCATGTCGTCTTTTCCAAACCGCCTCTCGAGCTGGATATCGTTACCCGCAAAGGGGTGGCGTTTCACATGATCGGCGCGCATTTGAAGTCCAAGGCCCCCCATGGGGCCAAGACGCCGCAGGATGCGCTGCGCATTGGCATCGCCAACCGACGCAAGCAGTTGGTGCAGGCGATCTGGCTGCGTCGGCGGATCGATGCGCGGCTGGACGACGGCACGCCGCTGATGGTCTTAGGCGATCTGAACGATGGGCCGGGCCTCGACAGTTTCGAGGACCTTTTCGGGCGGTCCTCGGTCGAGATTGTGATGGGCCACCGGCAGGATCGCGCGCTCGTCGATCCCCATGCGACCCGCGCCTTGGGCCAGCGGATCGGGGCGATGCCCACCACGTCACGCTTCTGGATCGCGCCCGAAAAACGCTATCTGCAGGCGCTACTGGATTACATCATGATCAGCCCGTCCCTGACCGCGCATCGGCCGCACTGGCGCATCTGGCACCCGTTGGACGACCCGGAATGCTGGGGGGATGCCGCCTTGCGCGACGCCTTGATCACAGCGTCGGATCACTTTCCGGTGACGATTGATCTGGACTTGTCGCCGCGCCTTTAATCCCGCTTTCATCACAAGATGAAATAGGGCAGTCTTCGCCGCATGAGACAGTTTCTTTTGACCACCACCTTGATCTGCCTGTCCAGTGTCGCCGTGGCACAAGAGCAGGAAAACGACGGCTCCGGCTTTTCCTTGATGGAACGCGGGGCGCGGGATTTCTTTGACGGTATGAAGAAAGAGATGGCCCCCGCGCTGGAAGGGCTAGGCGAGTGGGGTCGCAAGGCCAGCCCCGCGCTGCGGAATTTCATTTCCGAGATGGGGCCCGCCTTTACCGATCTGCTGGAAGAGGTCGAGGATTGGAGCGTCTATGAGCCGCCCCAAAAGATGCCCAACGGCGATATCGTGATCCGCCGCAAGCCAGACCCCGCGCCGGAAGATGACATGCCCGAAGACACGACACCCGATGAAACGCCGCCCCCGCCCGCGATCTATCTGGACGAGGTGCCGCAGATCGACCTGTAAGACAGGCTATTTCTTGCAGGTCTTAAGCTGGACCTCGGCCCCCAGGGACAGGGCGAGGGAATTCAGTCGCGCTTCGGCGACCTCTCCGAACAGGGGCATCATGTCGTCGGTCAGCCACAGCTCCAGCAGCTTTTTCTTGGGGAACCAGCGCAGGTGGCCGCGCTCTTCCTCGGGGTTCATCCACAGCATCGCGCCAAAGCGCATGGCCTTGCCCAGAATCTCGGCCTCTAGCCGGGTCTTTTCATCGACCATTTCATAGAGGTCTTCGAAACGGGTATTCTCGCGCTTGTTGGAATAGCGGTGCAGCAGCGCCAGCCCCAGATAGATCCGTTCTGAGTGTTTCAGCCCGCCCAGATTCGCCCTCGTTGCGTTGTCGAAACAGACTTCGGCGCGGTAGTCGGGATGCGCGCGCCAGCTGACGTCGTGCAGCAGGCAGGCGGCCTTGACCAGACGTTTGCGCTGCGGCGGCGCGGATTTATAGAGCGGCAGGATAAAGTCGAACAGCGCCTTGCCGAACCCCGGTGTGCGCGCGTCCTTGGCTTCGGCAAAGCGGCAGGCCTCGATCAGAGGGTCGCGGTCGCGCAGGCGTTGGGGCATCTGTTCGTACAGCATCCCCTCGCGGATCCCGTAGCTGGAGATCGCGATATCCTTGGGTTTGAAGGTCTTGACCAGCCGCGACAGCACTTCGGCGGCAAAGGGCACCAACGCCATCCTGCTGGAGGAGACGCCGCTGATTTTGCGCAGCTCTTCATGGTCGCTGGTCTGGATGTGTTTTACTGTCTCGCGGACGGATTTCGGGGTCATCCGGTATTCATGCAGCACGTGCAGCGGGTAGCCGCGACGTACCATGTCGATGCGCGCGATGGCACGCCATGAGCCGCCCACCAGAAACAGACGGTCGCGCTGTGCGCCCATCTTTTCGGCCAGCCCTTCGATCACTGTCTTGATCTGCGCCTGCCGTGCCTTGGCACCGCCCTTGATGTCGCGCAGTTTCAGCGGCCCAAGCGCCGAGGTCACCCGTTTGCCCACGCGCCCGCCCGAGATTTCCGCCAGCTCCATCGACGACCCGCCGATGTCGCAGACCAGACCGAAGGCACCGGGCCAGCCCAGCAAAACACCCTGCGCTGACAGCCGCGCCTCTTCCTCGCCGTCGATGACCCAGATCTTCAGGCCCGTCTCGCGCTGCACCTCGTCGCAGAAATCACGCCCGTCGCTGGCATCGCGCACGGCGGCGGTGGCGACGACGGTCAGCTCGGACAGGCCCATGCCCTGTGCCAGCTTGCTGAAGCGGCGCATGGCAGAGAGGGCGCGGACCCGGCCTTCGGGCGACAGATGGCCTGTTTCGGCCATGCCCGCCCCAAGGGCGCACATGATCTTTTCATTGTAGAAATAGGCAGGCGACCGCGCGGCCCCGTCAAACACCACCAACCGGACAGAGTTCGACCCCACATCGACCACACCCACACGCGCCAGCGCACGGGCCGAAGGGTCTTGGAACAGGGGTTTGCCGAACAGGCCCAGATCAGCGACGCCCGTTTCGGGGACGGGAGAGGGCGGAGGGGTGTCGGTTTTATCTGCCACGGACGCTCCTGCGGGGGCCTTTGTTTGGGGGGCAAGTTGGCCCAGCCGGCCCGCCGCGTCAATCGTTAACGCAAACGGGCACGTGAAAAACCCCGCCGTGATGGGGGGATATAAACGCCAGCGGGAACGCAAGCGGACAGATGCGCCTTCGGCGAGAGTTTACAGGCAAAATGAAGCGGTTAGTCTTCGGTATGGGTCAGTTTCGGGACGTCGGATGCGCCCGCCGTGCCACGTCCGGAGAGAGAGGGGTTCTCCATGAAGAAGCGGTGGCAGTTGAAGGCGAAGGTGCCTTCTGCAATCTCGGGGCGGGCAAAGCTACCATCGGGGGACATGACCCAGCTTTGCGCCACATCCGCAAGATTGGCCGCCATGACCTGACTGGTGATCTGCGCCTTGACGGTGGGGTTCTCGATCTCGACCAGGGTTTCGACGCGGCGGGTCAGGTTGCGGCCCATCCAGTCGGCGGAGGACATGAAGACCCGCGATTTCTTATGCGGCAGCCCGTAGCCATTGCCAAAGCAGACGATGCGTGAATGTTCTAGGAAGCGCCCGACGATGGATTTCACGCGGATGTTTTCGGACAGCCCCTTGATGCCGGGGCGCAACCCGCAGATGCCGCGGATCACCAGGCTGATTTTCACCCCTGCCTGGCTTGCGGCGTAAAGCGCGTCGATCACATCCGCATCCACGATGGAGTTCATCTTGGCCCAGATCTCTGCCGGTTTGCCAGCGGCGGCATGGTCGGCCTCGGCGGCGATCATCGCCAGCAGCCGTGGCTTCAACGAGATGGGCGAGATGGCGAGGTTGTCCAGCGTGTCGGGTTGCGCGTAGCCCGACAGGTAGTTGAACACTTTGGTCGCGTCGCGGCCCAGCTTCTGGTCACAGGTGAACAGCGATAGGTCGGTATAGATCCGGGCGGTGATCGGGTGATAGTTGCCCGTGCCATAGTGGGTATAGGTGACCAGTTGATCGCCCTCGCGGCGCACCACGGTCGAGATTTTTGCGTGGGTCTTGAGGTCGAGAAACCCATAGACGACATGTGCGCCTGCGCGTTCCAGCCGGCGCGACTGGCGGATGTTGGCAGCCTCGTCGAAACGCGCCTTGAGCTCGACCAGCGCGGTGACGGATTTCCCGTCCTCGGCGGCTTCGCACAGCGCCTCTACGATGGGGCTGTCGCGCGAGGTGCGGTAAAGCGTCTGTTTGATCGCCACCACATCGGGATCGCGCGCGGCCTGTGCCAGAAAGCGGACCACCATATCGAAGGTCTCGTATGGGTGGTGCAGCAGCATGTCCTTGGACCGGATCGCGGCGAACATATCGCCTTCGTGGTCGGTCACGCGTTCGGGGATGCGCGGGGTGAATTGCGGCCAGAGCAGATCGGGGCGGCTGTCGGTCACCAGTTCGGACAGGTCGTTGATGCCGATCATCCCGTCCAGTTCGATCACATCCTGCGGGCGCACGCCCAGTTCGGCCATGACCACGGATTTCAGCTTTTCGGGGGCACCGGCGGAATGGGTCAGGCGCACGACCTCGCCGCGGCGGCGGCGTTTCAGGGCGACCTCGAATTCGCGCACCAGGTCCTCGGCCTCTTCCTCGACCTCAAGGTCGCTGTCACGCAGCACGCGGAATTCGAAATGCGCCTTGAGCTTGTAGCCCGGAAACAGCCCCGGCACCTTGAGCACCAGCAGATCTTCGAGCGGCAGGAACCGAAGCGAGCCTTCGGCGGCGGGCAGGGCGACGAAACGGTCGATCTGCGCCGGGATCGGCAGCAGCGCCTGAAGGGGGCGCTTGTCGCTGGTGCGTTCCAGTTGAAGCGCCAAGGCGTAGCCGGTGTTGGGGATGAAGGGGAAGGGGTGCGCGGGGTCAATCGCCAGCGGGGTCAGAACCGCAAAGACACGGTGCAGGAATACATCGTCAAGATAGGCCAGATCGGCCGCGTCCAGATCAGCGGCGCGTTCGAGCATGATGTTCTGGTCGTCCATCTCTGACATCAGATCGACCAGCACGCGCTGTTGTTCGGTCATCAGCTTGCGCGCGTCTTCGTTGATCAGCACCAGTTGCTGGGCAGGGGTCAGCCCGTCGCTGGCCGGGGTGGTGTTGCCCGCCTGGGCAAGCTCGCGCAGGCCCGCAACACGCACGGTATAGAATTCGTCGAGGTTGCCCGCAGAGATCGACAGGAAGCGCAGGCGTTCCAGCAGCGGCACGCGGGGGTTCTTGGCTTCTTCGAGAACACGCCAGTTGAACCCGAGCCAGCTGAGCTCGCGGTTATAGAAACGACCGGGGCCGGTGATGTCCAGATCGGGCATATCCTGCGGCGGAACGAAGGCGGATTCGAGAAAGTCAGCGTTTGTCATGACGGCCTTATGGCGTTGCATTGTAATGGGTTTGTGACGAAATCTGAGAAGATTATCGCGCGGCGTTAAACCCATTGTCCAGCACTTGTGCGGCCAGCGCTCGTGTCACCGGTTTTTGTTGCGCCAGACTGGCGGCATCCAGGGCCGCGACCAGATCACCCGCAGCTGCGAAAGACCGGTCCATGCGCAGCAACAGATAGGGGATCACGTCGGGTTTGGGGGTCAGCTGGCGGTCGGCCAGCAGCTTGGCCATGACGGCCGTGAGCAGGCTGTCATCGGGCGCTTCAAGTGCGGCCGCCGTCGCCGCGCGCATACGGCTCGTCAGGTCAGGCAGATGCAGCCCCCATTGGGGCACCGCCGGGGTGCCGGTCAGCAGCAGGCTATGGCCTTCGGCCAGCACCAGATTGTGCAGGTGGAAAAGATGCGTCTCGGCCGCATTGTCGCCTGCGATGTCGGGCACGTTCTCGACCGCCAGCGGACCTTGGGCCAGCGCGGGGATATCGCCCGTGGCAATGTCGCGCGCGTCGATGATACCTGCGCCGGACAGATTGGCCCAGACATGCGCCAGATGGGTCTTGCCTGATCCGGGCGGGCCGGTCAGCACCATCTTGCGCCCCGCCCAGGCCTGCCAGCCCTCGATCATGGCCACGGCAATCGCGTTGGACGGGGCGACGAAAAAGTCGTCCCGTCCCAGTGCGGGGCGGCTGGGAAGGTCAAGTCCAAGCTGTTGTGCCATCGTGTCAGTCCGCCGTTTCGTCCAAGGTCTTGCGCTGCGTGCCCTGATATAGCGAGCTTTCGACGTATTGCTCGGTCGCGAAGCGTGCAATCACGCCAAGGGCGGCGGCAATCGGCACGGCGGCCAGCATGCCGACAAAGCCGAACAAAGAGCCAAAGACCGACAGCGCGAGGATCAGCCAGACCGGATGCAGCCCGACCGAATTGCCCACCAGCTTGGGGGTGAGGAAGTTGCCTTCAATCATCTGGCCGAGCACGAAGATGCCCGCCACCATCCCGATCGAGAACCAATCCCCCCAGAACTGGAACAGCGCCAGACCGATGGCCAAGGCTCCGCCCAGAACCGCGCCGAGATAGGGGATGAAGGTAACCAGCCCCGCGATAAAGCCCACGACAAGGCCAAATTGCAGCCCCACCAGCATCAGCGCGATGGCATAATAGGCCCCTAAAATCAGGCAGACGGTGCCCATGCCGCGGATGAACCCCGCCAGCGTGCGGTCGATGTCACGCGCAAGGCGACGGATCACCGGCGCGTGGTCGCGCGGCAGCAAACGGTCGATCTGGGCCACCATCCGGTCCCAGTCCAGCAGCAGATAGACGGCAACCACCGGCACGATCACAAACAGCACCATCACGTTCAGCAGCGACGCCGCCGAGGAGATCGCCGTGTTTAGCACCTCGCCGCCGCGTTCCTGAATGGTCGACCCGATAGAGTTGATCGAGCTGCGCAGGGTCGATCCTTCGTCCAGCAGGGCGGGGAAACGTTCGGTCAGGAAATTGGTGAAATTGCGGGTCAGATCGGGGGCGACCTCGAACAGGTTGATGGCCTGATTGATTAAGGTCGGGATCACCAGCAGCGCCATCAGCACAAAGATCAGCAGGGCGACAAGCGTGATCACCATCGTGGCCATCGCGCGGCTCAGCCCCATGGCTTCGAGCCGGTCGGCCACGGGATCCAGGAAATAGGCAATCGCCGCCCCGATCAGAAACGGCAGCAGCACGTCACCGGTGAACCACAGGAACACCAGAAAAAGCGCCCCCGCGACACCCCAGTATTTCATCTGATCTCTGATAGGCAGGCCCATGCCGCATCCTCGCATTCTGGTTTCGGTCGACATTGCGCAACGGGGCCGGTTTTTCAAGGCCCGTGGTGAAATGGATCGGCAGCACCCGCCGATAGGGCAGGTGCCTTCGGCGAGGATTTAGAGCCATTTGGAAGCGGGCGTGGCGCAGTCAATGCAGGCGGACGCCCTGATCTTGCAGGGTTTTTTGCACGCGCTCCAGCGGGACGGCGTCCAGCGGGCAGCCCGAAGCCAGCGCGATGGCCGCCGCGACGCCCGCGCCTTGGCCCGCCACCGTGCAGCACGCCATGTTGCGCGTGGCGGCATGGGCGATTTTATCGCCGCCGATGGCGCGCCCCGCGACGAGCAGATTCTTCACCCCTTTGGGCAGCATCGCACGGTAGGGGATATGCATGTAGCGCCCCGTGGTGGGGATGATCAACACGCCGTAGCCGTCGATGAACTCGGGGTAGATGCCGATACTGTCGTCAAAACGGGCCTGCTGGCGCACGTCGGTTTCGGTCATGTTGTAAACCGCGTCGATCTTGCGCGTATCGCGGATGCCGATGCTCATGCCGAAATTGCGCAGCCGCGCGGTCTCGCAGCCCGGCGTATAGGCCTTGAGCGCGTCAATCGCGTGCATCGCCTGCGCGCGGCCCTCGATCTCGAAGCGGGTCATGCTGTCGGGGTCGGTGCCGTCGCATTCCGCAAGGTGGACGAGGTTCATATAGGTCATTTCGCCACTGTCATGCACAGCGCCCCATGTGCCCCCGATGGTATTGAGGTTGGCGGGCATGCGCCTGTCGCGGATGGCCTGGGCAAAGGGTTTGGCCAGAAACGGAGAGAACATCGCGTCTTCCTTGCCATCGGTTTCGACCACCCATTCGCCTGTGGACCAATTGGCGTAAGTCTGCGGGTCGGCCTTGACCCCCGCCATGAAGGCCGCCTTGTCGACGCCCGCGATGTGGAACATGACCGAGGCGGCCTGCATCTCCTCGACCGGGGTCTTGTAGGTCGGGGCACCGGCACGGTGGGCGACATCGGCGTCGCCCGTGGCATCGATCACGATTTTGGCGAGGATCGCCTCGCGGCCCGCTTTTGATTCGACGATGACACCCCGGATCGTGTCGCCCTCCATGATGGGGGCTACGAACTGGCGGTGCAGCATCGGGTGGATGCCTGCTTCGGTCACCAGCCGGTCGGCGACAAGTTTGAACCCCTCGCTGTCCAGCTCGTAGCTGAGCGATTGGGATTCAGGACTGGCAGCCCCCATCGCCTTGGCCCGTTCCTCGAATTCCCAGCCAATGCCGCCGGCCTCTATCGTCTGTTCATGGCGGTACCAGGCAAAGCCTTCGACCCCGACCACGGTGATATTGCCGCCAAAGCAGCCGAACCGGTCGAGCAGCGTCACCTCTGCCCCGGCGCGGGCGGCGGCAAGGGCCGCGGCCAGACCACCGGGGCCGGAGCCGATCACCAGCACGCCGGTCTCGTGGATTACAGGGGTTTCGCGCGCGGGCTCTAGGATCAGGGTCATGGGGCGTCCTTTTTGGTTTGTGCCGCTCACAACAAACGCGTCTGTGCGCCGAGGGTCAATCAGTTGCGGGACGCGGGACCTGGTGCCCCGCTGTTGGTGCCCCTTCTGTTCGTGATTGTCTCGGCGCGGGGATTATCATAGTCAGGTGCCAATTCACTCTGAGAGGATCATCATGCGTCTGTCCCGTTATTTTTTGCCTGTGCTCAAGGAAAACCCCTCTGAGGCGCAGATTGTCAGCCACCGGTTGATGCTGCGGGCGGGCATGATCAAGCAATCGGCGGCGGGGATCTATTCGTGGCTGCCGCTTGGCTTCAAGGTGCTGCGCAAGATCGAAACCATCGTGCACGAAGAACAGCAGCGTGCGGGCCACATCCCGATGCTGATGCCGACGCTGCAATCGGCGGACCTGTGGAAGGAATCCGGCCGCTTTGACGCCTATGGCCCCGAGATGCTGCGCATCAAGGACCGTCAGGACCGCGATATGCTTTATGGCCCCACGAACGAGGAAATGATCACTGATATCTTCCGCAGCCACGTCGGGTCGTACAAGGACCTGCCGATGACGCTGTACCACATCCAGTGGAAATTCCGCGACGAGGTCCGCCCCCGTTTCGGCGTGATGCGGGGCCGCGAGTTCCTGATGAAGGACGGCTATACCTTTGATCTGACAAAAGAAGACGCGCTGCACGCCTATAACCGCCATCTGGTGACCTATCTGCGCAGCTATGAACGCATGGGGCTCCAGGCGATCCCGATGCGCGCGGACTCCGGCCCGATCGGCGGCGACGACACGCATGAATTCCTCGTGCTGGCGGAAACCGGCGAATCCGAGGTGTTTTATGATAGCCAGATCACCGAGCTGAAGTTCGGCGACCGCGAGATCGATTATGATTCCGTCGACCAGTGTCAGGCCGTGATGGAGGAGTTCACCTCGCGCTATGCCCGCACGGACGAGACCCATGACGAAGCGCTCTTTGCCGAAGTCCCCGCCGAACGCCAGCGCAGCGCGCGCGGGATCGAAGTGGGGCAGATCTTCTATTTCGGGACGAAATATTCCGAACCGATGGGGGCGACCGTACAGGGGCCCGACGGCAAGCCCGTGCCGGTGCACATGGGGTCGCACGGCATCGGCGTCAGCCGGCTGCTGGGCGCGATCATCGAGGCATCGCATGACGACAAGGGCATCATCTGGCCCGAGGGCGTGACGCCCTTCCATGTGGGGATTGTGAACCTCAAGCAGGGCGACGAACAGGCGGATGCGGCCTGTGAGGCGCTGTATGCCAGCCTGCAGGCTCTGGGTCTGGACCCGCTGTATGACGACACCAAGGAACGCGCGGGTGGCAAGTTCGCGACGATGGACCTGATCGGCCTCCCATGGCGGATCACCGTCGGGCCGCGGGGGCTGAAAAACGGTGTGGTCGAGGTGACCTCGCGCCGCACCGGCGATAGCGAAGAGATGACACCGGAAGCCGCGGTCGAAAAGATCGCCGGGATTTATCGCGGTATCGCTTAACCTTTAACGACGGGGCCTTGGAACGACGGGCCTTGAAAAACGGGGGCGGATCATGAAGCGCTGCATAACGGACCTTTGGGGCGTTTCATGATCCTGCGGGCGCTGACCCTTGCTGGCGGTGTGGCGGGCGCGGCGGTGACCTCGCAATTCCCCGAATACTCGCAGCAATATCTGCAACGGTTGGGCGGCGCGGTCGATGCGCTGCACGAGGTCGTTGCCGATTTCGATGCCAGCGCCCAAGCGGTCGGCCTGTCGCGCAGCGATGCCTTGGCGCAGATGACCGGCACCGCGTTTATGGAGCGACGCCGCGCCGATATGGCCGCGACCTTTGCCCGCTACGAGACGTTGCAAACCGCCCTGACCCGATTGCAGGGGCAGGGGCCTTTCATGCGCGCCTACCATCTGCCGCAGATGTCGGACCCGCAGATCGCGGCGGCGGCGTGGCAGGCGTTTCAGCCCGCCGTACCGTTGAACTTTGCCGGGGTGGTGTTTGCTGGCGCGGGCTTTGTCGCGGGCGGCTTGGGGCTTGGGGCGCTGCTGCGACTGTTACGCGCCCCGTTCCGGCGGCGCGGCGCCCGCATACCGGCGCAGGGCCGCTGACACCCGTGCCTTTACCTGCGGTACAAGCTGCCGCGCGACCACTCCTCGCTTGACCCGATGCGCCGAAACCGCGAGGTTGCGCGCGATTGATCCCAGATCGGAACCATCCCTTGGCCAAACCAGTATCCTCGACACCGCCCTTCGCCCCTTTTGAATGGATGATCGCCTGGCGCTATCTGCGTGCGCGTCGCGCCGAAGGTGGCGTGAGCGTGATGACCTGGATCAGCCTGATCGGGATCACGCTGGCGGTCTTTGCCCTGATCGCGACCCTTGCCGTGCGGTCGGGCTTTCGGGCTGAATTTGTCGATACGATCCTAGGGGCCAATGCCCATGTGACCGTGTATAATATGGCGTCGGTGGATGAGAACGGCGTGTCCCAGACGGGGATACCCGATTACACCGAGATGGCCGCGCGTGTGGCCCAGGTGCCGGGCGTGACGCAGGTGGCCCCTTTGGTGCGCGGTCAGGTGATGGCCAACAAGGGGCAGGCCAACGCGGGGATCGAGATTTTCGGCATTGATGCCGCCGATCTGGCCAATATCCCGCGCATCGCCAACCCCGAAACCGCCGACGGCGATCTGGCCGATTTCGAACAGGGCATCGCCATCGGGTCCGGCGTGGCACAGGCACTGCGGGTCGGCTTGGGCGATACGATCAAGATCATCTCTCCGAACGGGGTGAAAACCGCCTTTGGCACATCGCCCCGCGTGAATGGCTACGAGGTGACCTATATCTTCTCGGCCGGGCGCTATGACATCGACCGCACCCGCGCCTATCTGCCCCTGGCCGAGGCGCAATCCTTCTTCAACCGCGAAGGCGTCGCCGATGAGCTTGAGGTGATGGTCGAAAACCCCGATAGCGTGGATGATCTGACCGTGCCGCTGCTATCCGCCGCGGGGGAACGCGGCCTGATCTGGACATGGCGCGATGCGTCGGGCTCGTTCCTCAGCGCGCTGGATATCGAGGACCGCGTGATGTTCGTGATCCTCAGCATCCTTGTCTTGATCGCGGCGATGAATATCGTCTCGGGCCTGATCATGCTGGTTAAGAACAAGGGGCGCGATATCGGGATCCTGCGCACCATGGGGCTAAGCGAAGGGTCGATCCTGCGCGTGTTCTTCATCTGCGGGGCCTTCACGGGCATCATCGGCACCGCGATGGGGGTGATCCTTGGCTGTCTTTTCGCGCTCTATGTCGATCAGATTTTTGCCGTCGTGAACTACATCTCGGGCGGCAACGCATGGGATCCGTCGATCCGCGGCATCTACTTCCTGCCCGCCAAACTGCAATTCGCTGACGTGATGTCGGCCATCGGCCTGTCGCTTGGCCTGTCCTTCGTCGTCACTATCTTTCCCGCGCGCCGTGCCGCGCGCATGAACCCAGTCGAGGCGCTGCGCTATGAATGATCCTGTTTTGCGGCTCTCGGGGATTGGCAAATCCTACAACCCCGGCCAACCGAACGAAGTCAACGTGCTGCGCGGCATCGACCTGACCGTCGCCGCCGGAGAGGTCGTCGCACTGGTCGCCCCCTCTGGCGCGGGCAAGTCGACGCTGCTGCATATCGCGGGTCTGCTGGACACGCCTGACGCGGGGACGGTCGAGATTGGCGGCACCGATATGACAGGGCAGTCCGATCGCAAACGCACCGGCGTGCGGCGGCGCGATGTGGGGTTTATCTATCAGTTCCACCACCTGCTGCCTGAATTTTCCGCGTTGGAAAACATCGTGTTGCCGCAGCTGGCGAATGGTGTCTCGCAGTCCGAGGCGCAGGCCCGCGCGCTGTCCTTGCTGGACGAGGTCGGTATCGGCCACCGCGCCGACCACCGCCCGGCGGCGCTGTCGGGGGGCGAACAGCAACGGGTCGCGTTCTGTCGTGCGCTGGCCAATGCGCCGCGGCTGCTGCTGGCGGATGAGCCCACAGGCAACCTTGATCCGACCACCTCGGATCAGGTCTTTGCCGCGCTGATGACGCTGGTGCGGGGCACGGGGCTGTCGGCGGTGATCGCTACCCATAACCTCGAGCTTGCCGCGCGGATGGACCGCCAGATCCGGCTTGAGGCAGGGCAGCTCGTCGCGCTTTAAGGCGGCTGCCTTAATTTATCCTTGCCCAGACCCAACGGGCGCCACGAGCAGGGGGCAAACTGTGTCAAAACAGGATGCTGCCATGTCACCTTTGCTCGTCATGCTCTTTGCCGCTTTCGGTCCCATGCTGGCCGTGTTCGACCCGTTTGGCGAGGATACGGAGGATGAGCCCGAGGACGAAGAAGTCCCCATCGGCATGCCCGATATGGGGACGACCACGGGCGCGGGCATGGACGATGCGCTGACCCCCGACCCGGCAGAGCCTGAAGCCGACGCGCCAACCGACACGCCGACTGCGGAGGATCCAGCGGTCGAGACGATCGACGACACCGCGCAACCCCCCGAGGATGACGCACAGTCGCAAACCGGCACGGCGGGGGATGATACATTGCAAGGCACCGACGGGCGCGACATCCTGTTTGGCGGGCAGGGCAATGACACGCTTTCGGGCGGGGTCAACGCCCAGGATGGCAGCGACGACGGGGTCGCGGACGAGCTGATCGGCGAAGACGGTGACGACAGCCTGCGATTGGGCGCGAATGACACCGGCATCGGGGGCACGGGCGCGGATAGTTTCACAGCGATCTACGGTGCCACGGGCGGGATCACGGTCACCGATTATGACGTGGGCACCGATGCCCTGATTGTCGAAACCGACGATGAAAACGCCTCTATCACCGATCAGACCGTCGCGGATGGAGAGTTGACGGTCACGCTCAGCACAGGGCTCACCATCACCCTGCCGGGGGTCGAAAACCCCTTGGCGGAGGACGAAATCCTCTTTGTGCTGACCAACCCGCTACAAGACGCGGCGTGATCGTTCTTAGGCTTGCTGGGTCAACCAGACACCGGCACACATTAAGGCGATGCCAGCGGCCCGCGCGGCCCCCAAGGGCGCCACCTGCGCGCCGAACAGCCCGAAGTGGTCAATCGCCGCGGCGCTGAAAAGCTGGCCCACCAGAACAAAGAACACCGCATTGCCGACGCCGAAATGCGGCGCGATAAAGGTGATCGACAGGATGTAGAAGGCCACCAGAAATCCGGCCAGTAGCAGATGCTTCGGGGCCGCGGGGATCTGCGCAAACCCTTGCCGCCCCACCAACATCGCGACCAGCAAGCTGACTGTAAACGCCACCACAAACAGCACCGTAGCCGCTGCCGCGGGGGATCCGATCCGGCTGCCAAGCCCTGCGTTCAACGCGGCCAGAACGGGAATGCCAACCCCGGCCAAAAGCATCACAACTGCATAATGCGCCATGAGTAATCCTAATCTTTCCCGTTTCTTGATCCAGATCATGGCGAAGACCCCCGCCAAGGGCAAGCATCCCCGTGACCTACCGGAGGATCATATGATGAAAACCACAATCGCCCTCGGCGTGCCGCTGTTTCTGGGGCTGGCCGCCTGTATGCCCGCACAGACTCGGCCCGACGCCCCCGACCGCGCGGAAGGGGCGGCATTTTTTGCCGAAAACTGTGTGCAATGCCACGGGCTGAACGCCCAAGGGGCCGGTGCCGCGGCCAAGGGCCTTCGCCCGCAGCCCCGCGACCTGACCCTCCTGGCGCGCGACAATGGCGGGCGGTTTCCGCAGACCAAAACGCTGGCCTATATCTACGGCGACCCGGCGGGCGATGCCACAGACAGCCACCTGCACCGGGTGATGCCGCAGTTTGGCGAGGGCATGGCGCTGGATCTGGTGCCAGTCGATCTGGATGGCCAGTTGACGCCCACTCCACGGGTGCTGGCGGGGCTGCTGGTCTATCTTGAAAGCATCCAGCGTTAACTACAGATCCCGTTCACCTCGACCCCGTCCCAGGGCATCCGCACCGCATAGGGCCGGCTTTGGGGCAGGGGTGCTACGGGCATTTCTTGCGAGATCAGCGCATGCAGCCGTTTGGTGCGCGGTGCCTGCGGGTCCAACGCACGACAACAGACGAATTCCTCGACGATAGAGCCTTGTTGTTCAAAGGCGAAATCCAGAAACTTCGGGTCGCTCTCCAGGTCAAAGAGATACGGGTCCGCCCCGCCGCCATGTTCAAACGCCGCACGCAGCGGCGAATAGCCCGTCGTTTTGCGGTTCTGCCACTGCCAGATATGGGTCAACTCATGGGCAAAGATCATCGCCGCGATCAGCCCTACCCGGTCGGGATAGTCGGGCAGGTAATCGTCCAGATACCAGTCTTCGTCAAACAGCACCGTATTCCACAGCGCCACGGCGGCGGGTTTGGTAGTGATCACCTCGCCGACCTTTTCGGGCGGCAGGATACGTTCGCGACAGGTCGTGCGCGGCCGCGCCTTGCGCGTCATCGTCACCCCGCGCGAGGGCGACCCGTCATGCAGCCGCACCTTGGGGTAATTGAGCGTATCCCCCATGATATCCCCCGCGAACAGCAGCTCATTCTGGGTCAACGGCCGCCCGCAAGAGGCCAGAAACATGAGGAGGATGAAGGCGCGGATCATACCGAAACGTTGAGTGAAAGCGCAGTGCGGATCAAGCGGTATTTTTGACGTGCGGCCCGTGTTGAAATCTTCCGGGGGAAGGTTTCAGGGGCGAACGGGCGGAGCAGATATCCTGCGGAACAGATGTTAAGGGCCGCGCCCGACCCTGGGGCGGAGGCCGTCCTGCAAACTGTCCGGGGGACAGTTTGAGGCTGGAGCGGTCGAAGACCAGGGGGCACGAAGTGCGCCCTCCCGTCGGAAGGGTCGGGCGCGGCCCGAGGCGGGGCCTCCGGCTGTAGTGTAAATGCGGTAAAGGTGGTTCAATTCAGTTGGCGATCCCTAACCTCTGTTCTGTCGATGCGCCTTACCCATAGGGGAAGGGAAGTGGCTACGCGCCAAAGGTGCGTCGAATATGGTGAGGAGCGGTTGAAATACTCGTGTCGCGACCGTCCTAATCTCCACTCTGCGTAACGGAGCGTTGGGCTACTTTAGCTATGAATGGCGTTTTTAAATCAGTCTAGAATATTAATCACGCCTAGTTGATCCCTAGGAACCTGAGTGCCGAACGCTATATCCAACATTTCCTGAACATCTTGAATAGTCGCTTTGAACCACTCCCGGCCCGAACCGGTACCGCGATAGTGTTTTGATCTGAGTTTGAGTAATCCGTGAACGGCTTCTTCTGCGGCTTCCGCGTCGGAGACGCGCCATGCAGCTTCTAGGTAAGGGGAGTCTGGCAAATGTGCTTTGGCGTGTTGTAAGCGATGCTGTTGCATTCGCTTCTCTAAATCGATGGTGCGCCCAATCTTCAGTAGACCGGATGACATCGGAAGCGAAAACGCATAGACCCAACCAGCTTGTCCTGCGCTATCTTCGTTATCTTCGCTATCATCTGCAAGGTCTTCTGGTGCTAACGAAAGTGGCGCATATACGCCGCGCGACACCCTAGCAACGAGATTACCTGCCGCTGCCATGTTTGCGATCATTGATCTCGTTCTCACTTTCCAACGCGGGTCTGTATGCTGTTCCGTAAGCGCGAGATCATGAGCATTGAAAGAGCCATTTTCTTCAATAATTTTGGCTTCCATGCGGTTAAAAATATCTTGTAAAGCCATTGGCGCACTAGCTTCGTCGATAATTTGAACAAGTTTCTCTTGAATTGAAGCATGATAGCTTCCCATTCTAAACCTCCGTTATAATAGCAGTATATAATTCTATTTTTCCGGTTGAAAACTTTCGAAGAACGGATCCAAAAGGCACCCCCCCAATCAAACATCCAGCTCCTCCACAAACTGGGCGTTCTCCTGAATATACTGGTAGCGCAGCTCGGGCTTCTTCCCCATCAGACGCTCGACCAGATCGCCGGTCTCTCCGGGCATGTCTTCGTCGACGGTGACGCGGATCAGCTTGCGGGTGGTGGGGTCCATCGTGGTCTCTTTCAGGTCTTTCGCGTCCATTTCGCCCAGACCCTTGAACCGTTGCAGGTCGATCTTGCCTTTGCCGCCCAGGCCTTTCTCAAGCCACATGTCCTTTTCCGCATCATCCGCCACATAGACGCGCTTGGCCCCTTGGGTCAGCCGGTAAAGCGGCGGACAGGCGAGGTAGAGGTGCCCGGCGTCGATCATCGGGCGCATCTGGGTGTAGAAGAACGTCATCAGCAGCGCCGCGATATGGGCCCCGTCGACATCCGCATCGGTCATGATGATGATCTTGTCATAGCGCAGGTCATCAAGGTTGAACTTCGTGCCCATCCCGACGCCAAGCGCCTCGCATAGATCGTTGATCTCGGCATTGGTGTTCAGCTTGCTCGACGCGGCCCCCAACACGTTGAGGATCTTGCCCTTCAGCGGCAGCAAGGCTTGCGTGTTCCGGTTGCGCGCGCCCTTGCCGGAGCCACCGGCGGAATCGCCCTCCACGATGAACAGCTCGGTGCCTTCGCGGGTCTTGGAGGTACAGTCGGTCAGCTTGCCGGGCAGGCGCAGCTTTTTCGTGGCGGTCTTGCGCGCGGTCTCTTTTTCCTGACGGCGGCGCAGGCGTTCTTCGGCGCGCAGCACAAGGAAATCAAGGATCGCACCCGCGCTTTTGGTATCCGCCGCCAGCCAGTTGTCAAAGTGGTCGCGCACGGCGTTTTCCACCATGCGCTGCGCGTCCACCGTCGCCAGACGGTCCTTGGTCTGGCCAACGAATTCAGGCTCGCGGATAAAGCAGGACACCAGCGCACAGCCGCCGGTGATCAGATCGTCGCGGGTGATGGTGCCGGCCTTCTTGTTGCCGACCAGCTCGCCATAGGCTTTGACTCCTTTCAGGATCGCGGACCAGAAGCCCGCCTCGTGGGTGCCGCCTTCGGGGGTGGGGATGGTGTTACAATAGGACTGGATGAAGCCATCGCGCGACGGCGTCCAGTTGATCGCCCATTCGACCTTGCCCGGTGCGTTGAATTTCTCGCGGAAGTCGACGGTGCCGCCAAAGGGGTGCTCGGCGTAGGTTGTCGACCCTTTCAGCGTTTCGTTCAGATAGTCCGACAGGCCGCCGGGGAAGTGGAACGTCGCCTCTTGCGGGGTGTCGCCGTCCTGCTGGCCGCATTTCCAGCGGATTTCGACGCCGGAAAACAGATAGGCCTTGGACCGCGCCATTGCGAACAGCCGCGCGGGCTTGAGCTTGAGCGGGCCAAAGATCTCTGCATCGGGGTGGAAGGTGACAGCCGTGCCGCGCCGGTTCGGGGCCGCGCCGATTTTCTCAAGCTTGCCTTGGGGGATGCCGCGCGAAAACTCCATCGCGAACAGCTCGCGGTTGCGCGCGACCTCGACCCGCAGGTGATCCGACAGCGCGTTGACCACGGACGACCCCACGCCGTGCAGACCGCCCGAGGTCTCGTACGAATCGCCCGAGAATTTGCCGCCCGCGTTCAGTGTGCAAAAGATGATCTCCAGCGCCGATTTGCTGGGGTCTTTGGGGTGCGGATCGGTGGGGATGCCACGCCCGTTGTCACGCACGGTGACATGGCCGTTTTCATGCAGTTCCAGTTCAATCCAGGTGGCATGGCCCGCCACCGCTTCGTCCATCGAGTTATCGATGATTTCCGCGACCATATGGTGCAGCGCGCGATCATCCTTGCCCCCGATGTACATGCCGGGGCGCAGGCGCACGTGCTCCATATCCTCAAGAACCTGGATCGAAGAGGCATCATATTCCTTGGCGTTGCTCTGCGCACCGGAAAGAAGATCGGACATGTAGGGGCCTGCCTGTCTGTTGGTTTTGTTGAGCCTCCCACTATGCCAGAGCGCTATGGTCGGGGGAAGGGCAGATGACGTCGCAATGCGGTGTTTCCTGCGGCTGTGCCTTTGCTATCATCGGGGCAGGAAACCGTTGGAAGGCTTGCCATGACGTTTGACACCGCTGCCCCCACCACCCTGCGCGATGTGCCCGACTGGCGCTATATGATGCAGGAATGTGACGAGCTTTATCGCTACCTGCCCGCGGGCGGCAGCGACCGGATCAAAAGCCATCAACGCAAGGCGCGCGAGGCCATCGCAAGGCTGCTGCGGGGCAATGCCGAACTGCGGTTGCAGCCGCGTGCGGAAAAGCCCGTCACCGCCCATCTGCGCCGCGCGCTGGACGAGGGCAAGCAGGGGGCCTTGGCCCCCGCGGTCCGGGCGCTGGATGCCGTGGCCCATGACCTCAGCTGGCAATACGGCTACGAGAAAGTCCCCAAGGGGCTGACCAACAGCTATGCCTATGCCGAACTGGCAGGGGCGCAGGGGCCGGTTGTCAGCCATGATATCATTCTGGGCGTGGTGCTCTTCGCGCCGGGCTGCACCTATCCGGCCCATGCCCATAAGGGGATCACCGAAAGCTACGTCTGTCTGTCCGGCGCGGTGTCGGAAAATCATCAGGGCGTCTATGTGCCCGGATCCATGATCTTTAACCCGCCCGAACATCTGCACCGCATCACCGTGGGCGACCGCGAACCGGCGCTTCTGGCCTATGCGTGGATGGGCGATCCTGCCGATCTGCACCAGCAGAAAATGGTCTTTACCCGCGCCCGCCCGCGCCCGTAAATAACGCGCGGGACGGGGCAGGCGCGGCCTAAAGCCAGTTCAGAATGGCCTCCGCCACCTCTTGCGGTTTTTGGTGGTGCAGCCAGTGATCCGCGCCCTCGATGGTGACGCGGGTCAGGTCGGGGGCGTAGTCCTCAAGCCCGCGGGTCGTCTCGGGCAGCAGAGCGGTATCATCGGTGCCCCAGACCAGCAGATGCGGGCAGCGCACCTGCAACCGCGCCGGATCAAAGCTGAGCGCGTCGTCAATCGCCTCGCCCTCGGCCCCCAGTTTCAGCGGAGAGGCGCGATACCAGTTCACCATCCCGCGTAGCCCCGCCGCATCGCGCCAGGCTTCCTTGTAGCCCGCCAACGTCTCGCCCTCTAGCCAGCTCATATCCATATGCGCCGAGAACAGCCCCATCAGCTTGTCGAAATCATCCGCGGCCAGAATATCCTCTGACCCCTCACGGCGAAGGAAATGGATGTATTGCGACGCATCCGTCTGCGCGCCGCCCTTGGCCAGCTCGCGCTGGAAGGGGGCGGGGTGGACGCCGTTCATTATGATCAGCTTCGATACCAGATCAGGCCGCCCGATGGTCAGCGCATAGGCGACAGAGGCCCCCCAGTCATGGCCCAGCAGGATCACGGGGTCGTCCCCGATCAGCGCGGCCATATCCGACACCAGCTTCGATGTCTTATACTGCTCTACCTCGGCGGGTCGCCAGCTTTGCCCATAGCCGCGCTGGTCGGGGGCAATGCAGTGGAACCGCTTGGCCAGCAGCGGGGCCAGATCGTTCCACGCGCCCGAATATTCGGGAAAGCCGTGCAGCATCAGCAACTTGGGCGCGTCCTCATCGCCCCAGTGGCGAATAAAGAAAGGATTGCCGTTGATCTGGCGGGTTTCGGTCCAATGGGCGGTCATGTCGTCTTCCTTTTCGGTTTGTCCGGGGCGGGGCCGGCGGGCAAATGCTCCAGTCGCAGCCCTGCGGCAGAGCCCGGGGCGAAACCGGGCCAGTCAGCCCCGTCCAGCATCCCTGCGGTGTCGTCACCGCGCAGATGCATCCCCATAAAGGCCGCCGCATAATGTTGCGCGATATTGTTCATGCGCAGCGTGTCCCAGACCGGATCGGCATAGTGCTGGAACGGTGCCCACCCCAGCAGATCCGAATGCGCCCAGCTTTCCAGCGGGGCAGGGATCGGCGCGGCGGCATTATGGCCCGCGTTGATAAAGCTCAACAAATAGCGGTCGCTGGCGCAGCCGGTGAAGAGGCGGCGCATCGCGGCATAGTCTGATACATCATCGACGGTGCCGGCCATCATGAACAGCGGCGTGTCCATCTGCGCCAGCCCATCGGCATCCCACATCGCCTGCCCGTTGCCCCAAGGGCCGATGGGCATGATCGCGCACAGCCGCGGGTCGCGCAGGGCGGCGTGGGTCTTTGACCCCGCAAGATGCCGCGCAAGGCTGCCGCCCTCGGGCGCGCGGGGATGCTGCAACGCCTCCTCGGCCAGACCCGCCCCGCCAAAGATCATCGCCCCGTAACCGCCCATGGAATAGCCGATCAGCCCGACACGGCGACACGCCACCAGATCGCCCAAGGGCCCCGTAAGCGCCTCCATCGCGTCAATCACCGCGCGCTGGTCCAGCGGACGGTTCAGCAACGTCACTCCGAAGGCTTGCTGATCCTCGTAGGTACTGCCCGCGTGATCCGGTGCCGCCACGACAAAGCCTTGGCGCGCGAGCGATTCCGCCAGATGGCTCAGCAAAAAGCGGTTGCCGGGATACCCGTGCGAGATCACGATCAACGGCGCAGAAATTCCCGTGGCGACAAAAGCCTCGCGGCAGGCCGACCCGTGCAAGACAGTCGGCGTCACCCCGTCGCGCAGCAAGGTGGCATAGGACGTCCCCGCACCCGTGCCCTCGGCCGCCGGATACCAGACCTCTAGCGTCAACTGGCGCGTGTCGGACACAGGGGCGGTCAGGGTGGTCACGCCGACGGGATGGGGGCCAGGCTGCGCCAGCGCTGGCGCGTCGGGGCGCAGCAGATCGATGCGGTTGTGCAAGGCGGTATCCTCCCAACTTCGGTGTCGCGACTGTGGCGCGGCCAGCCGCAGGGTGCAAGCCCGCCCGACCACGCAGACCGCCGCGCTGCCTTCCCCTAGGTCATCGGCTCTTCCCCTTGCGGGCAGGGCGGCGTAGGAAAGGCGCATGACACAGCAAATGACATATCCGGGCCACGCCCGAGCCATCACCGTGATGGGGCTTCCGCTTGTAGGCGGGCATCTGGGGCAGATCGCGATCGGGGTCTCCGACACGGTCATGGCGGGCTGGTACAGCGTAGAGGCGCTGGCCGCTGTCACCCTCGCCAGCACCTATTTCTTCGTACTGCTGATCTTTGGATCGGGCTTTGCATGGGGTGTGATGCCATTGGTCGCGGCCTTTGACGCAGAGGGCGACGAGGTCGGCCTGCGCCGCGCCACCCGCATGGGCATGTGGCTGTCGATGGGCTTTGCCGTGCTGGCGCTGCCGCTGATGATCTGGTCGCGGCCGATCATGGCGTTGATGGGGCAGGATCAGGCGCTGGCGGATATGGTCGATGGCTATCTGTTTATTGCCGCTTGGGGCATCTTCCCTGCGCTGATGGTCATGGTGCTGAAAAGCTACCTCGCCGCGCTGGAACGCACACAGGTCGTGCTCTGGATCACGCTGCTGGCGGGCGTCGCGAATGTGCTGGCCAACTATGCGTTCATCTTCGGCAACTGGGGCGCGCCAGAGCTTGGCGTGCGCGGTGCGGCCATCGCCTCTGTCACGTCGCACAGCGTGTCGCTGGTCGCCGTGGTGATCTACGTGCTCTGGAAAATGCCGCAACACCAGATGTTTGTCCGCCTCTGGCGCCCCGATTGGGAGATGTTGGCCCGTGTTTTCCGCCTTGGCCTGCCCATCGGCTTCACAGGGCTCAGCGAGGTCGGGCTCTTTGCCGCCAGCGCCGTCATGATGGGGTGGCTGGGCACCGTGGCGCTGGCCGCCCACGGCATCGCGCTGCAACTGGCATCAATCACCTTTATGGTGCACCTTGGTATCAGCAACGTGGCTACGATCCGCGCAGGCAATGCCTATGGCCGCCGCGATCCGGCGCATCTGGCGCGTGGCGCGATCACCGCGACGGTGATGTCGGCGCTGGTCGCAGTGTTGACGATCTTTGTCTTCGTGATGTGGCCCGAACCGCTGATCAACCTGTTCATGCAACGTGACGAACCCGCGCGCGACCAGATCCTTGTGATCGGGGTGGGGCTGCTGGCGATGGCGTCACTGTTCCAGCTTGTCGATGGGGCGCAGGCCGTGGCCTTGGGCATTCTGCGCGGGGTGCAGGATACCACCGTACCGATGATCCTTGCGGGCTTCAGCTATTGGATCGTGGGCATGCCCGTGTCCTATCTGCTGGGCTTTGTCTTTGACCTGAAAGGCGTCGGCGTCTGGCTCGGGCTGGTCTTTGGCCTTGGCGTGGCGGCGATCCTGCTGAACGCGCGCTTCTGGGGCAGCGTGCTGAAACGTTTGGGGCCAACAGACCCCGCAGCTGCGTAACACCACCTGCTGACCGGCAGCCGCTTCGCCTAGGGCAGCCGGTCGGCCTTCTTGCGTACCAACGTGCTGCGCAGATCATGCATCGCCAACAGCAGCGCGTCCGTGACGGCATCAAGCTGGTCGTCCGTGGCCTTTGACTGCACCCACTGCGTTGTCAGGTTCAGATAATCCACCGCACGGTGGATATCGTCGATGTCGCGTTGCGCCAGCACCTGTGCGCGCTCGGTCATCCACTGGCGGATACGCTCCAGATCGCCGTCCGACAGCACGCGATCGCCTTGGGGTTTGATCTCGCCGTTGCGGATGTTCACAACGGCGATCTGGTCCATCTCGATCCGCCGCTGGCGGTTCTCTGCATCCACGCGAAACACCGCCGCGCCATTCTCGCGCACGCGAAAGTAATACTCTGGCAGGTCGCTCGCCATGGGGGCTCCTTTACGGTCTGGCTTAGCTCAGCGCGGCGCAGAACTGCTGCAAACGGGTGCAGGCTTCTTTCAGCGCCTCGTCCGAGGTGGCATAGCTGATGCGGAAGTTCGGGCTCAGGCCGAAGGCCGCGCCAAAGACGACGGCAACACCGGTGTCTTCCAGCAGCGCGGTGGCGAAAACCTCGTCATCGGTGATGGTGACGCCCGACGGGGTGGTCTTGCCGATCAACCCTGCGATGGACGGATAGACATAGAACGCGCCCTCGGGTTTGGGGCAGACGATGCCGTCGATCTCGCTCAGCATATCCACTACCAGATTGCGACGGCGGGTGAACATCTTGTTGTTCTCGGCGATGTAATCCTGCGTGCCGTTCAACGCCTCCACCGCGGCCCACTGGCTGACGGTGCAGGGGTTCGACGTGGATTGCGACTGTACCTTGCGCATCGCGCCGATCAGCTTTTCCGGCCCCGCCGCATAGCCAATGCGCCAGCCGGTCATGGCATAGGCTTTGGACACACCATTGACCGTCAGCGTGCGGTCATACAGCGCGGGCTCCACCTGCGCGGGGGTGCAGAATTTGAAATCATCATAGGCCAGATGTTCATACATATCATCGGTCATCACCCAGACATGGGGGTGACGCATCAGCACATCGGTCAACGCCTTCAACTCATCCCAGCTATAGCCCGCGCCTGTGGGGTTCGAGGGCGAGTTGAAGATGAACCATTTCGTGTTGTGCGTGATCGCCTCTTCCAACGCCTCTGGGGTCAGCTTGAAGTCACTCTCCAGCGTGGCGGGGGCAATCACCGGCGTGCCACCGGCCAGCAGCACCATATCGGGGTAGCTGACCCAATAGGGCGCAGGGATTACGACCTCTTCACCGGGGTTCATCGTGGCCATCAGCGCGTTGTACAGGATCTGCTTGCCACCCGTGCCGACGCTGACCTGAGACGGCGTATAGTCCAGCCCGTTGTCGCGCTTGAACTTGGCGCAAATCGCCTGCTTCAGCTCGGGGATGCCGTCTACGGCGGTGTATTTGGTCTTGCCCGCGGTGATCGCGGCGATACCGGCGTCCTTGATGTTCTGCGGCGTGTCGAAATCCGGCTCTCCGGCACCCAGCCCGATCACATCCTTGCCTGCGGCCTTCAGCTCGGCTGCTTTTTGGGTCACGGCGATGGTGGGCGACGGTTTTACGCGCGCAAGGGTCTTGGACAGCAGTTCCATTTCGGCCTCAGTTTGATATGTGTGCAGCACCCTCATAGGGCGCACCCCCGCACCGATCAAGCCAGATCGGTCCAAACAGGAGAGACGCAATGGCCGAGAACGAAGACTGGTACGCATCCGACGTGGCAACCTTTGGCGACCGGGTCGCCGCCGCGCGCGAGAACGCGGATATGACGCAAGCCGCGCTCGCCAAGCGGTTGGGGATCAAGCAATCCACCCTGCGCGGCTGGGAAGACGACCTGTCCGAACCCCGCGCCAACCGCCTGTCCACGCTCGCCGGGGTCTTGGGCGTGTCGATGATGTGGCTGATCAACGGCGAGGGCGAAGGCATCGACGCCCCCGATGACACCGCCGCCACCGACGCCAATATCAAAGAAGCATTGATCGAACTGCGCGACATGCGCGCCGATCTGTTGAAACGGGCCGAACAAATGGGCCGTCTCGAAAAGAAACTACGCCGGATTTTCAAAGGGAACACCCATGGCTGAGCTGCACGAACACAAGGTCAAACGTCTGCATATGCGCTCCATGCGGCGAGGTATTAAGGAAATGGATCTCATTTTACCTTCTTATGCCGCAACCCGTCTCGCGACGATGGATGACGCGGCATTGTCGCTCTATGACGACATGCTAAGCGAGAATGATCACGACCTTTATCAATGGGTTACGGGGCAAACACCTGCGCCCGAACCCTTTACCGCGCTGATCGCGGACATCCAGATTCATCTGGCTGCAAACCCGCTTTAGGCGCGGTTTCCCCTGCGGATGTCGGCCCCCGCGCGCCGACATCCGTCCGGTTTAACGATATATTTTATTTTTATCTTCAGCTTCCGCCCCAATCGCAATGTCGGAGTTGAATATGAGTATCCAAAACCCCATCCCCATCCCCCCGTCAGAGGCGGGATTCATGCAAAGCTACCTTGATGCGCTCGGGCTGGTCGAACGGCTGCACCGCCTGCTGCTGGACGTGATCAAGGATGAATTCGAACGCGTCGGCGTACTGGACATCAACGCCGTGCAGGCGCTGCTGCTGTTCAACATCGGCGACAATGAAGTCACCGCCGGAGAGTTGAAAAGCCGCGGCTACTATCAGGGCAGCAACGTCAGCTACAACCTGAAAAAACTGGTGGATATGGGCTATATGCACCACCAGCGCTGCCAGATCGACCGCCGCTCGGTGCGGGTGCGGCTGACCGGCAAGGGGCGTCACATCAGCGGCGTCGTGTCAGACCTGTTTGGTCGCCACGCCAGCGGGTTGATGCACAAGGGCGCGCTGGGCGCATCGGGCATGGATGACATCACCCGCGCGCTCAAACGGATGGAACGCTACTGGACGGACCAGATCCGCTATATCTACTGACCGCGCGGGGCGGGTGGGGCTTCGTCAGTCAGTTGCGCCAGCGACAGCACCGCCAACTCGCGTAGCAGCTTGGTGGTCATGGCGGATTGATAGGCATCAAACCCCGCAGCGGGCAGGGCAAATGCACCGGGGCCGGTGATCACCTCTGCCATGAAATACCCCGTCAGCGTGCTGTCCTCCTCCGCCGCTTCGACCACCAGCGCGTTCACCGTCAGATCACGTCCCGCCAACTGTCGTTTCACGTCACGGGGGCGGGGCCCAAGGTTGGATATCCCGTCGCCCGAGATATCAAGCGTGTGCTTCAAACACGCGGGCCGCTGTGCCAGATAGGCCGCCCCCGCCGCCACCGCCACGCCAAGCGCGGTGCCGGGCGACGCGGCCGCGCGCTCCACCTGTCGCAGCCCGTCGATCAGCTCTTGCAGGGCGGCGGCATCCCTGATCGACCGCCACGGCGCAATAACGCGCTGGTCTGTCGGGCCGCTCCATTCATAGACCAACAGGGACACCGGTGCCTCCGGTGCCGACAGGATCGCCGCACGCACCGCCGGATCGTCCAAGGCCCCGGCAACCCCGTCCAATTGCAAGCGGTACTCCCGCGCATCGACGGACCCCGACACATCCAGCCCCAAGGCCAAGGCCTGCCGACACTCCGCCACGCCAGCCGACGCCCAAAGCGTTGCGCCGACAAGCGCCGCAACCCCCGCGCGGATCATCCCGCGTCCTCGACCACGGGCAGGCTGCCAATCGCAGGGGGCGTCAGCTCGCGTTCCAGCTTGATCCGCATGGCGCGTTCAAAATCCTCGAACCCGTTGGCGATCACCAGAAACGCGCCGGGGCCGTGCAAGACTTCGCGTTTGTAAAAGGCGATCAGCCCCGTCTCGGCCTCGAAATCGGCGGCATTCACCACCAGCCCGTTGACCGTCACATCGTCAAAATCAAACGACCGATAGGCCAGCGGCGGGCCAAAGCCCTCGTTGTTCTGACCGTCCCCCGCCAGATCAATTGTCTTGTATAAACAACGCGGCGCCCGCGCCATGACCGCCGCACCAAACCCCAACGCATAGCCCATGGCCGTGGGGAAATCATTATGACTGCGCTGGCTGCCCGCCACCACGCCCGCCGCGCGCGTCAGATCGTCGGGCGAGTCTATCATCTGCCAGTCGAGCACGATCTGTTGGTTATAGCGCCCCGACCATTCATAGACGGCCAGCGCCACCGGAAGATCACTGGCGAAAAACGCCCGCCGCACCGGGTCCGACAGCAACGCGGCGGCGGTGCCGCCACGCTGCAAACGGTCCTCGACCGCATCAACCGAACTGGACACATCCATCGCCAGCAGCAGCGCCAGTCGACACTCCGCCGCCGCAAGGGTCGCGGGTGCGAGGCCCAGCGCTGTGGCAAGGAAGGCCGCCCGGATCATCGGCTTACCAATGGCCGGTGTTTTCCATGCTGGCCCAGGGTTCCTGCGGCTCCAGCCGGTCCCCTTCTTGCAGCAATTCGACCGACACATTGTCGGGCGACCGGATGAACGCCATATACCCGTCGCGCGGAGGACGGTTGATCGTGATCCCGTTCTCTTGCAGCATCTTGCAGGTTTCATAAATGTTTTCAACGGTGTAGGCGAGGTGCCCGAAATGACGGCTGTCATCGGGCAGCGCATCATCGCCGTCCCAGTTATAGGTCAGCTCCACATCCGCATGGCCGTCGTCCTGCCCGGGAGGGCACATGAAAATCAGCGAAAACCGCCCATCCTCATTGTCGATCCGGCGGCGCTCTTTCAGGCCCAGCAGCTCGTAGAAGGCTTGCGATTTCTCCAGATCCTTGACGCGCACCATCGTGTGCAAATATTTGATCGGCATGGGTTGGCTCCTTTGCTTTCGTCTTCGACCTGCAGGGTAGCACGGCTGGCGGCGGTTGCCAGCGGATGTCAGAATTTTGACTGAAATCCCAATGAGACGGAAAACTCGCTCGTTTCGAACCGGCTGACATTGGATCGCGTCCGTCCGGCGCGTAAAGTCACACTGGGCGCAAACCCCGCATAGTCCACATCGGGTAACATGATGTTAACGTCAGCATAGGTTGCGTAGTCTTGCTTGCCACCGGGGACATCGAAAACCGCAAAATAGGTGTCGTAGTCGGTTTTCCCCAAGTTTAAGCCTGCATTCACAACCGCCGGACCGATTTGATCGGCGAAGCTATAGCTTAACCGTAGGGACGCGGCGTGCGAGGCATAGTTGACGAAGTCGCTGTCGGTCTCGCGTAGATTGACGGAAACGCCGATACCATCACCCCAAGCGAGCCTGTGTTGGGACCCTACAATCAGGGACACGGTGTTACTGTCATAGTAACTAGTTCGTTCACTAAACCGTTTTTCTAGCGTCGCGCCCATGGAAACCGAAGTCGAAGCAGACAGTTGCCAGCGGCGACCGACGCCAACACGCATGAATGAATAGCTGCGGTCGCCTCCTGACCAGTATTCGCCAAGCGATCCGGTTACATCGGCGCTTCCGCCCGCAGCGCCGACCGCGAATGACTGCCGAAGTGAAACATCTGCATAGGTCGCTCCGAAATCACCGTTACGTGCTTCAGGTGCCAAATCATGCGACCCGCTATCAAGCGCGACACGTTGTACAAACAGGCGACCCGAAAGATCCGTCCGCGTCTTTTGAGTGCTCCGCAAACGGTACCCGACGACCGCGTCGACGGTACCGACGATACCCGATAGGGCCTGCGCCGATCCGCTGAGCCGCCCGGTAAACGGCAAGCCGTCGATCACCTGCTGTGCGGTGTCAGCACCATTGTTGACATTGCTAGAGGGCTTCACCCCGCCTGTAATGGAGAAGCGAAACGGATTTTCACGCCGCACACGGGCATAGTCACGCGCAAGCTGCTCTTCTATTTCCGGGGTCGGGGCGTTTTGAACGGCACGTCTAAGCCAAAGCTGAGTGAGGGTCGGGTGCCCTTCTGCAAAGGTCAGCCGTGCTGCCAGTTCCGCGGCCTGAAACTTCTGTACCCTGGTGTCCGCATAGCGGTAGGCGCGGGCCGCAGACTTTCGCCCATCCGTTCCGTGCCCCATATCTGCATGCGCTGTGGCCAGAACGTAATGCGCATACGCCGAATGCGGATCCGCGATCAGCAACCCTTGCGCGATCTGCGACGCCAGAGCAGGGCGTTCACCATTCAGCGCATGGACTGCCAATGATCGGGCCTCTGGCAGGGACAACGCGACTGACTGCTCTGCCGCGACAGGATCACTGTTCAGCAGGCAGAGCCCGGCCACTGCACAGCCGATGGCGCAATTGGCGAAAGACACGAGACAGCCGCTCTATCGCTGGGGCTGATTGCAGATCGCGTCTTCACCGGGTTGGCCACATTGGGTCAGGACAAACGCGCCATACTCGATCGGTGTGCCCGATCCGCCCAGCGCAATGTGGTTCTCGGCGTGGATCACACCAGCAACTTCCGTGGCACCCGTGCCCCCGAAAATACCGCCGTATTCGCCGACCGCGCCGTTAGACTGTGACGCGGTCCCGAAGAAAGAGCCGTCGTCCGCGATGCCAGTGCTGTCCAGCGCGATGTTCTGCGCCTCGAAAGGGGTGGCTGAGTTGGGATCGTAGGTGCCGCCTGTATCAAAGTCGGTCACCTTGCGTTCATAGATGATCCCTGTAACCGCCGCGTCGGTAAAGTCGCCGGTCAGAACCACTTTGCCCGTCACTTCGGCGGCCTGACGCGACAGGGTGTCGGGGTTAGTCCCGTCTGCAACCGGTGCCAGATCTTCCCCGGACCCGGCACCGTTCAGCAACCCGATGTAATTCCCCGCATAGGTCACCAGCCCGCCCTCGGACTGCGTGCCCGGTGCGACCGGCGCTGAATACGAGGTATTGGAATATCCAGCGCCCGAAAAGACCTGCTCGAATTGCCCGCCCGTCATCACCACAGCGGCGCGGGTGCCATCGATGCCCTTCACATACGCGGTGACGTGGCGGTCCAGCGACCCGTCCTGCGCGGTGTAGGCTTCATATCCGTTGCGGTCCAAGCCGGGGCGGCGGCGATAATTGGCGGTGAACGCGCTATCATCTGCGGTGATACCCGTGATCGACAGCGTCTGGGACGCCGGATCATAGCTAAAGCTCTTGAGGTCCTTCGCCAGTTCTGCGGGAATGGCACTGGCACCCGTGCTCCCGCCGGTGCCCGTGCCCGTATCTGCCCCCGTCTCGCCGTTAAACGGCGTGCCACTGCCACATGCTGCCAAAAATGCGCACAGCGCCAGCGCTGATGTCCCGAATTTCATAACTGTCTGCCTCGAAAATTTCTTGTTGATTGCCGCGACAGTCGCCAATCGCGCGCCCTGCTGTCAACGCTCCACCTTGCCTCGCATGCATTTGCCGACAAAGTGCTACCCAAAAACAATACCGGATATGGCGGTTCCGGTGGCCTGCTGCCGCAGATATAGTAGACCCCGAATCCACGCCCATATGACAGGACGCCCCCCATGCCGATCAGCCCCGACCAACAAGCCGAAATCGACGCTCTGCGGGCAGAGCCGAAACAGACCCTGCGCGCCGTCTCCGAAGGGATGGAGGCCCATCTCTACAAGGCCATTCCCGTGCTCGACCACGGCTTTGTGCGCGTCATCGACTATATGGGCGACGATGCGGCGATCTGTCAGGCGGCCCGCGTCAGCTATGGGCGCGGCACGAAATCGGTGCAGAACGACGAAGGGCTGATCCGCTACCTGATGCGCCACTGGCACTCCACCCCCTTCGAGATGTGCGAGATCAAGCTCCACGTCAAACTGCCCGTCTTTGTCGCGCGCCAGTGGATCCGCCACCGCACCGCCAACGTCAACGAATACTCCGCCCGCTATTCGATCCTGGACCGCGAATTCTACATCCCCGAGCCGTCCCATGTGAACGCCCAAAGCGTGGTGAACAATCAGGGCCGCGGCGGCGTTCTGGAAGGGGCAGAGGCCGCCCGTGTGCTCGAAATCCTCAAGTCCGACAGCAACCGCGCCTATGATAATTACGAGGCGATGATCGCCGAAACCGGCCCCGACGGAGAACCGCAGGACGGTCTGGCACGAGAGCTTGCGCGGATGAACCTGCCGTCGAACATCTACACGCAATGGTACTGGAAGGTGGACCTGCACAACCTGTTCCACTTCCTGCGTCTGCGCGCCGATGCCCACGCCCAATACGAGATCCGCGTCTATGCCGATGCCATCTGCAACGTCGTCGCCGACTGGGTCCCCGCCGCCTACCGCGCCTTCGAGGATTACCGTCTAGGTGGCGCAACCATGTCCAATACAGCTCTTGAGTGTATCCGCCGGATGGTGAAGGGTGAGGAAGTCACGCAGGAGAATAGCGGTATGTCTAAAGGGGAATGGCGGGAGTTTATGGGAGTGATTGGGTGAGTGACCAAGAATCAAATTTTTTCAGATTAAGCCCTACGGCGTTTGTTGGGGGCAGTATATCTGGTGGTTTTTTTACTCCAAGTTCTATAAATTGTGATTGCCCTGCTTGCGGTCGAGCAGCGAATTTCAATTTCAGTGGCGCCAAGTTGGACACAAGCTTCTGGCTTGTTACACATCAAATTAAGTGCAGCGGCTGCGCTGAAAAAATTAAGTTTTTTGGAAACTACTCACAAACCGAAGAGAATGACAGACATTCGCTTTCGTTATTTATTTTCACAAATCAGACATCCTATATCAAAGCGCCAGATTTCTCCAAGAGTATTTCTGATAAGCTTAACCGATCATTTATCAGTGCTGTGGATTCATTTAATTCAGGAAATTACCATGCATCCACGGTGATGGGGCGAAGAACACTAGAAGGACTTTTTAAGTCTTTAGTTAGCAAACCTGAGAGGCACTCAAATCTAAATCGACTTATCGATGCAGTTGCGAAAGAACGCGATTTATCGGAACCACTTCGTCGTTTATCTCACGCGGTAAGAGACGGTGGCAATTTGGGAGCGCATTTTGATTTGGATCGTGAGCCAGATGCGCAGGTTGCGAAGATGTTGGTCTTTTTGGTTCAATATTTAATAGAGTTTCTTCATGTTCTGCCTTCGAACATAGAAGAATTAGAGAGGGCATTGGATAAAGATGTTTCCTATGAAAATTGCTGAGTAAGTCCATCATCAGGAGCAGTCATCTAGTCTATACCCATGCCCAATCTCTGATTGGGCAGCGCCCGAACCGCCCCCACGGGGCGGGCGCTTCGCTTCCTGCCCCTCGGTTCGGGCGCGGCGGTTCCGATTGATTACACCCCATAACTCCCCGGCGTATTTCTCGCGAAATCCGCGTTCGACATTTCAATCCTTCCCCCCGGAAGGATTGATTGGGGCTGCGCCCCAACCATGTCTTACCCCCACACACGGAGCGGGTCAGCGGATGCAAAGCACCCGCGTCACCGACAGAGCGAAGGCTTGCCTTCGCGGAGCAGGCGCTTCGCTTCCCGTCCCTCGGTTCGGGCGCGGCGGTCCCTGTTTAGGTCACCTCATACATCCCCGGCGAAATGCTTGCGCATTCCGCGTTCGGCCCTTTGACCGGTCCACCGTACACTTCAACCTCAACCAAGCCGAACCAAACCTCACACCAGCGAACGCACGCCACCGTACGCCAGTATAACCAAAAATAAATGAGCAATAACAATTACTTAAGTTACCCATGGGTAACCCGAGCCCCGCTCCGCAGCCCGCGCCTCTGCCGCCACGCCGTAGCAGCAACACACCCCTAGGGGGCAAAAAGGCTAGACTTGGCCGCTGACACTGGGCAAATTAAGGGAAATTGAAAATAACGAGGGATATTATGCGTCTAACAACAGGAATGATGGCCGGATTGGGTCTGATGGGCGCGGTTCTGCTGCCCGCGCAGGTCTCGGCAGAGCCCAAGATCTATGCCTACCCGTCCTCGGCCAACTATTGCCCCGCAGGGCTCCAGCCGATCACCATTTCCGGTGTCATCTGCTGCGGCACGCCGAACACCAGCACCAGCTACCAGCAGATGATGGCGCACCCCGCGCCCAAAAAGCACAAGGTACGGCACTATACGCCGCGTCCCGTCACCTATTCCTGCGTGCCGGGGGAAAAGGGCTGCCGCTAAGCCGCAGCCCCGCGTGCCTCTGCCCGCAAGACGACCAGAAAACCCGGTGTCCCTTGGGCATCGGGCTTTTTTACAGCAGTTCCAGATCCGTCGCCATCTGACGGCCATCGCGGCCCTCGGACATCTCGAAAGACACTTTCTGCTCGTCCGCCAGTCCGGTCAGCCCCGACCGTTCCACCGCAGAGATATGGACAAACACATCCGATCCGCCGCCCTCCGGCGCGATGAACCCGTATCCTTTGGTGGTGTTAAACCATTTGACTGTACCCGTTGGCATTTCTCAACGCTCCTCATTAATCGCTGTCACAGCGTCGAAAAATTGCTTTCGCCGCCTTACGCGATAAAAGGTTGTTCACCCGCGCCGGAAATCAAGAAATTTCGCGCTGCCCGATTATCTTAGGACATATGAAACCCCAAAAAAGTGAGGTGAGAATGCTGATCTACGGTCTGAAAAACTGCGATACCTGCCGCAAGGCGATCAAGGCGCTGCCCGACGCGCAGCTGGTCGATGTGCGCAAGGACGGTGTCCCCGCCGACGTGCTGGCCCGCGCCCACGCGCAATTCGGCGCAGCACTGGTCAACACCCGTTCGACCACATGGCGCGGTCTGGACGAGGCGGAACGCGGTGCCGATCCACTGGAATTGCTCGCGGCCCATCCCGCCTTGATGAAACGCCCCCTGATCGCGGTGGGGGAGGATCTGTTCCTCGGCTGGAACGACGCGACAGAGGAAAAGGTCAAAGCCGCGCAGTAACCCTCAGCGGCGGCGCGCCAGCAAGACGCGATCCAGCGCAACCGGCCCGCCGCCCTTGACCACCAGCACCACCAGCAGCAGTACCCAAAGCCCGCGTTGGTCCAGAATGGTCCCGTCCGGCAGACGGTCAAACCACTGACCAAGCGCGCTCCATTGCCCGTGGCCGTATAGATCCGTAAGCGATTGCAGCACCACAAAGCCGATCATCCCCAAGGCCGCAAACCGTATGAACAGCCCCAGCACGATCAACGCGGGCAGCACGAACTCCGCCAGCGTCCCCGCATAGGCCACCAGCCCGTGCCACGCCGATAGTGCAGTCGCGTCATAGCCCGCCGCCTCGAACGCGCGGGGGAAGATCTGGACATAGGCACCGGTGCTTAGCGTGAACAGACCGTCAAGCTTCGTCACGCCAGAGGTAAAGAAATACTGCGTCAGCACCGCGGCGAACAAAAACCGCGCCAATGTGGGCAGCAGCCAGTCTTGCGCGGTGATCCAGCCGGTCGCGCGATCGTAAAGGGTGAGAGTCTTCAGCATCTTATCCGCCGTTCTTTGCGCAAAAAGCGCCGGTTGCAAAGCACAGGCCCAAAGCCGCGCCAAGGTCGAAATCGGGGTGCGTGGCCAGCGCGGTGTCATGGGCCTGATCAAGCGTGGCACCCGCAGCCAAGGCGGCGAACCATGCGCCGCCGCCGGGGGGCAACAGATGCGGGGCGGGGTCGAAGTCGGGACGGGTGATCAACACGTCCTGCGCCTGCATCTGCGGCTTGGGGGCATCCGCCTGCATGTTGAACCGCCAGATGTCATACAGCGGCCAGTCAGAGCGGAGCAACACCGTCGCGGGGGCGGCGGGCAGCTGCGCCAGCATCATGGCGTCGGGCGCAATCTGCTGGAAAGCGGTAAGGTCGAAGGGCGCGCTGTCGGCGGCGTGATAGGACCGGCGGAGTGCGAGGTCGAGACGGGCGCAATCGGGCAGGTAACCCATCTTTGACAAAGCCGGTTGCGCGGCAAGAAACTGCGGAAAATCAGCGCCATAGTGCATCATTAACGGAGAGCTCGGCGGATGCGCACGCACAAAGGCGGGGGCGATCTGGTCGAAATTCTGCGTGCCTAAAATCTTGACCACCAAGGGAAAGGCGCTGTGCAGCGCGCCGATCAGCGAATGGGTGACGTTGTTGCGGTAAACGTCATAGCGCGTGTCAGCGGGCGCGCCAGCGGCACCGCGCAGCCCCTCGGGACGGTCCTGCGTCGGGTCCAGCAGGGGTGTCCGAAACCGGTGCAGCGTGGTCATCGGGCCAGCACATCCGCCGCACGCTCTGCCTCGGTGCGCAGGGTCGGCCAATCGGGTACGTCATTGTCCCATTCCACCAGCACGGGCTTGGGGCCGGTGCGCTCCAGCGTATAGGCCAGCAGATCCCATACGGGGTCGACCACGGGGCGGCTGTGGCTGTCGATCAGCAGCGGCTGGTTGAAACCGACGCTGTCTTCCTCGTGACCGCCGACGTGAAGCTCGCCCACGGCGTCTACCGGATAGGCGTCGATATAGTCGCGCGGGGAGAGGGCGAGGTTTTTCGCTGAAATGAAGACATTGTTGACATCCAGCAATAAACCACAGGAGGTCCGGTGGGTCAACTCGGCTAAAAAGTCAGTTTCAGACAAGGTGGATTCATCAAAGGCGAGGTAGCTGGAGGGGTTTTCCAGCAGCATTTGACGCCCGATCGTGTCTTGCACCTGACTGATGTGATCGGCCACGCGGGACAGGGTGGCTTCGGTATAGGGGAGGGGCAGCAGGTCGTTCAGAAACTCGCTGTCATGGGTGGACCATGCAAGATGTTCAGAGAAACTGGCAGGGTTTGCCCAGTCACACAGCTTTTTCAAACGGGCGAGGTGGTCGCGGTCCAGTGGCATTTCGCCACCGATGCTCAGCCCGACACCATGAACGGAGAGGGCGAATTTTTCGGACAGGGCGCGCAGCTGTGCCAGCGGGCGGCCGCCATCGCCCATGTAATTCTCTGCATGGATTTCGATCCATTCAACTGGACCAGGATCGTCTTGCAGGTCTTTGAAATGCTGGGGTTTATAGCCGACGCCCGGGCTTGCGGGCAATGTGTCGAAACGGGTGGCACCGTCTGGCATAAGAGGCTCCCTATCCGAGGGGTCGTGTAAAGGGGCCTGCGCGGCGGCATGGGGCGTGCCGCGCAGGCGAAGGGTTTAGGCCGTTAAGGGCTTAGGCTGGCAGGTCGCGGTCCAGCGCTTCGAGAGAGCCCATACGCTCGGACCCGTCTGCCATTGCGGGCAGTTCCATGTCGGCGCAGGTGCCTGCGTCAACCAGTTTCCAGGCGTTGCCCTGGTAGTCGGTGACGGATGTGCCAGCGCATGTGGTGCCCGGGCCTGCGGCGCAGTCATTCTGACCGGCAAGCGCCACGCCGTAGCATTTTTCTTTCGACGCGGCGTTTGCTGCGGTCGAATGTGCGGACATTGCAGCGGCAACTGCGCCTGCAACGGCGAGTGTTTTCATTGTGTTGGACATTGGTGTTTCCTCCTGAGGTTGGTTGCTTGTCGATAAGGACATTAAGCCGCGTGGGGTGCGACAAAGCTACTCACATCGGAGTGTGTCACGGAGGCGTCAGAAAATCGCCGGTTTTTTTGTAACAATTCGCGAGATTCCAGCGTTGGGAGGCGCAATTTTGAAACATAGTGACATGTTCGGGGCGCAAGATCGTTGCGCCCCGAGAGGTTTGTTACAGTTTGCAGCCGCGTAAATCGGGCGGTGTAGCTTCGATGCCCAAGGCGTTCGCCACATCCGACAGCGCCTGAACCGAGGTCTGCTTTTCCCCCAGACGGCGGACGGACACGGTTTTCTCTTCGACTTCGCGCGCGCCGACTGCAAGGATCACCGGCACTTTGCCGACCGAATGTTCACGGACCTTGTAGTTGATCTTTTCGTTGCGGATGTCGGCTTCGGCGCGGACGCCTTGCGCTTTGAGCGTGGCCACGACCTCGTGCACGTAATCATCCGCCTCGGAGGTGATGGAGGCGACGACGACCTGACGCGGGGCGAGCCAGAAGGGCAGCTTGCCCGCGTGTTCTTCGATCAGGATGCCGATAAAGCGTTCGAACGACCCCAAGGTGGCGCGGTGCAGCATGACGGGGCGGTGTTTCGCGCCGTCCGATCCGATATAGGTCGCGTCCAGCCGTTCGGGCAGCACGAAGTCCACCTGATGGGTGCCGCATTGCCAGTCGCGGCCGATGGCGTCGGTCAGCACGAATTCCAGTTTCGGGCCGTAGAACGCGCCTTCGCCGGGGTTGAGCGTGGGTTCGATGCCTGCCTTGCGGGTGGCCGAGAGCAACGCCGCCTCGGCCTTGTCCCAGACCTCGTCCGAGCCGGAGCGTTTTTCGGGGCGGTCCGAGAATTTGACGCTGAAGTTTTCAAAGCCGAGGTCCTTGTAGATGCCCGACAGGAATTCGATGAACTTGGCGGTTTCGGCTTCGATCTGGTCTTCGGCGCAGAAAATATGGCCGTCATCCTGTGTGAAGCCGCGCACGCGCATGATCCCGTGCAGCGCGCCCGAGGGTTCATAGCGGTTGCATGATCCGAATTCGGCCATGCGCAGGGGCAGGTCGCGGTAGGATTTCAGACCCTGGTTAAAGATCTGCACGTGGCAGGGGCAGTTCATCGGTTTCAGCGCGTTGACCGATTTCTCGCGGGCGTGTTCCTCGTCCACTTCGACGATGAACATGTGGTCTTGGTATTTCTCCCAGTGGCCGGAGGCTTCCCAGAGTTTACGGTCCACGACCTGCGGTGTGTTCACCTCGACATAGCCGCCGGCGCGTTGCTTGCGGCGCATGTAGTCTTGCAGCTGGGTGTAGATCAGCCAGCCGTTGGCGTGCCAGAAGACCTGACCGGGGGCCTCTTCCTGCATGTGATAAAGGTCCATCTCGCGGCCCAGCTTGCGGTGGTCGCGTTTGGCGGCCTCTTCCAGCATGTTCAGGTGGGCTTTCAACTTTTCCTTGCCGGTGAAGGCCACGCCGTAGATGCGTTGCAGCATCGCGCGGTCGCTGTCGCCGCGCCAGTAGGCCCCCGCGATGGACATCAGTTTGAACGCGTCGCCCGGCACCTGTCCGGTGTGTTGCAGGTGCGGCCCACGGCAGAGGTCTTGCCAGTCGCCGTGCCAATACATGCGCAGCGGTTCGTCGCCGGGGATGCTGTTGATCAGCTCGACCTTATAGGGTTCGCCGTTGTCCTCGTAGTGCTTGATCGCGCGCTCGCGGTCCCAGACCTCGGTCCGGACGGGGTCACGCTTGTTGATGATTTCCTTCATCTTCTTTTCGATCAGGCCAAGGTCTTCGGGGGTGAAGGATTCCTCGCGGTCGAAGTCATAGTACCAGCCGTCCTTGATGACGGGGCCGATGGTGACTTTTGTGTCGGGCCAAAGCTCTTGCACGGCGCGGGCCATGATGTGGGCGAGGTCGTGGCGCACCAGCTCGTTCGCTTGCGCTTCGTCGGCCATTGTGTGGATCGCGATGCTGGCGTCCGCGTTGATCGGCCATGCCAGATCGTAATGGGCACCGTCCACGGTGGCGCTGATCGCTTTCTTGCCAAGCGATTTGGAGATGTCGTTCGCCACGTCGCCCGCAGTGATACCTGCGTCGTACTGACGTGCGTTGCCATCGGGAAGGGTGAGGGTGATCTGGGCCATCTGGGCCTCCTCGTCGGTTTGGCGCCTACGAGACGCCCGGTTGCGGGTTATATGCGTCCGGCCTGTTTGGCGTCGGTGGTCTGGCTTGTCAATATCGCGGTGGGGCGCGGGGGCGCGGCGTGTGAAATGGGGCGCTGTCCTTTCCTTGGGGGCGCGGTGCCATAGATAACATCAGATTCACGGGTAGCGACGGGACGCGAAGACATGCAGGATGATGTGGCGCAGCGGGCGTTTGAGACGCTTTCAGGGGCAGAGGGCGACGCGCAGGACCTGTCGTCCCATGCGCAAGAGGCCGAGGCCCCGAACGCCCTGCGCCATATCGCCAGCCTGACCATGACCAAAGTGGCTGACGGGCTGATTGACCCCAAGCTCATGCTGTCGTGGCTGCTGACGGCACTTGGCGCGCCTGCGGTCTATGCCGGGGCGCTGGTGCCGATCCGCGAGGCGGGGGCGCTGTTGCCGCAGATCGTGATGGCGGGCTGGGTGCAGGCGATGGCGCGGCGCAAATGGGCGTGGGTCGCGGGATCTGCGGGGCAGGGCATCTTCGCGGCGCTGATCGTGGGGGCCGCGCTGCTGCTGGACGGATCAGCGGCGGGGCTGGCGATTTGCGCGGCGCTGGCGGGGCTGGCGGTCAGCCGTGCGGCCTGTTCGGTGTCGTATAAGGATATCCTTGGCAAGACCGTGGGCAAGTCGCGGCGCGGGTCGATCACGGGCACGGCGGGGTCTGTTGCCTCTGCCGGGGTGCTGGTGCTGGCGCTTTTGCTGATGTCGGGGTTGGTGCAGGATCGCGGCGTGGTGATCGCGGCGATCGGGCTGGCGGCCGCACTATGGGGCGGCGCAGCGCTGTTGTTTTCCACGCTGGACGAGGCCAAAAGCGAGGGCGGCAAGGCGACGCCTGCCAGTTTCTCTATCCTGAAGGAGGACGCGAACCTGCGGCGGTTCATTCTGGTGCGCGGGCTGCTGGTCGCCACATCGCTTGCGCCGCCGTATTTTGTGGTGCTGGCGGGGGGGGAGGATCAATCCGCCCTTGGCCAGCTTGGCGCGCTGGTGCTCGCCTCGGCCTTGGCGTCGCTGTTAAGCTCGTACGTCTGGGGGCGGCTGTCGGATCAATCGAGCCGCCGTGTGCTGATGTTGACCGGCATTGTCGGGGCCTTGGCGATGGGGGGCGCGGTGGCGCTGGCACTGCTTGGGATGGCGACGCAGATCTGGGCCATGCCGCTGATGCTGTTCATCCTGATGATCGCCTATCACGGGGTGCGGCAGGGGCGGTCGACCTATCTGGTGGATATGTCGCCCAAGGACCAGCGGTCGGCCTATGCCGCCGTGTCCAACACGGTGATTGGCGGGCTGCTGTTGGTCGCGGGCGTGGCGGGGGGCGGTGCCGCGCTGATCGGGCCGGTGGCAACGCTGGTTCTATTCGCAGTCATGTCCGCAGGGGCCGCGATTGCGGCGCTTGGTCTGCGCGAAGTCGAAGCGGCGGATTGATCGTCGGGGCGGCGGGGCGTATGACTGGGGCGCGCATTTGATCCAAAGGGGTTCGCCCATGTCCAAACACAACCGCAACTTCGAGCTGACGATCAGCGATATCGACCTGATCGAGGCAGCGCTACATGTGACCAAACGCGATCTGTCGATGGATGCGCTGGACGAGACCGCATCGATGCTGCCCGCCGATGCCGCCAAAGACAGCCTGCGCCGGATCGACGATCTGCTGGGCCGTCTGCACAACCAGAAAATCTTTTATCGCCCCGCCAAGGGCACCTATCTGGGGGGCTGAGGATGACGGCGCCGATGTATCTGGAAACGCCTCAAAGGCGGCGGCTGGCCTATCACAAGACCGAAGGCACAGGCCCCTGCGTGGTGTTTCTGGGCGGTCTGAAATCCGACATGATGGGCACCAAGGCGGTGTTCCTTGAAGACTGGGCCAAACGCGAGGGGCGGGCGTTCTTGCGGTTCGATTATTCGGGTCACGGGGAATCCTCTGGCGCGTTCACGGAGGGCTGCATTGGCGATTGGGCCGAAGACACATTGGCCGCGGTAGAAGCGTTGACCGAGGGCCCGATCCTGCCGGTGGGATCATCCATGGGCGGCTGGCAATCGCTGCTGCTGGTGCGCGCGCTGCCCGCGCGGATCGCTGGGCTGGTGACCATCGCCGCGGCCCCTGATTTTACCGAAGACGGCTATTGGGCCAGTTTCACCGAGGCGCAGAAAAAGACTTTGGCCGAGACGGGGCAGGTCGAACTGCCGTCCGATTATATGGAGCCTTACATCATCACCCGCCGGATGATCGAGGACGGGCGCAAGCAGCTGGTGCTGCGCGATCCGCTGCATCTGCCGTTCCCGACGCGCTTCTTGCAAGGCACCGCAGATACCGCCGTCAGCGTCGCCACAGCCGTGCGTCTGCTGGAACATGCGCAGGGGCCGGATATGCAGTTGCAACTGGTCAAGGATGCGGACCACCGCTTTTCCGACGACCGCTGTCTGGAGCTGCTGATCCAAGCGGTGGAAGAGGTCTCTGCCACGGCCTGAGGATTGGGGGCTTTGCCATGCGTAAACCGGCCAGCATGTGGAGCCTTGAAACCTTTGGGCGGGTCCGGCTGTCGCGGCATTTCTTTATGCGCGATTTCATGTACTCAGAGATTTCTGGGTTTCACGGGCAGCCAAATATCCCCGACAATCCCGATCTTGCCATCGAAAACGGACGGGCCTTCTGCACGACCTTGCTGGACCCGCTAGAGGAAACCTTTGGCCGGATCGCCGTGCGGTCGGGGTATCGGTCGGCGGCGCTGAATGCCTATGGCAACCGGCACAAGCTGAATTGCGCGGCCAATGACAATCCGATCGAATGTCACATCTGGGACCGTGGCGCAGGGGCGGGGGCGATTGCGGGGGCGACCATCGTGATCCCGTGGTTTGCCGACCAGTATGATCAGGGGCGCGACTGGCGTGATCTGGCGTGGTGGGTGCATGACCATCTGCCCTATTCCGAGATGTGGTTCTTTCCCAAGCTCGCCGCCTTCAACCTGACGTGGAGACCGCAGCCGCTGCGCAGCATCTCAAGCTATATCGCGCCACGCGGGATGCTGTTGCGCGGCGGGAAGTCGCCGTCGGAGCCCGTGGCGCAGCGCCGTGCGCGCTATGGCGATTTTCCGCCCTTGCGTGGCATCGCCTATCCGTGATGAGGTGCGGCGCAGCAGCAGTGTCCCGAAGTGACGCGAATTTATGACTAGTGACAGGGACATACATGGCTGACCCTCTTGTTCTTCTGCCGGGCCTCATGTCTGACGCGCGGGTGTTCTGGCCGCAGATCGCCGAGCTGTCGGCGAAAACCGCTGTGACTGTCGCCCCGATTACCCAAGGCGAGCGGATCGAGGAAATCGCCTCTGGTCTGTTGGACCAGTTGCCCAAGCGTTTTGCGCTGGCAGGGTTGGGGTTGGGCGGTGCTGTCGCGCTCGAGATTTTGCGCCGTGCGCCGGATCGGTTGACGCGGTTGGCGTTGATCGATGCCAGCCCGCTGGCCGAAACGCCGCAGAGCGCCGCCGCGCGCGAGATGTTGATCGTCAAGGTCAAGTCGGGGCGGCTGGCCGATGCCATGCGCGAAGAGCTGAACCCCGTCTGGCTGGCCCCCGGTCCGGACCGCGCGGCGATCCTCGAGATTGCGCTGGATATGGCCGACACGCTGGGGCCGGAAGTCTATGTGCGCCAAGCCCGCGCCTTGCAACGGGCCCGCGACCAGCAGGCGGTATTGCGCAAGTGCAAGGTGCCGACGCTGGTGATGTGTGGCGAGGTGGGCAGGCTCAACCCCGTCAAGCGCCATAGTTTCATGGCCGAACTGCTGCCTTATGCGATTTTGCGCGTGATCGAGGGGGCAGGGCATCTGCCCACGCTTGAACAGCCCGAAGCCACGACTGCCGCGATCAAGGAATGGTTGAAGATGCCCTTGACCCCTGCGTGATCGGGGCGGGTCAAGTGCGGGTTAGCGCAGCGCCTCGGTGATCGCCTTGCGCTGGTCACGCGGAACGATGTGCACGGGGCGTTTGGGCGTTGCTGTGTCCGGATCGATAAAGGGGTTCACCTTCCAGCGGCCTGTCACCTTGGCCGCGGCCGCCCGCGACAGCGCCCCCCAGATCAACCGTGGCAGCCCTTCGTTCCGCAGCTTGCCCGAGGGCGTCGGGATATAGCCGGTGCCGACGATCGGCCCAAGCGGGGCAGGGTCGGACAGGGTGCGGGTCATGATGCTGGCAAAGGCGAGCTTGGGCTTGCGCAGCGTGTTGAACATCGGCGTGCCACAGCAAGAGGCATACCAGCGCAGCAGATTTGTCTCCCCGAAGGAAAACACCGACAATTTGTCGAACCCCTGATCGAAGTGGAATCTGTCGGGGGTGGTCTGGAACAGCTGGATCGCCCGTGGCGCGGGGTCGGGCTGGTCGAGGTAGACCTCGGCCGCGCGGCAATCGATGCAGTGGCATTGGGCGTGGCTGCCGCGCGCGGGTGTCACGCCGCGCAGGGTCCCTTTGACCGTGCCGCAGGCACAGGCAAAGGGCAGGTCACGCGGCGCGGCGGGCATTATGCCGTCGACTTCTGTGCGGGGACCGAGGTTTTACCCGCGCTGGCCGGGGCCGCAGGGATCTTGGGGGCTGTCGCCTTGGCCGTGCGCTGGTTGTCGTCGATGAACTTCAGCACCAGCGGGCGGATATTCTCGCGCCAGCTTTTGCCGGCAAAGATCCCGTAGTGCCCTGCGCCGTCTTCAAGGTGGCTTGCCTTTTTGTCGTCGGGCAGGCCGGTGCAGAGGTTCAGCGCCGCGATACATTGACCGGGGGCCGAGATATCGTCCTTGGTGCCCTCGACCGTTTTGACGGCGACATCGGTGATCTTGCCGATGTCCACGGGCTGCCCCTTGATCGAGAAGCTGTTGGTGCCGATCTCGTTGTCCTTGAAGATCCGCTGCACGGTGGAGAGGTAGAATTCAGCGGGCATGTCCATCACGGCGAGGTATTCGTCGTAGAACTTGTTGTGTTTGTCATGGTCGCCCGCCAACCCCTGTGCGACGCGCATGATCTGGTCGCGGAAGGCCTTGGCATGGGTTTCGGCGTTCATCGTGATAAAGGAATTCAGCTGCAGCAGACCGGGATAGACCTTGCGGCCCACGCCCTGGTGCTGGAAGCCGACCTGCTGGATCATCATCTCTTGCAGCTGGTTCATGTTCACGCGGTGACCGAAATCCGTCACCTCTGTCGGGCTGGCCGCGGTGTCGATGGGGCCGCCGATCAATGTGAGCGAGCTTGGCTGCGCCTTGGGGTCCTGTTCCGCCAGATAGGCCGTCGCGGCGAGGGTCAGCGGTGCGGGTTGGCACACGGCGATGACATGCACGTCTGGGCCCAGATGGCGCATATAGTCAACGAGCCGCAGGGTATAATCCTCTACGTCGAACTTGCCGGCGCTGACGGGGATGTCGCGGGCGTTGTGCCAGTCGGTGATATAAAGGTCCGCGTCAGGGATCAGGCTGATGACGGTCGACCGCAGCAGCGTCGCATAGTGGCCCGACATGGGCGCGACCAGCAGGATCTTGCGCTTGGGCGCATCGCGGCCCTGTACAACGAAATGCACCAGATCGCCAAAGGCACCTTCCAGCTCTTTCTCGATCAGGACGGGATGGTCCGCACCATCAACGCCCACGGCGGGGGGGATGTCCCAATCAGGTTTGACCACCATGCGCGAAAAGCTGCGTTCGGTCACTTCGCCCCATGCGGCCATCCAGTTCAGCGCAGGGTTCGGGATGGCGGCAAAAGCGGGATACGATGCCATCGCCAACGCCGTGGCACCCAGCCACTGGTTGGTGTTTCTCATCGTTTCCATTAAATCGTAAGATGCCATATACTTCATGTAAGGGGTCTCCTGTTGGGGGCCTTGTGCCCGGCATCTTGTCAGACCCTCCCCCAAAGGTCGGCGCGATGCTGCAGGTGCAAACATAGGGAGGAACGGTTAGCATGACAATAAAAACAACCAAGACCGACGCAGAGAGCTCCAAGGCACAGGAACGTATGGAGGAAAACCTGCGTAAGGTCGAAGCGCTTGGCGCGCGGCTGTCGCAGATCATGGTCGGGCGGGACACGCATCAGGCGAGTTTGGACGGCCCGAATCAAGAGCTGTTTGCAAAGGCCGCCGCGTCCTACTGGACCGAAGCCGTACAGAACCCCGCCAAGATGATCGAACAGCAGGTGTCCTACTGGAGCAAATCCGTCGGCCACTTTATGGAGGCGCAACAGGCGCTGGCCAAAGGCAAGCTGGCCGCGCCGGAAGATACCTCGCCCGAGGATCGCCGCTTTGCCAACCCGCTATGGAAATCGCACCCCTATTTCAACTTTGTCAAACAGCAGTACCAGATCAACGCAGAGGCCTTGGGCCAAGCGGTGGATCATGTGGCCGATCTGGCCCCGCATGAAAAGAAACGGCTGCAATACTTTAGCCGCCAGATCATCGACATGATGAGCCCGACCAACTTTCTGGCCACCAACCCCGATGCGCTGGAACGCGCTGTGGCGACCGAGGGCGAAAGCCTGATCCGCGGGCTGGAGAACCTGATTGCCGATCTGGAGGCGAATAACGGCGAGTTGATCGTGCGGCTGGCCGATGAAAGCGCGTTTGAACTGGGCCGCAACATCGCCACATCCCCCGGCAAGGTCGTCTATCGCAACAATCTGTTCGAGCTGATCCAATACAGCCCCAGCACCGAAAAGGTCGACGCCACGCCGATCGTGATCTTCCCGCCCTGGATCAATAAATTCTACATCCTTGATCTCAAGGCCCAGAACAGTCTGGTGAAATGGATCGTGGATCAGGGCTATACGCTGTTTATGGTGTCATGGGTCAATCCGGACCAAAGTCATCGTGACATCGGCATGGGCGACTATATCGAGGACGGGTTCCTGACCGCGATCCGCGAGGTCAAGGAGATCACGGCGCAGGAACAGGTGCACGCCGTAGGCTATTGCATCGCGGGAACCACGCTTTCGCTGACGCTGTCCTTGATGAAGCAGCGCGGCGATACATCCGTCAAATCCGCGACATTCTTTACCGCGCTCACCGATTTCTCCGATCAGGGGGAGTTCCAGCCCTTCCTGACCGATGACTTTATCGACGGGATCGAGGCCGAGACCAAGGACAAGGGGATTCTGCCTTCGGTCATCATGGCGCGGACCTTCTCTTTCTTGCGGTCGAATGATCTGGTCTATGGCCCCGCGATCAAAAGCTACATGCTGGGCGACACGCCTCCGGCCTTTGATCTGCTGTATTGGAACGGCGACGGGGCGAACCTGCCGCAGCGCATGGCGATGGAGTATCTGCGCGGGCTTTGCCAACAGAACAAGCTGGTCGAGGGCGGCTTTGAACTGTTGGGTCATCGTCTGAAGCTGGAGGATATCGACGTCCCGCTCATCGCCATCGGCTGCGAGACCGACCACATCGCACCGTGGAAAGACAGCTATCGCGGCGTGCGCATGATGGGCAGCGCGGACAAGACCTTTGTGATGACCCAATCGGGCCATATCGCGGGGATCGTGAACCCGCCGAGCAAAGGCAAATACGGCCACTACACAAACGACAACCTGTCGTTGGATCACGAGGACTGGCTGGAGGGGGCAAAGTTCCACGAAGGGTCGTGGTGGCCCCGCTGGGGCGCGTGGCTAGAGAATCGCTCTGACGGGAAAGTCGATGCCCGTATTCCGGGTGAAAAGGGCCGTGATACCTTGGGCGAAGCCCCGGGTACCTATGTGGTGCGCAAGGCAAGGGGCTGATCTGATTAGTCAATTTTTTATGGGGCGGCGGGCTGAAATGGCCTGATGCTGCATTGCAGAAAAAAACTTGCAATGCCGCACCGCAGCATCTATCTATGGGGTAGTCATAACGTAGCGGTAGACGCCGCTTGACCCCAGAAGGAGAGTTTACCATGACGAAGACACCAGATTTCGCCGCGATGATGAAAGACATGATGGGTGCATTCCCAGTTGACACATCCGCAATGAACGACGCGTTCAAAACAACCGCGACACTGAACGAAAAGCTGTCCGGCGTAGCACTGAACGCTGCCGAGAAATCCGCCGAGATTTCCAGCAAATGGACAAAAGACACTCTGGCAAAAATGTCCGAGATGTCGAAAGCCAAGCAAGAGCCAGCAGATTACGCCAAAGCAATGACCGAGTTCACCTCGGCCTCTGCTGAAGTCGCGTCCGAGCATATGGCCGCTTTCGCTGAAATCGCGAAAAAGGTTCAAATGGACACAGTCGAGCTGATGATGGCTGCGGGCAAAGACATGTCCGAAGAAGCAACAGCTGCTGTGAAAAAAGCGACATCCGACGCGACAGCCGCCACAAAGAAAGCCGCTGCGAAGTAATCGCACCGGCCTTTGGTTCAGGTAAAGATTGATCAGGGCAGACTTTGCGGTCTGCCCTTTTTTGTGGCACCTATCTTTTTCATTTAAGCTGCCCTAAGCTGCAATGCAGCATGCTATTTGGGAAGGATCTACCGTGACCGAAACAGTCAAGCCCCTGCTTATCAAACGATATGCCAGCCGCCGCCTGTATAATACCGAAACCAGTGACTATGTGACGCTGGATGATATCTCGGGGTTTATCCGCGACGGGCGCGAGGTGCAGATCGTGGACCTGAAATCAGGCGACGATCTGACCCGCCAATACCTGCTGCAAATCATCGCCGAACATGAAAGCCGTGGTGAATCCGTGTTGCCGGTGGATGTGCTGAACGATCTTGTGCGCAGCTATATGTCCCCCGATGCGAGCGTTGTGCCGCAGTTCCTCAAGACATCGTTTGACATGCTGCGCGACGGTCAGGCGCGGGTGCTTGAGAACATGAACACGATCAACCCGATGGCGAAGATGCCCGGTTTCGAGGTCATGCAGGCCCAGCAAGAGGCGTTCATGAAGGCGATGACCGGCAATATGCCGACGCCTTGGAACGGCATGGGCAAGACCGACCAGCGCCCCGCCAGCGCCAAGGGCGATGACGCCGAAAGTCTGGATGCGATCAAACAACAACTGGCCGAGTTGCAGGAAAAACTGTCCAAGCTGAAGTGACGGCGATTGGCCCCCGTTTGAACGGTTAAAGCCCACCCGCTGACGGGTGGGCTTTGTTGTGTCTGCCGGATGCCTCCGGCGGGAGTTTATCTGGCAAAATGAAGCCTCAGGCCGCGGCGGATTTCGTCACCGTCGCCAGCGCCCCGAGCAGTACATTCACAATCGCGTCGAGCTCGGCTGGTTGCAGTTGCACGGGCAGGCGCACGTCGCAGGCGGTCATCAACATGGCGCGGGTCCGGGGCAGGTCGGGCAGGTCCTTGATGAACTGCCAGTTCCAGAAGGCGCGCGCGTTGTCGGTGCTTTGGCCGAAGACCTGAACCTTGACGCCGGCCTTGGCGCTCGCTTCGGCAAAGGCGCGGATGGCGGCATCGTCCAGCCCGACCAGATTGAACTGGATGGAATCCGGCGCGCGGGTTTCGGGGGCCAGCGGGGCGGGGACGTCGATCTGGGGGGCGGCGTTCAGCTTGGCCGCGACATAGTCGTGGTTGCGCAGCCCGTCGGCCACACGGCGGGGCAGTTCGGCCAGTTGGGCCCGCACCAGCACCGCTGACAGGTTGTTGAGACGCAGGTTATAAAGCGGCAGCTTATTCTGCCAACGCGCGCAGGCGTCCGCGACGCCGGGGTGTTTCTTCCAGTTGTGTTCATAGGCACCGGACATGATGATCGCACGGGCCACCAGATCGGCGTCGTCGGTGATCAGGATGCCGCCTTCGCCCGCGTTGACCATCTTGTAGGACTGGAAGGAAAAGCAGCCGATCTTGCCGATGGTGCCGATCTTGCGGTCGTGCCAGAGGGTGCCGAGTGAATGGGCCGCATCCTCGATCACCGGCACGTTTGCGGCATCGCACAGCTGCATGATCGCATCCATATCCGAGGTATGCCCCCGCATGTGGCTGATGATCACCGCGTCGACACCCGGTAGCTTGGCGGCGAAATCCGCCATATCGATCCGGTAGTTTTCCCCGACCTCGCAGAGCACCGGCGTATAATTGGCGTGGATCACGGCAGAGGGCACGGCCGCGAAGGTAAAGCCGGGGATCAGCACCTTGGCGTTCTGCGGCAGGTCCAGCGCCAGCAGCGACAGAAACAGCGCGGCAGAGCAGGACGACACCGCCAGCGCATAGCGGCTGCCCATCATCTGCGCAAACTCGGCCTCCAGCAAGGACACCGGCGCATCGGCCGCAGCGGTGTAGCGAAACAGATCGCCGCTTTGCAACAGCTGCTCTATCTCGGCGCGGGCTGTGTCGGGAATGGCTTCGGCGCTGTGCATGTCGGGCAGGGTCATATTTCAATATCCTGAATGTTTGTTTTCAGAATGGTAAAACAATGCGCCTATGGGACCAAGCCTTTTCCCCGTTCCGCTTCATGAATGTTTTGTGACTATATCCCCAGACGGTCGCGCAGGCTGAACCAGCTCATGGCGAGCGCAAGCAGCGGGCTGCGCAGTGCGCCGCCGCCGGGGAAGGTCGGCGTGGGCAGGGCGCTCATCGTGTCAAAGCCGTCGCCATCGCCCTGGATCGCACGGGCCATCAGCTGCCCTGCGTGGATCGCGGTGCCGACGCCGTGGCCGGAATAGCCCGAAGCCGACAGGATGTTGGGTGCCACGCGGGCCAGAAAGGGCAGCCGTTTCATGGTGATCGCCAGCGTGCCGCCCCAGGCATAGTCGATCTTGACGTCGCGCAGCGCGGGGAAAACCTGGCCCATGGGTTTGCGCGCCTTGGCGGCGAGGTCGCTGGGGAAGCGGTAGCCATAGCTTTCGCCGCCGCCGAACAGCAGCCGCCCATCATGGCTGAGCCGGAAATAATTTACCACGAATTTGCTATCGGCCACGGCGACATCCCGGGGCAGCACGTCTTTCACGCGATCGCCCAAGGGTTCGGTGGCGACGATAAAGTTGTTGATCGGCATGACCTTGGCCGCGACCTTGCGGTTCAACCCGCCCAAATAGCCGTTGCAGGCCAGGATCACATGGTCCGCCGTCACCCGCCCGCCATCGGTCTGCACAGTGGCGGGGCTGCCTTCGGTGATGTGATGCACGGCGCTGCGTTCATAGATCTCGACCCCTGCCGCCTGCGCCGCCCGTGCCAGCCCGAGGGCGAGGTTGAGAGGATGCAGATGCGCGGCGCCCATATCCAGAATACCGCCGCGATAAGCAGGCGACGCACAGACGTTGCGCAGCGCGTCGCGGTCCAATACCTCTATCTGGTCGTAGCCATAGCGGTCCTGCAAGAAACCGGCATAAGCGTGCAGATGCTCTACGTCGCCGGCAGAACTGGCGGTCCAGGCGACGCCGGGCTTGAGGTGGCAATCGATGTCATGGGTCTTGATCAGGCTTTTGACAAGTGTTTTGGCGTCCTCGCCCAGATCCCATAGGCGCGTTGCGGCGTCGCGTCCGACCATCTTTTCCAGCGCGTCCTGTTCGACGCGCTGACCACTCCCCAATTGCCCGCCATTGCGCCCCGAGGCCCCAAAGCCCACGCGCTGCGCCTCGACCAGCACGACGCGACGACCGGCCTGTGCCAGATGCAGCGCAGCCGACAGGCCGGTATAGCCTCCCCCCACAACGCAGACATCCGCGCGCTGATCGCCCTTGAGCGTGGGGTAGGCATCGGTCGGGGTTGCGGTCGCGGCGTACCAGCTGTCTGGATAGCGCCCCGGCGCGTCGTTTGCGTATAGCAGGTTCATTGCAGATCGGCCCCCTTGGCCGCTTCCAAATGGTCTTAAATCCTCGCCGAAGGCTCCCGCGGGTGCGGCGGGCCTAGACGTTCATCAACAGGTGCTCGCGTTCCCACGGGGAAATCACATGCAGGAACTCTTCGTATTCCGCGCGTTTGACGATGGCGTAGACGCGGGCGAACTCGGGGCCCAACACCTCGTGCAGGGTCGTGGCCTCTTCAAACAGATCCAGCGCGGATCCCAGCACCTGCGGGATATCCCCGTCGCCGTCATAGGCGTCGCCCTTGAATTCGGCTTTGGGCTTTTTCTGTTCCATCAGACCCAGATAGCCGCAGGCGAGCGAGGCGGCGATGCCGAGGTAGGGGTTGCAGTCCATTCCGGCGAGGCGGTTCTCGACCCGGCGCGACGCGGGGCCGGACAGGGGCACGCGGATGCCCGTGGTCCGGTTGTCGCGGCCCCATTCCAGATTGATCGGCGCGGCATGGTCTTTGACGTAGCGCCGGTAGCTGTTCACATAGGGCGCAATGACGGCCAGCGCGTCGGGCATGTGGTTCTGCATGCCGGCGATAAAGTGGTAAAACGCGTCTGTCTCGCCCCCTTGCGGGCCGGAGAAGATGTTCTTGCCCGTCGTGGCATCCAGCACCGAATGGTGGATATGCATGGCGCTGCCGGGTTCGTTGGCGATGGGTTTCGCCATGAAGGTGGCGTAGCAATCGTGGCGCAGGGCGGCTTCGCGGATCAGACGTTTGAAATAGAACACCTCGTCGGCCAGCCGCACGGGGTCACCGTGGATCAGGTTGATCTCAAGCTGGCCCGCGCCGCCTTCCTGGGTGATACCGTCAATCTCAAACCCCTGCGCCTCGGCAAAGTCGTAGATGTCGTCGATCACGGGGCCGAATTCATCGACGGCGGTCATGGAATAGGCCTGACGTGCGGCAGCAGGGCGGCCGGAGCGGCCCATCATCGGTTTGATCTCATGCGCGGGGTCGAGGTTGCGCGCGACCAGAAAGAATTCCATCTCGGGGGCGACAACCGGCTCCCAGCCTTGCGCGCGATAAAGATCGACAACGCGTTTGAGCACATTGCGCGGCGAATATTCCACCGGATTGCCGTCGCGGTCAAAGGCGTCGTGGATCACTTGCAATGTCCAGTCGCCGGTCCAGGGGGCGGCGGTCGCGGTCGAGATATCGGGCCGCAGGATCATGTCTTTTTCGATGAACCCGTCGGCACCGGCGGCGTCGCCCCATTCACCGGTGATGGTCTGGTAGAAGATGCTGTCGGGCAGGTGAAAATATTCCTGCCGTGCGAATTTTGTGGCGGGCACCGCTTTGCCGCGAGCAATGCCGGGGAGGTCGGGGATGATACATTCAACTTCGTCGAGCCGCTTGCCCTCCAGATATTCGCGTGCTGCGGGGGGAAGCTCTTCAAGCCAGTCGGACATCATAATCTCTCTTTCTTGAGGAAATCTGCAATATGGTCGGCGATTTTTGCATTGTCGGTGGGGGCGTCCAGCAGGGCAGAGGCCGCCTGAAGCTGGTGATCGGGCACCACGCCCTTGCCGCGGGTGCGGATCAGCCCGTCGATAAAGTCTTGGGTGAATTCGGGGTGGGGCTGGATGGTCCAGATCTGATCATCATATAGCAGGGCCGCATTGGCGCAGAAGTCGGAAGCGCCGACCACCTTGGCCCCGTCGGGCAGTTGGGTGACCTGATCCTGATGCCAGGCGTTCAGGGCCAATGTCTCTCCGTCGATGGTGTATTCGGTGCGGCCGACGGACCAGCCGCCGGCGAATTTTTCGACCTTGCCGCCAAGGGCCTGTGCAATGATCTGGTGGCCAAAGCAGATGCCGACCAGCGGGCGGCCTGCTTCGCGGATGGCGCGGATCAGCTGTTCCAGCGGGGGGATCCAGTCGTGATCTTCATAGGCACCGTGTTTCGATCCGGTGATCAGCCAGCCGTCCGCATCTACCGCCGAGGCGGGGAAGTCGCCATCGACCACGGACCAGATCTGGAAGTCGAACCCGTGCCCGCCCAGCAGTTTGACGAACATATCGCCATAATCGCCAAGCGCGTCTTTCATGTTGTCGGGGGAGTGGCCGGTTTGAAGGATACCGATTTTCATGGGGGGCATCTGATTACACCGTGTCCAGATAGATTTCGACCTGCTCTTGCGGGGTCAGTTCCTGCATATAATGCAGCTCTTGGCGCTTGGTGAGGATAAAGTTGCGCACCATTTCGGGGGCAAAGATGCGCTTTACCTCGGCGGAGTTTTCGAAGGCGTCGATCGCGGATTTCCAGTCGCCGGGGATTTGCGGCAGATCGGCGGCATAGGCGTTGCCGGTGATCGGGGCGGGGGGCTCTGCCCCGTCCTCGATGCCGTTCATCGCGGCACCCAGCACGGCGGCCAGCATGAGATAGGGGTTCACGTCGCCGCCCGACACACGGTGTTCGATCCGCCGCGCCTTGTGGCTGCCGGACGGGATACGGATGGAGGATGTACGGTTCTCGTAGGCCCAAGAGATCCCTGTGGGGGCGTGGGCACCGGGCACCATACGGTCGAAGCTGTTGGCGTGGGGCGCAAAGACCAGCGCGCAACCGGCCATGGCGTTCATACAGCCCGCCACCGCGTGACGCATGATCGCCGTGCCTTGGGGGCCGCCGTCGTCAAAGACATTGTTGCCGTTCTTATCAAGCACCGAGAAATGCGTGTGCAGGCCCGACCCGGGGTAATCTTCGTAGGGTTTCGCCATAAAGCTTGCGGCAAAGCCGTGGCGGCGGGCGAGGCCCTTGACCAGCATCTTGAACAGCCAGGCATCATCGGCGGCACGCAGGGCGTCGTCGCAATGCATGAGGTTGATCTCGAACTGGCCCAGACCCGCTTCGGAAATGGCGGTATCGGCGGGGATGTCCATCTCTTCGCAGGCGTCATAAAGATCGGTGAAGAATTCATCGAACTGGTCCAGCGCGCGGATCGACAGGGTTTCGGCGGCCTTGCGGCGTTTGCCCGACCGGGGCGACAGCGGCACCTGCAGTTTGCGGCCCGAATCGTCGATCAGGAAAAACTCAAGCTCGACCGCGCAGACCGGCGTCAGCCCGCGATCCTTGTAGCGTTCGACCACCGCGCGCAGGGCATGGCGCGGGTCACCGCCATAGGGGCGCCCGTCCTCGTGGAACATCCAGATCGGCAGCAGGGCCGAGGGCGCATCAAGCCAGGGCATCGGCAGAAAACCGCGTTCGGTCGGGTGCAGGATGCCATCGGCATCGCCGCTCTCAAACACCAGCGGGCTGTCGTCGATGTCTTCGCCCCAGATATCGAGGTTCAGCACCGACATGGGAAAGCGCGTGCCGTCCTCTACCACCTTGTCGGCAAAACGCGTGGGGATGCGCTTGCCGCGGGCCTGACCATTGAGGTCGGCGGCGGCCACACGGATTGTGCGGACCTGAGGATGTTTGCGGAGCCAGTTTTTCATATCACACCTTGCAAGCGGCGGGCATGAACGGCGTTCTTACAACGTGAAAACCGGGGGTAGCGCCCACGCGCTAAATAATTTGATCAAAAAACAGATACTACCGGATCAGATTTAGACGCAAGCGAATTTTCCGCACCGCAGCCTGAGGCACATGGCGGTTCAAACGGCGGTTGATCAGCCCGAAGATGGCAATGATCACCAGCGTCAGCAAAATGAAGTAGCCCGCCAAAATCGGGTAGGGGATAAACGGGTTAAACGTCTTGTCCGCGAAATAGCTGGCGTAATACAGCGCGTCCCCGCGTTGTTGCAGCGCCGGAAAACCGGTGAAAAACACCAGCGTTGTCGCATGAAACAGGAAGATTGCCTCGTTTGTATAGGCGGGCCATGCCAGCCGCAGCATGGTGGGCCAGATGATGCGCTTGAACCGCGACCAGCCGGAAATGCCGTAGGCATCGGCGGCTTCGGTGTCGCCCTTGGGGATGGATTGCAGCGCGCCATAGAAGATCTCGGCCGAGTAGGCAGAGGTGTTGAAGAACAGAACAATCAGCGCCCCAAGCCACGCAGAGGTGAACATATCAAAGAACGGGTGCACAGATTTTAGGCTAAGGAACAGGAAATAGCCAAAGAAGAACTGGATGAACAAGGGCGAGCCGCGGAACAGGAAGATAAACCATTCGGCCGGTTTGCGCAGCCAAGGGCTGGGGTGGGCCTTGGCCACGGCCAGCGCGGTCGCCAGCAGGAAGCCGCTGACCAGCGCGAAAAACCCGTAGTAGACGTTCCAGATCATGCCCGACCCGATCAGGGTGAACTGGTCACACAGCGTAAAGTCACTGCGCGGCAGCAGCCGTTCGCCATAGCCAAGCGAGCGCAGCCCGTAGGATTGGATGGTTTCCCAACAGGTCATGCCGCTGCCTTTCGCTGTGCTTCGCCGCCGGCGGTGGCCTGACCCTTGGTCAGACGGCGCATCAGCCGGTCCAGCACGATTTCAGACACACGGGTAAAGCAGAGGTAGAACACCAGCAGCGCCAGAAAATACCACATGCGCCAGTCGGGATGGGGGTAATCGGTAAAGCGCGGGGTCTTGGCCCCGCCCAGATCACGCGCCCAATAAACGATGTCTTCGACGCCCAGCAGGAACAACAGCGGGGTGGCCTTGATCAGCACCATCCACAGGTTCCCCAGACCGGGCAGCGCATAGACCCACATCTGCGGCACAAGGATACGCCAGAAGGTCTGGCGCGGGGTCATGCCATACGCCTCGCCGGTCTCGATCTGGGCGCGGGGCACAGCGCGCATCGCGCCATAAAGCACATTGGCGGCAAAGGCCCCGAAAACGATGGCAAAGGTCAGCACCGCGAGCGAAAAGCCATAGGCCTCGTGGACCCATTGGGCAGAGTTGCCAAGCGGCATCTTGGCGGCCTGACAGACGATAAAGTCGCTGCCCTGACGGATCGGCTGATCCCAGTCGGGGCATTTCACCTTGTGGCGCAGGTATTCGATGCCCTGATCCAGCGCGATGACGAAGAACAGGAAGAAGGCGATGTCGGGCACACCGCGCACAATGGCGATATAGGCGCGGCCCAGCCATGACAGCGGCGCAAAGGGCGACCGCGCGGCCATCGCACCGCCAAAGCCAAAGGCAAGTGCGGCGGGGGCGGTGATGGCGAGCAGCAGCAAGACGGTGCCGAATGCACCATAAAAGGCCAAATGCTTGCCCGTGGTCAGGTAGCACGTCAGCCACGACAGGCCGGAAAGCGTTTCTGGGTCGGTGCAGGCAAAAATGGCGGAATGTCCCGGTGGTATGCGCCCTTTGGCGGGCGTCTGGATTTGGGTCTTTAATCAGATCGGCAGGCAGAGAAAAGGGGCGGCATCTGCGCCGCCCCGATCAAGATCAGAATGTTTTAGCGTCTTCGCCGAACCATTTGATGATCAGCTTGTTCAGGCTGCCATCGTCCTTCATGGACTGGATCGCGGCGTCGAATTTCGCTTTCAGTTCTGTGTCGCTTTCGCGCAGGCCAAGGCCGATGCCGCCGCCCAGTGGTACGTCGTCACCGACAAAGACCATCTCGCCGCCGGATTCCTCGACCGTGGGGACCAGCGCGTCCTTGTCGGCGAAAACCGCATCCGCTTCGCCATTGTTCACGGCTGCGACGGTTTCATCATAGGTGGCGAATTCCAGCAGGGTGGCACCGGATTCAGCCACGTGACCGGCCTGGATCGTGCTGGTCTGTGCTGCAACAACACCGCCCATCACATCCGCATCCGCCGATTTCGCCGCATAGGCGGACGCCGCGGGCGGGAAGTAGTTCTGTGTGAAATCAATCACTTCTTCACGCTCGTCGGTGATGCTCATACCGGCGATGATGGTGTCGTAGTTGCCCGATGTCAGGTTCGGGATGATGCTGTCCCATTCGTTGGTGACCCATTCGCAGGTCAGCTCGGCACGGGCGCAGAGCTCGTCACCGACTTCGCGCTCGAAGCCGTCTACTTCGCCCGCATCGTTCAGGAAGTTATAGGGAGGGTAGGCCCCTTCGGTCCCCATGCGGATGGTCTTGCCGTGGGCGTCTGCCATGGCAAAACCGGTGCTGAGCGCCAGTGCGGCGGTTGCAAGAACGAGTGTTTTCATTTTTGAAGTCTCCCAGTTTATTGTTTTTAGGTGGTTTTACTCTGCGTGAGTGGCCGAGAGGAACCCGCGCAGACGTTCTGATTTAGGGGCGCCGAACAGGTCTTCGGGGGCCCCTTGTTCTTCGATCAAACCCTGATGCAGGAACACGACGTGATCCGAGACATCGGCCGCCAGTTTCATATCATGGGTTACGATCATCATGGTCCGCCCTTCGGCGGCCAGATCCTTGATGACTTTGACGACTTCTTGCTCAAGCTCGGGGTCCAGCGCCGAGGTCGGTTCGTCGAATAGCAATGCTTCGGGCTCCATACACAGCCCGCGTGCGATGGCGGCGCGCTGTTGCTGGCCACCCGACAGTTGCGCCGGAAAGACATCGCATTTGTCGCCAATGCCCACCTTGTCGAGATAGGCCCGCGCGGCGGCCTCAACCTCGGCGCGGTCGCGGCGCAGGACGGTCAGCGGGGCCTCCATCACGTTTTGCAGGATCGTCATATGGGACCACAGGTTGAACTGTTGGAACACCATCGACAGGTTCGTGCGGATGCGCAGCACCTGTTTTGGATCGGCAGGGCGGCGGTGGTGGCCGGTGCCTTTCCAGGTGACGGCCTCGCCGTTGAAGCGCAGATCGCCCTCTTGGCTGTCTTCCAGCAGGTTGCAGCAGCGCAGCAGCGTGGATTTGCCGGAGCCGGACGACCCGATCAGCGAGATGACGTGCCCGCGCGGGGCCTTGACCGACACCCCCTTGAGCACCTCCAGAGGGCCATAAGCCTTGTGAAGATTGTTGATCTCAATAACGGGGGGCTGATCTGTCACTGTGCTGCCTTATTGTGCATTCCGCAGCAAGTTAAGGTGATTTTAAGGGGGATTTGCAATCCAGAACTTGGGTTTCGCCCAATAATTCAACGGTTGACCCCGCGTAAATTCACCGCCTGCGCGTAAACTAGTCTTTGTCTTCAATCTGCTTGCGCACGATGGCGCTGTCGGTGTCTGTGACCCCCAGCAAGTTGGCCACCAAACGCAGCAATGCGTTTTCCTCGTCAGAGCGGCTGCCATCGGCCAGCACGACTTCCCACAGGGCTTTGATCACGGCAAGGCGGTCGTCATAGGGGACGGCATCCTTGATCGCGCGGGTAAAGCGGACGGTATCGGGGGCTTCGGCTTCCAGCGCTTCGGCGTCTGCCCGCAGGGAGGCGGTGCCATCTGCGTCCAGCGCATAGCGTTTCGCGATGATCTGGTCGATGCGCGCGCGCTCGGACGGGGCGTATTCATTATCCGACTTGGCGATGCGCACCAAAAGCGCGGTCAGCGCAAGGCGGGCATCCCCATCGGGAAGCTGGGCGGGATCAGGCTGGGTCAGCCGTTTGATGAATTCTGCGAACATGGGCGTGATATAGAGCGGTTGCGGCGCAAGGCCAAGGTCACAAAGCGTTCAGCGCTTTTTCGCGGGCGGCGGTCATGTCGGCGTCGCTGAGGCCAAGCGCGGTTTCAATCGCCAGCAGCTGGATCTCTTCGTCGTCGTCACGTGCGCCATCGGCCAGCGCCACAGACCACATCGCATCGCCAAGCGCCTTGCGGTCGTCATAGGGGACTTCCTCGCGCAGGATCTGGGCGAATTCGGGCGTACCGGGGGCGTGGCGTTCCAGTGCTTCGCAGGTGGCGCGCAGTTTCGCGGCCTCGATCGGTTTCAGGCCAAAGGTCTGGGCGAGGATGCGGTCGATCTGCCCCACTTCGGCAGCGCGGTAGGTGCGGTCGGCCAATGCCACACGCACCAGCAACGCGCCAAGGGCAAGCTGGGGGGTCGGCTGTGGCAGCGGCTTGGGGTCCGGCTTGCGGCGGGGGAATAGACGTTCAAACATGGCAACTCTTTATCCTTACGGGCACATGAGGCTAACCCGATTCCGCGCGCAGCGTTCCGTTTTTCCCATATTCGCAAAGGGGTGATGTATAAAAAGCGCAATGCCGCAGGGGCAGGCGGGGCGGGGGCGTCAGGGGGCCTGTCGGGGCCTTAGGCGTCATACCCTTCGACGATGACCAGATTCCCGTCAGAGACGGAGGACCGGATATCCTTGGCCGCCTGATACCCCTCGCTTTCATAGCAGGCCACCGCATCGGCCAGCGAGGCAAATTCGATCACCACGATGCGCGGGTGCGACGTGCCTTCGCGGATGTCGGGCGCGGCCCCACGCACCAGAAACTTCGCCCCGAAATCGGCAAAGGGCTTGGCGTTGGCGGCGCGGTATTTGTCGTAGACTTCGGCATCATGCACGTCGACGTTAGCGATCCAGTAACCTTTGGGCATCGGGGGCTCCTTATCGGGGTAGGGTTTTGAACTTGGCCGCCAGACGGGCCGCTTCTTCTTTCAGCCCAAAGGGCGGGTTCAGCACGAACATGCCAGAACCGACCATCCCGTGACCGGGGCGGGCAGGGGCAAAGCTGACCTCGTGACGCAGGGCCTCGGGGTGGGCCCCCATCAGCGCGCTGAGCATCGGTTGATGCGCTTTATTGGTCAAAATCGGATACCACAGCGCAATGATGCCGACGTTCCACGCGCGCGCCAGCTTGCCAATGTGGCGCGGGATATCGGCGTAGTCTGTCTTGATCTCGAAGCTGGGGTCGATCAGCATCAGGCCACGGCGCGGGGTGGGCGGGGTCAGGGCGAAAGCCATGTCGAACCCGTCGCGGTGGTGGCATTTGACGTCATAGGGCGACATTGCCAGATCAAGGGCCGCATGTTCGCCGGGGTGCAGTTCGGCCAGATGGATGCTGTCGCTGTCGCGCAGCAGCTTGGCCGCCAGCAGGGGAGAGCCGGGGTAGGCGTCTACGCCATGTTCACCGGTGATCTGGTCAAGCACCTGTGCGTAAGGGTGGGCATCGTCGAACCAGCCGCGCACGCGGCCAATGCCCTGCGCCGCCTCGCCTGTTTTCAGCGCCGGGGTGTCGGATAGGTCATACAGCGCGCGCCCCGCATGGGTTTCCATATAGGACAGCGGCTTGGCCTTGCGGGTCAGATACCCCAACATCCACGCCAGCAGGCTGTGTTTGTGAACATCGGCCAGATTGCCGGCGTGGTAGATATGTTGGTAGCTGAGCATGCCGTTGGCCGCCTTTCGCGAGGGTCAGACCAGCCGCGACATTTCCTTGGCGGCGCGGATGAAATCCTTGAACAAGGGGTGCGGATCAAAGGGCTTGGATTTGAGTTCGGGGTGGAACTGCACGCCGATGAACCACGGGTGATCGGACCATTCCACGATCTCGGGGAGCATGCCGTCGGGCGACATCCCCGAGAAGGTAAGACCCGCTTTTTCAAGCTGCTCGCGGTAGGCGGTATCGACCTCGTAGCGGTGGCGGTGACGTTCGTCGATGGACGTGGTGCCATAGACTTTGGCCACGTTCGACCCTTCTTTCAGCGTCGCGTCATAGGCGCCAAGCCGCATGGTGCCGCCTTTGTCGTCGTCGACCTTGCGTTCAACCTTGTGGTTGCCCTGCACCCATTCCTTGAGGTGGTAGACCACGGGCTCGAACCGTTTCTTGCCGGTGGATTCGTGGTCGAATTCTTCCGAGCCTGCGGTCGTCAGACCGGCGACGTTGCGCGCGGCTTCGATCACGGCCATCTGCATGCCCAGACAGATCCCCAGATAGGGGACTTTCTGCTCGCGGGCATATTGCGCCGCCTTGATCTTGCCCTCGGTGCCGCGTTCGCCAAAGCCGCCGGGCACGAGGATCGCGTGGAACCCTTCGAGGTGGGCCGATACATCATCGCTCTGATCAAAGACCTCGGCATCGACCCAGTCGATCTTGACCTTGACGCGGTTGGCCATCCCACCGTGGGTCAGCGCCTCTGCAATCGACTTATAGGCATCTTCCAGCTGGGTATATTTGCCGACGATGGCGACGTTCACTTCGCCTTCGGGGTTGTGCACGCGGTCAGAGACATCGCGCCAGACCGATAGTTCGGGCTTGGGTGCGGGGGAGATATCGAAAGCATCCAGCACGGCCTGATCCAGCCCCTGCGCATGATAGGCCAGCGGCGCGTCATAGATGGTTTTCAGGTCATAGGCCGCGACCACGGCCTCTTTGCGGACGTTACAGAACAGGGCGATTTTCTCGCGCTCTTTCTCGGGGATGGGGTGTTCGGAGCGGCAGACCAGAATATCGGGCGCGATCCCGATGCTTTGCAGTTCCTTGACGGAGTGTTGCGTCGGCTTGGTCTTCAGCTCGCCGCTGGCCGCGAGATAGGGCAGCAGGGTGAGGTGCATAAAGATACACTGGCCGCGTGGCTTGTCGTGGCTGAACTGGCGGATCGCTTCGAAGAAGGGCAGGCCTTCGATATCGCCGACGGTGCCGCCGATTTCGCACAGCATAAAGTCGACCTCGTCATCGCCGACATGCAGGAAATCCTTGATCTCGTTGGTGACGTGGGGAATCACTTGGATGGTCTTGCCCAGATAGTCGCCGCGCCGCTCTTTCTCGAGCACGGTGGAATAGACCCGACCCGAGCTGATCGAATCCGTCTTGCGCGCGGCCACGCCGGTAAAGCGTTCGTAGTGGCCCAGATCCAGATCGGTTTCGGCGCCATCGTCGGTGACGAAAACCTCGCCATGTTCAAAGGGCGACATCGTGCCGGGATCGACGTTCAGATAGGGGTCCAGTTTGCGCAGACGGACGGAGTATCCGCGCGCTTGCAACAAGGCCCCCAACGCCGCAGAGGCAAGGCCTTTGCCAAGGCTGGAAACCACACCACCGGTGATGAAAATATAGCGTGCCATGTGATGAAGGCCCCCGTGAGTTCAGATTTGATGCGGCAAAAGCCAAGCAATTGAGCTGCGGAAAACCGCAGCATCACGGGACTTAAGCCTAACAGGATTCGGATGGAAAAAGCAAGGCCAAGCCGCAACATCCTGTTGCGTATCTTGGCCCAACCTCAAGCTGTTGTAGTGTCTGGATTAATCCGCAGTCGGCACTTGCGGTGTATTTTCCGCAGGTGTCGGTGGCAGCAGCGCGTCGGCATCGGGCAGCGCAGGCGCGTCGCCCTGGTTCAGCGCGGGCGGTGTGGCCCCCAGACGATCGATAACCGAAGACCCGGCAGATTTTTCAGCCGCGATGATGGTCAGCGTGATCGAGGTCACGATAAAGGCCGCGGCCAGAATCCAGGTCAGTTTGCCCATGGCCGTGGCTGCTGCACGACCGGACACGGCCCCACCGCCACCGCCGCCGCCCATGCCAAGGCCGCCCCCTTCGGACCGTTGCAGCAACACGACTGCAATCAGGCCAAGGGCCAGAATGAGATGGACAATCAGGACTACATTTTCCATGGGTACCTACGGCTCTGCGTTTTGGACTTTGGGCGTGTCTAGGCAAGTTTGCCTATGGGGGCAAGGGAGGATTGGCACCCGCGGTGCCGCTTGGGCGGAAAGCCCGTGTGAAAGCCCGTGTCAGGTTTCCACATCGTCCACGTCTGCCTGACCGGATACCGCCCTGCGAAAGATGCTCCAGCTAAGGCCGATGCCCAGCACAAAGCTCAGCGCGACAAGGCCGAGCCAGAGGTTAAAGCTGCGGTTGTCCAGCCTTAGGATGCCCAGATCATAAAGCACCCAAAGGCTTGACCCCACCAGTGCCACTACCAGCAGCATCCCCAGCCCGCCGATAGAGCGCAGCGTCGCGCGGAGATAGATCACGTAGCCGATGAACAGCAAAAGCCCCAGCAGCACCGCGATGGACAGGTTCATATGCCCGTATCGCTGCGCCCAGGTGACATAGTTATAGGGGGTCGGGTTAAAGGTCGCGGCCAGCAAGACAAAGGCGCAGGCCCAACGTATGATGAATCCCATCTGCGGTACTTCCTTCATTGATCCGGCATGGAATATCGGTGCAGCTGGGGCAAAGTCTATGGCCCGTTGCGAAGTTTCACGGCCCCAAGCTGATAAATGCCCAGAAAAATGACGCGGCGGCGTTTTGGCTGCATTTTACAGTTTCGGTCCCCGACGGTCGTCGCTATACCTCCACGGGTTTGCACGGTTATTTGAACTGTTAAAGGAATATCTTCATGGCCAACGTCGTAGTCGTAGGCGCCCAATGGGGCGACGAAGGAAAAGGCAAAATCGTGGACTGGCTCAGCGAACGGGCCGATGTCATCGCGCGTTTTCAGGGCGGCCATAACGCGGGCCACACATTGGTCATCGACGGCAAGGTCTACAAGCTGCACGCGCTGCCTTCGGGCGTTGTCCGCGGCGGCAAGCTTTCGGTGATCGGTAACGGTGTTGTGCTTGACCCGTGGCACCTGCTGAAAGAGATCGAGACGATCCGCGCCCAAGGCGTGGAAATCACGCCGGAAACGCTGATGATCGCGGAAAACACGCCGTTGATCATGCCCTACCACGGCGAGCTGGACCGCGCCCGTGAAGAGGCCGCGTCCAAGGGGACCAAAATCGGCACCACCGGCCGCGGCATCGGACCGTGCTACGAGGATAAAGTCGGCCGCCGCGCCATCCGCGTCGCCGATCTGGCCGATACAGCCACGCTTGAAGCCCGCGTTGACCGCGCGTTGCAGCACCATGATCCGCTGCGCAAGGGTCTGGGCGTCGAAGCCATCGACCGCGACGGGCTGGTTGATCTGCTGAAAGAGATCGCACCGAAGATCCTTGAATACGCAGCACCTGTCTGGAAGGTGATGAACGAAAAGCGCAAGGCCGGTAAGCGTATCCTGTTCGAAGGGGCGCAAGGCGCGCTGCTGGACATCGACTTTGGGACCTATCCTTTCGTCACGTCCTCGAACGTGATTGCAGGGCAGGCGGCAACAGGTGTCGGCATCGGACCGGGCGCGATCAACTATGTGCTGGGCATCGTCAAAGCCTATACCACCCGCGTGGGCGAAGGCCCGTTCCCGACCGAACTGCATGATGCGGACGGTCAGCGTTTGGGCGAGCGGGGCCATGAATTCGGCACCACCACCGGGCGTAAGCGTCGCTGTGGCTGGTTCGATGCGGCTTTGGTGCGCCAGACTTGCGCGACCAGCGGCGTCACCGGCATCTCGCTCACGAAACTGGACGTGCTGGACGGGTTTGAAACGCTCAAGATCTGCACCGGCTACGAGCTGGACGGGGCGCAGTTGGACTATCTGCCCACAGCGGCCGACCAGCAAGCCCGCTGCACCCCCATCTACGAGGAAATGCCCGGTTGGTCCGAAAGCACCGAAGGCGCGCGTAGCTGGGCCGATCTGCCCGCGAACGCGATCAAATATGTGCGCCGCGTCGAAGAGCTGATCCAGTGCCCCGTGGCGCTGCTGTCCACCTCGCCAGAGCGGGAAGACACGATTCTGGTCACCGACCCCTTCGCCGATTGATCTGACACGCCGGGGCCCTTCGGGGCCCTTGGCACGTGATGAAAGGACGACACAATGGCCCTTGGATATAAAGCACGCCGCCGGTGGGCGCTGGTCATTCTGCTGATTGGTCTGCCGCTCTATATCATTGCGGCGGTGGTCACCGTGTCGCTGTTTGACCGGCCCCCCTTCTGGATCGAACTGGTGATCTATATCGCGCTTGGCGTGGTCTGGGCGATCCCGTTCAAATTTGTGTTCAAGGGGATCGGTCAGGCGGACCCGAACGCGGATCACGACGCAGAGTAACCCGTTTCGCCTGCACGTCGTATAGGCTTGCACACCACAATTATCGCATAAAAAACGGCCCCCTCGGGGGCCGTTTTTCGTTTCGGTTGTCATGTTTTGCCCGCTTAGCCAGCGGCGCGTGCATCCGGCTGGAACCCGATCTGTTCGGAGGCCTTGAAGCGGCCACCTTCCAGCTTTTGCAGCTTGCCAGTGCGCAGCAGCTGACCGAAGGAGCGTAGACCTTCCTCGCGGCTGAAATCCTCGGCACCGCCTTGGCGGACGGTGTTCATCAACTGCGGACGCGAGAAATCGTCCATGCCTTCGACAAAGGCCATATAGGCCGCGGCCGCCTCCAGCAGGTCGGGAAGCTGGGTCGCGCCCATTTCTTCGGCGAACTCGGCAAAGCCACCGGCTTGCGGCACCGGCGCGGGGGCCACTGCGGCCACGCGGCGGGGGCGTACGGGGGCCACATTGCGCGGCTGGTCCGTGTCGATTCGCTGTGCCGCTACCAGTTTCAGCGGGGCAGGGCGCGGTTCGGCGGGGCGTTCGGTGCGGGCCGTGGTAGACGCGGGGCGGCGCGGTTTGACCACCTCGGCCAGATCGCTGCGGTAGGCGTTGTTTTCGCGTTCCGCAGCATCGGGCGCACCAAGGGCCATATCGGCCTTTTTCGCGGCCACGGCGGCGCGCAGATGGGTGATCGCGTCGCGGCGTGTGGCGGCTTCGGGTTCGTCCATCTGGTTGTCGGTTTCCGCCAGCAGACGGTTCATATCCGGGCCGCTGTCCGCGTCGAGCGTTGGCAGGCTGCGGCGTTGCGGGGCGGCTTTGGGGGCTTCGGCTTCGGGCTCTGCCGCGGTGTCGGCTTGGACCTCGGCCTGTACCTCTTCGGCGTCATCCTCGGAAACATCAATGTCGAGGGTTTCTTCTTGGGCCGTGTCTTCCTGCGAGTCTTCCTCGGCGGTCTCTTCTTCGGGCGCGTCGTCCTCATCGGCGACAGCTTCTTCGGCCTCCTCAGGCGCGTCGGTCAGCGTGTCGGCAGCGGCGGAGGATAATGTTGCCTCAAGCTCGGCCAGCTCGCGGGCCAGATCTTCTTCATCCTCGTCAGAGAGCGTCGATTCGGGGTCGCGCTGGATACGCAGGGCGGGCTTCTCAGGCTTATCCAGAACCGCAGGCGCGTCTTCTTCGACCTCTTCCAGCTCGCCTTCGGCGATGGCACGGTCGATGTCGGCGCGTTTGACCTTGAGCACGCGACCACGAGGCGCTGTGTCTTCTTCGGCTTCACCGGTTTCGTCAGCGTCAACCTGCGCGGCGTCAGCTTCTTCCACTTCATCAGCCGCAACATCTTCGTGCTGTTCTTCACTCTCTTGTGCAGCGGCAACGTCTTCTTCTGCTTCAGCTTCGAGGTCGGAGGATTGTGCGATGTCTTCGACCGTATCGTCGGCGTCCAGCGCGCCCTGGATGTCGTTGATCGCGTTCGCGATGACATCGTCGGTGCTGTCTTCGGCGTCGATTGTGTCCTCGTCGTCAAAGACCTGAGGCTGCGGTGCGGCGGGGGCGTCCTGATTGGCGACCACGGCGCGGATGCGCTGCAGTTTGGCCGCGATGCTATCAACGACAGGGGCCGCAACGGGCTGGATTTCGGCGTCTTGGTCGTCGACGGTCACCTCGTTGCGCGGGCTATCGGCGAAAAACGCTTCGACATCTTCGTCGGGTTGACCGGGGACGATATCCACCTCGGGGGCGGGGGCCGCAGATGCAGGGGCCGCTTCGGCTTGCGTGGCTTCGGGCTTTGGCGCGGCAACATCACGGCTGACCACCTCGTCGCGCGGTGCGGCGGCTTCGGCCTGAGGCGCGGGTGCGGCCTCTGCCTCGGCAGATTTCAGCGCGTTGATGCGGTAGGCGTCATAATAGGCAGAGATTTCCTTGGGCCGGCGCGGCGCGAAGGAGGTCGACACCACGGACGGACCGGCAGCGGTGCTGCTGACCTGCGGCTGCGGTGCGGCAGGAGCCTTGGGTGTTTCGGCTGCTTCGGGCGCAGGGGCGGGCTGCGCTGGCGCTGCAGGGTCTTCCGGGGTCTGCGCGCTCAGGACGATCTGACCGTCCTGCTGGCGCGCCTCGACGCGGCGCGAGATTTCTTTCTGGGCGATATGGGCCAGCATCTCCGCATCGGGCTGTGCGGGTTCCGCACCGAAATACCGATCCTCCGACGACAGGTCGCGGAAATACTCTGCGATGGCCTTCATGGTGCCGAATGAATCGTCAAAGCCTTCCAACGTGCACGAGAAAGTGCCGTATGAGACCGTCAGAATTTTGTTGTTATTCATCATCGGATGGTCGTCCTCTGCCTATTTGCAGCTTACTGTTTACCATAAGGTTCAAGACCAATTCGGCTCGAATCTGTGCCCTGCAACGTATCATTTAATGTCAAAATTGCGGCATTGTTTCCAATTTGAGGTAAATCCGCGTGAAAACAACCATTGTGGCAAGCCGCAGCCCTGTCACCGTCATCGGGGGCGGGCAGCCCGGTCCGAACGACCTGAACGAGGCGTTGCAGCTTGCCCCGATGTGTGTGGCGGTCGATGGCGGGGCAAATCTGGCTCGCGACGCAGGCGTAGAGATCGCGGCGCTGGTGGGGGATTTCGATTCTGTCACGCCCGAGACCCTGTTGCAGATCCCGCTCGCACGGCAGTTCAAACTGGCAGAGCAGGAAACCACCGATTTCGACAAGGCGCTGCGGTCGGTGGCCGCGCCGTTGATCGTGGCGGTGGGGTTTTCGGGCGGGCGCGTGGACCATCAGCTTGCCGCCCTGAGCTCTCTGGCGCGGCATCCGCACCAGCGTTGCCTGCTCATCGCCGGAGAGCAGGTGATTTTCCTCGCGCCGCCCCGGCTTGATCTGCCGACGCGGGCGGGGGATGTGGTGTCGATATACCCGCTGGCGGCGGTCCACGGGGAAAGCAGCGGGCTTGAGTGGCCGCTTGACGGGCTAGAGCTTTCGCCGCTGGGGCGGTTGGGGACATCGAACCGTGCGACGGGGCCCGCGACCCTTAGGGTGGATCGTCCCGCTGCGCTGGTGATGCTGCCCAGGGTGCTCATTCCGCAGGTTGCACAATCGCTGCTGCAGCCAGACGCCGCTGCGTGGCCCGCTCCCTCAGAATAATATAGAGACCGGCGGCCATGGTGATCCCCATCCCGAGCGCCGCCAGCGCATCGGGCAGATCGCCAAAGACGATCAACCCGACCAGCGTCGCTACGGGAATTTCGAGATATTGCATCGGTGCCAGCGTGGCCGAGGGGGCGTAGCGCAAGGACCATGTCATCAGCAGATGTGCCACACTGCCAAGGACGCCGATTGCGATCAGCAGCATCCAGGCGTTTGCGTCAGGGACGCGCCAGCCCAAGGCGGGCACCGCTACGGTTTGCCCCAGACCCAGCAAGGGCAGCAGTATCACCACGGCCATAAACCCGCTGACCGTTTGCAGGCTGATCGGGTCGGTGTGTTTCGCGATCTGCCGTGTCACCAGCATGAACAGCGCAAAGTTCAGCGCCACGCCAACGGGCAGCAATGCGGGCCAGCCCACCTCGGCAAAGCTGGGTTGCACCACCAGCAGTGTGCCGCAAAAGCCGACGATACAGGCGAGAAGCCGACGGGTGCCGACCTCTTCCCCCAGCACGTATTTGCCGAGCAGAAGCATAAAGAAGGGCATGACAAAGATAATCGCCACAGCATCGGCCAGCGGCAGGTATTTCAACGCGGTGAACATCATCGCGATCCCGATGACATGCAGCACTGTGCGCACAAAGGCGAGCCACAGCGTGCGGCCCCGCATCGCCAGCGGCCTGCCCGTCAGCAACACGAGCGGCAGCAAGATCAGCAATTGCACGGCAAAGCGGATAAACACGACCTGACCCAGCGGCACGGACGACCCCAGCAGTTTCGCAATTGCATCACCCACAGGGGCAACGATGCAAAAGCCAAGCATCATGGCAATACCGGTCATCGGTTTATCGGGCAGCATGGCAAAGCCTTTGTCGAGGATCAGGGGGATACGCCCCGGATGTGCAAGCGTATCGCGGCGAGAGTGGCGGCATTTTTCCGGCTTTGCAACCGTGGGGAGAGGATGATTTCACGCCGCTGACCGGATGAGACCGACGCGATCGCGCCCGCGGTGTTTCGCACTGTATAAAGCTTGATCCGCGCGGTCGATCAGCTCTGCCGCGATGGCCGAGGCATCAAGTGGGGCGGGGAAGGCGTCGCTGGTTTCAGGCTGTGCGGTACATAGCCCGATGCTGATCGTGGCATGGATAGGCTGCGCGCTGGCGGGGATGGTAAATGGCGTCGTGCGGTAGGCTTCGCACATGCGTTTGGCCATCCGGGTGGCCTCTGCCTCTGTGATGCCCGGGAGGATGAGTAAAAATTCCTCCCCTCCGATGCGGGCGGCAACATCGAGCGGGCGCAGGCATGATTTCAACCGGCGTGCGGTTTCGATCAACACGGCGTCCCCCGAGGCATGGCCGAAAGCGTCATTCACGCGTTTGAAGTGGTCTATGTCTGCCAGCATCACGGCCAGCGGTATCCCTTTGCGGCGGGTGCGCACGGCCAGCCGCGCGACCTCTGACAGGGCGTGCCGGCGGTTGTAGATTCCTGTCAGCGGATCAAAAACCGCTTCGCGCAGGCGTGTATCGACATCACGCCGGATCGTGTCGCCCTGCTGTTTGCGCGCCAGGAGCCCGGTCAGCCGCAGCGAAAGTTCATCGATATCAAAGCCATGCTGCATCAGGTCGTCGGCCCCCAGATCCAGCGCATGGGCGGCACCGGCGGGGTGGGGGCGGGATTGGAGCACAAGAATACCGCAGTGGCGCGTCGTCGTATTCGCCCGCAGGGTCGAGATCAGGCGCAGTTGCGCCTCGTCGCGCGTTTCGACACCGGTCAGGGTCAGGATGAAGACATCGGGCAGCGCGTTCTGCCGGATACCGGTCAACGCGTCGCGGATGGTCGTCTGGCTGACAGCCCCCCGCAGACGTTTGCGTAGCTGGGTGACATGCACCTGTGTCTCTGCCTTGTCATGGCTGACGATCTGGAACGTGCCCGGGCGGGTGAAGGTGGCAGCGGTTTCTTCCAGCCCAAGCGGGGGGCACATCGCGTCGCGCATGGCCGTGGGGCTAGACCCATGGCCCGCGCGTATCATGCTGCGCACCCGTCCCAGAAAGAGCTTGTCGCAGACAGGTTTGACCATCGCTTCCTGTGCGCCATTCGCCAGCAGGTGCAAACACAGCGCCGCGCCACCGCCATCGGCCAAGGCAAAGACAGGTATCCGTGATGTGCGCGGCGACCCCGCGAGCATAGTGCATAGGCCCGTCGCATCCTGCCCGTCCAGATGATGCGACGTGATGACCAAATCAGGCCCCGACCGGCGCGAGATGTCGACCGCCTGTGCCACGGTGGACGCCTGCCATACCTCGTAGGAGGCGGACGTGAGTTTGGTTTTCAACGCGATGCGGTTGGTCGCAACCGTATCCACAATCAGGACTTTACCGGGCACTTGTCTTCATTCTCCACTCACGTGTAACTGGCTTAAGCGCCCTTTGTTGCCGTGATTGGTTAACAAAGGGTTTCGTTTGGGAAACCGTGATGGAAATTAATATGATGAAGCAAGATGCCGCCGAGACGGTCGCCCTGCAGGCCTTGGCCTGGCTGGCCGCGAACGAAGACCTGATGCCCACCTTTATGGGATCAACGGGCGCATCTGCCGAAGACCTGCGCACGCAGGCCGGCGATCCGGTGTTTCTCGGCGCGGTTCTGGATTTCATCATGATGGATGATGCCTGGGTCACGGGGTTTTGTGATACGGTGAACATCCCTTACGACCGTATCATGCAAGCCCGTCAGTCGCTTCCGGGTGGCGCGCAGATGAATTGGACCTGAAAATGATCAAAGCGCTGCTGTTCGACAAAGACGGAACCCTGTTCGACTTCGCCGCCACATGGGAGACATGGGCCAATGCCTTCCTGACCCGGATCAGCAGGGGCGACGGAGAGAGAGCGGCTTTGCTGGGGCAGCAGATCGGCTTTGATTACGGGACGCAGAGATTCTCGCCCGACAGTATCGTTATTGCGGGCACACCGGGGGAGGTCGTAGATGCGCTGGCCCCCCATGTGGTCGAGATGGCGAAGACGGATCTCTTGGACCTGCTGAACCACGAGGCCGAAAACGCCCCTCAGGCAGAGGCGGTGCCGCTGGTTGCATTGCTAGAGGCGTTCAAGGCACGCGGGCTGGTGCTTGGCGTCGCCACCAATGACGCCGAGGCGCCCGCCCGCGCGCATTTGGGCGGCGCGGGGGTGACCGGATATTTTGACTTTATCGCCGGTTTCGATAGCGGCCACGGTGCTAAGCCCACGCCCGGGCAGCTCTTGGCGTTTGCCAAAGCCGTGGGGGTGGACCCGTCGGAAGTCGCGATGATCGGTGACAGCCTGCACGATATGGCGGCGGGCCGTGCGGCGGGTACGGCCTGCGTTGCGGTGCTCACGGGGCTGGCCACACGTCAGGACCTGGAAGGGGCCGCCGATGTGGTGCTGCCCGACATCGGCCATCTGCCCGCGTGGCTGGACGGGCAGAGACATGACCAGCAGGGCTGACAGCTAGTTTGCATTTGAGACAAAACCAAAGCGCATTCCGCCGCGGCGGAGGTTTAGCCTTCGGCCTTTGTTAACTCTCATCCGCCATCTTCCCCGTGAAACGGCGGAAAGGGGCGCGATGCACGGGCTGATCAACCATACGATCCAACGGTTCGTGCTGGATAGCTTTGGCCACCGTGTCTGGGCGCAGGTCGCCCTGCGCGCCGATCTTTGTGCCGTTATGGGCACGGCGGATTTCGAACCGATGCTCACCTATGACGATGCCATCACGCCGCGGGTTATCAACCGCCTGTCTGCCGTGATGAAACGCGCGATCCCCGATCTTCTGGAAGATCTGGGTGCCTGGCTTGTGTCCAACCCCGACCGCGAAGGCGTGCGCCGCTTGCTCCGCTTTGGCGGCGACGATTTTGAAGAGTTCTTGCATTCGCTCAACGACTTGCCCGAACGTGCCACCCTCGCCGTGGAAGACCTGCAACTGCCCCAGATGGAGGTCGCGCAGCTTGATGACTGGCGCTTTACGCTCACCTGTCGCGGGAAAGTGCAAGGCTTTGGCTATGTGATGATGGGCGTGATGCGGGTGATTGCGGATGACTATGGCACATTGGCTCTGCTTGATTGCAAAGCCGCCCCACCGGAGGGGGAGGTGATTACCGTCACGATTATTGACCGGCACTACGCGCAGGGGCGCAGCTTTGATCTGGGTGCACGCGGGTGACAGTAGGGGCAGCTTATGAGGCGGCATTAGATGTTCTATGCCCGATGCATGTGATCGTGCAGCCCTGCGGACGTATCCGGCATGTGGGCCCCACCATCCACAAACTGCGCCATCGTGGCACTTGGATCGGGAGCAATTTTTTCGACCAGTTTGTCATGCGCCGACCGAATATGGCCGACAGTATTGCGCAAATTCGCCCAATGGCGGGGCGCAAGCTGCATCTGGCGTTGCACGACCGGCCCGAGCAGATTTTTAAGGGGGTTCTGGTCCCGCTGCCTTGTGGCACCGAACAGATGGAAAGCTCGGAAACCGACTGTCTGATAAACCTGTCATTCGGGATATCGATCCTGAACGGCGTCCGCACCCATCGCCTGAGCAATGCCGATTTCGCGCCGACCGACCTCGCGGTCGAGATGCTTTATCTGATGGAGGCGAAATCGGCGGCGATGGCGGCATCGCGTGCGCTGAACCAGAAGCTTGAGGTCGCAAAGATCGCGGCGGAGGAGCAAGCGTTTACCGATACGCTGACCGGTTTGAAAAACCGGCGCGCGATGGATCACGTGCTGTCGCGGCTTATCGCGGGGAACAAGGGGTTTGCCGTGATGCAGATCGATCTGGATTACTTCAAGGCGGTGAACGATAGCCTGGGCCATGCGGCGGGGGATCACGTGTTGCAAACCGCGGCCCGGATCATGGTGGAGGCAACAAGGGACATCGACACCGTCGCCCGCGTCGGCGGTGACGAATTTACCCTGCTGCTGCCAGGGGTTGCCGGCAGCGCGCATCTGGCACAGGTCGCCGAACGGATTATCACGCGACTGGAACAGCCGATCAAATTTGATGGCGCGGCGTGCCAAATCTCTGCCAGCATCGGCAGTATATGGGTCAAAGCGGGGCAGGACGTCGTAGCCGAAGATGTCCTGTCGGACGCTGATGCGGCGCTTTACCGCTCTAAGCAAGCTGGGCGTGCGCGGCACACGGTGCACGGTGAAACTGTGTCAGACGCTATGCAGAAGCGGAGGGAGAAACCACACGCGCTGCAGTAGATGACGGCGTGCGCTGGGCGTGCTGGCTTTGGTACGCGTCATAAAATGGTGGCCTGTCGAACTGCGGGCGTTCAATCTGCGCAATGCTTCAAGATTGTGCAGCTTGCCTCAAAACGCGCCGCAGGGGGCTGCGGCGACAGGATTATGGGGGCACCGCTTTTGGCTGCTCGTCACACGCGCGCGCCTGCGTTAGGGTTTTGGGAAAGGATATTCAGGCAAGGCAGGACATCATGACGGACAGTGCCCGTTCTCTCGGCTCTCGGCTCAGCGCGGTGTTGGCAGAGGTCTATCCCGATCTGGATGCCGACATCCTGGCTAGCATGGTCCTTGATGCCTTCTGGCCCGAGGGGACAACCCGCCGCAAAAGAGGCCGGATTGCCGGCAATACGCTTTGGTCGGAACGTGACGCGCTGCTGATCACCTATGGCAACTCGATCGTGGACGGGGCGCATAAGCCGCTGGATTTGTTGAACGACTTCTTGCATCGCTACCTGCGCGGCACATTGAACAGTGTGCATATCCTGCCGTTCTTTCCCTATACCTCTGACGACGGGTTTGCGGTGTCCGATTTTCGCACGGTGAACCCGCAGCTTGGCGATTGGCCTGATATAAACCGCATCGCCGCCGATTTCACGCTGATGTCCGATCTGGTGCTGAACCATGTGTCGAGCCAGGGGAACTGGTTCAACGCCTACCGTCAGGGGCAGGCCCCCTATGACAAGTTCTTTTTCGAAGCCTCGCCGCAGGATGATCTGCGCGAGGTGGTGCGCCCGCGCACGACGCCGCTGTTGCAAGAGGTAGAAACCTCAAGCGGCCCGCGCCATGTCTGGTGCACTTTCAGCCATGACCAGATCGACCTTGATTTCCGCAACCCCGAGGTGCTGCTTGAGTTTTTGCGGATCATCCGCCTGCATGTGGATAATGGCGTGCAGATCATCCGGCTGGATGCGGTCGCGTTCTTGTGGAAGCAGATCGGCACCCCGTCGATCCACCTGCCGCAAACCCATGCGATTATCCGGCTGATGCGGTTGCTGTGCGACTATGCGCCGGAAAAGATCATCCTGCTGACCGAAACCAATGTGCCCAAGGCCGAAAACCTCAGCTATTTCGGGGCAGGGGACGAGGCTCATGCGATCTATAATTTCCCGCTGCCGCCGCTGATCTTGCATGCGATGATGTCGGGCAATGGGGCGCATCTGAGGCGCTGGCAACGTACGATGCCGCCGGCCCCCATGGGTTGCGCCTATCTGAACTTTACCGCCAGTCACGACGGCATCGGCATGCGCCCCGCCGAAGGGTTGCTGCCCGAGGATGAAAAACAACAGGTCATTGATACGGTGTTACAGGTCGGCGGGTTGGTGTCGATGCGCAGCCTGCCTGACGGCGGGCAAAGCCCGTACGAGCTTAACACGACCTTTTACGATGCGCTGTCGCGGACCTTTAAGGGCGAGGATGACCATCATCATGCGCGGTTCATCTGTTCGCAGACCATCGTCATGTCGCTGGAGGGGATACCCGCCTTCTACATCCACGCCATGCTGGCGACGCCCAATGATCACGCGCAGGTCGAACATCGCGGGATGAGCCGCGCGATCAACCGACACCGATGGGATTACCCGAGCTTGCGCGACCGGCTGGCCGATGCGTCCAGCGCGCAGGCGCGCGTTTTGGGCGATCTTTCGGCGCGGCTAAAGGTGCGACAGAAACAAAAAGCGTTTCATCCCAACGCGACGCAATTCACCGTGAACCTGCAAGATGACCGCGTGTTCGGCGTGTGGCGCCAAAGTCTGGACCGCAAACAGTCGATCTTTGCGCTGCACAACGTCAGCGACGCCTCTGTCGCGATTTCGGCGGCGGCGCTGAACCTGATCGAGGATCAACCCTGGCTGGACCTGATCAGCGGTGATTTGATTGACGCCAGCGCGGATCACATCACGCTGGGCCCCTATCAATGCATGTGGATCACCAACCGGTTCTGACCCAGCAGCCCGCGCGGCCCCTAGCTAGTTGTATTCTGCGTCATCCGCTGCGGCGGCCTCGCGCAGATTGGCAAGGAACTCGGGCGCGGCGGCGTGGACGCGGTTCCACGTGGGTATAAAGGGTGTCTCGTGCGGGTTATCGAGAAAGAAGTGTCCCGCCCGCATGATATTCTCGGTAAAAAGCTCGATCGCGCGTTCTTCCTTGTGGCGATCGATGCTCAGCCCGTTCATCTTGGCGTCGTTGTAATAGGCATCCAGCAGGTCGAGCGCACAGCGATAATAGGTCGCCTTGAGCGTGCGAAAGACATTGGGCGTGAACACCGTGCCGTCTGCCGCCAGCTTGCGGAAAATCGCCTTGCAGATGTCGGTGGACATGCGGTTCAACCCCGCATCAGCGTCGGCCTCGCTCAGATCTTGGTGCTTGTGGTCATAGTCGTCGGCGATTTCGACCTGACAGACCGATTTCGGCGCGAGGTTGCGCCATGCCTCTGACAGCACGCCGATCTCCAGCCCCCAGTCGGAGGGGATGCGCAGATCGGGCAAGATATTGGTGCGCATGGCAAATTCACCCGAGAGCGGATAGCGGAAGGCGCGCAGGTAATCGATATAGTCACGGTCGCCCACGACCTTTTTCAGCGCGATCAGCAGCGGGCTGACCAGCAGCCGCGTGACCCGCCCGTTCAGCTTGTCGCTGCCCACCCGCGCGTAATAGCCTTTGGCGACCTGATAGGGGAAATTCGCATTGGCGACGGGATAGATCAGCCGCGCCAGCAGGTCGTTGGTATAGGTCACGATATCGCAATCATGGATCGCCATCACCGCACTGTCCTGACAGGCGATCAGATAGCCGAGCGAGGACCAGACGTTCTTGCCCTTGCCTTGTTCGGCGGGGGCGAGGCCCATGTCTTTGAGCTGCGCGCCAAGCGCCAGCATCCGCGGGCTGTCGTTCCAGATCACGATGTGATTCTGGTTGAGGCCCTTGAAGAACTCTTTCGCATGGCGGAACTGTGCCTCGTCCGCGCGGTCCAGACCGATGATGATACGGTGCAGATAGGTGACCTTGGACAGCTCGGCCAGAATGCGGGGCATCGCCTCGGTCTCTAGCTCGGAGTAGAGGCAAGGCAGGATCAGCGCCATTTTGCGGGTCTGGGCGAACGTCTCGAGCTCGTAGGTCATTTCGTCCAGCGAGCGGGTGCGCAGATTGTGCAGGGTCGCGATATTTCCGTTTTGATGAAAATCAGCCATGCTTTGTCATTCCTTAGTTCAGGTTAAGCCGCGCGATCAGGTCCAGCACGGCACCGTTCCATCCGGCAGGGCCGGGGAGCGTGGTGCGGATGATCCTGTCGGTGTCCTCACCGGGCAGCGGGGGCAGGGGGTCGCGGTGCGGGTTGGCGACAATGACGCCAAACTCGGCTGCTTGCAGCATCTCTATGTCATTGGGGGCATCGCCAAGCGCCAGCGTATGGCGCGGCGCAAAGGCGTCGGTCAGCGCGGCCATCTGGTCGGCTTTGGTGCGCCCGTAGGAAAGGGTCAGAAACCGTCCTCCTTCACGGGCATGGATACCGTGATCGTGCAGGGCGTCGATAAATGCGCCGCGCAACTCGGCGCTGCCCGACCAGATGCCGGGTTCGGAAAAGGCCCGCTCTGCCGCGTTGGCGGCGTCATTATGCGACAGGCCGGTGATCTGTGCGATCTGTGCCACGGTCATATCGCCGAACCCGCAAAACGGGTCGCGCAGCTCCGCAGGCAGGCTGTCGAGCGCGTGGCGCAGGCGCACGTAACTGTCCGTTTTGGGCATGTCGGTGCTGTCGGGCGGTAAAATGCCGGCACCGTTTTCGATGATCGCGGGGCAGTGATCCCATGCCAGTTCGGCGCGAATCTCTGCGATCTCGGGCGCGGTTTTCGAGCTCGCCAACACCACTGCGGCCCCGATTTTGCGCAATGTATCCAAGGCCGGGGTGGCCGCATCCCAGCGATAGGAACTATGTGACAGCAACGTGCCATCAAGGTCGGTAAACACCAGCAGGGGTAAAGACATAGCCATAGATCAAGCGTGTGGTGCGGGATCGATTGTTGCAACTGGGCACAGGTGTTCATCGCGCGGTTTGCATTGTTTTTCTAGCTTTTGCCTAAAAAATGTGCAGAAACTGGACTGCGTGGGTGCGCACGTATAAATAGAATCACATGGGCGCTTTCGGGGGAGGGGCCGGTGTAAAAGAGATCAGGTGACGTCGCGACCAAGGGCTCTGTTTTCACTCTGACAATAATTTTTATTGTTGACGTAAACAAAGTTGCGCGACAGTCTGAGCGCCAAGATACGCCAAAGCGTGCTTCGGGGGATTATTTGTCAACAACTGCGATACAGGCGGCGGCGCTTTCGCCGCCAGAGGGATTAGGCGACCGCATGCGGATGCAGCGTCATCGGATGGCGATGACATTGCAGCAGCTGTCGGCGGCCTCCGGTGTGTCGGTGGGCTATCTGAGCCAAGTGGAACGCGGCAACGCGACACCGACGCTTGGCACGCTGAGCCAGATCGCTGCCGCGCTTGACGTTGATGCGGATTTTTTCGTGCGGACCCCGCGCACGGTCGACAGCCTGACCCGCGGTGCCGCACGGCCCCGTTTCGCGGTGGCAGGATCGTCGATTGAATATGAACAGATCGGTGCCGAACGCGCGGGCCACGAGATGACATCCTATGTGATGAACGTGCCGCCCGGCTATGAATCCGAAACGGTGACCCATGTTGGCGAAGAGATCATCTATATCCTTGAGGGTGAGATCTCGCAGATGGTTGGCGAACGGGAGTATCTGATGACGGCGGGCGACAGCCTGCATTATCTGGGTACCACGCCCCATTGCTGGGCCAACAGGACAGACCGGCAGGCCCGCATCTTATGGGTCGGTCGCATGAAATACGATAAGTCCGGGGAAATCGGACAGAGTGAGGCCGCGCCGGCAGAGAGCTCGCGCGAAATGTTACCCCTCAGGCGTTAACCCTATCGCCCTCATCGGCCCAGAGAGGCCGTGGGGAGATAACACTTTACCAACTAGGAGAGTAAATCGAATGTCTTTCAAGAAAATCATGGCCACGGGCCTGCTGCTGAGCACGCTTGGCGTTGCGGCGCAGGCGCAGTCGCTGGTCTATTGCTCGGAAGGGTCGCCAGAAGGCTTTGACCCGGCCCTGTACACCGCAGGCACGACCTTTGATGCGTCCAGCCACCCGATCTACAACCGCTTGGCGGAATTCAAGGTCGGCACCACCGAAACCATTCCCGCGCTGGCCGAAAGCTGGGACGTGTCCGAAGACGGCAAGACCGTAACGTTCAAGCTGCGCAAAGGCGTCAAGTTTCACAGCAACGCCCAGTTCACGCCCACACGCGATTTTAACGCCGATGACGTGATCTTTAGCTTTGACCGTCAGGGCAACGCCGACAACCCCTACAACCAAGTATCGGGTGGCACCTGGGAATACTACGGTGCGATGTCGATGCCTGATCTGATCGAAAGCATCGAAAAGGTTGACGATTACACCGTTCAGTTCAACCTGACCCGCGCCGAAGCGCCGATCATTGCCAACATGGCAATGGACTTTGCTTCGATCGTGTCCAAGGAATATGCCGACGCGATGCTGGAAGCCGGCACGCCGGAAATGCTGAACCAGGCACCTATCGGTACCGGCCCGTTCACCTTCCAAGCCTACCAGAAAGATGCCGTGATCCGTTACGTGCGCAACGACGAATACTGGGGTGACCCGGCGAAAGTCGAAGCGTTGATCTTTGCGATCACACCGGACGCCTCCGTGCGCTACCAGAAGGTACAAGCGGGCGAATGCCACGTCATGGCCTATCCGAACCCTGCGGACGTGCAGGCGATGAAAGACGCCGAAGATATCGTCGTGATGGAGCAAGAGGGCCTGAACGTGGGCTATCTGGCGTACAACACGCAGATGCCTCCGTTCGACAACGCCAATGTGCGTAAAGCCTTGAACATGGCGATCGACAAGCAAGCGATCATCGACGTGGTGTTCCAGGGCTCCGGCGAAATCGCGAAGAACCCGCTGCCGCCGACAATGTGGTCCTATAACGATGCGATCGAGGACGACAAATACGATCCGGAAGCCGCGAAAGCCGCGCTGGAAGCCGAAGGCGTATCCGACCTGACGCTGAAAATCTGGGCGATGCCGGTCCAGCGTCCCTATAACCCCAATGCCCGCCGTATGGCCGAGCTGATGCAGGAAGACTTCTCGAAGGTCGGTGTCGACGTAGAGATCGTGTCCTACGAATGGGGTGAATACCTTGAGCGTTCCAAAGCGAAAGACCGCGATGGTGCCGTTCTGCTGGGTTGGACAGGTGACAACGGTGACCCCGACAACTTCCTCGCGGTTCTGCTGGGCTGTGACGGCGTAGAGAAATCCAACCGCGCACAATGGTGCAACGAGGAATTCGATGCGCTGGTTCAGGAAGCCAAGGTTCTGCCAACACAAGAAGAGCGTGCGCCGCTGTATGAAAAAGCGCAGGAAATCTTCAAGGACCAAGCCCCTTGGGCCACCATCGCGCATTCGGTTGTTTACATGCCAATGCGCCCCGAAGTTGAAAACTATGTTGTGCACCCGCTGGGTGGCCACATCTTCAACCAGGTTGGCCTGTCGCAATAACAGCGATGACAAAGCAATGGGGACGGTGCATGTCGCGCCGTCCCTTCCTCTATTCTAGGCCCCGGCCACGTTAACGAAAGGCGCAAGCCCCCCGTGTCAAAGAACCTCTCTCAACGTCTTGCCGACTATGCCGCTGTGGCCGCCGATCTGGGCGTCGATGCCGTGGCGCTGGTGCCCGGGCCCAATTTCTCGCGCGCTGTCGGCCAAAGCTTCATGAGCCACGAACGCCCCTTTGTTCTGGTGATCCCTGCGGATAAACCTGCGGCGGTGCTCTTGCCGAACCTTGAACTGGGCAGCTGGGACACGGTCGGCTTTGACGGCGGGGTGTTTGATTGGCGCGACCAGACCGGCTATGCCGATGCTTTTGCCGCGCTGACGCAGCATTTGGGGATCTCGTCGCTGGCGGTCGAAGGGCAGGTGATGCGCGTGTTCGTGCACCATGCGTTCAAAGACGCACAGCCCGATCTTACCATCACCGATGCCGAGCGCGAAATCTCTGCCCTGCGGATGATCAAAACCCCCGAGGATATCGCCGCCCTGCGCGAGGCGATCGGCATTTCCGAACGCGCCCTTCAACGCACGCTGGACAGCGTCAAACTGGGCCAGAGCGAGAAGCAGATCGAACAGACGCTGGTGCAGGCGCTTTTCGCGGAAGGGGCGGATGACCTGTCCTTTGGTCCCATCGTGGCCGCCGCGGATGGCTCGGCCCGGCCCCATGCCCATGCGCGCGAGGATTACGCGGTCAAGGCGGGCGATGCGCTGCTGCTGGACTTTGGCGCGCGCAAGAACGGCTTTGCCGCCGACATCACTCGCACCGTTTTTCTGGATCACGTCACCGACGAGGGGCGCGATGTCTATGACACCGTGCTGCGCGCCAATATGGCCGGCCTTGCCGTGACCCGCGCGGGGGTGACCGCCCATGACATCGACGATGCCGTGATCTCTGTGCTGGAAGCCTCGCCCTATGGGGACCGCATCCGCACCAAGACCGGCCACGGTCTGGGCCGCGAGGTCCACGAGGCCCCCTATATCATGCGGGGCAACCACATGACTTTACCCGCCGGAACGGTTTACACCAATGAACCCGGCCTCTACGAGATCGGAAATTTCGGCGTGCGCATCGAGGATGACGTGCTGATTACCGACGACGGCTATGAAACGCTGACCAACTTCCCCAAAGAGCTGATGGTGATAAAATGCTGAACTATGTTCTGGGACGACTGCTGACGTTCATCCCGACCTTCATCGGGGTGACGCTGATCTCCTTCGGGTTCATCCGCGCGCTGCCGGGCGACCCCATCCAGGTTATGGCGGGCGAGCGCGGTATCTCTGATGAACGCTATGCCCAACTGGCCAAACAATTCGGCTATGACCAGCCGATCTATGTGCAATTCTGGGACTATCTGACCGGCGTGCTGCAGGGCGATCTGGGCAATAGCTTTGTCACCAAGCGCCCGGTGTTCGACGAATTCTTTACACTCTTCCCAGCCACCCTTGAGCTGGCGGTCTGCGCGATGATCTTTGCCATCGCCCTTGGCCTTCCGGCGGGGGTGATTGCGGCGGTGAACCGGGGCAAGTTCTTTGACCGGGCGCTGATGTCCACGGCGCTGGTGGGCTATTCGATGCCGATCTTCTGGTGGGCGCTGCTGCTGATCATCGTCTTTTCGGGCAACCTGCAATGGACGCCTGTGTCGGGGCGGATCGATCTGCTGTATTATTTCCCCAACCCCACCGGCTTTATGCTGATTGACAGTCTGGCGTCGGGTCAGAAGGGGGCGTTCCTGTCAGCGGTGCGCCATCTGGTTCTGCCAACGATCGTGCTGGGGACAATCCCGCTGGCCGTGATCGCACGCCAGACGCGGTCGGCCATGCTGGAGGTTCTGGGCGAGGATTACATCCGCACCGCCCGCGCCAAGGGCATGTCTCCGGGGAGGATCAACGGCATCCACGCCCTGCGCAACGCGCTGATCCCCGTGATCACCGTGATTGGTCTGTCGGTCGGCACATTGCTGGCCGGTGCGATCCTGACCGAAACCATCTTTAGCTGGCCGGGCATCGGCAAGTGGATGGTCGATAGTATTTTCCGCCGCGATTACCCCGTGGTTCAGGGCGGGCTGCTGCTGATTGCTGTGATGGTGATGGTCGTGAACCTGACCGTCGACATGCTTTACGGCGTCATCAACCCCAAAATCAGAAAGCGATAACATGGACGACGCACTCTCTGCCGAAGCCGCAATGGTCCAGGAACGTCCGGGCCGCTTGCGCGAATTCTGGTTCTACTTCCGCGAAAACCGCGGCGCTGTCATCGGGCTGTGGATCTTTGCGGTCTTTGCCTTTCTGGCCCTGTTCGGCCCGTGGGTCGCCCCCCATGACGCAACCGAGCAATTCCGCGCCGCCACCCTACAGCCCCCCGCATGGCAAGAGGGCGGCACCTGGACCCATATCCTGGGCACCGATCCGCTCGGGCGCGATATGCTGTCGCGTCTGATTGTGGGCGCGCGTTATTCCTTCTTTGTGGGGGTCGTCGTTGTCTCTATCGCGGCGACCGGCGGGATCATCATCGGGCTGATCGCGGGCTTTGCGCCCAAATGGGTCGACAGCATCATCATGCGTGTCATGGATATCGTGCTGGCGTTCCCGTCCCTGCTGCTGGCGTTGGTGCTGGTGGCGATCCTCGGGCCGTCGCTGACCAATGCGATGATCGCCATCGCGATTGTATTGCAGCCCCACTATGTGCGCCTGACCCGCGCCAGCGTGCTGTCGGAACGTCAAAAGGATTACGTGACCTCGGCCCGTGTGGCAGGGGCAGGGATCTTACGGCTGATGTTTGTCACCGTGCTGCCCAACTGCCTCGCGCCGATCATCGTGCAGGCCGCGCTGTCATTCTCGACCGCGATCCTTGATGCCGCGGCCTTGGGCTTTCTGGGGATGGGGGCGCAGCCGCCCACACCTGAATGGGGCACGATGCTGGCCGAAGCGCGCGAGTTCATCCTGCGCGCCTGGTGGGTCGTGACCTTCCCCGGCGTGGCGATCCTTGTGACCGTGCTGGCGATCAACCTCATGGGTGACGGCCTGCGCGACGCGCTTGATCCGAAACTGAAACGGAGCTGAGCCATGACACTTTTGCGTATCAGAAACCTAAGCGTTGATTTCGCCACGGCCTCGGGCAAGTTCCGGGCGGTGGACGGTGTCGACCAGGACGTGAACGAAAGCGAGATCCTCGCGATTGTGGGGGAAAGCGGGTCGGGTAAATCCGTGTCGATGCTGGCGCTGATGGGGCTGCTGCCCTGGACCGCCACCGTTACCGCGGACGAGCTGACCTTTGACGGGCACAACCTGCTGACGATGGACGCCAAGGCGCGTCGCAAGATCGTCGGCAATGATCTGGCGATGATCTTTCAGGAGCCGATGTCATCGCTCAACCCCTGTTTCACCGTGGGCTGGCAAATCCGCGAGGCCCTGCGGGTGCATCTTGGCATGGGCCGCCGCGAGCGTCAGAAACGCGCGATCGAGTTGTTTGAACAGGTCGGCATCCCCGATCCCGAAAAGCGCCTGTCGGCCTTCCCGCACCAGATGTCGGGCGGGATGAACCAGCGGGTGATGATCGCGATGGCGATTGCCTGCAAGCCCAAGCTGTTGATCGCCGATGAACCTACCACGGCGCTCGACGTGACCATTCAGGCACAGATCCTTGATCTGCTCGCGTCCCTGCGCGAGGAAACGGGCATGGGGCTGGTGTTGATCACGCATGACATGGGCGTGGTTGCGGAAACCGCCGAACGGGTCAGCGTGCAATATGCCGGCCAGAAGATCGAAGAGCAGCCGGTGATCCCGCTGTTTGACGCGCCGCACCACCCCTATACCTCGGCACTGCTGGATGCGCTGCCAGAACGGGCGACGGAAAAGCGACTGCCGACCATTCCGGGCGTGGTGCCGGGGCAATTCGACCGCCCCGCAGGATGCCTGTTTTCGCCACGCTGCAAATTCGCCAACGCCAAATGCAAGTCCGAAGCGCCGCCCGCCTTGGGCGCTGATCTGGGCTATGCGCGTTGTTTCTACCCCTTGAACACAGACGAAAGGGTCGCATCATGACCGCACCTGTGATGACTGCAACGGCGCTGGAGCGTCACTATGAAGTCGGCGGCGGGCTGTTTCGCAAGCCGCGTACGCTCAAGGCCGTCGGCGGGCTTGATTTCGCGCTTTATCCCGGCAAGACGCTGGCCGTCGTAGGCGAAAGCGGCTGCGGGAAATCGACCTTGGCGCGGATGGTCACGATGATCGAAGACCCGACCGCCGGATCGCTGACACTGGATGGCAAACCTGTGGTCCGCGAAGACTGGGCGTCGCTGCGCAAATCGGTGCAGATCGTGTTTCAAGACCCCTATGGCTCGCTCAACCCGCGCCAGCGGATCGGCGCGATCCTCGAGGAACCTCTCAAGATCAACCGCCCCGACATGAGCAGCAAGGAGCGTACCGCCAAAGCGCGCGAGATGCTCGGTCTGGTGGGCTTGCGGCCTGAACATTTTGACCGCTATCCGCATATGTTTTCCGGGGGGCAACGCCAGCGGATCGCGATTGCGCGTGCGTTGATGCTGGACCCCAAAGTGCTGGTGCTGGACGAGCCTGTGTCCGCGCTGGACCTGTCGATCCAGAGCTCGGTGCTGAACCTGTTGGTTGATCTGCAGGAACGACTGCAATTGGCTTATCTGTTCATCTCCCATGATCTGAGCGTTGTGCGTCACGTGGCGGATGAGGTGATTGTGATGTATCTGGGGCGCGCGGTCGAACGCGGCAGCCGCGATGATGTCTTCGGTGCGCCGTTCCACCCCTATGCCAAGGCGCTGCTGTCGGCCACGCCCCAAGCGGACCCACGCGGCGCGAAAGAGCGGATCAAGCTGCAAGGCGAACTGCCGTCTCCACTGGCGATCCCCGATGGCTGCCCCTTTGCGCCACGGTGCTGGAAAGTACGCGACAAATGCCGCGCCATGCGGCCCGAACTGCCGCAGGGGCATCATGCCGCGGCGTGTTTCTTTCCTGAAAACGGTGGCACCCCGGCCTAGGGCCGGGGGCTTCCTCGTTTGTCTCGCGCGCGGGTCAGATCAACTCGCGCTCGCGTCGGCGCAAAGCCGTAGCCCGGCGCGCACATGGTCGCGTCGCGAGACGTGGCTGGCCGTCAGACCCTGGGCGGCAAGCCCGCGTGCATAGAGCGGGGCGAGGGGGCTGTCGGAGAGGATGACCACCTCGCGGCCCAGCCAATAGGCGCGGGCACCGGCCAGCTCTAGCCCGATCAACAAACCCATCAACCGTGACCAGCCTGCGTCCGTCGTGGGGCTGTCGATGGTGGCTTGCGCCGAAATCTCGGCCAGCGCGGTGGCAACGATTTGCGGGCGAGCCATGACATCATTCACGGCGGCGTCGAAAGTATCCTCATCCAACCCACCACCGAGAACCGCCTTGGATAGCGGGGCTGTAGCCGACAACTGCGTGGCCATCATGGGGGTGAGAAAACTTTGAAAACTGACGACCTCGCGGGCGCTGATGTGGGCCCATGTGGACTGTGCATCAAGGCAACAGATCACCCCGTCAAACTCGGGCGCTGCCTGAAGGTAGCCCGCAATCGCCGTCTCGGCCCCTTGCATGATCTGGGGCGGGCTGGCCTGTTTCAGGCCGGGCACCGCGCGTAGTTCCAGCCGCGGGTCATCAACCTCTAGGGAAAGCACCCCGCCCAAGGGCTCTGCCGGAACGGGGGGCAGGCTGCTGGCGGGCAGGGCGGGCAGCCCCGCGACGATCACCGGCAAGGGCTGTTGGTCCGACAGATAGGGCGACAGCAAATCCGTAAGGGCCGCGACAAAGCCGTCTTCCGCAGGCAAGGCAGCGACCGGCCCGTCGGCCTGGGCCAGCACATCGCCGCGTGGATCATGCACCCACAGATGCATATGCCCATCCGCGACATCGACCCCGATCCACGCGGGGCTTGCACCGCTCACGCGCGGGGGCCTGTGAAGAGGGGAATGGTGAAATAGGGGGTGCCGATCATGGGGTGTCTCCTTGCCTGAGCCGCGTCTTGCCGCGCGGTCGTGTAGAAATCGGGTTGCATCAAAGCGCGCAATCGCGCTCTATTACGCGATCAACAATAAACATAACGGGAGTTCCTCTGCCATGAAAGTTCTTGCAGCAACCACCGCGCTTACCCTGTCCCTTGCCAGCAGCCTTGCTGCCGCAAGCTGTGACGAGATCACCTTTTCCGACGTAGGTTGGACCGACATCACCGCGACCACTGCCGCGACCACCGTTGTGCTGGACGCTTTGGGCTATGAGACAGACGTGAAAATCCTTTCCGTTCCAGTGACCTACACGTCGATGGCCGCAGGCGACGTGGATGTGTTTCTTGGCAACTGGATGCCCACGATGGAGGCCGACATCGCCCCCTACCGCGAGGATGGCAGCGTTGACACAGTGCGCGCGAACCTGACTGGCGCGAAATACACGCTGGCCGTGAACAAAGCCGCCGCTGATATGGGGATCAAGAATTTTGCCGATATCGCCGCCAATGCAGACGCGCTGGACGGTCAGATCTATGGCATCGAGCCAGGCAATGACGGCAACCGCCTGATCCAGTCGATGATCGACGATAACGCCTTTGATCTGGCCGAGTTCGAGGTCAAGGAATCCTCGGAGCAGGGGATGCTGGCACAGGTCAAACGCCTGTCCGCCAAGGGCGAGCCTATCGTCTTCCTTGGTTGGGAACCGCACCCGATGAACGCGAACTTTGATCTGACCTATCTGGAAGGCGGGGATGATTTCTTTGGCCCCGATCTGGGCGGTGCGACCGTGCACACAAACACCCGCGCCGGTTTCGTCGAGGAATGCCCCAACGTGGGCAAGCTGCTGACCAATCTGGAATTCACCCTCGCCATGGAGAACGAGATCATGGGGGCCATTCTGGATGACGGCGAAGAGCCCCGCGATGCGGCGACAGCCTGGATCAAGGCGAACCCTGATGTGCTCGACACATGGCTGGACGGCGTGACCACCGTGGACGGTGGCGACGCGATGGCGGCCGCCAAGACCATCGTCGAGTAATCTACCCTTAGGATGTGAAAAGGGCCTGCCATCGGGCGGGCCCTTTTTGCCATCATCGCATGATACCAGCCTCCGGAGGTTCCCATGAACTGGCTCACCGATAACAAGATCCCGATTGATGACGCCGCAGAGGCGGTTTTCGATTGGCTGCTGATCAACGCCGGTTGGCTGTTCGACGGGCTGGCCGTCGCGATGGAGTGGTTGATTGACGCGATCCTCTGGGTGCTGCAAACGCCACATCCGCTGTTCGTTATCGCTGTCTTTGGCGCGTTGACCTGGGCGATCCAGCGCAACTGGAAAACCCCGCTGCTGATCGTGTTGGGGTTTTTGTTCATCCTCAATCAGGATTACTGGGAAGAAACCACCGAAAGCCTGACGCTGGTGCTTTCGGCCTGTGTGGTCTGCATGGGCGTCGGTGTTCCCATCGGCATCGCCGCGGCGCATCGACCGCGCATGTACCGCTATATGGCACCGGTGCTGGACCTGATGCAGACGCTGCCCACCTTCGTCTATCTTATTCCCGCGATTGTCTTTTTCGGCATCGGCATGGTGCCGGGGCTGATCGCGACGGTGATCTTTGTCCTGCCCGCGCCGATCCGGTTGACGCAGCTTGGTATCGCGTCCACCCCCAAGGCGCTGCTTGAGGCCGCGCAGGCCTTTGGCGCGAAGCCCAGCCAGACCCTGTGGAAGATCGAACTGCCCTATGCGCTGCCGCAGATCATGACCGGTCTGAACCAGACGATCATGCTGTCGCTGTCGATGGTGGTGATCGCGGCCCTCGTGGGGGCGGATGGTCTTGGCGTGCCGGTGGTGCGCGCGCTTAATCAGGTGAACACGGGGCTTGGCTTTGAATCGGGGCTGATCATCGTCGTGGTCGCCATCATGCTGGACCGGATGCTACGGGTGACACGAAAATGAGCGATCAAATGACCAACCCCGCAAACGCCGTCGAATTCGACAATGTGTCCATCGTCTTTGGCCCGAAACCGGCCAAGGCGTTGCCCTTGATGGATGCCGGACAAGACCGTGCCGAAATCGAGGCCGAGACAGGGCAGATCCTCGGGGTGCATAACTGCACGCTTGACGTCAAACAGGGCGAGATCCTTGTGCTGATGGGCTTGTCCGGCTCGGGCAAATCCACCTTGCTGCGCGCGGTCAACGGGTTGAACCCGTTGGTGCGTGGATCGGTGCGGGTGCATGATGGCGACTGGAGCTGCGACGTCACTGCCAGCTCTGCCGCTGATCTGCGCCGCGTGCGCCGCGAATGTGTGTCGATGGTGTTCCAGCAGTTCGGATTGCTGCCGTGGCGCACGGTGCGCGACAACGTGGCGCTTGGGCTGGAACTGGCCGATGTCCCCAAACGCGAACGGCTTGAAAGGGCAGAGGCGCAGCTTAGGCTTGTTGGTCTGGCCGATTGGGCCGACCGCAAGGTCAGCGAGCTGTCGGGCGGGATGCAGCAACGTGTGGGGCTGGCCCGCGCCTTTGCCACCGAAGCCCCGATCCTGCTGATGGACGAGCCTTTCTCGGCTCTTGATCCGCTGATCCGCACCCGGCTGCAGGACGAGCTGCTTGATCTGCAACGCGAGTTGAAACGCACGATCATCTTCGTCAGCCATGATCTGGACGAAGCCTTCAAACTGGGCGGGCGCATCGCGATTATGGAGGGCGGGCGCATCGTGCAATGCGGCACCCCGCGCGAGATTTTTTCGAACCCCGCGTCGGACTATGTGGCGGAATTCGTGGCCAATATGAACCCGCTTGGCGTGCTGACCGCCCGCGATGTGATGGGCCCGCCCGCCGCGACATCGGGCGGGGCCGTCGCCGCCGAGACGCCGGTGGCCGAGCTGATTGGCAAGATCGGCGATGATGCGCAGGCGATCCCCGTGGTCGAGGACGGAGAGACGATTGGCACCGTTACCGCAGGCAGTATCGTATCGCGTTTGCAGTCCGAATGATGCTTTGACCTCAGGCGCTTGGCGGGTCATCACTACGCCACAGGACCGCGCAGCGCAGGGGATGACAGGATGACGGATCAGGAAAGCTCGGGCCGCCAGAGCAATGCACTTGGCGTGGCAGGTGTGCTTTTTGCGGGCATTGTCTGGGGCACCACCGGCACCGCCGCGACCTTTGCCCCTGACGTGAGTGCTGCGGCGATCGGTGCCGCGGCGATGGGGATCGGCGGCATCGGGCAGGCGCTGCTGGCGCTGCGGGGCATCGCCCATGCGCGTGCGCAACTTTGGCAGCAGCGCGGGTTGCTGCTGCTCGGGGCCTTTGCGGTGATGATCTATCCGCTGGCGTTCTATGGCTCCATGCGGTTGGCGGGGGTGACCATCGGGACCGTCGTCACCATCGGCACAGCGCCCCTGTTTGCCGCGCTGATCGAATATGTGATGGAGCGTTCCTTGCTGACCCTTCGGTGGAGCCTTGGCGCGCTGGCGGGCGTGGCGGGCATGGTGCTGATCTGTCTGGCCGAGGGCGGGCATGGGGCCGTGGGGGGCACCAATGTGCCGCTTGGGGTCGTGCTGGGTCTGCTTGGCGGGTTTACCTATGCGCTTTATAGCTGGACGGCGCGCGCGATGATGCTGCGCGGCCTGCGGTCTTCGGTGGCCATGGGTGCCACCTTTGGACTGGGCGGGCTGATGCTGATGCCTGTGCTGTTGGCGACCGGCGGCCCGCTTCTGGCCTCGTGGGGGAACGCGGCGGTCGGGCTTTATATGGCGTTTGTGCCGATGTTTCTGGGCTATATCTGTTTCGGCTACGGGCTGTCGCGGGTGCGGGCGAGTACGGCCACGACGCTGACGCTGATCGAGCCGGTGGTCGCAGCACTGCTGGCCGTGGTCGTGGTGGGCGAACGCTTGGCCCCCCTTGGCTGGGCCGGCGTGGGGCTGGTTGTGCTTTGCCTGCTGGTACTGACGGTGCCCACGGGGCGGGGCGCGCAGCCAATGGCCCCGATCCCGCCCAAGTAGTATCGGATTCGACTGACGCAGCGACATGGGTAAAATTCTTGCGCTTTTGCTACCTACATCGCGGCGTTTTAGTCTAGAAGCATCGCCAAGCCGCCCCATGCCCCGCCATGGCCCCGATAGATTGCAATGACGACCTTACCAAAAAGGACCGCCACAGATGAGCGCCACAGCCCGCAAGACCGCCCCCATGCCGACGGATATTCTGGCCCGCAAAGGGGGGGCTCCGCTGGTGAGCCTGACCGCCTATACCACGCCGATGGCGCAAGTGATGGATGGCATCTGCGATTTCGTGCTTGTGGGCGATTCAGTGGGGATGGTGCTGCACGGGCTGCCCTCGACGCTGGACGTCACGATGGAGATGATGATCCTGCACGGTCAAGCGGTGCGGCGCGGGCTGGCCCAGTCGATGCTGGTGATCGATATGCCCTTTGGCAGCTACGAGCAAAGCCCGGCCCAAGCTTTTGAAAACGCGGCACGCTTGATGCGCGAAACCGGTGCCGGTGCGGTCAAGCTTGAAGGGGGGGAGGTGATGGAAGACACCATCGCCTTCCTGACCAAACGCGGCATTCCGGTGATGGCGCATATCGGCCTGACGCCGCAGTCGATTCACACGCTTGGCGGGTATAAGGTGCAGGGGCGCGGTGCGGCCGCTACGCAGCTTATGGCCGATGCGCAGGCGGTGGCGCGGGCAGGGGCCTTTGCCGTGGTGCTTGAGAAAGTGCCGCAGGCTTTGGCGGACCAGATCACTGAAACGGTCGCTATTCCCACCATCGGCATCGGTGCGTCAGCACAATGCGACGGGCAAATTCTGGTGGTCGATGACATGCTGGGGCTGTTCACCGCCTTCAAGGCGAAATTCGTAAAACGCTATGCCCATCTGGGCGATGATGCAAAGGCCGCGGTGCAGGCCTATGCCGACGAGGTCACGGCGCGATCCTTCCCCGGACCCGAGCATGTATTTTCTGACGAGGTTTCCAAAACATGACACCCGAAATTATCCGCACGCTCGTTGAGCTGCGCAGCAAGGTCGCCGGATGGAAAGCCGCGGGCGAAAGCGTCGCCGTGGTGCCGACCATGGGCGCGCTGCATCAGGGACATCTGAGCCTCGTCCGGGCCGCAAAAGAGGCGTGCGACCGTGTGATCGTGACGATCTTCATCAACCCCAAGCAATTCAACAACCCTGACGACTACAAGAACTACCCCCGCACCGAGGAAGAGGACGCGCGCAAGCTGATCGCGCTGAAGGCGGATGTCGTCTATGTGCCAGATGGGGAACAGATGTACCCCAACGGTTTCGCGACGACTGTGTCGGTCGAGGGCATCACCCAAGGGCTGTGCGGGGCGCATCGGGCAGGGCATTTCGACGGCGTGGCCACCATCGTGACCAAACTCTTTACCCAGACCCAGGCGGACAAGGCATTCTTTGGCGAAAAGGATTATCAGCAGCTTCAGGTGGTGACCCGTTTGGCGCGGGATCTGGACCTGCCGATAGAGGTGATCGGCTGCCCCACCATCCGCGAGGAGGACGGTCTGGCCATGTCCTCGCGCAACCTGCTGCTGTCGGATCGCGCCCGCACCTGGGCCCCCGAACTTCACCGCGCGATGGAGGAGATGTCAGAGGGGCTGCTTGCTGGTGGCGATCTCGAAACGCTCCGCGCGGCGGCAGTGTCGCGGGTGGAACGTGCGGGCTTTACGCAGGTGGAATATCTTGACCTGCGATCTGCTGACCAGTTGGAGCTGATGACCACGCCCGACCGCCCCGCACGTCTGTTGGCCGCCGCGTGGCTGGCCGGTGTGCGACTGATCGACAATATCGCCGTCGGTTAAATCGCTCTGGAACATGCAAAAAAGCGGGGCCCGCGAAGGCCCCGCTGATTGTCTGGCTCGGAATGGGGCGGCGTTACTTGCCGCCGATGCTGAGGGCAGAAGCCATACCGGGGGCTTTGGATTCCCCGCCCAGCTTCTCGCGCACCCCGGCCTCGATCTTGTCGCCGGTGTCTTTGTCGATGTTGCGCCAGTATTCAAAGGCACGGACGAGTACCTTTTCGCTGACACCGTCGCACAGGTGCCCCACCACGTTCGATACCAAACGTTCGCGGGCATCGGCGTCCATCACCTCGCGGACGAGCTTGCCGGCCTGGCTCCAATCATCGTCATCGGGGCGCAGGGTATAGGCCTGACGCACCATGTCGCCATCGGAATACCACAGGCCCGCTTCATGCTGATGCGGCTGCGCGGAGGGCCCACCATATGAGTTGGGCGCATATACCGGATCAGATACTTTTTCGGTCCGGCCCGCGCCGTCTTTTGAATAGCTATGAGTGGGCGAGACGGGTTTGTTGACCGGAATCTGCTTGTAGTTGACACCCAGCCGCGCGCGGTGCGCGTCCGCGTAGGAAAAGCCTCGTGCCAACAGCATCTTGTCCGGCGACAGACCCACGCCCGGCACCATATTGTTCGGCTCGAACGCGGCCTGTTCGATCTCTGTATGGAAATCGGTGGGGTTGCGGTTCAGGGTCAGCTTGCCGACCTCGATCAGCGGGTAGTCCTCGTGCGGCCAGACCTTGGTCAGATCAAACGGGTTGATGCGATAGGTCTTGGCATCCTCGTAAGGCATGATCTGCCACTTGAGCGTCCAGCTGGGGTAGTTCCCGTCGCGGATGTTGTTGAACAGATCGGCGCGGTGGTAATCGCCGTTGGTCCCCGCCAGCTTGTCGGCTTCATCCTGGCTAAGGTAGGCATTGCCGTCGCCCTGATCGGTGTGGAAGTGGAACTTGACCCAGAACTTTTCACCCTCGGCATTAACCAGCGAATAGGTGTGGCTGGAATACCCGTTCATCTCGCGCCAGTTTTTCGGAATGCCACGGTCGCCCATGAGATAGGTCACCTGATGTGCGCTTTCGGGCGAGAGCGTCCAGAAGTCCCACTGCATATCGTGGTCGCGCATGTTGTTATCCGCACGGCGTTTCTGGCTGCGGATGAACTGCTGGAACTTGATCGGATCGCGGACAAAGAAGATCGGGGTGTTGTTGCCGACCATGTCAAAGATGCCTTCGTCGGTGTACATCTTGATCGAGAAGCCGCGCGGGTCGCGCCATGTATCGGGGCTGCCACGTTCGCCTGCCACGGTTGAAAACCGCATCACCACATCGCATTTCGCGCCGGGCTGGAAGATATTCGCCATCGTGTATTTCGACACGTCTTGCGTCGTCTCGAAGGTGCCAAATGCGCCCGAGCCTTTGGCGTGGGGCTGGCGCTCTGGAATACGTTCACGGTTAAAATTCGCCATCTGTTCAAGCAGATAGTGGTCATTCAGCACGATCGGGCCATCGGGGCCAACGGTCAGCGAATGCTCATCGCTTTGAACGCGAATGCCGGCGTCTGTGGTTGTGGGAGGGGTTTGCTTCTTGTCGGTCATCTGTAGCTACTCCTTCAGGGTCCACAGGCAAAACCTGTAGCGTGACGGATGGTTCCCGACCAAATGCGTAAGGAGTTGGATAGAGCTGTGGCCGCTTGGCGCGCTTAATGGGTTGCCGTGTGAAAGCGGATCACCTGCGCGTTGTCCGCCGGATCGACAAGGAAATGCCCGCAGACGCCAAAGACCTCGCGCAGGAGGGTTTCTGTCATGATCTCGGAGGGGGTGCCGATGGCGCGCAGCTTGCCATCTTGCAAGACGCAAATCCGGTCGCAAAGGGTGGCTTGGTTCAGGTCGTGCAGGGCGATGATCGCCGTTGTCGGCAATCGCTGGATCAGCTCGAGGATCGACAGCTGGTGGCGGATATCCAGATGGTTCGTCGGCTCGTCCAGCAGCAGCACTTGCGGCCTTTGGGCCAGTGCACGGGCGATATGAACGCGCTGTTGTTCACCGCCCGACAGCGTGTGCCAATGGCGGTCGCCAAAGCCCGACAGATCCACATCCGCCAGCGCCTGCGTGACGATGGCGTCATCCTGATGGCTCCACCCGCGCAGGGCGGACAACCACGGGGTGCGGCCCAGTTCAACGGCATGGCGCACGGTGATGCGATCTGCGGTATCGGCGTGTTGTTCGACCAGCGCCAGCCGCTGTGCAATGTCGCGCTGGCGCATCTTTGCGAGCGGTGCGCCGTCCAGCTCGACCCGCCCGCGCGAAGGTTTCTGAATACCGGCAAGCATATGCAGCAACGTGGATTTGCCCGACCCGTTCGGCCCGATCAGCCCCAGCTTTTCGCCCGGACGCAAGGACAGGGACACGTCATCGACGATGGCGCGGTTGCGCACCCGCCAGCCCAGTTCGTGACAGGACAGAATCATGGCGACGTCCTCTTGCCAATCAGGATCAGTGCAAAGACGGGCGCGCCGACCAAAGCGGTCACCACGCCGATGGGCAGCACCTGGCCCGGTACAATCACTCGGGAAATCACATCGGCAAAGACCAGAAACACCGCCCCCGCCAGTGCGGAAGCAGGCACAAGGATCGCATGACGATGCCCCACGACGATGCGCATGGCATGGGGAATCACCAGCCCGACAAAGCCGATCGCCCCCACCACCGAGACCATTACCGCCGTGACCAGCGCCGCCGTGCCGATCAGCAGCAGCTGCACGCGGCGCACCCGAATGCCCAAGGACGCGGCGCTGTCGCTGCCGAAGGTAAAGGCATCCAGCGCGCGGGCGTGCCACAGACATGCCAGCAGACCGATCATCGCCGCGGGCAGGGCGCTCAGTACATCAGGCCAGCGCACGCCCGACATATTCCCCAAAAGCCAGAACATGATGGCACGGGCCTGTTCGGCATTGGCTGATTTCGTGATCATCAGCGCGGTCAGGGCGTTGAACATCTGGCTGCCCGCAATACCGGCCAGCACGATCACGCCCGCGGCCCGCAGGCCCACACCGCCCCCTGCCGCCTGCGCCAGCAAGGCGACAAAAGCGAAAGCCACCAGCGCCCCGCTGAACGCACCGATAGACAGCGAAATGGCACCACCCCCCAGCCCGAGGATGGTCACCGCAACAGCACCCGTGGACGCCCCCGCAGAGATGCCCAGCAGATAGGGGTCCGCCAGCGCATTGCGCAGCAGTGCTTGCAACACGACGCCCGACAGCGCCAAACCGGCGCCACAGCACATCGCCACCACGGCCCGCGCCATGCGGTAGTTCCACACGATGCCCTCGTCGATCTTGTCGACCGCATAGCCCGCGTTCAGCGCCTTATTGGCCAGCACCTTCAGCACCACCAGCGGCGGGATAGAGACCTCGCCGATGGCCGCACCAAACAGCAGTGCGGCCAGCAGCACCGGCGGGATGATCACCCACCAGTGCCACTGCGGCCTGCGCATCACAGAACGGTCGATTGCGGTCATTCGGCCAGATCGAAACCGGACAGCGCGTCAGCCATCGTTTCCAGCGCATAGATCGCCCGCACGGTCGGGTCCATCGCATGGGCGTCCATGGTGATGATGCGACCCTCTTTCACCGCGGTCATCTCGCGGGCGACGGGGTCGTTCATCAGAAAGGCGCGCTTTTTCTCGATGTCATCCGCAGGGAAGCGGCGGCGGTCCATTTTCGCAAGCACGATGAAAGTCGGGTCGGATTTCGCCAGAGTCTCCCATCCGACCAGCGGCCATTCCTCGGCCGAGGTCACGACGTTTTCAACGCCAAGCTTGTCCATCATATAGGCGGGCACACCCTGTTGACCTGCGACATAAGGGTCCGCCGCCATCTCGGACGACGAGAACCAGAACAGCGCCGAGGTGCCTTGCGGCAGGTTCAGCGATTTGGCTTTCTCGACCGCCTTTGCCTCGCGCGATTGCAGGTCTGCCAGCAGCGTGGCACCAGCGTCTTGCGCGTTGTAGATGAGGGCGAGCTCTTCGATGCTGGTATACAACTGCTGGGTCGTGAACAGTTCGGATCGCGTGCCGTCCGCGCCGACAGAGTTATCCTTGGCCGCGCAATCGGTGGGCATCACATAGGTCGGCACGCCCACCTCGTGAAAGCTGTCGCGGGTCCCGACCATACCTTCGGGGCCGACATGCCATTCATACATCACGGTGACCAGATCAGGGCGTTTGCCCAACACGCTTTCGAAGCTGGGGTCGTTGTCCGCCAGTCGTTCAATCGCATCGTTTGTCTCTTTGAACTCTGGCAAAACGGGGCTGAACCAGACAGAGGTTCCCGCGATCCGGTCCTGCTGACCCAGCAGATACAGGATCTCTGTCGTGGATTGCCCGATGGTCACGGTGGTCTGGGGGGCCGCGTCAAAGCTGAGCGTGTGGCCGCAGTTGTCGATGGTCAGCGGATAGTCTGTCTCTGCGCCAAGCGCGGTGCTGCCCGCAAGGCTCGCAATCAGGGTCAGGCTGGAAAAAAATGGTTTCATATCAAGGGCTCCGGTTGGTCCGATGCCGGGGTCTTTGAATAGAAAGAGAAAGGGCCAGCCAAACGGCGCGCGGGCGCATTTCGGTCTGCGCGTGTGGTAAGATCCGGTCCCATCATCATCCTCTCCCGAGCAACCCCGCCCGGTGTTTCAGGTTCAGTGTCGGCAGGTCTCCTGACTGACGGATCGCGGCTGTCCCCGCCTTCCCGGACCTTGAGGCCCAGTGGCATGATGGAGGTAGCTCACCGTCTACAGTTGCGGGGGCAGTTCCGGTTCATCCACACCAAAGGGCGGATGGCGAATTCCCTATTATTTCCCGAAGGAAACCGACCCGGTTTCGATGACAGTTGTCCGCCCACCCGTCAAGTTGCGTTTTTGCGGTCGTCATCGCGGGACAAAGGCAAATAACGCAGGCCACGGTTCCGCAGAACGGGCGAGAGGCAAATAACAAACGGATGGAAAACCAAGTGGCAGCCCGTAGGGGAGTCGAACCCCTCTTTTCAGGTTGAAAACCTGACGTCCTAACCGATAGACGAACGGGCCACTTAACTTGTGAGCGCTTCTTTAGGCAAAGCCATCGGCGGGCGCAAGTGCAAGCCGCATGAGAAAGCGGGGAAATACAGCAAAAAAATCACATCTTCTGATGCCGTATTCCAAGGGGCGTATGGCGAGGGGGAATCGCCGTGTGAAACGCGCGCCGCGCTCGGGATGCGGGCGCGCGTTTCCCTTAGATTTCCCAGTGAAAACCTGTCGCTTTTTCGGAGGCGGTCCAGAGTTTCTCCATCACGGGTTTGTCGTAGGCATGGGGGTTCAGCGTGCCTTTGCCAACGGGCCCTCCGGTTTGCAGCCATCCGGTCGGGCCATAAAGCGCGCGCTGCGCCAACCCGTCTTCGGTCGCGCACATGACCTCGGGATACGCGCCTTTTTCGGCGGATTGCACCATTGGCGTCTTGCTCATCATCCACCAGGTGACCCGTGTGAAAAGCCCGCCGCTTGTGCTGATCAGCGAGGTCGCCGACGCGCCGGGGTGGCAGACGTATACCTCAACGCGGCTGTCGGTGGCTTTCAGCCGGTCCTGAAGCTCATAGGCAAACATCATCTGCGCCAGCTTGCTTTGGCTGTAGACCGCGTTGGCGCTATAGTTCTTGTCCCAGTTCATGTCGTCGAACTGGATCGTCTTGATCCCCATGTTGTACCCGAGGCTGGACACCACGACGATCCGGCCCGCGCTTTCCTGAATGCGATCAAACAGCATCCCGCACAGCAGGAAGTGTCCATAGTGGTTGGTGCCAAGCTGGCTTTCGAACCCGTCAACGGTCAGCTGTTGTGTCGGCACCTGCGCGATGGCAGCGTTGCAGATCAGCGCGTCAATCCGGGGAACAGTGCGTTTCACCTCCTCCGCCGCGGCGCGCACGCTGGCCAGATCAGACAGATCCATCCGCACAAAGCTCACCTCGGCGTTGGGACCGAAGGCGTCCTTGAGCGTTTTGACCGCGGCGATGGATTTGTCGGCGTTGCGGTTCAGCATGACGACTTTTGCCCCCTTGGACAGCAGGATGCGCGTGGCCTGAAAGCCCGCACCGGCCGTCGTGCCGGTGATGAGATATGTTTTCCCCTTGAGCGATCCAAGGCGATCAGGTGTCCAGCCTTTGGGTCCGAAAGTCGTGTCCTTCATCGTCATGTTCCTTTTCGATGTCAGCGCGGCAGCGATGCGCGCTGTGTTTGATGTTGAAGGGTAAATAGCTCTCGGCTGTCTCTCAAAACAGGCGAGATCGTCGCGAATACTTGCCTGATTGTATCACGCGCTTGCGAAAGGCGGATGTGACGCGGTAGATTGCCCACATGAGCAAAGACCAGATCAGACAGCTAATCCGGAACAACGCGACCCAAGAGGGGCTGACGGGAACCGGCATTGACGGGGTGCGCCTGTTTCGGGCCACGCAGGCGATTCCTTGCGTGCCGGCGGTCTATGAACCCAGCGTTATTGCTATCGTCAGCGGGGCGAAAGAGGCCGTGCTGGACGGGCACAGGTACATCTATGACGACAGCCGATATATGTGCTGCCCGATGTCGATGCCGGTGAAGGCCGGCACGCCGACCGCCTCTGCCGAAAGCCCGCTCTACGGGGTTATCATTTCGCTCGATAAGCGGGTGATGACAGAACTGTCGATGGAGATGGAAAATACCGGCAATGTGATTCCCGAGGTCAAAGGCGGTTTGCGCGCGCAGGGGATCAGGCTGGCCGCATGGGATGATGCCTTTGCCGACGCGCTGCTGCGTTTGCTGCAATTGGGTGGCAATCCGGCGGATACGGCGATCCTTGGCGAGGCACGGCTGCGCGAGCTTTACTACGCGATCCTGAAGGGGGAGGCAGGGCGCTTTGCCAGACAGGCCTTCGGGGCGGGCAATGCGATTGCACGGTCGATCGCGCATGTATCCTCTCACCTGGACGCGCCGATCTCTATTGATGATATGGCGTCCCGCGCCGGGATGAGCCGCGCCGCCTTTCACCGCAAGTTCAAGCAGGTGACGACGATGGCCCCGATCCAGTTTGTCAAATCCATGCGGCTCAACAATGCGGCGATGAAGATCGCAGGCGGCATGTCCGTGAACGAAGCGGCGGTCGATGTGGGATACGTCAGCCCGTCGCAATTCAGTCGCGAATTCAGGCGGATGTACGGGCAATCCCCGCGCCAATGGGGGGATGCCCAGCAGTTTCCGGTTGAAATGGGCCAATAAGGGGCTGCCATCGCCCATGCGTTGGCAACCCCTTATCACGCGTCTGGTGGTATGATCAGACGTCTACAACCACCTTGCCGATGGCTTGCCCGCTGGTCAGGCGGTCATAGGCCCCGCCCACCGTATCAAGGCCGAATCTCTGGTCATCAAGCAAGGGCTTCAGCGCCCGTGCGTCCACAATCTCTGCCAGTTTGGTCAGGATCTCCCCGTGCTTTTCACGTCCTTGGTTCGCAAGCATTGGAAGCAGCATAAAGATGATATGCAGCGACAGCCCTTTGAAGTGCGCAGGGGACAGGTCGATTTCCAGCAGCCCCACGGTCGACGCGATATGGGCGTTCAGAGCGGCGGCCTCGAACGTCGCGTCGCCCCCCTAGGCGGTAAGGGTCATGGCTTTCATGGTGGTCATCCTCAAGTGCGTCTGATGCCCCCTATCTAATGACTGCCGTGATTCATGTAATTGACCTGATTTTGAGCTCAGTTTTCTTATCATGGATGTAACAGGCGCGCCGCAAACCGCCGTCAGAGACATCAGGGCTCAGCCGTCCAGCCCACCGCGCGAGATCAAACAGCGCAGGAACAACGGCAAACAAATCTCGCCCAAGATCATGGCGCATTGTCTTCAGAATGTCGGATAAGGGCACAAGTGGCAGCCCGTAGGGGAGTCGAACCCCTCTTTTCAGGTTGAAAACCTGACGTCCTAACCGATAGACGAACGGGCCACTTAGCTTGTGAGCGCTTCTCTAAGGAATGCGGCGCAGGCGCGCAAGCAGAAATCGAAAGAAAATGAAAAATTTTTACGCAGGTGCCGCATCTTCCAGACGCAGCTGCACAGACTGTCGGCCACGCCAGGTATTGATGTCCAGACGTCCGGCCAGATGGAACCGTGCACCACCGTGGTTTTCCAGTGCCGGGCCAAGCGGGCCGTCAAATGCGCCAAAGGCGATGGCGTCCATTTTGGTGTTGTTGCCGTCGCCAAAGCTGATCTTGAGGTGGCTTTCACCCACCCGCTTGGCAAAGCGGATCTGCATGTCGGCAAAGGCATATCGCGGGGCAGGGGCACCGGCCCCGAAGGGGCCTGCCTGTTCCACCTGCTGCGCCAGTTCCACCGTCGCGGCGGCGGGCATCAACATGCCGTCCAGCTTCAGGTCTGCCGCGCCAGCCAGATGCGCGCCCTGCTTGGCCAGTAGCTCTGACAGCCGCGCCATGGCTGCGTCCAGCTTGTCTTCGGCCACGGTCAGCCCGGCGGCCATTTTATGTCCGCCGCCCTTGATCAGTAGCCCCTCGGCTGCCAGCCGCTGGATCGGCGCGCCCAGATCGATCCCCGAAACAGAGCGGCCAGAGCCTTTGCCGATGCCATCCTCGAACCCGATCACGATCGACGGCCGGTTCGACGCCTCTTTCAAACGCGAGGCGACGATGCCCACCACGCCCGGATGCCAGCCCGCGCCCGAGGCCCAGACCAAAGGCGCGTCAAAGCCGCGGGCCTCTGCCTGATCCAGCGCGGCGGCGCGGACAGCGGTTTCAACATCGCGGCGCTCGGTGTTCAGCAGGTCCAGCTTTTCGGCAAGCGACTGCGCCTCATGGGGATCATCGCAGGCCAGTAGCCTTGCCCCCAGATCCGCTTGCCCGATGCGCCCGCCCGCGTTGATCCGCGGGCCAAGCAGAAACCCAAGATGATAGGCCGCCGGGGCCGTATCCATCCGCGCCACATCGGCCAAGGCGGCAAGCCCCAACCTGTCGCGCCGTGCCATGACGCGTAGCCCCTGACGCACAAAGGCGCGGTTCACGCCGATCAACGGGGCGACATCGGCCACCGTGGCGAGCCCCACCAGATCCAACAGCGCCATCAGGTCAGGTCCGCGTGCGCCCGCTTCGCGCAGTTGACGTCCTGCCTCGACCAGCATCAAGAACACCACTGCCGCGGCACAAAGATGCGCCAAGGCACCGTCTTCATCCTGCCGGTTGGGGTTCACCACGGCCAAGGCGTCGGGCAGGGTCTCTCCGCCCAGGTGGTGGTCCAGAATAACGACATCCGCGCCGTCCGCCGCGGCCACCGGCCCATGCGACAAGGTCCCGCAGTCAACGCAGACGATCAGATCATGGGCAGCCGCCAGTTCGGCCATCGCGGCGTCATTGGGGCCATATCCTTCGTCGATCCGGTCCGGCACATAAAGCGTCGCGGCGCAGCCCATCTCGCGCAGCCAGACCAGCAGCAGCGCGGCAGAGCTGCCACCATCCACATCGTAGTCCGCAAACACGGCAATCCGCTGACGCGCTTTGACCGCGGAAAGAAAACGCGTCGCGGCTTTCTCCATGTCGCGCAGGGATCGCGGGTCAGGCAGCAGATCGCGCAACGACGGCGCAAGAAACGCTTCGGCCTCTTCCGCCGCCACACCGCGCCGCGCCAGCACCTGACACAGGGCCAGCGGCAGGCTGGTCTGCTGCACCAGAACTTCGGTCGCGCGTTCCACCTCGACACCGGGGCCCACCCAGCGACGCCCCGTCAAAGACGCATCAACACCTAGAAAGCTCATGCATCCCTCTCTTCCAAATGGTCAAAAATCCTCGCCGAAGGCATCCGTCCCATCCTCCCCACAATGGGCAGGGCAGGGGCGCGGCCGCGCCCCTCGGGGTTACAGATCCTCGATCCGCAGCGCCACGGGATCGCTTGCCAGCACACCGGTTTTCGCCATCGCGGCCAGAGCTTCGTCCAGCGCGGTGCGGCTGCATTTATGGGTGACGATCAAGACGGGTGCCTGATCGCTGCGGTGTTCGGTCTGGCGCATGCGGTCGATGCTGATCCCGGCCTCGCCCAGAACGGTGGCGACTTTGGCCAGGGCACCGGGTTTGTCCAGCAGGCCCATGCGCAGATAGAAGGCGGCGGGGCGCTGTGACAGGGCTGCGGTGGCCGAGGCGAGCGTTGCCGCCTTCTGGCCAAAAACGGGGCCATGCCAGCCGCGTGCGATATCGCAGATGTCCGACAATACGGCGCTGGCGGTGGGGCCTTCGCCGGCTCCGGGGCCGCGCAGGACGATCTGCCCGATCGCATCGCCTTCCAGCACGATCATATTGGTCCCGCCCGCGAGTTGCCCCAGCGGAGAGCTGTCGGGCACAAGGCAGGGCTGCATGCGCTGTTCCAGCCCGCGGCCGGTCATCTGCGCGACGCCGAGAAGCTTGATCTTGTATCCCATATTCGCGGCAGCCTGAATGTCGTCGATGCTGACGCGCTGGATGCCTTCAATCTCGATCCCGTCGAAATCCACCTGTGTGCCAAAGGCGATCGACGACAGGATCGCCAGCTTATGCGCCGCGTCAATCCCGCCGACGTCAAGGTTCGGGTCCGCTTCAAGATAGCCAAGCGCCTCGGCCTCCTCGAACAGGGAGTTATAGCCGTTGCCGGTCTCTTCCATGCGGGTCAGGATATAGTTGCAGGTGCCGTTCATCACGCCCATGACGCGGGTGATCTCATTCCCGGCAAGGCTTTCCGTCAGCGCCTTGATCACGGGGATGCCCCCGGCCACGGCAGCTTCATAGCGGATCAGGCAGCCCGCGGCTTCGGCTTGTTCGGCCAGCGCCTGACCGTGGATCGCCAGCAGCGCCTTGTTGGCGGTGACCACATCCTTGCCCGAGGCAAGCGCGGCTTCGGTCGCGTCCTTGGCGGGGCCTTCGTCGCCGCCCATCAGTTCGACAAAGACATCCACATCGTCCCGTTTTGCCAGTGCGACGGGATCATCTTGCCACGCGTAGCCCGACAATGTGACACCGCGGTCCTTGTCGCGGCTGCGGGCAGAGACGGCAGTGATGGTGACGGGGCGACCGGTGCGGGCCTCGATCAAGGCAGCCTGCTTGCGGATGATCCGCACCACGCCAACCCCAACGGTGCCCAATCCGGCAATCCCAAGACGAAGCGGTTGTGACATGGTGCAATCCTTTTGGTGGTGCGCGGCAGCGGGCTGCGGCGTTTCGGGGGTTTAGCCGCGATGTAGCCCTTTCCCACCGCGCACGCAACGCGACATTGCATGCGGCTTATTGCAAACCTTGGGACAAACGCTGCTTTTCCGACCCCGACAGAACCGATCCGCGCAAGCGCGCCGCGCGCGCCTGCAACCGTTCGACCCGCGATGTCAGCCCGCTTTCGGTTTGCGGGATGTTCACCTGTCCGGCCTCGGCCTTGGCAAGCAGCGGATCGACCGGCACAATCGCGGGATAGTCCGATGCGAGAAGCTCGGGCGTGGCACGGCTGTCAAGCGCGGGAAACTGCGTGCAGGCCGCGGGCAGGGTCAGCGCGGCAAGGCAGAGCGGAAGAAGGATACGGTGCGTCATAGATCAGTCATGCACCAGCGACGGAATTCGCGCAAGCAGGGGTTTGCCTTTGAACATGCGTTCAATTAACCTTTGACCCATGGCGCGTACAACCGGATCACATTCTGACATCACTCGGCCCAAAATCCGCGCGGCGGCGTTGCGGCTTTTCGCCCGACACGGCTTTGCTGCCGTATCCATGCGGGCACTGGCGACGGAAGTCGGGGTGCAGGCGGGCGCATTGTATAATTACACGCCGGATAAGCAGACCTTGCTGTTCAGCCTGTTGCAGGACCATATGAACGACCTGCTTTCGGCCTGTGACAGTGACCCCAGTCAAAGCGCGGTGGATCGCCTGCGCCAATTTGTCGACTTTCACATCCGCTTTCACGCCGACCGCCCGGACGAGGTGTTCATCTCTTATATGGAGCTGCGCAACCTCACGCCTAAGAATTTCGCCGAGGTCGAAGCATTGCGCCGCCAGTATGAAGACCGGCTAGAGACGATCTTGCGCGACGGGGCGGCGGCGGGGGATTTCGCCATCGCGGATACCAAGATCGCGACCTTGGCGGTGATTGCGATGCTGACAGGGGTGAATACGTGGTTTCGCGCAGGCGGACGGCTGTCGCTGGACGAGGTAATCGCGCAATATTGGGATATGGTGCGCAAGTCCGTCACGGCGGGGTAGGCCCCCGCGCGTGACGCTGGTTTTCAAGGCGCTTAGGGCCGCAGGGCGTTAATCGTCAAAGCCGACGAACCGCGTGACCTCTTCGACGGGGCGGCGGGTAGAGACGACGGCATTGGCCGAAAAATCCTCGTCCGGCCAGCCCATGGCGACGCAGGTCATGATCACCTGATCGTCGGGGATTTGCGCATGTTCACGCACCACAGGCGATTGCATGATGCCCTGACCGTTGATCACGCAGCCCAGACCCATGCTCCACGCGGCGAGCACAAGGCCGTAGGTCACCGCGCCCAGATCGAAATGCGCGATGGTGCCGTTGTCATCCAGCGACTTGTCAAAGCAGACCACGATGGACACCGGCGCGTCAAATTGGCGGAAGCCGCGCATCACCCAATCCTGACGGCGCTCCTTGTCGTCGCGTTCGATCCCCATGGCAGCAAAGAGCTGTTTCGCGATGCCGACCTGCCGGTCCCGGTGAACACCGGCATAGGCCCCGTGATCGCTGATTTCACGCACCGGCGGCACGCCTTGCAACATACGGGTCGAATTCCCTTCACGGACTTTCTCAAGCGGTTCGCCGGTCAGCACATGCAGATGCCACGGCTGGGTGTTCATCGAGGATGGCGCGCGATTGGCCAGTGCGATGACCTCTTCCAGCAGGGCGCGCGGCACGGGGTCTTTCTTGAAGCCCCGGATGCTGCGCCGTTCCTGCATTGCCTGTTTCAGTTCCATCTTGCCCTCCCGCAAATTTCCTGACGGCTGTCAGACTGTTGCAGTTCCGCGGTGGGGTCAAGCGCGGGTGGGGCCGCGTGCCGCTGCGTCAGATCAGCAGTTCGGCACGTTGACCGCCAGCCCCCCAAGCGAGGTTTCTTTATACTTTTCAGACATATCCGCACCGGTCTGACGCATGGTTTCGATGCAGGCGTCCAGCGGCACCAGATGCGTGCCGTCGCCGCGCAGCGCAAGCGACGCGGCGGAGACCGCCTTGATCGCGCCAAGCCCATTTCGTTCGATGCAAGGCACCTGCACCAGACCGCGCACGGGGTCGCAGGTCATGCCCAGATGATGTTCCAGCGCGATTTCGGCGGCGTTCTCGATCTGCTGCGGCGTGCCGCCCATGACGGCACAGAGCCCGGCGGCGGACATGGCGGCGGCGCTGCCCACTTCGGCCTGACAGCCCGCTTCCGCCCCCGAGATCGACGCGTTGAATTTGACCAGCCCGCCGATCGCCGCAGCGGTGAGCAGGAAATCCTCGATATGCGCCTCTGATGCGCCGGGGACGTGATCCAGATAATAGCGCAAGGTAGCGGGCATCACACCCGCTGCGCCGTTGGTGGGGGCGGTGACGACTTGCCCACCGGCGGCATTTTCCTCGTTCACCGCCATGGCGTAAACGCTCATCCAGTCGTTGATCGTGTGAGGCGCACGCTGGTTCTGGCCGCGTTCTTGCTGTAGCGCATCATGGATCGCCTTGGCGCGGCGTTTGACGTTCAACCCGCCGGGTAGGATGCCATCGGTTTCGAGCCCACGGTTGATGCAGTCGTTCATCACCTGCCACAGCCGCTTGGTGCCGTCGCGCAGCTGCGCCGCCCCGCCGCGCGATTCCTCGTTGGCGCGTTTCATCTGGGCGATGCTCTTGCCGGACTCTGCCGCCATTTGCAGCATCTCGCTTGCGGATTTGAACGGGAAGGGCACCGGCGCGCCTTGGTCCGTGTCTTTGCCCGCCGCCAGTTCGGCTTCGGTCATCACGAAGCCGCCGCCGATGGAATAATACGTCTCGCGCAAGCTAACGTCGCCTTGGGCGTCGGTGGCCATCAGCATCATCCCGTTGGCGTGGCCGTCCAGCTTAGTGTCGTAGTCAAAGATCATATCTGACTTGGGCGCGAAACTCAGCGTGCCAAACTCGGGCAGGGTGATCGTCTGCGTGCGGTTGATCTCGGCCAGCACTTCTTCGGCGCGGTCATTGTCGTAGTCTTGCGGCGTGAACCCCGCGAGGCCAAGGATCGTGGCGCGGTCCGTGGCGTGGCCCACACCGGTAAAGGCCAGACTGCCATGCAGGGACGCACGCAGGCCCGCGAATTTGAACGGTGAGGCGCGCATCAGGTCCAGAAACCGTGCCGCCGCCACCATCGGCCCCATCGTGTGCGAGGAGGACGGGCCGATGCCCACTTTGAACATATCGAAGACAGAGAGAAACATCAGGTGGCACTTCCTATGGGTGGGGTGGCAAGGCGGGGCGCGGTAAAGGGCGTGGGCCCCAGCCCTTCGGCGGTTTGCGCGGCCGCCGTGCAGGGGAGCGTTTCGACCCGAGCGCAAAGCGCGTGCAGATGCGGGGTGGCACGCAGATCGAACCAGCCGCGATCACGGTTGCGCGGATACAGCGCGCACCAGCGCAACAGCGGGGCGAGGTAAAGCGCAAGCGCGAGGGGCAGCGTATCCGCCGCGGCCCGGTCCTCCAGCCTGCGCAGGTGGGTCTGCAACGCTTGGGTTACGGTTGTGTGCAGCGCGTCTTGGGCGTCGTCGTCGTCGCCCACGTATTTATCAGGGTAAAACAGCATACGCAGGGCAGGGTGCACCGTATTGGCAACGAAAAACAACCACTTGAGGAAATCCGCCCGTGTGGCATCCGTCGCGGCAGGGGCCAGCCCCCCATGCCGGTCCGCCAGCCACAAAAGGATCGCGCCGGTTTCGAACATCGGCCCGTCCGGCGTCTGCAACGCGGGGATCAGCCCGTGCGGGTTCAGCGCGCGATAGGCGGGGGCAGACTGCCCCTGCGCCGCGCGATCAACCAGACAGGTGTCATAGGCCACGCCCTGCGCCTCAAGCGCGAGGCGGATGATCAGGGAGGCATTGTCGGGGGCGTAGTGCAGCGTGTAATCGGTCATAGGCCGGTGGTATCCCATTGCGCCGGAGGCGGGCGATTGAAAACGACCGATCTGCGCGGTTTGCGGTACTCTATCCAGATTATCGGCGCGTAACACCCCCGTGGCGCCGTGGCGCAGACCATGTGTCACCGGTCGCAGGCCACGCGACGCGACGACAATGCGGTTTTGAGGGTCGCGCGCCGGCGCGGCTGCGTCTATAAGGGCGTCGATTAACGAGGAGTCGCTGCCATGACCGGAGAATTGTCACCCATCGATAAGGCCAAATTTGTCGCCGCCAAACGCGCTGCACAATTTGTAGAAGACGGAATGCGCGTCGGATTGGGCACCGGCTCTACCGCCGCGTGGCTGGTGCGCTGCTTGGGCGAGATGGTGCGCGACGACGGCTTGCGGATCAAGGGCGTGCCCACGTCGACCCGCACCGCGCAGCTGGCGCGCGAAGTGGGGATCGAGGTGATCAGCCTGGATGAAGCCAAGTGGCTGGACCTGACCATCGACGGCGCGGACGAGTTCGACGGAGAGCTGAACCTGATCAAGGGCGGCGGCGGTGCCTTGCTGCAAGAAAAGATCGTGGCCACCGCATCCGATCAAATGGTCGTGATTGCCGACATCGGTAAAGAGGTCGAAACACTGGGCGCATTTCCCCTTCCGGTAGAGGTTATTCCCTTCGGATGGCAGACCACACAAGCGCTTGTCGAAGAGACTTTGGTGTCGATGGACGTGCTGGGGCGTAATTCCACGCTGCGTATGAACGGCGACATCCCCTTTGTGACAGACGAGGGGAACTACATCCTTGACCTGCATCTCAAGCGGATCGGCAACACCCGCCAGATGGCCTTGGTCATGAACCAGATGCCGGGCGTAGTTGAAAACGGGCTATTCATTGATATCTGTGATGCCGTTGTGATCGGCTATGGCGATGGCCGCGTCGAAGTGCGCGACATCAACGAAGGCACTGTTGATCGCGATAAGATGGAGTTTGTCGAGACGGATAACCTGTTCTCCGACCTGAGCGATTAACAAAGAAAGGCCCCGGCCCAGATGAGCGATTTTGATTACGACCTTTTTGTCATTGGTGGCGGTTCCGGCGGTGTGCGCGCCGCGCGTGTTGCGGCGGGCGAATACGGGGCCAAAGTCGCCCTCGCCGAAGAGGACCGCTATGGCGGGACATGCGTGATCCGGGGCTGCGTGCCGAAAAAGCTGATGGTTTTTGCCTCGGGCTATGCCGAGCTGGTGGACGAGGCGCAGTGCTTTGGCTGGGACATCAAGCCGGGCACCTTCGACTGGCACGCGTTCAAGACCCGTTTGAACACTGAACTGGACCGGCTGGAAGGCGTCTATCGCAAGCTCTTGGCCAATTCGGACGTCGATACCTTTGACCAGCGCGCCACGATCAAGGACGCGCATACGGTGCAGCTGGCGAATGGCGAAACCCGCACGGCCAAACACATCTTGCTGGCCACCGGCGGCCGTCCGGTACGCCCTGATGTGCCGAACGCCCAGCTTGGGATCGTGTCGGACGATATCTTCCATCTCGAAAGCCTGCCCAAGTCGATCCTGATTGTGGGTGGCGGCTATATCGGATGTGAATTCGCCTGTATCCTGAATGGCTTGGGCGTCGAAGTGACGATGTACAACCGCGCGGCGCAGATCCTGCGCGGTTTTGATGACGAGGCCCGCGGACTGATCGCTGAATCGATGACAAATGCAGGCGTCGATATCCACTGCGGCACCAGCATCGTCGAAATGGCGCTGGAATCCGAACACGAGGCGGGCACCATGCCCAGCAACTCTGATGCGGCGATGGGGGCCACGGCTGAACAATCGAACGAGCTGAACAATTGCGACGCGCGCGCGGGCACGCAGGGGCCGATCTGGGTCAAAGCCTCCAACGGGGCCGAGAAGGTCTTTGACATGGTGCTGTTCGCCACAGGGCGCGCACCGAATACCGATGGCATGGGGCTGGAAGAGGTCGGCGTATCGCTGGGCCGTCGCCAAGAGGTCGAAGTCGACGAATACAGCCAGTCGGGCGTCCCGTCGATCTATGCCATCGGCGATGTCACCGACCGCGTGAACCTGACACCTGTTGCGATCCGCGAAGGCATGGCCTTTGTGCAAACCGTCTTTGGCGGCAACCCGACACCCGTCGATCACGACCTGATCCCGTCGGCCGTGTTCACACAGCCCGAATTCGGCACTGTCGGCCTGACAGAAGAGCAAGCGGCAGAGCAGGAACCGGTCGAGATCTATTCGGCGTCGTTCCGGCCCATGCAAACGGCCTTTGCCGAAAAGAACAAACGTGTGATGATGAAGCTGATCGTCAGCAAGGAAACACGCGTCGTTCTGGGGTGCCACATCGTCGCACCGAACGCGGGCGAGCTGATCCAGCTGGTGGGCATTGCCGTGAAGGCGGGGCTGACAAAAGAGCAATTCGACGCGACCTGCGCCGTGCACCCGACCATGTCCGAAGAGCTGGTCACCATGCGCAGTCCGACACGCACTGCTTGAAGTTCGGGCGAATATGCCCAACTCTGCACAAGATAAAACCGCGTAGGCGGTTGGGATAGGGCCGCTGTCGCGGCCATACATAGGGAAGAATTAATGGCTGGAAATACAGGCGGTCCTTGGGGCGGCGGAGGAAACTCAGGCGGTGGGAACAATGGTGGCGACCGCAACCGGCCCGGAGGGCAGCGGCCCACCGGTGGTGGCGGGCGCGGTCCGGGTGGTGACAAAGGTCAGATGCCCGAGATCGACGATCTGGTGAAAAAGGGTCAGGAACAGCTGCGCGTCCTCATGGGCGGCAAAGGCGGGACTCGTAATTCCGGCGGCTCTGGCGGGAATATGGGCGGCGCAGGCCCCAAGTTCACCCGCGGCACAGTGGGTCTGGGTCTGGTGGCGGCCGCTGTCGTCTGGGGGATGGCAAGCTTTTATACCGTGCGCCCTGAACAGCAGTCGATCGAACTTTTCCTTGGGGAGTTTTCGGGCATCGGGACAGAGGGTCTGAACTTTGCCCCTTGGCCTTTTGTCACTGCCGAAGTCTTTGACGTAACCACCAACCGCGCCGAAACCATCGGCGCAGGACGCGGTGGCGACGACAACGAAGGGCTGATGCTGACCACGGATGAAAACATCGTCGACATCGATTTTCAGGTCGTCTGGAACGTGAAGAACGCCGAGAACTTCAAGTTCTCGCTGCGGGATCCGCAAATGGCGGTGCGTGCGATTTCTGAATCCGCCATGCGCGAGATCATCGCCCAGTCCGAGCTGGCACCGATCCTCAACCGTGACCGTGCCACCATCGAAGCCTCCGCGCGCGAGCTGATCCAGACCACGCTTGATAACCGCGAGACCGGGATCAACATCATCCGCGTCAACTTCAACAAGGTGGATCCGCCCAGCCAGACGGTCACCGTGACGGATGCAAACGGCAACACGACGCAGGAATCCGTCATCGACGCCTTCCGCGACGTGCAAGCTGCCGAACAGGAACGCGATCGGGTGGAACGTCAGGCTGACGCCTACGCCAACCGCCGCACCGCCGAAGCCCGTGGTGAATCCGCCCGCCTGCTGGAAGCCGCCGAAGGGTACCGCGCACGTGTGGTCAACGACGCCGTGGGTGAGGCAAGCCGCTTTGAAGCGGTATTGCAGGAATATGCAGCCGCCCCCGATGTAACCCGTCGTCGTCTGTACATCGAGACCATGGAGAAAGTACTGGGAGACGTGGACAAGATCATCCTCGAAAACGGCTCTGACGGGACCGGGCAGGGGGTCGTGCCTTACCTGCCGCTCAATGAACTCCGCAACTCCAACCGAGGATCGAACTGATGCGTAAACTCAATATCCTCATCCCCGTGGTTGTGATCGCAGCCGTTGTCGCCTTGTCGTCGATCTTTATCGTGGACGAACGTGAACGCGCGCTGGTGCTGCGTTTCGGCCAGATCAAACAGGTGCGTGAAGACGCGGGCATCGGGTTCAAAATCCCGCTGCTGGACGAAGTCGTCCGCTACGACGACCGTATCCTGTCGCTTGAAACGCCGATGATCGAGGTCACCCCCGCCGATGACCGTCGTCTCGAAGTGGATGCCTTTGTGCTGTACCGCATCAACAGCGTGCGCCAGTTCCGTCAGGCCCTTGGCACCGACGGTGGCCGTCAGGCTGAAATCCAGTTGAACGGTATTCTTGACGGTCAGATCCGTGCGGTTCTGGGCTCGCAGGGTGTGACATCCAACACCATCCTGTCGCCCGAACGCTCTGCACTGATGGACCAGATCCGCGAACGTTCTGACGCGCGTGCGCAGGCGCTTGGTCTGGATGTGGTCGATGTGCGTTTGCGCCAGACCAACTTGCCAGAGCAGAACTTTGACGCGACCCTGCAGCGGATGATCGCTGAACGTGACCGCGAAGCGACCGATGAACGCGCCCGTGGCCGCGAGGCGGCGCAACGTGTCACAGCCCTTGCGGATCGTACCTACGAGGAAATCCTGTCGGAAGCCCGTCGTGACGCCCGCATCACCGAAGGTGAGGCCGACGCCGAGCGGAACAAGATCTTTGCGCAAGCCTATTCCAAGGATGCGGAGTTCTTTGAATTCTACCGCTCGCTCAGCGCTTACGAGCAAGCGTTGAAGGGCGAGAATTCTACCATGGTGATGTCGCCCGACAGCGAGTTCTTTAACTATCTCAAGTCGGACGAAGGCAGCCGTAGCCAACGCGCGACCACCACCGGGACCGGCAACTGATCCTATCCACGGTGCACTTTTAAATTGGGGCTGGCAGAAATGCCGGCCCCTGTTTCGTTTGGGGGCATGACCCCAGGATCAACGGGATGATGGGCGGCAATTTCGCATAGAAACCGAGGGTCGCGTTGACATGCGCGTGAGGATGACCATCTTTCACCTTGCAGCAGTGGGTTTGCAGATGCACTCTGCCAAGGACACACAAACGGGGTGTATCGCCCCTTATAAAACCGGAGTTGACGAATGCAGCCAAAGGCCGTTTCCCTGTCGCGTACCGACGCAATATCGCCCCAGATCAAATGGTTGATGATGGGCATGCTGGCGCTGGCTTTTGTCCTGATGCAGGCCGTGGTCGCACTGGCCAAACCCGAAAGCCTTGCGCCGCTTGCGGAAAAGATCAGCCCGTCGGTCGTGAATATCACCACCTCCACCACCGTAGAAGGGCGCACAGGCCCCCGTGGCATCGTGCCCGAAGGCTCCCCCTTCGAGGATTTCTTCAAGGAATTTCGTGACCGCAACAATGGTGGTGAAGCCCCCGCGCCACGCAAATCATCGGCGCTTGGGTCGGGGTTTGTTATCTCTGAAGACGGGTTCGTCGTGACCAACAACCACGTGATCGAAGGCGCGGACGAGATTACCATCGAATTTTTCACCGGTCTTGAACTGAAGGCCGAAGTCATCGGCACCGACCCCAACACCGATATTGCCCTGCTTAAGGTCGAAGCCCCAAGCGCGCTGCCCTTCGTCAGCTTTGGCGACAGCAATGCCGCCCGCGTTGGTGACTGGGTGCTGGCCATGGGGAACCCGCTGGGGCAGGGGTTTTCCGTCTCGGCCGGTATCGTCTCGGCGCGCAACCGTGCCTTGTCGGGCACCTATGATGACTATATCCAGACGGACGCTGCCATTAACCGCGGCAACTCCGGCGGGCCGTTGTTCAATATGGACGGCGAAGTCATTGGCGTGAACACCGCGATCCTGTCGCCCAACGGCGGCTCCATCGGGATCGGTTTCTCGATGGCGTCGAATGTTGTGACGCGTGTTGTGAACCAGCTCAAGGAATTCGGCGAAACCCGTCGCGGCTGGTTGGGTGTGCGTATTCAGGACGTTACCCAGGATGTGGCCGACGCGATGGGGCTTGCCAAAGCGTCCGGCGCGTTGATCACCGATGTACCGGACGGCCCTGCCAAGGATGCGGGCCTGAAAACCGGTGACGTGATCCTCAGCTTTGCAGGGGTCGAGGTTGAAGACACCCGCGGTCTGGTCCGTCAGGTGGGTAATAGCACCGTCGGGGCCTCGGTCCGCGTGACTGTCCTGCGCGAGGGGAAATCCCAGACGCTCAAGGTCAAGCTGGGTCGCCGCGAAGATGCCGAAGGGGCAGGGGCGTCGGCCTCGGCACCAGAGGATGAGGCGGAGCCCGAAGCGCCTGCGTCAAAGTCGGTGCTTGGTCTGACAATCACGCCGCTGACGGATGATCTGCGTACCGAACTTGGGGCGGATGATTCAGTCGAGGGTCTGGCCGTGACCGAGGTGGACGAGATGTCGGAAGCCTTCGAGAAAGGCTTGCGTGTAGGGGACATCATCACCGAGGCGGGCCAGCAGCCGATCCTGTCCATCACCGATCTGGAGGACCGGATCACCGAGGCCAAAGACGGCGGCCGCAAGTCGCTGTTGCTGTTGGTGCGCCGCGCAGGTGACCCGCGCTTTGTGGCCTTGGGTCTGGGCGACTAAACCCGCCCCACATCGCTGGAAAAACACTGCCCCCGTCGGTCCCCGTACCGGCGGGGGTTTTGCGTGGGGCGCGTCTGCACGCTGCCGGTTGTTTCGCATATCGAAAGCCGATAGGATTTACGTCAAATGAAGGACAGCCCCATGCACGACACATCCACGACGGCCATTCGCAGCGATCGGCTGTCTGCGCTGCGCACCCAAATGCTGGCAGAGGCGGAAATTACCAGCGTGCAGAACCAGTCGCTGATCCAAAGCCGCCGCGAACAGATTTGCGAGGCGGCCTTGTCGCTGTTTCTTGAGAAAGGCTTTGCCGCCACCACGATCCGCGACATCTGTGCGCGCTCGGGCGTCAATCAGGCCAGCATCTATGATTATATCGCGAATAAGAACGACATCCTGCGCCGCCTGCTGAACCAGCTGTGGTTCCGCGAGGACGTGTCGACGCTGCCGATCATCCTGCTGGATGAAAACCTGTCACTCGAGGACGCGTTCGAGAAATACTTCCGCGAAAGCTGGTCGATGAAACGGGATGGCACGTTGCTGGCCTATCGGTGCGTGCCGCATATGCAGGCCGAAGACCGCCGCGCCCTGCATGCGCGCGAGTTTGCGGTGATGAAGGATCTGGCCGACCAGCTTGCCCCGCGTCTGGGGATGCATAGCGACGATCAACGGCTTGATATCGTTGCCAATCTGATGGTGTTCCTGTCAGCCTTTGGCCCGATGCGCGACTGGCTGATCCGTGATATCCCGGACGAGGTGATCCTGCGCACGATCTCGGCCGGTGCGGCGGCGATGGTCAGATCGCTTGCGGATCAGACGCAGACCTAAAGCTTGCGGGCGCGAATGACCGTGTGGTGGCTGACCAGCTCATAGCCCATTTCGGCGGCGACACGATCCAGCAGCGTCGCGATCTCGGTCCCTGGAATTTCCACCAGATCCCCACTGTCGACATCGACCAGATGGTCGTGGTCCGTGTGGGGCATCATCTCGTAGCGAGCAGGGGCATCATCCAGCACCAGTTTGCGCACCAGCCCCGCGTTTTCAAGCACTGACATCGTGCGATAGACCGTGGCGACTGACACAGTGTCATCAAGTCTGCGCGCCTTTTCATACAGGTCTTCGACATTGGGGTGATCGTCGGTTTCCGACAGCAGCGATACGATGGTTGTGCGCTGTGGCGTGACCCGCAGGCCCGCTTCACGCAGCAATTGCTTGTAATCAGCGCTGTGGGTCAAACCGATGTCCTTTCTCGTCTGCCTTCTTGTTACGCAAGATTCATCTTGCCCGCAAGTTTATGCGACCTATTCTTATTTGCATGTTTGACATATGCGACTAATTCGCATTTACATCTAGCGAACGCATTGGTCCTTGGAGGAACAGAATGAGAAAGAATTTGCTGGCGTCGGTTTTTGCCCCGGTTCTTGGTGTCGCGGCGATGGCGGGCGTGCCTGCGGTTGCGGCTGATTTCAAAGTCGTCACGACCTTTACGGTTCTTGCCGATATGGCGCAGCAGGTGGGCGGCGATGCGGCAGAGGTGGTATCGATCACCAAGCCCGGTGCCGAAATCCACGGCTATGAGCCCACCCCGCGCGATATCGTGGGCGCGGTGGATGCCGATCTGATCCTGTGGAACGGTATGAACCTAGAGCTGTGGTTCGAGCAGTTCATCTCGAACCTCGGGGATATTCCGTCGGCCACGCTGACCGACGGGGTGGAGCCGATCTCTATCGGGGAGGGGGAGTATGAGGGCAAGCCGAACCCCCACGCCTGGATGGGGCTGGATAACGCGCTGATCTACGTCGACAATATCGCGGCAGCTTTTGCCGAACACGACCCTGACAACGCGGCGACCTATGCCGCCAATGCTGAAAGCTACAAACAGGAAATCCGCGATACGATCACGCCCCTGCGGGACCGGATTGCGCAAATCCCCGAAGACCAGCGTTGGCTGGTGACCTGTGAAGGGGCGTTCAGCTACCTCGCGCGGGATTTCGGGATGAAAGAGCTGTACCTCTGGCCGATGAACGCCGACCAGACCGGCACACCGCAGCAGGTGCGCAAAGTCATCGATTCCGTGCGCGACAATGATATTCCGGTCGTTTTCTGTGAAAGCACGGTGAACACCTCGCCTGCAAAGCAGGTCGCGCGGGAAACCGGTGCTGCCTATGGCGGTGTGCTTTATGTCGATAGCCTCAGCACCGCCGAGGGCCCCGTGCCAAGCTATCTGGACTTGCTGCGCGTCACCTCGCAGACTGTCGCGGACGGGCTGGATGCAGGCCTGAAGTAAATGGATACCCCTATGCACCCCGCCTCCACGACGCCCCCAGATGTCAGCCTTGCGCCCGATGCGATCGGTATCAAGGCCACCGATGTGACCGTGACCTATCGCAACGGCCACACTGCGCTTTATGATGCCAGCTTCGAGATCCCGCGCGGTACGATCACGGCGCTGGTCGGGGTGAACGGGGCGGGGAAATCCACGCTGTTCAAGGCGATCATGGGCTTTGTGCCCGCCGCGCAGGGGCAGATCACCCTGCTGGGCAAGACCGTCAAACAGGCGTTGCGAGAAAACCTTGTGGCCTATGTCCCGCAGTCCGAAGAGGTCGATTGGGCCTTTCCGGTGCTGGTGCAGGATGTGGTAATGATGGGGCGCTATGGGCATATGGGGTTTCTGCGCCGTCCCAAAGCCGCCGATCATGCGGCGGTGGACGATGCTCTGCGCCGCGTCAATATGACCGATTTCCGCCACCGCCAGATCGGAGAGCTGTCCGGCGGGCAGCGCAAACGCGTTTTTCTGGCGCGCGCCTTGGCGCAGAACGGGCAGGTGATCCTGCTGGACGAACCCTTCACCGGCGTAGACGTGAAGACCGAGGACCAGATCATCGACCTGCTGCGCGAGTTGCGCGACGAAGGGCGGGTGATGCTGGTGTCGACGCATAACCTGGGCTCTGTCCCGGAATTCTGCGACCGGACCGTCTTGGTCAAGGGCACGGTGCTGGCCTATGGGCCGACGGAAACAGTCTTTACCCATGACAATCTGGAAACGGCTTTTGGCGGGGTGCTGCGGCACTTTACCCTTGGGGGGCAAGACCTGCACGATGATGACGACGGGCGCGAGCTGCGGATCATCACCGACGACGAACGCCCCTTCGTGCATTACGGCGAACGCATCGATACCTCCGAGGACGACACATGATCGATCTGCTGCTAGAGCCATTCAGCTATGACTATATGTTCAACGCCATGTGGGTGTCAGCGATGGTGGGGGCGGTTTGCGCCTTTCTGTCGTGCTATCTGATGCTCAAGGGCTGGTCGCTGATCGGCGACGCGCTGAGCCATTCTGTCGTGCCCGGTGTGGCGGGGGCCTATATGCTGGGGCTACCCTTCGCGCTTGGCGCGTTTCTGGCGGGCGGCATGGCGGCGGGGGCGATGCTGTTTCTGTCGGGGCGGTCGGGGCTGAAGATCGACGTGATCATCGGCATCATCTTTACCGCATTTTTCGGCCTGGGCCTTTTCATGGTGTCGCTATCACCCATGTCGGTTAGCATCCAGACCATCATTATGGGCAATATCCTTGCCATCGCGCCGCAGGATATCGTGCAGTTGGCGATCATCGGGGTCGTCTGTCTGACCGTGCTGCTGCTGAAGTGGAAAGACCTGATGGTCACCTTCTTTGATGAAAACCACGCACGCTCCATCGGGTTGCGGCCCGAGCTGTTGAAGGCGGTGTTCTTCATGCTGCTGTCGGCGGCGGTGGTGGCGGCGATGATGACCGTCGGGGCCTTTCTGGTGATCGCCATGGTCGTGACACCGGGGGCGACGGCCTATCTGCTTTGCGACCGCTTCCCACGGCTGATCATCGTATCGGTGCTGATCGGCACGATCACCAGCTTTCTGGGGGCCTATGCCAGCTATTTTCTGGACGGGGCGACAGGCGGGGTGATCGTCACGCTGCAAACCGCGATCTTCCTGCTGGCCTTTGTCTTTGCGCCCAAACACGGTGTGCTGGCCGCGCGGCGCAAGGCTGCGGCGGCGCTCAAATCCTTGCGAGACGGGGTGGCCCCATGATCGAGACGTTGCTGTTTCCCTTCCAGTTTCCCTTCATGCAGAACGCGTTCTGGATCGTCCTGCTGGTCGCTCCGCCGACGGCGTTGCTGTCATGCTTTCTGGTGCTCAAGGGCTGGGCCTTGATGGGCGATGCGGTCAGCCATGCGGTCCTGCCGGGGGTCGTGCTGGCCTGGATCACGGGGCTGCCACTGATTGTAGGGGCCTTTGCCGCAGGCATGTCCTGCGCGATGCTGACCGGATACCTGAGCTATAACAGCCGGATCAAACAGGACACCGTAATGGGGGTCGTCTTTTCTGGCATGTTCGGGATCGGCATCATCATGTACACCTCGATCACCACGAACCAGCATCTGGATCACGTGTTGTTCGGCAATATGCTGGGCGTCGGCGCGCAGGATCTTTGGACGGCGGGGCTGATCTCGGCCTTTGTGACGGCGTTTCTGGTGCTCAAGTGGAAAGATTTGCTGCTGCACGCCTTTGACCCCGCACAGGCGCAGGCCAGCGGGCTGCACACGGGGGTCTTGCACTATGGGTTGCTGGCGGTGTTGTCGCTGACCATCGTGGCGACGCTGACGGCGACGGGGCTGATCCTTGCGGTGGCGTTGCTGGTCACACCGGGGGCGATTGCCTTTCTGGTGGTGCGCAGCTTTGGCCCGATGCTGATCGTATCTGTGCTGGTCTGCCTGTTGTCGATGTTCGCGGGCGTCTACGCCAGCTTCTTTCTGGATAGCGCACCGGCTCCGACAATCGTGTTGATCCTGACGGTGATCTTTGTCCTCGCCTTCATCAACCGTTTGCTGGTGACGCGCCGCACCTCGCGTCAGGCCGCACGCGGGTAGCCTTGAAGGGGAGGGCGGGCTCTAGACCCGCCCGACCTTGAACCCGCGGGACAGATGATTGCGCATGGCAAACAGCAGCAATGCGCCGGGCAACATAGAGGTCAGCGTAAAGGCCATGACCATCCCGATATCCGTCTGAAAGCCGAACATCGCGCTGAGCGCCATAGAGATCGGCTTGCCGTTGGTGGTGGTCAGGATGCGCGCAAAGACGACTTCTACCCAGCTGAACATAAAGCAGAAAAACGCAGTCACCGCGATGCCGGGCGCGATCTGCGGTAGCAGGATTTTCCAGATGTAGCGGGGGCGCGAATAGCCATCAAGGAAGGCCGTCTCGTCCATCTCGCGCGGGACGGCGGCGATGAACCCCTGCAAAATCCAGATCGACACCGGCAGGTTGAACAGACAATGGGCCAGCGCGATGCCGGTGACCGAGTTGACGATGCCAAGCACCGAGAAAAGCTGGAAGATCGGCAGGGTCAGCACCACCGGCGGGGTGATGCGAAAGGCGATGAAGCTGAAGAACAGGTGTTTGTCCCCCAGAAACGACAGCCGCGCAAAGGCAAAGGCCGCGGGCAGGGCGACGGGGATGGTGATCGCGATATTGATCAGCACATAGGCGACTGAGTTGCCAAAGGCCGCGCGCAAGCTCGGGTCGGCCCAGATGGCGCGATAGTTGCGCAGCGTGGTCTCGCCCAAGCTTAGCCCGTCCTGCGCCAGCGTCGCGGTAAAGCTCAGCACCGTCATCTGCACCAGCGGCAGGATGGTAAAGAGGATGAACGCCCCCAGCAGCGCCAGCTTGATCACGGGCCATGCCCGACGCGGTATCATCACGGCACCCCCGGTTTGGGATCGTCAAGCTTGGCCTGCACCTTGGTAAAGACCCATGCGACCGACAGCACGATCAGGAAATATAGCACTGACCGCGCGGCCGAGGGGCCGTAGTTGAACGCCTTGATCTCCTCGCCCAGATCCACGGCCAGAAACAGGCTGGCCTCGGCCGGCCCGCCGGCATTGATCGGAAAGGCCTCGGTGTAGATCATGAAACTGTCCATGAATCGCAGCAGCACCGCCATGAGCAGCACATGCTGCAACCGCGGCAGCTGGATGTGGCGAAACACCTGCCACGGGCGCGCCCCATCGATGGCGGCCGCCTGATAAAGCGGATCGGGGATGGTGGTCAGCGCGCTATAGGCGAGGATGACCACAAGGCTGGTCCAGTGCCACGTGTCCATTGCCAAGATCACCACCCAGGTCAGCACCGCGCTGTCCTTCCACGCGGCGGGCCAGCCGTAGCCCGCCAGCCACTGCCCCAAAATGCCTGTGTCGTCGTTCATCAGGCTCAGCCAGAGCGCAGGGATCATGTTCCACGGTACCAGCAGCGGCAGCGACAGCACAGCCAAGGCCGCCCCCGCCCAGATCCGCCCGCGCGGGATGCACAGGGCCAGCGCGATCCCCAGCGGGATCTGGATGCACAGCACAAAGGTCGAGAACAGCGCGCTGCGCCCGAAGCTCGCCCAGAAACGCGGGGCGGTGATCAGGTCGCGAAACCATTCGGTGCCGATCCAGAAGCGCGATTGCAGGGTGAAAATCTCGAAAAACGAATAGTTGATGACGGTGACCAGCGGGATCAGCCCGACCACCCCCAGCAAGAGGTAGGCGGGGGCGACAAAAAGCCAGCCGCGCGGGTCATGCTGCTTCATGGGGCTCTGTCCATGCTTGGGTCAGGCGGTCACAACCGAGGTGCCCCAGCCCGCGCATTCCGCCTTTAGCGCATCGGGCAGGCGGTGGTCGGTGAACAACGTGTTCACATCGCGCAGCGAACAGATCGTCAGCGGGGCCTTGCGCTGGAACTTCAGGTGGTCGGCTACGACCATCACCGTGCGTGACCGCCCGATGGCGGACCGGCTGACCAGCACCTCTTGCCCGTCGAAATCCAGCAGATCGCCATCCGCATCAATGGCAGAACAGCCCAGAACCGAGAAATCGAACTTGAACTGCTTGACCATCTCGGCGGTCAGCCCGCCCACCATGCCGCCATCCGCACGGCGCAAGACGCCGCCTGTCAGGATGATCTCGCAGCTTTGGTTGGCGGCGAGGATATTGGCGATGTTGAGGTTGTTCGTCACCACCAGCAGGTTTTCGTGATGCAGCATTTCCTGCGCGACTGCTTCGGTACTGGTGCCGATGTTCATGAACACCGACGCCCCATGCGGTATAGCTTGCGCGCAATGTTCGGCGATGGCGCGTTTGCCTTCCTCGTTCAGGCGACGGCGTTCGTCATAGACGATATTCACCACCCCCGACGGGATCACCGCACCGCCATGCACCCGTTCCAGCTTGCCGCTCTCAGCAAGCTCGGACAGGTCGCGGCGGATGGTCTGCACGGTGACGTTATACGCCTCTGCCAGCCCGTCGACGGTGACTTTGCCGTCTTTGCGCGCCAGCTCCAAAATCTCGCGCTGTCTGAAATTTGACATAGATCCCCCCGTCTTTGGCTGGGGATGCTCAAGGTTTCTGCACGCCCGACCAAAACTTACAATCTACGGAAAGCGAAGCACGTCAAGGCCGCGAATCGTGGTATATCGTCTGTAAGGCGCAGAAATGCGCGTCAGGCGAAGGATTAATGCGCCTAAAATCAAGGCTATAGTCGAAAGCGAAAAGAAACGAACGTTCGATCTTGAAAAACGAAGGGGCTTGGTGTCTTTTGTCACGACGTCCCGCAAACCTAGCTGCGAGACGCGAAAATGATGCGGGGAGGCTTCATTGAGCCAGCTTGAAACAGAACACAGCGTCGATCTCTTTGTGATCGGCGGAGGGATCAACGGCTGCGGCATTGCACGCGACGCCGTGGGCCGTGGGTTTAGCGTCGAGCTGGCAGAGATGAACGATCTGGCCTCGGCGACCTCCTCGGCCTCGACCAAGCTGTTTCACGGCGGGCTGCGCTATCTGGAATACTGGGAGGTCCGCCTTGTCCGCGAGGCGTTGATCGAACGCGAAACCCTGCTGAAAGCGATGCCGCACATCTCTTGGCCGATGCGGTTTGTGCTGCCTTATCATAAGGATATGCGGTTCGAGGGGGATACGCCCACCTCAAAGCTGCTGAACGTGTTCATGCCGTGGATGAAGGGGCGTCGCCCCGCGTGGCTGATCCGCTTGGGTCTGTTCATGTATGACAATCTGGGCGGGCGGCAGATCCTCAAGGGGACGACCGCGGTCGATCTGACGCAGGCCCCCGAGGGGGCACCGCTGCAGGACAAGTTCGAAAAGGCCTATGAGTATTCCGACTGCTGGATCGAAGACAGCCGTCTGGTGGTGCTGAACGCCCGCGACGCCCAAGCCCGTGGTGCACGGATCAACACCCGCACCAAGGTCGTCTCGGCCGAGCAGGTGGACGGCGTGTGGCAGGTCACGCTGGAACCGAAAGACGGCGGCCCCCAACGCGTGGTACAGGCCAAGATGCTGGTCAACGCCGGTGGCCCGTGGGTGGAAAACGTGATCCGCAACACCGTGCGCATCAATTCCTCGGAAGGGGTGCGGCTGGTGCGGGGCAGCCACATCGTGACGCCCAAGCTGTATGATCACGACAAATGCTACTTCTTCCAAGGCGAAGACGGGCGCATCATCTTTACCATTCCTTACGAGACGGATTTTACCCTGATCGGCACCACAGATGCCGACCATGCGGATGTGTCCGAAAAGCCGGTCTGCACCCCCGAGGAGCAGGACTACCTCGTGCGCTTTGCGTCCAAATACCTGAAAAAGCAGATCACCACCGACGATATCGTCTGGACCTACTCCGGCGTGCGCCCGCTGTATAACGACGGGGCGAGCTCTGCCACGGCGGCAACGCGGGATTATGTGCTGAAGGTCGACACATCCGCCGGTGCGCCGGTGCTGAATGTCTTTGGCGGCAAGATCACCACCTACCGCCGTCTGGCCGAAAGCGCGCTAGAGAAGATCCAGCCCTATTTCGCCAATGACGCCAAACCCTGGACGGCGGGTGTCGCCTTGCCTGGCGGCGATTTTCCGGTAGACGGCGTGGCGGCGTTGAAGCAAGGGTTGCAGGACCGCTACGGCTTTTTGACCCAACGTTGGGCGGATCGTCTGGTCAAAGCCTATGGGCGCGAGGCATTTGATGTCTTGGGCGACGCGCAAACCGCGGCAGATCTGGGGCGTGATTTCGGTGCGACCCTGACCGAGCGTGAGGCCAAGTGGCTGATCGACAAGGAATTTGCCCGCACCGCTGACGACATCATCTGGCGCCGGTCCAAACTGGGCCTGCGGCTTGACGCGGATGAATTGAACACGTTGGAAGCATGGATGGTGGAAACCACCGCCACGCCCGCCGACAACACTACAGCCGCCACTGGCGCGTGAAGGGGAGAGGAACATGTCGCTCGTTTTGCAAGGCGTGTCCAAGGTCGTAAACGGCCAGACGCATATTCATCCGACAGATCTTGAGCTGCAGTCCGGCACCATGAACGTGCTGCTGGGGCCGACATCTGCGGGCAAGACCTCCCTGATGCGGTTGATGGCGGGGCTGGATGTGCCCAACACCGGCAAGGTGATCTGGAACGGCGAGGATGTCACCGGCATGCGCGTTCAGGATCGCGGTGTGGCGATGGTGTATCAGCAGTTCATCAACTACCCGTCGATGACCGTCTACAACAACATCGCCAGCCCCATGCGGTTGCTGGGCAAATCCAAGGACGAGATCGACAGCGCCGTGCGCAAGGCCGCCGATCTGATGCAGTTGACGCCGATGCTGGACCGCAAGCCGCTGGAACTGTCAGGCGGGCAACAGCAACGCTGCGCGCTTGCGCGGGCTTTGGTCAAGGACGCGGGGCTGGTGTTGCTGGACGAACCACTTGCGAACCTCGATTACAAACTGCGCGAAGAGCTGCGGGCCGAGATCCCGAAAATCTTTGAGGAAGCAGGGTCGATCTTCGTCTATGCCACGACCGAACCGGAAGAGGCGCTTTTGCTGGGCGGGCACACCGCCACATTGTGGGAAGGGCGCATCACGCAGTTCGGCCTGACCCCCGTGGTCTACCGCCAGCCCGTCGATGCCACGACCGCGCGCGTCTTCTCTGACCCGCCGATGAACTTCCTCAACATCACCAAGGCAGGCGACACGCTGACCTTTGGCGATGGCAACACGGTCGCGACCTTCGGGAACTTCAAGACCGTGGCCGATGGCAGCTATGTTGCGGGCTTCCGCCCCAATCACCTTGAACTGTCCAAGCAGTCTGACGACGCGCTGGAGTTTGCGGGCAAGCTCAACGTGACCGAGATCACAGGGTCGGAAACCTTTATCCACCTCGATCACCACGGTGAAAACTGGGTCGGTCTGGTGCACGGGGTCAAAGACCTCAAGATCGGGGCTCCGCTGAACGTCTATCTTGACCCGACACATGTTTACATCTTTGCCGAAGACGGCACATCCGTGGCCCCCGCATCCTATGCGGCAGCGGCCTGAGGGAGGACCGGACCAATGGCAAAAATCACCCTTGATAACCTGGCGCATTCCTATTTGCCCAACCCCACCAGCGAAGATGACTTTGCGCTTAAGGAGCTGAACCACGATTGGGTGGACGGCGAAGCCTACGCGCTTTTGGGTGCGTCGGGCTGCGGGAAATCCACGTTGCTGAACATCATCTCGGGCCTGCTGCACCCCAGTCAGGGCCGTATCCTGTTCAACGACCGTGACGTGACCAACGACCCCACGACCAAGCGCAACATCGCGCAGGTTTTCCAGTTTCCGGTGGTCTATGACACGATGACCGTGCGCGACAATCTGGCGTTCCCGCTGCGCAACCGGGGCGCGGATGCGGCCTATGTCGCGCAGCGCGTGCAGCAGATCGCGGGGATGATCGGCATGGAGGACATGCTGAACCGCAAGGCGCGCGGGCTGACGGCGGATGCGAAGCAGAAAATCTCGCTCGGGCGGGGGATGGTGCGCGAGGACGTGAACGCGCTGCTGTTCGACGAGCCGCTGACCGTGATCGACCCCCATATGAAGTGGGAGCTGCGCACGCAGTTGAAATCACTGCACCATGAATTCGGTCACACGATGATCTATGTGACCCACGACCAGACAGAGGCGCTGACCTTTGCGGATAAGGTTGTCGTTATGTATGACGGCCGCGTTGTGCAGATGGGCACCCCGCAAGAGCTGTTCGAGACACCGCAGCACACCTTCGTGGGCTATTTCATCGGCTCGCCCGGTATGAATGTGCTCGACGCGACGGTGACCGGCGACAAGGCCGTCATTGGCGGCCACGAGATCGACTTGGGCCACGGCTTTGCGCCGCTGGACGGCAAGGTCGAACTGGGCGTGCGGCCTGAATTCACACGGCTTGCCACGGGCGAGGCGGGGCTGCCTGTCACGATCAAGCGGATCGAGGACGTGGGCCGCCACAAGATCGTGCGTGCTGACTTTAATGGCAGTGAAATCAACGTGATCGCCGAAGAAGGCGCCGAGATTTCTCCGGATATGAACCGCATTGTTTTCGACCCTGCCGGGGTGAATGTCTATGCCAACAGCTGGCGCGTTGCGCCGCAGGGGGCCTAAGATGATCCAATCCGCCGCTTTCCCGCTGACCCTCGCTGAAAGGACCGCGTCATGAACAAGACCGTCAATCAAAAGGCCTGGTTCCTTGTGCTGCCCGTACTGCTGCTGGTGGCTTTCTCTGCCGTGATCCCGCTGATGACCGTGGTGAACTATTCCGTGCAAGATACCTTCGGGAACAACCAGTTCTTCTGGGCTGGCCTCGACTGGTTCCGCGAGATGATTGAATCAGAGCGGATGTGGAACGCCTTGGGCCGCCAGATCGCGTTTTCGGTGATCATTCTGGCGATTGAAATCCCGTTGGGGATCTTCGTCGCGCTGAACATGCCCAAGAAAGGGTTCTGGGCCTCGCTGTGTCTGGTCCTGATGTCGCTGCCGCTACTGATCCCGTGGAACGTTGTGGGCACCATCTGGCAAATCTTTGGCCGCGTGGACATTGGCCTGTTGGGCTACACGCTGTCGGCCTTGGGCATCGACTATAACTACACCCAGGATTTCTATGCCGCATGGATCACTGTGATCGTGATGGATGTCTGGCACTGGACGTCGCTGGTGGCGCTGCTGGCCTATGCCGGTCTGCAATCCATCCCCGATGCTTACTATCAGGCGGCCAAGATCGACCAAGCGAGCCGCTGGAAAGTCTTCCGCTATATCGAGCTGCCCAAGATGATGGGTGTTCTGATGATCGCGATCCTGCTGCGGTTTATGGACAGCTTCATGATCTACACCGAACCGTTCGTCGTGACGGGCGGGGGGCCTGGTAACTCTACCACCTTCCTGTCGATCGATCTGGTCAAGATGGCCCTCGGACAGTTTGACCTTGGTCCTGCGGCGGCGTTCTCGATCATGTATTATCTGGTGATCCTGCTGATCTCCTATGTGTTCTACACCGTGATGACGAACCTTGATAAAAGGGATGGCCACTGATGTCTGATCTTGCACAAAAAAGAGGGTTTGCCCTGCCCAAGATCAAGGGCAATGCGGTTGTCATGGCGCTCTATCTGCTGTTCTTGCTGCTGCCGATCTATTGGCTGCTGAACATGAGCCTCAAGACCAACACAGAGATCCTCAACAGCTTTACCCTGTGGCCGCGTGATCTGACGTTCGACAACTACATGACGATCCTGACGGATGCGTCATGGTACACGGGCTATCTGAACTCGATGGCTTATGTGGTGATGAACATGGTGATCTCGCTCGCGGTAGCGCTGCCGGCGGCCTATGCCTTCTCGCGCTACAGCTTCATGGGCGACAAGCACCTGTTTTTCTGGTTGCTGACCAACCGGATGGCCCCGCCCGCGGTTTTCGCGCTGCCGTTCTTCCAGCTTTATAGCTCTGTCGGGTTGTTCGACACGCATATCGCGGTGGCGCTGGCGCATTGTCTGTTCAACGTGCCGCTGGCGGTGTGGATCCTCGAAGGGTTCATGCGCGGCGTCCCGAAAGAGATCGACGAGACGGCCTATATCGACGGCTACAGCTTCCCGCGCTTTTTCATCCGCATCTTCACGCCGCTGGTCGCCTCGGGGATCGGGGTCACGGCCTTCTTCCTGTTCATGTTCAGCTGGGTTGAGCTGCTGCTGAGCCGGACGTTGACCAGCGTGGACGCCAAGCCGATTGCCGCCACCATGACCCGTACCGTGGGTGCCGCCGGGATCGACTGGGGCGTGCTGGCCGCGGCAGGGGTGCTGACCATCGTACCCGGTGCCCTGGTGATCTATTTCGTGCGCAACTACATCGCCAAAGGCTTTGCCTTGGGCCGCGTTTAACAAAGAAAGACCGGAGGAAACACTATGGACTGGATGGCTTGGACTTGGCCCACCGCCGCTTTCTTTGGGATCATCGCGGTGACGCTGATCACCTTTACGATCCTTGCAATCAAATTCCCCGAAGTGCCGCGCGCCGGTATACTGGGGATGGAAACGACGCGCGGTGACCGGTTGTTCATCACGCTTCTGGGCTCGGCCTTTATCAATCTGGCTTGGCTCGGGCTGCTCAGTGCGCCCCAATGGGGGGCATTGGTTGTCTGCCTTTTCTACGCCATCGCGGTTTTCCGCTGGGTCTAGGAAAGGAAAATAAGGGGGGCCGGCCTGCAAGAACCGGACCTCTCAAATGTTCAATTCTAGGGAGGAACATCATGAACTTGCGCTTAAAGGGAACGACTGCGATCGGGCTTGCGGCTTGCATGTTTGCCGCACCTGCGTTCGCCGACATGGAGGCCGCAAAGGCTTTCCTTGATAAGGAAATCGGCGATCTCTCCGCACTGTCGCGGGAAGACCAGGAAGCCGAACTGCAGTTCTTTATCGACGCTGCAAAACCGTTTGAAGGCATGTCGATCAACGTCGTGTCCGAGACAATCGGCACGCACACCTACGAATCCACCGTTCTGGCCCCCGCTTTCGAAGCGATCACCGGCATCAAGGTCACCCATGACCTGATCGGCGAAGGTGACGTTGTCGAAAAGCTGCAAACGCAAATGCAGTCGGGCGAGAACATCTATGACGCCTATATCAACGATTCCGACCTGATCGGGACGCACTGGCGCTATCAGCAAGCCCGCAACCTGTCCGACTGGATGGAAGGCGAAGGCAAGGCCGTGACCAACCCCGGTCTCGACCTCGAAGACTTCATCGGCCTGTCGTTCACGACCGGCCCCGATGGCAAGATCTACCAGCTGCCCGACCAGCAGTTCGCGAACCTGTATTGGTTCCGCTACGATTGGTTCAACGACGAACAGAACAAAGCTGATTTCAAAGAGAAATATGGCTACGATCTGGGTGTTCCGGTCAACTGGTCCGCATATGAGGACATCGCCGAATTCTTCACCGGTCGCGACCTGTCGCGTCTTGGCGTCGAAGGCGAAGTCTTTGGCAACATGGACTACGGCAAGAAAGACCCGTCGCTTGGCTGGCGCTACACCGATGCGTGGCTGTCGATGGCCGGTGCCGGTGACGTAGGCGAGCCAAACGGTCTGCCTGTCGACGAATGGGGTATCCGCGTCAACGAAAACTCGCAGCCTGTTGGGTCTTGCGTTGCACGTGGCGGTGCCACAAACGGGCCAGCAGCGGTCTATGCTGTGACCAAAGCGATCGAATGGCTGCAGAAGTATTCGCCTCCGGCGGCTGCGGGCATGACCTTCTCTGAAGCGGGCCCGATTCCGGCGCAGGGCAACGTGGCCCAGCAGATGTTCTGGTACACCGCCTTTACCGCCGCGTCGGTAGAGCCTGACCTGCCCGTGATGAACGAAGATGGCACGCCCAAGTGGCGCATGGCACCTTCGCCCCACGGTGCATATTGGACCGAAGGCACCAAGATCGGGTATCAGGATGCCGGGTCGTGGACGCTGATGAAATCCACTCCGGTGGACCGTGCACAGGCCGCATGGCTCTATGCGCAGTTCGTCACCTCCAAGACTGTGGACGTCAAGAAAAGCCACGTTGGCCTGACCTTCATCCGTGAATCGTCGATCCAGCACGAAAGCTTTACAGAGCGTGCACCGAAATTGGGTGGTCTGGTTGAATTCTACCGTTCGCCAGCGCGCGTTCAGTGGTCCCCAACCGGTACCAACGTGCCTGACTATCCAAAGCTGGCGCAGCTGTGGTGGCAGAACATCGGCGACGCAATGTCCGGTGCGAAGACACCTCAGGAAGCGCTGGATGCCCTGTGCGCCGATCAGGAAAAAGTCCTGATCCGTCTGGAGCGTGCCGGCGTTCAAGGGGACATTGGCCCCAAGATGAACGAAGAGCGTGATCCAGAGTACTGGCTGTCCCAGCCCGGTTCGCCCAAAGCGAAACTGGAAAGCGAAGACGAAGAGCCACAGACCATCGCCTATGATGAGCTGATCAAATCCTGGCAGTAAGCCACTCTTTCCGGGGCCGGTTCGCTGGCCCCGGAACCTTTGATTTTCCAACAACGCCGACATCCGTCATTGCCCTGACATCTGGTCGGGCCTGCCGACCCTTGCTAGGATACGGCACCATCTGACGGTTGCTACACTTCCAAAGGGACGCGCATGACGTATATCCTTGCCATTGACCAAGGCACCACCTCCACACGGGCCATCGTTTACGATGACACGATGACGTCGATTGCCAGCGCCCAGGAAGAATTCCCCCAGCATTTCCCCCAGTCCGGCTGGGTTGAACATGATCCCGATGATCTGTGGCGCACCACGCAGGCGACCTGCCGCGGGGCGATCGACAAGGCAGGGATCACGGCAGGCGATATCGCCGCCATTGGCATCACCAACCAGCGCGAGACCGTTGTGGTCTGGGACAAGGAAACCGGCCGCCCGATCTATAACGCCATCGTCTGGCAGGACCGCCGCACCGCCAGCCAGTGCCGCACGCTGCGCGATGCGGGCCACGAAGAGATGTTCACCGACCGCACCGGCCTGCTGCTGGACCCGTATTTCTCGGGCACCAAGCTGGCGTGGATATTGGACAACGTCGAAGGCGCGCGTGACCGTGCCGCCAAGGGCGAGCTGCTGTTCGGCACCGTCGATTGCTTTTTGATCTGGAAGCTGACCGGTGGGGCCTCCCATGCGACGGATGCCACCAATGCCGCGCGCACCATGCTTTATGACATCCGCAAAGGCCGGTGGAGCCGGTCGATCTGTGACCTGCTCGACATCCCGATGGAGATGTTGCCAGAGGTCAAGAATTGCGCCGATGACTTCGGCCATACCGATCCCGATGTTCTGGGCGCTGCCGTGCCGATCCACGGGGTCGCGGGCGACCAGCAGGCGGCCACGGTGGGGCAGGCGTGTTTCGAGCCGGGGATGCTGAAATCCACCTACGGCACGGGCTGTTTCGCGCTGATGAACACGGGCGACACGCCGGTGCGGTCGGAAAACCGGCTGCTCACCACCATTGCCTATCAATTCGACGGCAAGCCGACCTACGCGCTTGAAGGGTCGATCTTTGTCGCGGGGGCCGTGGTGCAATGGCTGCGCGACGGTTTGCAGATCATTCAGGATTCGGCCGAGACGCAAGGGCTGGCCGAACAGGCGGATCCGCATCAGAACGTGGTATTGGTGCCGGCCTTTGTCGGGCTGGGTGCGCCCTATTGGAACCCCGATTGTCGTGGCGCGGTCTTTGGGCTGACCCGTGGCACGGGGCCCGCCGAAATGGCCCGCGCGGCGCTGGAAAGCGTCGGCTACCAGACGCGCGATCTGCTTGAAGCGATGTCTGCCGACTGGAAAGCAGATGGCGTGCAGCCCACCTTGCGCGTCGATGGCGGCATGTCTGCCAGCGACTGGACCATGCAATTCCTGTCCGACATCATCGCCGCTCCCGTTGACCGGCCCACCGTGCATGAAACCACCGCCCTCGGGGTCGCGTGGCTTGCGGGGATGCACGCGGGCGTTTATCCTGACCAGGAACAGTTCGCGAAATCGTGGACACAGGAAACCCAATTCACGCCGAAAATGGACGATGACCAGCGCGACGCGAAATATGCGCTCTGGAAAAAGGCCGTTGACGCGACCCTGAATTTTTAAGGAACTCCCCATGACAGCCCCAACGCTTCGCCGGTATCTGACCCAAAACAGCTTTGACCCCGATCTGGTGTTTCTGCTGGAAGACATCGCATCGGCGGCGCGACTGATCGCCGGTCTCGTGCGTCGCGGTGCCTTCGAGGGCAACCTTGGTGCCGCCGGAGAGATCAACGTGCAGGGCGAGGCGCAAAAGACGCTTGATATCATGGCCAATGACGTGTTCGAGCGTGAGTGTGCCAACAGCCCGCGTGTCGCAGCACTTGTGTCGGAAGAGGTGGAAGAGGTCACTTGGCTGAAAGAGCCGCAAAAGGGCGACTACCTGCTGTATTTCGATCCGCTGGACGGGTCGTCGAACCTTGATGTGAACCTGTCGGTGGGGTCGATCTTCTCGGTCATGCAGGTGCAGGCCGATGGTGACCGCAACGTGCTGCACAACGGCCGCAACCAGATTTGCGCGGGCTATGCGATCTACGGCCCCTCGACCATGTTTGTGGTGACCAAAGGCGACGAGGTTGCAGGCTTCAGCAGCGATCCGGACACGGGCGAATTCAGCCTGACGCACCCCAAGATGACCGTGCCCGCCGAGACCTCGGAATATGCGATCAACACGTCACGCGCACGCTACTGGTACGCCCCCGTCAGCCGCTATGTGGACGAGGCTGTCGCCGGCAAGGAAGGCCCCCGTGGCCGGTCGTTCAACATGCGCTGGACCGCGTCCATGGTCGCGGATGTGCACCGTATCCTCACGCGTGGCGGCGTCTTTCTGTACCCCGCTGACAGCAACAACCAGAAAACCGGCGGCAAGCTGCGTCTGATGTACGAGGCGAACCCGATGGCGATGGTGATCGAAGCGGCAGGCGGTGCTGCGTCGACGGGGCAGGGCGCGATTATGGATGTCGCCCCCACGGCACCGCACCAGCGCGTTCCGGTGATCCTTGGCTCGCGCGACGAGGTTGCCGTGCTTGACAGCTACCACAAAGACGCCGCTGACAGCTAAGCCGATGTTCTCGTTCTTCTCTCCGCAAGCGCTGCATTTCGGGCGTGGACAGGCCGCGCAGGCGGCCACGCTGGCCGCTGGGTTTGGGACGCGTGTGCTGATCGTACACGGCTCAAATGCAGCGCGCGCGGCTTGGTTGGTCGAGGATTGCCGCGCGGCGGGTCTGTCGGTCACCACACAAATCTGCGGGGCCGAGCCGAGCCTGCCTGCGTTGGAAGCCGCACTCGCCAGTGTCTCCGCAGATCGGCCGGATGTGGTCGTAGCGCTTGGCGGCGGATCGGTGATCGACTTTGCCAAGGCGCTCGCGGCGCTGATCCCCTGCGCGGGGGCACCGCTGGACTACCTCGAAGGGGTGGGGGGCGGCAAACCGCTCGACCGCGCACCTTTGCCGATGATCGCGCTGCCGACCACGGCGGGCACGGGGGCAGAGGTGACCAAGAACGCGGTGATTGCCGTGCCGGAACACGGGGTCAAGGTCAGCCTGCGCGACGCGCGGATGATTCCCGATATCGCCATCGTGGATGCCGGGCTGATGCAGGGCGCACCGCGCCGCGTCACCCTTGCGGCGGGGCTGGATGCGGTCACGCAGGTGATCGAACCTTATCTGTCGGTCAAAGCGACGCCGATGACGGATGCGCTGTGTCAGGCGGCGATCCCCAAGGGGCTGGCCGCCCTGCGCGCCGTGGTTGAACACGACGCAGCGGAAGCTTGGGACGACATGGCTTGGGTCAGCACCTGCGGCGGCTTGGCCTTGGCAAATGCGGGGCTGGGGGCGGTGCATGGCTTTGCCGGTGTGATCGGCGGCCAGACCGGTGCCCCCCACGGAGAGATTTGCGGCGCGCTTCTGCCTGCGGTGCTGGCGTCTCATCTGGACAGGGCACAGGCAGGCACGCAGATCCACACGCGCCTGATGTGGGTGCTTGGGCTGATCGACGCGACATTCGACGTTCAAGACGCGGCAGGGATCACCGCCCTGCGCGATTGGTCCCGTCAGATGGGGCTGCGGAGGCTGGCGGAAATGGGACTGAACCCCGAGGATCACGCAGAGGTGGCACGCTTGTCCGCCGGTGCATCCTCGATGAAGGGCACGCCCTTCGCGCTGACGCAGGACGAACTGATCGCCATCCTGCGCGCCTGACGCCTATCGGGGCGGATTACAGCCCCAGCGATTTGCGCAGCATGTTCAGCGCCACGAGGATCAGGAAGACCGCGAACACCCGTTTCAACGGTTTCGGGTCCATCGCATGGGCCAGTTTAACCCCCAGCGGTGCGGTGATCAGCGTCATGGCGATGACAATGGCAAAGGTGGGCAGGTTCACCGCCCCCACCGTCAGCGGCGGGCTGTTGGGCGCGGCATCAACCAGCAGGAACCCGATGACAGAGGGCACGGCGATGAGCACGCCAAACCCCGCAGCCGTCGCCACGGCACGGTGGATCGGCACGTTGAACAGGCTCATCAGCGGTACGCCAAAGCTGCCCCCGCCGATCCCCATCAGTACCGATAGAAACCCGACAGAGGGTGATAGCGCCGCGCGCGCGGCCCCACGGGGCATCGCCTGTCCCAAGCGCCAATGCGCCCGCCCAAAGGCCATATATAGCCCGACGACCAGCGCCAGCCCGCCAAAGATGCCCTGCAAGACGCTCGTGCGCAGCTGTGCCACCACTAGCATCCCGATGATGGCCCCGATCACGATCCCCGGTGCCCATGTCTTGAGGATCGCCCAATCGACCGCGCCCTTTTTATTGTGGCTGTGCACCGACCGCAGCGAGGTTACGATGATCGTCGCCAACGAGGTCGCCAGACACATCTGCATCAGCTGCGGGCTGTCATAGCCAAGCGCTTGAAACGCATAGAAGAACGCGGGCACCAAGACGATGCCGCCACCGACACCCAGCAGCCCCGCCAGCACACCGGCAAAGGCACCGATGGCCATGATCATAAGGACAATCTGCAGAAGGAGGGTGGGGTCTTGCATGGGGGCGATCCTGAATGTCGTGCGGTTGCCCCTGTTGCTATACCGCTTCTTGCGCCTCGGCCAGTGTTTGCATCGCGTCCAGCGCCTCTAGCAGCACCTGACGGTCGGCACCGGGGCGGGAGGCTTGCTCGGACAGGGTGCGCCGCCAGACCCGTGCGCCGGTGCGACCGGCAAAGAGCCCCATCATATGGCGCGTGATCTGGTTCAGCTTGCCGCCGCCGTCGATATGCGCGTCGATATAGGGCAGCATCTGCGCCACGACATCCTCGGGCGTGGCGTCCGCGCCGGTGCCGTAAATGCGGCGATCCGCCTGCGCCAGAATATCGGTCGGGTTATGATAGGCGCTGCGCCCGATCATCACGCCATCCAAACCGGCGTCCAGAAACGCCTCTGCCTGATCAAGCGAGGTGATGCCTCCGTTGATCGAGATATGCAGGTTTGGGAACAGCCCTTTCATCCGGTGCACCAGTTCGTAGTCCAAGGGGGGAATGTCGCGGTTTTCCTTGGGGCTGAGCCCCTGCAGCCACGCTTTGCGCGCGTGGATTGTCACCCGTTCACAGCCCGCGCCGACGATCTGCGCCAAAAATTCGGGCAGCACCTCGGCGGGGTTCTGGTCATCCACGCCGATCCGGCATTTGACGGTCACGTCCACATCCACCGCGCGGCGCATCGCCGCGACGGATTTCGCCACCAGCGCCGGTTGCTCCATCAGCACCGCACCAAAACAGCCCGATTGCACGCGATCCGACGGGCAGCCGACGTTCAGGTTGATCTCGTCATACCCCGCCTGCGCCCCGATCCGCGCCGCCTCTGCCAGCTCGTCCGGGTCAGACCCGCCAAGCTGCAAGGCCACGGGATGCTCCGAGGTATCATGATCCAGCAAATGCAACGCGCTGCCCCGTACCAAGGCAGGCGAGGTCACCATTTCGGTATAAAGCAACGTCTGCTTTGAAAACAGCCGGTGCATGTAGCGACAATGCCGGTCGGTCCAATCCATCATCGGGGCGACCGAAAGCCGTGCGGCGCGGGTGAGATCGGATCTATGTCCCATGATGGTCTAAGCCTTATCGTCTATCGAGCTGGAAATATGGGGGTTCGGGAGAGTCAATGCTATAGCGGGGCGGGCATGGCAAGGGGCAGGGGGCCGATATCACGCGCCCGTTGTTTGCCTAAATCCGCGGCATTGGGCCGGAATGTGCAGGGCCTGATACGTTTATTACCCTGATTTTGCCCAAATACTGCCATATCTTAACACTTATATCACACTGTCGGAGCCAAACTACCGACAGGCGACCGAGAATCGAATCGACCGGCGCACAAATTGAACGACCCGAGAGATGGCAGAGATGAACATGACAGATACAGCGCAAGACCCGCAGACCAATATCCTTCGCTTCGTGCCCGCAGCGGCGACGTGGCAATGCGTGACCGTGGCGCAGCATTTTGGGGCGACCCCCGTGGTGCCAGCGGCGAATGACAATTACGCCCCGCAAGATCACGAAGGGGCCCAGACCAGCAGCCAAATGCTTGATTTTCTGTACCGCGTGGCCCGCTGAATCATCTTCAACGGTCCGGACGGTTCGCCAGATCAGCCCGTGCTGTCGCGCTTGAGCCGCGCAGAACGGCCCCCCCGCCGCTTCGTCAACGCACCCGCTCGCGATGGTAGCTCTTCCATGATGCTGCGGCGCTCTTCGGGCGTCATACGCGACCACGCGCCGATCTCGTCAATGGATCGGTAACAGCCTGTGCACAGGCGCGTTTCGGGATGCACCACGCAAAGTTTCACGCAGGGGCTTTCGACTTCGTTCCGCTTCCAGATCTCGTCACTCATCGCTTTATCCTCGCGCTGTCGCGCTTATCTGGCCTCAGGCCGACGCGCCCTGCGCCTTGATCACACGCAAACGGTCCAGCACCCCTTGCAGAATATAGCCCGCGGCCACGTGGTCGATCACCTCGGCGCGGCGGCGACGCGATGTATCGGCCTCCAGCAGCGCACGTTCCGCGGCGACCGTGCTCAGCCGTTCGTCCCAGAACCCGATGGGAATATCTCCCAGCCGGTCAAAGTTCCGCGCAAAGGCCCGTGTCGACTGACAGCGCGCGCCTTCCGATCCGTCCATATTGCGCGGCAAACCCAGCACCACCCCGCCGATCCCGCGGGCGGCAATGATCTCTGACAGGCGGGCGGCATCAACCCCGAATTTCTTGCGGCGGACGGTTTCCAGCGGGGTGGCGATGGACAGAAAACTGTCGCTGACCGCAACGCCGATGGTTTTTTCCCCAAGGTCCAACCCGATCAACGCCTGCATCGGGGGCAGGGCGGCGGCAAAATCTGATATGTCGTCATAGATCATTCGGTTACCCCGGCGCGTTCGCCCGCGCGTTGAATATCATCCATCGCGGCGGGGTCATCGGCAAAGACCTCTACCGCATTCTCGTAAATCGCCCGTGCCCGTGCCGTTTCCCCCAGCACGCCAAGCGACGTGATCAATCGCGCCCAATCCTCGACCGGCCCGCCCTGGCTGGCAAGCCGCGACGACAGGCTTTCGACCATGCCGCCGATCATCTCCATCCGTTCGGCAGGGGTCATATCCTGCGCCGCGTCGATATCCTCGGCCGAGGGGCCGCGCAGCGCGCCGCTGCCAATCTCGGGCACGGTATAGTCCACACCGGCCATCGTGGCGATAGGGGTGATCTGCGCCAGGATAGGCGCGATCCACGGGGCATCTTCGGGGCCGCGGCGCAGCAACCCATCCCACATGCGGAACGCCAGATCAGGGCGCCCGGTTTGCACCAGCATCAGCCCCCAATAATACCGCGCCGTGCCGTTTTCGACATCACGGGTCAGCACCGCGCGCAACACCGCTTCTGCTTCGGGCGAGACATAGCCCCCCGCCGCCATCACCAGCAGTTCCGCATAGCCTGACACATCGTCAATCGAGGCCTCCGCCCCCTTGAGGCGCACAACCTTGCCCTGCGCGGCGGCGGCGGCGGCATAGTTGCCAACGCGCGCCTCGTTCTGGGCCAGCAGGACATGGCCCTGCACATCATCGGGCCGCGCGGCAACCGTTTCGCGCAGGCGGGTCAGCAGCGCTTCATATTCGGGGCTGAGCTCGGGTGGCAAATCGGCGGCGGGCAGCTCTGCCTCGGCGGTGGCCTGATCGGGTCGGTTCCGGCGCATGTCTTCGGCCCGCGCGATACGGTCCTGCAACGCCAGATCCCCATAGCCCGGCGCACCCAACTGCCAGTAGAGCCCAAGGCTCCCGCCCAGCAAGATCAGCGCGATCACCGCAATAACGATAGGCGACGGCGTGCCACTTGCGGCGGGAACATTTTGACCGGCAGCATCCGCAGCCAGAATACGGCGCGAGATTTCGGTGCGCACGCGGATGGCGTCGGCTTCGGGCAACACCCCGCGCGCGACATCGCGTTCAACCTCGGCCAGCTGGTCGCGATAGACCTGCACATCATGGGCGGCACCGGTTTCAGCTGGCGCGCTGGCCCCACGGGTCAGGGCACGCGCCAGCAACACGGTCACAAGGGCGGCTCCGGCGGCGGCGATGATCCAGAAACTCATAAAGATGCGGTCCAGTAATTATAGGTGCTGCACACCTAACCGCTGCGGCGGCGTGACAAAAGAGGCCATATTGCTGCACCTTGTCGCGGTGGCGGCTTGGTTTTTGCCAGATTGCGGCGGATGTCGTAAAACTGTTAAGGAATGCCGCGCCGGGTATCCTCTTTTTCGCCCGAAGACCCAGAAAGAAGCCAAGCCTACGCCACGGCGTACGAATCTTTGCCGGAGACCGCTTTCATGAAGAAATACTCAGCCTTTGCCGTCGCCCGCGAAGCCCTGCGCCATCATACCGGCTGGCAGCGGGCCTGGCGCGATGCGCAGCCGAAGAAACGCTATGACGTAATCATCGTCGGGGCCGGGGGGCATGGTCTGGCGACGGCCTATTACCTGGGTAAAAACTTCGGCATCACCAATGTCGCCATTCTGGAAAAAGGCTGGCTCGGGGGCGGCAACACGGGTCGCAACACCACGATCATCCGGTCCAACTACCTGCAAGACCCCTCCGCCGCGATCTATGAAAAGGCGCGCTCGCTTTACGAGACGATGAGCCAGGATCTGAACTATAACGTCATGTTCAGCCCGCGCGGCGTGATCATGCTGGCGCAGACCCATCACGAGGTGCGTGGCTACCAGCGCACGGCCCATGCCAACGCGCTGCAGGGGGTGCAGACCGAATTCATCGGGCCCGAAAAGGTCAAGGAACTGGTGCCGATCATCAATATCGACGGGCCACGTTATCCGGTTCTGGGCGGGCTCTGGCAGCGCCGTGGCGGCACGGCACGCCATGATGCGGTGGCCTGGGGCTATGCGCGGGCCTGTTCCGATATGGGCATGGACGTGATCCAGAAATGCGAGGTCACCGGCATCCGTCAGGAAAACGGCAAGGTCACGGGCGTGTCGACCAACCGTGGCGATATCGACTGTGACAAACTGGGCATGGTGGTCGCCGGCCACTCTGGTCATCTGGCTGATATGGCGGGCTTCCGTCTGCCGATCGAATCCGTCGCCCTGCAAGCGCTGGTGTCAGAGCCGATCAAACCCTGCATGGATGTCGTGGTCATGGCCAATACGGTGCATGGCTACATGAGCCAATCCGACAAGGGCGAGATGGTGATCGGCGGCGGCACGGATGGCTATAACAACTATACCCAACGCGGCTCTTTCCACCATATCGAGGAAACGGTCCGCGCCTTGGTCGAGACCTTCCCGATGGTGTCCCGTCTCAAGATGTTGCGCCAATGGGGCGGCATTGTGGATGTGACGGGGGACCGCTCTCCGATCCTGTCTAGAACACCGGTCGAGGGCGTCTTCGTCAACTGTGGCTGGGGCACCGGCGGGTTCAAGGCGATCCCCGGCTCGGGCTGGGCCATGGCCGAACTGATGGCCAAGGGACGGTCGCCGCTGACGGATGCCTTCGGCCTGAACCGGTTCCAGGAAGGGCGGTTCATCGACGAATCCGTGGCCGCCGGGGTGGCGCATTGATCGGCGCGCGGAAACCTGCCCGCCCAATGGGGCTGTGGAACTTTTTGCCTGTGAACGGGGTTTGCACTTCATATCAAGTTTATGAAGGACCATTCCCATGGCTACGCCTGACAACAACCAAGCGCCACACACCACCGTCAACAAAACCAGCGGCACCGGATCGGGGATCGTCATCGGCGTTCTCGTCGTTCTGGTCCTTGGCTTCGGCTTTTACTTCTTCGCCGGTGGCAACCCGATGGACGACTCTGGCGACATCAACGTCAATGTCGAAGGCGCGGCTGATGGTGCTGCCGATGCCGTTGAAGGCGCGGCCGAGGAAGCAAGCGGCAACTAAGCCGCTTTCCACTCTATCCAATATGATCAAGGCTGGCCCTCGCACGGGGGCTGGCCTTTTTGCGTTTCAACCGACCCTAGAAAGGAGCGCCCCATGCTGACCCTGACATGCCCCAACTGCGGCATCACCGCCGAGGAAACCGAATTCCACGCGGGCGGCGAGGCGCATCTGAAACGTTTTGGCCCGGGGTCCTCTGACAGCGACTTCGAAAAATACCTGTTTATGCGGGAAAACCCCAAGGGCGTGCATTTTGAACGCTGGCGGCATGTCTATGGCTGTGGCAAATGGTTCCACGCCGCGCGCGATACCATGACGCTCGAAGTCTTCGGCACCTATACCGCCCAGACCAGCACGGTCCCGCAAGAGATCATCGACAAGATACAGGACCGTCGCCCCGATTGGCAGGCCTCCGCTGCGCCATGACCGCTGCCGTTCTTCATTTTGCCAAGAAAACTCCCGCCGGAGGCGCCCGCGCTTTCGCCCCACACCAAGGTTTGACTTCATGAGCACCAGAATTGCCACAGGCGGCCGCCTGCTGAACAAATCAAATGCTGTCAGTTTTTCGTTCAACGGAAAGCAGCTGCGCGGGTTCGAGGGCGATACCCTGGCCTCGGCCTTGCTGGCGAATGACCAGATGCTGGTGGGGCGGTCGTTCAAATACCACCGTCCGCGCGGCATCGTGGCGGCGGGCCCGGAAGAACCCAACGCGCTGGTGAACCTCGGGCAGGGCGACCGGTTTGAACCCAACCAACGCGCCACGACCACCGATCTGTTCGACGGGCTCAAGGCGGAAAGCCAGAACCATTGGCCCAGCCTCGAATTCGACGTTGGCGCGATCAACAAACACCTGAGCCGCTTTCTGCCCGCGGGCTTCTACTACAAGATGTTCATCCACCCGCGCCCCTTCTGGAAGCATGTCTACGAGCCGATCATCCGCCACTCTGCCGGTCTGGGCAAAGCGCCGAAGGAGACGGATGGCGATACCTATGAACATTTCCACGCCTTTTGCGACGTGCTGATCATCGGCGGTGGTGTCGCGGGGCTCGAAGCCGCGCGCACGGCGGCCCTGTCCGGTGCCAAGGTCATCGTGCTGGAACAGACCGCCCATTGGGGCGGCCGCGCGCCCGTGGATGGCGGCACGGTCGATGGCACACCCGTCGCCGTCTTCATCGACGCGCTGGTGGCAGAGCTGTCGGGGATGGCAAACGTCACCCTGCGCACCCGTGTCATGGGGGCGGGAGTCTATGACCACGGCTATGTGCTGGGCTATGAACGTCTGACGGACCACGCGCCCGAGACTGCCGGACCGCGCCACCGGCTCTGGCGTATTCGCGCCGGTCATATCGTGACCGCCACCGGCGCGATTGAACGGCCTTTGTCCTTTGCTGGCAATGACATCCCCGGCGTGATGCTGGCCGCATCTGTGCGGGATTATCTGGTGAACTATGGCGTGTCGGTCGGGGATCGCACGGTGGTGGTCACCAATAATGACGACGCCTACCGCACCGCCATCGCCTTGACCGAGGCCGGTCTGACCGTGCCCGCCATTCTGGATGCTCGCGTGCTGCCGCAGGATTCCGCGCTGATGACGCGCGCCAAAGATCTGGGCATTCGCGTGATGATGGGTCATGCCGTGGCGCGGGTGACAGGCGGCAAGCGCGTCACAGGCGTAGAGGTGTGCAGCCAAGCGGGCGAGGGTGCGGTGCTTGAAACCTTCCCCTGTGACGCCGTGGCCATGTCGGGCGGCTGGTCGCCGGTGGTGCATCTGTGGTCCCATTGCGGCGGCAAGCTGACCTGGGATACCGCCGGGGCCATGTTCCGCCCCGATGTGAACAATCCGCCGCTGGGGGCGGACGGGCATGGTTTTGTCACCGCTGCCGGTGCCGCGGGTGGGTTCTTTGCGCTGGATGATATCTTGCACGACGCCCATGCCGCCGCGGATGGGGTGGTCACGACGCTGGGGTTCAAGCTGCCCGCCGATGCTGTCTCACCGAACGCCGACCGGCAAGAGGAAGCGCCGCTCGCCCCCGTCTGGATGATGCCGCAAGGCGCAAATGTGAAGCTGCGCGAGAAGACGTGGCTGGATTATCAGAACGATGTCAAAGTGTCAGACGTGCGGCTTGCCGCGCAAGAAGGCTTTGTCAGCGTCGAGCACGCCAAACGCTATACCACGCTTGGCATGGCGACGGATCAGGGGAAGCTCAGCAATATCAACGGGCTGGCAACGCTGGCGGGCGCGATGGATGCGGATATTCCCACCGTTGGGACCACCACCTTCCGCCCGCCGTACCACCCGATTTCGATGGGCGCGATCGCGGGCGAGGCGCGTGGCGATGTCTTCCAGCCGATCCGCCGCACCCCGCTGCATGATTGGCACGACGCGAACGGGGCCGAATGGGAACCCGTCGGCCAATGGCGACGCCCCTATGCCTATCCGCGCAAGGGCGAAACCACCCATGACGCGGTGATGCGCGAGGTCACCAACACGCGCAGCAAACTGGGGATGCTGGATGCCTCCACCCTGGGCAAGATCATCGTCAAGGGACCGGACGCGGGGCGCTTCCTCGACATGCTCTACACCAATATGATGAGCACGCTGAAACCGGGTAAATGCCGCTATGGCCTGATGTGCTCGGAAAACGGGTTCCTGATCGACGATGGTGTTGTGGCGAGGATCGATGACGACACCTTTCTGTGCCACACAACGACAGGCGGCGCGGAAAGCATCCACCAACATATGGAAGAATGGCTCCAGACCGAGTGGTGGGATTTCAACGTCTATGTTGCTAATGTCACCGAGCAATATGCGCAGATCGCCGTGGTCGGCCCCAATGCACGCAAATGTCTGGAAAAGCTGGGCGGCATGGATGTCAGCAAAGACACGCTGGCCTTTATGGAGTGGGCGGACGGCACGCTGGGGGGCTTCAAGTGCCGCGTTTACCGGATCTCTTTCTCGGGCGAGCTGAGCTACGAGATCGCGGTGGATGCAGGGCAGGGACAGGCCTTCTGGGATGCGCTGATGGTGGCGGGCAATGATCTGGGCGTGATGCCCTATGGTACGGAATGTCTGCACATCCTGCGCGCCGAAAAGGGCTTTATCATGATCGGGGACGAAACCGACGGCACCGTGATCCCGCAGGATCTGGGGCTGAACTGGGCGATCTCGAAAAAGAAGGATGACTATTTGGGCAAGCGCGCGCAGCAGCGGTCCCATATGGTGGACCCGACGCGTTGGAAACTGGTGGGGCTGGAAACAACCGACGGCAGCACCCTGCCGGACGGGGCCTATGCCGTGGGCGAGGGCGAGAACGAGAACGGCCAGCGCAATATGATCGGGCGCGTCACCTCGACCTATCATTCGCCGACCTTGGGTAAGGGGATCGCGATGGGGCTGGTCCTGAACGGGCCGGACCGCATGGGCGAGGTGCTCGATTTCCCCGGGACCGACGGCAAGACCTATCAGGCGAAAATCGTCGATCCGGTGTTCTATGACAAAGAAGGGGCCAAGCAAAATGTCTGAGGCGGTAAGCGCATTGAAAGCGGCGGAATTCACCGGCGGCATTGCCGAGGTGACCCTGATGGACCCGATCGGCATGATCTCTGTGCGCGGGGATCTGGGGGCGGGCTATATGAAGAAAGCGCTGAAAAAGGCCGTCGGCCTGGGCCTTCCCGATACACGCAGTGTCCAGATCAACGGGGATCGCGGTGTCGCGTGGATGTCGCCGGACGAGCTGTTGTTGCTCTGCCCCTATGATCAGGTCAGCGACACCATCGACATGCTGACCAAATGCTTTGGTAGCAATCACACGCTGGCGGTGAATGTATCCGATGCGCGGGCGGTGTTTCGCATCAGCGGGGCGCACAGCCGCGATGTGCTGGCCAAGCTCGCCCCGGTGGATCTGTCGCCAGACAGTTTCACCCCCGGCATGATCCGCCGCACGCGGCTGGCGCAGGTGCCGGCGGCGTTCTGGATCGAGGACGGCGACAGCTTCCGTCTGGTTTGCTTCCGCTCGGTCGCGCAATATGTGTTTGATCTGCTTAAAACCGCGGCACAGCCCGGGTCCGCCCCCGAATATTATAGCACCGCGCGGTAAGCCGCTGGTCAGGGGCAGGGCGGCAGACTGGCGGGAACATTCGCCTCAGCCAGCCGTTTTAGCCTTAAGCGGGTGACGATAGAAGCGCCCCGTCGGCTGTGCCGGTTTCCCCCTTGCGGGTCGATCAGCACTTGACCTTATGACGGGACGGGCTTCATGTGACCCAGACGCAATTCAATAACGGAGGCTTTTCTCATGGCTTTTACTCTTCCTGATCTTCCCTATGCCCACGATGCGCTTGCATCCAAAGGTATGTCCAAGGAAACGCTGGAATATCACCACGATAAGCACCACAACGCCTATGTGACCAACGGCAACAAAGCCATTGAAGGCACCGAGTGGGAAGGCAAGACCCTCGAGGAAATCATCAAGGGCACCTACAACCCTGATGCGGTTGCGCAAAGCGGTATCTTTAACAACATCAGCCAGCTGTGGAACCACAACCAGTTCTGGGAAATGATGTCCCCCGAAGATAGCAAAATGCCGTCCGAGCTGGAAAAAGCGATCACCGAAAGCTTTGGCTCTGTCGATAAGTTCAAGGATGAATTCAAAGCAGCCGGCGGCGGTCAGTTCGGCTCCGGTTGGGCCTGGCTGGTCAAGGACACCGATGGTGGCCTGAAAGTGACCAAGACCGAAAACGGCGTGAACCCTGTCTGCTTTGGTCAGACCGCACTGCTGGGCTGCGACGTTTGGGAACACTCCTACTACATCGATTTCCGCAACGCGCGCCCCGACTACCTGTCGAACTTCCTCGACAATCTGGTCAACTGGGACAATGTCGCGTCGCGCATGTAATCGCGATATGATGGGTTAAGGCATCGCGCCAACCTGTTGAAATATTTATGTGAAAGGCCCTGCAGCATTCCGCTGTGGGGCCTTTTCTTGTGGAACCACGGGCGTGACTGGGACGTTTTCCCTGTGAACCCACAAGATGAGAAGGAGACCACGATGGCAGAGCGTCACAGATCGAAGGACGGCGTCAAGGAAACCGACAAATACATCAGCGAGGCCGATGATATTGACCATCAGGGCCGCTCGGGTGGCGGGCTGCAACGCGATGTCGGCACGCAAGACGAAGAGAAACAGGTGGTCGACAAACCCGGCGCTGACACCCGCGTCACTGGCGAAGACAAACGCAACCACGGAGAAGACGCATGACCAAGATTGAAAATGGCACTTGGGTGCTGATCGCAGACGGTGAAAAAGCGCTGTTCATGGTGAATGAAACCGACGGAGAGGATCCGTTCCTGCAGGTCTTCCGCGAGGAAGAGCAGGAAAACCCGCCGAACCGCGATCAGGCCGCCAATCGTCGTGGACGCTTCAACGATGGCCCGTCTGTGCACCGCTCGGCTGTGGACGACACCGACTGGCACCAGCTGTCCAAGGACCGCTTTGCCAGCGAACTGGCGGATATCCTGTACAAACAGGCGCATAAGGGCAGGTTCGATAAGATCATTCTGGTCGCACCGCCGAACACTCTGGGCGAGTTGCGTCACGAGATGCACAAAGAGGTCGCAGACAAAGTCGTGGGCGAAATCCCCAAGACGCTGACGAACCACCCCATCGAAGAGATCGAGAATATCGTGAAATCGACGCTTGAAACAGCGTGAGGATGTGGCCGCATAGCAACAGTAGAAATCTGGCTATGCGGCCGGATCGATAGGACTTCGGGTTGCCGCAGGGCGGTGATTTGAAAGGGCATCCAGACGTGGGTGCCCTTTGCTGTATCGCGCGTCCTCGCGGCGAACAGGGAGTATGGCGTCGGCCGTTTTCACCTACCGCCCATAACACTCCTGATCCGGCTTCGCCGCCGATCAACCCGTTGCCGCGCAGGCGCTTTCTGCACTACCGCGCGAGCTGCCGTGCGTACCTCTACGCGGTCAGGCTGCGGCGCAGAACGTCCAGCGCGCCGTCAACGTCATCGACCGTATCCACATAGCCAAGCAGACTTTCTTCGGCAAAGCCGCGGGCGACGACATGATCCAGAAGTGCTGTGAGAGGATCCCAGTAACCATTTGTATTCAATAGAATTACCGGTTTCTGATGTAGCCCCAACTGGCGCCAGGTCAGCACTTCGAACAGCTCGTCCAGTGATCCGGCACCGCCGGGCAGGACCACCACGGCATCGCAATTCATGAACATCACCTTTTTGCGTTCATGCATGGTTTCGGTCACGACATAGGTGGTCAGATCGGTCTTGCCGACCTCCCATTTCACCAGATGATCGGGGATCACGCCAAAGGTCGTGCCGCCCGCCGTTTGTGCTGCGCGTGCAACGGTGCCCATCAGCCCCACGTCCCCCGCGCCATAGACCAGCCGCCAGTCGTTCTGGGCCAAAGCGCGGCCCAAAGCGTCGGCTTGTGCGGTATATTCGGGGTCATCACCGGGGCGCGAGCCGCAGTAAACACATACGGATTTCTGGATCATAAACGGGGGTCCTTTTTGCGAATATGCACATGGCATGCAGCTGCATTTTGACCCGTGATAGCCTGCTTGGTACAAGTCCTCAATGTGGGGAAGTTCAAAGGGATGAACGGGATGTCGGTGTTTCAAACGCGGGGTGCTCAGTTTGCGGGCGCCGCGCTGGTCGTGGCGGTTGCCGTTGCGGGATATATCTGGTCGCAAGATGCGGGTCCCGTCGTGCCGGATACGGCGAAAGACACCGCCGCCCATCCGAAACCCGCGACCCAGCCCCCCGCGCAGACCGCCACCGCACCCCAAGACACCAAGGCCGCCGCCACCGTTCCCCCTGCGCTGCAAACGCCTGACCCTGCCGCATCGCCCGCGACCCCCAGCTTTGACGAGGTGCGCCGCGAGGGGGACGGGATGACCGTGATCGCAGGCCGCGCAGCACCAGGGGCCCGCGTCAGCGTCATTAGCAACGGGGCAGAGGTCGCCAGCGCGCAGGCTGACCGCTCTGGCAAATTTGCCACGCTTGCCATTTTGCCGCCCGACGGCAGCGGCAAGATCCTGAGCCTGAGCGCGGATGCCGAAACAGGCCCTGTCGCCTCGGTCGAGGAAGTCATCTTGGCCCCGATCACCGCACCTGCCGTGGCGCAGGTGGCACTGGCAGAACCAGCAGACGTATCCATAGACACCACATCAGTTGCCACTCCAGAGGCCATGCCCGACGACACGGCCCCTGAAGCAGCCTCCGCTCCGGTCGCGGAACCGCTGGGGGAAGCACCCGATGACAGCGCCCCCGAGATGGCCGAGGTCGCCGCCGTGACGCCGCAGCCCGATCCCGCGCCCCCGTCTACTGATACCCCCGTCGCCCTGTTGAAATCCGACGCCGATGGTGTGGAATTACTGCCCGGCACCGCGCCCGAGGTGACCGACCGCATCGCGCTCGACACGATCACCTATTCCGATGAGGGTGAGGTCCGGCTGGCGGGGCGCGCACAGGCGCAGGCGTCGTCCGTGCGGGTCTATCTGGACAACCGCAGCGTCGGCGCGCTTGAGGTGGACCCCCAAGGCCGTTGGCGCGGCGATATCGAGGATATCCAGACCGGTATCTATACCCTGCGCGTGGATGAGCTGGATCAGGGCGGCGACGTGATCAGCCGCGTGGAAACCCCGTTCAAACGTGAATCCCCCGAGGTGCTGGCCCGTGCCACCGCAGACAACGACGGCCCGATCAAGGCGGTGACCGTGCAGGAAGGGGCCACGCTTTGGGCCATCGCCCGCGAACGCTATGGTGACCCGACGCTCTATGTGCGCGTCTTTGCCGCCAACCGCTCATCAATCCGCGATCCCGATCTGATCTACCCCGGTCAGGTCTTTGATCTGCCTGATTGACGAGCGGCTATGCAGACAGATGAAACTGCTGCACTGGCATGATCCGGCTGACGGCCCTATGTAAGGGGCAACCACACAGGATCGTTCATGTCAGCCGATAGCCCGCGCACTGCCAGCCAGCCCAAACCCGCCACCCAATATCCCATGACAGAAGAGGAAATCGCCCAAGCTGCAGAGCGGCAGTCGAACCTGCTTGTCCTGCGCAAGGTGGCCCCGTACCTGTGGCCCGACGATATGCCTTGGGTCAAGAAACGCGTGGTCTGGGCACTGATCTTCTTGGTGGTGTCCAAGCTGATTTCTGTTGTTATTCCCGTGCTTTACAAAGACGCGGTGGATGCTCTCGCGAATGAGGGCGTGCCGTTTCTGGCGCTTGGCGCGGTGGGGCTGACGATTGCCTATGGTATGGCCCGCGCGATGAACGTGGGCTTTCAACAGCTGCGCGACGCGGTCTTTGCCCGTGTCGGCCAGCGCGCCCTGCGGATGCTTGCGCTAGAGACGTTCGAGCATATTCACAAGCTGTCGATGCGCTATCACATCACGCGCAAGACCGGCGGGCTGAGCCGGATCATTGAACGCGGGGTCAAGGGTGTCGAATTCCTGCTGCGCTTCTTGCTCTTTTCCATCGGGCCGCTGATTCTGGAGCTGCTGCTGGTCGGCATCATCCTGACCGTGCTGTTTGACGCGTGGTATCTACTGATCGTGACGGTCACCATCGGGCTTTACGTCTGGTTTACCTTCGCGGTGACCGAGTGGCGCGTGAAGCTGCGCCGCCAGATGAACGACCGCGACACAGATGCCAATCAAAAGGCCATCGACAGTCTGCTGAACTATGAAACCGTCAAGTATTTCGTCGCCGAACAGCGCGAGGCGCAGCGCTATGACGCGGCGATGGCGGGCTATGAAGAGGCGGCGATCAAGACGAACTACTCCCTTGCCTTCCTGAACTTCGGCCAGTCGTTGCTGATCACCTGCGGGTTGGTCGGCGTGATGATCCTGGCCGCCATCGGAGTGCAGAACGGTGATCTCACCGTGGGGGATTTCGTTATGGTCAACGCCTATATGGTGCAGTTGACCGTGCCGCTGAACTTCCTTGGAACCGTCTATCGCGAAATCCGTCAGGCGCTGGTCGATATGGGGCAGATGTTCACGCTGCTCGATCAACCGGCCGAAATCTCGGACAAGCCTGACGCCCCTGCGCTGCAAGTTTCCGGCGGGCGTGTCACGCTGGACAACGTGCGCTTTGGCTATGACGACGACCGAGAGATCCTCAAGGGCGTGTCGATCGAAGCCGCCCCGGGAGAGATGGTGGCGATTGTCGGCTCTACCGGATCGGGGAAATCCACCATCGGACGTTTGCTGTTCCGGTTCTACGATGTGCAGGGCGGGGCAGTGCGTGTGGACGGGCAGGATGTGCGCGATGTGACCCAAGACAGCCTGCACCGCGCGATTGGCGTGGTGCCTCAGGATACCGTGCTGTTCAACGATACCATCGGCTATAACATCGCCTATGGCCGCGATAACGCCACGCAAGAAGACATCGAGGCCGCGGCGAAATCGGCGCAGATCCACGACTTTATCCAGCGTTTGCCCCACGGGTATGAAACCGCTGTGGGTGAACGCGGGCTGAAACTGTCGGGGGGGGAAAAGCAGCGTGTCGGTATCGCGCGGACCCTGCTGAAAAACCCGCCGATCCTGCTGCTGGACGAAGCAACAAGCGCGCTGGACAGCGAGACGGAGCACGAGATTCAGGATGCCCTGCGTCAGGCGGGCAAGGGGCGCACGGTGCTGACCATCGCGCACCGCCTGTCCACCGTGGCCGAGGCGGACCGTATCGTCGTGCTGGAGCAAGGCGAGGTGGTCGAGCAGGGCACCCATGACGATCTGCTGGCACGCAACGGGCGTTACGCGCAACTGTGGCAACGCCAGCAATCCGAGGGCGAATAGCGGGCGTCACAAACGTTCGGTCGGCGCGGGGGTTATTCCTCCGCGATGGCCTTGTCGGTGAGCTTGTCCAGCGCGCCGGTCATTTTGGTCAGATATTCCGCGTCATCGGGCAACCCGTGGTCTGCGGCCAATGTGGCGGGGTCGTGGTAGCTGACATGCACCATGCCGCTGTCATCGGCATAGGCCAGCACGCGCATGGGCAGGTCTAGACCAGCGGTCTGACCGTCCAGCATCGCAGGCGTGCCCAGTTTGGGATTGCCAAAGATCAGCAGCGTGGTCGGGCGCAGCTCCATATCCACTTTGGTCGCCCCTTCGGCGTGGTCCACGCGGGCAAAGACCGTGGCACCGGCTTCGGTCACGGCAGTTTCCAGACGGTCGATTGTGTCGGGCACGGAATGGGGGCTCATCTTGGTGATGATGTCGGCGGCGGCGGGCAGGGCGGCCAGCGTCGTCAGGGCGAGCGTTGTCGCGGCGAGTGTCTTGCGGATCATGTGGTCTCTCCTTCGGTTTGCGCGGCCCGTAGGCCACGGCTTCCCTCTGGAACCTAGTACGTCTTGCCCCACGAACGAGCAAAATTCGATCAACAAGCAGTGAATTGCCGGTATATGCATACAAACAACATGGTGCATTCTTGCCGTCGGGGGCATATGTGCTAGCTCAGCGCTGGCCGAGCGCCACGACGCGCGGCACCCCCACGGCCTTGCCCATAAATTTGAAGGACTACCCATGCCTGCCGGAATGTTCCGTACCGCCCTTATTCTTGGCTCTATCTGTGTGACAGGTCCTTTTGCCATCGACATGTATCTGCCCGCCTTGCCCGCGATCGAAGAGGCGCTGGATGTCTCTGTCTCGGCGGCCCAGATCACGCTGGTCGCCTATTTCCTCGCCTACGGCGTGTCGCAGTTGGTCTATGGGCCGCTGTCCGACCAGATCGGGCGCAAAAAGACCCTTGCCATTGGGATGAGCATTTTCTGCGTCGGCGCGGTGATCTGTGCTGTGGCCCCCGACATCGAGACGCTGGTCTTGGGGCGTTTGGTGCAAGGCATCGGCGGGGCGACGGTGATGGTCATTCCCCGTGCCATTGTGCGCGATATGTACACCGGTGCGCAGGCGACGCGGTTGATGTCGTCGATCATGCTGGTGATCTCGGTCTCGCCCATGCTGGCCCCTTTGGCGGGCAGCGCGGTGGTCAGTTTCGGCAGCTGGCGCGAGATTTTCCTCGCCCTTGCGATCCTTGCGGCGGCGACGTTGACGATGGCGCAGATCGCGCTGCCCGAGACGCTGACCGCAGACAAACGCCGCAAGGTCAATCTGCGCGAGCTGTCGCGCAGCTGTGGTATCCTGTTCCGCGATCCGGTGTTCGTCGGCCTGACCTTCATCGCGGGTTTCGGCATGGCGAGCTTCTTCTTGTTCATCTCCAGCGCGTCCTTCGTCTACACCGGTCAATTCGGGCTGACCCCGACCGAGTTCTCGCTGGCCTTCGCCTTTAACGCGGTGGGGTTCTTTATCGCCACGCAAGCGGCGGGGCGTCTGGCGGATATGTGGGGGCTTGCCACGCTGATCGGGCGCGGTGTCACCGGCTTTGCCGTCTGCTCTGCGCTGTTGACGGGCATTGTGCTGGCCGGTTTCGGCACGCTGCCGGTGCTGTTGATCGGGCTGTTTCTGGCCTATTCCTTTCTGGGGGTCGTTGTGCCTTCGGCGATGGTCGCGGCCCTTGATGCGCATGGACGGCGCGCGGGTATGGCGTCCTCGCTCAGCGGAAGCCTGACAATGCTGACGGGGGCCTTTTGCATCGCTGCGACGACGCCGTTCTTTGACGGCACCGCTGTGCCCATGGTGGTGAGCATCGCGCTGTGTGGTGTGGCGGCATTGGCGCTGGTGATCTTTACCATGCCCAAGCTGCGCCAGCAGCAGGAGGCCGCGGCGGCCGACCAGATGCCCGCCGCGGCCTAAGGGTCATTCCGCCGGTGGGGTATGGGCCGGCGGTCCGGTGTCCTCCCACTGGATCACGGTTGTTTGCAGCCTGCGTGCGTCTCGGGCCAGCGCCCAGTCCTGCGCGGATTTGCTGGCGCGCCCCAGCGACATCTTGGCCAGCAGCCGCGCGATCCAGCGGGCGTAGGTGGTGGCCCACACGCGGATCGCCAGCATGGACGGGGTGACCAGCAGCGTCAGCACCGTCGCAATGCCCAGACCAAAGACCACCGCCGTTGCCAGCTGTTTCCACCACAGCGCTGTGGGGCTGTCGATGGTGTAGCCGCCATTGGCAAAGTCGAGGCTCAGCCCGAACATCATCGGCGCAAGCCCTGCCATCGTGGTGATGGTGGTCAGCAAAACGGGGCGGATACGGGCCTGCGCCGTGCGAATGATCGCCTCGATCCGCGGCATGTACTGGCTGAACTCCTGATAGGTATCGATCAGGATGATGTTATTGTTCACCACGATCCCCGCCAGCGCCACGATCCCCGTGCCTGTCATGATGATCGAAAACGTCTGATCCATCACCAACATGCCAATCAGCACGCCCGTGGTCGATAGCACCACCGCCAGCAGCACCAGCACCGAGTTGTAGATGCTGTTGAACTGCGCCAGCAGGATGATGAACATCAACCCCAGTGCGGCGGTAAAGGCCGAGGACAAGAACGCCTGACTTTCGGCCTGATCCTCTTGGTCGCCGGTCCATTCATAGCTGACGCCCGCGGGCAGGGGCCGGGTTTCCAGCCATTTTGTCAGCTCCGCAATCCGTTCGTTGGCATTGATCGGGATCATGCGCAGGGTGCCATCGTCCAGCTCTTGTTGCAGATCGACGCCTTGGGCGGCATTGGTCCGGTTGGTGATCTTGAAGGCCGCGCCCTCGGGCCCCGTGATATCGCCCGCGTCCCCCGCAGGGCGCATCGTAGCGAGGGTGATTGTCGTCTCGCCCGCCTGTGCCGTGCCCGTCTGTGCCGTGCCCGTTTGCGCGGTGCCTTGGGAGGCATCCACCGTGCGCACCAGTTTGACCAGCCCGGGGAAGACATCGGCCTTCACATCAAGATAGCGTTTCTGATCGATCCGGTTGATCTCTGCCAGCTTGGGCACGGGGGTGCGGGTGATGAAGTTCGACAGCGGCACCAGCCCATCCACGGTGCGCACCTTCAGCGTGTCCAGCGTGCTGAGCACACGGTCTTCTTGCGGCAGGCGCACCCTGATCTCGATCTCTTCGTCCGAACTGTCGACCCGCATCGTGTCCAGCAGCAGCCCGCGGGTGACCAGCTGTACCATTGCGCCGACGGTGACCACATCAGCCCCGTATTGCCCCGCCTTGGCGACATCCACGTCGATCTGCCAGTCGATGCCGGGCAGGGGGCGGGTGTCTTCGATCAGGGTCAGGCCGGGGGTTTTCTCGAAGGTGTCACGGGCCTGTGCCGTCGCGGCGATCAGGTCAGTGAAACTGTCGGATTTCAGACGCAGATGCACCGGCTTGCCCGACGCAGGGCCGCGCGCCTGTGCAAGGATTTCGATCTTGATGCCGGGGATCGCGCTCAGCGCTTCCGTGAGCTCTGCGATCACGATGTCGCCGTCCAGTTCCGGGCGCAGGGCGCGGTCTTCCCACGGGATGGTTTCAAGCTGCACCTGACCGATGCTGTCCTTGGGGGCCTGCGCCCCGCCGGTATTGCTGTCGAGCCCGCCCTCACCAGCAAAGGCAAAGGCGGTAGAGACACCGGGATGCGCCAGCACGATCGCCTCCGCCTGCTGCATGATCGCGTCTTTTTCCGCCAGTGACAGGTTGCCCCTTGCCAGCACATAGACGATCGCCTGCTCGGGTTCGGATTCGACAAAGAATTCCACGCCTTTGCTGTTGTTGCCAAAGAAGATCATCGTGGTGCCGACAAAGACAAAGACGACCCCCGCGACCACCAGCGGCATCACCGGATTGCCCGCGATAAAGGCGATGAGCCGCCCGAAGGCTGATCGACGGTAGCCGGCCTTGATCACGGTGGGCTCTTTGCGGAACAGCCGCGAGGTGACCCAGCGGCCCCCGCGCCCCATGCGGGTGAACAGCGCGAAAAAGCTGGTCAGCCCCAAAAGCACGCCCGATATCGCCACCGCCACCAGCGCGCAGAGCACGGCGATGCAGATAAAGACCACGGCAAAGACCGGAATGACCGAGCCAAGGATATCCAGCCCGTCCATGCCCGCGAACTGCGCCGAGATCACGGCAAACAGCGGCTGCATCAGCGCCAGCGGCAGGGCGATCATCGCGGCGACAATGGGAAACAGCAGCAGATGCAGATAGAACCGCAGCTTGGCGATGGCAGTCATATTCTGCGCCATCCAGCGTTCCAGCCGTCCGGTGACGCCGCCCATGACGGGTAGATAGATCAGCGCCACCACCAGCGAGGCGGAGAGCACAAAGATCAGCGTGACCGGCAACATGCCCATGAACTCCCCCGGGACGCCGGGCCAGAACAACATGGGCAGGAACGCGCAAAGGGTGGTCGCGGTGGACGAGATGATGGGCCAGAACATGCGTTTGGCGGCCTCGACATAGGCGGCCATGGGGCCTTCGCCCTGTTGCTGGCGCGCGTCGGCATATTCCACCACAACAATCGCGCCATCCACCAGCATCCCCACCGCAAGGATCAGCCCGAACATCACGATGTTCGAGATGGAGATCCCCATCAGCGCGAGAAAGGCAAAACACAGCAGGAACGACGTGGGAATCGCAAAGCCCACCAGCAGGGCCGCGCGGATCCCCAGGGCGGCCAGCACCACGATCATCACCAGCGCAATCGCGGTAAAGACCGACCCCAGAAGCTGCTGCACCATACTGTCGACAATGCGGCTTTGATCGTTCGAGGTGCCAAGCGTGACAGCGGCTTTCAGCCCCTCGGGCCAGGCGGCGCTTTGGGCGGCGACGATCTCTTTCACCTGGGTGGAGGTGTCGATCAGGTTATAGCCCTTGCGTTTGACCACCTGCAGCGCCAGCGTCTTTTCCCCGTTGAACCGTGCGGTGCCTTCGCGGTCTTCAAAGGTCAGGTTGATGGTCGCCAGATCGCCCAGTGTCACCACGCGGTCGCCGTTGGTCTTAACCGGCAGCGCATAGACATCGCGCGGTTCATCAAAGGAGGATGGGATCTTGACCGAGAAACTGCCCTGATCCGATTGCACTTCGCCCGCGGCAATCAACTGGTTGTTATTCTGCACCACATTGATCAGCTCGCCCGCGGTCACGTCATAGGCTTCCAGCCGCAAGGGATCGATCAGCACCTCAAGCATCTCGTCACGGTCACCTGCCAACCCTGCTTCAAGCACCGCATCCACGCCTTCCAGCGCGTCCTGCAGATCACGCGCGACGCGGGCCATGGTGCGTTCGGGCACGGGGCCGGTCAGGTTGACGATGATGATGGGGAATTCGGAAAAGTTGATCTCTGTGATCGAATATTTCTCGTAGCCTTCGGGGAATTTGGATTCCGCCGTGCTCATCGCGTCGCGCACGTCGGCCATGATCTTGGACTTGTCCCAGCCGAATTCGAATTCCAGCGCGACACCGGCGTAGTTTTCGGCGGCGGTGCCGGTCATGGTCTTCAGGCCGTCCAGATCGGAAAGCTCCGTCTCCATCGGTTTGACCAGCAGGGTTTCGCTATCCGCGGCAGAGATGCCCGGAAACTGGACCGAGACGAAAAGCGCCGGGATCTCGATGTCAGGCTCGCCCTCTTTGGGCAGGGTCGAATAGGCATAGCCCCCCACCACGAGGCTCAGCAGGATAAACGCCATGACCATGCGGGCACGGCCCGCGGCCCAATCGACCATGCCGCTCATTCCGGGGCCTCGTCGCGGAAGGTCGGGGTCACGGTCACGCCAGCGGTGACATATTCCTGTCCCAGAACGATGACATCTGCCTGTTCAGGCAGGCCGGTGACCCAGATCCCCTCGGGCGTGTCACGCACAAGTGTGACTGCGGCGAAACTTACGGTGTTCGCGGCGTCGATCAGACGCACGCCAAGGGTGCCGTCATCATTCAGCGTCAGGGCCGATTGCGGCAGCAGATGCGCCTCGACCCCGGCCGAGGCGATGGCGATTTCGGCGGTCTGGCCGTCACGGATGCTCAGATCGGGGTTGGGCACCTCGATTTCCACCTGAAAGGTGCGCGTCGTCGGATCGGAGGCGCGCGAGATAAAGGTGACGGTGCCTGCGATCTCGCGGTCGCCCGCGGCCAGCCGCGCCTGCGCCTGCGCGCCAAGGCTGACGCGGTCAACCTCGGTCTCGGGGACAAAGCCCACCAGTTTGATCGGATCAAGCTGGATCACCTGCGCACAAAGCGATCCGGTTTGCAGCAGGCTGCCAAGCTCTGCGGTGTCGCTTTCCAGCAGCCCTTCGAACGGCGCGGTGAGGGTCAGCCGGTCAATCTCGGCCTGGGTGCTGGCGACGGCGGCCTCCGCAGCCTCAATGCCGGAATGTGCCGCATTCAGCCCCGCCTCGGCAGAGCTGAGTGCGGCGCGCGCGGCGGCAACAGCAGCTTCGGCGGTGGCCAGCGTGGTCTGCGACGAAAACCCGCCTTCGCCCAGTTTTTGTGCCGCGTTCAGCTTGATCAGGGTTTCATCCAGACGGGCCTGCGCCTCGGCCACGCGGGCCTGTGCCTCCGGGACGCGGGATTGTGCTTCGTTGCGGCGGGCTTGCGCCTCTGCCTGTTGCGCGCCACGGGTGCCGGGGTCCAGCTCGCACAGCACATCGCCCGCTTTCACGGTCGCGCCCTTGCGCAGCGGGGCCGATACCACAACGGCTGAGGTCTCCGCCTTGACCGCCACCTGCCGCGCCGCCGTGGTCTGACCGCGCACGATCACGGCAGAGGCGAGCGGTGCCGCCGCGCTGCGCTGCACCACGACCTTCACGCGCGCAGGCTCTGCCACATCGGACGGGGACGCGGTATCGGTGCTGTCGGCATCCACCGCAGGGGCAGGAGGTTGCGCGGCCCCCTGTGCCAGCCCCAACAGGGCGTCACGTTCGAAAATTGCCATATACATCAGGGCGGAAACGGCGATGGCCGCCAGTAGGGGGAAGATGCGCATTCGGGCCTCGGTTCAGTGAAATGCGGGCGTTGCGGCACCGCAGTATGTCGTATGCTATAGGGCCAAATGCTTAAGCGAATAAAACTGAACTGCATAGTTCACTATTGAAAAAACTTGCGACATGCGACCTTGTGAACAACGCGTGGGTCACTTGCTGTGCAGCCAAGCCCTTGGCAGCCCCGCAGCCGCAGGTTAAGAGGGGCGTTAAATCAGGCGGGACGGGTACCACATGAGCGATACAGACAGTTTCATCGACGAAGTAAACGAAGAGGTTCGCCGCGACCGGTTCTACTTTATGCTCAAGCGCTATGGCTGGATTGCGGTGCTGGCCGTGATCCTGCTGGTCGGTGGGGCCGCGTGGAACGAATACCAGAAAGCGCAGGCCCGCGCAGAGGCGGAAACCCTTGGCGACGCGATGTTTGCAGCGCTTTCCGCTGAAGACACAGCCGCCCGCGCTTCCGCCTTTGAAAAAATCGAGGCCACAAACCCCCGCGCCGGTGCCATGCTGGGCTTGCTGACCGCCGCCGAACAAGCCGAAGCAGGCGAAACCGACGCCGCCGTCGCCACCTTGAACGGCATCGGGCTGGATGCGGATGTGCCCGCGATCTACCGCGAAATCGCCCAGTTCAAGGCGATTACCCTGCAAGGATCGGATATGCCCGCCAATGAACGCCGTCTGGCGTTGGAAAATCTGGCGCAGCCCGGCAGCAGCCTGCGCTTGCTGGCGCAAGAACAACTGGCCATGATCGACATTGAAGAAGACGCCCCCGAGGCGGCGATCGAACGCTATCAGGGTATCCTGAACGACGCGGATGTGACCTCGGACTTGCAACAACGCGCCCTTCAGGTGATTGTCGCCTTGGGGGGGGATCCGCAAATGGGTGCCGCAGCCCCCGCGCCGCAAACGGACACCGTGCCGGCGCTGGATGCAGACAATAACTAATCCTGCCTGAACCCTTCAGGTGACACGGACTTAAAGAGCAAAGCGAGCAGGGCCATGACCATTCTCCACAGCATCTCCTTGAAACCCACGTCGACGCGCCGTGCCTCACTTGGGATGGGGGCGGTGGTGGCATCGCTGCTGCTGTCGGCCTGCGCCGAACCAGAGGTGATCCTGCCCGGCGTGCGCGAGGATGTGCGATCGGTCCTGCAAGGCAGCGACGGCTTTGCGGCCCCCGCCGATGCGCCGGTGCCAGCCAATACAACACGCGCGATTTCGCTGCCCGCGGCGACCACAAACGCCAGCTGGTCGCAAAGCCCCGGCACGCCAAGCACCCGCGTCAGCCACCCCGCGCTTGGTGCAGCACCGCAGCTTGCGTGGTCCGCCTCTATCGGGAAGGGAGACAGCCGCAAGCAACGCATCACCGCGACGCCTGTCGTGTCTGGCGGGCGTGTGTTCACCATCGATTCCGGCGCGACGGTCACCGCGACCTCTGCCACATCGGGGGCCACACTATGGACCCGTGACCTGACGCCGCAAAGCGACGGGCAGGGGGATGCGACGGGCGGCGGCTTGGCCGTCGATGGCAACACAGTCTATGTCTCGCTCGGCTTCGGGTCGGTCACGGCGCTGGATGTCGACAGTGGCGGCACGCGCTGGACGCAGGATATCGACGGCACCGGATCGGGGGCCCCGACAGTCTTTGGCGATATGGTCTATTTCACCTCCGGCGACGATACCGGCTGGGCGCTGGATAAATCCAATGGCCGCGTGCAATGGCAGACCGGATCGACCAGCAGCATCAACAATGTGCTTGGCGCACCGGCCCCCGCCGTGGGGTCGCAGATCGCCGTGCTGGCCTTTGGCTCGGGCGAGGTGCAAGGGCTCTTCCGTCAGGGCGGGCTGGATCGCTGGAACACGTCTGTCGTGGGCAAACGCCCGGGGCGCGCGCTGGCCAATATCTCTGACGTGACAAGCGCGCCGGTGATCTCGGGCGATACCGTTTACGTGGGCAACCAGTCGGGCCGTCTGGCGGCGCTGAGCCTTGGCGGCGGCGAACGCCAGTGGACCGCGCGCGAAGGCGCGATTGGCCCCGTTTGGCCCGCAGGCGACAGCGTCTTTGTCGTGACCGACCTGAACGAGCTGGTGCGTCTGGATGCCAGCACCGGCACCCGCATCTGGGGCACACCGCTGCCGAATTTCGTCAAGGACAAGCCCAAGCGCCAGTCCGAGGTCTTTGGCAACTACGGCCCCATCCTTGCCGGTGGCCGCGTGATCGTGGCCTCTAGCGATGGCACGCTGCGCAGCTTTGACCCCACCAATGGCGCGCTGGTTGCACAGGTGACGATCCCCGGCGGGGCGACCACTGCGCCGGTCGTGGCGGGGGGCGTTCTTTACGTCGTATCCGCGAAAGGGCAATTGCACGCTTTCCGTTAGGCCGCAAATAGGCTAAGCGGCGGGCTTGACCTAGTCTTCGGAGCCGTTCCATGTCTTTCACCCTCGCCATTGTGGGCCGTCCCAACGTCGGGAAATCCACGCTGTTCAACCGTCTTGTCGGTAAAAAGCTGGCGTTGGTCGATGATCAGCCCGGTGTGACGCGCGATTTGCGCGAAGGCGCGGCGCGGCTTGCCGACCTGCGATTCACTGTGGTGGATACCGCCGGACTTGAAGAAGTCACCGACGACAGTTTGCAGGGCCGGATGCGCCGCCTGACCGAACGTGCCGTGGATATGGCGGACATCTGCCTGTTCATGATCGACGCCCGCGTGGGTGTCACGCCGTCTGATCTGGTCTTTGCCGATATCCTGCGCAAGAAATCCGCCCATGTCATTCTGGCCGCCAACAAGGCAGAGGGCAAAGCCGCCGACGCCGGTGTGATCGAGGCCTACAGCCTTGGCCTTGGCGAACCGATCCGCCTGTCTGCCGAACACGGCGAGGGGCTGAACGACCTTTACACCCATCTGATGCCAATCGCCGACGGTTTCGCCGAGCGGGCGCAAACCGATGCGCCGGAAACAGATGTGGACCTGACCGAAGAAGAAGCCGAACTGGGCGACGAAGAGGCACCCATGCCCGTCCCCACCAAGACCAAGCCCTTGCAGGTGGCCGTGGTAGGGCGTCCGAACGCGGGTAAATCCACCCTGATCAACCAGATTATGGGCGAGGATCGTCTGCTCACCGGACCGGAGGCGGGGATCACCCGTGATGCGATTTCGCTGCAGACCGACTGGTTCGACGTGCCCATGCGGATCTTTGACACCGCCGGGATGCGTAAACGCGCCAAGGTGCAGGAAAAGCTCGAAAAGCTGAGCGTCAGCGACGGTTTGCGTGCGGTGAAATTCGCCGAGGTTGTGGTGGTTCTGCTGGATGCGGATATCCCCTTTGAACAGCAAGACCTGCGCATCGCCGATCTGGCCGAACGCGAAGGCCGCGCCGTTGTGGTTGCCGTGAACAAATGGGACCTTGAGACCGACAAACAGGGCAAGTTGAAAGACCTGCGCGAAAGCTTTGAACGGCTTCTGCCGCAGCTTAAGGGCGCGCCTTTGGTGACCGTTTCGGCCAAGACCGGGCGCGGAATGGACCGTTTGCATAACGCGATCATGCGCGCCTATGAGGTCTGGAACCGCCGTGTTACCACCGCACAGCTCAACCGCTGGCTGTCCGGCATGATGGAGGCGCACCCGCCCCCCGCGCCGCAGGGCAAGCGTATCAAGCTGCGCTATATGACCCAAGCCAAGACCCGCCCGCCGGGGTTCGTGGTCATGTGTAGCCATCCCGATAAGGTGCCGGAAAGCTATAACCGCTATCTTGTCAACGGGTTACGGCTGGACTTTGACATGCCGGGCACGCCGATCCGCCTGTGGATGCGCGGCCAGTCGGACGCCAACCCCTATAAGGGGCGCAAAAAGGCGAAACCGTCGAAGCTGCGCAAACATACCGACGGTCACCGCAAGGACCGCTAGAAGTTGCAAAAATCGGGACCGGAGTTTACAAAACTCCGGTCCTTTGCGTTTAGCCGCGCCGCCATGACCGGTAGGTGGGCAGGATCAACGCAATCGCGCCCCCCGCGGCCAGCGCGGCAACGGTCGGGGCCGTCGCGACATTCGCCACCACCACAGCGACCAGCGCCCAGATCACCCCGATCCCATAGGTCGGCGCGCGCATCAGCGACGATTGCACCCCCGCTGCAATCACAATCGCCAGCCCGACAAAGACCAGCCCCGCGGTTGGCCCGCTCATCCAGCCATAGCCGGCCGCCAGCAGCCCCAGAGACACGCAGGAGGCCGCGCTCAGCCAGCCCGCATAAAGCCCCACGGGCAGGGCGGCAAAGCCGCGATCCTCACGCGGGGTGCGGAACAAAGCGTAAAGCGCCGACACCAGCATCACCCAGATCAGCACCGACGCCCAGATCGGGCTTGCCACGGCCACGGCAAGCCAGAAACAGCCCACAAACAGCGACAGCGCGAGCGGCAGACGCATGTCGTGCCAAAGGAAATCCTCTCGGCGTTTCCACAGGCCCCAGCCCATGCCGACGATCAGCCAGACATAGATCATCCCCCAGATCGAGAACGCGTAGCCCGCAGGCTGCACCGGCGGGTTGTCTTGGGGAATGGGGAATTGGTCCGGCGAAAAGCCGTTGAAACCGGAGACAAAAAAAGGCGACACGGCAAAGCCGATCGCCAGCAGAAAGGTCAGAAGGGCAATAAGGGGACGGGACATCGGGCTACCTTGCGAAAAGTGGTTCTCGCCTCAGATAGCCCGATGATCCCAGCGTTCAATCAGCTGAGCGTGCCGTCAACGCCCAAAGTGATCTTGCCGCCCAGATAGGGGGCCAGCACGTCGGGCAGTTTGACCGACCCATCGGCCTGCTGGCCGTTTTCCAGCACCGCGATCAGGCAGCGCCCGACGGCCAGACCGGAGCCGTTCAACGTGTGCACGAACTGCGGTTTGCCGCCATCTGCGGGTTTGAACCGTGCGTTCATCCGCCGCGCCTGAAAATCCCCCGTGGTCGAGACAGAGCTGATCTCGCGGTAGGCGTTCTGACCGGGGAGCCAGGCCTCGATGTCAAAGGTCCGGCGCGCGCCAAAGCCCATGTCACCGGTGCACAGGATCACGGTGCGATAGGGCACGCCCAGACGTTCCAGCATGTCTTCGGCACAGCGCAGCATACGCTTTTGTTCGTCGTCCGATTGATCGGGGTGGGTGACCGATACCATCTCGACTTTCTCGAACTGGTGCTGGCGCAGCATGCCCGAGGTGTCGCGGCCCGCGCTGCCGGCTTCGGAACGGAAGCACAGGGTGTGGGCGGTCATCCGGCGGGGCAGGGCAGCTTCTTCCAGCACGTCACCGGCGACCGAATAGGTCAGCGTCACTTCGGAGGTGGGGATCAGCCACCAGCCGTTTGTGGTCTGATAGCTGTCGTCGCCGAATTTGGGCAGCTTGTCGGTGCCATACATCGCCTCGTCGCGCACCAGCACGGGGGTCATATGTTCGGTCAGCCCGTTTTCATCGACATGGGTGTCGATCATGAACTGCGCCAGCGCACGGTGAATCCGCGCCACGGCCCCTTTAAGCATCACAAAGCGCGCGCCAGAGGTTTTGGCGGCGGTTTCGAAATCCATTGACGCCGCGACGCTGGCGATCTCGAAATGCTCTTTCGCTTTGAAGTCAAACGTTGGTACATCGCCCCAGCGGTTCACTTCGACATTGTCAGCCTCGTCCGCGCCATCGGGGGCATCATCGGCGGGCAGGTTGGGGATGCGCGCCAGCATGTCGGTCAACTGCGCGTCCAGATCCTTGGCCTCTGCCTGCATGGCGGTGACTTCGGCCTTCTTGTCGCTGACCAAGGTGCGCAGACGTTCGAATTCGGCCTCGTCGCCCTTGGCCTTGGCCGCGCCCACCAGTTTGGAGGCTTTGTTCTGCTCGGCCTGCGCCGTTTCCGCTGCTGAAATCTTGGCCCGCCGTGCCTCGTCCAGTGCCAGTACCTGCGCGCTTACAGGGGTGTCGCCGCGCCGTGCGAGGGCCGCGTCGAAAGCATCGGGGTTTTCACGGATGGCTTTGATGTCGTGCATGGGCTGTTCCTTTGTCGTCCGAGTCGCATGATCTGCGTTGCGCGCGTTATGCCCGATTGTGGATCGCGGTGCCAGATGTGGATGCGCCGGGGGGGATCGCGCCCTTGGATGCTTGCGCAAACAGCTTATTGCAGGCTGCGACACCGGGCAGCGCCATTTCCCCCCGGAACCCACCTTGCAAAGCCCCGCGTCTGACCATAGGTTCCGCCAAACTTAGACGGCAGGCCGTTTGCGGCATGCGCCCAACACAAAGGACGACCTCCATGGAAGCCATTCAGCAATTTGTACCCCTGATCCTGATCTTCGCGATCATGTATTTTCTGCTTATTCGCCCTCAGCAAAAGAAGGTGAAAGAGCATAAGGCGATGGTGGACGGTCTGCGTCGTGGCGATCAAGTGGTCACCGCTGGCGGTCTGATCGGCAAAGTCGTCAAAGTCAAAGATGACGGCGAGCTGGAAGTCGAACTGGCCGACAACGTCAAAGTGCGCGTTGTGCAATCGACCATCGCCACCGTCGTCTCCAAGACCGAACCAGCCAAGTAAGCGCTCCTTCGGGCGTGTCGAGAAAAGGGCAGTACCATGCTTCAGATTGATCTGTGGAAACGGGTGTTGATCATCCTCACCTGTGCCGCTGGCCTTTGGTTGGCGCTGCCCAATGCGTTCTACGGTCCCGTCGAACAGCACAATGATGCGGTCAAGGCGATCAGCGTTGCTGGCTCCACCCCCGAGCTTGAGGCGCAAAAGGCGCTTTGGCCCGAGTGGATGCCGGAACGTCTGGTCAACCTTGGCCTCGATCTGCGCGGCGGGGCCCATTTGCTGGCCGAAGTGAATGTCGAAGATGTTTACGCCAACCGGATGGAGGCCGCCTGGCCCGAGGTCCGCGATGCGTTGCGCTCGATCACGCCGGTCCGCCGCGTTGACGCCCCCAAGGGCGAGCTGCGCGTGCGCATCAACGATGCCTCTGTCATGGCACAAGCTTTAGAGGCGACCCGTGCCTTGGCCCGCCCCGTGCAGTCGCTGACGGGCACAGGGCAAAACGACATCGTGGTAAACGGTGCCAATGACATCATCACCATCACGCTGACCGATGCCGAGAAACAGGCCACGGACGAGCGCACGATGCAGCAGTCGCTGGAAATTATCCGCCGCCGCATCGACGAGGTGGGCACACGCGAACCCACGATCCAGCGTCAGGGCGCGGACCGTATCCTTATTCAGGTGCCCGGCATCGGGTCGGCCGCAGAGCTGAAAGCGATCATCGGGACCACCGCGCAGCTGACGTTCAACCCCGTGGTGAACCGTGGTGCCAATGAAAACGCGGCACCGGGTCTGGGCAATTCGCTTTTGCCCGACGCCGAAGCGCCCGGTGTCTTCTATATCATCGAAACCGCGCCCGTCGTGACCGGCGAACAGCTGGTCGATGCGCAGCCCAGCTTTGACCAGAACGGCCGCCCCGCTGTCAGCTTCCGCTTTGACACCACCGGCGCGCGCAAGTTCGGCACCTACACGGCAGAGAACATCGGCGCGCCTTTCGCCATTGTGCTGGATGACGAGGTCATCAGCGCCCCCACCATCCAAAGCGCGATCCCCGGCGGGTCGGGCATCATCACCGGCAACTTCACGGTCGAGGAATCCACCAATCTGGCCGTCTTGCTGCGGGCAGGGGCCTTGCCTGCGGGTCTGACCTTTGTCGAGGAACGCACTATCGGGCCGGAACTGGGTCAGGACAGCATTGACGCGGGCAAGATCGCGACCAGCGTCGCCTTTGCCGCGGTACTGTTCTTTATGTGGGCCAGCTACGGGCTGTTCGGGCTGTTCGCCAATATCGCGCTGATCATCAACGTCGGCATGATCTTTGGCTTGCTGAGCCTGATTGGTGCCACGCTGACCCTGCCCGGTATCGCGGGGATCGTTCTGACAGTGGGTATGGCGGTGGACGCCAACGTGCTGATCTTTGAACGCATCCGCGAAGAGCTCAAGACCGCCAAGGGACCGGCCCGCGCCATCAGCCTTGGCTATGAACGCGCGCTTAGCGCCATTCTGGACGCCAACATCACCACCTTCATCATTGCAACGATCCTCTTTGTGCTTGGCTCCGGCCCTGTGCGCGGGTTCGCGGTGACGCTGGGGCTTGGCATCGTCACGTCGGTCTTTACGGCGTATTTCGTCACACGTCTGATCGTGGTGTTCTGGTTTGAACGCCGCCGTCCCAAGACAATCACGGTATAGGAACGCGCACCATGCGGCTGAGACTGATCCCCGACGATACGAATATCGACTTCTTTAAACACGCCAGACTGACCTTTGGGGCGTCCTGTGTGGCGGTGCTGCTGGCCTTGGCCGTGTGGTTCACCATGGGTCTGAACTACGGCATTGACTTCCGCGGCGGGACGACCCTGCGCACGCAAAGCGACGCAGCCGTGGACGTGGCGGCCTACCGCACGGCGCTGGAACCGCTGGAGCTTGGCGATGTGTCCATCTCAGAGGTGTTTGACCCTGCCAGCGACAGTACCAAACATGTCGCGATGGTGCGCATCCAGGCCCAGGAGGGCGAAGAGGCCGCATCCCCCGAGATGATCCAGAATGTCGAGGAAGCGTTGAAAACCGTTGCCCCGAACATCGTCTTCACCTCGGTCGAATCCGTTGGCCCCAAAGTGTCGGGCGAGCTGATCCAGACCGCGTTTCTGGCGGTTGCTGCCTCGCTCGGCGCGATCCTGATCTACATCTGGCTTAGGTTCGAATGGCAGTTCTCTGTCGGGGCGGTCGCGGCGCTGTTCCACGATGTGGTGCTGACCATTGGCGTATTCTCGGCACTGCAGATCCGCTTCGATCTGGCGGTGATCGCGGCGATCCTGACCATCATCGGCTATTCGATCAACGACACCGTGGTGATCTTTGACCGCCTGCGTGAAAACCTGCGCAAATACAAGAAACGCGACCTGCGCGAGATCATGAACCTCAGCGTTAACGAGACTCTGAGCCGGACCTTGATGACATCGGGCACCACCTTGCTCGCGCTCATCGCGCTGCTGGTTCTGGGCGGCGATGTGATCCGTGGCTTTGTCTTCGCGATCACATGGGGCGTTGTTGTGGGCACCTATTCTTCGGTCTATGTGGCCAAGAACGTCGTGCTGTTTCTGGGCGTCAAACGCGACTGGTCCAAGAAAGACAACAACAATACCGGCCAATACGCCAATATCGACGCGTAATATATTTTGCTGCCAGCGGGGCACCCCCTTGCTGGCAGCACCGTTCCGCGCCCGCCTCCGGCGCGACGCTTTGCCCATAGGGCCCGCCCCATTTCACCGCCAGTTGACCTGTATTGTCCGCGCGTGATCCGCTATGATCGCGCAGCCCCCGCGAGAAGGAGAACATCATGCGTTTGAACGAGGTCGTGTATTCGGATGCCAAACCCGTCGAAGGCTATGGCCCCGGTTTCTTCCGCATTGGCGGCACGGTGTTCGAAGGGCCTGTGATCGCAGGCACCTCTGGGGTTTCTGCGTGGCAAGGCTTTGACGATCACGCACCGCTGCTGGCGCTGGCGGGCAAGATCGACATCCTGTTCATCGGCACCGGGGCCGAGATTGCGCATATCCCGGCCGACCTGCGCAGCACGCTCGAAGATGCGGGCATCGGGGTTGATGTGATGTCGTCCCCCGCGGCGGCGCGGACGTATAACGTCCTGCTCAGCGAAGGCCGTCGCATCGCCTTGGCCATGATCCCCGTCTGATATGACCCTGCGTGTCACCGACCTTGCCGTCGCGCGCGGCGGTGTGCCCGTGCTGGACGGGGTGTTCTTTGCGATTGAACCGGGGGCTGCCTTGATCCTGCGTGGGCCGAATGGGGCGGGCAAGACCACGCTGCTGCGCTGCATCGCGGGGCTGCAACCGCCCTTGTCGGGGCAGATCGACGGGGCAGAGGAAACCATCGCCTACGCCGGTCATGCCGACGGGCTGAAAGCGATGCTGAGCGTGCGCGAAAACCTCACGTTCTGGGCACAGGTCTTCGGGCAACGCGATATATCCGAGGCAATGGCCGCCTATGACCTTAAGCCGCTGCAAGACCGGCTGGCAGGCACCTTGTCGGCGGGGCAGAAGCGGCGCTTGGGGCTGGCGCGGTTGATGGTCACGGGGCGGCCCATCTGGGTGCTGGACGAGCCGACCGTGTCGCTGGACGCCGCCGCCGTTGGGCTTTTCGCCGCGGCGGTGACGGCGCATCTGGGGGCCGGCGGCACGGCGCTGATCGCCACCCATATCGACCTTGGCCTGAAAGCGCATAGCTTTGACATCACCCCGTTTCGCGCCAAACCATCACAGCGCAGCGGTGCCAGTGACGAGGCTTTCCTGTGATCGCCCTGCTGCGCCGTGACCTGATGCTTGCCTTTCGGGCGGGCGGGGGCTTTGGCCTCGGGCTGGCGTTCTTCCTGATTGTGACCGTACTGGTGCCCTTCTCGGTCGGGCCGCAACCCGATCTGTTGGGGACCATCGCGCCCGGTGTGCTTTGGCTGGGGGCGCTGCTGGCCTGCCTTCTCTCGCTCGACCGGCTGCTTGCGCTGGATTACGAGGATGGCACGCTGGACCTGCTGGCCACGGCACCGCTGCCGCTTGAGGCGGCGTTGAGCGTCAAGGCACTGTCCCACTGGGTGACGACAGGGCTGCCGCTGGTGCTTGCGGCGCCTGTGTTGGGGGTGATGCTGAACCTCGCGCCTTCGGGGTACCTGTGGCTGGTGGCCTCGCTGGGTCTGGGCACGCCCGCGCTATCGGTGATCGGCACCTTTGGCGCGGCGCTGACCGTGGGCATCAAACGCGGCGGGCTGCTGATGTCGCTGCTGGTGCTGCCGCTTTACGTACCGACGCTTATCTTCGGGGCAGAGGCCGCGCGCCGCGGCGCGATGGGGCTGGATGCCACGACCCCTCTGACCCTGCTGGCTGGCATCACCTTTGGCACCATCGCGCTCATGCCCTTCGCCTCTGCCGCGGTGCTGCGGATGACCTTAAGGTGAGTGCGCGCTTTTGACCATTGAGTGCCAGGAAACGGAGCGATAGAACCCCGCCATGTCTTTATGGGAATACGCCAATCCGGTGAAATTTTTAGGCCTCTCGGCCCGCGTACAACCCTATGTCTGGGGGGGGGCGGCGCTGTGTCTGATGGTCGGTCTGGGCTGGGGCTTTTTCGGCACGCCGGATGATTACCGTCAGGGATCGACGGTCAAGATCATCTACCTGCATGTGCCCGCGGCGCTGATGGCGATCAACGCATGGTTCATGATGCTTGTGGCCTCGCTGGTCTGGCTGATCCGCCGGCATCACGTCAGCGCCCTTGCGGCCAAGGCGGCGGCCCCTGTGGGCGTCACCATGACAGTGATCGCGCTGATCACCGGTGCGATCTGGGGACAGCCCATGTGGGGGACCTGGTGGGCATGGGATCCACGGCTGACGTCCTTTCTGATCCTGTTCCTCTTCTACCTCGGCTATATCGCCCTGTGGGAAGCGGTCGAGGACCCCGATACCGCGGCAGACCTGACCTCGGTCCTGTGTCTGGTAGGCTCGGTCTTTGCGGTGCTGTCGCGCTATGCGGTCAAGTTCTGGAATCAGGGGCTGCATCAAGGCACCTCTGTACCGCTGGCTACCGGCGGTCGTACCGTATCGGATGTGTTTTTCTACCCGCTGCTGATCAGTATGGTCGGCTTTGGCCTGATGTTTCTGGCGCTGGTTCTGTACCGCACAGGGACCGAAATCCGCCTGCGCCGCGCCCGCGCGCTGCTGGCGCGCAGCGAAAGGGGCGCATGATGCCGGACCTTGGGAAATACGCCGCCGAGGTGCTGGCCGCCTATGGGGTGTCGCTGCTGCTGCTGGCGGGACTGGTGGGGCTGAGCCTGAACAAAGGGCGCAAGGCCCGCGCCACACTTGCTGATATAGAGGCCCGTAAAGATGGCTAAAATCTCTCCGCTCATGATCGCGCCACCGCTGGTTTTCGCCGGTTTCGTGGCACTTGCCGCCTTTGGCATGTTCCGCCCCGATCCCGAAGGGCTGCCCTCGACGCTGGTGGGGCAGATGGCCCCCGCGCTGCCGGAAAAACCGCTGGAAGGGTTTCCCGCCGCGGCACCGGATGTGCTGACCAATGGCGAGGTGACGCTGGTCAACTTCTGGGCCAGCTGGTGCCCGCCCTGCCGCGCCGAACATCCGCAGCTGCTTGATATGCAGGCGCAGGGGCTGTCGATCATCGGCGTCAACTTCAAAGACACGGTCGGCCCCGCAACCAGCTACCTGACCAATGATGGCAACCCCTTCGAAGGCGTCGCCTTTGACCCGCAGGGGCGCACCGCCATCAACTGGGGCGTCACCGCCCCGCCAGAGACGTTCATCATTGCGGGCGACGGCACGGTTCTGTTCCGCTACGCCGGCCCGCTGGTCGGCAGTGACTACGAACAACGCTTCCTGCCGGCGCTGCAAGACGCTCTGAAGAACTGACAGCCGCTTCCAAATGGCCCTAAATCCTCGCCGAAGGCATGGCCCGTAGCAGGCTGCGCCCCGGCAGCGGGCCTATGCGCCACGCCGCCGGTTTCGCCCCGGCTGCCCCCCCCGGCTACCCCTCATCCGCTTACCAAAAAGGAGACCTCATGCCCGTGATATTGCAAACCAGACTACCGGACGCGCAGACCGGCACGCCCGGATTGCCGGGCACGGGGCCTTGCGGGGCGGAGGACTGGTTGCTGATGGACGAAGCCTACGCGCCGCAGATGGTCTACCGCGAAGCGTTGCTGGCGGACCGACCCGAGGCTGTTTTCTACCAAAGCGAGGCCGCCAGACCCGCCGCGGCAGAGCTGCTGTCCGAGGCGCTGACCCTTCTGCCGCGTTTCGGTTTCACCCTCGGGGCTGATGCGGTGGTCTGCCCCGACGGGCGCAAGGTCACGCTGGACCGGTCGCAACCGCTGTGGACGTTGGCGCATCTGGTGCAAGAAGACCTCTGCATCCTGCAAAAGCGTGGCGATGAACATGTGCTGACCGCTGCGGCACTGTGCTTTCCGGCGAACTGGCGGCTGGCGGACAAGATAGAGCAACCCCTGACGGGCATTCACGCCCCGGTCGAGGAATATGACGCCGACATCGCGCGGCGCGTGCAACGTCTGTTTGACGGCGTGCGGGCAGGGCGGCCCCTGTGGCGGTTCAACAAGCTGCGCTATGCGGATGCGGATCTGCACCAGCCGCGGCGGCGCGAGACAGGCCGCGACATGCCCTTTATCCGGTCAGAGCGGCAGTGCATCCTGCGTCTGCCCGAAAGCGACGCGGTGGCCTTCACGATCCACACCTATGTGGTGCGTGACGGAGATGCGCCTGCCTGAGCGGACCCAGACAGGCGCGATACTTCGGGATTGATGGCGCTAGGTCAGAACCAGATGCGGCTGCCCGTCAGAGGTCTTGCGCGGGGAGATCCCCTGCGCATCGACCACCGCATTGATCTGCCGCCGCATATTGCTGAACAGGGGCGAGGTCACAACGTCAATCGCCGTGTCAAAGCGCAGGGTCAGCGACCACATGCCACTGCCCGATAGCCGCGCCGCCTTGATCACGCCGGTAAAGGGATGGCCTAGATAGCGGCCTTGCACGCGGTCCCCGGGCGTCCAGCCCTGCGCAGGGGCCGCGGCCTGCGCGCTCAGCGTGTTCCAGTCGCGCGCGCCCCATTGGTGGGCCACCATTTCCAGCGTCGCCGCATGGGACAGTGCTGTGCCTTGGGCTGCAAGGTCCGCGCGCAACCGTTTGGCTTGGGATTTCAGCACATCAGCCGAAGGTACGGCGGTGGGATGGGTTTGGGTTGTCATCATAACACTCCTGCTCTCGCAAAAGTCGAAGGGGGTCCGCGTTGCCCGTCAATCCGCGAGATTGAAGGTGTGTTCTTGATCAAGGACTTCACCGATATGCGGACGGCAGGGGCCTTTCCCTATGGGCGCTATATGGCGCTTGGGTGCTGCAATTGCAATGGGGTGGTGCGGGTGGCACGGGGCGGATGCCTTCGGCGAGGATTTTCAGCCATTTGGAAGCAAAACGCGCGCGCCGCAGAACCGGCGCGCGCGTGGCGGTTGTTTTTACTTTCGAGGGGGTTAGCCGTCGATGCGGGCGGCCATGATGGCGATGGCTTTCTGGTACACGCCCGCGGCATTCCACTGTTTGATCACATTGAAGTTGGTTTGCCCTTCCTGATAGCCGGCACCGGGTTGCCAGCCTTTCTGACGCAGGAAGTTCGCGGTCGAGGCCAGCGCGTCGGTCTGGTTGTAGAAATCAACGCGGCCGTCGCCGTTACCGTCCACCCCATAGCGCAGGGCATTGCCGGGCAGGAACTGGGTGTGGCCAAGCTCGCCATGTTTTGCGCCTTTGGTGCCGCCATTGATCGCGCCGGTATCAACCAGTTTCAGCGCGCCGATGGCGTGGGGGGCAAAGAAATCGGAGCGGCGGCAGTCATAGGTCAGCGTTGTGATTGCAGACACCACCGAGGTATCGCCCATGAAGCCACCAAAGGCGGTCTCCATCCCGTGGATCGCGATGATCACCCCCGCTGGCACGCCGTAGCGCGCTTCGAGTGACTGGTAGAAGCTTGCATTGCGGGCCTTGCGCTTGCGACCTTGCGCGACGATCGTATCGGCACCGCGCACCTGCATGAATTTATCAAGCGAATAGTTGAAGGATTTCTGGTTGCGATCGGCGGCGATGGTGCTGCTGGCATAGCGCGCGTTGGCCAGTGCATCGAGCCCCCGTTGACCGACACCCGCGGCGGCGGCCTCTTTCGCGAAGGCGGGTTTCCAGGCGTCGAAGCCTCCCGCGTTGTTGCCACATTGGGCCGCTGCAACTGGGGCGGCGAAGCCCAAAGAAAGCATAAGTGCCGTGGCAAGACGTTTGGTGGGGCGCATGAAATAACCTCTGACTATATGAAACTTCGGCTGACTCTAGCTCAGCTGTTTCGAACTTCAAATAGCAAGACGCATTCCAAGCGAAAGGGCGCCCCGATAGGGACGCCCTTTGCTGTTGGTCTGGCCACCCGTCCGGGTGGAAACCGCGTTTAGCAGCTGTAGTACATGCCGAATTCAACAGGGTGGGGGGTGTGCTCGTATTTGTGCACTTCTTCCATCTTGAGTTCGATATAGCCTTCGATCTGGTCTTTGGTGAAGACGTCACCGGCCAGCAGGTAATCCATATCCGACTGCAGTTCTTCCAGCGCTTCGCGCAGGGAACCGGAAACGGTTGGGATATCGGCCAGTTCTTCGGCGGGCAGATCATAGAGGTTTTTATCCATGGCTTCGCCCGGATCGATCTTGTTCTTGATCCCGTCAAGGCCGGCCATCAGCAGCGCGGCAAAGCACAGGTAGGGGTTTGCCGCCGGATCGGGGAAGCGGGCCTCTACGCGTTTTGCCTTGGGGGATTCGGTCCATGGGATACGGACACAGCCCGAGCGGTTGCGTGCGGAATAGGCGCGCAGAACGGGGGCTTCGAAACCGGGGATCAGACGCTTGTAGCTGTTGGTCGCCGGGTTGGTGAAGGCGTTCAGCGATTTCGCGTGGGACAGGATGCCGCCGATGAAATACAGCGCTTCCTGGCTCAGGTCGGCGTATTTGTCGCCTGCGAACAGGGGCTTGCCGTCTTTCCAGATCGACATGTTCACGTGCATGCCGGAGCCGTTGTCGCCATAGATCGGCTTGGGCATGAAGGTTGCGGATTTACCATAGGCGTGTGCCACGTTGTGGATCACGTATTTGTATTTCTGCAGCTCGTCCGCCTGTTCGGTCAGCGTGCCGAAGATCAGGCCCAGTTCGTGCTGGCAGGACGCCACTTCGTGGTGGTGTTTGTCGACCTTCATGCCAAGACGTTTCATGGTCGACAGCATTTCGGCGCGCAGGTCCTGTGCTTCGTCCGTGGGGTTCACGGGGAAGTAGCCGCCCTTGAGGCCCGGGCGGTGGCCCATGTTGCCCATTTCATAGTCGGTGTCGGTGTTCCAGGACGCGTCGGACGCATCAACTTCGTAGGATACCTTGTTGATCGAGTTCGAGAATTTGACGTTATCGAACAGGAAGAATTCGGCTTCCGGACCCATATAGGCCACATCACCGATACCGGAGGCTTTCAGATAGGCTTCGGCTTTTTGCGCTGTGCCACGGGGGTCACGCTCATAGGCTTCGCCTGTGTCGGGCTCTACAACAGAGCAGTGCACGCAGATGGTTTTTTCGGCATAGAACGGATCAACATAAGCGGTGTCCGTGTCGAGCATCAGCTTCATGTCGGAGGCTTCGATGCTTTTCCAACCCGCGATGGAGGAGCCGTCAAACATGAACCCTTCTTCGACAAAATCTTCGTCAACAAGATCGGAGACGATTGTCACGTGCTGCAGTTTACCGCGTGTATCGGTGAAACGTACATCAACGTATTCGATGTCCTCGTCCTTGATCTTCTTCAGGAAGTCCTTGGTGCTCATTGGATGATATCCTTTTCTTGAATCTCGTAAATTCGATTAAAGCGCGTCTGACCCGGTCTCGCCGGTACGGATGCGGATTGTTTGTTCGATGGGGCTGACGAAGATTTTGCCGTCGCCGATCTTTTCGGTCTTCGCGGCCGATACGATGGCCTCGATGGCGGCGTCTACCTGATCGTCGTCCAACACGATTTCGATTTTTACCTTGGGCAGAAAATCCACGACATATTCAGCGCCACGGTACAATTCTGTATGGCCCTTTTGACGCCCGAAGCCTTTGACTTCGATAACACTAAGGCCCTGAACGCCAACCTCTTGGAGCGCCTCCTTGACTTCATCAAGCTTGAACGGCTTGATTACAGCTTCGATCTTTTTCATCTGAGGCCTCCCTGCCAGACGGGTGATTTTCGGTCTACATCGGTGTCATCTCACCGTGCGGGCCGACGGTCTACCAGACGCGCGATGGAGTCCACCGAAAGAGGCGAAAATTTGTGCGCATCGGCTGTTTTATGTGCGCTGCGATTAAAATATGTGCAGTTTGAAAATCTATGCGCTGGCAGGCTTGGCTATCGCTTGGGCAGGTGGTTTATCTTTGGGCAAAAGACGGACCAGAAAGGGGCTGCCATGCAACCGACTGCCATCACCGCAGACACGCTGGACTTTGATCAACTGGCCAAGGGGCAGGGGCATAAGTTCGATCACGGGCATGCGATTGTCGTGACCGGTGGGGCCGGGCGCACGGGTGCGGCGCGGCTGTCCGGGCGTGCGGCGTTGCGGATGGGGGTGGGGCTGGTCACGCTGGCCGTACCACCCGCCGCGCAGATGGAGGTGGCGATGCAGATCACCGCCTTGATGCTGTCGCGCGTCACAGGCCCCGAGGATCTGGCAGAGCTGGCCGGAGACAAACGCGTGCGGGCGCTGTGCATTGGGCCGGGCTTGGGGCTGAAACCGGCCCATGTGGCGCTGGTGCGGGCAGTGCTTGATTGCGGTAATCCCTGCGTGTTGGACGCCGACGCGCTGACCCTGATCGCGCAGGAGCCCACCCTGTGGGAGCGCCTTGGCCCGCACTGCGTGCTGACCCCGCATGGCGGAGAGTTCGCGCGTCTTTTCAAGGAGATATCCGAGGGTGACGCCGATAAGGCGCAGGCCTGTCTGATGGCGGCGCAAAAGGCGGGGGCGATTGTTCTGTATAAGGGGGCGACCACCCTGATCGCGCATCCCGACGGCCGCGTTGCGGCGCATCACGGCACGGGCGATCGCGCGGCCCCGTGGCTTGCCACCGCCGGCGCGGGGGATGTGCTGTCGGGTATGATCACCGGTCTGCTGGCCCGCGGCATCGCGCCTTTCGAGGCGGCGCAATACGCGACATGGCTGCATGTAGAGGCCGCGCGTCAGTTCGGACCGGGGCTGATCGCCGAAGATCTGGTCGAAGAAATCCCCCGCGTCTTCAAGGCGCTGGACCTCTAGCGGCCGTCGGGTACAGGCACGCGTGGCAGGTGATAAAAACTATACGTCATGCGCGTTTTTCCCCCTCGCCACTGGGAAATTTCTTTGATAGTGAACGCGCAATGCGGGTGTGGCGGAATTGGTAGACGCACCAGATTTAGGTTCTGGCGCCTATGGCGTGGGGGTTCGAGTCCCTTCACCCGCACCACTTCAACTTATTGATAACAAACAATACCCTTGCAAATAAGGCTGGAAGTCCGTTCAACGGTTACAGTTTTGGTTACAAACGGGTTTACCATGGCTGGCAAGATCAGGCATCTCATCAATCGATCCGGGCGGTATCACGCCCGCCTTGTTGTCCCTAAAGATCTTCGCGGTATTGTCGGCAAGACCGAGCTTCGCAGGGCACTAGGGGCAGACTACAGGCAGGCCCTCAAGCTCTTACCCGGGGCCGTGGCGCAGCTACAGCACCAGATCGCGCTGGCTGAGCGCGAAGAGTCGCAAGGAAGGCAGAAGCCAGCCCAAGCCCGGTATCCTCTGGCACCAGACCAAATCGCTCTCAGCCACTACCATCAGCGTTTGGCGTTCGACGACCTTCTGCGAAATGATTCACGATACGCTAACACCGGCATTGATGATCTTTACGTTTATCAACTGCGCCAAGCAGTAGCAGGCCGCTGTAGTGATGATGAGCTGCAGTCGGTCATCGGTGATCAGCTCGAAAGATTCAGGGCAGCTGGGAATATCGATGCGGTGCATGGCAGCGATGAATGGCGGGTGATCGCTCGGGCCTTGTGCAGCGCAGAGCTAGAAGCGCTGGCACGTGTCGCTGAGCGTGATGAAGGTGACTATACCGGCACACCGACTGCACCGATACTTAAGGACGCCACCCAGGCTGAAAAGGCCCCTGCGCCGGTCAGCCTGACCGGCCTCTGGGCCGATTATTTGAACAGTCGGATGCAGGCCGGTTTCATGCGCGACAAAGGGCAGCGACATCGCCCAGTGATCGACAACCTGCGCAAATTTCTTAAACACAACGACGCTGGTCGCGTCACGAAAAAAGACGTGCTGGCTTGGCGAGACCACTTAATGAAATCGCTATCGCCAAAGACTGTTAACGACATCTACCTCTCTGCTCTGAAATCAGTGCTGGCATGGGCTGTAGAAAATGACCGCCTGCCCGAGAATGTAGCGGCAACGGTGCGACAGCCTAAACCGCGCAAAGTGTATGGCCGTGAACGTGGATACACCGATGACGAGGCCAAGAAGGTATTGAAGGCGTCACGCACGTATCAATCGACACCGGACGAATTTGGACGTGTGCGTGAATCTACGAAAATGGCGAACGTAAAGCGGTGGGTGCCGATCATCTGTGCGTTTACCGGTGCGCGGGTTTCTGAAATTATTCAGTTGCGGAAAGAGGACGTAACCAAGGTAGGCGAACATTGGGTCGCGCGGATCACGCCGGACGCTGGCACTGTCAAATCCGGCGGCTATCGTGACGTGCCGCTGCATGCTCAGATAGTTGCAGAGGGTTTTGTCAGATTCATTGAAGATGCTGACGAAGGTCCACTGTTCCACAATGCGACCAAGCCCGAAAAGTTCAGAGGCGCGGCTGTAATCGTCTCGAATAAGCTGTCAGACTGGTTGCGCAAAGGCGGGCTGGTGCCTGATGGCATTCAACCCAACCACGCATGGCGGCACAGGCTCAAAACGCAGTGCCGCGAACTGGGTATCTCCGATCGTGTAGCCGACGCTATTCAAGGCCACGCTGGAAGGACCGCTGCCGACCACTATGGTGATGTGACGATCAAGACCAAGGCCGATGCCATCGCTCGACTGCCGGACTACAACATTAAAATGTAATAATATAACATTTAGTGGATTCACAGCGATTCAGCGGTGTGGTATATAGATACCACCCTGTATGGAATGCTGAATGTCCTTTATCGACCGCCTATTTCGCAAGCACGAATCCAAAGCCCTGAGCCTGACTGATCCAGAGGCTTTTGGCCTTTTTGGTGCAACGCCAACCGCTACCGGCATTCATGTCAGCGGCAACTCAGCCTTGCGTGTTCCAGCTGTTGCTTGCGCCGTGGCGCTCATCTCTGAGACCATTGGTGCGATGCCTGCCAAGGTCCATCTGACTGACACGAGAGAAGCGGCGAAGGGGCAGGGCGCTTATCGCCTCGTGCATGATGAAGCGAACGAGTGGACCTCTGCAGGCCAACTGCGCGAACACCTGACCATCGACGCACTTTTGACCGGAAATGGCTATGCGCAGGTTGTCAGGCTGACCGATGGCGCGCCCTTCGAATTGCACCGGATTGATCCCTCCAGTGTGCGCACAGACTATGAGCCGGACGGTGAACCCTTTTATATCGTTCAGACTGATCAGGGGCCACGTCGCTACAGTTACCGCGACATCCTGCATATCCAGCCTTTCGGCGGCGTCTCACCGATCACCCTTGGCCGTGAAGCCATCGCACTCAGCCTTGCCTTCGAACAGCACGTCGCCAGCCTTTTTGCCAATGGCGCGCGCCCCTCTGGCATCATTAAAAGCGAAAAGATGCTGGACGTAGAGGCCAAGAAGAAGATCGCGGCGTCTTGGTTCAACACTCACGCAGGGCGCAACGCCGGTGGCACCGCCATCTTGGACGAGGGCATGAGCTATGATCAGCTTTCCATGACCCTTGCCGACGCGCAGTTTGCGGAAAACCGGCTTGAGCAAATCCGCGAGATCGCCCGCGTCTTTCGGGTGCCGCCTACAATGCTGTTTGAGCTGACACGCGGCACATGGTCCAACACAGAAGAGATGGCGCGCCAGTTCTATGCGATCACGCTAAAGCCTTGGCTGGTGAGTTGGGCATGGGCATACGCCCGTGTCCTGTTCACGCCAGAAGAGCGCGCCGCGTTCTATATCGAATTTGTCACCGATGATCTGCTGACCACCAACGCAACGGCGCGTGCCGGTGCCTATGGTCAGTATCGCAGCATGGGCGCGATAACGGCAAACGAGGTGCGCAGCGGTTTGAACCTTGCGCCGCTTGCCGATGGCAACAGCCTTGCCAACCCCTACACCACGTCCGGCGCATCTGCCCCGGCCCCAGAGGCTGACGCATCATGATCTCGCACCGCGCATTCTTTGCCACCGCTGAACACGACTTCACACTGACCGACGATATGATCACCGAATTGGAGCGCCTGACCGAAACCGGCATCGGCGCTTTCTATCAGCGCGCGGTATCGATGCTGTTCAAATCTGACGAACTGGCGCACGTCATCCGGCTTGGATTGATCGGGGCAGGCATGCACCCGCAACAGGCGATGCAGCTTGTCGATACATATGCGCGCAATCGCCCAATGGCTGAGACATTCCCGCTCGCACTCGACATCCTTGACGCCCGTTGGAACGGCACGGCTGAACCGGCCATCGGGGACACCGCAGCATGACGACCCGTTTAGAATTCAAAGCTGATCTGACCGTCACGCCCGAAGGGCTGATCGAAGGCATTGCGTGGCCATTTGGCAGCGCTGATCGCGTCGGTGACGTGATTGAAAAGGGTGCTATCGCAGCACCTGTCACGCTGCCGATGCTGTTTGCACACGATCAGGGGCAGGTCATCGGCGTTTGGGACCAGATCGAAGAAACTGATGCTGGCCTGACTGTCAAAGGCCGTCTGCTGATCGACGATGTGGCGCGCGCCCGCGAAGTGCAGGCGATGATAAGCGCGAAAGCCGTGTCGGGCCTGTCCATCGGTTTTGTCACCACCAAGTCAACACCGCGCGCCAAGGGCCGCACGATCACCGCGCTGTCCCTGCATGAAATCTCTGTTGTCGCTGTGCCGTGCCATCCGGGCGCACAGATCACTTCCCTGAAATCGGACGGCACCGCAAAGCCTACTGAGGAACAAAACATGAATACCGAAACTATCGAAGATCCGATCAATCCATCTGCACCGGCCAACGCGCCCCAGATGGACACCAAAGCTTTCGACGAAATCAAATCCCGGCTGGATAAGATCGAAGCGAAAGCAAACCGCCCGCAAGGCGTTCACATCACTGGCCCGGTCACAGACCCCGAAACCAAGGCGTTTGGTAACTTCCTGCGCCGTGGTGTCGAACGGATCGCTCCAGAAGAAGTCAAAGCCCTGACCGTCGCAAATGACGCCAGCGCGGGCTATCTGGCACCGCAAGAGTTTGGCAGTGAACTGATCAAGCTGCTGACAGAGTTCAGCCCGATCCGGTCCTACGCGAAAGTCATTTCGATCAGCGCACCCTCTATCGTGTATCCGCGCCGTGTCACCGGCACCTCAGCAACGTGGGTTGCCGAGATCGCCAGCCGCACCGCATCCGGCATGACGTTTGAACAGGTGACAATGACACCGCACGAACTGGCCACGTTCACGGACGTGTCGAACGCGCTGCTTGAAGACAACGCCTATAATCTTGAAGGTGAGCTGCTGTCTGACTTCGCCGAGTCTTTCGCGAGGACAGAAGGGCTGGCCTTTGTCAAAGGCACCGGCGCTGGGCAGCCGTTCGGCATCATGGCCGCGTCTGGCATTGCCGAGCTGAAAACCGGCGTCGCGGCAAACTTCCCCGCGTCAAACCCTGCTGACGTGCTGATCGCGATGTATCACATGATCGCCACGACTTACGCGCAGTCCGGTGTCTGGATCATGAACCGCAACACGCTGGCCATCGTCCGGCAGTGGAAAGATGGCAATGGCCGCTATCTCGTGCTTGATCCGATCACCGCTGGCGCACCTTCGACGCTGCTTGGCCGTCCGGTGGTTGAAATGCCGGATATGGACGATGTCGGCGCGGACACTTACCCGATCCTGTTTGGCGACATGCAGGGCTACCGGATTATTGACCGCGTGGGCCTGACCACGTTGCGTGACCCCTACAGCCTTGCTGTGAATGGTCAGGTGCGTTTCCATGCCCGCAAGCGTGTCGGCGCAGACGTGACGCACCCTGATCGCTTCATCAAATTGAAGTGCGCGGCATAAGATGATGCAGCGGCACGCATCTGACATCGCTCTGGCCTACGGTGGCAACACCGTTTGGCTCAAACCGTCGCTGCGTGCCGCGACGCACCTTGAGGCATTGCACGGCGGGTTTCCCGCCCTGCTTTCGAAGCTGCATGAATTTGACACCGCGACGATCCGCGAGATTATTCGGTATGCAGCACCTGACCGTGCGGCGGCTCAGACAGTGCTTAACGCCCTGTCTGGCGCTTCCTTGCGCACGGTCCAGCAAGTCATGCTTGCACCAGCCTTCGCACTTCTCACAGCGCTGATGACCCCGGTATCTGACAAGATCACGGGCGAGGCCGCGAAGGCACCTGCAGCTAAGGCAGTCGCATGGGCTGATCTGTATGCAGACCTCTACAAACTGACGACAGGTTGGCTTGGCTGGACGCCGGACACAGCTTGGAACGCCACGCTGCCGGAAATCCTGAACGCCTTTGACGGTCACGTCGATCAGCTAAAGTCCATTCACGGCGGTGGAGATGACCAAGATGCCAACGCACCCACCATGAACAACGATCAGCGACAGGCGAACATTGACGCTGGCCTTGATCCTGATTTTGATCGCGCCGGGCTGCATGCCTTGAAGGCGAAGATGACATGAGCCGCCCGCCGCACCTTTGCACCTGTGGTGCCATCGTGGCGCATGGCGAGCGCTGTGCCTGCAGGGTTGCGGCCACCCGTGCGCGGAACAAGCGCCATGATACAAACAGGCCCAGCGCGCGCCAGCGTGGCTATACGCGCCAATGGGAAGTTGCCCGCAAGGAATGGCTACAGTTCAATCCTGTCTGCACACATCCCGGCTGCAATGCCTTGGCAACTGTGGTGGATCACATCACGCCGCACAAAGGCGACATGATGTTGTTCTGGGATAAACACAACTGGCAGAGCCTCTGCGCCCCTTGCCACAACCGACACAAACAACGGCTGGAGCGCACACTGTGAACTCAGATCAAGCCCTCTGGTGTGAAGTGCTATCCTTGGCGATCAGTGATGCCCTTACTGGCACATCGTCTGCCAGCAAGAGCCGCGCGACGCGCATTAACGAGATCGAGCGCAATCGCAAATACCTGACCATCCAGAACAGCGACTTTGACATGGTTTGCTCACTCGCCGGTGTAGATCCGGTCGCAACCCGTGAGCACTTGATCAGGCGCATTGCAAATGCACCAGCACCAGAACAGCTGATCAGCGTCAAACGCCGCGCACAGCGCCGCACAACCCGTATCCGGGAGCGCGCAAGCACCATGCGGGGGGTAGGCAAAAACATTGCGCAAGATCAGGGGACCGGCGGGGGGACACGCGCACAAGAGACCCCGAATATAACTTTTCAGGATAGAACCGCATGACCATCACATCGCTGCCCTTGCTGAAGGCACAGCTGAATCTCGACCATGACTTTGATGACGGTTTGCTGTCACACAAATTGGCCGTGGCCGAAGAATGGATTGGCAACTTTACCGGCACACCCTTCGCTGACCACGATCCTATCCCGGCATCACTGACTGAAGCTGCCCTGCAGCTTGCGGCGTATTGGTATGTCCAGCGCGAGAGTGCCAGCGACGTGCGGCTGAGCGCTGTGCCGTTCGGCGTCCTTAAGCTTATCAACCCCTACCGCGAAAGTGTGACCGGTCATGTCGCGGCTTAAGGGATCTGCCGCACTGGAAAAGCGCCTGCTGGCGATACCGCAAGAAGTATTGGCGGGCGTGCGTCCGGCACTTGTGAAGGGCGCAGAGGAAGTTGCCGCCAATATGCGGGCGCTCGTGCCGGTCGATGAGGGCGATCTAAAAGCGTCCATCGCCGTCACCGGCCCCGGTGAGACAACGCCGCCTTATGCCGTGGGCGGTGGATCAGTGACTGCCGCGCCTAATCAGGCGCTGGTGACAGTCGGCAACACGGATGTGCGCACCGGCCACATGCAGGAATTTGGCACCGTGAACCATGAGTCACAGCCATTCATGCGCCCCGGTTTCCGTATCGCCAAAGCCCGTGTCCTCAATCGGATCAATCGCGCAATCAGCGCAGCCATCAAGAAAGCCGGTGCGATATGATCGAACCTAGTCTCGCCTTACAAACCGCCGTGCGGGGCACGCTGCTTGCGCACCCGGCAGTGACTGACCTCGTGCAGCCTGAACGCATTCGGGCCGGATCGACGCGTCCTGACAAGTTTCCTTGCGTCGTCCTGTCCGGCGCATCGACGCAATACTTAGGTCGCGCATCGGGTGACCAGCACCTTGCACGGGTGAACGTCGATCTGAACATTTGGGCGATTGAAGACGGTCCAGACACTGCCAAGGCCATCGGGTTTGCCGTATCCCGTGCATTGATCGGCATGGCAGACGAGCAAGACGGGTTTAGCATCGACCAGCTAGACCAGCCGCGCCTGATCTGGTTGCGCGACCCACAGCCGGAGCTGGCGTTTACCCACGGCGTTCTTGAGATCGAAGCTGTGATCCGGTGGCGCGCATGATCAGGGCAGGGGCTTTGCGTGAGCGCATCACACTTGAAAGCAGGCTGGAAACGGTTCTGCCTTCGGGTGCGGTTCATCTGAGCTGGATACCAGAACAGATTTTGCGGGCTGAACTGGTGCAAGAAGGCGCAGAGACGTTCCTGACCGGCACTGAACGCACCGAAACACGCAACGTGTTTCGCATTTGGGTAGTGGACTGGATCAACGCGGATATGCGTGTGATCCATGTTAACCAGACCTATCGCATTGTGCGGATCGTGCCGCTGGATCGGTTGGCGCTTGAACTGCACTGCGTCAACGGGGTGAACGAACCATGAGCGCACACCTGCGCGGCGTGAAACCGCAAGCCAAGACCAGCAAGGACGCCCTGACCAAAGCGCCGCCAGTGCCAGAGTATTTCAGCACCTATGCCGCGGCTGAGTGGAAACGCATAATGCCGCGGTTGATCAAAGACCGGGTGCTGACCAAGGCTGATCTTGCAGGCGTGGAACACTACTGCATGATGATCGGTGTGGTGCGCGAGATCGAAACGAACCGCGCCATGAATGCCGCAAACATCGACGCAAAACTCTTCGGAGTGCAGAACCGGGCGGCGCAAACTGCGCGCCAGCTTGCGGCTGAGTATGGATTGTCACCGGTAAGCCGTACGCGTATTGGATGCGACTTCGACGAAAGTTCAGATGATGACAACCCGCTGGCAGTTTAGTTTGGTGCGCATGCTTTCAGAAGCCCGAAAGCTCTTGGCAGTAGCGGTAAGACATCTTGAACGCATCGATCTCTGCCGACTTATCTCGCAGATCTGCGTTCCGAAAAACTGCCATAATAGTAGTATACGTGTATGCTATTGTTTTAAAAGCTATATCAGTGTCGGGAATTTCCTCACCCACGAAATGCGAATAGTTGCTAGCGAACTGCTCGTAATTGAAAGGTATGTAGGCTCCAACATTATCGGATGCTTGTTGTGCAAGAAGTGCACACAAGCTCATGTCGTCATAGATAGACTTTCGATCTTCTTGAGCGAACGCGATAGAGCTGGAGATAAACAGCATACATACAGCAAAAATCGGTTTTCGCATTTAGACATTTCCTTGGCTTTGAATCTTGATGGAGATAGAGAAAATTTTCAGAAGTTGATAGGGGTAACCTGTTGGTAGCTTCTGTGTCATATCCAGCCTGGATTTACGACAACAGCCCGATAGCCGATCCGCTTGGATACGGCGAAAGAGCCGTTCAGTTTCTGCGCCGATTGCGGCATCCAAACAGCGACGCACCGGGCGGTGCCTTCCAGCTTGCACCGTGGCAAGAGCGGATCGTGCGGCGCATCTATGGCCCCAGGCACCCGGACGGGCGTAGGATTGTGCAAAACGTGTTCTTTCTGGTGCCACGCGGCAACCGCAAGACCAGCCTTGCCGCAGCGCTTGCGTTGCTGCACACCATCGGCCCCGAGCGGGTGCCAGCCGGTCAGGTGCTGTTTGCCGCTGCGGATCGTGATCAAGCTGGGATCGGCTTTCGTGAGGCCGCAAATATTGTGCGCATGGACAAGCGCCTGATCGCGGCAACGCGCATCTATGACGCCTTCAACAGCGCCAAGCAGATCGTATTCAACGCTGAGAACGTCACGCTGCGCGCCTTGTCATCTGATGGCGGTGCTGCGCATGGCCTGACACCCACATTCACGCTGATCGACGAAATCCACATCTGGAAAGGCCGCGACCTTTGGGAAGCCTTGCGCAGTGGTGCAGCCAAGGTGCGTGACAGCCTGACCGTGATCGCCACGACTGCCGGACGCGGTGCCGAGACCTTGGCATCAGAACAGTATAATTATGCCCGCCGCGTCGCGCTGGGCGAAATCGACAACCCGGCCTATCTGCCTATCCTGTTCCAAGCTGAACCTGACGATGATTGGCAGGATGAAACGGTATGGCATCGCGCCAACCCCGGTCTTGCACATGGCTTCCCGTCCATCGACGGCATGCGCGGCTTGGCGAAAGAGGCAGAGAACAAGCCCGCAGACCGGGCAGCGTTCCTGCAATTCAACTTGAACGTTTGGCAGGCCAATAGCCGCGACCCGTTGTTTGATATGACGACCTATGATGCTCGTGTGTTTGAACCGGACTTTGACGCGCTAGCAGACCTTCCCTGCTATCTTGGCGTTGATATGTCTCTCTCTGGTGACTTGACCGCGGTGGTCGCGGCTTGGCGTCATGATGATGACCAGATCACGGTTCACCCTTGGCTGTTTGTGCCCAGTGATGACCTCAAGGGCCGCGCTGATCGCGACGGGCTGCCCTATGAGGAATGGCGCGACGCTGGCCTGATCTTTGTGACACCCGGCCCAATCATCGACGCTGGGCTGATCGAAGACCAGATCAGGGAGATATGCGCGACCAATGACGTGCAGGAGATCGCCGTGGACCCGCACCTTGCTCGCCGCTTGATGCAAAGCCTGCATGATGACGGTCTGCCCGTGATCGAATACCGGCAGACCCCGCTGAACATGGGTGTGGCTGCCGGTGACCTCGAACGCACGGTGAACGGTGATCTGATCCGGCACGCTGATCATGCAGCGCTTCGCCAGCACTTCGACAGCGTGGTCGCATCACGCAATCCGACATCCGGGCTGATCCGCATGCACAAAGGCAAGAAGACTGACCGGATCGACGGGGCTATCGCCGCCGCGATGGCTGTGTCCCGAGCCTGCGCCGCTGAAACCAAGCTGAGCAAATACAACGCACCCGAAGCCGAAGGGCTTTTCATATTCTAAGGATACTACCCCATGTCTGACCTTCCCGGCCTTGTCGTCGATATAGAAGCCCGCATCGACAAACTCGAAAAAGGATTAAAGCGCGCCAACGCTGCGCAGAACCGCGCCAGCGACCAAATGGAGCGCCGTGCCCGCCAGAGTGCTGACAAGCTGCGCGACACCTACGGCAAGGCCGGTGACAGCATCCTTGCCACGTTCAAGCGCCTTGGCCCCGGCTTGGCCGGTGGTCTGGTGGGTGGCCTGACCGTAGGTGCTTTGTCTGGTTTGTCACAGAACCTTGGCCGGATCGTAAATGAGACAGCGCAGATCGGGGATGAGGCAAAACGGGCAGGGGTCAGCGTTCAGGCCTTGCAGGAATGGAAGTTTGTAGGCGCGCAGAACCGCATCGGCATTGATCAGATCGTTGACGGGTTGAAAGAGCTGAACCTGCGGGCTGACGAATTTGTCGTTACCGGGCAGGGCGCGGGAGCCGAAGCGTTTGCCCGCTTGGGGTATGGGGCTACTGAACTTAAGGCCAAACTGGCAGACCCTTCCAAACTGTTGCTTGAGATCATCGGGCGCATGGAAAGCATGGATGAGGCTGCGCGGATCAGGATCAGCGACGAATTGTTCGGTGGATCGGCTGGCGAGCGCTTTGCCGAGCTGGTCAGCCGTGGCGAGGCCAAGTTGCGCGATACCATCCGCGCCGCAAATGACGCCGGCGCGGTGCTGGACAGCGAACTGATCGAAAAGGCTGCTGAACTCGACCAACGCTTTGCAGCACTGCAGACACGCGCCGATGTGTTCATGAAATCGCTCGTGCTCGGTATTGCTAAGGCTATGCCTAAACTTGGAGAGGTGCGCAGTCATATCGACAACCTCTTCGATAATCCGCGGCAGGGCAGCGCGCTTTTGGGCGCGGGTATCTATGATGAGCTAAACCGTGATGCCCGCGCGGTAGAGACGCACCGCACAGAGATTGAGGCGCTGGCAAGTGCCTATGATGAAACCGGCTATATCGCTGAGCGCAATGCGACCCGTCTTGCCAAGGTCGCGACTGAGCTGCGCACCATGGGTCAGACCGATGCAGCGAACGCAATGGACCGGGTAGCGACCGAGATGCGCAAGTTGGTCAACGATCTAGCAAGCGGTGCCATCGGCGCGGATGAGTTTGAACAGCGGCTGGCGGAGACAACCGCAACAGCACAGGCGACACTTGCCGAAGTGAACGCCATCGACGGTGTTGATTTTGGTTATGTCATCGGGGGCCTTAGCCGCTTGGTGAAGGCACTTGCCACAGCGGCGGCGAACGCTCGTGCCCTGCGCGCGAGCCTGCCCGGTGCATTGCCGGGTGGTGAGACAGTTGCGCCGTCATACATGCACCCCGGCCCGAAGTCGCGCAATGGCTACCGCGCCGCGACACCCGGCTTGGCGGTTGGCACATCTCTGCGCCCTGCGCTACCGAGCGTCGATGCCAGCTTTGGCGCACCAGAGCAGGTTTCCGGCAGTGGTGGTGGCAAGGGCGGCGCTGGTGCGCCGCGGCAGAGCGATCTTGAACGCGAGATCGAGAATATCGTGCTTGAGACAAATGCCCTACGTATCGAGGCTCAAGCCTTGGCCGAAGTATCCGGTGCACAGCTTCGCTATGGTTACGCAGTGGAGTTTGCCTGCACTAAAGCTGAGCTGCTGGCGGCGGCGCAACGTGCTGGCGTGGAAGTGACGCCGCAGCTTGCCGCCCAAATCGACACACTAGCCAAGGAATACACCGTCGCGGGCAGTGCAGCTGAATTGGCGGCGGACAAGATCGAAGAGGTTCAGAACGCCAGCGGCGCTGGTGCAGACCGGATTGCCAGCGTATTTGAGGGCATGGCGTCCGGTGCAATGACGGCAAAACAGGCCGTGGGTCAACTGATCCTTGAGTTGATCAAGCTGGCGCTCAAGAAGCGGCTGCTTGAAGCTGCCAGCGGTGCAGGTGGATCAGTGTTTGGCAAAGTCTTGCAGGTAATCGGTGGCGGTTTTGCTGCTGGTGGATACACCGGCGCGGGTGGCAGGTTTGAACCTGCAGGCATTGTCCACAAAGGCGAGTATGTTCTCAGCGCAGCCGCCACCAAGGCTATCGGTGTGCCTGCGCTTGAAGCGCTGCACCTGAGCGCCCTGAGGGGCTATGCTGGCGGCGGCCTTGTCGGTGCCGCCCGCTCGCCTTCACCGAACTCTAAGGGCCATGCCAGCGCCTCTGCGCCCACCATTTCGATCAGTGCCCCGGTTACTGTTAACGGATCAGCGGGCACGCCGGACCAGAACAACGATCTGGCGCGCAAAATGGCTCGGGAGCTAGAAAACACGTTGCGCGGCGCGGTTGTGACCGAGATACAGCGGCAGATGAGGCCGGGGAACCTATTGAACAGGTAGGTATGGTTTCGAAGGGTCCGCCACCTAACGCTATGCGAACAAGGCTTACATCCTAAACAGTGTCTGCAAGGACTGGTTCCGCCCAAATAGCGGAAATCTCACGGTCCTAGAGCGAGTAGTTCGCTCTATTTTCGATGGAGTTCACGATAACTACCTATAAGATCGACACAGCGGATGATTATAGCGGAATCTCCCAAAAAGATTAGACATGCAAACAAAAGTCAATTTGTTTGCAAAACCTTCTGTATAGACAGGTGGACTACGAAATTTTTGTCGATGAGTGGCGTTGGGTATCCTCTATTGGCCCATGTTTGCCTCGGTAAATTTCCTTCTTCAGTAAAGTATGCATTGCCGACAATGCCAACTCTATATAGTGCATTTATAATTCGGGTAGCGTCTTTTTCTGGATAAAAGACTTGCTTCCTGATCGCCGTATTGAATTCGCTCATCCGCGAGCGAAGGTCAGATACACTGAAAAAGCTATTTTTTCCCCTCAATAGAGAAAGTGCCGCTTCAACCTCTTCCTCAAACATCGTTGCGGAAAGTTCCTCTTTAAATTCATCTAGCATTGCGATGCCAAAAATATTGTCATCATCCTCAAAATGTCTGGCCTCAAATTTTGTTGCGCCCCATGCACGTTCAGCGGCAGCCAGCAGACACAGCAATACACCGCGGGGCCTGTGCCCACCCTGGTCAAGAATATACTTTGAGAAAGCCTTGCCACCCACTTCACTCGGAAAATACTCAATTAACGGATCAAGTTGGTAGTGTCCTGTCTCTTCAATTTCAGACTGATTTATCTTATTTTGGAAAATATCGAGAATTGCACTTTGCTGATCGTTTTGAGGTTCCCAGCTAAGATTTGTTCCAAACGCCTTGGTAATCTTTCCCAGCTCTTGAGAAGAGCTGGGAAATGAGTGCAGAACTTCCGATCTAATTGCGGCATAGCACAAGGCATTAATACCACACTGCTGAAACAGGAGGTTAGTGCTATAGATGGAAAAAATCAGATCACGGACCATACGGCGATCTCGATCGCCAGCTCCATCCTTTTCAAGGGAAAACTCTAACTCGTCGAAATAAAGTCTACACTTTACACTTTCTTTGAGCTTAACCTTGTGGAGCGCACCTTGAACAAGGCGCACGAGGTCTAATAATGGTATTTCATTTCCAGCTACCTTGCGAGCATTGATTTCAGCAGCTATCTCTGTTTGCAGAATGCCTGTGTCAACTTTTAACGTTATGTTCCCTTTTGCTCCATCAATTTTGATCGAATCGAAAAGCGCTGAGAATTTTGATTTATCAGCTTCTAAGAGTAGAGCCATGTCGCGGAATAGGCTTTTTCCCTCTATGACATCACTATCACTTAGTAGCCTTAGAAAATTCTTCAGTAGATACCACTCCCAGATAGTGCGGTAGTTGGTATCCATACGATATGAATCAAGGTCTTGCACAAATATCATCTTGGCCAATTTGTCCAAGTTGTTTCGATCTTCGGAACGGATGTTGCTTTTGAACAAAATTAAACGAGAATACTCAGATTTCTCGTCTCTCATTAAATAGAGTAACAGTGTGGTCTTACCCGATCCCTTTGGGCCAACTATAAGATATTTTGAACCTGATTTTAGCTCGCTTAGGCTGGTTCTAGGCGGAGCCACAAATGAGTTTTGAAGGACTAAAGAGCCGTCTTTATCCTGTTTCATGAACTCGTGTAGTGCATCTGGATCGCCAAAACGGATTTTTTGCACTTCAATATTTTTTGGTTCACTCATCTACACTTCTCTTCCTAAAACCTGTTTGAAAGTATGGTCCAATACAGAGTTGAATATACTGCCGAGAGTTCGAAAAAACAGTCTTTAGAACTTTTTTTCAAGCCGGAACCGTAACTTACTATTTATTTAATGTATTAGATGCGCTCTGTGCACAGTCAGGGCGGCCATCACTCCATCAATCCGCAATGAAGGTTCGCTCTTTTCTCTACGCCGCCATCGAAGCAGGTTTCGGCATGAGGCATCATTGGCTCACCGCAGACTCTGAGGATCAAAATAGTTGTCACTCACATCCGACGCCGACGCCATCTAGCCCATAGATGTCAGTGCCGATTACTCTAACCGGTCCCTGCACGTAAGCGGGGCCATTGCCGCTATCATCAGCGCAATCAACATCAGGTGCCACGGGAATGCAGGGATCATAGTTTGGATCGCACTCCTGTGACCAAGCAGGTAGCGCAGCTGCCAGTGGTAGCTGCAACAGAATGAGTGCACGTTCTATCATCCGCGGGTATCCGATCTATCGAGAAGTATGGCGCGCTCAATTCTAAGTTGAACTGTTTCTCAAGCCGGGTTCAGGGTCAACACCTATCGCCCCCTTGATACCAAATGATATCTGCTTTCATCTCAGCGCTCCAGAGGCGCTGCATGGCACCTTAGGCGCGCGACTTTCATCTGGGCTACCCCTGTCGCCCACACAAGCAAGGTCGAATCCTGCGGTGCTTTTCGGAGCCTCTGCCGGGGCACTTCATGCGTGAGGGCTGGGGCGCGGGTATTCTGTGCATTGCGGACATTTCTTGCGCGGAACCGGAGCAGGGTTAGGGTGCAGTGTGCCCGGTGCCGCGTCTGCTGACCGGGGTAGGTCATGAGCCGGGGAGTTGAAGCATTCTGGGCGTCAAGAAGAACGGTATAGAAGCACTTGTTATCAAAAACAGTAATATCTCTTAAAAGCATATATAATACGACCAGAATGCTTCACCTCTCCGGCGCTGGAGATAATGCGAAAAACCGCCCCAAAATGTCGAAATTTCTCCCGGTCCAGCGTGATGCGGGGGGGATGTTATAGTCAGGTAGTTTTAGGGATGCAGACGAAATATGGGGTCAGCGCTGTTTATTTTTCATTGCGCAAATCACCTCTTGCAAGCTGATTCCGGCGACTCAATATCAGACGGGAACGATACCCCGCAGTGAGTGCCTGACATGACAAGCCTTTCCGACGACGAATTTTATAGCAGCCGCCGCCAGCACGAGTTTGAGGACCGCATGGACCGCGCCTTCGACCCGCAGACCTGCCACAGCCTGTCTGACAGTGGTGAGATCAGCTGGGGCGGGGATGGCGGTAAGGCCGCGATACTCGCCGCCATAGACGCCCTCGCAAACGACGAGGATATTCCCGACTTACACCCCGGCCCGAGGTTCACCGACGAAGAACTTGAGGCTATCCGAGCAGATCATCCAGCAACCCCGATCGTGCATGGCTATACATCTCGGTATGATCGGCAATTCAAAAAGCGGGCACCATTGGAGCAGGAACTGGCAACGCTCACCCCGGAGGAACCGCGCTATCACGAGGTTATGGCGGAACTTGCGGAGGTGAACCGCCGGATCAAGATCGAGCTTGAGCGCTCCACTGATGATACCTACCGTAAGCGTGAGCGCATTGATGAATACAAGCTGACGATTGGGAAAGATGAACGCAATGCAAGCCGCCGTGACCGTCCCGAAGCCAATGTGATGACACCCAAGGAAGTGCTGGCAGCTGAGACGCCCGACGAGAAGGTAAAGCGTCTTCGCGAACGTAAAAAGGAAACACAGGCGCTACGTCGCGCAAAGAAGAAAGCAGAGGACGCGAAGTGATGGACGATGATCGGCGGCGCTTTGAAGGCAACATGGCGCGCTTTTTCGACGTGAAGCCGAACGGGGATGGCAAGACGCTCGACATCGGCGGAGATCGCGACGCGAATGTGAAGCGGGCAGTCTTAGCGGCGCTCGACGATATCGACAGCGTGAGCGATGACTTTGCAGAGTTGTATCGCCGCTTTGCTTTTACCCAGCAGGAGTTGGAAGAGGCAGTTCGTAAATGCAAATGAACGGTGAACAGGTGGCGGCGGCAGTCTTGGCTGATCAGGGACGTAAAACGAAGGCACTGACGGACAGCATTGGAGCTGCTGGGAGCAATCAATTGACTACTGCTATTGAGATGATCGCCAAACATCTGCGCGTTGCACCGGCTGGCACCACAATCGGCGATCTGATCAAAAACACCTAGCGGGCAGGGTGTGTTCGTGTTATGTTCTTGGGTGAGGGCTTTGTCACTCTTGCACTCACGGAAAGCTCCTGCAGCGATAGCAAGCCGCTGCGGGGGCCGATCTAAGTAATCATTTACTTATTAAAAACAAATACTTAGAAGCGTTTTGTGTCTTGCGCGCTGAATTTGCTTGTGAGAATCTTGCGGCACGACCAACCCCTTTGGAGTGCCGACAATGGCCCTGACTGACACCTATCTGAGCGACGAAACTCACGCTGCCCTCGTAGCCGCGCTTACAGCGCTGGACCGTGACCCCGCACACCCACACCCGCTATCTGACCGGATCACCGAGGTGCTGGGCGAGTTTGGCGGTGTCTGGCCAGCCAACGTTCGCGGAAATTAGTCGATCCGCAGAAACTCGCAGCGCAAGCGTATGCATGCAATTTACCTCTTTTTTCCTAGATACTTTTAGGCAGGAACGTGGTATAAACCCGTTGAGTCCCGGCTTTCGCAGCCGGGGCTTTTTTTCGTCTTATACATCAACAGAACGTGGCCGTTGGCCCGTCCAAAACGCATGGGAATGCAATGACTGACTTTATGACACCGATCAACGGCGGCAAAGCAACGTTCCGGGAATACCTGACCCAACCCACGTTTGCAGAAGAACTTGAAAACTACATCCTTTCAGGCAACGATACGGGCCTGCACGACCATGTCGATCTGGACTATTTCCTTGATCGTGTGTTGATTGGGCATGTGTGGGAAGATGACAAATCCTCTCTTGGTTATCTTGCGGATCACCTTAGTTTTTATGGGAAGTTTTTCCGGGAACTTCACGATCTAGCCCCAGAGTATGCACTCACACCAGAACAGTTGAAAGAACATGCAGAGGCCGTAGGTGAATTGCTCAAAGCCCGCATCCACGCGTCGAAGCTAGAGGCTGATCTGCGGTCGAAATGGGAGCACCTCAACGCCGCCGCCTGATACGCCCGCTTAACATATTGCCCGCCGGATCACACCGGCGGGCTGCTATGTTGATAGCGAATACTCCAGCCCTCTATGCGCGATGATGGCCACCTTTCGCATCTCAGCGCTTGCACTTCATGCAGAACTAATTCTGACAATCGTGCGACCTTTCAGAACATGCCACGCAGTGATAGAGTTATTACCACACACGCACCTATTGAGAATATGCCCGAACGACTAGAACGCCTTAAGGCCGCAAGACTAAAGGTCGCACTACTAGTGCTGATTGACCGGGTGTATCTGCCGATATTCGAACGCCTGGAAAAAGAGATCGTCGCGCTAGAGCGTGATGAGAAGCTGATGGAACGCGCCAGAGAACTCGTGCGCGCTGTTCAGTCAGACTGATGCTGTCTTACCCTACGTAATAATGCCCATTCTGACGGCGGTTACATGGTTACAAAACACCACCTAAGTCATTGATTTATAAGGGTCTGGGTCGGGTTCGAGGCCCTTCACCCGCACCACTTCAACTTATTGATAGTCATACATAATCCGCGCGCTTCAGCGCCTGCGTTTTGATGTCTGTCTTGGTTGTGAACCATGCGCCGCGCCCGAAGGGTGTTCGGGCGCGGCGGGGCTGCGTGGGTTACGCGGCGGCTTTCAGCGCTTTGTCGGCCTTGTCGGCGACGGGCTCAGCTGCGGATTTGGCCGTTGATGCGGCCTCTGTTGGCGCGTTCGATTTCAGCAGGGCCGACAGGTAGGATTTGCTGGCCTGCTGGGGCGAGCTGCTGACCGGCGCAATCGAGTCAATCAGGCTGCGGGCCTGTGCGGCTTCGATCCGGGCTTCGGCTGCGGCGCGGGCTTGCGCCTCGCTCATGCCGCTGTCTTCGGCGTCCGAGGTGGCAACCGGGGTTGGGGCGACGGGGGCCGGAGCCTCCGCAGCGGGGGCTTGCGCTTTCTGCGCGGGGGCAGTTTCAGCGGTGGGCTGCGTCTCTTGCGCGGCCGGCTGGTCGTCTTTGGCTTTGGCGGTGCAATTAACCAGCATATGCTGGTCCGAAACTTCCTTCTCGCCGTATCAAGAGGGACAATATTAAGGGACGGTGAGGACCCGACAGGGCTGCGCTGGAAGCCGTCGAGTCCCGATAGATACGCAGTTAGGAAATCCTATTTACGGCAGTTCCTTGAAGCCCTTCAGGACTTTAGCGACGAAGGAACCATCATAACAACTCGGTTCTGTCAGGTGGCAGTCAGCTCAAGAGCGCGTGAGTATCAAAGGGCGAGATCGCTTCTCTACCATCTCGGCACACCAAGAACGTACTCTGGCAAGCCCAATGACAGCAGTAGACCCCTTGGCGTTCTGCATAAAAAGCGTGGTTTTGATCAAGATGTTCTCCTGAAACTACTGCAAGTCGGATGCCGACGGAGTAGATCGATAACTGCCTTCTACAACAAGAACGGTGAACCGACGCTCGCTAGCGAGTTCAACTTGAACCTGCTCATGGCTATTATTCTAATGGTTGGTGGGGGCAGGTCACAATCGATATGACGCAGGCAGAATTCGCCTACCATTTCGGCTTAACTCGGAAGCAAGCTATTGATCTGGAAAACGGGAAAGGCAATCCAACGCTCGAAACCCTAAAGAAAGTTAGTCGCCCCTTTGGCTTTCAAGTAGGTTTTGTTCGGACGGATACCTTTCCGGAAAGGCTGAGAGAAAGCGATTGATCTAGATCCGGTTGGTCGCGGCCCATGTATCTTATCATTTATTTTCTTACCTAAATGCAGTCCACCAAATCCTTTGGCGCTGCAAATGACTGTACAATCCGATCGGCACCGGCAAAGCCATTCTGTTTTGACGGTGCGAAACATGGTTGCTTCAACTCACAACGACAACCTTGCGCATGCCACCTGCGATCAGCGCAGCCGCGTCGGTGGCGATAAGGAGTATGTTTGCCCGTGCAGGAGCGACGAGGAACCGGGGCTCCCATTCGGGATCAAATTTGTCTTTGAAGTTTCTCAAGCCGTCAAAATTGTAGAAGTGCCCACCGTGTCGATAGACAAGCGCCCCCAATTTCGTTGTCCAACGACCACCCCGTCGGCCTTCAAGGCCCGACAGAGGTGCCATTCCTAAGCTGAACTTGGAAAACCCGTCCTCTTTCAATGACAACATCAAAGTGGTGAAAAGGTAATCCATTAAGCCCGAGGGGGCATCACTGACATGCCGCATCAGATCTATAGTGGCGGTCTCTTTTATCTCGGTCCTCAGGACATTGGCAAAGGCCACGATGCGCCCGTCATGGCGTACAACGGCAATAGGGAACTGGCGCAGATAATCTTTATCAAAGCGACCGACGGAAAACTGCTTTTCCGAGCTATTTTTGTCCTCCAGCCACTGATCCGAAATCTGTTGCAGCACATCCATGGTTGCATCGTCTACGGGTGCATTCAGCATCTCGAAACTAAGCCCATCGCGGCCCGCGCGATTGTACGCGGTGCGAAGTTTCTTGCGGTGGCTGCCTTCGAGCGAGAAGTCGGACAAGGACACCACGGCTTCTTCACCCATTTTGTGCATGGCGAGTCCCATCTCGGCCCAGAGGGCCAGATTATCCGCCGCAACCTCGTAGAATACCGGACGCGCATTTGCAGCGTTGGCTGCGTCTACAAACTCCCATGCCAATTGAGCCGCTTCGTTCGGGTCACCAACGGGATCGCCAAGCGCGATCCACGACCGGGCCTGGACCCTGTACATCAGGAAAGATCGGCCGCTATCGGAAAACAGCAATGACTTGTCCCCTGTCAGGGCAAAGTTCGCGTCCGGGTTGGCTTGTGTTGCAATGATTGTACGCGCCAGCGCCGTATCCTCAGGGGAGGCCAGTTCTGCGGCTACCTTTGGTGGCCGCAAAGCGGACAAAAGCGCGAAGAGGCCAATAAGAAGCGCGCCGACTAGCCCTGCGCGTGTTGCCCGTGGTGCGGATTGATCAGCAGCGAACTGCCACCAGAGTTCATGACTATAAGCTGTTGCCTTATAGGCGAAAAAATAAACGCCGAGCCCCGCAACGATTATTGACCCCAACAGTAAAGCCCAACGAAGCGACAAGGGGCTTCTTGTCAATCGCGCGCTCCGGTAGAATTCGCGCCTACAAGGCAGCAGGATAAAGATCATCACAAATAGGATGAGCGCCCGTTCATAATCAAGGCCGTGAAATAGCGATGCAACTATCCCGATCGCCAATGACCCGATGGCCAGCCACCAAGCGCCTTCGATACGCCGCATCATGCCATGTGCAATGATAAGAAGGGCGGCGCCGATGGCGCTGGACAGTAACGCGCCGCCTTCGACAAACCCCAATGGAAGGAGCAGTTCCATGTCTTCAGCAACCTCGCTTGACGCGGGAATGACCGCTGAAAAAAGCATGAAAACGCCAGATGCGAAGATCATGGCCGACATGGCCAGCGGCACAATTGAACTAACCGCACCGAAGACTGGCGCGAGAGCTTTCATGTGTGGTGACTGGACCTTCGTGCTTGCCATGCGCAGTTCGGTCAGCGCCAGAAGAACAAGGGCGAGCCCGAAGGGCACAAGATAGTAGATCAAACGATACAACAGTAGTCCGGCGGCCGCCTGATCGACGGGAACAGAGGCGGGGAGCGCCGTGATAATGATGGTTTCGAACACACCGACACCGCCAGGCACATGGCTGGCAACGCCTGCAAAAATGGCCGCCGCAAAGACAGCGAGAAACGTGGCAAACCCCATATCGTTGGGCGGCAACAGAAGATAGAGAACGGTCGCAGCCATGAGGATATCAAGGGCGGTGAACAGCAATTGACCAGTCATTAACCCCAATGAAGGTGTCTGAAAGCTGTGCCCGCGCACTGTCATCTCTGACTTTCGGATAGCGAGTGCCGCCAACAAACCGAGTGAGACGATCAAAGCCACGATACCGACCCATCTGAGGACTTGCGGACTGATTGATGTAAGGGACTGCAGAGCAAATGGGTGGTAGGCGAGCGCCCCGAATCCGACAATCGTCGCCCCAAGACCGAAGGACAAAGATCCAAAAACCGCGATGGCTGCAATATCGTATGCTGTAAGCCCTAGTGATGAATAGATACGATAGCGCACGGCACCGCCGGTCACCGGGCCTGCCCCCAACGTATTTCCAAGAGCATATCCAAGAAACCCTCCGGTCGCCACAACCGGAAAGGGTAGCTTCTTGCCAATGTACCTTAAGGCGGACCAATCATACCCAATCAGCGCGGCGTAGCCCGTGAACATCGCCAGAAGCGCCAGCGCGATGATGTGCCAGGGCGTTCCACGGACCTGATCCATAACCTCCCGGAAGCTTACTGGCTTCAACAGGTGGTAAAGGGCAAAAGCCCCGAGCGCGAACAATCCCGCGGTCAGAATATACGGCGCGATCGGCTTGATCCGCGTCCAAATTCCGGTTGATCGTACGAACTGCGAAATCGACACTGCGGCCCCTTTATATCTGGCACATTCTCAAAACTTCCACCGCCTGCATACAGCGCTGAAATGACGAGCGATCTGGCATTTTTAGACTTCCCTGACGACCGCACGGCAGAGGGTAGCCTCTTGATTTTGGCGCATCAACTGGCGTCGTGCTCTCATCGGCGCATGAACTGCTTTATCAGCCGAAAAATGTAGACGCCGATCAAGCCCACTATCACGAGTGTCGAAACCGGATCGACCCAAGCCGCCACGGAATCATACTGTGCTTGCAACAAAAAACCCGCCGCAGCCAGCAAGCCGGTCCAGATCAAACTGCCGAGTGTCGTGAAAATCAGGAAAGGTCTCAGCGGCATACGTGCCATTCCGGCAGGAACCGAAATCAGCGTACGCACGCCCGGTATCATCCGGCCGAAAAAGACCGCGCGCCAGCCATAGTCGCGAAACCACGTCCCTGCGCTGTCCACGTCTTTTGGAGAAAGCGTAAGCCAGGCACCGTGCCGTGCGGCGAACCGCTGTAACCGCTCCTCGCCGATCCAGATGCCGATGTAATACCAAAACAACGCACCTAAAACGGAGCCGATGGTGCCGGCGAATATCGCCGCAGGTAGCCAGAGTTGACCCTCTGCCGATAGATATCCAGCAAGGGGCATCACCAGCTCTGACGGGATCGGGGGGAACACGTTTTCGGCAAGCATAAGAGCAGCGACGCCAACATGTCCGAGACCACTCATCCAAGTTGTAATGATATCGAACATGCTTACTCTTCCCAAGTCTCTGGCTACCGCATCCTAGATCCTAGGCGGCATCCTAAGTGTCTGGGGCACAGCTACGTCAAATGGCTCTACTCCGACCTGACGGAGAGATTACGGATTGGTAATGGAAAGCATCCGCGTCAGCTGCGCACCCGGACTGATTGTGCCATACGGCTAGTCAGCGTCTGGAGGGGCAGCATTTGGATCAGCGCCAGACCGACCAAAGATCCAGCCAAGCCGCCAAAATGTGAACAACATGACAGCCGCGGAAATGACCATTAGCCCGATGGCGTAAAGATAGCCGAAACGCCAACCCAGTTCGGGTAGATTGTAAGGTGACGCCCGATCAAAGTTCATACCGTACAGACCTGCAATGAAGGTCATCGGGATGAATATTGTCGCGATCATCGTCAAGACCTTCATAACTTCGTTCATTCGATTGGAAAGCGACGACAGTTGCAAGTCGACGAGGCCTTGCGCGGTTTCGCGATAGACTTCTACCATATCGAGAAGTTGAAAGGCATGGTCAGAACAATCCCGCAAGTAGGGCAGCAAATCTGTGTTTATCTGGGGCGTGTCATCGCGCTGAAGTATGGCTAACGCATCACGCATCGGCCAAATCGCATGTCGCAAAACCAAAAGTTCGCGTTTTAACATATGGATGTTGCGCATCGCACCATCGCTGGGATTGTGCAAAATGCGTTCCTCCAGAGCCTCGATCAAATCGCCTTGCTCTTCCAGAACAGGAAAGAAACTTTCGACCACTGCATCGCAGAGAGAATAAAATAGATACTCGCTGGAATTACGTATGCGCCCCTTGCCGCCAGCCAAGCGTTTACGAACGCCATCAAGACAGTCGCGGCGCTGTTCGCGTAGCGTCAGAACAAAATCTTGCCCCAGAACAAGTGTAATCTGATCCGTGAACGGCTGGTTTCTGACCGGCATGCGCAAAACGGTTTGAACGAGATCGCCATCAATATCTGTGTGGGGACGCTGGTCCAGGTGAAATAGATCCGCGATCGAAAGATCACTGAGACCCAAGTCCTGAGCTAATTTCGAGATTTCCGCGTCATTCTCAAGCCCGACAATGTCAATCCAACGGAACTGCCCCACTTGCGCGGGCAGCAGCCGGTCTTGCACTTCGTATGTCGTTGCGCCGTAGATATGCGTGGTGATCTCAGTTGGAAGGGCGTTCTGTGGCGCTGTAATCTCAACCGGAGATCCACCAACCGGACGACTTCGCCGCCTAAAAAGACCAAGTCGCTTCGCGCTCCGAAATCGTGATTTATAGTCGATATGAATCTCCCTACTATTTCACCAGTGTTTTCAAAAGCATCTCCTTGGTCAATAGTGAAGGCGGAGGTGCGGAATGAATTGGCAATCGCTACAGTCTTGGCTCGTGAAACTTCATCCAGATACATGGTCCGGGGCGTTCGCCCTGGCTATTCTGTTCTGGGTTGGCGGATTGCTTCTATCGTGGACACTACATCGCGCGATCTGGTTGGTGATAGAACGCGATCGTGATCAACGCATTGACCGTATGGCTGCCCGCTTTCTCTCCAAGGTGGCAAGTGTCTTTGTCTGGCTCATAATCATGATGCTCTATGCCCATATGATTCCGGCACTGGACCGCCTGAGTACCGCACTGTTAGCCAGTGTATCTGTTGCCTCGATCGTGATCGGACTTGCCGCTCAATCGACGCTCGCAAATTTCGTTTCGGGTCTCAGCCTCATCTTTTACCGTCCATTTCGCCTTGGGGATCGCATTCAGATCAACGCGCCGACGGGGCTAGAAACGGGAGTCGTCGAGGATGTTTCACTTGGGTACACAATCCTGCAAACTTTCGACAACCGGCGGGTGATCATTTCGAACTCGGTAATTTCCAACACTGTGATGGTCAACTTGACCGCAGTACACCCGCGGGTAATGGCAATCGTGCCGTTCTCTATCGGCTATGACGCGGATATCGACAAAGCCCGAACGCTCGCATTGGAACTTGCAGAGGCTCACCCGCAGGTAGAAGAGGTGGCAGGATGCCCGGTGGTATTGCTCGGCCCGTCCAGTGTCGACTTAACTCTGAGAGTCTGGTGCCCTGACCCCGTGATTGGGGCCGGCGTCAAATACGACCTCACTGAAGCGATCAAAAAACGGTTCGATACGGAAGACATTGAAATCCCCTTTGCATACCAAAATGTCGTCGTGAAATCGTTGCCAACGTCAGCCCCCTCGCGCAAGCCCGAGCAGAAAGACAAAGACTGTTAACAGCAGTACTGCCAACATCGAGGAAAACAGAACTTCGATTGCGCCGAACATGGATCGCCCCGCATCTGAACGCTCAATCTGTCGCCGGATAACCAAAAATCGCAACGATGCGAGGGCCACAAGCACCGCACTGGAGATCACCAATGCCAGCCCTGTCCATGTACTATTCGCGTTGCTGGGCAGTCGTTCAATAACAATTCCGAAGCCAGCAATTGCGACAGCGGTTCTGATCCACGATAGATAGGTTCTCTCGTTTGACGCGTGCTCTTGAAACTTTTCGATCACATTCGTTTCCTCAATAACTCAGGTCGACACAGCCTACAGCGCATTTTACCTCTGCGCTCCCGGGGCAGCCACTTCCAACGGTCCAGGCAACATGCCGACTTCCTATCATCGCTGCCTAGTCTGTCGCTGACAAAAATCTGTGTAATGCACCGCTTTCATGACTTGGGGCGCTCTGTGCGGTGCGACTGTATGTGCGTGCTGGAATGTCTTGGTTACTCGAAAACTCGGAGCCGTAGTTTATTACATCGTTGTATTGTTGCCGTCAGGCCGCGACACGGGATGCCCCCCATATCCTTAGGACAAGAAACAAGGAGATCTGACCTATGGAACGTATTAAATCTATTCTGGCAAGTATGCTCTTGGCCGTGATCGTATTCGCCGGGTTCGGCTTTGGGATTATGGCCATTGGTTTCGCGATCGTGCTCGGCGGGGCATTCGCGCTTGCTCTCCGCCTAGCTGCACCCCGTATTCTAGCCGAAGCCGAGAAACGCGCACAAGCTGATCCGGTCGGGCCATTTAAGGCGCAGCCTGCCTCCCTCTAAAATCAGTTCTACAGCACACCAGCGGCGGGGAAGTTCCCCGCCGCTGGTCGTTTATGCATCCAAAACCAGCGCCATTCCTGTGAACAGTGACAGATAGGCTGCAGGGCTCCGGGTCTGGGTAAACACTGGGATGCCGTTTAATGGGCAGACCCGTTTGTGCAAAACGGAATTTCCAACCTTACATAGATGTAATTCAACAGTCAGTCATTCGAGAATGACGCCTCCTAAATCAGTCTCATCGGACGGGATGGTCCCGCCCTACACCAAGGAGACGAAAATGAAACGTAACAAACTAGTACTCGCCGCCACCTCCGGTCTTGTCGGCCTCTCGGTTCTTGCGGGATCGATGGCATATGCTGCAAGCCAATCCGATGGAAAATCGGCCGAAGAACTTCAGCAGTTCCTGACGGCCAATCCCAAGGTCGCAGCCGTGGTCGCGGACGTTGAAACCAAAACTGGCGGCAAAGTCATGGAAGCCGAGTTTGATGACGAAGCTCAAGGGAACGGTGTTGTCGAATTCGAAGTCGTTATGGCGGATGGGTCCGAACAGGAAGTTCTGTACACTTTGGCTGACAACTCGATGACAGTTAACGCTGAGGATCAGAATGATGACGGCGACAACGACGCCGAAACAGACGACGATGGCGAGAACGAAACTAACGACGACAATGACAAGTAAGTCGCATACATCTGATAAAGGTGTAAGACTGCTGATGGCCTCGATTACGGGGCCATCAGAAACTCACGGACATAAATGATGAAAATTCTTGTGGTCGAAGACGACAAAATGACCGGGAACTACGTTGCCGAAGGCCTCCGCGAAGAGGGACATACTGTTGATTTGATGACAGATGGCAAAGATGCTTTGCTGCAAGCCAGCACCACGAGTTATGATATTCTCATTGTTGACCGTATGCTGCCCGGATTAGACGGTGTGTCGGTCGTCAAAACGATGCGAGGCACAAAAAATCAGACACCGGTTTTATTCCTGACCTCTTTGGGCGGTGTCGATGACCGAATAGAGGGCCTTAATGCAGGCGGTGACGACTATCTCGTGAAACCATTCGCCTTCGGAGAATTATCCGCCCGGGTTGCGGCACTAGCCCGGCGACCGCGTGGAACACAGGATGAAATAGTACTGCGCGCAGGTGATCTGGAAATGGATCTGGTTCGGCGGAAGGTGACACGTGCAGGGCAGCCTATTGACCTGCTGCCGAGAGAGTTCGCTTTGCTAGAGCACCTTTTACGACGCAAAGGTCGGGTTCAGACCCGCACAATGTTATTGGAAGCAGTGTGGGACATCAGCTTTGATCCTCAGACCAACGTTGTCGAAACCCACATCAGCCGTCTACGTGCGAAGGTCGATAAACCATATGAAGTGGAGTTGATCAAAACGGTCAGGGGCGCTGGCTACCGGATCGAAGAATGACAAGCTTCCTCGAGAGTTCCCGAACCCTATTCAGGTCTACACCGTTACGTCTCGCACTGGCGCTCGTAGTCCTATTCGCATTTGTCAGCCTGCTTAGTCTCGGCGCTTCCTACCTAGTCATTCGGGATTCCTTCAACAAATCAATGGAAGCAGATTTACGACAAGAGCTTGCTGGTTTTCAGGCAGCCGCCTCATCAAGCGCCGTCGCCCGGTTAATCGCAGCCGAAGCTGCCGTCACGGATCCTGAACGGCGCATCCTCAGCTACGTCACGGCAGATGGAAAATTCTCCGGTAACGTTAGGGTTTCACGTTCAAACGAAGGGTTTCGTCTTCTTTCGCTGCCAGATGAGCACGAGCTTTCAGAAGGTCCCTATCTTGCACTGACCTCCAACCTCTACGGCGGACAACTGACGGTCGCCAACAGCCGTTCTCAGATCGAGGATCTGGGAGAGCTCTTTCTCAACATCCTTTTTCTCAGCGTTCTTCCTACCACCGTTATCGCACTGACCGCTGGTTTGCTCATATCGCGGCGAAGCGGACGACGCATAGATGCTATTGGTGAAGCGCTGAAGCAGCTTACTGCGGGCGATTTATCAGCTCGCGTCAGGACCATGGTTGGTCGCGAAGATGATCTATCTTCGATTGCAGGCTTGGTCGATAGTATGGCAGCCGCGCAGCAATCTTCTGTCAATGCGCTCAGGCAAGTCTCCGCGGATATCGCGCATGACTTGAAGACGCCTATTCAGCGCGTTGCGGTGCTGTTGAACAAGGCCCGCGAGATGCCAGACTTGCCCGAAAAGCTGGAGCCCATTTTGAATGACGCAGGGCAAGAGACGGCCAGCATCGTCGCGACGTTTCAATCATTGCTGCAAATCTCTCAGATCGAAGGCGGGAGCCCGAAGAGCAGATTCCAACCCGTGGATCTGGGCGTTCTGGCTGCAACATTTGTCGAGGTCTATGAGCCCGCTGCAGAAGAAACCAGCCATCGAATTGAAGCCGTTCTGCCGAATGGTGGCACGGCAATGATTTCGGGGGAAAAGGGATTGCTTGGCCAAGTGCTGGCAAATCTGATTGAAAATGCCTTGCGCCATACGCCAGCAGGGGCCTCGATCAAGGTTGCTGTTAGGACGCAGGCTGACAAAGTGTGCCTTGAGGTTAGTGATACCGGACCAGGCGTGCCCGCTAATGAACGGCAAAATGTGCTGAGACGCCTTTATAGGCTGGAGACAAGCAGGACGACACCCGGAAACGGATTGGGTTTAAGCTTGGTCGCGGCAATCGTCGATATGCATGATGGAGAGATCGAGCTGAGCGACAATAAGCCTGGCCTGCGCGTTGCAATGACATTTGAAAAGGATAGCTCCGATGGTTGAAGAGGCGCATGATCAGAAACACTACTCGGGACGTTCAGGCTGGTTAAGAGCGGCTGTACTAGGCGCGAACGACGGATTGCTGTCGACCTCAAGCTTGATTGTCGGCGTGGCAGCGGCAGCGACATCGTCATCACAGATTGTGCTGGCGGGCGTCGCCGGGCTTGTAGCAGGCGCAATGTCTATGGCTGCCGGAGAATATGTGTCGGTCAGTTCACAGTCGGATACTGAAAAAGCTGATATAGCGCTGGAAAAAGCAGAACTTGTTCGGAATCCCGGTGGCGAGCTTGAAGAACTTAGGGAGATTTTGATTTCTCGCGGGATGAGCCGGGCCACAGCGATCAAAGCTGCTGATGAAATGACCGCCTACGACGCGATCGGGACACATGTCCGCGAAGAAATTGGTCTTTCGGAGGTAAACTCAGCCAACCCGATACAAGCAGGGCTGGCCTCAGCGGTTGCATTCATTGTAGGCGGGCTTCCTCCAGTAGTGGTTTCCTTAGTGTCGCCGACCGGCTTACTTGCTTACTTGGTCGCGATCACAACGGTTGCAATGCTCCTGATGCTCGGCGCAGCCGGAGCAAAGCTCGGAGGGGCACCAATGGGGAAAGCGGCCCTACGCGTTGCCTTTTGGGGAGTAATAGCAATGACTGTCACCCATATCGTGGGCTCTATGATCGGAGCACAGATTTAGCCCCGGCAAAAGGCGTGCCATTGGTCGCCCCCAGTCACCCCGCAAACTTGACAAGGGCACGAGAGACCAGCGCTTCAGCAAGAAATCCGGTGGGCAACATCATCAGATGCGCCAGATCGGCAATCGGTTCTGGAAATAACGCAGCCTTAAGGACCAGCGTCATGACGCCCGCCGTCATCGCCCACTTTCGCCAACTCAGATAGTAGAGACTTGCGCCAATCAAGCCGAATCCTCCGGCTGACATACCCACATCATAGGTATTTGGAAGCCCTGCGAAGTCACCGAAATTGAGAAGCCCGATGAGGCCGAACATCAAAAATAGCGTGCCGAAAACATCGAGAGCAAAAAACATTACGAATGTTCGCAGGGCCCCGTTGCGCCATTCAAACCAACCTATAGCGAATGCCGCAAGCATCAGTTGACGAACCAGCATATCCGCATCGTGCGAGATAAAGGAGCCTGTAATCAAGCGCAGCCATTCGCCCTGCTCCAAGCTGTTCAAGCTGACGCCGAACGCGGCTAGATCGACTTTAGAGAGCTCCCCATGCAGCACGCCGAAATAAAGGTTAGCCGTCAACATCACTGCTAGGAAAATTGGGGTGAAGATCCAGCGATGATGTGGTCGGGTACGATGGGGAACGCTACGCATCGGGGTGTATCCATCAGCACCAAAACCCGCGAAGGGGCTTTGGTGCGCCGTAGTTCAGCGGGGGCGGTTGCGTTGGTCCGACCGATGGGACCAATAAACAAACCCAATTATCAGAACCAAGGAAACCAACGACGCCCAATGCGTACCAAGGTCCAGACCGCCCTTATCCAAGGGTTTGGTGAGCAGGTCGCCAAACGTTGCGCCAAAGGGGCGGGTAAAGACAAACGCGATCCAGAACAGCGCGATATCGTTCATCGCTTTCGTATAATGCAGGATCAATACTACAGCGATGACGCCCATGGTCACAATCGCACCCTGAATGTAGCTCAGGTTTACGACGTCGACGAGAAAGTCACCAAATGCGGTGCCCAAACTGTTAGAGAACAAGACGGCGATCCAGAAAGTGATCTCAGCATCTTTGCGTATAATGGGGTCAACACTCAGGTTACCGTCGCGCTTGTACCAGATAGCCAGTGTCGCCAGAAGCCCCGACAACAGGATCGCAGATCCCCAGACATAGCCGAGCCCAAAGGTTCGGTCCATCATGTCCGAAATCTCGGTCCCGACCATCGTGGTGCCGACAATCGCAGCCCAAAACAGCGCAGGATGATAGCGTTCAGCACGGACTTGAAACACCAGAACTGTCACAAGGAACGCACCTGTGATCCCCAGGCCGATGACATAACCAAGGTTAAGTGTCTGGGCGAGCATATCGCCCGACATCTCGCCAAGAGTTGTTGCGATAATCTTGATGATCCAGAAGAAGATCGTAACTTCCGCGATCTTGTTCAATGTGGATTTTGAGTGTGAGGTCACGGTCTGCTCCATTATCACAGATGTTAAATTTCGAAAGAATTGGATACGCCACTAACATTACAGTCGCTGCTGCGTATTGCCACGAGATTACCTTTTGGTAAGTTCTGAATTCAGTTGAACCCTTTTTCCTGATGAGATGATAGTTTTCCTTGGAAACCCGCTGAACCTCTTGGGCCCTTGGCATCCCATTCCCCGGTAACATTCAGCCATATATAGAAACGGCACTCGCATTTATGAAACGACACACACGCTGGATCGGACTTGTTTTTGTGCTCGCTGCCTTGGCAGTCTTGGAGTTTCAGTTTGGGGACCTGTTGCTTGACAGTCAGACTAAAGTTCTAACGCCACTGACCAAGGTACTGCTTGTTCTGATTATCGGCGGAACAGGGATCATCTCGTTTTCGGCGCTCTTAAAGCGTCAGCTTACGCAAGATAGTGAAACTGTCACCGCCGGGACAGGTCGACCGGTGAAGGCGTCGCGTGCCATCAGTGTCATATCACTTGTTCAGGGTGTTCTTTGGGGCGCATTGATCCTGTTAGCGGGCTTGATTGCGCTGTCTCAAGCCGGGGTGGATTTGGGCCCCATGCTTGCAGGAGCTGGCGTTGTCGGACTTGTGATCGGGCTTGGAGCACAAAGCCTTCTGAAAGACATTCTTGCCGGCATATTCTATGTGATTGATGACGCCTTTCGTATCGGTGAATACGTCGAAGTTGGAAATCTGCGCGGTACGGTCGAGCGCCTTTCCCTCCGATCTATGCAGGTTCGGCACCACCGGGGCGCGCTGCACACAATCCCTTATGGTGCTGTTCCTTCCATCACGAACTATAGCCGGGATTGGGTCATCGTGAAGTTCCAGTTCCAGCTACCGCTCGATACCGATGTGTTGAAGGTGAAGAAGATCGTCAAACAGGTTTCTGCGTCAATCATGGAAGAGGAAGAGTTCGGGCCCTATACCCTGGAACCACTGAAGTTTCAGGGTATCGACGACGTCGATCTATTTGGGCTCATGGTTCGGCTCAAGTTCATGTCCGTCCCAGGCGAACAGTTCGTGATGCGCCGCGAGATGTTGCGCCTTCTTCAGCAAGCCTTTGCTGAAAATGGTATCGAGTTCGCAAAGCGGAGTGTGACGGTGACCTCCAACGGCGCAGATACAAATGCTGCGGCCGCTGACGCTGCAGAAGATGACGGAACGCAGCAAGGCCAGCCGCTTCCACCGGCCTGATCGCTGTCGCTACCATCGATTTGTATCCTGAACCTTTAGGCGCGCCCCTACGCGGCGACGAAAGACGTTTGCCGCGATAAATCAGAGATTACCGATTGGTATGCTGTGCCAAATGTCACTGTAACCACCGACGCACCATAAGCGATCCTATCGAAGTCGGTACCAACCCAGCTCGTTTCCAATCCGCACAGCAGTCGGCACGGACGGGGTGATATACGCAAAGGCTCTGACTTCGGATTTGATGCCCTTTTGAAAGGATCCGATCCAATGGGACAAACCACAGCACAACAGGTGAGCGACGGCAACGCTCATTCGATGATCGACACGACGACCGGTGAGACAATTTACAACCGGGTACCTCAGGTGACCTGGGACTTTTGGCTGGTGAAATTGCTCGCTGTCACAGTCGGCGAAACAGCTGCCGATCTAATTGCAAGCAACTTGGGAATGGGCCTGACCAATACCTCGTTGATAATGTCTGTCTTCCTCGCCATCGCACTCGTTTTCCAGTTCCAGCAGCAAAAATACGTGCCTTGGATATATTGGTCGACCGTGGTTCTTGTGAGCGTTGTAGGTACGTTGATTACAGACAACTTCATCGACAACCTCGGATGGTCGTTTACGCCGATCACCCTGATGTTCGCGGCAGCACTCGCCACGACTTTCGCGGTCTGGTATGCGGTAGAAAAGACACTGTCGATCCACTCTATCTACACGTTCCGGAGAGAGGCTTTCTATTGGCTGGCCATCCTGTTCACCTTTGCGCTCGGCACTTCTGCAGGTGACCAGCTCGCAGAGGGTCTGGGCGCGGGATATCTTCTTTCCGGCATCATGTACGCGGCTGTCATCGCCGTCATTGCGGGGCTTTTCTACTCCGGCAAAATGAACGGAATTCTTGCCTTCTGGTTGGCCTACATTGTCACGCGCCCCATGGGGGCATCCTTCGGCGACTATCTTTCGCAGCCTGCGGCAAACGGTGGACTTGGTCTTGGCACAGTTGTGACAAGTCTGATCTTCTTTGCCGCGATTGCCGCGACGATCATGTACATGACGCGCTCTAAGGATGGGCTGGAGCGCATCCCGGAATAGCTAAACCCCACCCGTAACCTGCCTCGACTGGCCTGCTTCCGGAAACGAAAGCAGGCCGCTTCTAATAAGATGTCGCAATGTTACGGCAGGACAGTTTTTGAGGCTCATGACGGTGGTACGACAAGGTCTGAGCGATTAGTCTACCAAGAAATATGTGCGACGACCCGGAGCGGCAATGTGATCCTTTTAGACAAACGAACTGAAGCTACATCCCATCAGCTGTTTCTTCTAACGGTCGTTGCAAAAGGGCTTCTTGGCCTGTTCCAGCTTGCAACAGCTGCAGCAATCGTCTTTGGCGCAACGCAGCAATTGCCTAAATTCGCCGAATGGGTTTTCAAGGCCGAACTCAGTCAGGATCCAAAAGACTTTCTAGCCACAAAGATCATGTCATTGGCGGGTTCGATCCCCCAAGCTGACCTATCGTTTTATACCGCATATTTTACGGCACATGGTGCGCTGCACATCGGCGTGGTGGCGGCATTGCTCTACGGTGCAAAATGGGCGGACATCGCTGCGATTGCCATTCTTGCCGCCTTCGTTGTGTATCAGGTCTTTGAATGGTTCTCGATTGGCGGCGGGATGCTGGTATTGCTTACAGTAATCGACTTGGTCGTGATCTATTTGACCGTCCTTGAAATGCGTCGAAAGACCTATTCCAACAGTGATTGAGATCCAAGTCCTCTCGGCGCTGCAGAAATCGGGGCGAACCTATTTCGGGATACGTCCAGACAAACCAGGCACCCAAGACGGCTGAGGGCAGGCAACACGCCCATGCCGTCCCCTAGGCTACACAGTCACACACGCCAGAACTAGATTTCCGCAAATAGCTTCGCCGTGGCATCTGCAAAGCGCGATTGCCACGGCACAGTGTTCAGGCATGGTCTTTATGCAACCGCCGAAACGCCCAATTCCGGCTGGCAAAAAATGTCACAAGAGCCGCGACGCCAGTCGATACGACCAGAGACGCGATATGGGGTAGAGGCACCGACCATATCAGCAAGGCGAGCAAGGTTTCATTAATGACAAACCCGGCACATGCCACCACGGCAAATCGCTTTAGCGATGTGGCAATCTCTTTTTCTTGGTTGGAGAAAGAAAAGCCGTAGTGCCCCATGAAGCTGACGACAAAAGCGATTACAAACGAGACCAGGTTTGCTGCAAGCGCAGGCCATCCAGAGTGAACAAGCGTCACCCCGATCAGCATATGCACCAACGTTGCAATGCCTCCTACAAACCCGAATTTCAGGAACTGATACACGATTACCCCTCGGCTTCGATATGGCTATGGATTTCCGCGATGATGAAGCCAGGCCGCCCTTTGACCTCGGTGAAGACCCGCGCAAGATACTCACCTAGCACGCCGATTGAGATAAGCTGCACCCCCCCCAAAAGGAACACAGCGACTGCAAGCGTCGACCAGCCTGGCACATCAATACCAAAGAGCATGGTTTTCGCGACAATCCAGAGCCCATAGACAATAGAGAGTGTAGCGATGCTCATGCCGATCAGCGTCCAGACACGCAGAGGCCAGTTGGTGAAGGAAGTCATCCCCGTGAGACCGAGCTTCAGGAGGCCCCGAAAGCCGAACTTGGATTTACCGCCTCCGCGCTGTTCCAATTCAATTTCTATGGCTTTGGTCCGGAAGCCAACCCAGCCATACAGCCCTTTCATGAACCGATTGCGTTCCGGAAGTTCACATAGCGCATCGACGACCCGCCGGTCCATCAAGCGAAAATCCCGGGCATCCTCTGGAATGCTGGCTTCGGTGCCCAGATTGAGCAATTTGTAGAAAACGCGGGTGAACAGACGCTTTAGATATGGTTCATCCTCTCGATGGGCTCGCACGGCATAAACCACCTCGAACCCTTCGGCACGGTGCTGAATCATGCTTGCGAGGTGGCAAAGAGGCTCTTGCAGGTCAGCATCAAGAATGACAACGCCCGCGCCTGTCGACGCCTCAAGCCCAGCCATGATCGCCTGTTCCTTGCCGAAATTTCGCGACAATCGGATCACCTGTATTGGAACGTCACGATCGGCGGCCTTGGCGTGCTGGAAGGTGCCGTCCGAACTGCCATCATCCACGACGATGATCTCATAGGAACGCACTAGGCTACGGGCTTCGGTATCGACGCGTCGGATGGTCTCTGCGATGTTCTCTTCTTCATTAAACGCAGGGATAACGAATGAGAGATCGGGCACCCTAATTGGGCTAGCTACTTTTCGTACGTCGTGCATCTGCATAGCGGCCAACTTCATGGTTTTTCCCCTGTGATACCCGCCTCTACAAAGAGGAAGTTTCGTCCAAATTTGCCGAGGTTTGTAAATCGTTGACCGAGCGCCTCAGAGACATGGTCAAGGGCACCAGGCGACACGGCGACGGCGTCTCTCACATCATCAGAGGCAAGCGCTGCAAGCCCGCCGGTATCTGTGATCGCTTGCGCTTTACCGGCGGTGTAGAATTCCGCGGAATAACTTCTACCGCCCCAATATGAGACGCGCATCTGCGGGTCGATCTCTAGAGCTTGTGTGACCAGAGCCTGCTGCGACTTCAGGTTCAGTGCCTCCGGCGCAACTTTCGACAACAAGGTGATGGTGGCAAACAGTGCTGTCACTACACCGATGGAGACGCCGAACACCGTCCTTGCAGCGCGCCCGGGGGGGCCTTGAACCGACGACCAAAGCGACACCAGCAGAAGGACGGCGGCCGGCATTCCAGGGAGGGTATATGCGGCGAGAATATTGGCGGCTGGCGTAAAGAGCAGCATTGGCGCCAGAGCCCATAGCAAAAGATAACTGTGCCAGCCGCGGGTATCTTCCCTAACGACCTTGGCGATCTTTTTTACGCGCCAAACAAGCCACCCTGCAAACAGGGTCCATGGCAAAAACGCAGCGATCCAGTAAAGCCATATCAGGCCTTTCGCCCGCGCATGTCCCGAGCCGTATAGGTCTCCTTGCCAGCCCGATACGGTAAATCTCTCGAAGTGTTCACCGATAAGGAAATAGCGCAGAAAACCCGGCGTCTTCAGCTCGGCAGCAATGTACCAAGGCAGAGTTAGCGCCAAGAGCAATGCCATGCCCGTACGCCAAGGCAACGCCCAAACAAGCGACCACCGTTTACCGAGAAGTATCCACAAACCGATTGGCATCAGCGTCAATACAAGTGCCACTGGGCCCTTTGCCAGCAGACCGACGGCCAGCCCGACAAAAAACAGGTGGCCCCATATTCTTTGGCCGGTTTGATCGGTTACTTGAGTGAAAAAGGCGACCATGCTCAGCGTTATACCGAGTGTCATGACCATATCGGTCATAACGAAGGCCGAGGCACCGAAGAATAATACGGACGAGAGCAACGCGACAACTGCCACCAGTGCCTGTTCCGCACCCACATAGCGCTTCATGAACACGCCCGTCAGGCCAAGAACGGACAGCCCTGAGAGTAAAATAAATATCCGTGCTCCAAATCCACCGACGCCGAAAATCTGCATGCCGAGCGCAGAAAACCAGGTGTGCAGCGGCGGCTTTCCCCAGAATGGGACGTCATAGTCAAACTGGGGGGTGATCCAATCACCCGTCTCGATCATTTTCCGCGCGATCTCGACGTAGCGTGCTTCTGTTGTGTCCGTGAATGGCAGCCACAACATAAAGAGCAACCGTATCGCCAGCAGCATTAACAGAGCGGCGATCAGAAACCGGCGATCTTGAAGCGTGAGCCCGAAACTGCCTCGAATACCGACGGAAGAGTGTTGAGCTGGGATATTGGTATCGAGTGTGACCATGGCGCCCTCTTGAAACTTCGGGCTCTGGATACGGCGGCCGATCTGTCCCGGTGGTGGTCACGTCTATACCGATTGGTAATCTTGCCCCCATGGCGGAGCGAAAGATTTAGGAGTAGTCTAAACCGAACATTTTATGGTGAGCCTATGCGCGTTCTGATCGTGGAAGATGACCAAGAAACAGCAGACTACATCTGCTCTAGCCTGAGAGAGCTTGGGCATGTTTTCGAACACGTTGCCGACGGCAAAAGCGGGTTTCTCAGCGCGCTAGACAGCGATTTTGACGTCATGGTTATCGACCGGATGCTTCCAGGTATCGACGGTTTGTCATTGGTCAAATCAATTCGCAGCGCGGATGTCGCCACGCCAATCATCTTCTTGAGCGCCATGGACGGCATCAATGATCGGGTCGATGGGCTGGAAGCAGGTGCAGACGATTACCTGGTCAAACCCTTCGCTTTTTCAGAACTCTCGGCCCGCCTAACAGCATTGGCGCGCAGGCCTCCCATGCAGGCCGAAGAGACAAAACTGCAACTTGCAGACCTTGAGGTCGATCTAATCAAACACACTGTTGTCAGGGCTGGGATTACAATACAGGTGCAACCTCGCGAGTTTCGGCTACTTGTTTTCTTAATGCGAAATGCCGAACGTGTCGTGACGCGGACGATGCTGCTGGAAGGCGTTTGGGATTTTCACTTTGACCCCAAGACCAATGTCGTTGAAACCCACATCAGCCGCTTGAGAAATAAAATCGACAAGTCGTTTGACCGTCAATTGATCCACACTGTGCGCGGCTCTGGGTATAGCATGCATGTTTAAGTCGGGCCGAACATCACTGCGGCTGTCGCTTCAGTTTGCATTTCTTTATTCGGTACTGTCGGCCGTGATATTCGCTGGGGCCTATTGGTTTTCCAACTATGAGGTGCGTGACTGGCTACACGATCAAATGAATTCCGACAGGGAAATCCTGCTGGAAATCTTTGAAGAAAACGGCATCGATGACTTGGTCAAAAGCGTCGATGTGATGGCGCGGGTGAACTTTGAAAACGCACGCATATTCCAGCTGCTTGGGCCAGATGGCACGGTTTTGGCGGGTAACATCACACAAATTGACGGAGAGGAGCAGCGTGAATACGTTTCTGCCGAAAATGTTTTCATCATCGGAGAGCATGAGGAAGAGATTTCGGGCTACTGGATCATTGATGAAAAATTCGGCCAATATACCCTTGTTCAAGGGACCGGAAATCACGTCATTGCTGAAGTTCTTGAAGCTCTCGGAATAAGTCTTGTGTCAGGTTTCATTCTGATCATGGGTATTGGGTCCTTTGCGGGTGTTTGGGTCGGCCGCCTTACAGAGCAAAGGATAGAAGCGATTTCGACAACGATGGAAGAAGTCGCGGAAGGCAAACTCGCCGCGCGTATACCGATAGATGAAACGTCGAATGACGATCTGGACCGTGTTTCGACGAGTATCAACAATACTCTTGAAAAGCTTGAAAACCTGATGGAAAGCCAGGTCCAGATTTCCAACGATATCGCGCATGATCTTCGCACACCTTTGCAGCGATTGCGTCAACGGTTGGAAAAAATGGCCAATCAACAAGCTGTAGACACAAATGAAGCTGTTATCGCGCTGGCCCAGACCGAGGACATCATTAATACCTTCAATGCGCTTTTGCGGATTGCTCAGATAGAAGCGGGAGACAGGCGTGAAAGGTTTCGCCGAACTGATCTGCGTGACCTCGTTATCAATGTCTACGACGCTTTCGAACCAACCGCAGAGGATGCTGGCCAGCAACTCCGGTTGAAGATATCGGATCAGCCTCTGTACGTTCTCGGCGACTCTGATCTTTTGATGCAGTTGATATCCAATCTTGTCGAAAATGCTCTCCGACACACACCGGAAGGCACAATAATATCTATGGAGGCCTCATTCTCGAATGGAGCGCCCTTGCTGTGCATTGCCGACACTGGGCCCGGGATTGCCCGCGAAGACCGCGAAAAGGTCTTCAGGCGCTTTTACCGCGGCGAAAAAAGCCGAACGAGCGGGGGCAACGGGCTGGGCTTGAGCCTATGCAAGGCGATCGCCGAGCTTCATTACGCCGAGCTTATGGTTTCAGACAATCAACCTGGCGTCCGGATCCTAGTTGACTTTCCGCCTGCTGCTGACTGAGGCGCGGATGTTATTGACCACCTGCCGATGGAGGGGTTAACCCAAATCCAAAAGCCAACGGGAAGTATTCGACGCGACGAGCAGCGATTTCGCAATTACTAGAATCGAACACTTGAGCAGTCTTCACAAGCGGCCTTAACGGTCACTCGTTACCACCTAAAAATTCCGGTCGGCCCGTCATAGGGGCCATTCGCATAGAGCGCAGTATCTTGTCGGCTAAAAGTAAGCGTCCGGCGTGACCGCCCCTATGAAGCAGTTTTCCAAGGCAGCAGATCATCGACGCGGTTGATTTTGTAGTCCGGAATGCGAGCGAGTGTGTCTGCCAGCCATGCTTGCGGGTCGATGCTGT